>Ga0210409_10000177_pt1 | contig 133258 bp, 125 predicted proteins | sample IncBWH17MmetaG_FD_161649 | JGI IMG/M metagenome (GOLD analysis project Ga0210409, IMG submission 161649) | Forest soil microbial communities from Barre Woods Harvard Forest LTER site, Petersham, Massachusetts, United States - Inc-BW-H-17-M | ecosystem: Environmental > Terrestrial > Soil >...
GGGCCGCGATCCTCAAAGCGTGGACTACATCGAGAAGAGCGATCAAATCATGCGTGCCCTTGTGGCTTCAGCCCCGGAGAACAAGCAGCAACAGGGCTATTTCGCGGCTATTGTCTCCACGAATGGAATTACCTTCGGCAACCTGGGCAAGCTCGAGGCGGCGCTCAAAGATCTCAATGAGGCTCGCGCGTCTTTTGAGTCCCTAGGGAAGACAGATTCGCATGATCATGGAATCCCGGTACGCGCCCTAAGTTGCACGGAAAAAATGGGTGAAGCGGCCTCGCGAGCAGGCAATTCGAAACTCGCCGCAGACTATTTTCATCAGGTTCTGAAAGAAGTTGAACCTGAGCTTGCGAAGCAGAATGCTGATGCCAGTGTGCCGTACCTGGCGGCGGACTCCTATTCGGGCCTAGGCGACCTTGAATTGCGCAGAGCTCGCCAATCTCGTGGAAACGCAGCGACTCAAAAAGCTAGGTGGACACAGGCTCGCGCTTGGTATCTCAAGAGCATGCAAGCTTGGCGCCGCGTCGATCATCCCCTCCCTGTGGCACCCTCCGGCTTCGACGCCGGTGATCCCGCCAAAGTCGAGGCGAAATTGCAATTGTGCGAAGCCGCTCTGACAAAGCTCGGCGCGCAGCCTCAGTAAAAACACCTCTGCGCCTAGTTGGTCATTTTGGAAGCAGTATGTTTCGAAACTCGTCGAGCTGCGGCAGCGCGCGATTGATAGGCAGTTGGTGTTCGCGAAAGCATTTTGACATGGCTGGCCCCTGAGACAGCGATGACTGCTGGCGAGGCGTGGGCTACTCGGAAGTTGGCCAGAAACGGGGTTCGAGGAAGTTGACCGAGTTAGTTTCTGCGCAGAGGGTCAAAGGTGAAGTGCGATTCCTCTTACTCTTTTCAGTTCAATGAGATGGCGCGCCCGGCAGGACTCGAACCTGCGGCATTCTGTCTAGAAGACAGGCGCTCCATCCCGTTGGTCCGCTTGGTAGCCGAATCTCCACCTGGATGGAAGCAACCGCGAGTCGCGGAACAGCTCACCCCAGCGGCTCGCTTAGCTATGTGGATCAGGACTACGCCGGATTACATTTGAAGCTTGTGGGCCTTTAGGACCTTGGACAATTTCGAATTCGACGATGTCCCCTTCGTTCAGCATCTTGTATCCGTCGCTTACGATTGCTGTGTAATGGACAAATACATCTGGACCGTCATCGCGTCCGATGAATCCGAATCCTTTCGAATTATTGAACCATTTGACTCGGCCTTGCACTAACATCCTCTCTACCCACGCAGTTCGCCACCGCCGATCAAGTTTTCAGGCCCTCGCCATTGAGTCATTCTCTGCACCAACGGTAGCGACTCGCTATCTAGTCCAGCAGCCTGGCAATGACGAGATTAACTTCGAATTCGGAATCTACGGAGCTTTTGGGATCTCGGAAGCAGAATCGAGCGATTTCTTCATCCTCCGCCGAGACGATTGCTCCAAACTCATGGATGGACACCAAATTTGCTGTTTGACCTGCAGTGAGAACCGACCGACCACTATGAGGATTCCTGATCTTTCCTGCCCATTGAGCATGCCAAGGACTTCCCTTGCAGACGGCATAACAGACGAGCGTGGATTCGCTGGCCAAACTCGCAAGAGTTTTGTCAGCTTCTTTCAAGGTGATATACCTGGACACGGTTCTTGACCTGATTGGCATTGGGAGTTCCGGTTGAGGTGGTCTGGCTCCGGGGAACAAGCGGGCGGATAACATATCGGACGCAAACCGCTCCTCCCGATTGCTCCCGCTGCTTCGGGCGAAGCGAAAAATCGTAGCAAGTGCGCGGCAATCTCGGGTTGATGCGCGCCAACTATGACTCCCCCTGAAAACACGGTGACCCTTTGAACCGCTGCCGGTAATGGTCCGACGACGTCGATCCCAGAAATCGGGAGCAACTCACTCATTTGCTGAAATCCGATCTCCGCGTCGCCACGTGCGATCACCGTCCCGACCATCTCGCTCTCGATTCGTTTGCACTTACTCCGTATCTTGTCGGCAATGCCAAGGCGCGGGAACAGCTCGGTGGACAGATACACGCCGCTGGCACTATCCGAGTAGGCGATCGAGTTTGCACTCACGAGGGTACGTTTGAGTGCCTCCACTGTGCTAATGTCTGGCTTCGCCGCCCCGGCACGCACGGCCATGCCGATAATCGATTCTGCAAGGTCCACTCGGCTTCCCGGAACGACTTTGCCTTGCTTCACCAATTCAGCCAGAGCGGGACTTGATAGAATTACTAGATCTGCCGGCTCACCTCTTTGGAGGCGGTTGGGTATCGAATCCGTTGCGTTGCCCATTGACGCTCCATATGCCGTAACGATCTTGTGTCCGGTCCTCCGCTCGAATTCCGGAACTAGCTCGCGATAGGCGGCAGTGAATCCGCCCGAGGTCATCACCTTCAGTTCGGTGCCCGTTGTCTGCGGAGGGATAAGGAGGAGGCTAGTGATGAATGACGCTGCCACTTGCAAGGTAATCGATTTGCTTCTCATATAAACATGTCACCTCACGGGAGTTTGGCGTCTCACCCTGTATGTCCGATCTGTGCAGCGACCGGAGATTCCATGATTTCTACCTGCTTGTTCCAAGACAAAACCACGCCAACGAGGCTAATTACGGCCGCGAAAAGAAGCCACAACGAAGGAGCGGCCTTGCTGCCAGTGTATTCGATGAGGAAGGTGCAGACTGCCGGTGTAAAGCCACCGAATAGCGCAGTCGCCAGACTGTAGGCGAGCGCAAAGCCCGACGTACGGATCTTGCCGGGCATGATCTCCGCCAGGAAAGGAATCATCGCGCCGTTATAAATACCGTAGAGGCATGAAAACCAGAGTTCGACGATCAATAGCTTTGTAAAGCTTGGATGGGCCGCGAGCCAGGACATGGATGCGTGCACAGTGGCCAGCGCGAGAACGGGCATGAGGAGTAGGAAATGCCGACGGCCGATTCGATCCGTGATTGCGCCGCTGATAGGCAACCACACAAAATTGGAAACTCCGACACATAGGGTCACTAGAAAAGTGCTCGCCGCATCTAAGCGCAGGGCGTTCTGGCCAAAGGTTGGGGTGTACGCCGTGATCAGATAAAAAAACGTGGTCGTGAACACGCAAACGGTAACGCCAATGACTACGATGCGCCAGTTCCCTGCAAGGATCCGGAACAAGTCGATGGCCTGTTGGGGATGTCGTGCCTGTCGAAACGCCGGCGTTTCTTCCAACGATCGGCGTAACCAAAAAATGACAGGGATGATCAGACAACCGATGAGGAAGGGGACTCGCCATCCCCATGAACTCATCTGGGCACTGCTCAAGGTCCGTGTAAGCACCAATCCTGTAGCAGCGGTGAAAACGGCGGCGGCTTGCTGACTCGCCGACTGCCAGGAGCAATAAAACCCGCGGTTTCCTTCGCTGGCAATCTCTGCCAGATAGATGGAAACGCCGCCCACTTCCACTCCGGCCGACAAACCCTGCAACAAGCGGCCGATGACAACAACGACCGGTGCGGCAATGCCGATTGCGGAATACGACGGAGTCACCGCAATTGTGAACGTGCCGACCGCCATCAACCCGAGCGTCAGCAGGAGACCCTTCCGTCTACCATTTCGGTCCATATAGGCCCCGAGAACTACGGCACCCACAGGCCGCATTAGGTAGCCGGCCCCAAAGGTGACTAGAGAAAGCATTAAGGAGGCAAAATTACTGGATGCAGGAAAAAAGGTGCGCCCAATATAAACAGCGTAATATCCATAGACGATGAAGTCATACATTTCCAGGAAATTACCGCTGGTAACGCGGATCACGGCGCGGACTTGCTCTCTTCGTTCTCGTCCTCTAAGCATCGCGGCTTTCCTAAGCTTTTGTTGTTATCTTCGGTTCGACAGTCCAAGACATCCCTGCCTCCATCACCACATAAGCTTGAAGCGCAAATGGGGCTGTCGAGAAGGTGTGGTCATGGAAACGCTCAAGCGGCACGGGGTTCCCGCCCTTGTCGAAGATGGAGTGGCGATCGAGCGGAGGCGTGAATTCGCGGGATTGAACATGTTGAAGGCCTCCACTCGAAACTGAATATTGAGGTGCTCCGAGATTTTCCTTACTCAGCTATCGCCAACCTCTGCATTCTGGCGAACTATTCAATCGCAACGAACACCATGTTTTGTGGGCAGGGCACTTCGAGCACCTGACCGGTTGAAGACAAACGGCCAACTTTGGGATCGACGCGAAAAACAACAACGTTGTTCGAATTCTCATTGGCTACGAAGAGGTATGAGCCCGTTGGGTCGAATTGAAAGTTGCCAGGCGCCTTCCCTTGGGTAGGGACGTTCTCAACCGGTCGGAGCGTACCTTTTTTGGGTTCGATGGCGAAGACTGCGATGCTGTCGTGACCTCGGTTCGAGGCGTAAAGAAACTTACCTGAGGGATACACTTTAATCTCAGCGGAAGCGTTTTTGTCCTTAAAGTCTTTCGGAAGCGTCGAGATCGTCTGCAACTCGTGCAAGCCCCCATCAGCCGCGTTGTATGAGAAAACGGTGACGGTGCCTGCCGTTTCGTTCATTGAATACACATGCTTGCCGCTAGGATCAAAGGCAATGTGGCGCGGCCCACCTCCAGGGGCTACGCTAAAAAATGGGATATCATTCTGCGCAAGCGACCCGCGCGCTTGGTCAAAACGGTAGACGAATAACTTGTCCAGCCCGAGGGCTGTTACAAGCGCGAAGCGGTTGTCGGGTGACAGGTCGATCGAATGCGGGAACGCCCCTTTTGGGCGTTCCGGATGATTGACACTCGACTCGCTGTACTGCACAAAGGCAGACGCCTCACCCAGGCGACCGTCATCAAGCAGGGGAAACGCAGCAACCGTGTCACCGATGTAATTCGCAATCAGGGCATATCTTCCCGTCTTGTCCAACATCACGTAGACGGGATTGGCGCCACGGGACGAAACTTGATTCAAGAGAGTGAGCTCGCCTGTGGTCCGATCCATAGCGAATGCAGTCACAGCACTCGTATCGTAGTCCGCCGTCTGATTCACTGCATAAAGGAACCGTCGGCTCGGATGAACCGCCAAGAACGCCGGGTTCATGACTTTGACCAAGCCGAGAGAGGTCAGCTGGCCAGTCCCGGCCTTGAACCGGTAAACGTAAATGCCTTTGCTGTCGGTCCTCTCTGACTTAGATGAACCAATGTAAATGAAAAACTCGTCATTAGCCGAAACCTTCCTAGGGCCAGCAAGACTGGAGACCGGCAGCGCCAAGGCTGACAACAGTAGAATGAGCACCGAGAGGCGGCGAATGGTCTTCATGTCGAATGGGATTCGTGCGCCTACGCGAGCAGCGAGGATAGTGGCAACCGTTCTAAGGTGCATATGGCGGAATCTCCACACACGTTTCATTCTCGATCACTGAACCTGAAAGACTAGAATTTCTGCGGGCCGGAGACCTGTATTGGGCGAAAGAACAAAGAATCGAGACAGCTCGGGGACCAGCAGGCCTGTTCTCGCCAAGAGGGCTGTTTCAGGTTTCCCAAGCAGAACGTAGGAATCGGCGGCACGCTCTTGATAGACATAAACCTCGGCGGTACTGCAGGTCGCATAGATGCGTCCGTTTCGCGGATCGAATACCAGATAATCCGCCAATCCACCGATCGGCAATGCGGTGATCTCTTTGCCCGTTTCTGTATCCAGGACGACAATATCGCCATGCAATTGACCGCTTCGCGTGGCGACAAACAGACGATGGTGGGCCTCATCAACGGCTGTAGCCACCGGCGTTCCCTTGCTCACGGGCCATGTGTCCAGAACGATGCCCTCGACCCGATTCACGACCGCAACCTGCTTTTTATCCATGAGAGCGATGTAAAGGCGCGGCCCGGCTTGGTCGATCTGCATATCCTCAAGCGTTCCTGCCGGGACCTTAATGTCCCTGACGCGCTCGCCCGTTGTGCTGTCCAGAACGGTAAGAAACGAGTAATCCGCGCCTGTGACCTTCCCTCCATTCACGAGGTAAAGCCGTTTCGTAGCCGGGTCATAACCCATGGAGTCTGTACGCTTAAGGAGCTTGACCTCATGGATGAGTTTGTAATTGCCGCCGTCGAAGGTTTTCAATCCCGGCCCAGCGGGATCGTCGTCTGATACATAGATCCTGTCGAGGTCGCCCCTGTACACCACTGCATGAGGGCTTGCCACCGGGATTTTGTGGATGACCTTGCCCGTTTCGAGATCAATGACGGCTACCTCGTGCCCCTCGCCCGTCGTGGCGAACAGCCGATGCCCCTTCAAGTCAATGCCCAGATGATCGGTGTGATGGCCCTCCGCTACATCTGGTATTTCGATGGTTTGAATCAGGGTGAGGGGCTCGCTGTTCTGTGCTTGTCCGAACGCACTAGCCATAACTACTGCAACCAACGGGAAGAATGTCTTCATATCGCTTTTCTCCAGTAATGATTGCTAGCGTTCTGCATCTACGAGCCTCCCTAGAAAAACCCTAAATCGTCACGAGCTAGAGTCGGCACATCACCATATGATTTTCAGAGCTACCTGAAGTTGCCGGGAGGGCGTGACCGTGGAAACAAGAACTCCTCCCGTCCCGGCGACAGTCCCGGTCGATGTTAGAACGATGGAGTTGCCGTCATTGGGATTAGGCGCCTGGAAATTGGCCCGATTGAATACGTTGAACATCTCAACTCTAAATTGAACATTGAAGGTCTCGGAGATTTTCGAAACGTAAGTGTTCTTGATCAGCGCTGCGTCGAAATCTTCGAGGCCCGGACCAATAACGCTATTGCGCCCGACGTTGCCGAAGAGGTTCATACAAGTGTTTGCTATCGCGACAGCCGCCGCCGCAGGCACGCATGGGAAAGGCAGGGATCCGATCAGGTTGCTTGGGACCACCGGAGGAGTAAAACAGTTCACCTTGATGTACTGATTGGCATTTCCCGGATTGACAGGATTATCGCAGCCGCCTCCCATCAATCGGTCTGGGCGACTGGCGGGAGTGTTCGACCCCAAAGGAGTCCCGCCAATGCCCGGGGTGAACGGAGAGCCGCTGCTGGCAGAAAATATTCCGTTAAGCTCCCATCCTCCCAAAATGTGGGATACAAGGCGAGAAGATGATTGCAGGCTTGGCAGCATCCAGACGGCGTTTCCGACAAAAATCTGCCGAATGTCGAAATCGCAAAGACCACGTCTATACGCGTTTGGGAAGAGAGACAGCTCTCCCGAGACCGTGCCGGACGCACCAGAGTTAAGAAAATTATCAATGGCACCCGCAGAGCCGTAATCGATGCACTTCGAAAAAGTATAAGACGTTTGGAATTGGATGCCCCTACCCATCCGCTTGATCATCTGGGCCTCAAGTGCGTTGTAGTGCGCTGAAGTGTCGAATGTGGTTCCGCGGATGGACCCCACCGAGGGGTTTAGTCGCGTGCCTTTGCCGCCTGACCACATCAGACCAGCGGCGCTTGGCGTCCCTAGAACCTCGTTTACACCCCCGTCGAACGGATTCCGCACAGTGTGCTGGCCCACATAGCCCACCGTGACCGTGGTATTCCGAGCAATCTCTCGCTGGATGTTGAAGTTCCAGTTCATGGAGTAGGTCCTGCCGGTGTTCTGTTGGATATACCTCACCGCCGTATTGGCCAGCGTCGGCGTTGCAAGTCCAACCAATCCGTTCGGGAATGCGCCCGTGGGAATCGGCGGATTCACCGAGAGCGTCAGCTCGAACGGGAACACCTGCGAGTTTCCCTGCGTGTAAATCCAAGGAAGGAAGTCCACGTCGAATATGCCAAAGCCGCCGCGGATGGCTGTCTTGCCGTTATGAAACGGATCATAAGAGAAGCCCACGCGGGGTGCGAAGTTTTTGTTGCTGTAGTTATTCGCCCACAGAGTTGAGGTTGGAGTCGGGACACCGGTGAATAAATTTGTCAACACCTGCCACCGGCCGTGCTCCTCAGAGGGCATGCTCGACGGCTCGTAACGTAGTCCAAGGTTTAAGGTGAGATTCGGCCGAACTCGCCAGTCGTCTTGCACATACACCCCGAAAAGATTCTGAAGAGTGCCTGTGGGTGTCGGAGGTATAGTCACCGTACCGGGAAAGCTGGCGGAACTGGGCTGGTTGAGGAGGAAGCCCTGCAGCGAGGGGAATGCCACCTGTCCGTTTGGTCTGTTTTCACCGAAAAGGTTGTATCGAAAGTGTTCGAGTGCGAAACCAAATTTCAGGGAGTGAACGCCTCGGCTCCAAAAGGCGTCGTCATAGAACTGCACGCTATCCTGATGGTGATTGAAAAGCGAATTCGCGCCCAGACCTCCTGGCATAAGTGTCAGCCCCGAAATGCTTACGGTCGGCGCGCCTCCCCCGGCGATGACTCCGAATGACGTATCGCTGGCTAGGGGATTGATCGCGCTCACTCCTGGGCTCACAAAAGCACGCGTTCGACTCCAACCAAGTCGGATGGTATTCACTAGCGTCGGCCCGAAAACGTGCGTTTCTTCCAACGAAAGCATCTGGGCGCCGCTAGTGTTCTCGCTAATATAGGAAAGGAAAGCATCAGGAAACGTTTGGCGTGCGCCGTCATAGAAGTAGGTGCCTGAAAGGGTATCGTTTCCTGAAAGTCGGCGATCAACTCGCGTCACGACGTGATTTTCGCTAGTGATGACGGCTGGGGCAGAGTTGAAAATACCTATGTCCCCGTGGCTTAGCACACCGGCGTTTGGAAGGGGATATAATTGGAGGAAATGCGCTATCTGGGGATCGACCTGCACGGTCGTTGGCGTACACGGGCTGCCTGAACCGACATTGGGCTGCGAGCACAGGTTGCCGGCGCGAGCTGCGGCGGTCGGCACTGTATTGCGGCTGGTCGTAGCAAGCAACTGACGGATACCCTCGAAGTCGCCAAACACCCACATCTTGTCTTTTTGAATAGGGCCGCCGGCCGAGCCGCCAAATTGGTTGCGGCGGAAAGGCGGAACCTGGGCAGGGTCGAAGAAGTTCCGCGCATCAAGGTACGAATTTCGTAGGAACCAGTAGGCATCGCCGTGGAACGAGTTCGTGCCTGACTTTGTAATCGCGTTGATAACCGCGCCGGTCGTTTTACCGTAGGCCGCCGAATAATTGCTCAACTCGACAGAAAACTCCTGGACGGCGTCAACGCCCAACTCCAAGCCGAGAACGCTGCCTGGTGCGGCGTTTGTGTAATCATTGATACTGATGCCGTCTAGCCGATAGTTATTTTCAAAGGGACGATGACCGTTGGCAGTCAATTGGTTTCCCAGCCCTCGGTTGGCGCGGTTAGAAGTGCTAGTAGTAGCTGCCTGCGGTCGAATAGCAGAAGCTCCCGGTTGGAGAGTCGCCAGCAGGGTCCAGTCGCGGCCATTCAAAGGCAACTCGCGCACGGTCGTTGAATTGACCTCGTCACTCATCGTTGATGAAGCCAGGTCCACAGTGGGGACCCCAGCCGTAACTTGAACTGTTTGAGTACTCTGTCCAAGCCGCAGCGAAACATTTAGAAGCTGCGACTCCCCGACCGTCAGCGTGATGTCCTTCTGCACGACGGTGGCGAACCCTCCTGCCGAGACGATTACGTCATACTTTCCGGGCGGTAAGTTCGGCGCGGAGTAAACACCTTCGGTGTCGCTGGTGATCTCGCGAGTTAGGCCCGTCGCTGCGCTTTTAATGGATACCTTTGCGTTCGGGACGGTCGCTCCGGATTGGTCGCTCACCGTACCCGTGAGCATTGCTCCGGCAACTTGTCCTTGTAGCGACCCAGCGAGCGCGAGGCTTAACATCAACGCTGCCAAAAGCCCTAATCCTGAGAACTGTCTGTACATAAAGACCCCACTCTCACCGCAAAAAACGGGCTGCGGTTATGTTTGCGCAAAGAAGGATGATCTAACGGTCTGAACAGCGAGTGGTTTAGTCCCGTTGCCGCCAACAAGTCAAGCGAAAGGGGGTGAAGTGCCAGTGATTCACATCGAGGTAACAGCCCGCACGTCTCCTAAGGTGCGCTTCATAAGCAATTAGTGCCGCTTGTCTCCGCGGGGCAGAGGGCGCCGCCGGGCACCGCGGCGTTACGCTACACGTGCCGTAACTGATTGATTCCAGAAAAGTTTCAGATGACGCCCGGCGACGAGCTGATATATTCTCCCACTCTAATGTCCGAACAGGCAGGGGCGGTCCACGAACAAGTTGAGCGGGTCGCGAATAGCGAGACGTTCCGCAATGCGGAGGTCTTGCGGCGCTTGCTGAAGTTTCTAGCCGAGAAATCCATCGCAGGCGAAGCGAGCCAGTTAAAGGAATACACCGTTGCGACTGACGGCCTCGGCAGGCCCGCCAGTTATGACCCCGGCCACGACTCGCTGGTTCGAATTCAGATTGGACGGCTGCGCCTCAGGCTTGCGGATTACTATCGTACCGAAGGTGAACGCGATCCCATCCTCCTGGATGTTCCCAAGGGGCACTTCCAGCTCACATGGGAACGCCGTGCACTCGCGTGGTCGAGAATCCAGATTCTAGCAGTGCCGATTTTAGCTGTTTGGGCGATTGGAATGACGGTCCTTTCCTGGCAGGAGCATCGGGTCAGCGCTCCGTTGCGGGAGGCGTGGACACCGGAGCTCCAGGAGCTCTGGCGGCCCTTCCTGGAATCGAAACGCCCTCTGATCGTCGTGGTTTCCTCTCCCTTATTCGTAGGGTTTCAGGGAAGCGGCTTCTATCGCGACCAGACTTTGAACCAGTGGGACGACGTTTTGGCCTCCCCGAAAGTGCAGGCCCTCCGCAAGACCTTGAACAGCCCCGCGATCCAAGAGCGCTATTACTACACCGGGTTGGGCGAGACGAGCGCGGCTTTCCGCCTCGGGAAGCTCCTCGATTTTTCCGGACTTAAGATGTCGATAACAAGGAGCAGCCTGATTTCCTGGCCGCAGATCGTCGACAACAATATCCTGTTCGTCGGCGCCGCGCGTGTTTTTCGCGATCAATTGAGCAAGCTTCCCGTGGGTCAGGACTTGGTGATGCGTGAAGACGGGATCTACGACTTGAAAGCCAAGGCTGGCGAAAAGGCCTTCTTCGCCGACGACTACCCCTCCATTGGCGCGAACGAAGCCAGCCGCACCGCAGACGACGGAGAAGTATACGCGCTTGTGTGCCATATGCCCGGACCGCTGGGGACGGGTGACATCCAGACCTTCAACAGCAATCACAGCCCCGGCGTGCAGGGCGCGGTTCAATGGTTCACGGACCCAGCTTTCACCCGGCAGTTGACGTCAAAGCTTCGAAAGCCGGACGGCAGTCTACCTCGCTACTTTCAGCTGGTTCTCAAGATCAAGTACCGGGACGCCGTTCCCACCGAAATTTCCTACGTTACCCACCGGGAGTTGCAGCCCGAAATATTGGGGAAGCGCGACAAGTAGACGCGGGGACGTTTGAATTAATCGTCCGCCTGCAAATCCCGCAAGATGAGAGAGCCGCCTTTCGGGCTGCAACGTGGCCACCCTCCAAGCAGACACTGTCACAACGAGACTTCCAGTGCTCTTGGGTCCGAGCCAGTGGGGCCCTCAATCAGCTAGGAATTCACGTTGGCTCTTAACCATCGCCACGCACTAGTTCATAACGGCTTATCGTGTCGGCGCCCAGGTTCCACCCGCAGTGGGAGTCCCTCAGGGAGTGGCCACTCGCGATTGTTCGCCCGATACACGAATCACTCCAACGCCATTCTCAATGACAATCTTTGTACCGAAAGGTTTTGAGAGCCTCTGTATCTTTTCTAGCACTCGCTCTGCCATCTCTGGTGAAGGGGTCATCGGTATTCCAGTGCGAGAAAACGGTCGACTCAGGTCCTGCCCCAAGTCAACTGGATACAGCCGGACTTCGGTCAGTTGGCCATTTTCGAAATGACTCTCCGTGAGCAGCGCCTCCATTCGTTCCGGTTGAATCACCCGGCTGCCCGCAAAACCACTGGGCAGCATAAGTTCCTCCGCGTCCGTCAGCTCACCTCCTTGGTTTTGCGGAAGTGACCACTGGTACTGGTAGACAAATGTGTTCAGACCGTAAAAGATGGGCTTCCCTTTATAGATCTCAACCCCACGCAGCGTGTGGACACCGTGGCCGACAAATACATCTGCGCCGTTATCGATTGCCTGATGAGCGAAGTCGATCAGAAAGTCTGGCGTGTCATTGTCATACGTATATGTCTGAAAAGCGTAATTCCCCTGATGACAGTGCACCGTGGCAATCATGAAGTCTGAATATTGCTTGCCGTCGCGTATGCTGCGCAGGATCTCTCGCAGGTCGTCGGGGTCCATCGTGTAGTGCAGATCGCCGGGCTTGGGTCCCACCGCGAACCGTTGGTTGAATAATTCGAGTCGATCCTTCCGTTCATCAGCACGGGCAGGTGCTACTGGAGCAAAAACCTCACCGCGCCGCGCGTAGATCGAATCGCGAATCTTCCTCAACTGTTCCATCTGCTCCGCGGTAACTATGCCCTGCATCGTCACATGCAACGCATTCAAGCCAGGGTGCCCTCCTGAGTCGCCCATCCGATATGTCGCACCATCGCGCCGCGCGGAATCCATCGACCATGCGGAAACCAGGCCCACGACCCCTTTTGGTGTCCCTAGAAACCCCGCTGAACGGGCCTCTTCGAGATTCCGACCCGTGCCTGCGTGGATTATTCCTCCTTCGTTCAACATCCGAATGGTCTCAAGCATCCCGGTGATGTCAGCGTCCATCTGCATGTTGTTAGCAGTGCCCATGATCTTGACACCCATGCTCTTTATGGTCGCTAAGGCACTCATTGGAGCGCCTCCGAAGCCAACCCCGCCTATCGAATAGGGATAGTTGTCATGGTCGATGAGAGGTCCTTCCATATTGGCGAAACCCACGTCAGCATCGCGAATGTGTTTCACGAGATTTTGAAATGCGGGTTCGGCAAGCTGAGCAATAGGAGTACGGAGGATGAGGTCGCCGACGGCAGTCAACGTAAAGGGGTCCTTGATCTTCATCGCCAGCTCCCGCTCTGCCGGCATCAAGGGATTTGGCTGACGACTCGCACCGGCGCGATCTGCGGTCCGAATACGCTCTTGCTCTACTCTACCTGTCCCTTCCTGCGGAGCGCCGCCCTGCGCTCCGGCCAGGCCGGTGAACGCAAATAAGGTAGCGCCCATAAGTGCGAGAACAACTGCGGCCCTTGCGATCACTGCAAAACACACGCTGGAGACCCTAAGGATAAGGGCTTGAGAATTGTTCATGGCGTATCCTTTCGTGGACGAAAACGTTAACGGCTGGACGGGGGCACCGTCCCCGGGGAGATTGCATGCAGCGAAGCACGCCCGAACGAGTTGTAGAGCCATCGTTGTTTTGTCAGTCACTGCTCGACCTCCGAGTCGTTCTCAATTCAGACGCTCCGTTGACATCGCCTGCAACCAAAGCTCTCCAGCTTCGTGGGGAAAGGGATGCTTGCGGAAGCTCTACGCAGATCCGCCTAGACTGGTCACGGCTTCACTTCATAAACTTGCACTTCAGCTTCCTTGGCTCCGTGACTCTGGACAGCGATATAGTATCGATTTAGCTCGGGAACAAATAAGGACGTGGGTGACGAGCCGCCGGTTGAGATTGTTCCTTCCGGCTCATAATGATCAGGGTCAATCTGTTTGAATACGACAATATATCCTTCCGTACTTCCCACCACTCCTGCGGAAAGATAAATGCGGTGGCGAGCGGAGTCAAAATAGATATCGTCAATTCCTTCCTTGGTTGGCATGCTCGTGATCATCTTCCCCGAATCAGAATCGAGGACCATTAATGCGGCGGGCCTGCGAAGCGCCACTAGCAACCGATGGCCGACTCGATCCAATACCGCCGCATAAGGAACCCCTTCCGCTGAGTACTGCCACGCGCCGACCTGAGTGCGTTTGTCTCGGCTCACCAGGCCAATTTCGTGGCGTCCACTAACATCAAGAAAAAGCCTCGATCCCGAGGGTTCAATTGCGACCCCTTCGATGCGATCTCCCTCGATTTTAATGTCCCCAACATGTTCCCAATTTTTGGTATCAATTATGGCCAAATAGGAAAACCGGGGTGCTCCTTCTGCTGATTTGTGAGCATTAACGACGTAGGCCAAGTTGCTTTCTGGATCGAAGCGCAGCCCGTCGGCGTAGTCGAGCGTTAGTCTAATGTCCTTAATCAAATCAAACGAATCTCCGCGAAAAATCTTACAGATGCCGTTATCGTCGCTAACGAGGAATTCATTGGTATCTGGGCGATAGTACACCGCGTGTGCTTTTTCGAACCCCGGAATGGAGTGAATCATTTCTCCTTTGCGCAAGTCGATGATCTCCAGACTGTGGTTCTCCTCCGCGGGAAGGAATAGCCGCATCCTCGTGAGATCAATGGCGAAGTGATCGAAACGGGCAGATACGCTGTGTATGGGAATAGTTTGGACAAGCTTTAACTCCGGGTACTCCTGAGAGCGAGTGGCAACGGAGAACGCCCAGAATGCTATCAGTAGGTAACAGAATATTTTTTTCATCTATCCTCCCACTCCCATTACCCGAGGCTCGCGCGTATGTTTCTCCCCACGGCACCGAAATTCCGTCCTTCGAACGACGCGTGTGCCCGGGCAACGAACAATTCTTTGCGGGTTGTCGTTAGTCGCGGTTGGATCCCTAGAGGCTGCCGCTTCGTAAGAGACCCTTTTTATTCGTGTTGGTCTAGCGCATGGCGGGTGTTGTGATTGTCGGAGCCCGCCAGAGCTTCACCGGCTGGACAAGAGCGCCGTCCCCCGCCGAGTCCCACACCGCAAAACGCACCCACTTCTTTCCGGCGGCGTCGAATGGGATTTGGAAATGGTGCCGACCGAACGCTGGGAGGTCAGTGGCAGAGATGATCTGCCTGTCGGTCCGCTGTCCATCACCCCAGACGACCTCAACGAACTCCAACGGGAACGTCCATTCCACATCCGCCACGATGGTCCGCTTATTGCCTGTCCCTTCTACGGCGTTGGACGGAATCAACACTTCCCCCGAGGTCACGAAATGATCTCCGCGCTTCATTGCGTCGATGACCGGCCTCCAGTTGTCGATCCCGGGTGGCTCGGCAACCTTTACATAGCTGACCGGATTATTCGCGTAGACGTCGTCACCAGGCCCCATACCATGGAGCTCGGAGATGGCCTCCAGATATTTCGGCGGTGTGGGCAGGTCTGCAATCCAGTTGTTTGTTTCGTCCAACACCGGCAAGCAGCGGTATTCGCACAAGCGCTGTTCCGATCCGTCTAGTCCCATTCCCCAGCGGAAGCCGAATCCCCCATAATTCTCATCGCGAAAGTAGGCTGTGTCTTTGATCGCATCAGGGTAGCCGGCCGACGCTTTCGAACGCGGATGTGGCTCATAAATCAGCAAGTCCTCGCGGCGTGCCATCTCCATGAGGTCTGCCGGACTGCCAATGTGATACACCTTGCCGTACTTCGGATCATTCTCAACAAGCGGTTGACCGGCCTCGCGCGATTGGCCCCATAAGACCGGGTGCGACACAAGGACATCGGTATGCCCACCGAGTTGTTGGGCGAGGTCGCTAACGGTGATTTCCTCGGCCGGCAAGATCCAGAAGTCCTTATCCGAATGCAGCCGGGCAATTTCGTAGTAAACGTCGAGATTCTTCACGTGGCGAAGGGCACCATCTCTTGCCGACATTCCCTCACTGCTATGCAAGTTACCGCCATCCGCCGGAGCGTAGATATTGACCCCCGCGGCCTTCAGCACTTCGACATCAGGCAACGTGGTGGCGAGGCCGCTACCGAATGCTTGAAGTTGCTGCGCCAGGAGCGGGTGAAAATGCGCCACCATGACCAAGTACCCGGGCAGCGGCTTGTAGTGATCTTCCCGCGTGTAGGAGAGTGCTGACCTGATCGTGGCTTGAGCGGATCCGTTGCTAACGTAGAAATAGACCGGCATCCGCTGCCACGTTCCAGGTCGCGCGCTCTTCAACGAGAAACATTCCCGCCAGTCACCGGGGCCTCGGCCAGCAATAGCTGGATCTGCCTCACTCTCGGGCTCGCGGATTCCGAACGAGAACCGCGAGGCGCTATCCTTGCGATACCAGTTGTAGCCGAGGTTGAAGGCTAATTCGCGCGCCCAGAAGAACGTATGCGGTGGCGGGAATGTTGCGATTGAACCTCCATTGACTTCTGTGGCCATCAGTCGGTTGCCTGCCCGTACGACGGACTCTTGTTTGTTCGCGGGACCATCAAATCCGTGGTCCTGCCAGTTGTTGGCAATGTCGTGCCAAACGATCCGCGACCCGGCCCCGATCTCCAGCCCGTCAAGGCCGGCATCGTACTTGTAAGCCACCGAGGGCTCCTCGGTCTTCGCAATCACTTCTTGACGAATCAAGTTCGTGCCCTTGTAGACCGTGTATTGCAGCTTCCCGGAGAAGACGCCAAGCTTCACGCCAGGGAAGGATATTTCGACGCGCTCCCCGTTGGTAATTACGTCGCAATTCTGAGCCTCAAATACAGCGGAAGCGCGATTGATCTCATCGGGTGTGCGTGGCAGCCCCGGAAGGCCGCCGACCGATGAGGCTGGGGGCATCCAACCAAGAACGCTACTCGAGCCGGGTCCCTCGGCGCTTCCTGGAATTCGCAAAGGCGCGTCCCAGAAGGCCTCCCACTTGTTCTGCTCGACGATTTCGGGCGTGAGCGGAATGCCTGCGCTCATTAGCGGCCTTATTTGCTCCAAAGGCAGGCGCCGGAAACCGGTGACCACGTGAAACTCGGGCATGAGATTACTTGCCAGCGTGACCCACTGCGCCCCCTTGAGTCTGATAGCCAAGTCCCGAATGGTCGGCGTTCCGTCCTTAATCGTCAGGCCGAGCCGTAGTTCATTGTTCGCCTCACCGTCCCAGGTCACGATTAATGTGTTCTCAGCAACACTGGCTGACAACCCTGGAACGCTCTTGTAGTGGCTCAAATCGCAAGTCGACCCTTGGGCGTGAGCCGACAAAACAGCCAAAAAGGCACCGGCGGACGCCATCCGGATCCACACACGTGACTTGGTTTTCATATGCAGTTGCGTCCCTCGTGGCAGTCTACGATGCCCGTTCGTTCAGCCGCTGCCGAGTGATTGGTTTCCAGCGTCGCCATGACGAATGGCCTTTCTTCCAGCTCAGTTCCAGCTCAGACAGCAGCTCCTTACCTTTAAGCCTGATCTCGTGTACATGGCAGAACAGGAAAGCCAAGTCTGAACAGGCAGTCGTTTAGTCCTGTTGCCACCAACAAGTCAAGCGAAAGGGGGTGAAATGTCAGTGATTCACATCCAGGTAACAGCCAACAACTTTTTGTAAGATAAGCCTGGTGAACAGCGACGATTGCTTGCGCGACTCGTCTGGACTGCGACTGAGTAGCGCTGGGGTCTCCGGCCGCGCAGGATGGGCAAGGGACCTCAAACGCTGTGGCGTTATACTACACGCGCCGCAACTGATTGATTCCAGAAAGCTTTCAGATGACGTGCGGAGAAGAGCTGATACTACTGGTATCTCTTCACCTGCAGTCCATCTTGCGGACGGGAAGAATTCTTGCGGCGCAGCGTGGGCAACTCTTCGGAGATGGAACCCTTCCACTCTCCGTAACGCGTTTCTTCGATGCCAAACCCTTAACTCCTATAGTCTCCACAGTTTAAACCCAGAACTTCTCTGTTCTCCGAATCAAAGCGCCTTCGCAGTGCATTTCCTATGTCACCTTTGCGAACACGGCCAGTGTGGGACTGACCGGCCGCTACATTCTAATTGCCGCTCTGACAGCAAGTTAGCGCCAAGGGGTACCCCGCCGCGAACAGAAAGCCTTGTCTCTGGCATTCCTTTCCGGCAGATGCGAGATTCGTTTCACACGAGGCGATGAGACTGAATTCGTCGGGCACTTGAAAGCCATGTTGCGAATATCCGACACAATCCGGCAAACGCAGACTGTGGATGGCGGAGTTCTACTGGACGTCCATCACGGCCAGATGTTCTGTCTGAATATTGTCGGGGCCAAGATCCTTGAACTAATGCAAAGGGGATACGACGAAACGAGAATCGCAGATGAGATCAGCCGCGACTACGGAGCAAGCAAGGAAATGGTACGTGCGGATGTCATCGAATTCATCGAGGAACTGCACAAAAACCACATCCTGCAGCCCGCTCGTCCCGACGGTGTTCTCTGAAGGACTGCGGAAAGGAGGTCCCAAGATGTCGCACGTAAAAACCGTGGATGCCTACCGTTTACTCATCCTCCGTCGCGACGCAACGGAGATTTTGCTGTCGCCGCAGGATGCCGGCTGGACTTTGCCCCGCGTCGAGATCCAGAAGCAACAACGAATCGCGGAACAGCTCACCAACGAGATTCGGAAGGCTTGGGATCTCGAAACCTTCTGCCTGCTCCTGCCGAGTTGTGGCGCGTCTGGCCCATCTGCAGGAGCGGCCATCGCCATCCTGGAGTGCGTGAAGCGAAACCAAAAGGCCCCGCCCCGAACCCATTGGATGCCAGTCCACGTCGCCGCAGATTGCACCAGCGCCGAGGACGCCTCCACGATCCGGGATGCCTTAGCGGAACTCGCTTCCTACGCCTCCGGAGAAAAGTTTGGGCCGTTCGCGAAACCCGGCTGGCTGCGTGAGCTCTTCCAATGGACCTACGAACAAACTGCCCCGCTGGGGCTGCGCCTGACTGGCAACTTCCGCCAACACAATGCGAGCCCGACCTTCAGCCTCTTGCGCCTCGAAACGGACGGACCTGCCATATGGTTCAAAGCCGCCGGGGAACCCAACGCCCATGAGCTGCCCGTCACATTGCTCCTCGCAGATCGCTTTCCGAGCCATGTCCCGCGCATTCTCGGCGTGCACCCTTCCTGGAACGGCTGGCTGTCTGAAGAAGTCGCGGGCAGGCCACTCGACGAACTGACCGAATGCTCCGCCTGGGAGAGAGCCGCAGAAGGGCTGGCCGAATTGCAGATCGAGTCGATCGGCAGGGCCGCGGAACTCGTCGACGGAAAATGCAAGGACCTTCGTCTCCCGCTGGCTGCGAGGCACATCGACCGCTTTGTTACGCGCATGGGAGCGTTCATGCGCGTTCAGGAAAAACAATCTCCAGCGCCGCTCGTGGGCACGGAACTTCTCTCTCTTGGAGAAGGACTGAAAGATGCCTTTTCGCTGCTGCAGAGCTTCGAGTTTCCGGACACGCTGGGGCACCTCGACTGCAACCCGGGAAACCTGATCGTCTCTCCGGAGCGCTGTGTTTTCCTTGACTGGGCTGAGGCTTGCGTCACGAACCCCGTAATCACCTTTGAATATCTCCGCCGGCACATGGAACGGTGCGGGATCGAGGAGCCAGCGGCGGATTCTCGGATCACTGCCACCTATCTGCGACCTTGGGCTTCGTTCTTTTCGCCAGATGATTTGCGGCGGGCGATTGCAGCGGTGCCTCCGGTCGCCGTCTTCATCCACGCGATTGCGGGCGATGCCTGGCGCACGCTCGATCCCGTTTCGAATCCAGCGCTCGCCGCGTACTTCCGTAGCCTGACACGCCGAATGTACCGCGACACGGTGCTCGCGGCGGAAAGGAGCGAACGGTGCCTGAACTAACTTTGACTCCTCCGTTTTCCACTGTCGAGCCAGTCACCGAGATTCTCCACGGGATTTCCGTCACGGATCCCTACCGCTGGCTCGAAGACCAGGACGCCCCGCGCACCAGGCAGTGGATTGAAGAGCAGAGACAGTTTGCGCGTGCCTGCCTGGATCACTTCCCAGGGCGAGACCGTATCCGCCAGCGCATTCGAGAGTTTCTGGCGGTCGAGACGTACGATTCGCTGCAGAAAGTAGGGAGCAGATATTTCTTCCGCAAGCGGCTCGCGGACCAAGAGCAGCCATGCATCTGCATGCGTGAGGAAGCCGATGGAGAAGACCTTCTGCTGGTAGATCCTGCCGAACATGGCCCCGGAAAATACACCGCCGTGAAGCCGCTCCGAGTTTCACCGGACGGGCGTCTGCTGCTCTTCGAAGTCAAAGAGGGCGGCGAACGAACAGGGGCGTTCAAGCTACTCGAAATCGAGAGCAGAAGGACGCTGACAGACATTCTTCCTCGAGGATATTTGCGGGGCTTCGCGTTCGCGCCGGATGGAAAGAGTTTCTGCTACGTTCACGAGCAAGCAAACGGGAAGGAACGAAATCGCCGTGCAGCCTTCTGCCATGTCCTCGGCACCGAGTTCAGCGAAGACAGGGAGATTTTCTTTGCGGGTGAGGGCGAAAAGATAAGGCTGTGCCTCATCTCCGATCGGAGCAGGATTGGTTTCCTCGTTTACCGGTTCTCCGAGAAGACCCGCACTGATTTTTATCTGCAACCGTGGGAAAGCGAAACCGTACCAGAACACATCGTTCGAGACGCCGACTACAGTTTCGGCCCTATGTTCTTTCGCGACAGAATCCTTGCCATCACCAACCGCAACTCGCCGAATCTGCGCCTCGTGGAATTGCGGCTGCGGCCTGGCGCCGAGGCCGAATGGATGGATCTGATTCCCGAGAGCGACCGCCGCATCCTGCAGTGGGCCGTGGCTGGCGATCGCATCGTGACTCTCTCTGCCAAGGACATGGACCGTCAAATCCGCGTCTACGATCTCGCCGGGCGAAAGACCGAGGAGATTGCCATCAACGTGGAGGAGACGATTCGGATCACCGGTGCAGGGCCCGAGAGCGACGAAGTGCTCCTTGAAAGGGAAACGTTCACGGATCCGATCCGCATCGTTCGCTATTCTCCAGTGAAAAAGGAATGTTCGCTGTGGGCGAAGAAAACCGTCCCCGCCGGCCCGTCCGGCGTCTGCCACATGCAGGTCTGGTATCCGTCCAAAGACGGAACAAGTATTCCGATGTACCTCGTGGGGCGTAAAGAAGTTCTCGCAGACGGCTGCCATCCGGCCATTATGACTTCCTATGGCGGATACGGCGTTTCGATGACGCCGCAATTCAGCGTCTTTGTTGCCTTCCTCATCGAGCGAGGATGTTTGTTTGCTCTGCCCAACATCAGGGGAGGATCGGAATTCGGACCGAAATGGCACGAAGCAGCCAAGAGGCGGAACCGCCAAACGGCTTATGACGATTTCCTCGCGGCAGCCGAATGGCTTATTGAGACGGGACGAACAACGTCAGCCAAGCTCGCGATCTTCGGAGGATCGAATTCCGGGTTGCTTGTGGGCGCGGCCATTACGCAGCGGCCGGAACTATTTCGCGCGGCAGTATGCATGGTCCCGATGCTCGACATGCTCCGCTATCACTTGTTCGACAACGCGCGAGTGTGGAGCGAGGAGTTCGGAACGGCGGAAGACCCGGACGACTTCGAAGCGCTGCGGCGCTACTCGCCGTACCACCAGGTGCGCGACGGCATCTCCTACCCGGCGACGATGCTCGTCTCGGGGGATGCCGACCGGAATTGCAATCCGCTGCACGCGCGCAAGATGACGGCCCGACTCCAAGCGGCGAATTCTTCGGGACTGCCAATTTTTCTCGACTACAGCCCGTTCCGCGGGCATTCCCCGGTCCTGCCTTTGAGCGAGCGGGTGGAAGCGCTGACGGACCGCATGGCATTTCTTTGCGAGCAGCTGCAACTGACGGTGTGAATTAGAAGGAAAAGGAGAGTTCTTCACCATGTCCGTTCTCGCGCTCAAGGCTTATGGGAAGCTGATCTATTTCGACCTCTACCTCGCGCGCGGAAATTTTTCCGCGCTCTACGAGAAGGTCCGAAACTATCGCGTACGAAAAAAGGCGGCGAGCCCTCTAGGCGTCGAAGAGATTTGCGCTGCTGTGGACATGGCCTGCATTTGGTACTGGAAAGAAGCGCTCTGTTTGCAGCGGTCGGCGGCAACGGCATGCCTCCTAAGGCAATACGGAATCCCCGCCCGGCTGGTTATCGGTGCACAGCAAATGCCATTCAAAGCCCATGCCTGGGTGGAAGTCGAAGGCCGGGTGGTCAACGACAAATCGTACATGCACGAGATGTACGCGGTGCTGGACCGCTGCTGACGAGGGAATGGCGAAAGAGAAGCGAAGGAGAAATCGGGTGAGCGTGCAATTCGGAAGATGGAACATCGATGGCCGGCCAACCGACCAAGACTATCTGGCAAGAGCACGAGAGATGCTAGCACCCTACGGGCCGGACGGAGGAGGTGCCTATATAAAGGATAACGTCGGAATCCTCTTCCGGGGCTTCCATACGACCAAGGAGTCAAGGAAAGAGGCCCAGCCGTATGTAACCCCTTCAGGTGCAGTGGTTTGCTGGGACGGAAGGCTGGACAACCGAGAAGAGTTCATTCGAGAACTGAGAGAAGCTGTGACTGCCGACTCGACCGACCTGGCAATCGTCGTGGCAGCCTATGAAGCGTGGGGAACGGAATGCTTTGCCAAGCTGATCGGGGATTGGGCACTCTCCGTGTGGGATCCAAGATGCCGATCGCTCATCCTGGCCAAGGACCCGATCGGGACGCGGCATCTTTACTACTCGTCCGATCAAAACCAAATCATCTGGAGCACTATCCTCGACCCGATGGTCCTCCTGGCAGGGAAGACGTTCACTCTCGAGGAAGAATACATCGCGGGCTGGCTGTCGTTCTTCCCGGCATCCCACTTGACGCCGTACGTGGGTATCCACTCTGCGCCACCATCCTGCTTTGTAAGATTAGAGCCCGGACGACAGATCATCAAGAAGTATTGGGATTTCGATCCGTCCAAAAAGATCCGTTACCAAGCGGACGCCGAATACGAGCAACACTTCCGCAAGGTATTCGCCGAGTCTGTAAAGCGAAGGCTGCGGGCTGACTCCCCCATCCTCGCTGAACTGAGCGGCGGGATGGATTCTTCCTCGATCGTTTGCATGGCCGACAGCATCATTGCCGGAGGCGCTGTAGAAACTCTGCGTCTCGACACGGTCTCCTATTACGACGATTCGGAGCCGAACTGGAACGAACGCCCCTATTTCATCAAAGTCGAACAGAAGCGCGGAAGACCGGGCTGCCACATAAATGTCGGTAAACGAAAGTCGTTATTCAATCGGCTGGAGCCCCAATGTTTTGCTGCTACTCCCGCCTTCAACGGCCGCATTAGCGAGGCCGAACTAGAGTATACGGCGTGTTTGAATTCCCAAGGGAATCGTGTCGTCCTCTCCGGTACAGGCGGCGATGAAGTCATGGGTGGTGTGCCGACGCCGATCCCTGAACTTGAAGACCTTCTTGCAAAGGCCAAGCTTAGGACGTTGACTCATCGACTGAAATTGTGGGCTCTCAACAAGAGACAACCGTGGGTTAATCTGCTCGTCGAAGCTGCGAGGGGGTTTTTCCCACCAACCCTCGTCGGCTTTCCCAAGCAACTGGGTCCTCCTCCTTGGTTACGGAACAAATTTTTTAGACGCAATCGGGCCGCCTCAACCGGCTATCAAACCAGAGTGCGCTTGCTAGGTTCCCTGCCAAGCTTTCAAGACAATCTGAGCACGCTGGAGGTTTTGCGAAGGCAAGTTTTTTGCTCCGTGCTATCGGCAGACCCAGCTCACGAAAAACGCTACCCATATCTTGATCGTGAACTGCTTGAGTTTATCTATGCCGTTCCCCGAGAACAAGTCGTGCGGCCAGGTCATCGCCGCTCCCTCATGCGTCGCGCCCTTGTAGGCGTCGTCCCAGACGAACTTCTGAATCGCAAACGCAAGGCTTTCATTGTCAGAGCGCCCCTGATGGACGTCAGCAGCGAATGGCCACGGCTAATTGAGATCACCCGGGATATGGTCAGCAGCTCATTTGGCATCGTCGACCGAGATCTATTCGTCACAGGCTTGAAAAAAGCCCGATGTGGCGACGATACACCTGCGATTCCATTGTTGCGCTTGCTTGCTATCGAATGCTGGCTGCAGAGTCTAAGAGACTGGAAATTACTGCACGTTGTGGTCTCTCGCGCCGAGAAGCACTGGTTTAGAAACATTCTCGAATTTGCAGTTCCCGACAACAAACGGAAGATCGACTCAGACTAGAAGGGGCAGGGACGAAGGAAAATCGTCAGAAATGAGAAGTGAAAGACTGTCTCGATCCATCCGTTTTGGATCACGTTGGCGGTGAGTGCCATACGGAATTCAACTCGAAAGAGTTGAATGTTTAACAATTCACAATCGAATAGGAGAATGAAATGATGACTTACAAAAAACCAGAAATTGCAAAATCAGCTGCGGCGCTAGAAGCGATTCAAGGTATGACCTCGAAGAGCGTAACGCCGGAAGACAATGTATGCGGTAGCCAGATCCAAACCCCCTCCGCCTATGAGGCGGACGAATAGGCAAACAGGGGCGCCCAACGTGCTTGGGCGCCCCCTGACAAGACTGGCGGCCGTTGCTCATCTTATCTTCTCGATCGTTACGGTTGGCACACGCAGAGACTGTCGAACTTCCCGGCTTCATCAGGGTTGCATAGCTTCCAGATTGCCCTTGGCGACCGTACTGGTGAGCGATGATCACGGAGAACTTGGGGATTACGAAAGACGTTTAGTTCGCAATCGTCTCCACAAGGCATACTGGTTGGCCTTGGTTGGATCGCTGTCCTCTTCTCCCTCTAGCCAGAACCGAAACCAATCCACATTCCCTTGTTGTGAGGCTAGTCGTTCGACAGGCTTCTGCAATATGTGTTGGCCATTTGGAAAATAAATCAAATCAACCGCTTTCCCCTGTTTCATCAGAGAAGCGTAAATTTCCCATTCTTCCAAGAGGCTTGCGGGCGTAATGGCTTCTATTCGGAGAGGTGTCTTAACATGAGAAAGCTGGAATCCTGGCGCACTCTCAACCCATCTCTTTAATCCATCTCCGAAGGGAGCAGTACCGTAGATTCCTTCACTCTCGCTGTGAGACTGCCCAACACCAAACAAAAGGTATTGCATGTAGCTCTCATCCACGCCATCGGCAAGCGTTGCCGCAGCAAACCGGTTCGGGCCGCTGCTGAGTGCACTCTCCACGTAATAGCACGTCCGGCTGAACCCAATGATCCCGACCCTGTTGGGGTCAATCAGTCCGTCATCAGTCAAATGCTGGATAGCTGATTCAAGGCCCTCAACCTGATAAGAAGCCTCGTCTCGGGTCACCATACGATCGTGCCGAGAAGCCACTTGGAGGACCATCATTCCCGCGCTGGCGAGGGGCCGTGCTGCAAATGCCGTCGTGAACGCTCCATCAGTGATGAATTCATTTGCCTGAAAGCCGTGAGTTTGAATTACCAGTGGATATCGCCGTCCAGAGACATAATTTGGTGGCTTGACTAGGCCCCCTCTCCATTGGTATCCGGTTTTGTCCGTCCAAACAAATTCTGACGCCTCGCCGAGGTTGAATGTAGCTAGTTCGGGATTAGGATCCCATATCTTTTTGCTCCGCCCGGCCTTGCGATCATGGGCCCAAAGTGCAGGTGGCGTGTTGAGATCCTGCCTGACCGCAATGGAAAGACCTTCCGAATCGGCTTCCTCAAAGGGACGCAAGGCCTGACGTCTGCCATCCGTCGGATGATCAAATACTCTCCAAACACCATCTTCCCAGCGGTACCGCTCATTCGTGGTCATATCCGGGGCGTTCCAAAACTTCAGAACCACTTCGTTATCACTTTCGCCAAAAGAGGCCGCCATCAAATATTTCTTTGCCCTGTCATACGTGGCGAAGACTACGCAGTTGGTTTCTTTGGAAGGCAGCTCGACTATTGCAGCTGCGCAATGATGAAGTCGCTGCAGTTTCTCCGATTTTCCAACGCCGTCTAACGGGAGGTAAGTATTCGTGAGCAGCAGCTTCTTTGTATCGGAAGACCATTTCACTTGATTAGTATCTGCGGAACCGAGAGTCCACGCGTTTGGTGCGTTAACTAACCGCTCGGTTTTCCCGCTATTCAAATCGACGGCGGCGTAGCTCGCCGGCCAGAAATCCGAGAGATTTTCGTCGCGGTTTGAATGGAGTTTCAGGTACGGAAAGTTCGGCTCATAGGACTCCCATAATATCGGAAAGACTTTGTCGGGCACCAAGGCCACCGCAGTTTGGCCGTCTGGGGACAGTGCCAAAACCCCAGCTGGCGGAGGAGGAAAACTCGACAATCGAACTGGGTCACGGGTATCTGGATCAATCAACCGGCGGTTTTCTCCGGGGTGCACGACCGCCAGTTCGTCGATCTCTCGAAATAGGTTGGCCATCTTCGGAAAGAGCAGCCAGGTTAGTGGCACTCCCGTTACTTCCCGAGCGTCTGCATTGATCACCTCACCAGGCCCGCGCGTCTCGTTGGGCCTCGCGACCCGGTAAGCGATGTGTCCGCCGACCGATTCGAATTGAACAGCATCAACTTCCTGTGGTGTGAGCATCTCATCCACGCCGGAAGTCACCTCCGCCCGATGCAGGTGACGCTTCCCTCGGGGATCTTGCCCGAGAAAGAGGATAGCTTTGGAGTCCGGCATCCACCGTAGGTCTGTGATAAGTGACTGATATGAGTCGGAATACTGCACCTGAGGGACGGCTGCCAATCGGGCAAGACACTTAGGAACTAGTTGTTTTGAACTAGCTACCGCCCGCAATAACTCTTTTGTCTCTCGAGAACGAAATATCCAGAGCGTAGATTCAATTTCGTCGGAGGCAAGGATTCCCTTGGATGTAACGACAGCGAAATATTTGCCGTCAGGCGAGAACTTCGCTTCGCTTTCGTTCCGGCCAAACCTCGTCATTTCAATGGAGTCTCGCACGCCGAACAGATGTGTCTCCGGTTTGCGCGTCGACACGATCGAAGCGTGGTTGGACACCTGCTGCAGGTCGGCCAAGGCGACTATTATGAGAGAGTTAGTAAGAAAAAACGACGCCAGACCCCGAGCCTGCCAAGACATTGAACTCCTTTCCCTCCCCGATATGCACAGCCGACAACGCTGTCGACGACTGCAAATCATCCCTTTTCAGAAATACCAATCAGAATGTCAGTCTGAGAGAGAGTTGGATCGAACGCGGACCGCCGGTTTGATACAGAGAATTGAGACCTCCAAGACTTGCGTTTAACGTCGAGATCGCCTGGCCGAATGTCGCGGAGCCATAGTTCGGGTCGATCATCCCGAAATTCGGATGATTGAATATGTTGAATGACTCCGCTCGAAACTGCAGCTTTAGGCGCTCCTTGACAGGAAAATCCCGGCGGACGGAGGTGTTCATTTGCCATGCTCCAATGCCTCGCACGAAGTTTCGGGGCGCATCTCCTGTAGATCCCGAGGCTGGCTTTGAGAAAGCGGCTGGATTGATTGATCTCCCTCCCGGATACTGCGCACCCGACAGATAGAGAGGAACGCCAGCAATAAGATTGAGTCCCCCATTGAAGCTCTGGCCTGTCGCAGGATTAACGACAGTCGTGCCTTGCAACGTTACAGGGAAGCCTGTCCGAGCGGTAAAACGGTCATCAAGACCCCAATGACTCAAAAGAACGCGGACAAATCGATTCTGAAAAGTGCTCGGCAAATCATATGAAAAGGCCGAGGAAAATGAATGTCGAACGTCGTAATCACTGTTCCCCCGCTCGTAGGGAAACGCAAAATTGTACGATCCGTCGTCAATGGCGTGACTCCAAGTATAAGAAGCTAATGCTGTCAAACCATGCGATAGCGTTCGCTTGAACTGAGCCTGAAACGCATCGTAGTCAGCCGTGAGTCCATTCCTGAAAAACTCGACAGTAGTAAAATTCGGATTGAAAGGCTTGACGCTGACTTGATCATTTTCTAAGAGCCTTCCGGCGTGCGAGCCGACGTAGGTCAGCGACACCGATTGGGAAAGTCCCAGCGCCTGCTCAACCGCGGCATTCCATTGGACGGTGTAGGGAAGCTCAAGGTGAGGATACGCGTACACCGTGCCATAAGGTACGACTGGAGTCTGGATTGCGGGCGGCACGCTGGACCGAAGAATGGGAAACGCTGCCGAGCTCCCTGACAAGAGCGTGGAATTGTCAAGTCCAACGCCGGAGAATCCTTCTGAGCCCAATTGTTGGCCCGTGTCAAAGAACAGGCCACCACCCATCCGGATGACTGTCTCGTCTCCTTGAGCCTGACGGGCGACATACGCCACACCCAAACGTGGCGCAAGATTAGACCATGTTGTGCTCCAGAGCGCCGTCCCTTGAGGAGCCAGAGTCATCGTCGCAAAATTGGCAGCACCCTGGACTGTGTATGGCTTGAGGCCTTGCGTCACACTGGGGGCAGGGTTCACTTCCCATCGCAAGCCCATAGAAACATTCAAGCGTGTGGTGAGCTTCCATTCATCTTGCACGAAAGTCGAAAAATTCGTATACAGCGGATGCGCAGCAGGCCCATTGAAGCCCAGCGTGAAACTCGGTGCATTCGCCGTCGCTTCGCTTGCCGAAAAGAAGAAATAGTCCAGCTGGGGAAAATTCCTTCCCTGGATCGGCGTCAGCCGGCGATAGTCAACACCGAATTTGAATTGCTGCCGGCCGAGGAGCACGGTTAGAGAGTCGGTGAGGCTCCATTGACTCTGCGAGCCCGAAGAGAGGCCTTGAATAGCGGCAGGCGAAAAACTCCCGCTGAACAACTTCACTTGAACAGAATAGCCCTGCGAGGAATCACTCAGCTGCTGAAGCTGAGCCAAGTTGATCGGAACCGCACCTCCAAAATCATCGATCAAATCGCTCACGTGAGCCACGGTGGAGCTGTATCCAAACCGCATTTCGTTGCTGACACGTGGTGATAGCACGCTTGTGGTGCCAAAAGTGTAGGCTCGCGATGTAGTGCGAAATGGTTGCTCGACGGACGGCGTCCCGCCCAGGCCGACATTGTCTAGCAGCCTTGTAGTTGCACTCGACGGCGTGTCGGCGAATCGGAAGAACAATTTTAGTCTGTCGGTGAAATAGTGGTCTATTCGAACGCTGTATGCATCTAAAGCTGCCGGGTTGGACCAGGTACCAACAAAGTCTGCCAAGCCATTCGTTAGATCGGCCTCCGTACAGTCCGGAGTCGTACTGGCCGCGGTCGGCTGTGGAAAGGCATTCCACACTTTCCTAAGGGACGGTGCTGCGCAGGTCCGCAGGTAGGCATCCGGTACTTGGCTTTGCGTTGACGGTTGAGGCTGGAGAAGGCGCAGGCCCTCATAAGAAAAGAAGAAAAAGGTTCTGTTTTTCCCGTCGTAGAGTCTTGAAAGCTCGATTGGTCCACTGAACGTCCCGCCGAAATCGTTCTGTCGAAGCGGCGGTTCCGGCTGCTCGAAAAAGTCATTGAACCAATTGTTGGCATCGAAGTAGTTATTCCGTAGATATTCGAAGGTTGTGCCGTGCCATTGATTGGTCCCAGATCGCGTCACAAACGAAAATTGTCCTCCCGGGTTTCTGCCGTACTCAGCTGAATAACTTGAACTCTGAACCCTGAACTCCTGAAGCGCATCGATAGAGACAAGCGCCTGAGTCGTTCCCAGGGCTGTAGCCGCTGCTACGGAGCCGCTGTTACCGGATCCGACATCGCCAGGAGAAATTCCCGTATTCGCACTGATGCCATCGACGACGTAGTAGTTCGATTCCGTGCGCTGGCCGTTCACACTGAATTCCCCGCTGTGCCCGATGGACGTAGCTTGCTGTCCTTGCGGACTATTCGTGACCAAGCCAGGCGTTAACAGGATCAAATCTTGGAAGCTACGCCCATTCAGGGCCATGTTCTCGACATACTTCCGGTCAACTACGGTGCCCACGGCCGCATTCTCCGTATTCACCAATGGCGAGCCGCCTTTGACGGTAACAATCTCAGACGCCGCACCGATCGGCAGGGTAAAGTTGATTGCCAGCGCGTCCAGCACATGAATGACGATGTCAGGCTTGATAATGGTCTTAAATCCGCTATTTGATACCTGGATGCGATAGGATCCCGGGGGAAGGTTGGGCACAACGTAGATTCCTTCTCCGTTTGTCTTAGTGGTGTACTGAACTCCAGTAGCATCGTTCACGACCACGACTTCGGCCCCGGCTATTGCCGCGCCGGAAGGATCGAGCACGATTCCATTGATGGTTCCATTGGGAGACTGTGCGATTGCTTGCGAAAGGCAAAGTAGACTCTGGATCAGAAGAAAAATGAATCGACGCACGTGGTTTCCCCCGCAGAAGACAGATTGAAAGCATCTACTACGTCTACGCGGGAGACCCCGGCTTTTGTACCAACCTCTGGACACGATATCTATCCCGAAATGGCGAACCGCCGAGGAAATCCAACCTAGGGATGATTCGGATCAACCTTCAAGTAGGCAAACAGCAGCGGTTTTCCACTCGGCCTATGGCTTCCGCCGTTCGGTTCGACAGTTACGAAGACGGCGTCAATCTGTTCTAGTTTCTTCGGATCATCGAACTTCACCACCCATCGTTTCTTGGCGACATTGTCCTCATAAAAGACTCCCAAGCTGGTAGCCTGCTGTCTGTCCAGCCCATGGCTGCCCCACGCCTGAAAGGCGTTGCCGTTCTTCAACCCGGCTTGCTGATCGAGGTCGTACGCGTAAAAAACGAGAGACTTTCCTCGTGTGTAGAAGACCCGTCCGTACGGTTTCTGGGTTTGGCCATCCCGAGCCACGTCGTAGACCTCGGCGATGTACAGGTCCCGCGCACCCATCAATTCGCGGATGTCCCGGTCATGAGCGAGCAAGTCCTGCTGCTTGCCGACTTCTTCTTCGCGGTCGCGAAGCTGACCATGGAGATCCCGGATTTGAACTTCTAAACTCTCAGCGAGCGATAGATCCTGCGAGCGCTGTTTCCCCACAGAATCGAGTTCGGTTTCGGTCTTCTGAAGCGAAGCCCGGAGGGAGTCGAGTTTCTGGTTGAGCGTGGCCCGTTCTTGAGCTCCTTCTTGCTTCTCGGCTTGGGCATTCTGGAGAGAATGCTCGAGATCCGTCTCGACACTCTTCGCGGCTGCCAGAATCGCCGACTGTTCTGCCAGCTGGCGATGCAGATCGGCAATCATGCCGTCGCGCTCGACGACGTGGGCTTTTAACATTTCCCGTTCGTGTCCCATGTCGCTGATCCTCTGCTCGAGCGCGTCGAGTTTCGTATCGGGAGGTTGGACAGTCGTCTTGGCGACCTCCTGGCCTTTGTGTTTGCCAAATTGATATGAGTAGATAACCAGTGCAGCCGCCAGCACCACGGCGGCTGCGAACGGCATCCACACGTAATTCCAATTCACCTGCATGCGGCGTTGACTGTTTCGGTGCGAAAAGCTAAGTCCATTTCTGCTTTCGATCGGCTCTTTTTCGCTGCGGGCCGTTTTCGCTTGGACCGTCGTAGTTGCTCCCATGGTCTTGGCGGTTTCTGCAGGAATGGAGGTCGATTCCGAGGAATGCGAGCTAGCTAGGTGAGCGTGAAGCAGTGGCATGCCGACGTCAGCGGCGGCTTCGAATTCCTTCAGAGCTTGTCGGCACTCCGGACATTCGGCGAGGTGCGCATGAAGGTCCATCCTCTCTTCTTCGGTCAGGTCGCCGGAGGTCGAGATGGCGCACATCTCGATGAATTTATCGTGTGGTCCCATCTCCGACCAACCCTCGCCCTCCGGATTGTTCCGACTACCCTTCATGGTGTTTTTCTACAGGGACGTTATTCGCAAACATGTGCTTACGCAGCTTATCCAGGCCGCGGTAATAATGGTGCCTCACATTCCCTAGGGGCTGCGCCACTTTCTCGCCGATCTCTGCGAGCGTATAGCCTTCGAAGAAGTGGAGGCGCAAGATCTCACGCTGGTCCTCTGTGAGAGACTTGAGAACCTTGCTCAAACCATTACGCCCAAAAACCGCCTCTTCGGAATAATCGGTTTCTCCGGTCGGTATTCCGACCACCTGGTTGGCGTCGTTTCCGATTTCCGCTTGCGAGTAGAACTGGCGGGAGGTGAGATAGCGGCGTCTCTGCAGGGATCGGTGGTAAGCCATTTGAACGATCCAGGAGCGCGCAGTGCTCTTAGAGCTGTCGAAGATGCTGCACTTCCGCTGAATGAAGAGGAACAAGTCCTGAACGAGATCTTCTGCTTCTGCAGCGTCTCTCAGGATACGAGTTGCAACGCCACGCGCAAGTTGCGCGTAACGCTGAAATAGGCAGCCCAAGGCATCTTGCTCACCTGCCTGAAGAAGCGCAAGAAGGGCTTCGTCGGTTACGGAGCCAACGGCAGAGGTAGCGCCTTCCTCCGCACCGCATTTCAACGTGAAATGCAGCGAGGCCAATCGAGCCGTGAAAAATGTGTTCACGGCTTTTGCCTCGCGGCCCCACTACGCTCCGGCTGCTTGACGGTCTGCCGAATCTTGTACTGCAGTAACCGCTCGGTCGAACCGGCTACCTTTAGCTGTTCGAAGGCCCATTCCAACAGGGTAGCGCCGATGTTCCCGAGGGATCGGCGCTCCCTGGTGGCAAATTGCCATAATTCAGCGCGGAGTGCTGGATTGACCCGCACAGTGACCGATGCTTTCCACTCACCCATGAACGCCCTTATTTACTGTTCGACGACGCAATAAACAAGCAACCGACGCAATGCTTTGATTGCTACGACTCGCGCTTTTCGTTGCAGTCGAACGGAGAAAACTTCGGGTGAGGAAACGGTCGAAATCTGAGTCTTATAAGTCGTGAGCAAAAACCCAGTGACTGAGTAGGGTACGGGAGGACCCATTTTTCAGACTGTCTGGGCGACTAGCTCAATTCGCTGGTTTTGCTTGCTTTTCTAAAGCAGTTCGCCAGTACCAAAAGCGAAATTCATCCGCGCGTTCTCGCGCTAGCATCACCTCGGCAAAATCGGCATTCAGTCCGGCACGGATTTCTTCGAGCCGGATTGCGTAGGCTTTCAGCTCTCGCTGCGAACGAATGGAATGGATCTCCAGACGCTCAAGAACACGGATCAGGCGGTCGACGTTCAGGTTCCAGAGGTAAATTTCAGTAAAGGCGTCACCCTTGCTCATTTCCGCACCATTTTTGCTCTTGAGGGCCACCGTTTGGGTTTCGTCGTTCAATGCTTGCCTGTTACCGGAGACGGTTTAGAGTTTTGGTTAGAGACACGAACAGCGGAGCGGCTCAGAGTCCCGCATCAAGGGACAAATATCCTCCCTGTTTTCAGCTAGGGAGGAGGTTCCGCGACTGGCTCAGGAGGGGAATGAGCTGGGGAATGAGGACGCCAGGGAAGTTGCGTCCGGAATGGGAAATGGATAACTTCTTGTGCAGCCATCGTTGCACCTCATACGTGCGACTGTTGGTTAGGGGCGCGTTCGGTGTTTACCGCACCGACGCGTCCCGTCAGTTCACTCGCTTTTTTCGCCTAGCTTTTTCTTTCTGAGCGTCGGCTTTTCTCGATAGTGATCGGCCTTATATTTCTTGATCTGCTCGACCTCATCACTCGTCCAGACGCGTAAACGAACGCCTGATGCCTTTCGTAGCCTGGGACTCGGTATTTTCTTCTTCCGTATCCACTCGTAAAGCGTGGCCCGCTGGACGTCGATGTCCCTGGCTACTTCTGACATCGACCGCTCACTTGTAGTATATTGAACAGGTCTGTTCAGTGTTGTCAAGTGCAAAATTAGCCCGAAAGATTTTCAGCCGGCCCTCCGTGGCTCTTTCTGCCCCTCCAAAATAAACATCAGGATATCACGTACGACTCCTCAAAATGGTTTTGAGAAACTTATGGTAGCTGATCGAGCGGTATGAACGGTTTCGGACTGCAATTCCGGCAGCGAATCTGGAACCCGACCAATCTTTGCAACATCGAAGCGCACATCCTTGCCCTGTTCATTTTGAATGAAAGGAGGCTTATCATGCGTTGTCCCTACTGCAGAAACAGCCGAACAGAAGTCTTCAGAACCAAGTGTCTCCGCAGCAAGACATACCGTTATCGTCGCTGCGAGTTCTGTAAGGCAAAATTTAGGACGCAAGAAAAACCAGTGCGTTGGGAAGGTGTGGACCGTAAGTGGCCCGGTCTAGCTCCGAGCCGAAACGGGTGGAGATTTCATCGAGTCCCAGCTCTCCGCGGAAATTGCGAGGTGGAATTGTGTGGGGTGGATTTTAGGAAGACTAGAACGAAGCGGCATGTGGATCACATTGTACCCGCAAGACTTATCCGCCGATTGAAGGCAGGGAATCCGGACCGTCGGGAAAATCTTCAATGTATCTGCGGGACCTGCCATGGATACAAGCTTCAAGCTGACCATAGGTTGTGCTTAGGAGACAGACTGGGTTACTTCGAAATTTTGCGCGCGAACCATTTCGACGTGGAACGCGCTGAGCGGGCTTTAGCCTTGTTTGGTCTGTAGGATGCCTAAAAAGGACGATTTGGACAAGGACTAGAGCATTCGGTTAACAGCCTTGTGCCTGATTTAATCACAATTGTGCCGGAGCCGAGACAAATCGAGGGGAATCAGCAAGTTCTGATCAAATGGGGCTAACTCAGATTTACCTTCTCTTTTCAGTCCTCGTTACCATTTGCCGCCATTCATCACAATTCGCATGACACTGGTATGACACCTCTGGTTGTCGACTTCTAAGGATAAGCAGATCGTTCCGTGTGGTACGGCATCCGTCCAGGATCGATGCCAAGCGCGCAGATCACTTCTTAAAGCCGACTTATCGTTACTGATCCCGTGAAGACGCGCTGGAGTCAGTGAGTTCAAGCGAAGCTCCCCTAGAATTACGTCCTAACAAATTCCTGATGAACTCTTCAGGACTTTTCAGCGTCTTCTCTACGATTCTCTTCTTAACTCACGCAGGGCGCCCATTTTCCATGGGGAGGGAACGATGTCACTCAACTTATTTCTCTCGTTTTCCATCCTCGGTATTGCCTTCATGATCTACGCATTGTTCCAGTGGACCTACGGCGACAAGCGTAGAGCACATGGCCGCCAATTGCCCACCCGCAAGAACGCCCTCACGAACCAATCAGGTCGGCCTTTCCTCGTCTCTTCGCAAAACCCGCTCATGGATCCCAAGGATCACCCTGAGGCAAGTGTTTTCAGACTCGTCGTGAGTCGAAAGCGAGAATGGAAATCCAAGGTGCAGTACACAAACACGAAGGAGCCAATCATGCTGAAGCGAACGAGCACTGCGTGGGTCATGACTGGAATCGTGGTGTTGGTCGCGACCTGCACCATTCTAAGGACTGCGGTCGCGCAAAAGGCATCAGTTCCGAAGCCCCAGGAAAAACTTAGCCTCGGAGATGCCGAGGTCAAGCAATTGCTTCTCATTATGGATACCGACAAGAACGGCAAGATCTCTAAGCAGGAATGGATGGCGTTTATGGAAGCGGAGTTCGACAGACTGGATAAGGCCAAGAACGGCCAGTTGGATGTCAAGGAACTAGCGCAATCCCAATTGCGCGTGAGCCGTTTCTCAAGTGTGGGGAAATAACACCGACTGTGCGCCCAACAAGAACGCCGGACCCGGCTTATCACCCTTCAATTCCCACCTGTGCCCCGCACCATTCCTTTTCCCATCCGCCAAGTATCGAGAACTAGGAGGAGGATAGGCTTGTACTTCAACGAGTGTTCTGAACGCGCACGCTTCGTTTCGATCAAAGAACAGAAAACCGTTCGGACCTGAACATGAATTGGGCGCAGGACTAAAGCTTTTTGACGCCCACCCGTTGAACCTATGAACTTGTTTTGGCGCGGCAGTGTGCCAGGCATTGGCCGCTTGTGCTCGATGTGCGAAAACTTTTCTGCAAACAAATATATTTTTGATTCCGACCGTCGAGAGTCCGGGAGTCAGAAAAAAGATTGCTACAAGCGCATTGATCTTTCCATGGAAGTCTTCACAGATTCTTAACGCCTCGTGCCCTACGTTGCTCGCACGAGGTGTCCTCATGAAAAAGTTTCAGGTCAGGTTTTTGAGTTTGGCGGCGGCTTATCTCTCCCTCTTATTGTTTCACACGTCGGTAGCGCCTCTGGAGGCGCAATCCACCTTTGGTGAAATGATCGGCATCGTCAAGGATCCAGGACAGGGATTTGTGCCAGGAGCGCAAGTGACATTGACGAATGTCGACGAGCATACGCAGCATACCGCCGCAACGGACGCTGATGGCACATTTCATTTCGTCAACCTCAAGCCGGGACACTATGAATTGGTGGTAGTCGCCGGAGGTTTTGCAGAATACAAGGTCACGGGGGCGCAGTTGGATGCGCGGCAGACGCTGCGTTTTGATGTGACCCTCAAGTTGGCTTCTTCCGCACAGAGCATCGAGGTATCCGATGATGCAGTGCCATTAATCAATACGGAAAACGCCACTCTCTCCAGCATCGAAAGCAATGTGGAGATCAGCACGCTGCCGATCAATTCGCGGGCGGTCTCCAGCAGTCCGCTCGCGGCGCTGGCCACGAATCCCAATGTCACTTCGGATAGCCAGGGGAACGTCAGCGTGGGCGGCTCGACGTCGGCGCAGACCGGTTTCTCGGTAGACGGGATCTCCACCGCAAACGTGCGCGCGAATGGGGCGTTAAAAGATGCGTATCCGTCTATGGAAGGAATTCAGGAAATGAGCGTCACGGCGTTCAACAACAACGCTGAGTTTGCGCAGATGGGCGACGTAACCTTTACAACGAAAAGCGGCGGCAACCAGTTTCATGGAAGCGCGTTTGAGTACTTCCAGAGCGCGGCTATGGACGCCACGATCTATAACTTTCCTACGAGGGCCCCGAAGCGATTCAACACTTTCGGAGGCAGCCTGGGCGGGCCGGTGCGCCTGCCGAAGCTTTACAACGGGAGCGACAGGACATTTTTCTTTTTCGACTACGAAGGTAATCGCAAGACCACATCCTCGCCCGAACTGCTCCTGCTTCCAACAGCGGCCGAAAGAGCTGGCAATCTCACGGGCCTGGTAGCAGCAGTGGGTGCACCGCTGAAGGACCCGTTCACCGGGGGATCCTATCCGAATAACACCATTCCAGGCGGCCCCGGGAATCCGTGCAGCAACCCGAAAGACTGCATTAACCCCGTGGCACAAACACTGCTAAGCACGTATTACCCGCTGCCCAACGTGAATGGTAACGGCTACAACTATCAGACACTGGTGCCCATCCCGTCGAATTCCAACGGCTGGGATCTGCGGGTCGATCAAACGATCACCCCGAAACAACAACTCTATGCACGCTACAGCTGGAAAAACGTATTCCTCAATGAATATAACAACGACACGGTTATTTCACCGGCCAATATCTTCCTGCCGAACGATCAGGCTCACGAGCAGAACCGCAGCCTGGTGATCTCCTACAACTATGTCATCACGCCGAGCCTGATCAACGAATTCCGCTTCGGGCTTACGAATTTCACGGCAAATGAAACCTTCCCAATCCAGGGAGCTCAGGCCCTTTCACAGCTTGGGCTGGTCTTAAACAATGGGGTAAACCTCGCCATGCATCCAACGGGTCAAGCCTTTCCAACATTCGCGTTCGGTGATGGCACCATTTCCTCGATTGGGCAAGGCCGCGTTGGAACTACCATTTCGCGAACCTACGAATTCACCGATAATGTCTCTCGCCACCTGCGCCAGCATGCCCTTCGCTTTGGAATGGATGTGCGCGGAGTGCTCTACAACGCGCCGTTATACTACGCGCCATCCGATGACTATGGGTCCTTCCAGTTTACCGGCGCTCTCACACAGTATTCTTTTGGCGATTTTCTCCTTGGTTTGCCGGCACAGTCGTACTTCGCGATCACTAGCCCGCAGGCCAACGCCTACAGCTGGCACTGGGGCCTCTACGGCCAAGACGAATGGCAGGTGAATAGCCACCTGACATTGAACTTCGGTTTGCGTTGGGAATTCCTCCCCGCGTTTAAGGAAACTCTCGGTGACCTGGCCAGTTTCGACCCGAAAATTAACAGCATCGTGCTTCCCGATAAGTTCTTCCCAGTGGTGGGAGCTAGCCCGCTCCTCACGAGCGTGTATACGGCGGTTTTGGAGTCGTACAACGGCTGTCCGCTCTCGAATAGAAACACTTCGATTCCCTGTACGCCCACGGTCTCGGCCAGCCAGGCGGGATTGCCACAAGGTTTGCGAAATACTCCAAAGCATGATTTTGACCCGCGCGTGAGTGTTGCTTATCGGCCATTCAATAATGACAAGACCGTGATTCGCGCGGGATTTGGGCTCTTCACCATGACGACTCTTGGACCATTGTCGTTCAACAATGCGGGTGTCGGTCTTTCCGACCTGCTTAGCTTCACCAATTCTGTGACCAACGGTACGCCGGCGTTCCAGTTCCCGCAAACTTCGGTTCCGGGCCTAGTTGCGTTGGGTGGAGGATCGTTCGAGGAGGGAAACAATCCGAATCTCAAGGACGCCACGTCGGCGCAATGGAACCTGACCGTTGAGCGCCAGGTTACGACTAGCACCAGCGTCCGCCTCAGCTACGTTGGCCAGGCGACGTGGCATCTTCCCGTCACCGTTGACCTGAACCAAATTCGGCCGAGCACCACCCCTTACGTGGCCACTCTTGCGCCCGGGGAACCAAATGGCATTCCGCCTTGGGCCGACCCGCGCTCTCCCTATCCGCAGTTCGGTATGTTGATGTATGCGGACAGCATCGGAAACTCAAACTATGAGGCTGGAGTTGCCGAAGTGCGGCATAGGACCTCGTACGGATTGACCCTTCTGGGGAGTTATACCTGGGCGAAGAACATCAGCGATGCGCAAGGCAGCGATGCACCTACGGTGTTCGCCGGCGAAGAGCCCTACGCCGTGGAGATTGCGAACCGTTACAATCTGCGCTACGACCGCGGCAACGTGGTGGGAACGCCGCGGCAACGATTCCTGTTCACCGGCACTTACCAATTGCCTTACGGACCGGGGCGGCACTGGGCAGGTGGCGGTAAGCTCATGAACGGCGCTTTTGGAAACTGGAGTTTCAGTACGGTGACGCAGCTACAGACCGGTCAGTGGCTCACTCCTATCATGAATCCTGTCTCCGATCAGTCGAACACCGACCTGAACAACCTGCGCTATTTGGGAGGCGCGATCGCGCGGCCCGATTGCACGGGCAATCCTGTCCCTGCGAATCGATCAGTGCTGAACTACTATAACTTCAATTCGTTTGCGGCTCCCCCGAACAACGCCGGGCGGTTCGGCACTTGCGGCCTGGGGATTTTGCAGGGTCCCGGAGAGATCAACGTGAACGCAGGCCTCGCTAAGCAGTTTTCTCTGACGGAACGTTTTCGCTTGCGGTTTGAAGCGACCTTTACCAACGTGCTCAATCACCCGAACTTCGCGCCGCCTTCGTTGAACATCAGCAACCAAAGCACTTTCGGCGTGCTGACGAGCACGTTGCCGCAAGGACTGGGTGGCAATCGTACGGGGCAATTGGCGCTGCGCCTCGATTTTTAGGGGGCGCGTGATATGTCTATGGCACGTCTACTATCGCGTCAGGACTCGCCAAAAAATTGCATCTTCCGGAGCGAATGTGAATGCGCTTTGAAGGCGCATTCACGAATCTCTTGAACCACTGAGCATTAGCCGAGAGGACCGTCTGGCGTCGTCTTAGCGACCACAGTAAACGAGGTAATGCCGCCCAATCAAGGAAGCAGCCTTAATGGAGCGGACCAGTTGAGCTTCTGGGCAGCGCACCGAGCGCGCTGTGCGCCCGATGCCACGCTGCATCGAGATCGTGCCGATCAAGTGCGACCAGCGCGCTTGCGATTTCGCGGATCGCGTCCGCTTGTTCTGACAGAACTTGACGGCAGGCGTCTGGAAGCCGCGGTGCCAGCCGGAGGATCGTTTCGAGCTGACGGATCAGCACGGCGGGGGTCGTTGCTGAGGCCTGGCGGATCTGATCGAACGCGAGCTTGGCAAGGCGTTCGAGCCGTACGGGAGGCATCCAAACCCGGAGCCTGCTGCTAGTGTCGAACCAGTTCCCTTCAAGCGGGGGCCGCTCAGCTAGCGTGAGCAGCGCGTCGGCGAGCCAGTCGACGCAGGCAACGCCGGTGAACGTATCGTTGACCGCGGGCGATAGCGCGCGGATGGCGATTTCGACGACTTGCGCTATGCCGAACTCGCTATCCTGGGTGAGCGTGCGGTGCCTGCCGATGTGAATTCCACGATCTATCGCGGCCTTGAGCGTGGCGACGTTGTCCTCCGGGACGACTGCTGCGAGCGGTTCGCCGCGGAGCACGAACTGGCCGGGACGGAACCTGAGAACGATCAGTGCGTCCGCCGCGCGTGCGGCCGCGACCAGCTCGCGGTGATCCACATGCTGTAAGTAACCGCTCTTCGAGCACGACACCATCGCGCCCGTCTCTGCCTGGCGCAGAATCGCATCGTCGTTGGGCACCGGGCCCGTGCCCTCACCAGGGCCAGCAACGTGCGCGCTGCCAGCCGCGACGTAAAGGTCGTCGACGATCGCGCCGATCATGTCGGGGTTCTGAATCGAACTCGCGACCCGATGGCTGTAGTAGACGAGGAACCCGAAACTGAGTACGACGAGCACCCAGCTTGTGATCAACGAAATCTGCGGGATGAACGACGACTGCGGATCCTGATGCGTGACCAGGAAGACAAGACAGATGTATACGAAGGTGGCCATGAACAGGCCGATCGTGGTCTGGGTGACCCAATCCTGTAAGAACCGGTAGAGCAGGCGTGGGCCGAACAGCGTCGAGACCATCGACAGCACGAGAAGGGCGACGGAGAAAATCAGCGCGAGCACGGTTGCGACCGCGCCCATCATCGCCGACAGGATCGCGCGTGCGTCGTCAATGCTGCCCATGGTTAGCCACGAGGGGATGTGAATGACGCCATACTTGTCGAGCACGTCTGGAATCAGGGTGATCACGAACAGTGCGACGGCGACGAGCGAGAGCTGCAACGGAATGCGCCACAGATTGATGTCGCGTTGCGAACGGAGCTTGGTAGGGCGCGGGACGGGCATGCGATGTGAATTTTAGACGCTTTACCTTCCGAGGAGCAATCGTTCCAGCACGGGACCGAGCGCCAAGGCAGGAAGATAGCTGAGGGCCACGAGAATGATCAGGCAGGCTGTGAGCAAGACGCCAAACGTAAAGGAATAAGTAGGAAGAGTTCCTGAGGAAGAAGGCGTATTTCTCTGACGAGCAAATAGCGCCGCAAATGCCAATGCAGGTATTGCCAAGCCAAACCTGCCGGCCAACATTGCTAAACCTGTGGTGAGATTGTAAAAGGGAGTATTCGCGTTCAAACTGGCAAAGATCTGCCCATTGTTGGTAAAGCAAGAAGCGTACGCAAAAAGAATCTCTGTAAAACCGTGCGGGCCGCGGTTGATCGTCAACCCGGCCAATCCTGCTTTGGTGCTCACGGCGATGGCGGTGAGTAGCAAGATGAACAGCGGTGCAGCCAACGCATACAGCATGATCATTTTGTTTTCTGTGGGCCCTATTTTTTTCCCCAGGTATTCAGGCGTACGCCCAATCATGAGTCCGGCGAGAAATACGGCGATGGCCGCGGCCATGACCATGCTGTAAAGACCAGTCCCGAGGCCTCCGAAAACAAGCTCACCCAGCAGCATGTTTGCCAGCAAAACCATGCCCCCGAGCGAGGTATAGCTGTCGTGCATGGAGTTGTAGGATCCTGTCGCAGTGTTTGATGTAACGACAGCCGTGAGGGCCGAGCCGCTAATGCCGAAGCGCACCTCCTTACCTTCCATGTTCCCACCTGACTGGTCACGACTACTTCGGAAATCCACGCCCTCGAGACGGGGATCCCCTCGTTGCTCAAGGTGCTGTACAGACGCCAGTCCACCCCCGAAAAGAACCAACATTACACAGTAGAAAAGCCAGCCCTGCCGAGGCTGGCCAACCATCCTTCCAAAGGTGTTGGTCAATGCCGCCGGCAGCAGGACAATAGCCAGCATTTCGAGGAAATTTGTAAAAGGCGTCGGGTTCTCATACGGATGAGCCCCATTGGCGTTAAAGAAGCCACCGCCGTTTGTGCCAAGATTCTTGATAAGCTCTAGCGCGGCTACGGGGCCCTGGGGTATGACCTGCTTGGCACCCTCGACGGTAGTGGCAACCACATAGGGGCGGAAGTTCATCGGAACTCCCTGCCAGACGAGAAGCAAGGCACCTGCCAAAGCGATAGGTAAAAAGATCCAGAGTAGCCCGCGCGTCAAATCAACCCAAAAGTTACCGAGCGTATCGGAGAGCTGTCTGGCCAGTCCGCGAATAAAGGCAACACCCACAGCCAATCCGGCGGCGCCAGCCAGGAAGTTCTGCGCACAGAGTCCCACCATCTGGCTGAAATAGCTCATCGTGTTCTCACCAGCGTAGGCCTGCCACGTAGTCGTCGTCGAAAAGCTGATCGCCGTGTTCATGGCCAAGTCTGGGGATAAGGGCGTTGTGAAATACTGAGGAAAGAACCAAGGAAGAAACTGCTGCATTCTGAGGATGGAATACAGTAGGAGTGTGCCGATCAAGCTAAAGAGCACGAAACCCGTCGCATACTGTTTGCCGGTCATCTCTATATCTGGATTTACAGTAGTCACGCGGTAGATAAACCGCTCAACAGGAAGACATAAATGGTCAAGCACCGTCCGTTTCCTGGAAAAGACTCGTTCCATGTAGCCTCCGAGGGGCTTCACCAGGAGGGTAACGATAACGACAAACAGCAGGTATTGAATTGCGCTATGAAGATTCACAAGCCCCGCTCTGAATCCGGCCCCTAACGGCGGATTCCCTGAAATACAAACGAATAGCCGACCCCGATAAAATGATCCGGTGCGGCCGACGATAAGCCCACCCCAACGTGGAAATCTAGCTGGTGCCGCTTCGCGAGTTTGAGTGCTGTTCCGAAGTGCAGCAAGTGCTGCGGCCCGCCGCGTTCCGGGAAGCTGTCCGCGTATTCGACAAACGCATCCCAAGGTCCGATTAGTTGGCGATCTATGAGAAACGTGGACTGGCCGGTCAGATTTCGTGTGCGGCCCTGTGTAGGCCAGTACAACGAGAACATTCCGGCGGCGGTCCATTTGGCGGTGAGTGCGCGGGACCAAGGCACTTGCAATCCAGGATCGTAGCCGCCGCTGGAGACCGTGTGGGAGCCGGTCGGGAAACTGAGAAAGAGGATTGCGGACACGTCGAATCCACCCGGCGTGGGGCCAAGTTGTTGTTTTACTCCGAAAGCGAAATCGCTGAATCCCGTGTCGAAGGTGCCGGGACTGTTCAGGTTCTGGAAGTAGTCCGGCAAGGTGAACCGTAGCTCCGTTTTCGAGGCGACGCCAAACCGCACCAAGGTCTCCGGGCCGTCAATGACGCTCTGTCCCTGGCTGCTGGTTTCTAGGAAACCATTCTCCATCTGAATGCTGCCGTTCGGGACGACGATGCTGGAGTTCGTAATCGCTGGACGATCCGCAGCGATCGTGCTGGGAGAAACAGCACTTGCAGACTGATCCTGACCATGAAGAGGCGCAACTCCGGCCAAAATGAATATCAGCAGCGAGGTGAAACTGCGAGTGAGCATCGCCAGAGTGGGCCGTACCGTGCTGTCCCGGCAAACACACTAACATACAGATGGCGAGCAGCGGACCCGCTCCGCTGATCTCATATTCTGAGGGGATAAGCGTCGCGTCCTCAGAGCGCGTTTTCGGGAAGTAGGCGGTGGTTTCGGCAATCTAGCGGATCTCGGCTTAGGGATCGCCGTTATGACGATAGTCCGCAGCTTTTCGAAAGCCATTTGGCGCGCCTAGTGCCTTTTTGACAAGCGGCGGGTCATCATTTGGCGACCTTTACATTAAAGGTCACCGTGTTGGCCCCGCCGGCGTTCTTGATGACGAACTTGTACTGCCCGTCTTTATTCGGTGTGACCTTAACCGAACACTTCGGTCCGGGCGAGTCGTCCTTAGCGACTTCCGCGCCGGAGGAGTCGTAGACGAAAAGGTGCACGTCGGTATTCTTCAGGCCGTCCGTGGTGGCCTCGAACTTTTTCCCTGCCGTGAATGACAGGACGTAAGCGACCTCTCCCTTGTCCTTGATCTCGATCTTCTTGCCATTGAACGCCGCCCCCTTACCCAGGTCGGTTGGCTTGACGTCTTGCGCGGGACACAGGGTGGCGGCCGCGAATATAACTGCCACCACTGCTGTGACTAACCGAGTAATCGATTTCATTGGTGTTTCCTCCAGAATCGGATCAGATGCGCAGCACGATAACAGTGTCCGGTGCATTCCTTGTCACGCTGTTTCCAAGTGGCACCGCTGCACAGGACACCACGCTTCTTTAAGCGCCATGAAATACGGTAAGCGACATGTTTTCCTCAACCAAACGGGTACGAGTTTTGGCGCTGCTTCACTGAAGATAGGGGCGAAGATGTTGAGAAGTCCGTAGGATTTCGTCAGGAATTCGTCAAGGAAGTTAGTTTCAGGAAAGGAATCACCGGTCGTGAGATCTAGACAGAGGCTTTAACGCAATGGGCAGGTTCGGGGCATTGAACGTTATCTTTCCTGTGACGAGGTTACCGTCCGCCAGGTCCATCTCTATCTGGAGACCAATAAATCCGGAAGGCTCGATTGGATGAAGCTCTACGTAGACTAGAGTTCCTCGCAGCCCCTTCTTGCCTGGCTAGGCGCGGAACCGGAGACTTGAAATCTACTTGTACGGTAATCAGGAACTACATGAAGCTGCTCTTTCAAGGGGGGCAGTCAGACACAGCATTCGGATAGTGCCGATGCAGAAACTTGCTTAGAAACCCCGTATTCTTGTGAACGTCACAATTTGCGGCGTGAGCGTTTTTCGGGAGTTCCTTTTGGGGGTTGAAACCTGTATCCTAGCCAAGGTTCGGTCACGATATAGCGGGGTTGTGCAGGATCTTTCTCAATTTTGTAGCGGAGTTCGTTTATCAGGACGCGAAGATTTACTGCGACGGCAGTGTGGTCCGGTCCCCAGACAGCTTGCAAAACTCGCTCATGCGAAAGCACTTTACCTCGGTGAATCACGAGAAGACGAAGTAGATCAAATTCCTTGGGAGTCAAGTAGACTCTCTTACCTCGGACATCGACGATCCTTTTTTCGAGATCCACTCTCAATTCAGGAGTGTCGATTTTCGGCAGCAGCTCTTCAGCAGCGGACCGCCTCAACGCAGAACGAATACGGGCCAGCAGTTCTCCGATAGCGAATGGTTTCACAACGACATCATCTGCACCTGCATCGAGAGCGGCAATCTTGTCAAGTTCCGCGTTGCGGCGCGCTACGACGACAATGGGTCCGTTAAATAACACTCGAATCTTGCTGTAAGCATCAAGCCCTTTCGTGCTGGACATGTTTACATCCAAGAGAATTAGATTGGGGCGTTCCCGGATGACCATTCCGATGGCCTCTTTGTCCTTCTTTGCCAGTATGACGTCGTAGCCATTGTTGAAAAGGCTAGTTCGTAGGAGGCGGCGGATTCGCGGCTCGGGGTCGACCACCAGAATAGTTGCATTTTGCATCGACTGCCGCCGTCCTGTGTGCACCACAGAGAAGCAAACAAAGACTACTTTCGCCGATTGCCTTGGGATAGCGGGGAGTCCGCGCAGGAGCGCCCTTCGCGAGTCTCCAACTTCCCTGTGATTACCTGCTGACAATGTGGTGCACACCCAAGTCGAGATTGAGGCCGCGGCAAGCTGTCCGGAGATTCCATCCGGGAGTTTTTCATCCTCCGCGCCCGGGTTAGAACTTCACGAGAATCGACAAATCGATCCGGTTCTCAATCTTCTTCAGATCCGGCGTAAACCCCGGCACAAGCGCCCCCGGCGAACCGCAAATATTGTTGTCGATGAACGCCGTCGGGCAAGTTGTTGGCGTTATACCGCCCGGCCCCGAGAAATACGGCACATTCGCCGCCCGGTGATCGAACTCCCACCGAAACGTAATGTATTGGCTCGGCATCCAGTCAAACGTCCCCGAAGCATCCCAAGCCTTGAACGGATCGCCCGGATTCTCCGTAAAGTACGGCGTTCCCGTAGCCGCCGTCGCGCCATTGATCGGCGGCAGCAGCACCAAATAACGCCCTGGATTGTTAATCTTCCCTCCGCCGAGCGTCAGCCCGAACTTGTCGTTCTTAAACCACGTGCGGTCATAAAACATGAAACCGACGAAGCTTTGCTTGGGACCCTTCGCCGAATTGCCGGCGCAGCTAACCCCGCCGCCGTGTTCGCACCCCAAATCGCCGGTCAGCGAAAACGCCATCTTGTCCACAAATTCGCCCGGACGATCGTAGTACTTGACTTCCACGCTGTCGTCCGTGTGATATCGCACGCGCCCAGGCGTATTCAGCGCGTCCTCACCCAGAGCATACTGATTCCCCAAAATGGAAAACCATCCATTCGGCCGCCACAGAATCTGCATCCCAAATCCCGGCCGATTGTTAAACCGCCCGTAAGATTGCCACCCGTTCACGAACCACGGCTCGATCTTCAGGTGTTCAGTCGGGAAAATCTGAACGCGCACTCCGTTGAAGAACCAAGGCGTGTTCGAGGACACGTACGACGGTTGGTAAGCCCAGTTGTCGAAGTTGTAATAGCTGAACAGGCCGATGTAGGACATGAAAATTCCTGCATCGACGTTAACTCCATGTAAAACGTTGAAATGATAGCCGCCGTAGGCTTCGGAGACGTAGCGGTAAGCGTCGGCGAGGTTCCACTGGCCGCGTGCCGGACTCGCGTCATTGCGCGGCGTCGTCTCTGAATACAAACCGAACTGCGTCATTACGCGCGCCCGCACATTGTCAAAGTGAAAGTCTCCACCAACGCCGAGTTGCGTCACGTGAACTTCGTTCGACCGGAAGACCTCGCTTGAGCCGCCGATGGTATCGTCTTTCGGGTGATTAAAATCGTAAACGTAGTCCACGTCCGCGCGGATCTCCGGCGTGAAGAATTTCGTGTCCATGGGCGACTCTTTTGTCCGGGCGTTCCCGTTCAGCCACGTAAAGTCCGCGAACGCGAACGGCTCGCTCGCCGGCACTTTGGCCGCGCCCGATCTTCCTTTCTCGGCGGCTTGCGCGCCGACGGAAGCAATTGCTTTGTCTGCGGGGATAACGTTCGTGCCGGACCCTGGCGTCACAAGTGCGGCAGTTTCGGCCGACGCGACTGTTGCGGCGGTCGTATTCCCAGCCCCCGCCGAGTCCGGCTGCGAACCCGCAGCCTCGACGGTGCCCCCGACTCCGGGAGCGCCCCTGGTTTCAAGCTGAGCAACGCGCTTTTCGAGCTGTTCAACACGATCCAGAAGCATGCGCTCGCGCTCGGTCATGGGAGCGGGGGCATCCGGTTTTGCAGGTTTCGCTGAAGTAGGTGTAGCTGGAGCGCTCTTGCCGTCTTTATCGTCCGCGAATAGTCTGCTGGGAACAGCAATGTGATAGAGCAATCCAGCCCCTACTAGCCAAGAAAACACCTTCTGTCCAAACGTGCGCATATTTCGCTCCTGCACTCGCCCTTAGCGACGAGCGTGCGTAAACCATAAAGATCATCCGAAGAAACAGAGCAACCGAAGGACAATCGCATCCATCAGAGTGGATGGAGATTCCTTCTACGAATTTGGAGTGAAATGGACCGAACCCATCCCCGGTAGGCTCGTTACTCCCCGGCTGAAAGTATGGGAGATGAGGTAAGAACGTCCTGAAGTATTTATAAGAAGTTTGTAAAGGTCAGTCCGTGGTCGCCGCCTGACCCAAGGGCGATTCTGCTTGATCTGAGACAACAATAGAGGGTTACAGAGTTGTACCGCCGACGTCTGTCGTAACTGCTTCTGGCGCCGTGATGCTCCGGCTACTTCCCAGCAAAACGGCTTGCGGTCAAGCTCGATTGCGTTAGTTCCTTCACGTTCAGTTCCCCTTTCTTGCTTTTATCCAATCTCTCGAATTCTGCTTCCATAAACTTTATGAATTCCTGCTTGGAGATCATCCCCTTCGTGTCGGTATTCATGAGGGGGAGCAATTGCTTGATTCCGTCCTCGCCCATTGCCAGTTTATTCTGCGGCTTCGGAACGGACGCTTTCTGTGCGGCCGCATTCCCAAGAACAGTCCCGATCACAACTAACACCGCGATGACGACGATTATCCTCAGCCTGTTTGTTCGCATCGGCATGGTTGACTCCTTGTAGTTCTTGCCTAATACGGCGGGAGCACGCGCAGCCCTTTCGTATCAAGGTGTTTTTGGCCGGGGGGACGCGCATTTAGATCCTCCGGATTTGGCCAATGTACACCCATGCGCCTTTCGCCAGTCAACGTAAAATATGCATGCACCAAATCCAAATTATTAGAGTTCGCTATTCCTGTTCGGCGTCGCACTGCGCGCCAGCTATGTACCAGCACGCCGCGCGCTGCGTGTCGATCCTATGCTCGCGCTGCGCCACGAATAATCTGCAGCCCATGATTCCGACTCGTGGACCGTATCCTCCGAAATAGCGTACATGCCTGTCAGACGGGCAACTAGGAAGTTATCAGCTCGCCCGTTGGGTTAGTACCGACAAACGCGCTTGCATTGACTGGTCTGGCCAACTTCCAGCTGGTCGCCTACTCGAAAGTTACCGTCGGACATCGTTCTCCTGTAATCATTGCGCGGCATAGTCGCGGATCATCCCTAGAATAATGTCCCACTGACAAATTCGTCTCACATGGGTTCACTGCCGAGGCTCGCCAGCCCTCCCAACGAGGCAATCAGCGAGAACGCTTGCTTTGGAAGCATGTGCTCTGCCCAGGCCGATTGGTTATCGTGACACTCTAATTCCAGGAATGATCCGCGTGCTAGATTTTGGCCTGTGAACCCCTCGTTGAGACGATTCTTAGCGTGACAGGCGACGGGTGAGCGTCCAACTCTTCTATTCGCATGCCGACTGCACGTCTAGATCAGTGGGAAAGAGCTCACGTCGCTTCCGAGGGGGGACGTCCGTCAACTCTCTCGAATTCTGTCGGAGGTCGATAGCCGAGTGCAGAATGGAGTCGCTCTTCGTTGTAGTAGCGGTCAATAAACTGCGAAAAGTTTAGCCGCAGATCCTCGAGGTCCGCATATTCTTTCGCCTCAACCTCTTCCCGCTTCAGCGTTCGAAAGAAGCTCTCGCAATTAGCATTGTCGCCCGGGTTGCCGGGCCGGCTTAGACTCGGGACGATGCCGTGTTTGCGTAGCATCCGCAAGTAACCGGAATGGATATATTGTGGACCGCGATCTGAGTGATGCACCAATCCTGGCGCAGGCTTTCTTAACTCAAGAGCACTTCTCAAGCCCGCCAGCGAAAGCCGGGAAGTGAGGTTCCTGTCAAGGGCCCAGCCGACCACCCTTCGCGAGAACCTGTCCAGCACCACTGCCAGATACACGAATTCCCGCTTCAGGCGGACCTGGGTAATATCCGCTACCCATAGCTGATTTGTGCCCGTGAGCTTCATGCGGGCCGCAATGTTGACGAACATGTCGCGGCGGTTCCATCTCCCTGCCGGGCACTGGCGCGGAGCGGCAATCAAAGCGTCCTCGCGCAAAATACGTGCCACCCTCTTGTGATTCACGAGCATGCCTCGGCGTCGCAGCTCAGCAGTGACGCGCCGGTAACCGTAATTCCCCTCGTGGTCCAGAGCTATACTTTGAATCTCCGACCGCACGTGCATCTCTTCGTCATGAGTGTCACGCGAACGCAAATGGCGATAGAACCCAGCTTTGCTCACACCAGCAAGCTGACACATCCGCTCAATACTCAAACCGCCTTGCAGTGACATCACGTCCCGGACGTAGTCGTAGATGCCATCTCGCCACCCGCGCTGATCCCGCGGGTTCGAGCCTTGACTTTCTGCAAGGCGCCTTTGAAAAAATCCACTTCCAAAGTCTTGTTCGCGAGAACATGCTTCAACTGGCTGATTCGTTTTCGAAGCCTCGATTCGCGGCCCTTCGTAGCACGCACTAATTGGCCCTCTTCGTCGGTTTCTACTCGTTCGCTTTCGTCTATCCAGCGATATAGCGTCTGCCGTGGAATGCCGATCTCCCTCGCAAGTTGCGCAACATTTTGGCAAGACCGAAAACGCTTAATCGCCACTTCGCGCAGCTCTTCCGGATGCCGCTTGACTCGTCCGACACTCATTTGTGGAGCCTCCCACTTCACAGAGTGTCACGGTGGCGAATTCGTTTCAGTCAGGGGTTCACTGCCTCAGTGCAGAAGCGGCTTGCAGCCGGTGCATAGAACGATCCCCTCCTCCGAAATTGTACTACCCCGTTTATCATTTCTCAGGTTCGCTCTATGGCAAGTTGCGACGCCAGTCGGTCAACCAAACTGGCTAATGCCCAAGCCGAACTGTCCTCGACTAAGAGGCCGATTTCGTTGTTTGTAACCATCCCTCCCCACGACAGATTCGCGGAGCCAACTACCGCTCGCTTCCTGTCCGCAACCAACACCTTTGCGTGTAATGGGCCGCTTTCTTCATCCGAGTACACGAATACCCGTGCATGAAGATGCTTCTCGCCGAGCGCCTGCAAACGACTCAGTAATGGCCTTGAGTTTCCTTCATACGCGTTCAGTACAGCAGTAACTCTGACGCCCTTTTGGAGGGACTCCTCCAGCAAATCAACGAGCGGACTGGCGGACTCAGTCAACAGGTAGGACATCAAATGCAGTTCGCCCTGTGCAGACAGGACCAACTCCTGAAGAACAGGACCGATTGCTCTCAGTCCGAGTCCCGAAAAGTATTTGCCAGTAACCAAAACTTGAGCGTCGCTCAACTGAGGAGAACCCCCCTGTCCAGCCACAAGTTCCGGTGTTCGCATGATGTTTCCGAAATGAGCAGACAACTGTAGCATGCAGGACCACAGTAACGACCAACGGCGAAATGATTGTCTGAGCAGAGTGGATCATTCGAGCACACTCTAAGCATCTCCATAGCCCGCCGGTTTTTGCGCGGTCACACACGAGTCTCGCATCTCGTTACAGAAACTCGCTCAGGCTGCTGCAATTGCCGCTCATCATGAAACGCGATACGATTTTTCTTCATTTGTGGCCTTCAAGAAAAAGAATGATGAGGACAAAACCATAGGGATGATCTACGTCAATACTGGCCGCGTCTGCGGCCTCTCGTAACCCGAGAACGAGAATGTTCACGCGCTGCCAGTCTTAACTCTTTTCAAGACGGCGACGATTCTCGGCCCACTGAGACCCGTGACGTTGAGCCGCACGTCCGTAGGGCAGTGGATATGGGTATTGAAAAGAATGCGGAACCAGGGAGCGGTTAAAGGACTGGCGCAGGCGCTTGCTTCGCAGTGCGGAATGAAGATTGGTGATTTAGCGCACATGCTTCCGTTCACCGAAAGCGCCCTGCATCTATGGAAGGCGTTAAAACTCTCTATCATTTACCTAGTCTGATTCTCTTACCATGCCAGCGCTTTAGTGGTGCTTTCCGAGATCGGGAAGTCCGCCCGCAACGAACGGCCTTGGACGAGGATTAAACTTTCGGTCAATTTTAGCAAGTCGTTCCTGTAGTTTTTTCTTCGACAGTTTCTTTTTCGCTCTCGGCGATTGGGCGCTTCTAAAAACCCACCGAACCGGATGCTTATGCGGGCCTTCCTGCACGGCGATTGGATTTCCCCCCTTGTGCCATGATGGTTTCAACCGAGCGGACGCTGGCGCTGGTAGTCAGCCAGCACTTCAGCCCTTGCTGGCCCTACTATGTCGATAACGTAGCCGTCGTACAGGCTCAGTTTTCTATACTTGTCGTTATCGCAGTGAGAATACTATGAAGCTGCACCGCATCACCTTCTATTTCCTTTTTGAATCCTGAGTGTGTGCCAGCCGTGACATTCGTGGCACCACGCAATCACCGTATAAAAGTCTCCGGTTCTGTCGCTGCATTCCGCAACAGTAAACCCTATAGCTGAAGATCGCGGATGATTGGACTCAGCATGGTCAGGCTCCTTCGGCATTGAGTAAGAACATCTACGAGGTTAGTCGACGGCTTCCTGGAAGGCTTCAAAGCAGCACGTCGAAATTCAGAGCCCTGCGGAAGCCGTGCGGGATGTAGATGACCAACGCTCAGATTCGAGTCCTCAGGAAAGCTAGTCACTTCACGCCTTCTGGCTAAGCCGAGAAACAGACTTCTTTACACTCTTTCTAACAATTCATCACGCGGACTTCTTCCACCTGTTTCTTGGTTTCCACATGCTTCACTCTGCGCAGGATAGGCCGCAATCCGCTCCCTCTGTAAAGCCCGCTTGTGCAGCTTCGCTCGGTACACCCCTACCGTACTCGCTTCCGCGTCTGCGGCCTCTCGTAACCCGAGAAATCCGCTTCGGGGCTTGACAGCCGCGAACCACGGCCAGGACGCGCCTCCAGTAAAGCATGGTGTTTTTGATGCCCTGAAAGGGCCTGAAAACACTAATTCACATTGGAGGAATGGAATGCCTAGCGTCTACGAAATCGTCACCGAGAAAATTATCAAGCAGCTTGAATCCGGCGTGGCTCCTTGGCGCAAGCCGTGGACCTGTCAAACTCCCGAGAACCTGCTCACGCAAAAAGAGTATCGTGGACTCAATGTCTTTACTCTTGCTTCGCAGGGGTTCCCATCACGATTCTGGCTTACTTACAATCAGGCAACAAAATTGGGCGGGAGAATCCGCAAGGGCGAGAAGTCTTCGCCCGTCATCTTCTGGAACATCGGCGACGAGCGGGAGACGATAGCGCAGGACGGCGCGAAAGAGACCTCCAGGCCCTTTCTGCTCCGTTATTACAGCGTGTTCAATTTGTCGCAGGCGGAGGGCATCGACATCCCCGCGTCCCTCCTGCAAGAGACACGCACCACCGATCCCATCGAAACGTGCGAACAACTCGTGGCCAACATGCCGAACCCGCCAGCGTTCGAGCAATCCGACAAAGCGTGGTACTCGCCGACCAACGACGTGGTCGGTATGCCGGCACGCGGTCTCTTTCATTCATCGGAAGAGTATTACGCCACTGTATTTCACGAACTTGCCCACAGCACCGGGCACGCCAAGCGCTTGCGCCGGGAGAACTTCGACAACCCGGTTTCCTTTGGCTCGGAGTCCTACTCGAAGGAGGAACTCATCGCGGAAATGACCGCCGCCATGCTATGCGGCATCGCGGGAATGGAGCAGCGGATTCTTGAAAACGCAGCCGCGTATCTCAAGACGTGGATAGCCCGGCTCAAGTCGGATTCGCGCCTGCTTGTTTCGGCTGCCGCACATGCACAAAAAGCTGCGGACTTTATCCAAGGCAAGGCTCCGCACGGGTTGGCCGCAGCATAGGCCACTTAAGAGTTTAATGGAAGACTTGTTGGCTGATTGTTCCGTGGAGTCGGTTGTCTGCGCAGACATGATGGTTCCACAAAGATCGTAAGGCCGCGTAATCCTGATACAGGGTCCTCACGCTCTTCGCCGCTCTAGCGCAAACCTACCGTGCCCTGAACTGAACTAATCAACTTCTGCGGGTCGCAACCCTTTCCATCTTTGAAGACGAACTCAACTTTTTCGATATCGTTTATGTCCTTGCTAGGGTCGCCTTTGATTACAATGATGTCGGCCTGCTTGCCGGCGCGCAAGGTGCCCACGTGGTTTTCCTCACCAAGGAATTTCGCGCCATTCTCGGTTGCGATATGAATCGATTCCACAGGTGTAAATCCGGCCTCGACTAGCAGTTCAACTTCACGCTGATCCCCAAAGCCGGCGACCACGCCGCCATTACCCGTGGGGTCGAGCCCCGCAAGCAATACGCCGCCAACTTTTACAAACGCATACTCGAAGTTCATTTCACGCTTCAGCCGCGCTCCCCCAGCATCGCCCCGCTCTCCTGCGTAGGCACGCGCCATGAGATAGTCGGTGCGCGAAGGCGCGGAAAGGACATCAAGAAAACGCTGTTGCAGCGGCGGACGATTGGGTACGCCGGCCTCCGCTACGGGAAGAGTCGATGTAATTGCCACATTGTGTTTGATCAAGTATTGAATCGTATCGTTGATTTCCGGTCCGCTGATGTCAGGATCAGAGGAACGTGCGCCGGGCTGTGAGAGGGCGGGACAAAGGTCCGGTTGCTTATCTTTATAAAACTCGGTGTCAGTACCCAGGCCGTGCTCGAGATTGTCTATTCCGAGATCGGCCGCCTCGCGGAAGGTAACCGAGCAAAGGTGCCCCGTGACTTTCAATCCCCGGGCGTGCGCGGCTTTGACCGCCGCCCCGAGTTCAGCTCGTGTGATCAACTGGTAGGCCTTGAAAGATGTGAAACCTTCATCCGCCCAATAATTGACGAGCCGCGTTGCGTCTTCCGGTCCCGTGAGGGTATGCAACTGAGGCAAATAGAACCCCGGCCCTTGTAGATAAGGGCCCGTCAGATGCATCTTTGGCCCGGGAATGCGGCCTGCATCGATGTAATTCTTGATTTCCAAGTCAGTGTAGGGCTCCATGCTTCCTGCAGTTCGTATGGTTGTGACGCCACTTGCAAGATAGAGCCGCGGAAAGCTGTACGCCATATCGGGGTACATCTCTGGCGCACCGGGAATGCGACCCTGTCCAGTGGCGCCGGGATAAAACATGTGTTCGTGCATGCCTACCAAGCCTGGAATGACAGTATGACCAGTTAGGTCGAGCACCTTTGCTCCTGCGGGAGCATTCGACGAAGAAGCTGGAAGGATGGAGCGGATGACGCCGTTTTCGATCAGGATAGATTGATCTTCGACAGGTGCAGCGCCGGTGCCGTCAATCACACGCACGTGTTGAAGTACCACCAAGGGCGCGTCCACGCTGATGAAGTCCTGTGTGATCTGTGGAAGAGCACGCGTCGGTTGAGCTGGGCGCCGATTTTGAGCCTCGACCGAAATGCAAACTGTGGCAAGCAACAGCAACACTCCAACCCAAAGAATTTTCGTCTTCATTTTTTCTCCTCCGCCCGACAATATCTTGCGGGACGCTGTCCCGCGTTGTATTTCCCCATTCATCTCAGAACATGTACTTCAGACCAAATTGAATTAGCCGTGGTGATACCGATGTAGATGTAATCTGCCCAAAGTTAAGAGAGCCCACCTGTGTCGGCGGCGTTGCACCTTGAATCGTAGTAGTGCTCGAGAACTGTGGCGTGTTGAAGGTGTTATAGAACTCCGCGCGGAACTCCAAGTGCGTTTGCTCGGTGAAGCCTTTCATCGCGATGTCCTTCACTATTGCCAGATCGGCGTTGTGCTGGCCGGGGCCATAGACAATGCCCCTGCCGGTGTCACCGAAGGCGAATCCGTTGCCGACAGTGGCGGGAGCGCAGAACGCGCTAGCGTTAAAAAAGTCACCCAAGCGTGATTCGACGGAGCCAGATGTCATGATGCTAGCGGAGGTAGAGCCAGCACACAGCTGAGCGCGCTGGTTGGAAAACCCGTAAATGCTGCCGGAACGTGAATCCGTGAACGTAAGGGGTAGCCCCGTCTGGATCACCACTACACCGCTCACGGACCAATCGCTCAAAGTTCTGCCGAGGAATCCTTTGCGGCCATAGGCCGACGGCAAATTCCAGACGAAATTTGAAACGAAACGGTGTCGGGTGTCAAAATCGGCTGGGCCCCAGTCTTGTGAGAAATTGCGATTGTCGTTCAGCAAACTTCCGCCGTTTGGAAACGTCCCATTGCCCGTTACGTCCGTCAGCGCCTTCCCGTAAGTGTAGGAGGCCTGCCACTGCACGCCATGCCCAAGTCTCTTGATCAGCATGGCCTGCAGGGCGTGGTACATGGAGTGTCCGGATTCAGTCCAATTGCTGAGGCCAGTGGGGGAGAAACCTAGATAGGGAACTCGTTGGGCAGCGTTCTGAATGGTGTTTGTAGTAATTCCGTTCACTGGATCCGAAGCACTTGCAAGATAGGGCTGATTGAGCGATTGAGTTACCTGGATATTTTCTCCACGGGTTCCAACGTAGCCCAGTTGGAGCATTATGGTTTTATTAACCGCATACTGCGTATTTAGCGACCATTGGTCGGCGGTGGGAGCGCGGAAGTTGGGATTGACGACTGTCATGCTCAGGGCTGTAGTGGATGTACGAGGCAGCCAGACTGGAAATGCGCTAATGGGGGGTGGCGCTGGGTTGAAGGGATCCTCGAAAGTGGCCGCCGCGTTCAGCACGCTGGAATTACTGCGGCTCTGATAAAAAGGTGGATTCGAGAACAGATGGAAAGCGTCGTTAACTGAAGTTCGCGAGTAGTACATTCCGAATCCGCCGCGGATGACAAATTTGTCGAGACGAGGAGGCTGCCAGCTAAAACCAAGCCTCGGGCCGACATTCCCCCACGCGCGCGGATTACTCGCGTACGTCGAATTTCCGTTGACGGTCACTCCCGCAGGGACAGCGAAAGGAAAGTTGCTTGCCACTACCAAGCCCTGCAATGTTGGGGTAGTGCCGGGATTCATCTGCGCCAGAGCCGGGTAGAAGTTCACAAGCCGTCCTAGCGCGTCGGAAACAGCGCCAAAGACGTCCCAACGCACCCCAACGTTCAAGGTAAGGCGCGATGTTGCTTTGAAATCGTCTTGAACATAGCTGCTCTCATCGGTGACGCGGTATGAGTGATTCGTCTCACCGCACGCACCGCTTGACGAAAACAGATTGCTGAATGGGCTGCCATTCTGCGCTGCGCTCAGGCCCAGCAGGAAATCTGGAAAGCTCTGAAAGGTCAGAGAGCCGCGTGTCGTGCCGGGGTCCGCGGTTGGATTTGAAACTCGTTCCCAACCGAAGCCGGCACGGATGTCGTGTTTGCCATGTACCCATGAAATTTGGTCCTGCGCAGCAAAGGTTTGACTGACCGTGTCCTGTTGATCGTTCCCGCTGCCACCCAACTCGAAGGACCCTTGCACCGTGATGGTAGACATTACTGGATCGTTGCACGGAGGAGTTATATTCAGGTCCGCATCGGTCACCGGCGTATTCGTGCTGATGATGCCGTAGGTGCGGTGATATCCTGCACTGGCTTCGTTCACGAGATTCGAAGTTACCGAATAGGTGTGCTTGAGGGAGGCATTATCATTGCGAAAGAGTCCGTCGATTCCGGAGCCAGGAACGTTCGACGTGGTGAAACTCTGTACCTGAGGCGACTTCGCCCAGAAGAATTTTTCAGACAGTTGCTGCTTATTCGTAATGTTGTAATCTGTATTCACCATGTACTGGTTTTCGCTGTAATACGAAGGAATGCTGAATACAGACAGCCCCGTTCCGTTTGCCTGAATGATCTGGGGCGTGGGGATAAAATACTGCCCGTTTGGTAACTTGTAGTTGAGCAGTTTCAAAGCAATTGGGTTGATGTTCGAACCATCGCAAGCGACTCCTGCTCCGCCATTCTTGCCCGTCTGCCCGCAGAATTCAGTTCCGATGGTGGCAGCGCTGCGATCATTTGTTAGCGGCGGCAGGATGACACTCTCAAGTGATGCCGAGCCTTCTCCATCAACCTGCCGAGTTCCCTGGTAAGAGCCAAAGTAAAACAGCTTGCGTTTGATGATTGATCCTCCAAGGGTCCCACCGAACTGATTTTGCTTCATTTCAGCTCGGGGCTGACCGGTTCGATTGAGGAAGAAATCATTGGCGTTGAAGATGTTGTTACGGACGAACTCGAAGAGGTCTCCGTGGATCGAGTCTCCCCCGGACTTTGTAACGACATCTACGTTCGCGCCTGAACCACGACCGAACGCGGCGTCATACAAGCTGGTCTGGACTTTGAATTCTTGAATTGAATCCGGGCTCGGAACCGAGATTCCGCCGATCGAGACCGTGTTTGAGGTTCCTTGCGTCTCCAAAGTTGGATACGTCCTGGCCATCCATTTGGTAGCTATTGTCCATGACGCGTCCGCCATTTACGTTTACATCCACGTTATTCTTGCCCAGATTCGCAGCGTTCGATACGGGGCTGGCCACGCCTGGATTAAGCCCCAGTATCTGTGTGTAATTGCGGTTGGTAAGAGGAAGGCCCTCCACCGTCTTGCCCGTTGTGGTGCCGCCGTTGGTAGAGTCTTGCGTCTGCAGCACTTCGGCATTGGCTTCGACACTTATCTCCTGGGTCGACCGCCCAATTTCTAGCGTGAGGTTCAGCGTGGTGACAGTGGCTACCTGAACGGCAACATCTCGATTGTTCTCGGTCTTGAAACCATCAGCAGCGACCACTACAGAGTAATTACCGGGAGGCAGGAGTGTCACCGCATAATCTCCGGCCGAACTTGTGATGGCCGTTCTGACCAGGCCATTCTCGCTATTCGTGACCGTAACCTTTGCATTTGGGATCACCGCTTTCGACGGGTCCCATACCGTGCCCGCTATCTGTCCGGTGGCCGCTGTTTGGCTCCGAGAACAGTCCACGCCGATGAAGAACAAAAATGAAGTAAGCACAAGTGACGCCGCACATCGATACGCGCTCATAAATCCCCCTATGCCACTGCCGCATCGCCGACAACTTGAAGCACCGGGACCCCTCGTAAGACGCTGCCGTTGTTCATGACGTCTGATTTGCGGCTTGCGAATTAGCAATCTCCGAGTTAACGTAACTTACCAAGCGCTTGCTCAGTACGCTTGGCGGCACAAATTAGTCGCATTGGGATGTGCATGTCAAGAACAAAGTTCCCGGCAAAAAAAGGCCGGGAACCGTTCAAGCCCAAAGGCGCAGCGGGATTCGACGTCTGGGCCGAATCCGTGCACTCAATTCAAGGAGAACCAGGTGCGGCCTTTGGACGGCATTGTTGTTCTCGACCTTACGAGATTTTTCCCGGGAGCAGTCGCAACGGCGACTCTCGCAAATTTTGGAGCCGAGGTAATAAAAATTGAGCAACCACACTCGGGAGATCCCGCGCGCAATATCGAGGGCGCTTCCTGGTTGTTTGCGGAAACAAATCGAAGCAAAAAAAGCGTTGCACTCAATCTCAAGGACGAGCGAGGGAAACGGGTTTTTTGCCAGCTTGTATCAACGGCCGACGTTGTGATCGAAAGTTTTCGTCCGAGCGTTATGAATCGGCTTGGTATTGGGTACAAGGACCTTTGTGGCTTGAACAAGGGTTTGATCTACGCTTCTCTCAGCGGCTATGGACAGAACGGACGACACGTTGAAATGGCTGGCCACGACATCAATTACATCGCAATGAGCGGAGTTCTCGACCTGATTTCGCCCGCTGGAGGAATACCGGTGATTCCGGAAATCCAGGTCGCGGACATCGCCGGCGGATCGTCACACGTTGTCATCGGAATACTGCTGGCGTTGCTGGCGCGTGAAAAAACTGGGCGGGGCCAGCGGGTGGACGTTTCCATGGTCGGAGCATTGGATGGACTACTTGCCTTACCCCTGGCGGCATTGCATTCATTCAAGCATCCGCTAAAGAGAGGGAAGGAACTGCTTTCCGGTGCGTATGCTTGCTACCACCCCTACCGCGCCAAAGACAATCGGTGGATCGTCGTTGGCGCGCTCGAACCGAAATTCTGGACGAACCTTTGTCGTCAAATCCAATGTGAGGACTTGATTGCTGATCAGTTTTCGCCAGAACCTCGCCAGCGCCTTGTGAAACAGCGACTTGCACGCATCTTCAAGAGACGCACTGCGGAGCAGTGGTTCGGGCTGTTGCGCAGCCTTGATTGCTGCGTTACGCCAGTTCGGACGTTGCAAGAAGCCGTAGCAGAGAGACAGTTCGGCACCGAGACGCTAGGCATCGGGCTCGCGAGAACTCCCGGAGTAGTGGAGCGAACTCCCGCCCCGCAGGTTGGCCAGCACTCCATTCAGATTCTCAAGCGAGCTGGCGTGACCAAGTCTGAACTCCGCGTTTTGCAAAACGCGGGCGTAATTACAGGATAGGCTAATTTTGCGAACGGCAGGTTGTGGTTTGATAGTAGACTGAGTGGCAGTCGGCCTGATTGTGTAACCAACACTCCGTACGCCTAGTTGCATCCTATTTTTCAGTGTCGATGAAACAATTCCATTTGGGTGGAGCACCGAGGAGGTCGTGTAGGTGTCCGGGAACAGCAAGCGAACCAGACTGGCGAACCGCCGCGAGATCATTATCAAGGCCGCCGGCCGGCTTTTCCGAGAAAAAGGATATGAAGGTACCACTGTGCGCGATCTCGCTGACGCCGTGGGGCTTCAATCTGGAAGCCTCTTCTTCCATTTCAAGAGCAAGGAGGAGATACTCGTTTCCCTTTTGGAGGAAGGTCTGCGCCGGGCCGTTACAATTCTCGACCGCCATTTGGCCGCGGCAGTTTCACCCAGGGAAAAGCTGTCCGCGATACTGCATGGCCACTTGGAGGCTATCCTCCGAGAGGAGCGGGATGCCTTTTATGTGGTGCTGCGCGATTGGCGCACCTTGTCCTCTCAGTCGCGCAGGAAAGTGATTGCTCTTCGGGACGAGTACGAAGACCGGATCGCACGCGCTCTGAATGAGCTTGGGCAAACGGGACTCATTCCGAAGAACACGCGGCTCTTTCGGCTGTTCCTTTTGGGGGCGTTGAACTGGACAGTCCAGTGGTACCGTCCTGATGGCGGGCTTACCATCGAGCAGCTGGCCGATAACTTTCTCGATCTGATGGTGCCGGAGCGAGCGAAGGCAAATGAGACCCATCGGACACGAAAGATTCCCGCGCGAGTCCTGGGATCGCATCCAACCTCTGCGCGAAAACGCTAGGCACGCGGAGCCTGTGCGGGGCGAAGTTATGTGGATCGGCAAAGCCGGGCTGGAATGGGAAGCAGGGTTAGTGCCCGTGATTTCGTAATTGCTATATCAATCCGATAGATTGTTTCCCCTTTTCTAAGCCATACCCACAGCGCGAGACTGGTGGGGGGGATGGCCGGGGCCGGGAAGAGTCACCCCCCAGCCCGGCCTCGCATAATTCAGTTACCCAAACCCACTGAATCGATGCGACAATCCACCCAACTGTCCCGCCTTGTAGGTGTCCCCATTTTGGAGTTCGGATGCGTCTGCCCTTTTGCATCCTCAATGTGCTCGGCGATGTGCTCGACAATGGAGAGTTGTATTTCGTGGAGGCAGCACAAACCCTCGACGCCGCAAAAGCGGGTGTCCAATCGCTCGGGGAGGCGTGTCCGGGTGAGTATGTTATTTATGGCGAGGGAACGGTGAGCGCGTTGCTATTACTTCGGGCGGCCAAAGCCACTGAATGCTGCTTCTTCTTCGACAGTGCTACTAACGCGCCATTTCTGCAACGTATTCAAAATAAGTTTGCGGTCGGACTCTTTGGCCTACCCAACAGACGACGCAGCTTGCTTACGTACTTTGCATCCTTGCCTGAACTATCCCAAGCGTCATCGTCCGAGGATTTCCGGGCGATCAGATTGGGCACTTTGGGCGGGACCTGGCCATCATAGAAGAGCTGGTACATCGGCACTTCGAATGCGCGCGCCAGCTCCTCCAATGTTGGAACGGCGGGAACGGTGTGTCCGTTCTCGACGCGGGAGATGTAGCACCGAAGCAGACCAGTGCGATGTTCGATGTCGCCTTGGGAAAGACTGGTGAGGGGGATGGCCGGGGCCGGGAGGAGTCAGCCCTCAGACCGGCCTCGCATGATTCAGTTATGTAACTTGCCCGTGGTCAAAGTGAATCGCGGCGACGGCCAAGTAGAAGTAACCCTCTGGCCTCGTTGTGGCATACGTCCATGTGACCTGCACCGCCGCGTCTGCATCCAACGCCGTATAGCCGCACACAATGTACACTCGAATCCTCGCCGTGGGCCTCGCGCTGTTTCCTAGCGCGCTTGTCGCACAGTCAACGCCCGCCCCAACTCCCACAAACGAAATCCCCATCGAACGCTGTGACCGCCTTCCCGTCGTGAAAGTCCGCAGTGGCTCGGTCGAGATGCGCTTTCTTGTGGATACCGGCGCAACCACGATGCTCAATCTCAAATCTTTCACCACTGGGCGGCTCAAGGAGATTCAGGTCACCTCCTGGTCGGGCACTGCCGCTACCAGCGCCCGCGAAGTCTCGATCCCTGAACTCACTCTCGGCACTCATCATCTGCGCGACCTCAAACTGCCTGCCATAGACCTTAGCCCCATCGGGAATGCCTGTGGTGGCCCCATCGACGGCATCCTTGGCGTGGACCTGCTCGACAAAATGGCGGCGACCATCGATCTCAAGCGCCAAGTCGCATCGCTTGGCGCGGATTCCGTCGATCCCAAGGCGATGTACGCGGAAATGGAAACCTCGATGCATTCCTGCGTAACGGCCTTCAATGAAGGCAAAGCAGCGGAGTTCAAGGAATGTCTTGAGCCGGAAACCGTCAGGTACACGCCCGATGGAGAGTTCGTTGGCCGCGAGAAGGTCCTTGAGTATTTACATGACCGCTATTTCAAATACGCTCCCGACCTCTGCTACAGAATGAAAATGCACGAGGTCCAGGCATTCGGTGACGCCCTCTGGTATTCCTACGACTACTCCATCGACACGCCCAAAGAGCATCTGGCGGGGCACGGTTTCGCCATGTGCCGCAAGAGCGGGACGCACTGGCGGATGCTCAATATGCACAACTCTCTACACTCGTGAAAATCGAACGCGGTGCGATTCATAGAACGCCCCTTACGGCAGGCCAATTTTCTCGGCGGCATCTTTCGAGCTGATGACGGGGAACACTTCAAAGTCAACGATGTCACTCCAGTTCGCAGTCCACTGGTCTAAAAGCGCGCGATCTTCCGTTTCCATCAACTGGTAACAGCGATCCAGCTTATCGCTTACCCAACTCGACAGGTACAGGAGTCCCGCTGGCGCTAGCCGTCCGCTGTCTCGAAATCGATGATAGACTGGCACCGCTCCGTTCGTGAAGTTCTCGACCACCATCTACAACATCTTGTTGCCCTATCTAAGAAAGTCAGCTCGGGGCGGCGTAAAGAAATCAATGACCTCACCCGGCTCCATAACCTCAAAGCTGTGGATGACCTTGCCGGGAATCGAATAGCTGTCTCCCGCTTGAAGTATTACTTCGTCCCACTGTTAGGGGGCAGATCAGTTACAGGGTTCTGTACGGATGAGGCCGACGCTTGATAGAGTTGCCCCTCGCCGTCCATCCGTCCCGGTTTCTAGCGCAAAACTACGGAGGCTCTCCCGGCGGCGAATATGCATTCCGGCAGAATTCGGTGTTGCGGATCGAGTTGGGTCTGGGGCGCGATCGCCACCCAAGCCACAGGCATCGGTTGACCACCTGACATCTTTGAGAGTAGATTTTCAAGAAAAGAGGGAAAGTTCGACTCAGAACGGCTAATCGTCATCACTAGGTTCATCGGCATTCCTGACAAGTTGAAGCCCTTAATATAGCCTTCAGCTTTGTTAGCGCTTGCGACCCAGAGGAGCTTTACGCCAGACTGAGTGCAGCTCTTAATCAAGTCGCTTCCGAGAACCGTTTCTCCGGCCGTGTCCACGATGCTGCCGTTAGGGAGAACGTCAGAAAATAAGTGGACAATCTCATATCCACTGCAAATCGTCTCACGCAGTTCGCCTATGCAATTGAATAGACCCTCCGCAGTATTAGAGTAAAACTTTCGGTAGGAATTCGTGTCTGTTTGCGCCAAGACAGAGAATTTGGGGTCCAGACTGGCTACCAAAACCTTTGTCCCCATGACCTCATCGCGCTTGGGTATCTTTAGTAAGTTCAAGGTTGTTAACGCGAGCTTGTTACGTGCGACAGGGCATCGCGACCTCAGAGAATCTCAATGGGCTCCTGCCGAAAATCCATTGCTGACTTAATGTTAGCGACGATTCTCGACTTATCCTCGGCGCTGATCGATTGCTCCTGGTATGGCGCATCCCATTTACGTATGGAATTGACATAAATCGCAATTCCTTTTCCCGGCGCAAGAACCTCTGAATCGACAGACACAGATCGCGATCCCTCACGGTACCTCATTCCAGTCCGGCCCAGTACCTCTACTGAGAAGCCGTTGTCGCTCTCAATTACGTTTATCCTTGGAATTGTAAACATAAGTCAAAAATTAATTATAATATATCCGATATTAGGATTAGTCAACAGTGTTGGAAGTTCTGTCTGAAAAAAGATGCTGTTGGTACTATAAGTCTCTCCAATGAAAACTTGGACGTCGCCGACAGCGTTTGCAGCGAATTGTTGTGAGGCAGCGTTCCAGACTGGGCGAGCTGCCGACCAATCTAAACCTTGTGTAGCTTCTGCTGCCGCTTGGCCGCCTGGCGTCATGTCGAGTGTAGCTCCCCCATACTCGGCGACATACGACGTTGCCTGAGCTTGCGCCCCCGAACCCGTCCAAAAAACCGACGTCGTTTCTGAAACCGTCGATACCGTTTCGGCGGTCCCCAACAACGCATCCAAACCGAGGCCGCCCGTCACTAGGGAGGCCGCGCCCAACTCGACATACCCCGCGGCCTCGACGAAATTGTTTGCACCGTTTAGGATCGCCATTGACTGGGGATCGTTCTGCATTTGGCTCAAGTAGCAGCCACCACACTCTTGCTCCAAAAGGGTGCCGCTGATTGGGGCGCTCTCGGTTGGGATAGAGGGGTTATCGGAGATTGACGCCGTGACCTCTGTCATGTAATTCGGATCATCACCATCAACTTGGAAGCTAAGGTTGCCGCTCATGTCGGTGAGTAGTGTGTTCAGAGGGAGGGCGTTGAGGCTGTTGTCGGGGTCGGCGTCAAGCCCCTCGGGATCCGTCATGGATAGCGGGTTGTTTCGGACGTACGCATAGCGGTTGAGGGTCTGGGGGTTCCCAAGGTGGGCGGAGGCGAGCCCCGACGGATCAGGAGATGTCCAACGGCCTTCGTTGCTGTATTCACGAGCCGGAAAGTCAAACAGGCCGGTTACCGTGTCCTGGCGCTGCGAGGTGAAGGCGGGGTCAGTCGGACCGGAAGTAGCGTAGACGTCTCCGAATGGAGCGTATGCCAAATCAAACAGGACCGTTCGGCTCGGTGTGGAACCCACGCGGATGTTACGCAGATGGTCCGAGTGACCGCAGTAAAGCAGGCCGCTGGAATTGTAGACGGCTTGTCCCCCGCCGGGGAGGGGCACGAACGCTTTTTGCAGGGTCGTTCCGCTCATGAGTGCGAACTTGCCTCCGTGCGGTGCGTAAACTATCTGCGTGTAGGTACCCGAGCGGTTTTGTTCGACCATGCGCCCGAGGGCGTCGTAGGTCAAGTTGACTCCAGTGATGGAAACTGCTTTGCCAGCGGAATCCCAGCTATACGAGTTAGCGGGGTCGGCTGTTGTATTTCCGTTTGCGTCGTAGGTGAATGTGAAGCTACCCACGGTGGTCATACGGTTTGTAGAGACCGAATAGAAAGGCTGGAAGGACATGCTCCCGCCAGAGTTTAAGTTACCGAATGGATCGTAGCTGAACGTCTGTGACCACACAGAGCCGCAGTTGTCGCTTACGATCCGGGTAAGGTCGTCGTGGGAGAACGAGCAAGACTGAGTGTCGGCACTGTTGAGGGCGTCCGTGATGTTCAACGCGCTCAGGGTGTGGTTAGCATTCCAGGTCAACGCTCCGGTTAAAGACTGGCCGTTCACGCTGAACTGGTACTGCGTGAGCCGGTTGGTATTGGGATCATAAGAATAAGAATCCGAGTCGGTGGAGCCGTAGGCGACGGTGGTGGGCAGGCTGGCAGCGTTGAAAACTGTGTTCGTCACAGGGTTCTGTCCAGACGATGCCGAAACCTGGTAAGACCGGCCCTCCCCGTCGGGCGCGAACGTGAAAGTAGGCAGAGAAGATAGCCCGCTGAGTAGCTCGATTGCTCCGTTGGACCAATACTGTTCGTTTACGTGGTAGTACGTACCAGAATTGGGTGTTGATTCGTAGACGTCGGATGGCTGGCCACGAACGGTGTAGCTGAATCCAATGTCTGTAAGTTTGGTAGTGCAGGGCGAGAAGCAAGTGTACGCTTCGGCGATCCGCGCCCTCGTGTATGTCATTGCAATGCTATTGACGGTCGCGCTGTCATAGACGAAATGCTTCTGGGGGGTGACAGAGGAGTAGGCCCCAGAAGGATATGTCGCTGTGAGTGGACGGTGTAGCGCGTCGTAGGAATAGCAGGAGATGTTGCCGACGGCATCAACTCGTTTCACGAGGTCGCCGTTTGATGTGCCGCACGTGGTGTCGGTGTCGTAGGTATATGTGGTAGTTCCTGATTCTGGGTTGGTTTCCGAGAGCATGCGCCCCATCAAGTCATAGGAGTACGAACGCGATTGTGTCGACCCGCTCGATTGAGCATTCTGCAATACGCCGGTCAAGTCTCCAAGAGCATCGTTGGTGTACTTGGTCCAGTAGCCAGTCTGCGAGGTATTCTGCGCGCAGGTGCCTCCTGGCCAAGCGGCGGTGCCAGCGGTGACCTCGCAAACGGAAGTGAGGTGTCCAAGCCCGTCGTATTCGTGCTGACGGCGCTTTGTGTTTTCGCCGGTGGGGGCGGGCCCTCGCGTTGTAAAGACGTCATTCTGTGAATAGCTGAGAGTCAGAGTGCCGCCTCCGCTATCGGAGACGGTCAGTGCACGGCCGAGGGTGTCAAACGTCTTTGTCGTCGCAGGGGCGGTGGAGCTAGTTTGACCGATAGTGGCGACGAAAGGCAGGGTACTGCGGGCGGGCCTACCATCGCTGTCGTAGTCGGTTTCAGCAGTGTCGAAATTCGATCCGCCGGGCGTCTCCCTTTTCTGGTTGAGGCGCGGGCGGCCCAGAGCGTCCAGCGTCGCGACTACGTCGGTCGCAGAGCTGCCACCGTTAAAGGACAGGTCTGCCTCTTGTTGGATGTTGCTCAGGTAGGTCATGTTGGTGACGGCAGTCGTTGGATCGGTTACGGAGGCTGGCCGCCAGAAGTAGGGATCGGTATAGGCGGTAGTGGTCGTCTGATTGTTTTCATCGGTTACGGTTAGCGTGACACCCCCTGTGCAGTTCCAGGTCATTGAGCGGCTCAAGCTGAGGGGTTCGCTGACGCTGGTGGGGAAGGAATTCCCGCAAGCTCCGTAAGTATAAGTTGTTTGAGCGCTGTTAACGTCGGTAACGGTCTGGACTCTGCCAGTGTCGAAATACGTTATTGCCTTCGTGAGGTATGTCGAGCCTTGAGTGTAGTAGTTGGTCGTCGTCAAGTTGCCACGGGAACCGGAAACGCTGGCGTGCTGTGGCGTGCCAGAAGTCGATGTAGGGGTTCCTTGGTCGTAAGCGTAGTTCGTCTGCGAAACGGTTGTCCCCCCGCCATTTGTGACGGTCACCTGCTGCGGGAAGTTGACTATGTTGTTTCCCAAGGAGGCGTAGGTGATAGCCGTCTTTTTCAGCTGGGTGCCTGGGGCTCCGGAGCCGTAATCGTAGTCGTCTTGCTCGGTGAGCGAGCCGTAGGAGTTGTATTTGTAGATGTGCTCGGACTGCAGGTTGCTTGTTCCGGGAAGCTGCCTGATTACATTTCGTTGCGTGATAGGAGGGGTGATGGCGGTGCCGTTGCAGGGAGACGTGCTGGCGTTATAGCACGTGTATGAAGTCCGCAAGAGAGTGGCGGAGGTCGATCCCTGATAGACCTGGCGCTCGGTTTCATAGATGCCCTGGAATTGGATGACGGTTTGGTTGCTCTGTGGGTCGGTGATGGTGGTTGTGGAAGCAGGAGCTGTGCCCTTCACCTGTGCGTAGGTCCATGGGCTGCCGCCAGTGGTGTCAGGCGTGGCGCGCGTGAGGGTAGCGGTGCTGCCGTCGGGCAGGATACCGTTGCTGCCGCCCGAATAGGAATAGGTGATAGTGCCGCCGGTGGGAAGAGTGACGGATGCAATTCGAGCAGTGGTGCATGTGGTGCCAGAGTACGGAGTGCATGCGCCAGAAGTGGGCGTGGAGGGGGTTACTTCGTAGGTAAAGCTGTACCGCGAGGAGTCCGGCAGGACAATGCTTGAGACGAGGGGCACGGCGGCTGAAGATTTGTATTCGCCGATTCCAGATGCGCCAAAGTTAGTGGCGACCGTGTAGTTCGAGTAATTCACGGTGTAAGTTGCGGCGGCACCGGATGGGGCTGTGTAGGTATATGTCGACGGCGTGGAGGCGCTCGGAGCGCCGGTCGACATTGTGAGGGCGGTGGTACCCAAGGTGTCGGTGAAAACCCCGCTGCTGGAGAGGCTAATCTGGTTGCCATTGCGATCTTGGATGGTGCCCACGCCTATATTGGAATTAAGCGGGGCGGTGATAGAGTTTCCGTCGGCAGTTACCAAACTGTTTATGGTCCAGCCGGTTACAGTTAGTTTATAGCCGGAACCATCGAGAGCCGTGCCACCACCCGTGGTTGACGTTTGAGTGCCTGTGCACCCCGCTATTGTATAGGTCGAGGGAGTTGGGAATCTGTGAGGCGTCCCGAATCCGTCGTAATACGTCCAGACTATGGTGGTTTTCTGTGTGTCACCCTGTAAGTGTGTAACTGGGCAGATTATGATCGTGTTGCTTTGGGTTGTCGAGTAGCTAACAAAGCCGATATTAAGCTCGGTTCCGTTCCAGCCAAATCCTGGCGCGGGCTGCCATGCTCGCGTGCTGCCTGAAATGAGCGGAGTCCAGATGGATGAGTCGTAAGTGAGATAAAAGGTGAAAGGAAGACCGCGGCCAGCCTTGTTGAAGATGGGGACGTTGAGATGCGCGTTGAGGTTGGCGAGGTTGATGACATCGGGGCCTCCGCCCGTGGAGACAAAGGGTGGGGTTCCTGTGGTGACCTGGGCTGCGGATGGGAGTGCGGCGAGGGCTGCGAATAGGAGTACAAACAGATAGCTTTGCGCACGGGTCATGGCGGTCTCCTGAGCCGGACTAAAATCCGGCGCCTACAGAAAATGTGGCCGCAGAGAGGCCGGAGTTGAGGACGACGGAGTTGACTTGAAAGTCGAGGGCGAGGATGTTGTTGATGTATTTCTGGATGCGGAAGGGGATTTGGGCGCCGTTGACGGCGGTGTAATTGTAAAAGTCTAGTTCGATGGGGATGTCGAGATTAGCGTTGTTGTCCGGGTGAGTACTGAAAGCGATGGCGGCAGGCAGGAGCGTAGTTGCGTCGAAGTAGAGATCAGTTTGCGTGAGGTGCTGCATCAGGCTTGCCGTATCGCCGGAGGTACCGGGAAACTGCTGCGAGGCGCTGACGTGGATCACGGATTGGCCATTCCGGGTTTCCGGGCCGAAGTAGGTGATGACGGAGTTTTGTGCGGAGAGCAGGCTGGCGATGGTGAGCGCGGGAGCCCAGCCGGGGTCGACGAGGATGTTGTGGTACGACGCTGAATGGGTTACGTCGTCGGGGCCAGACCAAGAGCCTGCAAATGGAACGGAGGACGTGTTGCGAATTTCGCTGCGGGGGCCGGACGGGAGGGTGAGGTCTATGCGAGTTCCTGTTCCGGCGACTGCTTTAATGACGACAGTGCCGGATTCGTCGTCTGAGCCAGCGATGCGGCGGGCGGTGCCTGAAAGCGTGATGTCGTTGATGCTTGTGGACGGCACAAGCGCAAGAAGCGCTTTTTGTAAGATAGCGGGTCCTTGGTTTGCGCTTGTTGAAGGCTGCTGGGCAAACGCAAATGGGACGATCAGAGCAAGAATAAAGAGGAATGCAAAGCGAGTGCATCGCATGGGGACCTCCGCGTTTTGAGTCCACGAGCCCGTTTATAAACCGGAGGCGTGGTTGGTTCTTACAGCGGTCTAATAAAGCGCGAGATTAATACTCGCTGATTAAATCAATGTCAATAGTACCCTTCCAGAAATAAACAAATATTTACGTTATGGCTGGTGAATGTAATCTAGCAGTGCGTCTAGCGTCGGTGCGCGAACCAGTGACACGCCCGGCATGACGCAACCTCAGTTTTCGTCAAACCCTTCGCGCTGTCTCTCAATTTCTTCTCAATTTCTTATCCATTTCTCCTCATCAATCCCCGCCTCGGAACAGGCGAAGAAGAAAGCCTGCTGGCTCTCGAAGAGAAACCAGTGAGCTCCCTCGTGTTTTATCGAGACAGGAGAGCGAGAGGTTGAGAACAGCCTCGTATAAAGATTCGGCGTAAACGACGACGCTGTGCTCCGTATCGTGGGAATCTTTCAACCGGACGATACACCTGCTGATCGACATGATGAACTCGGTCTTCCTAGCTGAGATGGGTTACAACGGCGTGCTGAAACAGCGATCCAGCGTCCGAAACCGGAAGTAGGTCTACCGCGAGGAGTGAAAACGAGATCGCACAGATGGGACAACCCGCCCAGATGACGCGATGCAATGGAATGTGAAGTACATACTCCGGCCACATCATGCACAGCGTTTCTTTACAGCGAGGACACTGACAGGTTTGAGCAGATAATGTTTCAGAACTGCCCACACGAATACGGAAGCGCGATACAGTCAACACTGGCTTCATAAATCCTCAAGGTACCCGCATTCCCGGGGCGTCATCCGCATTCGTCAGCGCCGTCGTGGAGTTGTCCTTTCCAGAGTAGGCGCAGTTTGTCCCTCGGGCGCATTGGGCTGGACCACTGAGCAGTCGTAGTCAACGCAGCGAGTCCGGCCAGCACCGCAAGTACAGACAAAACGCGCCAGACAAGATGAATAAGTGGTACAGCCTTTGCCATTCCGTGTCCTGTCATTACTACTCGTCGAAAGCCACGCTGAAGTCGGAGGAACCAGAATGCATGAGTAAGAATGATGCACGTTGTCGATTCTGTCCCACGTCAATCGTCGACAGACACGAGTCTGTACGAGAATGTATATTCCTCAACTTAGAAAAGGAGATCCGAGATGCTCCAGCCCAATACGCTCTCGAGAAGAAGATTCTTGGAAGCGGCCGCGGCGGCCAGTTGTCTGACTGCCACCAGGTTCGCCTTCAGTCTGTCAGATTACTCTGAAGAGTCCGAAGCCTTCCGTCTGGTTAGCGAAATGGACCGCAAGCGAATTCTAGAAGCCGGCGCCAAGTATGTTTCTCAAACTCCCCTTACGATCACGGCGTTCCTCGCCAAGCGCAGTGCAGGTGGATTGCACGATTTCTATTCCCAAGCGGATTACTTCTGGCCCAACCCGAAGGACCCGAATGGGCCCTACATCAATCGTGATGGACAGAGCAATCCGGAGAATTTCGATGAGCATCGCAAGGTGATGGTGGCGCTCTCCATCCAGATGCCCGCTCTAACCGCCGCCTGGCTGCTGACCGGCGACCGCAGTTACGGACAGCGGGCCTGCGCTCACCTGCGCGCCTGGTTTGTCTCTACTGAAACGCGGATGAATCCGAACCTGCTGTACGCTCAAGCGGTACAAGGATCTTCGACGGGCCGCTCCTACGGCATCATCGATACGCTGCATCTGGTCGAAGTGGCGAGAGCGGCGAGCTTTCTGATGTCTGGCATGCTGAGTCCGCAAGACGGTGCCTCGGTGAAGAATTGGTTCGCCAGCTATCTGGACTGGCTTTCTCACAGTGAGCGGGGAATGAACGAGCGCGATACCACGAACAACCACGCCTTCTGTTGGGCCTTGCAGGCTGCCGAGTTTGCCCGGTTGGCGGGCGATGAGGCCGCGCGCATAGAGGTGTACCAGCGCTACCGGGATATTCTGCTACCCAATCAGATGGATGAGAATGGATCCTTCCCTCGGGAACTGGCGCGTACCAAGCCATACAGCTATTCGATCTTCAACTTCGACGTCATGGCAGGACTTTGCCAATCGCTCAAAGGGCTTGCTCCGGATCCGCCGACTTTCCATCTTGCAGAAGGCCGCGGGCTCTGCAAGGCAGCCGAGTTCATCTTTCCGTACCTCAAGGATAAGAGCGCATGGAAGTGGGTGCGGGACGTGGAGCATTTCGACGCCTTGCCTGTTCGCTCGCCCGGTCTACTGTTCTCGGGCATAGCCTGCCATGAGCAGAAATACATCGATCTCTGGAGGACGTTGGATTCAGATCCGACTGACAAAGAGATCATCCGGAACTACCCTATTCGCCAGCCGCTTCTTTGGGTGTGAATGCTACCTGGCGTCCACAGCCGGGATCGAGCGGGCTCCTGTCTTTCCATCGACGATGTTGACCTTCAACAGAGCTTCGACATTCAGATTCGAGAAATCTTTTCCGATGTGATCTCTGAGCAGTTGCAAACTAACGGATGAGTGGCATCTATGCCACATCGGCTGCAATGACCGTATCAAACTTTGCTTTGGCTTCAATTACCGGATTCAAATGTGAGAGGGCTTCGAGGACGGCCGTCTTCCCCGATTCGTTCTTTCCCACGAGGCAGGTAACATCTCCAGTTTCGAACTTCGTCGAATCCAAAATGGATTTATACTCGCGGACGTGAACGGACTTGAGCTTCATCTGTGATTGCTCCGCAGCGGTGAGAGTGGAATCGGTCTCAGCTTATCACATGGCTATATACAGTGGGTGACGCTACCACTTGGCTTAGGGCCAAGTCCATGCAATCAAAAGGTTCGGGCAGGAGATCGATTCAGGCACATTCTTTGTGGGTGGCGGGAGACTTGTCCATTGCCACCAAATTCTGATTGAACTGCTCGGCTGCCGCTGCAATGGTCAGGCGGCCTTCGGCGGATGCGGGCGGGGCCACGCCAAGGGCAGCGCATGATTTGGAGATCGTCCATAATAAGGGCATCGGCGAAGTTGCTGACTTACGATGAGTTTGCAAATCGGCCATTAATTGGCCACGATTCGAGGTGAAGAATGCTTCATGGGATTGCCAGTTTTTCGTCGATTTTCTTTATTATATCCATTCTCGTTCTGCCGCTTCCACCACAGGCAGAAAATAATTACTATCTGTCATGGGGCCGGCGCAAGATTTCATATTTAAGAGATGAAATACACACGTCCATGACTCCAGAGCAAGTGAAATTAGAAAAGTTAATTACCTATGTAATCGTAGATAAGGAACTTTTTAACGCTATTTCCGATGCGCCTCAAGGTAAGAGAGAGGTGAAAATCTACTGGGGCGTATTCGAAGGAATCGACTATTTATCAACAATGAATACGGTAGCCTTACTCTGGGACAGACCTCAATGTTTGATCAAGTATGGGGATTACCTTCACCGAATTTATGAATCAAACGCAGTGTCAGTTTCGAACAACTTAAGAGAGAATCCAATCGAGCCTCCTTTTGTGTTTATGAAGTCAAACGCCGACATTTGCCCCCAAGTTTCGCCCGAAGTAGTTCTCAACAATGAGCAAAAATCGGCCGCGGTCAGAACAGTTCTTATTCTTCAATCAATAAAATGGGTCCTCCTGCACGAGTTCGCACATCATCTTTATAATGACTTTGACGCCGTTGACCCCGCCATCTCTAGGCAACGCGAAGAAAGAGCTGACGCTTACGCGACGCAGACAATGCTGGTGTCCCCTGACGATAATCCAATGTCTGCGATTCCCGTACTGATACTTTTCTGCTCTGTAGAAGACTTTAATCTATACGACAAAAGGCAGGACCACCCTACAGGCTTGAAAAGGGTCAAGACTATGTTCGAGACTGCACGAAAGTCAGATAAATGGAAGAACATGTGGGATACCGCATCACCAAGTCAACGAACACAGATTCAGGCGATGATGGACCACCTTAAAGAGATTGAATGACCTTGCAGTCTGTTTCGCAGAATCTGTCGCGCATCTCAGGGACATCCTGGTATTGCAGGGCTTGGCCACAACCTGTTCGTTTAGATCGGATTTGTTCGTCACGAAGTAGTCTATTCTATCTTGGCCCGCCCCTTTGCGATTCACGCGGACATCGTCGGGTATGCTGAGCAGGTGATTGCCTGCTCCGACGAACCCTGAGAGACGCAGCGGCGGCCCACCATTAGAGGTCTCATTTCGTATTAGCTTTTTTATCGGTTTTGCAGTTAACGTTTAGACCGCTGGACTTTAGTACCTCGCAAAAAACTGTTCCAAAGGCGCCTTGACCCTCGAGTTGGATTGTCGTAGCGAGATTTTGTTCTCCGCCAAAAACCTTGAGTAGGTTTGCTTTAGCCTCAGATGATTCGTGTTCAAACGCTTGACTTAGTAACTTTGATCGAGCTGAAAAGGCGAGATGCGTAGGATCGCTAGATTCACTGAGACCGGCATGCTCGTAAACGGATGCCAACAAACGATAACCACGACGACCAAAGAGATATGATTGTGAGTCTTTAGCACTATCAGCTTTTATTCCTTCGACTGCTTCTCTCGTCATGCCAATGAAGCTCTCTCTATCCGCGCATGCCCTTACCCGGATTTGATCCTGCTTGTCAGAGAATCGTTCGTATTCCGGTGTACCAATGCGGAGGACTTTGCCTGGAATCTGATCCCATAGCTTATTAATTCGGGATTCGACTTCCGCTTCGGACAAACAGCCGCCCGGATGATTTTTGTCCCAGGTTTGCTCTGACTGCTTTATCATCAAGGAACCTTGAGCCTCGTTGAACGCAGGCTCGAATTGTTCTCCTAAGATGGAAGTTGACAAAACCAGCCCATAAATGTCCGCAGAAATCTCCGCCTCTGAATTACCATTGCAATGATCGAACCACAGATGGGATGCCTCATGACCGAGTACGAACAAGAGTGATTTAATATACTCGACGCTAGCTGCCCTTACCATTACTCTGACCCTCATCAACGTGCCCATTTCTGGGATTAAATCATCAAACTGCTTCTTGTAACGAACGGTGCGGGCGGAAACATCATGTACAGAAACGGAACTGGGGCGAAGCCCGTACATGATTGACACAAACTTGTCAATATCACCGTCGAATTCGAACAAGTCCAACTGTGCTTGCAGCGCATCTCGCCAGAGTGCATAGAGCAGCTGGGATGTCACTTCGACTGCCGGTTCCGAGCCACAATTTGCGAAGGCATTTGGGCCGCCATTGCTAACCCGTACAGAGAAAGGAGCTACGAAGTGATCGTCCGCACTGACCTCCGTGAAATGAAGAGGCCGAACAACACGCGCGTCTAGCGAAACCAATAATTTAGTAAGGTTTGCCAAGTCCGCGCCTAAAATCGCGAGCTGGGCGGCGGTCAGGTCGGGTCCGACTGGACTCGTCAATGATTGTTCTGTCCTGGTAATATCAGGAGACTGGCTGACGCCCCGGAGATCCGAAGCTACAACTGAACCCGGCACGGAATCGAATATTTTGGCGTGCCGATAGATTTCCGAATTTCTGACCTCCTCTATTTCCTGAGCGCTGTCCATTGCATACTCAAGCATCAACGGCCTAAAAAAATTCTCTGACTGAGGATCTGGTGATGGAGTTTTTATTTGATTTGCCTGGGGGAACGAATTGAACGCAAGAATTAAGGTACAGATTAATGCCAGGAATGGGGACATTTAAAATTACCTCCGCAAAGAAACGCGTCAACCTTCAACAAAAGAAGGTGATGGTTTTCTGGATGGGAAGTTCACTTCGAATCCAGCCACGAGAACTGGCCGTAACACTCGGAACTTCACAAGTCAAGTTGACGAAGAGCTTGGAGCAGACAGAGTGCTTTAAATTCATCGCTTGCTTTGGCTGGATGATCCCTTTCCACCACGGCAGCTTCTTCCTTCGTTACACAGTTTGGACAATCTGGGGCTAATATCAGATTGAATTTTTCGCGCGTGCTCTGGGCCAACGTCACGTCTCCCGCAGCTCCCGCAGCAAAGTACGCCTGTTTTGCATATTTCAAGGAATCGCTCGATTGCCCTAATTCCGCAATCTTCAGATATAGAGTGGCAGCCTTAGAAAATCGGCCCGAGAGTTTCTCGACTCTAGCTAGACCGCCTAAACCAACCTCTTGTCTCGCCTGTGACTCCGCCGGCGTGTCGCCGGGCCCGAGGCCAACGACGTGCTCATTCGAAAGTGCGTAGGCCAGCTGCCATTCCCTTCCGAGCTGCCCCCTATGGACCAAATCATCCGCAACCTGGGAAGCGGCTTGGGTGTTATTCGTCGCGACGAACGTGGCAAACGCTCTTTTTTGATATTCAGCCTGTTGATCTGTCAGTGACACTCTCTTAGCGTATTCCGCAGTCCGGATATAAGCAGTTCCAAGCTGCGCGGACGCTGGTAATCCAATCATCTCAAAGCTCACCGGCTCGGCGCTAAGATCCACGTTATCTTCTGATATTTTGACTCCATCGGGCCGAAGAATGCTGAGCGAATAGTTTTGGCGAGAGACTTTATATGGGACTACATCGTTAAAATCGATCGGGATGGAATCGTCTATCGGTTGGCCATTCTGTTTAATTATTGCCGCTACGGTGTTCGGCAATGTGTTGTAAAAAACAATCAGCCCACTATCAGCAGAGAAAGATTCCAAGCAAAGCTTCCCATAATAAGGAATCACAATCTTAGGTAGGCCTTCAATCGGCCCTAGCTGCTGTGGACGTAACTGGCGAGCGATGGATTTTCGAAGTTCGTCGGGCGCCAGATCCGGAGTAGTACAAGCGCCTATCGAAGAGTGCCTCCAGAGTTCGACCAACGCCTCGCTAAACGTCGCTTTATAGGACTGCGCTTCCGAAAGAGAGGACGCCATTACCATCAATCGAAGGCCGTAATTCTCAGCCAAGGCGGACGAGATGCGCACGGTCAAATTCGTTGACTGCCCCGAATAGCAGGTGTCGAGAAAGGCTAACACGATGGATCCAGGAGATTTGAGTTTCGTAAACTCCGGAACCAAGTCGAGTGCCACTGACAAAGCTCGACTTTGTGGATGGTCGTGATCAGTGTCTCGCGTTACAACCAGCAAGTCCTGACTGAAACTCGGATTTCGGCTTGAGGCGGGTATTCCGTGAGACAGGACGAAAAACAGTGTTACCGTTCCCTCAGCAAATTGGGCGAAGTCGCCTCTGATAAAGTCCCTGATCCCTTGCGAATTTGTTTGAGCGACATCCAGAACATGGATTTGTGCATGGGGAAATTTTTCGCTAAAGAAGTCTTTGAGATCTTTGGCGCTCTTGTCAATACTCGCCTGGAGTTGAGCGTTGTCCCAACGATGGTCATCAAACTGGGAAACAGCCAGTATCACGACCTGAAGTTTCTTCTCCGATGGTGTCTGTGCTAGAGCGCCAAATATGAACAACGTTTGGAATGCGAATAGCAGCCCCAGCCTCGCACTCTTATTGAAGATTGTAGCCGTCAATTTCAACCTCTTATGTCACTGATATTGTTTGTCTAAGAAGGCTTTATATTTCAGTCCTTCTGGTGTGAGCTTTACCTCTTCGTCCCCTGCGGCTCCGTTTGCCCAAGAAGAGAGACTCTTGAGGTCCGCTTGCATGTTTGACACTTCATACCCCATAGCGGCAGATATATCCTGCAATGTGGCATTGAGTTGATTCAAATAGGTCGCTAGTTGCTGTGAGTTTAGAGGTTTGGCAGCAATCTCTGTATCGATACGCAGAACCACCGTGTTGTTTGCCTGCTGAATCTTGACTAGCTTGTCTCTTAGCCACAAGTCTTGCACTTTCGTGGGGTCAGCGTTCTTGACGGTCGCCAATTCTGCTTTGGCTTCGGCCCAATTGCCTTTCATGGAAGTCAGGTCATTTGGCGAGAGCGGTTTGCCTGCACTTACTAGGTCCAACATTCTAACAACATCGACCATCGCAGTAGTGGTTGGAACTCCAAACTGGCTCAGTACTGAAAGTTCATCTACCACTTGCGATATCGAAGCTAGATGCTGTTGTGCTTGGGCTACAACGTTCTTATTAATGTCTGGCTGCGCTTGCGTAGCTGCCGTTGTTAATTGAGCTTTATTTACACTGTTACCGTTGGTTGGCTTTTTTGCCCATATCGCGTCAATTAGGCCACCAATCCCTGAAACACCAGGAAACGCCGTGCTGATGGTGTCCTTTATTATTGTCCCGATGCGTGTGCCAGTTGACGGTGTAGCTGGGGCGGCTTGGGCGGAAATCGATGTGGGCAAAAAAACGGTCACGACCAGTGCTGCAATCAAGACCGTCCAGACAAATTGTCGTTTGTGATGACTCATCCTCTCTCCTTTTTATTCTCGTAATCTTCAAGGCCTGTGGTTTTTCGGAAGAGATTAGACGAATAGCTATTCTGGGTATTAAAATGATCGGATTTTATCTCAACCGTACATGCAGAAAATAGTAGGGCACTTGTACTGCATCATATCGATATCGTCAAGCATTTCTTTCGCAGAGAAATAATGTGCAAGGCGATATCGTTGGATCTGAAGGAGGGGCGTAAATGCGACGATTGTCTTGTTCGCAGGTCTTCTCGCGTCTTCTCGCGCTGGGGATGTTGCTCAACGCCACGCCTCCTCCGAACGGCGCAGCAGTCCAACAAGAAGCGGGTGCGTGTCGCACGCCCGACCCGAACGACGGGACCGAGACAAGCCACGAAGGTGCCCCATGAGGAATGTTGGCCGCACAGAACTCGGGCGTACGCTCTTGACGTGCTTCTGGGGGCTTTTCATAGCATTAAATGGCAGCTGCCAATCATCTCCTCCAAAGAAGTTCCAAGTTGTGATTTTGGCAGTGACGCAATTCGATGATCACCAGTGGGACAATCCCCAGCTCCAGCTGGGCATTGAGAAGAGTTCCCGCGAATTACAACAATTCTTTCGCAGGAGATTTCCAGACGCGAACATTCATGTGCTTGAGACGCGGGAGGACACTAGACATGAGGCGATAGTGTCTTTTTTGAGAGGCGAGTTTCATCAATTTGCAAATGGCACAGTAACCCTATTTTTTGTCCTGTCACATGGAGTCTCGAATCCCAGTCGAAACCCTAATTTCAATGAGGACCTTTTAATCGTCACTTCGGATACCGATAAGAACACGAAAGACAAAGCTTTGTCAGTCTCGAAAGACCTACTTCCAGAGTTCACTGGATTGGACGACCCGGGATCGATAGTTCTCGCGTTCCTCGATACTTGTTCGTCTGGAGCAGCCCGAAGCCTAAACATGGGCATATCCGATGCCGTTGCGGAGAATTATGGGTTGCGAATAATGATGATGGCCTCTTCTCTCTCAGAAGTGCAGTCCTATCGTGCCTCGTTCAGTGAGGCACTGCTCGATTTGTGGAATACGTCCTCACCTGGACCCACCTGCACGGACCCACAACAGGCCCCATACCAACTCAGAAAATTTATCACGCAACGACTCCAGCCTCAACGGCTAGGGCCCACCGAAGGACTTCCGCAGGTTGTTATTCCATATCGCGGGAAGCTCTGCCTCGAATCGTTTGCCACCGACAATGGTCTATTTGTTTTCTTAAATGGACGACCGGATGTTGTAGCTGCGACGATTATGTCAGGTGGAAGGCCGATCGACGATTTTTCGTTTCCGCTCCCACTTCAAATGAACTTGGCGGTTCCTTACAAAGCCTTGCGGAGCCGTTATACAGTTGTCGTAGACAGTGCTGACGGCAGTCGATTGCTTGAGCGGCAAGCAGACTTAGCATCTGATCCAGTTACGTTCGTACTAATTGGGCCAGTAAACCCAAGCCAGTTAGCTTCAGCCTACTTGAAGACTGCTGACTATGCTAGTTTCGCTGGATTGCCAAACGAGGAGGCGGTTACGTACCAAAAGAGGGCGTTTGCAACATTCGCATCGGCCAAAGACGAGAATAGAGCTCTCGACATTTCATTCCAAATCCGAGCAAATCAACCCGAAGACGGTGACCTTGCATTGGCCCAAAAGCTTGCTTTCCCTTCCAAAGTTTCGTACTCGCCCCTGAGCCACCTCGCCCGCTGGATTTTTGCGTTGAGTTCTCTATTCATCATATTGGCGTACGCGCTGTATCTCCTGTTGCAACGGCATGCCCGATTCAATGAAACATTCCTACGACCCGCTCAACGTTGGACGGAACTTTTTGCAGCTCTGACATTTATAGTAGCCGCCATCTGTTTTTTCTCGTTCTCTTGGTCTAGTGATTTGCTCACGACGATACTGGAACTGCAGCAGGGACCTGCCGCCGTTGCGAGATATGAGAAGCTTGCGGGTCGGTTCGACAAAGCCGCAGACCTGTATATTAAGGCCGCCTCTCGCCCTCCAAAGGGAATCGAGTCGCAGTCTCTCGCTATTCAAGCTTATTTCGCTTACGGAGCCGCAGGTCAGCCTGAAGAGGCCGAAGAGTATAGAATGAAGAACAATTTAGATGTTCTAAAACGCGACTGCCCGACTTGCGTTGAGAAAGAACAGGCGGCGGTTCGAGAGTCGGGCCGAGGAGTCGCTCATGAGGAATTCTCTTCGCTCTGTACGGCTCGGGCTCTGTCGAAGCTCAATTTATAAATCGTGAGTTCAACGCACAAAAATTTGCTTGCGTGCGGACAATGCTAAGAGGCTGACGGTTCGGAGGGTTGATCTTCCGTACCAGGGAAATGTGGTATCTAACTTGAACTTTCGCGAGCTGCACGACTTAGAGTCTAGATTGCCCGTGAGCGGGTGCGGACAAAGTTGGTCTTGACGGATTAGTTCACGTTCCCATTGGGCGGAAAGCAAAAACAAAGAAGACGTAGCAGAGGAGCGCGACCTTGCCGAACCCATATTTGCGAAAAAACACGGAAAAGATCAATGAAGAAGTACGCGAGCTCCCGCATGGCCGACGTAACCCCAAACCAGCCCTTCGTCTGCTTCTCAGTCAGCTTTTAAAGCGCGACGGTCATCACCACAAAGTATCTCTGACGAAATGCGGTGTGATTCTAGCTTTTGTCTTGTGCTTCGCAACTCTAACACGTGCGAACCAGCAATCGCAGGAATTGAAACCTTGTGCAACAGACCCTACCTATAAAATCTTTGAGAGCCGCCAACAAGACCTCTACGAGTCGCTGCCGGCAGCAAAGGCGGAATTGATTGAGCATATCCGTCTAGCGAAGCTCGGGCCTGATGAATTGATTAAGGCCATCCGACCTCTACCCAACGTTCTGAACGTATCTCCTTATTCGCGTAGTCTTCTGCAATACGGTGCAGCAAAGGCAGCTAGCAGCGAAATGCAGACCTGCTTTGAAGATCCATTGACATTCGCGGCCATTGAGGAAGGAATTAGACGCCTGGACCAGGCACGGAGAGCCATGAATCTTAAAGGCTCTATGCCCAAGTTTGGATCATTGCCTCTGAAGGACATAAATGCTTATCGATACTATTTCGGCGAGACCGGAGGAACTGTTTTAGCTTTCAATGACGGGCTGTGGCGAACTCATTTCCCGGACATCGCCGCGGCCAGCGTCCGACGCGACAGAATTCAAGAGTTTAGTTATCGCGTTAGCAAGCGTCCTGAAGAAGAAATTCTCAATGATATTTTGGCACATCCCGAATGGGGTACATCTGTCGAGGCAGATATCTTGGCGGGTGTGGGACTACCAGCGCCACCCCAGCCATTGACGGATGAAGTTGACGTGAATCTGGCCGTCTCCCTTCAATATGGGATGACCCTGTTTGTTATAGCGCATGAGTTTAGCCATGAGATTCTAGGCCATCATCCGGCATCTATGGCCTCCCTTGCCACGCAAACGAAAGGAGGAGCGCCCGACGATTTGGAGATATCCAGAGTCAGGTGGTCGTGGGTTCAAGAAATCGAAGCTGATCTCTTGGGTATCGAACTTGTTCTTAGGAGTTTAAAAGACTCGTTTAATGATGCCGGAAAACGTTCGCGCGATGCCTGGCTTGTCGCAGCGGAAGGAGCAATGTTGGTCTTTCTAAATCAGGACATGCTAGAACGCGCTAAGTTTGCTAAAGATAGTGGGGTTGCACCCCCTCCCCCCCTCACCATAGACGAACGCAATGCGATCGCTCAGATCATTCAAGTTGACAATTCTGCTGAGGCTGCGAAGAAGCTGCCGACACTGCAACTACGTGATGATCACCCGTCGACTCTGGTCCGCGCGGAAATCATTCACATGCATCTCGCTAGAGCAGCCCATAAAAGGGGTGTTTCAAAGGCGGCATTTGAAGGGTATCGGCTAGGAGAAGAAGCGTTCGTGAACATGGAAGTGTTGTGCCAAATGGCTGAGCCAGCGGTCTTACATCAAATTCTCACTTCTGCTCCTAAGAAGCACGAGTAACACTGGAAAACTGTCCATAAGTTCTGCGTCAGCGCGGAAGTATTGGGAGCGCCCGAAGCGGATTCGTGAAAACTCACGAGGAAAACCACATGCGACCCGACATCCAGCCACATTGCCCTGGTTCCGGGCAAGTAACTCCCCCCGCTCACCGCATCGGACCGGACATCTCGCGGCGTGAACTGCTTGGCAACTGCATGAAGACACTAGCACTTGCCATGATGCCATTCGATCCACAATCCTCAGAGCCGGGATTGTCGGAGGCACGTCGCTTTCTCCGCAAGGCGCAAGCGAGTGCCGCGAAGGACGCCCCCGGCTTTCCCTACAAAAGTCTCGAAAACGTTACAGAACAGTCGCTGATTCTGCTGAAGGTCCAGCGCCGACTTGATCCGACGAGTGACGTGAACACGGTGCGCCGTGGAGTGTCTCACTTCCATCGTGAGGACGAGGAAGAGCGAATTCGTCACTCTGAAGAGCTGGTGCGACGGGTCCAGCCCGGGCCGTTCGAGGATCCAGGCTATTTCGCCTTTTTGGCCTACGAAGCGGCCTCAATCGAGATGGCGTTGCCAAAGCTAGGCAAAGAGCGATTCTCCCAATATCTTCTGGGAACAATTCACGAGGCGAGTGTGAATGCTTTTTCGAAGCAGTTTGATTCAACGGGCTACACCGTTGTCCTTCTTTACTCCGGATTAATTGACTTCATTTATCAATGCGCAAAAGCTGTAGTTGAAGCACTGCACCCGGTTCGTACTCCTGAGAGCGGCTCCCATGATAGAAGGTCCCTCGTTCAAGCGACTATGGATCTGGAGAAGATACGGGCTGAACTGAAGGCCAACGATGCTCCTGTGAACCGAGTATATCGGACTCTTGAAAGCTACTTTTTCAAAGGTTATCCGCGTGCGTTCGCAAACGAAACTTTGCTCGCGGAGCACGTCCCGATGTTGGAGGTGCTTGTCTCTATGGCAGAGCGATGGACACTCGCTCATGAATACGGGCACGGGCTAGCCTCAGGCCTTGATTTTAGCAAAGCTCCCGGCAAGAGCTCCTGGTCGGAAGAGTTCGTTGCAGACAATTCGGCCGCCATTCTCACGGTTTCATCTGCAGCATCATTGGATGACGTGCGTCCGGAGTTTGCATTGTCCGGAGGCAATTTCTCACTCGCTTGTCTGGATATTATTCGGCGGGCTTACTCCATCGTGACTACAGGCTGCGAGGGTCAAGACTCGGGGAGCAAGACGCACCCGCCCTACAAACTTCGTGCAGAGCGGAATATTGCCGTCTTTCGGCAGTTCTTCGACTATAGAGATAATGGAGACGCTGGGTTCGACCTGGATTTCGTGCTTAGGGAGGAGACGCCAGCCGAACACGGCTTTGGAAGTGAATACGAGGGCAGGGTATACGCCTTTTCCAATGTGCTCTTCGATATCTGGCCTGCCGTAAAGGAACGCCTGGGGCAGCAATTCACAGCCAGACGGCCATTGCATAAGATTTGGCGCTGATCTTGATCGAGAATGCAACGCTTGAGCGTGTGTCTATGCGGGATCTTGCTGGGTCTCTCGTGGCGCGCCCTTCTTGGGCAGTAGGTGCAAGTTGGGTACAACTAAGAGGGGGGGAAATAACGCTTCTTGTCCCGTAAGCGACGCCAGATAAAGCGTTTATGGGATTCAGATGCCTGGTTCGGGACCAGGAGGTCGTCGAGATGTTCTACGAGAATGATCGGACTGAGCCTTTCGCAGTACCTGTAAGTCTTTGAAATCCCGTCGGTTGTTGTTCTTCCCGCCGCCGTTCTGTCCTGAAAAACCATTCCCCGCCAATCCTTATATACGTACTCCACTTCCGGCACGTTCTCTGACTGAACAAGGCAAATCGCGCCGAATCAACCGGGAAATTCTAACTTCGCCTGGCCCGGACTGGCGAAATTTTGTCCGAAGGACATCACCGCCGCACAAACCGATAGTTGCAAAGAGGTGCAAAGATGACTGACAAAAGACCCATCCGAGTCGCGCTGTACGCGAGAGTGAGTACGAGCAATCATGGTCAGGATGTCACCCTGCAGACACGAGAACTTAAGGAATTCATTGCATACCGCAGCTGGCAGTTCGCCGGGGAGTATGTGGACCTCGGGATTTCCGGGTCGAAAGTCCGCCGGCCAGAGCTCGACCGGCTCATGGCGGACGCGCACAGGCATCAATTTGACGCTGTCATTGTTTGGAAATTTGACCGATTCGCAAGATCCGTGTCGCATTTGCTGCGGGCTCTCGAGGCGTTTCAAGAACTCGGAATCGACTTCGTGTCCCTGAGTGAGTCGCTCGATACATCCACGCCCGCCGGCAAGATGGTCTTCACAGTGCTTGGTGCTGTGGCCGAGCTAGAGCGCAGCCTCATCGTCGAACGCGTGAAGGCCGGACTGCGGAACGCCCGCGCGAAAGGGAAGCGGCTCGGGCGGCCGCGGGTCATCCTCGATGTTTATCGCATCGCCGAGCTTCGAGATGCTGGGCGCTCATGGCCGGAAATTGCAAGCCAACTTAGCTGTGGCGTGGGTACCGTGTATCGGGCGTTTCACAATTCTTCCAAAAAGCCGAAGGATGAGTCCCTTTCCTCAACGACGGTCACGCAGATGTAGTTCTCAGGACGATGTTTGGAGACCTACGCCTTTCCAAAAACATCGGGACCCCATCGTGGGGATTTTCGAAATTCCTAGGGTTTCGAACCTGTAACGCCTGAAGTTCCAAAAACAAGTCTTTTTGGAATCGTTCGCATCCATCTGTTCAGTCCGTTTTGGCAGGCAAGCGAGACCTATTTACGCGTAAGGAGAGCGATCAAGATGGGACTAAATCTATCCAAGTTTTCTGCGGCAGTGGGCAATCTCTCTAGGTCGTTGAATTTTCTGTTCATTACTGCTCCGTCCGTATTTGTACCGTCCTTAGTTCTACTAGCGAATACGGCGTTGCCCTCGTCCAGTTCTTGCCCGCGTCGCTGCCGATCTCTCCAAGGTTGAAGAAGCCATCCGGCTCGGGACTGAGCGCGGACGGTGCGAACAAGAACAGGAGCCACATTGCCTGAATGTGCGCCTCGCGGTCCTTCGTCTTTTGGCGCATAACAATTTCCATCATTTCCCCATCATCCTTCCTCAAAAATCCTCTGTCCATTACTCTTCCTGCCCAATTTCCACATTTAAGTCAGACAATAAGCATCAGGCTTTGCAAATCTTTACCAGCCCACGACGATCCCACCTGTCGCAATTCTGCTTTAGAAACCTTGAAACCTTTCTACATTTCTTGAATCAGAGCAACTAGACACCGATTATCGACCCTCCCAGGGCATAGTCGGATTCCCGAAAGGGATTACGGGGAGGCGGACTGACCACGCCTCCCTACTTCTTGTCCGATGTGTTTGGGTGTCCATCGCTACTGCTTTCCCGCAGCTTGAACGTACCGTTCGAGTGCCGCGAAGTCAATCGACGGGAAACGCAATGTGGGGATAGCAAAGCCCGTGAGTCTGGCCTGACGCTGTGCCGAGTTGATGGGGAATAATGCCCGCCGCGTCCTGATTTAGTACTATGGCTTTACAAAATCCAACTTCGCTACAATCTCAAAACCCTAGCCCTCTAACCCTATGCCCTGACTTCGAAAAGCACGGGGGGACTGTGCAAAGCTCTGCTATTCCTGGAGGCCGGAGGTCCAGACGGATCGCCATGAAGCAGCCCGCCAAGCTCGTCGTCAATACGGGAGAAAAGCAAACAACTATCCCCTGTCTCATTGTCGATAGGTCGCAAGAGGGCGTCAGATTGCGCGGTGACTTCAGACTTACTCGCGGACAGCTTGTCGAAATCATTTTTGACGAGAGGCGAGCGGAGCCTGTGCGGTGCGAAGTTATGTGGATCGGCAAAGCAGGGCTGGAATGGGAAGCAGGGTTAGTGCCGGTTTAACTCCCGGTTTTAACTTCGTGAGCGCGTCTGGGCTATATCAAACCGAGTGCTTGATTCCCCTTTTCTATCAGCCATATGAGTTTGGATTCATGCTGGGAATTGGCGCTTACGCCGGAAACGAAGAAGTGCATAACGCGGCAGGATTCCATGCTCGTTAACCGAGTTGATTAGGCTGTGCCACTTGCTCGGTGCTTCTCGATTTTCTCGATCACGTTATCAAGGTCGGGCAATAGGCAACTGCTCCACCACTCCATACGTCCAATAAGTAGCGGAGGTCCTCGACTATGCGTTCAGCGCTTCGTCCTAGCGTCGCGGTCTTCACAATCGTCCTTTTGCTTCCTGGGCAACTCTTTTCCTACGACACGCCTCTCTCTCCCGAAGCTGTCCGTGACGCCTATTACCTCGCACAGCGCCACGACAAATCCGTGGCCGACTTTTTCACCAGATACAACAAATACCTTCCTGCGCCTGACTCCGGCCCGCAAATTTCATCTGTCACGTTTCTCACTCCCTACGCCCTTGTTGTCCAAAATGTTATGCAGCGCTCCACGGGGTACAGCGCCCAGCAAGTAGAACTCGATCATCGCAATCAGGACGAAACCGTCGAAATCATCATTCAGATTCAACTGACGGCCACTTACGGCCCTCTCATTCCCCGGCCCGTGGGAACAGGTTCCAGTTCTACAACTGGTTTCATGCTGCGCCCTTACGACTTCTGGAAGGACTTTGCCGTGCAAGTCTTCAATAAAGACAAAGCCGTCAAGCCTCTCTCCTCATCAGGGGACTCCGTCGTCAGTTGCACAGAACCTACTAGCGCCTGCGATCTCTCCGGTGCCACTCTCCGCTACGAATTCTCCGCCGAAGCCTTTCCGTCCGAGACCGCCGTCATTCATATCACGCCGCCCGAAGGAAACCCGGTCTCCGTCGAATTTGACCTGGCTTACCTTCGCTAAAAGCGCTGTGTTCTTGCAGACGATTTCCCCGCCGATTGTGGTCTTCCGCTTCGTTTACGCAGGGAGTAAATTACCAGTCCCGAGTTCCATGTGTCAGCCGGGCCATTGCCTATCTTGAGCGGGACTCAAAAATTCGGCTGTGGATGCACGAGCACCGCAATTAACTAACTCAAATGATTGACCACAGCGGGTACATATCCTTCTCCGCCGTCACAAACCGGAACCAAGTCCGCCGCAATCAATGAAAACGAATTCGCGCAAGCTGGGCACTCCAGGTAGACGACGCGATGCAATGGAATTTGGAGAATGTATTCCGGCCACATCAGGCGGAGGGTTTGTTTGCACCGAGGGCAGGCAGTGATTTGAACTGCCAGCGTTTCTGAACTTCCAACACAGATGCGGGGACGTAATGCTGCTCCCATCATTACTGGTTTCATGAATCCTCATGGTAGGAAACGGAGGATTCGTAAAGGAACGGGGAACAGGATTCTACCGCTGTTCTGATAGTTTTTGGAAGAGGTCGCTAGTCCGCAGTTGGCACTTGTCCGATAACCCCTGCCCCGTTTACCAGGCATGTGTCCTTCGTTCATAATCCAGCTAATCCATTTGGACAGAGTGTGATGAAAAAAACCAGCAAGCAAGAGGAATGGCAGGGCATCGCTTATCTCGCATGTGCAGGCGTGCTCTGGATTCACCTGGATGATTTCGGTGCTTCAGAGTTCAGTGGTGGTCGCCTCACTGGAAAACTATTTGCGATGGCCGATCTGGGCTTCGCGCTATTTCTCGTGGCGCTGCTTCTGACAGTCTTTTTCCCACGAGTTGCAGCCACATTCGCGCTAACGGCCACGCTACTATGTTTGCCTTTCTACCTCTACATTGTCATGCCTGAACCGTATCGGCGGATCTTGAAAGGCGAATATTCTCTCCCGCTCCAGAGACCGTCTGTTTGGAACAACTGGGCAGTTCTCGGAATATTCAGCCTCGGGGTTGCCGGAATTCTGAGCCTTCGCAGTTTTTTCAAAGGACGAACGCACGGGTAACCGGGAAACTGCTGGCTTGCGCACTCAAAAAGGAAAGGCGTCCCCCTGGATTAGTTCATCCCACATTGATGCCCTCAAGGAGATGAGGCTGGACGAGGGACACCTTTCCAAGGGGAGCGTTTATATATTTCGGTGATTGTTGCCCAACTGACAGTCCACCGCAATACATGAGTAAGAATGATGTCCGTTATCGATTCTGTCCCACGTCAATCGTCGACAGACACAAGTCTGTACGAGAATGTATATTCCTCAACTTAGAAAAGGAGATCCGAGATGCTCCAGCCCAATACGCTCTCGAGAAGAAGATTCTTGGAAGCGGCCGCGGCGGCCAGTTGTCTGACTGCCACCAGGTTCGCCTTCAGTCTGTCAGATTACTCTGAAGAGTCCGAAGCCTTCCGTCTGGTTAGCGAAATGGACCGCAAGCGAATTCTAGAAGCCGGCGCCAAGTATGTTTCTCAAACTCCCCTTACGATCACGGCGTTCCTCGCCAAGCGCAGTGCAGGTGGATTGCACGATTTCTATTCCCAAGCGGATTACTTCTGGCCCAACCCGAAGGACCCGAATGGGCCCTACATCAATCGTGATGGACAGAGCAATCCGGAGAATTTCGATGAGCATCGCAAGGTGATGGTGGCGCTCTCCATCCAGATGCCCGCTCTAACCGCCGCCTGGCTGCTGACCGGCGACCGCAGTTACGGACAGCGGGCCTGCGCTCACCTGCGCGCCTGGTTTGTCTCTACTGAAACGCGGATGAATCCGAACCTGCTGTACGCTCAAGCGGTACAAGGATCTTCGACGGGCCGCTCCTACGGCATCATCGATACGCTGCATCTGGTCGAAGTGGCGAGAGCGGCGAGCTTTCTGATGTCTGGCATGCTGAGTCCGCAAGACGGTGCCTCGGTGAAGAATTGGTTCGCCAGCTATCTGGACTGGCTTTCTCACAGTGAGCGGGGAATGAACGAGCGCGATACCACGAACAACCACGCCTTCTGTTGGGCCTTGCAGGCTGCCGAGTTTGCCCGGTTGGCGGGCGATGAGGCCGCGCGCATAGAGGTGTACCAGCGCTACCGGGATATTCTGCTACCCAATCAGATGGATGAGAATGGATCCTTCCCTCGGGAACTGGCGCGTACCAAGCCATACAGCTATTCGATCTTCAACTTCGACGTCATGGCAGGACTTTGCCAATCGCTCAAAGGGCTTGCTCCGGATCCGCCGACTTTCCATCTTGCAGAAGGCCGCGGGCTCTGCAAGGCAGCCGAGTTCATCTTTCCGTACCTCAAGGATAAGAGCGCATGGAAGTGGGTGCGGGACGTGGAGCATTTCGACGCCTTGCCTGTTCGCTCGCCCGGTCTACTGTTCTCGGGCATAGCCTGCCATGAGCAGAAATACATCGATCTCTGGAGGACGTTGGATTCAGATCCGACTGACAAAGAGATCATCCGGAACTACCCTATTCGCCAGCCGCTTCTTTGGCTGTGAATGCTACGGCTGCCAACAGTGAGCCTCTCATTTGGGGATTAATCCAAGTTCCTGCTGCAGAGTCAGGTTGTCTTCGATGTGCCAATTCTCAGCGATGCGTCCATCGGCGACGCGATAAATGTCGGTGGCGATGAAATTGATCGTCTGGCCTTGGCCCAGGATCTGCCCGAAGCGCCCCGTAAAGTGCCCGCGGAACCGCAGATGTGTGACGACACGATCTCCGGCCATGATCATCTGTTCAATTTCGCAGCGGAGGTCCGGGATCGCAAGGCGCATCAGCTTCGAGGCTGCCAGCGGTCCGGCAATTCCCTGGGGGCGCCCAGCCGGCAATGTATTGTCGACAAAATTCGGCGCTAACGATGCGCGTGCAAGTGTTTCGTCCCCGGTGTTCCAGAAGGTATCGTAGCGTCGCGCTGCGATGATTTGAGTGTCCGCTTCTTCTTTCGGCAAACTGTGATCGACGATCAGGTTATGCGGCTCAAGCAGCAGTGGAGTGTCGGCTGCGAAGGTATAGATGACTGGTATTGAGAACGTCACCACAATTGCCATCAAGTTCAGAAGTCGCACTTCAGCAATCCCGCGTCGCAAACCAGTTGCGCTGCCGGTTACAAACCAAACTTTAGATTGGAAAGACATGAAACGCCTCCGTCCCGCTTATTAGATGGACTAATAACTTCCAGGCTCCCCGTAAACAGGAGTTGTCAGCCAGTGGCCGTCTACTCTTTCATCATTTTCGTTCGTTTCGCAGGGACCGAACTGATAAACACACTGTAGACGTCATTGACTCACTCATTGTGTATCTCCTTTGGGCGAATTGTTTTGCACACCATAACTTCGATTTCGGACATCACTGATGGTCTATGCGCAGGCATTCATGTCTTCGCACCTACTATTCTCGGTGAACTTGGCACCGGACCTCCGTTCATAAGAGCAATCAGGGCTTGACGAAGGCGGTCCCGACCGCGTGACAAGCCCGACATTACGGTCCCTGCAGGCATGCCGGTGATATTTGCGATCTCTCTGTAGGACATCCCCTCGAGTTCGCGGAGAATGATGACTTCACGAAAATGTGACGGGAGCTTCTCCAGAGCCTTTCGGAGCAGGGCGCGGTTATCGTTCTGTAGCACTGCTTGTTCAGGATTTGGAATATGAGTATCGGGAAGCGAAAGGGCCTCGTCAAATTCCGCAGCGCGTTGCAGTGGCCGGTTTTCGTGCAACCAGGTATAGCAAGTATTACGGACAATTTTCAGAAGCCACACACGCGCATCTCCGCCGCGGAAGCCGCCAAAGAAACTAAAGGCGCGTAAGAATGCTTCCTGGACAACGTCCTCTGCGTCCCGCTCATTGCGCGTCAGCCAGAGCGCGAGGTTGTAGGCGGCGTCTAGATGGGGCAGGGCAGCCTGCTCAAAAGTGCCTGACGAATTCTGTCCTGTCATCATTGTTTCCAATTCGCGCCCAAAAGAGCGGCTAAATCGCAGTTTGGGTTTGTTGCCGCCGCCATGGGCCCCTCAATGCCTGAAGTAAAGAAGGGGAATGGTGTAGAGCAGGATCATGCCGAACGCCACGATGACCGCGATGCCGCCAAGCCACGCGAACACGAACGTGCGGTCGCTGGTGCCTGGAGGAGGCGCGGAAATGCCAACAATGTAGTGAACTCCTCGGAATAATTGTGCGAGGAATTTGATCATAGCTGCCTCCGGGTAGCATGAACGAGTCGCTCACGGTAATTTGTGGCGGCGCGACTCCGTGTGACAGTAAGATCCTAAGTCTCAACGGATTTGAGTCTCGGCAGAATCCGACTACCTTCCTTTTGCTGCTACGTCCCATGTAATCCACTTCAGGTCCATGACAAAAATCGCGTAAAAGACGGGGACCAGGAGCAAGGTGATGAAGGTAGCGACGGCGAGTCCGCCGATCTGGGCATAGCACAGTGGTTTCCAGAGCGGACCACCTTCAAGTGCGAGAGGGAACAACGCAAGTATCGTTGCTCCCACGGTGATCATCACAGGGCGAATACGCTCAATCCCGGCATCCGGAAGAGCTCGCTCCAAGGGCTCCCCCTTTTCGTGCATCTCCTCGATGAAGTCGAAGAGCACGATCACATGGCTGACGATGACGCCGATGAGGCTGGCAACCCCAAGGAATGCCATGAACCCGAAGGGCGTACCCATGATGGCCAGAGCGATCAACGCTCCGATCGCTCCGTACGGTGCGGCCGCAAACACAAGCAAGGGCTTGACGGCATTCTTGAATTGCACGAGCAAGGCCAGGTAGATGCCGACAAGAGAGATGAGGAGAACGACAGCGAGATTCAGGAATCCATCGTCCTGCTTCGCTTTCTCACCACCGATCTGCAATTGATATCCCGGCGGAAGCCTACTCTGAAGATCTTTCAGTTTGGATTCGATCGGTCCAAGGACTTCCGACGCGAGGACTCCGGGCGACGGAAAGCACAATATCGAAACGGTACGAAAATGTTCGCGGCGACGGATCCGGCCTGTTTCAAGAATGTTCTTCACGGTTGCAACAGAAAGTAGAGGAACTCGAGTGTCCTGCCGCGATGAATAAACATAGAGACTCTTGATCTGCGACAACTGTGCACGGTCCTGCGGCCGCACGCGGGCAACAATCGGGATACTCTTGTCCCCTTCTTTGAACGTGCCAACTGGTGCTCCGCTGATCGCCGCTGCGGACGAGTTGGCTACGTCAGCATTCGTGATGCCGACCACGTTCGCGCGGTCCGGATCAATCTCGATCTTCACCTGTGGACTGTCGGGAGCCCAATCATCCCTCAGCACGGCAACTCCGGGTGACTGTCGAAAAACATTCATTACTTGTGAAGCCAAGGTCCGGAGCGTTTGTATGTCCTGGATTTCCGTGCGGGGGTCGGTGTCCGCCTGACCCGAAATGAGAATTTCCACGGGGGTTTCGACGGGATTCGTTTGCAGTTGACGGACGGTGATCCACGCACCCGGCACATGCCTGTTCAATGCGGCTTGAAGAGGTCCGATGAGTTTCGGGGTGGCTTCTTTGTCGCTCACCTGAACAATGACTTGCGCATAGTTCGTCTGGGGAGCTTCGGGAGAGATGGAAAACCAGAAACGTGGTCCACCACCCCCAATGAAACTCGTCATGGAAGTAAGGAGATGCTTTCCCGATTCCTCCTTTGAGACCGTTTTCGCCGAATCTTCAACAACCTGCCGAACGACCTGCTCCGCCGTCACTGCGGCGTCGCTTGTCGCGGTCAAGGGCACATCGTTCGGGAGCCAAATATCGAGATAAAACCAATATTGGACGTCTTCCGGAAAGAACTGTTGCTTCAGGTGCGAAGCAATAAAGCCGCCAGCCAGCAAGAAAAGAACGGAACCTGCCAACACCAGCCACCGGTGCTGAATGGCCCGGCCTACCAACCGATTGTAGAAACCATAGAAACCTCGCTGGCGCTTTTCCTCTACCGTTAGCTCTTTCTTTTTTGGTGGCCTCTGAATGTAGTAACCCAGAAGAGGGACGAAGCTCATCGCCACGACCAGAGCGCACAGCAACGCCGCTGTCATGACGATGGGAAGACTCCTAAGAAACTCCCCGGTGTTCCCTGTGAGCATAAGGAAAGGCAAGTAGGCGATGATGTTCGTCAGCGTTGCGAAAAAGACGGCGGTCGCCAGCTTGGTCGGACCCAACCATGCTGCGATCTCACGCGGCAAGCCTGCTGCGAGGCCGCGCTTGATGCCATCGCCCGCCACTACGGGTACGTCCACGAGCAGGCCCAGCGCAATGATCAACGTGGCCACCGACACTTGTTGCAAGTCGATTCCCAACATGTACGAAACGCCGAAGGTCATGCTCAGCGTGATGGGAATAGCCAGCGCCATGATGAGCGCCAGGCGCCATTCCCAGAACCCAATCAAAGAAACGATGACGACCAGGATGATCGCTTCGTACAGGGCACGCAGGAATAGATGAATGTTTTCCTTGACCTGCAATGGCTGGTCAGAGGTATGCGCGATGATCAGGTCCGGCGGAAGAATCTTCCTGAGTTGCGCAAGTTTCCGGTCGACGGATTGACCGAATGTCGCGATTTGCCGCTGGTCGCGCATGTAGATCGCAAGAGTAACCGCACGACTCCGCTGCCATTGCCCCTTCGGATCTTCCCAGGTGTAGTAGTTCAGGTATTGAGCGGGACTCTGGTAGCCGCGACTGATTTCGACCAGGTCACGGAGATAGACCGGCGCGCCAACCGATGACGTGGACACAGCAACATCACCAATCGCGTTGATGTTTTGGAATTGACCGGAGGGGCTGAGAATCACCTGCTCCTGTCCGGTCTCAAACGCGCCGCCGGGAGCAATGATGTTACGAGCACTCAGCACGCTTCCAAGAGCCGCTGGTTGCAGCCCGTACGCCGCTAGCCGATCCTGCGCGTATTCAAGATAGACCGCCTGCGGCAATACGCCTCGCCTTTCCACCTTGGACGTTTCCGGCGCACCCTGAACCGTGCGAGCGATCAGGTCCGAAAAGTCGTCAAGATCGGCGTAGCTGTATTTGTCGCCCGCGACCTTGGCCAATTGTTCGCGAGTTTCCTGGGGATCGCGAACGATGATTGGGTCCCAGGCATCGGGATGTAAATCGGATCGCTGCAGCTGCGTCTGAAAGAAAGTCCGGAGGAAGTTACGGATCGATGCGTCGTTTGCGGTCGAGACACCATCTAAAGCGATAAACCCGCTTCCCTGAATTAGCTGCGGTGCCCTTAGGACTCCGGCTTGCTCTGCCTGCTGCTCGAAGAGTTGCCCGGCGTCCTTTATTGTCCTGCTCAAGGAAAGAGACTGAGGAAAGGAGTAGACAACAGTGACGGGCGTACCTTGCTCCTCGGATTTCCTTGCGGTCCGCGCAGTCTGGATGGCCGATTGAATCGCTTGGGCGCGGATGTCGATCTCGACCGAGTCCGCTTTTGGACCGGCAATCGTGAGCATGAGCGCCGCGGTGTCCCCAAAATCACTTTGGAACGAGATGGGACCGGCGCCTGAAGGGAGTTCGCTGTTCAGTGCACTTAGCTTGAGATTGATGTCGCTGAACTGTCGTTTAACATCCGACACATCCTCGGCCAGCTGCACGTAGACGTAGGCGTAACCAGGAATCGAGACAGAACGAATTCCATAGTCTGCGGCTGTTCCAGGATGGATGGTCTTATTTTCAGCGACGGCGTCTTCGATCGGACGGGTAACAAATTGCTCGACTTGCTCCGCGGTCGCACCCGGCCAGGAACACGAGGCCACCGCGACTCTCACCGGAATGTCAGGATCTTTTCTTTGCGGCATGGAGTGGTAGCCAAACCAGCCCCAAACGAGCACGCCAACGAGCAGAACCCAGGAAACCTGGGGGTTCTCAACGAAGAACCTGGGGACGTTCCGCGTTTTTTCGATCCGGTCCTGGTCGCTTCTGTGCGCCATGTCTTATCTCTTATCTACTTAAGGAATGACTTCGATGGGTTCTCCATCCGTCAAGAGTTGGCCACCAACGGTGACCACCTTCTCGCCGGGTCGCACTCCCGTGACGGCGATCGAACTTTCGTGGGTTTCGCCCAAATGGACTTCGCGCAGACTTGCTGTCCATTTGCCGGAATGTTCTTGCGCCACCATCACCGCAAAATGGCCAGGTTGCGAGGGATACGGAACGATGGCGCTGAGTGGAACCGAAGGACCCGATTTACGAGAACCTTCGCCGAGGCTCAGCGAGGCAATCATCCCGGGCTTCAGGTGACCGCTGTGATTAGCCACGGTCACTTCCACGGCGAAAACACGGTTTCGCTCATCCGCATTCGGGGAAATGCTGGTCACCTTTCCTTGATAATCTCCGGGATCATCCTGCAGGCGAATCGCGAGCTCTTGTCCCAGGTGGAGCTGCCTTAATACATAGTCCGGTACGCCAAAGCTAACTTTCACGGCGCTCGTATCAACAATCGTGAAGGCTATTGTCGCCGGCGTCGCCAGATTTCCCAGTTCAATGTTGCGTGCGAGGATGAACCCGGAAAATGGCGTCTTGAGGTCCGAATCATTCAGAGCCAATTGCGCTTGATGTAAAACGGCGCTGGCCTGGTTTACGGCTCCAAGCGTTGAATCAAATCTAGCTTGTGCCTGGTCAAAATCGGGTCGGGTTAGGCTCTGCGTGGCATAAAGAGCCTTCGCGCGGTCGTAGTCCTGCCCTGCCTGGACGTGTTGGGCTGTAGCTTGACTTACCTGTGCTTCCGCCTGGTCGACCTGGTCCTTCAAATCCTGTTGACGAATCTGCGCAAGAACAGTTCCGCCGGGAACATAGTCGCCTGTATCTACGTCCCGGCGACGCCCGTCTGCGCCCACCACCTGTCGAATATTTGTTATATAGCCTGAAGACTTGAAGGACAGGCTGGCTTGTGCGAAGGGCACGATGGAAGCCGAGTAGCGTAGACCTTCCGGAGATTCGTACAAAGCTACTTCTGCTAAACGAACGGGCACCGAGGATTTCGTAGCAATTTGCGCATTTCGATGACAACCAGCTGTCGCTGCTACTAACGCACAAAGTCCGGCCAAATTTGATATTCGACCTCTTCGTGGACTACTTACGGCAACCTTCATGGAACTACTCCTCACCCAATGCGCGTTCGAAATCGGCGCGCGCTCTCCAAAACGCAAGTAAACCCTGTCGATACTGATCCTCTGCGCTTGCAACCGAGGACTGCTGCCGCAAAAGATCGCTCAACACAATCGCCTGATGCGAATAGGCGTCCATCTCGTTGCGAAGCCTTTCGGCTTCCGCATCGCGGGTGGCCTGTGCTGCGGTGAGCAGTTCTCGGGCTTCCCGGAGCCGCCGATATGCTGAGTCCACTTCCTGTAGAACCTGCTCTCTCACATTGTCGACGGAAAGTTGCGCCTGCTTTTCAGCATCAACTTTCTGTGCAATGTTGTGCCGCTTCTGGCCCCAATCCCAGGGTTGCCAGGTCAACAGCAAGCCGACCGCGCCGACGTTCTGCGGGAGGAACGAGATATTCGGGGTTGTCAGGTAGTTCGCCTGAATAGAAATATCGGGAATGTAACGAGTCTTCTCGATCTTCGTCTCCAGTGTCGCTTGTTCCTTCTTGATGGTTTCGGCCTTAATTTCAGGTCGCATCTCGATCGCGCTTTTTCTTGCTCCTTGCAAGCTTGATTCTTCAGGGAGCGAAGAGGGAACCATCTCGACCGTAAACTCTGTCTGGAGTTCGCGGCCCAGCAAACGGTTCAGAGCCTCCTTCTGGTCCGCCAGCGCGTCTTCGATGACGGTGAGTTGATAGAGAGCTTTTGAGTGCTGGGCAGCAACACGCAAACTGTCAGCCTTCAGCACGACCTCTTGTTGCAGGCGTCGACCCGTGAGTTGCTGTAACTCTTCAAGGTAGGCAAGTAGAGCGCGCTGCGATTCGAGTTCACTCTGGGATTGCAACATTGCGTAGTACGCACGCCGAACCTCGTCCACAAGCTCCTGCTCGCGTTCAAAATAAGACTGTTGCCTGAGATCCACGCCTAATTTCTGCTCCTTGATGGAAAGGTCGATTCGAAGCAGTTGAGTGAGAGGCTGAGTGGCCGTCACCGAAGCAATTGCAACGGGCCGAGCTGGGGTGTGAATTATGGAGTCCTTTGCTGGAATCGGACCTGTAGCTGGGAAAGTTCCAAAGGTGCCGGATTTAATTGTGAAGTCGAGTGGAGTGAGAAGTTCCGATGCGAGGACGTACGTCTCAAAGCGTGGATAGAGTTGCGTCTTGGCTTCACTAAAGGCCTCTTTCTGTTTGTGAATCTCCAGCCCAGCCTGTTTCAACTCACGATTGTGTGATCGCGCCAATACGATCGCTCGATCCAAGGTGAGAATGTCCTCGGTCCGCTCTTGCCCTGGCGCGGCCATCGCCAACTGCAATGAAGCAATGGCCGCGAAGAGACAAGCGCTTATCGAGTATCTGCCGATCATGGGGTGTTCTCTCCACGGAAGTGCCAAGCTCCACGACATGCCACAATATAGACGATATGTCATAAATAGTCTATTTCGTCTAGTAAGCTCCGAGCGATTTTAGGCCGCGAGGCCTCCTGGCAGCCCTGATATCGCTGGAGTGGTGAAAATGGCATCATTGGTGTGTGGAAAAGCGTAGAACGACGAAATCCGAGGACACGAGAGACAAGATTCTCGGAGCGGCGATACGGAGGTTTAGCAAATTCGGTTACCGCCGAACTTCGATCGACGATGTCGCCGAAGAGGCAGGAGTAGCGCGCGCCACGGTCTACCTCTATTGGACGAGGAAGGAAGACTTGTTTGTCGCTGGGCTGGAGCGATTCAACGTACACTCTTGGAAAATCGCTGAAGCCGCCGCTGCGAAGAAAGGGTCGGCCGCAGAACGAATTCGCGCGATGGTCTTGGCGCAGTACGGCGTAACCTCCGACATCGTGCACGGAACGCCGAGCGGCCATGAGCTTTTTCAAGCGAATCTCCAGTTTGGCCGTGCCGTTGTGGAGGAATGCCTGCGTCATGGGCAGAAACTCCTGACTCGCCTTTTGCAACAAGGCATTCGGGATGGGGAATTCGATTTGCGCCGCTCCTCGGCCCGCACCACAGACATAGCGCACATCATCGTTAGCTTTGCGCAGAACTCGCTGATTGATCGTCATCACACGCCCCTCTCGTATCGGAAGAGTTTGTGCAAAACACTGAATTTCATCCTCGCCTCGATTCGAGCGTGAGCGTTGCCGACGATTCCCTACGCAATGACCCCGCCGCCATCGACTCGGACGGTGGACCCAGTTGCGTAAGCAGTTGTCATCAAAAAGAGAACTGCATTGGCGATGTCTTCTGGCCGGCCAATTTTGCGGACTGGCAACTGTTCGGCCGTGGTTTCAAATACCTCTGTGCGTTTCTCTGAAGGCAAGTCGTCCCACATCGGAGTGTCGATCATCCCCGGTGAAACAGCATTGACACGGACAGGTGCCAATTCCAGAGCAAGCCCGCGCGCAAGAGCTTCCAGGGCTGCGTTGATGGCTCCCTGGAGAACTGCTGTTGCCGATGGACGCTCACTTAGGAAACCTGAGACAAGAGTCAACGAACCACCGCCGTTGATGTGCGCCACGCGCGCGACGCGATATGCTCCCCAGAACTTGCTTTCCATTGCAGCTTTCGCGTCGGTAAGGCCCAGAGTGCGAACTGAACCGACTCTCGTTTGAGCTGCGGAGACCACCACATGATCCCAGTTCATTTGGGCCTCGAAGAAGCGCTCAAGTAGCTCGTTATCGCCCGCATCGAGCACAGCTATATTCACGGCGCCGCTGAGTTTAGTGGCTACTGCTGTGAGTTTCTCCTCGTTGCGCGAAGCAATTGTGACTGAGGCACCTGCGTCCGCGGTCGCGGCCGCTATCGCAAGACCGATCCCGGAGCTGCCCCCAATCACGAGAATGCGTTGATTATCGAGAGAGTGCACGATGACCTTCCTCCTTTTCCATCCATGGCCACAAATAGCCAACGATCGAATCGATAACCCACATTTGCGTTGACTAGCTCGTTTCTCTCCGCCATATCGCTTCTGGGCTGGTTCGCGGGCTGCATCATCATCAGAAACAGCACTGAAAGAATTCTCGCGAGAGGCGCTTGTCTCATGGAGGCCCTAAGCGAGTGGCAAAGTGAAAGAAAAAATGCAGCCGTGATCCCGCCGGCTTGTAACCCTCAGAGACCCACCGTGCGCCTTGATGATCGCGTTCGCTATGGGCAATCCCATTCCAGTTCCTTGGACCACGTGGCGGTGATATTTCCCGCGATAGAATTTCTCGAAAATCAAGCGTTGTTCGGAATCTTCGATCCCGCTGCCCCGGTCGGCCACGCTGGTGATCGCAAAAGTTCCCATCAACTCTGCTGTTATCGTGATCGGGGCATCGGGCAGTGAGTACTTGGCCGCGTTTTCCAGCAGCTGCACCAACGCTTTCTTGGCAAGGTTCAGGTCGGCGCGCACGAGTGGCAACCCCGGTGGAAACTGAACTAAGACCGAACGCCGGCCCATCAGCGTCCTGCAATTTGTCCTTGCGGCGTTTATGATTTCCTCAATCGCATGTGGCTTCAGATCGAGTTTCACGCGACCATCGGGTTGCGCAGCATCCACCGCCTCGCCGACGAGCTGGTTCAGCCGGTCCGCCTCCTCGTTGATGACGATGAGAAGCTCGTTACGCTGCGACGGCTGTAGCTGCGAATTTGTCAGCAGCGCCGTCACGGAGGCTTTGATCGAAGTCAGCGGTGTGCGCAGCTCATGCGTCACGGAGTCAAATAACGCGATCCGCAACTGTTTCTCTTCCCTAGCTTGTTGCCTAGAAATAACGTGTATCGAGTGGCTGCTCACGGTCCATCTCCTCAAATCCCTTCGCGAATGGTTTGCGGGCTGCTGAGGGCGAACCGTGCAATCTCGTCTTTTCGCATGAAAACGACTCCGGGTCTGCTCTGCGCATAGACGATATATTCTTCGAGGACTTTGGTCCGTGACGGCCGCCCCGCGATACGATCATGAGCACTCACCGACATCATGCGACGACGCTTTGAAGATTCGGCGTAGAGCATGTCGAACTCGGCTCTTAGATCGCCGGCGTATTCCTGCGTGCTGAAGTAGCGCGACTCGTAATTCACGATGTCGTTCATGTGCAATGTATATGGCACGACGGCGAATGGCTGTCCTTTCACGTTGATTAGGAATGGTTCGTCCCTACTCACATCGTCAATGTGATAGATGAAGCCAAGCTCCTGAAGAATCTCCAACGTGTGTGGCGTGCCACGAAGCCAGAATGCATTGAAACCCAAGGGTCTTGTACCTGTCGCACGCTCAATGCTTGCGACGCTCTGCTTGTACGATTCGCGCTCTTGCTCCGGCGTCATGGAATATTGCGCTGCCCACGTTTGTCCGTGGCCAGAGGCTTCGTGCCCGCGCTGGACGATCTCTTTGGCTAAGGCTGGATGCAGATCGACCGTTGCACCTACCATGTGCGAGGTAACCTTGACCTTTCGGCGGTCGAACATGTCCAACAGTCGCGGAAGTCCTTCTTTGAATCCGTATTCGTACCACTTGGCCGCCGGTAGATCGGGGTACTTCGAGTCGATTGGCGGCATAGGGGACTCTGCTCCACTGGACGGTTGGGCTCCAGCCTCCATTTGCATGGAGATTGAAATGACCATACGCGCTCCGTCGGGCCAGAACGGTGCTTCCGAGTTGCGTAGTGCGGACGAGGTCGAAGACGTTTGCATAGCGAGTCCTTTCGGTTGCGGTGTTTGAGATACGACACCGGCAGCGAGTGCAGAAACGGCAGCATCCTTAATGAAGTCACGACGTTTCATTGAGTTCCTCGGTTAATCGCTTTGCTTTGAGCAGCCGACACGCTCGAGTTTGCGTTCGGCTTGCAGCCAGTCATCAAGTTCATTGCCCGGGAACCCGGTACGTTCAAGATAGATTTCATAGGAGCTTCTCTTACTTGTGGCCTGCAATGTCATATCCGGGACCTTTCCTTTCTTCGTTGGATCGCTCACTTCGAGTATCCCTTTTCGCCGCACATCTCTTTCCCGTTACACCGGCGTGGACTTGCACTTCAATATCTGGTGCAATTTTCTCCGGCCATTGAAGAGGCGGGCCTTCACTGCTGAGACCGAGAGGCCCATGACGCGAGCTGCTTCTTTCGTGGACAACTCACCGAGGTCTCGCAGCTCGATTGCTGTTCGTATTCCCGGGGTCAACTTATCCATTGCCTCGGATAGAATTCGGTTCCGTTCGCCCTGTAGAAAGGCACTCTCAGGGCCAACGCGTGTATCCGGAATTTCCAGCCCGAGTGCGGTTTCTTCATTTCCGCTTAAATCATTGATCGATACCTCGCGCAGTCCGCGACCTCTGCGCAGCAACATTAGGGATTCGTTGATCGCGATCCGCGTTAGCCACGTGGAGAAGCAAGATTTCCCTTCGAATTTGTGCAAGTGGATGAAAGCTTTTTGGAAGCTTTGCTGGACTATGTCCTCTGCGTCTTCTCGGACACGGGTGAAGCGTCGCGCAACGGCTAGAATCCTTCGGTCGTAACGCTCGATGAGGATTTCAAATGCGCGCCTATCTCCACGTTTGGCCGCAAAGACCAGCGCCGCTTCTCCGTTCTGGCACGCGATGTTCTTTCGTTGCGCACCCGCAAATTGGAGTGATGCGCGGCTTCGCTTTTCCGTGTCTAAGGCTTCGATTAGAGCCAATTGCGTCGCTGTTGCCATGATGTCTTCTTTCCTGCCGTTGCTAGCAATCGACCAATACACGACAGTCAATCATGTGGCCCTTTAATCCTCGTTATGCGACACGTTATGTGCTTCCGAAATTCCTGCACATATCAGGAACCATAGAATTAATCCTAGATTTTTCTACAGGTGTGATGGCGGGGGTGAAACTCTGTGAATCGTGATCAGTTCAGATTGGAAGTTTTCTCTTTTGAGCGAAAGAGATCTCGTATCTTCCTGGACAGAGGCGTTCGCGGGGACTTCCCCTTCCGGAAGATGATGCCTCCGGGGACTATTAACTTGATCTCGGTCCCCGAGTTCGAGGAACTCACGAGCGTGAGCTTGCCTCCGATGCGAGCGGCACGCTCCCGCATCCCTTGCAGTCCGAAGTGTCCGTCCTTCCCCCTATCCACGACAGCGGGGTCAATACCTGTGCCATCGTCACGCACATGCAGGGCAAGGTCGTTATCATATCGGAGCTCCACCTCCAATCGATTAGCCCCCGAATGCGTACATGCGTTGTGAATAGCTTCGTACCCGATACGATAGATTTCATCACGCACGATAGGGTGCATTTCTCTGGCATCTCCAACTACGGAAAATGTGACCGCCATAGAGTTAGGAATCACGCCGTCCTCGGTCACACGCCGGAGAGCTTCAGCGAGGTCGTTTGTCTGCGTCGTAGTCGTGCGCAGGGAGTTCAGCGCAGCCCGCCCTTCCTTCATGGCCTTTGCGAGCCAGGCCGACAGCTGTTCCATGGCTCGCCTCATTCGGATGGGATCGGTGGACGGCTCCAACGCATCATCCGCAACCAACTTGCTGCCTTGGATGGTCTGGAGGAAGGTGTCGTGAAGTTCTCGAGTAATCCGCGTCCGTTCGTTAACCCGTTCCTCGAGGCGAAGCTCAATGATTTTTCGCGCTATCGCCCAGACAAAGAACGTGGCGATGGAAAAAGTAGATACTGCCATCGCCGGCACGAGAACAAGGATTCTGTTTTGCACCGTTCTCATACTAGCCTCGGATCGTGAGCGTTCATCGACGAAGTCGTGATCGACGATTTTCACTAGTGCCGAAGCCTGGAGTTCGACCGGCTCCAGCCTTTCGGCGACCCGAGAGTGAACCGCCTCCCAGTCGCCGGATGAAGCCAAGGCAGTTATGGTGTCGAACTGAGTGGGTAGACTGATTTCAAGCGCTTCGAGAGTTGGCAGGAAGAGAGGATCTACCTGGGTCCCAGACGGCAAACGCGTGAGAGTCGCTTTCGTTTGTTGCATTTGCTCAAGCAGATTACTTTGCAAGGACTGACACTCCATTGCCAACACGTATGCATTCTTTGAGTGTGCCAGTTCATCCAGCCTCTGGTGAAATGACACGAGGCTCCCCTGAAGGCGCACAACTGAAATCAGTTGCTGACTCACACCCGAGAGACGATCTTCATGAAGCCGCGCGATTCGGAATTGCCAAATAAGCAATCCGTTCCCACCTAAAATCAACGCGACCAGTAGACCAAATGTCAGCGTCAAACGCGGACCGAGGTTGAGGTACCTAGCGTCAATTGACTTCATCTCAAGCTCGCTATCTGTCCGTAACAATAGCGGTATCAACGGGATACGACCTGTCCGGTATAACCTCGATTCAGTCCTTTGCGGGCGGACCAGTGCGGAAGCCCGTGATTTTGACTAGATCTTTTTCCAATTCTGCCGCCCCTTCCGGCGCGTGTCTTTGTCCAGTCAACACCGAATGCACGGCTCCGAAATAAGCTCTCGTAACTTGTTCATACGAGTGCGCGGCAACGTTGGAAGGCCGACTAATCACAATAGCTTTTAATGGGCCTGATTTCTCCGAATTGTTGTGCGAGTCGACGATTGGCGCGACATCGTAAACAACGACCTGAGTAGACAGATTGGGAACAGTGCCCTTCTCGAAGGATTCAATTTGTTCGCGGAGCAGAAAGCGGATAAGAGCCGCGTCTTCTCGAGGGTGAAGTGAATATCTAGAAACCGCCAAGCCCAAACCGCCCAGGGTGCCGGCGCTCGCCGTCGAACCGCCGGGAAGAGTTGTATAGCCAACCTCACCAATTGGGAGCTTGCCTCCCCAATGGAGGAGTCGCAATTGCTCGCCGTTTGTTGAGAACCCTCCGGGCTCGCCTCCCCAGTCACGGGCAAATACAGCTCTACCCGAATCAAAAACGTTGGTGCTATCAATCTCCCTGTACTCCGCGGTGCTAGGTGGCGAAATCCAGCCGATCCAACGTCTTGCCCTTTGCCACGCCCGAATCGCCGCAGGATTGTTCACACTTATAGTGCCGTCGCTCTCGATAATCCGTCCTCCTCCTTCGGCGACCTGCCATTCCAAGGCATTGCAAGTCAGAGATTCAGCAGCAGCTCCCGGCCAGACGTAACCCCAAAAATCTTCCTTGCCTTTCACGCGTTCGCTTGTTTGGATTCGCACAGCCATCCTCTCAAGCTCTTCCCACGTCCTTGGAGGATGATCGTAGCCATATTCACGGAGAAGGTCAGCTCGATACTCCAGAACGCCCACTTGATTCTGATAGGGAATCGCGACAACCTTGCCGCCAACTATGTAGCTAGACGCCACGGTCGGCCCCATAGACGAACTTTCAGCCGCAAAATAGGGTCGCAGGTCGGTTAGATCCCCCTGCAGCACTCCCAGCCAAGTTACATCAATCTGCAATACATCAGGGCCGGAGCCACCCTCTTGCAAGAGCTGGCGGGTTAGAGTCAGCTGGTCAAGCGTCTCTTCCTGAGCGCCCCGAAGATGCCTGAGGCCTACGCCTGTTTCGCGTGTGAACTTTCGCGATAAAGCCTCCGTCGCAGGTAACTCGTACGGCGGGATCCATCCAAGGCGAAGGTAATTAAGGGTCACCGGCTCTGGCGCGGACTGGTGGCAGGCGCCCAATGCCGCTGCAATAAGCAAAGGCATCAACATTCCCAAAAGGGTAGCCGTTCGATGGTATTTCGGCCCCATAAAAACCCCGAGTCCTCCTACTAGATTTTTCTACAGGTGACTCAGATTTGAGAAAGGCCACGCCGAACCGCAATTCTCACTGCGTGCCTCCGATCAGTGGCCCCAAACTTGTAGACCGCCTGGATTCTAATCCCCAGGCACGGACACGAAATGTGCCGCCCGAATCTTGACACTACCGGATTCGCCGCTTTCGCCGAAGAGCGAGACCTACAGTCAGTACCCTGCAGTTGTCTACAGGCTTGCGCGATCAGATTTGCAGAAGGCCACGCCGTAACGCGATCGTCACTGCATGCGTTCGATCGTTGGCTTGGAGTTTCTCCACCAGGTTTTTAATGTGAAAGTTAACCGTGGTCTCGGCAATCGAAAGTTGATCGGCAATCTGTTTGTTGCGATAGCCATCTCGAATAAAGCGAAGAACCTCCAACTCCCGCGTCGTAAGGTCCTCGTCACCCAGGTGCTCGGCGAGACGAGCCGCCACTTCTGGCGGAATATGCCGCCGGCCAGCGTAAACGGATCGAATCACGGCCAGGAGTTCATTTTTTGGCATGCTCTTAAGTATGTAAGCCGACGCTCCTGCCCGCATTGCCCGCTGGATGTCCCCATCACAGTCCGAGGTCGTCAACATGATGATATGAGCCCGTGGAAATTCCCCACGAATTGCGATAAGCGCGTCGGTGCCGTTGGTACCAGGAAGCCGGAGGTCCATCAAGGTGATGTCGGGTCGATGACGACGAAATTCGGCTATGGCTCCCACGGCATTCGACGCTTGGGCAACGAGAAACATGTCCTGCTGAGAGCCGATGATTGTAGCCAGTCCCTCGCGGAAGACCGGATGATCCTCCACACTCAGGATACGAATTGGCTTAGCCTGAACCACTAACATGCCTTCATTTGGCAATTGTAAACGAGGCGACAAAAACTAATATGTTGAACGCCGCATGGTTGTAGACCCAGTTCTATTCATCTGGACCGTTCGTAAGCTTAACCTTACTTAATACTCCTTATTAATTCAAGTGAATAAAGTACGACAAAGCAGGCTCTAGTTAACTGAAACCCTGTTGGCGACCAAAGGTCGCTTTGCTATCTGTCCGTTGATTCTGCCGATTCGGCCCCAGAGAGTTTTGGGCACAGAGAGGCCAACACATCTCATAGTTGGAACACTCCCGCAGCGAAGCCGCAGTCAAGGGCGACCATCGGGTGCCGCGTCAACTGGCCTGCCTCTCACTCCCAAGCTAAGGTACGCTGCTGCAATCACTTGGAATTTCTGGCGCGCTCGTTAGCTGGCAAAACGAGAAACCCCGGATTTCAAAAATAATGTAAGTCCTTTGAAATTTGGTGGACGAGATGGGATTCGAACTCACGACCTCCTCATTGCGAACAGCGGGGAAAATAAGCTAAGGCAAGGCACCACAATCACTTAGCTGTTTTCACAGTGCCCTGAATTGGCAGACCTGGCGAACCGGCTTTCTCTTTGTTTTTTCACTGCAGTTCGACGGTGAGAAGCCGGATAAAATCACTCGCGGTGCCTGTAACGACGACAAAGTTATTTTCGAGAACTCTCTGAATTGGACAACCCGGAGTTTTATTTTCGCGAAGCAGGGGGAGTACGAACATGGGCCTCCCCAATCCGGAGTCCAGTGGCGAACTATCGTGCGAGTGGCATGGTCTCGCGATTGAGAACTCGCTGTTTCGGACATCACTGCCAACCGCCGCCCAGTGCCAGGTACAATTGAACTAGAGAGTTCAATTCATTTCCTTGAGCCTGTGCCAACGTCAATTCGGCGGAAAAGGCATTCGTTTCATTCGTAAGCACTTCCAGATAGTCCGTGCTTCCGGCTTTGAAGCGCAGCTCCGACAAACGGGCTGCATCCTGCGCGGATTCCACCAGCAGTTGTTGCTGAATCCGAAACTCGCGGAACTTGCGATATGCAACCAAAGCATCGGATACATCGCGGAAAGCGCCTTGGATCGTCTGCTGGTAAGTTAATAACGCCTGCTCGTGTTGCGCATTTGCGAGACGAACACCAGATTTAAGCCTGCCCCCCTCGAAGATCGGTTGAGTAACAGAGCCAGCCAGGCTCCAGATGAGGGCGGGACCTTGAAAAAGATCCGTCAGCTTGGAGCTCTGGTAGCCTCCCGATCCAGTCAGGCTAATCTGGGGAAAATAGGCGGCTCGTGCGACACCGATCTGCGCATTCGCGGCGATGAGATTCTGCTCGGCTTCGCGAATGTCCGGGCGCCTTTCCAGAAGCGCGGAAGGAAGGCCAACGGGAACCTCGGGCGAATGCGGTTGTTCGGTGAGTTTCAAGCCACGCGGGATATCGTCCGGGTTGTTTCCAAGCAGAATACTGAGAGCATTTTCCTGGATAGCAATCTGTCTCTCCAGGTCGGGCACTTCCGTGGCGGCGGTGTACACCAACTGCTCCGACTGGCGCACGTCCAACAAGTTGTTAATGCCATGTTCTTCCAGGGTCTTGGTCAACTCCAGCGAATCCTGGCGGGAGGCCAGCGTGTTTTTCGATATCTCCAATTGGTAATCCAGTTGCCGCAACAAAAAATAAGAGCTCGCCACATTGGCGACAAGTGTCGAGATCACTTCCTTTTGTGCCCATTCGCTGCCAAGAAGATTCGCGCGCGCTGCTTCGGTCGCCCTTCGGTAGCGGCCCCAGAAATCCAGGTTCCAAGCCGCGGAGGCGGAAACCTGCCCTTGCGTGAGCTGATAGCTTGGGATGGGACCGACCTGTGGGTTCCCTGTGCCCGTGACATTTCCGCCCGCGCTCAAGGAGGGAAGCTGGTCGGCTCTGGTGATGCCCAACTGGGCCTGGGCCTGGAGAACTCGCGTGGCGGCGATGCGGACGTCGTAGTTGTTTTTGAGGGCAGTGCGGATTAACTCCTGAAGCTCTTTATCCTCGAAAACCTCCCACCATTTTTCGTCACCAAGCGACGCGGCACTTCGGCTGCCGGACGTAGCCGGGTTCGACGAGCCAGGAACCGGCGTAGCGCCTAGCTCCTCCGACGGATAACCTCGAAAGGATGACGGCGCGTTTACGGAAGGTCTTTTGTAGTTCGGGCCAACCGAGCACGCTGCGAGGGAGAGTACAGCTCCAACAGCCGACAGGGTCAAGAAAGCTTTTGAGCGGTTAGGCATAGGCATTGCCGTATTAATCTCCATGGTGTTCTTCAAGCGCATAGGCCTGCGCGCCGGCCGGAACTTCGGCCAGATGTTTCCGGGTGGACCGGAAAAAGGAGAAGCGGTCAAGCACGTTCTCCTGGAGTTCCTCGAGATACAGATAGATGGCTGGTGTAACGAATAGAGTGACAAACTGGGACACAATCAAGCCACCAATCACAACCAAGCCCAGTGGGCGCCGCGACGAACCGTCGGCACCGTATCCCAATGCAATTGGCAGCGCCCCAAGCAAAGCCGCCATAGTGGTCATCATGATCGGACGGAATCGTTCCATGCTGGCGTCATGAATCGCCTGATCGTCTTTGATGCCCTGTCGAACACGCTGTTCCGCAAAATCGACGATCATGATTCCGTTCTTCTTCACAATGCCCATGAGCATGAACATGCCGATGTAGGCGTACAGTGAGGCCTCTTCCCTGAAGAGCCAGAGAGTAAGCAGCCCCCCGAGCAGCGCGACAGGCAGCGAAGAAAGCACAGTAATCGGATGTAAGTAGCTTTCATAGAGAATCGCAAGAATCACATACATCACAAACACCGCAACCAGCATGAGAACGGCTAAGTCGGCAACCGTGTTCTGAAACGTTAGCGCCTCGCCCTGCAGGGATCCTTGAACCGCTGGAGGCAAAATCTGCTTGGCGGACGCTTGGACAAACTGAGTTGCCGGGCCAATGGCATAGCCCGGCTTCATGTTGAAGAACATGGTTACGCTAGTGAATTGATTGATGTGATTCACGGCCTGGGGACCGATGACCGGATGCGCGCTCGTCACCGCGCTCAGAGGAATCATTCGCTGGCCATCGTCGCTCTTGATGTAGAGCTTGCTCAGATCCTCGGGCCCCGCGCGCTGGTCGTCAGCCACCTCCAGAATCACCTGATACTGATCCGTGGGTTTCTTGATCAGATAGCTGTAATTCTGCGAGTAGGCGTCGTGCAACAGCGTGAGAATCCGCGTTTCAGAAACGCCGTAGAGCTTTGCTTGATCCCGCAGGATATCCACCTGCAAATTCGGGGTGTGGTTGTAGAGGTCGGAATTCACAAACAGAAATCCCGGATACTCGTGCATCTTTGCCATCAGCTTGCCCGCGGTCGCATACACTTCACCCGAATCGATTCCCGAGAGCGCAAAGGCAAATTGACCCTGCACGTTTGCTGTGGCGCCCGTGCTGATTTCAAGCGCCGGGTTCGGCTGCAAAAATGCCATCACACCAGGAATCGTGCCCGCGATTCCGCCCATCAGCTGACCTGCTACTTGCTGGATCGGCGGACGCTGCTTGGGATCCTTCAAAAATGCGATCAGGAATGCCTGGTTGGATCCTAAAAATGCGCTGTTTCCGCTCATCGTGAAAGTGCTGCGCACGGCGGGGTTGGCGTGCATGATCTTTTCCGCTTGGGTTTGATAAGCGTGCATTTGATCAGGAGAAGTTCCTTCCTGCGCGACGAGCACGCCGCGGATAAACGAACTATCCCCCACGGGCAGGAACGCTTTCGGCACAACATAGAACAAGTACGCAGTTCCGGCGAGACACACGACCCAGGCCACGGCGGAAATCCAACGATTTCGCAGAAAGAACCACAGGTAGCGGCCGTAGACATCCAGCACGCGGCGTTCTATCCCGCCAATCACCCGTTCCACCCAGGTTTTCGTCGAGTTTGCGCCGCGATTGCTCAGCAACCTGGAGGTCATCAGCGGCGTGAGTGTCAGAGAAACGACTCCGCTCGCGAGAATCGAAATCACGATGGTGATCGAGAACTCTCGGAAGATACGCCCCATCAAGCCGGTCATAAATACCAACGGTATGAACACGGCGGCCAGCGAGAGCGTCATGGCCAGAATCGTAAAGCTGATCTCTTTGGCCGACTGGAGAGTGGCATCGGTTGCGTTTCGGCCTTCCTCCATCAGCCTCACCGTGTTCTCAAGAAACACGATGGCATCATCGACCAGGAAACCGATGGCGAGCGTAAGGGCCATCAAGGAGAGGTTGTCGAGGCTGTAACCGAGGAGGTCCATGGCTACGAAGGTCAACAGCAGCGACAGCGGCAGCGCGACAGCGGGAATCAATGTATCTGTGGCGCGTCCAAGGAAGACGAAGATCACCATGACAACTAAAACAAAAGCGATATAGAGGGTAGTCCGCACATCATTAATACTGGTGACGATGGTTTGCGAGCGGTCGTAGGCCGTGAAGAGCACGACAGAACTCGGAAGTTGCTCTTGAATCGACGGCAACAGGTCGCGTACCGACTTGGCCACCTCCACCGCATTTACACCCGCCCGCCGAAAGACACCGATGAAGACATTTGCTCCCGGTTGTGGGTAGCCACGGACCCAGACGCGCATGTCAATGCGTTCGTCCTGCACTCCTTGCTTTGCGGTTGCCACATCTTTCAAGTAAACCGGAGCCCCGTTAGCCTGCCCGACAATCAGCCCATCGTATTGATCTGCTGTCATCAGCTGTCCTTGCGGTTGCAACAAGAAGCTGCGATGCGGACCGTCGAATTGACCGGCACCGGTATAAGCAGTACCGTTTTTGACCGCGTTGGTCAGATCTTCCAGAGTGATATTGCGGGTTGCCATGGTCGAAGGATTCGCTTTGATGCGTACCGCCGACTGCGTTCCGTAAATTGCAACCTGGCTCACTCCGGGCAGTATGCTGATCCGCTCGCCGATCTGGGTGTTGGCGTAGTCGTATAGCTGCCCCTCCGTCACTGTGTCGCTCACGATGGCGATGTACATGATCGGCTGATCGTTGGGGTTGGTTTTCGTAAACGTGGGAGGACTGGGAAGATCGATGGGCAGTTGCCCGCTGGCGCGCGTGATCGCGGCCTGCACGTCGGTGGCGGCGCCGTCGAGACTTTTCGAAAGGTCAAACTGCAGCACAAAGCTCGAGTGCCCTTGGATATTGTTCGAGGTGACCATCTCGAGTCCGGGGATCTGCATGAACTGGCGTTCGAGAGGCGTGGCGACGTTGTTCGCCATGGTGTCCGGCGTGGCGCCCGGATAGTTCACTTGGACCTGAATAACTGGGTAATCGACTGCCGGCAGGTCGCTAACAGGCAATCGGGTATAAGCAAATACTCCGAACAGGATGACGGAAACCGTGAGCGCCACGGTCATTACCGGCCGTCGAATGAATGGTTCAGAGAGGTTCATCAGCCACCCCCTTTTTCCGAACCAGCCGGCTTGTCTCCACCTGCTGGGGCTGGCGCCGAGGCACTCTGGACTTGCACCCTGCCTCCCGGTCGGACTAGCAAATGTCCAGCCAAAACTACACGCTCGCCTGCCGCAAGGCCTTTGGTTATGACGACGTCGCTGCCCTGGCGCTGGCCCAAAGTCACCGGCCTCAACTCCGCCGTGTCATCGGCCTTGACTACAAAAACGAAGGGTCCCTTCTGGCTGATCTGAGCGGCTTCATTTGGAACGAGCACCGCGCCTTTCTGTGTGTCCAGCACGAGCCTCACGTTGACGAACTGGCCGGGCCAGAAATGGCGATCGAGATTGGGAAGCGTTGCGCGCAGGTTGACGGTTCCCGTAGAGTTCTGGACGGAGTTGTCGAGAAATTCGACCTTGCCAAGACGAGCACTGTCTTCCGGATCGCTGGGAATGCGGACGAGCGCCTTGAGCGTGCCGTGATTCATCTGTTTTTGCACACCTGGAAGATCGTTTTCGGCGACGGTGAAAAGGGCATAGATCGGGTCGACACGCTGGATCGAGAGAAGCGAAGTCGTGTTCGCTTGCACGACGTTGCCGGCATCAACGAGGCGAGCTCCCGCGCGGCCGTCGATGGGAGAGTGCATGTAGCAATAGTCCAAGTTGATCTGCGCCGTTTCGATCGCTGCTTTTGCGGCTTCCACCTGCGCCACGCTCTGATCCACGGTGCTCTTTTTTGTGTCGTAGTCTTGCTTGGAAATGGCGCGGGTGCCCACAAGCTCCTGGTCGCGAGCGAATTGCACTCTGGCTAGTTCAAGTGCCGCTTCCGCCTGGGCGAGATTGGCCTTGGCTGAGTCCAATTGCGCCTGGAAGGGGCTTGGATCGATCACAAAAAGGAGCTGCCCTTTCTTGAGGTTGTCTCCATCTTGGAAGCGGCGCTCCGTGACTCGCCCGGACACTTGCGGCATCAGGTTTACGGATTCGAAGGCCGTGTTTCTGCCGATCTCGTCCAAATAACGCGGAACATCTTGAACCTGCGCCTCTACAACCGACACCAGCGGTGGCGGAAAGGCCGCTGTATTTTGGGCCTGCACTCTACCTCTGCCGCACGAAACGGAGCTCAGGAGAAGTGGCAATAGCAGCATCCAGGCAAAAAACCGAATGCCGAGTCGCGGCTCGCCCGTCGCTCTCGCTTGAATGCTTGATAAGAATCTTTCACCTGCGATACGCCTTGCGTGCCACATTTCGCCCCCCTTTGTCTCCATATTTTTTCCTCTTCAGTCGGAATTGCTCGTCGGTGCTCCGGAGAATTCCAAAAGGAATCAATCAAGGTTGTTAAATCCTGAGGAGTTGGGTCTCAGTGCTCTAGAAACAATACGTCGGAGTCATCCGAACCATTCCGCAAGATCGTGAACTTTTTCTCACACAATCTTTGCGCCGCATCATACAAACTTCCCTCGCCCTGCAGGACCTGCCGGCCTGCAGGAAAAAAGTAGACCGCTGGGTTTCCTTCTCCCAGCATTCCCCGTTCGATGCACCTCTCGGTCGGACTGGTACAGAGCGACCCTGCGCTTGGATTCACGCGACAGCGGACGAACCGCCACAGCTCCGGCACACGAGGCCCTGAAAGAGCGGACGCCGAATCTATCGGGCGTTCGCATCCGGCATCTCCCGCGCCAAGCAGGGCGGCGACTACGACCGCTAGCTTTCGCGAATTACAAATTCTTGCGTCAGTACTCATGCCTTCCTGCTACAACCGGCCACGCAACTGGTTATGTTTCGGCCAGTCACTGGCACCACGTGTCCTTCACCTTCAGCTCTGACGAGCCGCCTTAATCTCAATAAGGTGGAGACGCCCTCCGAATTAGTTAGATACAGGAGACTGTCTCCGGTTATATTTGTATGCATTCCTTCGCACGCATGTCACGCAGCGAGCACCACGTCAACTGCTCGATCGTGCGCGGCTTCCGGCGCAAGATCCCCTCGACTTCGGCGCTCGACTCGTCACCAGGAATCTCGGGATTGGCCGCCGTTCACTCGCGAAGTAGGCAGACGTTTCCAAAACTACTGATTTTTGACGGCCTCATCACCCACGCGCGAGGTGTATCTCGATCCATCCGCCCCGAGGAAATCGGACCGGGAAGAAACGGAACGTTGAGGGAAGAGAAGCCGTATGTTCATAGACTTCTATATTGTGAACATACGTGCTATGCTCAAAATGGGAGAACGAGCGTATGGCCTTAGCTAAGACGAGGTCCCACAAGCATTTTCAATTAGACGCGGGAAAGCTCAAGCGCGCCCAGAGGGCGTTGCGGGCAGAGACAGAAACGGAAACTATCGAGCGTGCGCTCGACGTCGTCATCACCGAACACGTGAGAAACCGGTTGACGGTCGAAGCCAACGACCGCTTCGTCAAAAGCGGCGTCGATATAAGGGACGCATACGGCGCATTGGAGAAGTAGATGCAGCCAGTCCTCTTCGACTCTTCCATTTACATTACCGCTTTACGAACTGGAGACGAGGCCGCCCTGTCGCTGAGGCGGTTGGCCGTCGACTCGCCGGTTTGGCTGAGTGCGGTCGTGCTCGAAGAGTTATACGCCGGAATTGCCCCTCGCGGCCGGAATGTGTTGGAACGATTCGAGCGTGACTTCGAGAAGGCGAGGAGAATTCTAGTACCGAACCTCAACGACTGGACCCAGACCGGCAAGGTATTGGCCCGTTTGGCCGCCAAATATAACTTCGAGAAAGTTGGACAGGGCCGGCTGACGAACGATGCGCTGATTGCAATGAGCGCCGCCCGCCTGGGGATCACTGTGATCACCGCGAACGCACGAGATTTCCTGCGGCTAGCCGAGTTCCGTCCTTTTCAATGGAAAGTCCACGATTTTAGCAGTAGCTAACGCGATCCACACGCTCCGGTGCTGTAGTAAAAATGGATTCAGCATCTTGAAAGTAAGCGAGTTCTACGGCCGTCGTCGGTGCCAGCCGTGTCTCCTGAGAAACCTCGGTGGGGTCGTCTCCGGCGACGGAAATGCTGAAGCTTTCCGCCTTGGCATCATCGGAGCGCGTGGCCAATTTCGCCTCCTTGCCCATCCACAGCCCGGCAGTGATCCGCACATCTACGTCCCCTTTCTCAGCAAACAGCCTGGAGTCCTCCTCCATCCTCAAGCTCGCAAAGATGTACTTCCCGGCAGCCAAGCTTAATTCGCTGTTGTGGGCGAGAGTGATTGCTCCATAGATGCTCGGGGCGAGAGACTGATGCTCGTCGTGTCCTACCTTTATGTCGGGTCCGTTTCCGGAAGCAGCATTATTCGGAATTTCCATTTTGATTATATAAAGTACAGTTGACTTACACTTAAAGTCAACAAACTGCCCCGGAGAGAGAGCCTTCCATTGGGAGTGGCCAGGGACGGATCATTGGGCGAATCTCGTCCGAGCGAGTACCCTTGCGAATGCCGCCGTCGACAACATCCGCATTACTTCGCATTTGCCACAGCCATCCGACGCTCGACGTCGGAGCGGCCTCAGAGGAGTTAGGATTACGGACTGCCTCTTGTTGGACAAGCACCCCAATCGCGCAAGGGTTTCGCTCGAAATGCCCTGCAGCCTTCCAGTATGGCAGTACGGACCGAATAGAACAGGCGATTTCGTCAGGCAGTGCGGTCGCGATCGCAAAAAAAAAGGAATTGCTACTATCCAATAATGGATGTACTATACTCCATATATGGAGCATTGTCAGGAGGCTAGAATGGCCGCCATCAATCAACTGGCAGCAGGCATTGCTTGGGAAAAGCCAGCTGACCTTTCCAACAAACAGGTCCTGAAGCGATTGAGTCCTTCGGCGGTAAAAGCGTTCTTGAGAATTCGCGAGCTTTGGGAATTGCGCGATGAAGATGCGAGACAATTACTGGGAGGCATCTCAAATGGCGCATTTTACGAATTGAAGAAAAAAGCGCGTGGCACGCTTGATCAAGACCGGCTGACTCGGATTTCTATTCTGACCGGGATCTTCAAAGGGTTAAACATCCTCTACGGCAAGAAGCTCGCCGACCGCTGGATTCAACTGCCCAACGACAACCCGATGTTTGAAGGAGAGACTCCCCTTAGCTACATGATCAAAGGTGGGCTCCCCGCAATGTTGCGCGTGCGCCAACTTCTGGATTCTCGCCGCGGCGGGCGATAGGTTGCTACCACGCCTTTCCGATGTTCTCCGTGACGAAACACACCGTCTTATTCCCGCCCGATATACCGACCGCGACGAGAGCGTTCTAGGGCGCCTCACAGATGATCCCGACGAATTGAACGAGTTGTTCGAACTCGAAGGGGCTACGAATGACCGGCTTCTCGGAGAAGCTGGCCTGCTTCCAGGTATTACGGTACGGGAACTGGTCTTTGGCCTTTCTTATTCGCGCATTGTCAACGCAGCTTTTACGCACGCGAGCCCACTCGGAAGTCGCTTCAACGGGCCGGAGCGCGGTGCATGGTATGCGGCGTTCACCCGCGAGACCTCGGAACTGGAAGTGGCCTACCACAAGAGCAAGGAACTCCAAGAAGTCAACTGGCAGGAGAAAGAGGCTTTTTCCTACGTCGATTTCCTCGCTGATTTTCGAGGCACGTTTCATGATATTCGCGGCGACGCACGCTTTGGAGATTGTTTGGACCCAGGCAGCTATAAAGCATCTCAACGTTTGGCTCGAGAGCTTGTTGAAGGAGGATCCGCCGGTGTGGTGTACCCGAGTGTGCGGCATAAAGGCGGAACTTGCATCGCATGTTTCAGGCCCGCGCTCGTGAACAATGTCCGGAAAGGTTCGTCCATTTGCATCACCTTTGAGAACGCGCTTGCTGTTCCCGAGATCCGAGAACTCTGAGAGCAACAATGGCAGATCTCAATTTCGATTGCGATTGACGTGCCGCACCTGCCCCCTTGCTTACTTTCACTCATCTTCTAACACGCCGACGCTTTCCTAGTTCATCCAGATTTTGACCGTTTGGAGTATCCCATGACCATCTATAAACAACCCGGCTCTCCGTATTATATCGATGCCAAAAGAAATACTCCGATCGCCAATTCGCAGGCCATCCGCATGCTCCTCTCCCCCGGCAAACACAACATCTCCGTCTCAAAGAAATATGTAGACAACGAAATACCGATCAATGACCTCGATATAGCGGCCGGAAACGAGTACTGGATTCGGGTTGATATTTCAGCTGGAGCCTTTGGGGCGCACTCGAGACTCTATCTCGTGCCCTGTGACCAGGCCCAGTCGGAGTCCAAGCGAATGGAAGAAATAAGAATCGGTGATGTGCCGATGGAGTGGTAGTAATACAATCTAAGGCAAACTATTTGCCTCTTTCATTCTCGGATTGTCTTTCGCCCTGATTCTTCTCCCGGAGCAGTGACGGTGTCAGTGCCTTGAGACCATCATCGATACCTTTTGGATGGGGGCGACTATTTGTCAGTGGCAGTCTGCGGAGTATACAACATGGAACAGCCTTACGTCTGATTTCGGCGCTAGGCCAGCTAAGGTTGAGATCATGAATCTCCTTATGATGAAGCTACGATTCCCGTTCCGGGAATTCGCCTGGGAGCTGATTGTGCAAAAGTGCACAGTGGTCCACAAACGTTCCAGATTTGTATTGACACGTATTTACTATCATGAGAATATACTGGCGCGCCCTACACGGTTACCTGTGTTTAAGGAGATTCAAGGATGCTCCCCACCCCGCCAGGGAGGCGTTTGCACCTGAATCGTAGCTATCTGCAAAAGTATTCATTGTCTTTAGGTCTGCGACAACGCGCTGCCCGGTTCTGTCCCCAACTCTCAGCCGTGATTGGGGGCAACATTGGCTGACGAATCTGCGCCAGGACCGGATCGCTCTCCAAGTCTCGAACAACTCAGTTATCTCGTAAGCGGCATATTCAATGCCCCATCCGTCGGTCTCGCGGTGTTTGATACAGAGGCACGGGTGGTAATGTCGAATCCCGCTTTCGCCTCCATGATTGCGGACGCTTCACCCCCCGCGCTTAACGGTAAAACGATTCGTCAAATCATGGGTGACGCTGGCGAAGACCTTGAACTTGCCATTAAGCAATTCTGGGAGGCTGGACGGATTGACGCTCGGGTCGAGGTTTCAAGAAGATCGTCCCAGAACCGTGAGGTCAGCCATTGGGATTTCAACCTAATTCCGTCCAGTAACGATACCTCAGGACTTGCCCAGGTCATTGCAATAGCAATCGAGACAAACCATGAGAAAAAAGTCGAAGCGTATCTTCTTCATTTGATGGCAGATATGAACTGGATTCGCGACCAAATCGCAAAGGACCGACCATCTCTCGAAGATCGCCGCGAGATGCTCGTCCCTCTCGGCGAGAGAATTGGTCTGTTGGATGCGCTGTCAAGGGAAGTTCAGAGAGTGTCAACGCTGTTGCGATGCGGTCCTACCGTACGCGCAAACGGAACGGTTACGGACAGCCAGTTAACGGCCGCAAATCATCGCGACCATCGCCGCTCTCTGAATCTGACGAAGTTTGAACCACCGCTATCGCCCAGAGAACAAGAGGTCCTGAAACTCATCGCGAGCGACAAGGTCAGTAAAGAGATTGGTTCGATGCTGGGGATAACCGCAAAATCCGTTGACACGGTCAAATCCCGCATCATGTTAAAACTGCACGTTCACTCGACTACCGCCTTGGTGATCTACGCCATTCGAAACCATATCGTCTCGCTGGATGCCACAGCTGGCGACCCCGAAAGCTTGTAGGCAATTACCTGACGCAATCTACCGACTATACATACTTATAGATTAATTATAATAGATAATTATACATCTTAAGCTTGGGAGGATAGATGACCAATCTTTCCGAGGCAAAGATAGGTCTGTCGGCCAGGCCTGTGATGGCCATCGAGGAAGTTCGGCGGATGCGGGGCGGCTGCCAGTCTCACTTGATGCGCTGTTCCGATGGTTTCTATTACATTGTAAAATTCCAAAACAATCCCCAGCACAGCCGGGTGCTCGTGAATGAACTTCTGGCCACTCGGCTTGCGGCGAGACTGGGCCTCCCGACCACACCCGCCGCGATAGTAGACGTTTCCGAACGCCTCATCCGTCTGACACCGGACTTGTCGATGGAGCTGGGGCGTACTCGTGCGCCTTGCACACCGGGACTGCAATTTGGTTCGCGCTACTTTGGAACACCACGCAACGGAGAGACTCTTTCCACTCTACTTCCAGACCGGCCATGTTCCCCCGAAAATCTTAGCGACTTCGCGGGAATGCTGGTTTTTGACAAATGGACCTGCAATACAGATGGACGGCAGATTATGTTGCTTGAGAAGTATAAGGAACCGGGTTATTCAATGGCGATGATCGATCAGGGGTTTTGTTTCAACAGTGGCGAATGGAACTTTCCAGACTCTCCTCTCCGCGGTCTGTATGTAAACCGAAAAGTGTATGCAGAAATCAAGAGCCTCGATGACTTCGAGCCATGGCTGAGCCGATTAGAGCAAGAGTTCGACCTGGAGACCCTTTCCGGGGCTGCGACCGGTATCCCTCCAGCGTGGTATGAGTTTGATTCAGACGCTCTTTGCAATTTGTTGAAATGGTTGAATCGCCGACGCGGTTTAGTCAGGGAACTGCTGTGGACAGCATGCAAGCGGTTGCCGCGTGTCTTTCGACAGTGGGTCGATGACGCAAACTCCAAAATGGTTTGCGTCAAATGATGCCTATGGAACCCGGTGAAGTTGTTTGCCGTCAAATTCATATAATGCGGCAAGGCGTCCCAGCTGGGTGACTTTCTCGGCCAATTTATCAGCAAGAAGCTCAAGATGATGCATCAGAGGAACACCTTTATTCGGAGGTTTCCTCAAAATCACGACGACCGTTTCAGTTATTCCGTCGGTTCCCGTGGGTTGCCCTGTCTCCCGAGATTCAGCTGTAGGTTCACTGACGTACAAAAATCCCGCCGTCAGCATTTCACTTTTCCCGGAAGACTTCTCCGCAGGGAAGGAGATCGGCCGATCTCCCAATACCAAGTGAAACGTTTCTCCATCAGAACGCGAGATCATCGGAGCTTCGTCGTTCAGTCGATCAAGTAGGAACGGTCCGCCGCGCTTCTGGCAATGCGGACAGACCCCAAAATTCCGAAAAAACGGTTTCAAGACGTCATCTGAATCATCAGGAGCGAGGAACCCTGAAAACAGTCGCAGACGGAAGGCGGAAACTCCCATAGGTCCTCCTACTTAGGCAGGGAGGGCGCCCCTTTCATTAGGCCATCCAACCTTGATGCCCTCAAGGATGCCGGAGTGGGATGAATGGGCGCCCTTCCGAAGCCCGACTTTTATACAGTGTGTCAATTAGCTTGTCAAGAATCTAAATGCAATTCTACCTCCTTAGATATATACTTCTATATGTATGAAGGCTTCTACTCGGGCCAAAGGTTCGGTCTATCGTTCGCTCGTGTCAAAGAGCGTAGGACTTCAACGTCTTCTATCTTGATGCTGCCAGAGGGTGTAGACGACACTGGAAACGGCACGAAAGTCATCTTGACCCCGAATTGCCGAGTTAAGACTGAAAAAGTATATGTGCTGGTAGTCTCCACCGCTTAGCAGGGCGACCGAGCGCGAAACCTGATACTCGATTCCGCCTCCGACCGCCCAAGACCACTTGTTGACGTATCCTGCCTCATTCTCGGCTCCATTAAAGGGGATCACCCCACTCACTCGGGCACCACCGACTAAGGCATGAGCGTACGTCGCTAGCCTTCCACGTCGCGCCGGATAGAAGACCGGGCCGACAAGATAACTCAGAACAGCAACAGGCTGCCCCGTACCGAGGACATTGGAAGCTCTCACGTAGCTCGGATTTGCAGTCACTCCCAGCCGGGGGGATAAATCTGCTGTGACCGCCGCATCCACACCCGACAAATTCACTCGATTGGAGGAAGGCATACTGAGGTTTGTGAACGCGTATCCCACGCTGGCCTTAACTTTTGGATCTCTCCACCCGAACACTGGTGCTCTCGCTGCGGGAACCGGATCGTAGTGGTGTCTTGGCGTGCTTTGCGGAGTGGTTGTTGTCGGACTAGGGTCTGTCGGAGGTAGCGGAGATTGTGCCAACGCTAGCGTTGGCAGAAAGCACAGAAAGACAGTTCTAAAGGCAATCATCGAGAGCGCCTCCATTTGAGATTCTGTGATCCGTCGCACTAGCAGCGGGAGATCATGGATTACCTGACGGTATGTTGCTGAAACGGATCCGAATTCGAGCCGCACTTCTTGGGAGGCCTTTGCCAATTTGTAAGAAGTATCGATCCGAAACTGCAGGCAAGATCGGCACAAGTTCCAAGTCCAAACTCGCTGTACTGCCTTTCCACGTTGCAGCATCCAATGAGCCGGCTTTGTTGTGCGCGACGTGATCTGCCGGTCCATACTCTCTATTGAGAATGGGGAGCAATGCCTCTACCGAAGCGAGAGAGAGTGTGTAACTGAGTTCGACCAGCTTTCTCTTGTAGAAAGAAGCAAATAGCCCGAACGGGCGGGCCGGATCGACTTCCGCTAACAATTCGTGGCCCGCGAAGGTCACGCCTTTCTCCAGGCTACAGTCCACCCACAGCAACCAATTCGCCTTGAAGCTCCGCTCATCGGACCATTCAATAGGTCGCACGACGCAAATGGCCTTTTTGTGAAGCGAGCGAAAACGGTTCAAAGACTCTCCGAGTTGATCATCATTCAATCTCAGGGTGAGAGTTCGGCGTCCATCTCGAGCCCGTGCGGTGCTTCCAGAAAGTTCTACGAATGCCACGATGACGGCAAACATGACGCTGCGCATCCAAGTGATACAGCCGACTTCTCGGTAATGCCGCATCTCACTTTGCCTTTTCCGCCCGCTGGTCTATTTTTTCTGGATTCATCGAGAATTTTATCGGCGGACCGAACTGGACTTGGGCCATCCTCCCGGTCTTATGCCAGTAGATGAACGGACGGATATCTTTGAATCCGGCATTTATTGCCATCTCTGACACTTCTGTGATGGCCGAGAGAGGAGCTCTATCATCAACGACCTCAATGATTTGGCAATTCCCACCCTCCCGAAGCTTCAGGTCTGCAAGAAAATAGTTCGCATCGTACTTCCTGTACTCCATGTCCCTGTAGATGCCAGATTGAAGCTTAAACCGGAGCCCCTTGTCAGTCTCATAGACAAGAACAACGATTTGTCTTTGATTCGAGATACCAGGGGAAGCGTTTCTCGAACTTGCAGGGGCCACGCCGAGCGCAAGGATTAACTCCGATAGCAGAATCACGGAATATCTCATGGAATTTTTCATTTCACCTCTCCGAAGTTTCGTTGGCCCATAGCGACGAACAGCACGCAATATCAAGACGCGCAGACAGCTACAGGCTAATGAGGGGTTGCAGAATTTGTGCTAGTTGGCGCTACTACATGTGCGTACGTAAAACCGGCAGAAGCAAAGTATATGTGAGCCACAGTTGACCCCCACAAGAGCCCGAAGGCGAGATTTCCCTCACCTCTCTTTTTCATAAAAGCGAAACCCGCATAGGCCACCAGGTCAAGAGGAATACCAATGCCGTACGATCGCGCTCGGCTCGGATTGGACCCAAAAAGCGGGTTGGCTTCTGTGCACGTGTGCCTCCGCAGGCATGCCTGTGTGCCCTCAATATCTGCGACGGTCGCCGCAAGATTGAGCGCGTATCCAACCAGCATGGCCGGATTCCTGGCAGCGTTTGCCCAGGTCGCGTCGTGTTCGGTCATGTGGATTGGGTCAGAAAAATATGCGCGACCGCCCAGTAGAGCGCAAGACTCGCCGTTGCCAGAAGGGCAAGGGGCAGGGCCGTCTTGGAGACTAGGGAGAACTGGTATTGGATTGTCTGGGAGAATTCGAGTTGGCTCTTGGGCAAACGTGACTTGTAGCAGACTGATCTTTGGGAATTCAATTCGGGCAAGCGGAAGTTCGGTTACTTCTGATTGTGCTCGCGACGACATTGCCGACAAGCATGTCAGCGTCAGCGCGATCAAAACCCTGTTCATAATCTCTCCAAAAGCGGGCCGACTGGCAAACCTGTGAAAGGGTTAGCAAGTTGTGGACCGCGGATTCGGATAAAACTGAAAGGTAAAACCCTTTTAGAATGAACAAGCCAGATGCTTGGTTGTGCCGCTGGAACAACGGAAATTGAAAAAGTCCCATCTTGGGAAGGCCTCTTCGGGAATCAGTTCCATTTCGAAACGGCACGCCAAACTTAACTCGTAGGCAGTTCGACCCGTTCTTAGAAGACTGTTGCTGCAACTGTTAGAAAATACTAAGCCTAATCGGGGGGAGACTCTGCAAATGACCCAAGTTGGGACGGTGGCGAGGAAAATGCTCTCGTGCCTAGCAGGAGGTACCATCAAATGAAGAGTTACATCGGGATTGCGACTGCAGCCGCGTCCTTCGCAGCGTTAATCCTTTCCGTTTTTCCTACGAAAAACACATTGAGCAAAAGTCTTGCGTGGGCCGCCAAGCTCGTTGCGTTTGTCGCGCTTTTAAGCTCTTGCGTTTGTTCAGCCCATACTCCGAGACACGATCAGACGCTCAGGCTCGGGGGTCTGAGGAAGTACGAAAAGTTGAGTCTTTTTAAGGCGCGGTTTCCGCGTTCAATTTGTGGCGAGCCTCTAGACCCCTGGCACATCAATCGACACACTCTGAACGATCCTGATAACTCTGAATGGCTTACGTGTTGCATTGACGATCCTAAAGAGGTATCTGCTTTCTCCGGGTTCAAAGTTCTATCTCGTGATCGCAATTGTCCCGTTCTCGTCGGTTTCCATCGAGAACGCCTGCACGACATGGGGTTCGCGGTGGATGCGTCCTCGATTGAGACAGTCTTACCAGAATTCGAAAAGATATATGGACCGATACAGCACGTAAAAACCCTCCGTACAACGACCGTTCCGGTCAGATTCGCTTTTTGGAATTACGGTGATGTAACTCTCGAGTTGAATGAAGAACTCCTTACATACAATATTTTTGAGATTAATCCCCCTCCTAGCGATAGATCGCCGGAAGCAAAGATCGTCCTACTCAACCTGTTTTAACTTGTGCGGAGACTAACTGACAAACAGCCAGCCGAGTTGGTGCCACGGATGAGGTGAACCCAGTGTCGTCACAGACCTAGAAGTTCGATTTGGCAGGATTGGAATGCGAAGTACATCTGGTTCAGGCCACCTGAGCGATAGCGAACGGCTAGTCGGGTGCTATTCGGTGACGCTTCGGGGACTCAAATATCTGCGCGCCCCTGTAGCATTACAGAGATGAGGAGGCAATTACAACAAGGCGGCTCAACTCCTCGGGAATCGTACGCCCAACCTTTTGACACCCTTTGAGCGATGTGCGGCCTCGGAAGCAGCAATACAAGGAATGAAAGGGTAATGGTAGTTTATCTCATTCGGATTGGACGTGCCGTGTTACATAACCGTCTAAATATTTGTCTTGGAAGGGTCGAAATGCAGGCATGTGACATTGCTGGCGTCTACCCCACAAAGGAATTGAAAGCCGAAGCGACTCGTTTCGTCCGCGAACATTCTAGGGAGTCACTTTCCCAGATAAAATCTTGAATTTGCTGCTGAACTCCTGATAGTCGGTAAACTGGCCGCGACACCAATATACTCTCTTTTTCAAATTGGCCTGTGTAGAAATCGTGAGAGGAATGAGCCGAGGAGCCGCGCCTTTTCGTTGCAGCCAACCATAAGTCACGACAGCCTGGTAGTCTGTCCACCTGCCCAAAAGTTCGAAATGCTCCGACATCCGGAGGATGTTAGTATCTTCATCGGTCCAGACTTCGCCGTAGCACCCGACGGTGGCGATCTTACTAACCGCGAAGAATACAAAGTCTAAGATCGATTTAAACATACATACGGCGTCCTCGGGGTCGGCCCGATACTGGAAAACCTTTATCCGACGCTCGTTGACTGTCACGTCGGCGGCTTGCTGAATTTTTAACCGGAGTTTTGTTCCTACCATTTCAGGTAGTTCGGACCACTCTCCGCCCGATGACATGGCGTTATTTAAAGGAGGAAGGGGTACATCCTGTGACTCCTTTTTGCCATCGGGATACTTGCGGAATCGTTGGTAGCCATCCAAGACCCGGATTTCGTATGCGGACGTAGCAGATGGCGCCTTGTTTCCAGATCCCCAAGCAAAAGTTTGCACCGCGATAAAGTCCCGCATGCTATCGGCGAGAAGCTGAGCCTTGTTTCGCAGTACCTTGACTTCAACAGGTTCCTCGGGGCGGTGCTGAAGCACGTCGGCCGGAGGCGGCGCTACGAATCTTGGATAGAAGTCTGCCGAAACTGGGGAGATGTATTTGGTCGAAGGAAATATGCTCTGCGCCAGGCTAGGTTGTACCTTGCTCACAAAATCAGCCAGGGACTGAACAGGAACGGCCATTGCAACGAGTTCAGCATTTGTCCCTATCGAATTTAGAATGCCGACGATCTGCTGAGTCTTGCTGTCAACGACTATGCCGCCGCTCGCACCAGGGCGAATTGCTTTATCACCGGATAAGCTGTAGTCAAACGAAAGAAGGCCTGCCGTAGTCTCGCCCTTAAACTTGCCATGAAACTGTAGGAGGCTGCGGAAGGGATTGATGCCCTCTAGAGGATAAGCGTAAATATCTATGTCCTGCCCAACTTGCAGCTCGTCAAGACTGAAAGCAACGCCGTGATGGTAAGGCAGCGAGTGCTGTAGTTCGAAGATGGCAAGGTCTCGACTGAGCGTGTACTTCATGCGACCCGCTCCAATGCCCTCGTTGACAGTAGCGCCTTCATCCTCTGGCCCGGTAGCAAGATAGCGCTGGACGACTTTTTGCCCTTTGATTTTTCGAGGGCGCGCGAACAAAGCGACGTGATAATTGGTTCCGATGAAACGGCACTCCTGATCCAAGCAAAAGGCTGTGCCGAACCCCCCTTTCACGCCAATCCCTATAAACTTCAAATCAGTCAGAGGAAAGACGGTCATCCTAAAGTCGCGCTTCTGGACTGCTGAAGATGTCAACGACGATGACGGGCAAGGGGAACCTTCCTGGGCCAGTGCCGAGCGGGATAGACAAAAGCTCACGATCAAAATTGGAATGACTTTGCGCGACATCATAGGACATCACTCGGACTTCCAACGAGTGCGTCCTGATAAGTTGCATGCGCTTTTCCATAGATTTAACAGTTAATACAAAGGGTTTAGTGACGATTGCAGTAATGGCTCAACCAAAATGGAACGGATAAGAAGGTCATTTCGGGAAAATCGAGCCGTCGCTAACGAAGTGTCTCGGGAAATAGCACTCCAGGCAGGACGTCAAACGGGACCAGGAACTACGCCTAACTCAATTCACCCGGCCCGGAATGGACAGGCCGTCATCTCGTAGCTTCTTGATACGCTCAAGAACTTCCTCGCCAGTCAAAACATTCTTTTCCGCGAGAATCTCAAACATCGCTTCGATAAGAAGCGAATTGTAGGAGACGGTTTTCTGGAAGATTTGCATTGGATCATCGGCCTTCTTTTGGTTCATCGACGCCCCACTGAAATGGACTTGACAAAAGATACCAGTACAGAGTATGTAGGGTGAAGTAAATACGTTTGCACGGCTGGTGTCAAGGAGAAACATGACTTCCCAGATTCATGTCATCCACGCGGTTCGGCCGAGCCAGACTTCGCTCCTGGCAGCGACAATTGCGTGTTTGGTTGCAACGGCCCTGCTCGTCGCAGCATTTTTCTAATACGCGCCCCCTCGTTAACGGTTCGATTTCGATGCTTGAGGCTGGCCGAACTTCTTTGAAAATCTCATTACCCTCCGAATTTCTAGAAAGGAGGTGGGTCGCATGCCACTTAATGAGACGAATCTGATTTTGGTGAAAGAACATCGATTCAAGTTTGTTGTAGGGAGGAAAATGCATGTGTTCGTCGTCGAGGAATTAGTTGAGGGACCGGTGGACTGGCCTGCGAAATTTAGGCTGAGATTTTGTGCTTCTGCTCGATCCGAGATTAGAACGATCTACGGGGCCACCTGCTACGAAGTCGCGGAGAAGGCCGCACATTATGTAGTTGAGATTGCGCGTCAGTCAGGCCACGCTGGAATATCCACAACGAATCGCCCGTCTCAGGGTCCGCCACTCCCCTCTCGTCAGACTCTACAGCCGTTACAGGTTCAAGAATCAGAATCCGATTGAGTGACATGGGAATCAAGTATCCCCAGAGCGGGACAGAACTTCAGATGGCAGATGGAGGCCCTCGATGGGTAAGAGGCAGGCCTGATCAGACGGAAGCAACCCTGCATCATTCACTGTACGCTACACAGACGAGCAATAATGAACAATTGCGTTAGACAAGAGAAAATCACATGCACGATGTATTTACTAACTTTCTTTCCGCCGCGCTTCGCTCAGCTATAGCCTTAAGCTCCCTCGACGTTCCATCCTCCAGCGTTCTGTATCTGGAAACTCAATTTGGAGAAATACAATGAGAAAGTTTGCTTTGTCTGTTTTTGTTCTGCTCTTGGTTACTCTTGTCCGCCCGAATATTGCTGCTACCCACGAGGACGACCGCAAGGCTGACCTGATCGTCGACGACGATAAAGTTCAATGCCCTGCTGCAACATTCACGTCTATTCAGGACGCCATCAATGCCGCTAACCCTGGAAGTCTGATTCGCGTTTGCCCCGGTACGTATCGCGAACAACTTTTCGTCAGCAAATCACTCAGCATCGAGGGCGATAATGGCGCGATCGTGCTGCCAAACAATATGGTGGCAAATGCAACCGGTTCTTCCGGTAGTCCAATAGCCCCCGCCATCCTCGTCAAGGATGCGGCGAATGTCGAAATCGAAGGTCTCATCGTGGACACCGCGAACAGTGGCGTAACCGAGTGTTCCCCGGACCTTATCGGCATTCTGTACCAGAATTCATCCGGCAGTATTGAACACAACGCGGTGCGCAACACAAAACTTTCCGTTTCACTCAATGGCTGCCAGAGCGGTGATGCCATCGTGGTACAAAGCCTGGGTGGGGGAACCTCCAAAGTCAAAATCGACGACAACAGCGTCCACGACTATCAGAAGAACGGAATCACCGGGAATGAATCGGGCACCGAAGTCAGCATCACCAAGAACGTTGTCACGGGCCTTGGTCCGACAACCGGCGCGGCACAAAATGGCATTCAAATCGGTTTCGGCGCGAAGGGCGGCGTGTCGGGGAATACCGTCACAGACAACGTGTGGGCTCCCTGCGTTTCCCTCACAAACTGCGCATTTAATGCCACTGGCATATTGGTCTTTCAATCCGATGATGTGCGCGTTGAACACAACTCTGTCGCCACGAACCAGGTTGGCATCTTCGCGAACGGACAAAACGCCAAAATCGAGTCGAACGACATCTCTAATTCCCTGGTTCTCGTGGGGATTGATTTGGCCGGTGACGATAATCTAGCCGGTGGCAATGACGTCACCAATTGCGGGCAGTCCGCCATCCTGATCGAAGGCAACAACAATAAAGTTCAGAGCAACGAAATCACCGAGGTTCCCGTGGGAATTCTGAAGCTTTCCGGCACAGTGGGAAACACGCACTCCGGCAATTCATTCTTTGACACTTTGATTCCCGTGCAGGACCCTGTGCCAGCGCATACGGTCCATGTCGCGCCTCAGCGCTAAATTCTTTTTCGTGCACGTCGCCGTGCGGCAAGAACACACCAGTCCGCGTCGAATAGGACGGATATACTCCCGTATGCCGCGCGGGCGTTCTCCCAGTAGAGATACTAGGCGTTCGAGGTGAAGAGATAACCCGGACGGGACAGCCGTCGAGTCAGGGAATCGGGCTATATTCAAAGCACATGGAATTTTGGCGAAGCACAGGAAGACTCAACTCTATACTGCAAGGGACTTGCGCCCATATTGACTCTGTCCAAGTCTGAGCATAGCATCCTGCCAGAATGGGGAAGGCATTGGAGCGGAACCGCACGGAGACTTTTGCTTTTTGGGAGTCTCGCTTGGGCCCGATGGTCCGGCATCCCCAACAACGATGACGCGATGCAAACTCCGCGCACAGGGGTCTCTAGGGCCAAGCCACAGCGCTGGATGCGCGCCGGCTCGATTCTCATTTCCCTCGCAGCCATCACCTTGCTTGCGACTGCGTTCGGAGCGCGTTTCTATCCTGCCTCCTTGTCTTCCGTTTTGCTGACGCTTGTTCTTATCGCTCTTTGTGTAGCGATTGCTTTGCATGTTCGATTTCTGCGTCTGGCTCGTCGCGAACAACGGGAGACGGCTAGCGCGCTTGACGCCACGGAGCGCGAATATAAATCCGTCTTCGACAGCACACTGGATGGCATTTTGATTCTCGATGACCGTGGAATCTGTCTCGAAGCCAATCCGGCAGCACAAACAATGTGTAGTACCAGGCGCGACGAACTCGTCGGGCAGTCAATAGCGAAATTCTACGGAGGGGATGATTTCGAGGGCTTCTGGAGGCAGTTTTTTGATCACAGGCACGACCATCGCGAGGCACAGATCGTCCGGAAAGACGGCAAGACCATCTTCGTCGAATACACCGCGAAGGCGGATTATCTGCCCGGAAAGCATGTTGCCGTCCTGCGGGACATCTCCCGTAGGAAGCAGACGGAAGCAGCTTTGCGGGAAAGCGAAGAACGATTTCGGCAGATGGCCACCAACATCCAGGAAATTTTCTGGATGCTCGACGCAGAGAACATGAAGGTCCTCTATGTCAACCCGGCATATGAAAGTATCACCGGACGGCCCTGTGAATCGTTAGTGGAAGATCCCAAATCCTACGAAGAGGTCATCCATCCAGAGGACCGCGTCCGCATTCTTTCACGGCTGGGCGAATCGGTTCAAACCGGCCAGTTCGACGAGGAGTTCCGCATTGCCAAACCGGATGGCGCGACTCGGTGGGTGTGGGTGCGGGGATTTCCCGTGCGTGATTCTGCGGGAATTGTCCGGCGCCTCGTGGGAACTGTCCAGGACATTTCTGCGCGAAAATCAGCCGAAGAGGAGATAGCTCGAAACCTCGACAGGGCGGAGTCTGCCGGAGCGGAGGCCGACGCTTTTCGCAGGGCAACCCTTGCCCTCACGCAGAATCTCAGCATGGACTACGTTTTGGACACGCTGCTTCAGTCGCTCCTGAAACTTGTTCCGTGTGAATCAGCCCGCATCCTGTTAGTGGAAGCCGGCACCCGGCTCTTCCTTGCACGCGAGATGCAAGGGTGCGAGACGAATCGCCGGATCGCGAAATCGCCTGAAACCCTTGATGCGAAGGAGAGCGAATTTCTGATGCACGTTCTCGCCGGCAGGAACAGTCTGCTCATTACGAACACTGGGGTAGAGACAGGCTGGAGTTCTTTCAAGGGTTTTTCACATCTGCGCTCGTGGTTGTGTGTGCCGCTCGTTGCATCGCAACAGGTGCTCGGACTTCTTTCGCTGGGTGATTCTCATGCTCAGGCGTTTACGCAGGAACACTTGCGCCTTGCCAAATCTCTCGCGATCCCTGCCGCGGTTGCCATTCAAAATGCTCGGCTTTACGAGCAGGCCGAAATCTTTCGTGCCGAACTCGGACAGCGCCTTATTGACTTGGAGCAGGCACAGAAAGAGCTTCGAGAAGTACATCATGGCAAGGAATTATCCTAACTCCCGTCGAGTTGAAGTGAGACGCGAGAACCATCGGACGCTTGACCACCGAGGAGCATTCGGTTCTGAGCCGAATGATGTCGGACACTTCGAACAGAAAGTCATACGACCAGCGGAAGACCTGCTTGCCCAACAGCCGTTCTCCAGAGCCATATGACTACAACGGTGTTTGAAACCGTTGTCCTCCGGGGTCGAAGGTCTAGGAAGAACCTTAGTTCTCCGGCGAACAGCAGACGATGGGTTTGTCTCTCGTGTCTCTGGGACGTGAAGACAAAGGTGCCCTGCTAAGGTATATGCAGGTCAGATCCGAATTGTGTCAGCTGGCGGTGCTATGAGCGGGCAAAGTATAGAAGGAGCTTCACGTCGTTTTCGTTCGCGTCGAGCGCGCGGAGCGCGGCGAGGTATGCGGCGCGCGTGTCGCCTTCCGCGACGAGATCTTTTCCGGCACCCCAGGTAAAGTCCGGATGGCCCAACTTCACGGCGACGACGTCGGTGATCATGCGTGCGTGGCGTCCGTTTCCGTTGGGAAACGGATGGATTTTCGAAACAAGCTGATGATGAAAACGAACTAGGGATTCGTCGACCGGGAACGTCTTGTGTTCCAGCCAATACTGAACGTTGCCGAGGAGCTGCGGAATGCGCTGTAGGATTTCGCGCGAATCACAGCCAATATTTAGTTCATGTTTGCGGTACGTTCCCGCCCATTTCCAAACGTTATCGAACATGCGGTAATGCAGCTCTCGGACGTAAGATTCTTCGAGCGGGTCCGTGGATTTCATCGTGCGATTGTCAAAGGCCCATTCTCGCGCGCGCAGAATGTTCAGCGCTTCGTATTCGTTCAACTCTCCCATGGTGCTGATGCGGGGAATCAGTTGTTCGGCTTCCTCCGGACGAATGGGCGTGTTCCCGTCGGAGTATTTGTGGTCGAGGATGAAGTTCATTTTGATTTGCCATTCAAGCGTCGCTGGACTTCATCCTCAATCAGTTGGTTGGCGTTCTCGGGTTTTTGGTCTTCTAGCGCCATCGTATGAACGACGCTCTTGACGTCACGAGATGCTCGCTCTCGTGTGGGGTGTTCGGCGAGTTCGGCGAACGAGCCGGACTTCGGCACGAGCGCGTAAATAAGGTCGCATCCCATGGCATCGGCGACGCGGCGCAGAGTGCCCAAAGTGATGCGGTCGGTGGCCTCGGCACGTTCGAATTTTTGAACGGTTTGCCTCGGCGCGCGCAGGTGCTGGCCGACTTCCGCTAAGGTCAGGCCGAGCGCTTCGCGTATGGAGGCAATCCATCCGCCCGAAGGTCGCGGGGGTAAACTCCTTGCTTCACTAAGGTTGCGGTCGAGCTGGGATAGTCGTAAATGTCTAAATTGGCGGTCCATAAGGCTCTCCTGTCATCCTATAGTGCGACAACTTTACGACAATTGTCAACTCAGAAGATGACATTTACTGCTTTACTGACAACCTATAAGGTGACATTTTATTGATAGTTGTCATCCTATAGGATGACATGACTTGCTTTGATTTCCTAGCTAAACAAGGCAAGGTTACGGTGACCTGATTATGTCGCCTTCCTGGAAATTACTCGGGCCTCTGGAAACGGCAAATGGAATGCTCCTGTTTGGGGTTTCGACCGCGATGATTTTTGCGGTCATTCAACGGTTGGTTAAGGTCAGGTTTGTCGATCTGAAGGACTGAGTGCGTGCGTGGGAGGTCCAGGATAGCTAGGTGGCTATCCGACGCCAAACAAAGGCTTATGATGTTCGGCTGTGTGGTTAACAGCCTAATGCTCGATGGCCAAGCTCATGAGTCGCCGGTCAAACGTCTTGGTTATGCGTGCTGCCTGTCGCATCCCAAACAAGTTTTCGGAATTCCTCTCGATTAGCGCTTAGCCGATTTGGAGCACGCACAGAAGGAACTTCGAGAAGTGCAGCACGGAAGTTTTCTAATTCGCGAACTGGTTCACAACCACGGACCCACTGGTCGCAATACCTGCCAAATTGACACCCGAGGAGGAGACGACGTGATGAGCGACGCAGACGTGGCACGTCTCTAATTTCCTTCGGTCGTGGAAGTATCGTCTTCCGCTGGACGATGTTCCGACCACAAGAAAGGTATTTCACCGTTCCCACGTCGCCTCGCGGCAGTATTTGGCCCTTCCGCACTGGCCGTTTTTCCGAGCAGGGAAGAAGGGTGATCCAGTGCTGGAGATTGCACGGGTGTGGCCCATAAGAGGTTTGTGGCCAATCCCGTCACTACGCCGCCTCGGGAAGCACGCTTCTGAAAAACATCGGTGGTTGACAAGGGGTTGGACCTTCACCGAAGCAATCCTGTCCTTCGAGTGAATTCGACACGGTGTTTTGTCCCATGGCAGATCGTACGGCCAGCGCGACGAGCAGCTATTCTTTCCGGTTTTTTTCACCGGAAGAAGTCAATCGAATTCTGCGCGAAGGTGTGAAGCGTGGCCGAACTGGTTCGCACGATGCGATCGAGAGAATCCTGAAGCACGAGCCGGGCCTCGGACGCGCGGAATTATGGCGACGAATTCGTCACCTCAAACAATCGTCGAATGGAAGGCTTTATCAGCGCACGGCCTGGAGTCCAGAAGACGACCAAATCCTTCGAAAAGGTTATGAGGGAGGCTGGAAAGGGAAGCGCGAGGCGGTGCGCGAACTTCTTAGGCGGCATCCCGGTTGGCAGCCTCACTCGATTTGGGGCCGGGCCGCCAAGCTTGGACTTGTAAGGAAGAGCCCGCAAAAAAACCGACAGCACTCCCGACAGCCTTGGACCGAAGACGACGACCGAATCCTTCTGGCCATGGCAGGATACAAAACCGCGGAATTCATCGCCAAGGCCTTACATCGATCCGAAAATGCCGTCCGCTACCGACTTGCGGTGCTAGGCAAGAGCAGTCGCGTTCATCTAGAAGGATATGCTCGACGGACCCTAGCAAAAGAGTTGCATCTCGGGAGCCGTACAATCCAGCGCCTCATTGTTCAGGGTTTGCTTGAGGTTCGGGATCCTCGCATTACGCGGAAGTCCATGGAAGACGCATGCAAGACAGGACGCCTGACGGCGTCGCTGCATGACCAACTGCCTGATGCTAAGGAATCCGCAGCGATCCCGCTAGAAGAAGGGCCTGCTACAACACCGTCGACCAATGCAATGCCAGTTGCGCCCGGCGGCCCATCAAAGCCGCCTCGTTCTTGTCGGGCCAAAAGAATCTGGGCGGATGTGGCGAGGCAACTCAGTGTGGACGCCAGTCTGATCGAGCAGCTCATCTTCCGTGGCGTGCTTAAACTCTATGATGCCCGAGTCACCGAAAAATCTCTAACAAGGTTTTGTGCACGGTACGGCGCGTTGATCAAATCCGATTTTCTCGATGCGGAAACACGGGATTGGCTTGCTGGCTGCATGGATCTTGCGCCAACTGCGGGCAAGGACGAAGCTGGCAGGTTGGAAGCTTTTCGTAGGCACGCAGAAGTGGTCAGGACCTGTGAAGGTTGCGACAGAGCAATTCGTGGCAACGTGTTCTTCAGACACAGCAAGAGGTGTCCTCAGCGGAATACGTGCACTGAATCGAAAGTGTCTGTGGCGAAACGAATTCAATCCGCCGAGGAGGCAGGAGGGAAGTAATTCCGGTCATTGTTAGTTTCTGTTCCCGCGCCAGAAGGCCAAACTCCTTGCAAGCGCTGCAAAAGAATGGCGGGAGCCACGGAACTCGAATGCGGGGCCAGCGTGACAGGGCAGCGTTCTAACCAACTGAACTACGTCCCCAGCCGTGGAATCAACAACTTA
>Ga0210409_10000178_pt1 | contig 132566 bp, 94 predicted proteins | sample IncBWH17MmetaG_FD_161649 | JGI IMG/M metagenome (GOLD analysis project Ga0210409, IMG submission 161649) | Forest soil microbial communities from Barre Woods Harvard Forest LTER site, Petersham, Massachusetts, United States - Inc-BW-H-17-M | ecosystem: Environmental > Terrestrial > Soil >...
GAGCTCCATGCCGAGCCGCGGAGAGTGCCAGCGGTGAACTTCACGTTTCATCCATTGCCTCTCGTGAATTGCGGGGTGAGAAAGTATGCCAGCGTCACTCCTCAAGGGCAATCGCTTTGGACGGGCAGTCCAACAGTGGTTTCAATCCCAAGGCTCCTCCGCTAGAATGAGTCCGCGCATTTCGCGATGCAGACAAGGAGTTACCAAACTATGGCAACACCATCCCAGTCCCAACGACCCTCGCCGGAGCGCATCTTCGGCGTGCTGAACGCGTTTCATAGCTCGGCGGCACTGAAGACCGCGATTGAGCTGGGCATTTTCACAACAATCGCTGAAGGCGCCGATCGGGCGAACGCCATTGCACAGCGAGTGAATGCAGCGGAGCGCGGCGTCCGTATCCTTTGCGACTACCTGACGATTCATGGGTTCCTGAGCAAGACCGAGGATCGCTACGCCCTCACGCAGGAGTCCGCGATTTTTCTGAACCGCCATTCGCCTGCTTATATGGGGACGCTGGCGGATTTCCTCGCGAGCGAAGAGCACAAGAGAGATTTCGACGCCTTGACGGCTTCGGTGAGGAAAGGCGGAGCGGCCGTCGCACAAGGAGACAACACCAAGCCGAACGACGAACTGTGGGTGAGCTTCGCGAGAACCATGGCGCCGTTGACGACCGTGTCGGCCGGGTTCATCGCTGAGCTTACGGGCGCAAAAGAAGGAAAAGCCTGCAAAGTGTTGGACATCGCGGCGGGACACGGGATGTTTGGAATCACCATTGCCAAACAGAATCCGAACGCGCAAATCACGGCGGTGGACTGGGCGCCGGTCCTGGCAGTCGCGAAAGAAAACGCAGCGGCGGCCGGCGTGGCCGATCGAGTATCACCACGACCGGGAAGCGCGTTCGAGGCAGACCTCGGCAATAGCTACGATATCGTGCTACTGACGAACATCTTTCACCATTTTGACATTCCCACTTGCGAGAAGCTAATGCGCCGTGTTCATGTGGCCTTGAAGCCTGGCGGAAAAGCCATCACGCTGGAGTTCATCCCCAATGAAGACCGCATCACGCCGCCCATGGCCGCGGCATTTAGCTTGATCATGCTGGCCGAAACGGATGCGGGCGACGCCTACACTTTCTCGCAATATGAGAAGATGTTCCGCAGCGCGGGGTTTGCGAAAACCACACTGCATCCTGTCCCGGACATGCCGCAACAGGTGCTCCTCTCAGAAAAGTAGGAAACGATCGTGAAGAAGAAAAAGACAGTCAAAAGAAAGAGTGCGGTAGGAGATCGCGATAAGGCCTTGCGGGAGCACCTCGTCGCTCTTTTGAAGGGCGGAGGCGCACACGTGCACTTTATGGACGCGATTGATGGTTTTCCCGAAGCGCAGCGCGGTGCGTTCATCGAAAGCCTGCCGCATAGCGGATGGCAATTGCTGGAGCACGTGAGGCTTGCTCAGTGGGACATTCTGGAGTTCAGCCGCAACGCGAAGCACAAGTCGCCGGGCTTTCCCGAGGGTTACTGGCCAAAGACGCCAGTGCCGCCAGATACCGCGGCTTGGGACAACTGCGTAAAAGCGTTTCAGCACGACCTGCAAGAAATGATCAAGCTGGTGAAAAATCCACGGACCGACTTGTTCGCCAATATTCCGCACGGCGACGGGCAAACGATACTTCGTGAAGCGCTCATTCTGGCGGATCACAACTCCTATCACTTGGGACAATTGGTGGATTTGCGGCGCGGGCTGGGAGCCTGGCCAGAGCAATAAGAAAGCAACGCTTTCGGCGGATTCGGCCACACAAAAATCGCACAAGAATCGACTTGGCAAAGTTTCTGACTCCCGCGCTTGCAAGAAATAGAAATGGCGGTAGGATGGAGCCTGACGACGGACGGTTTTGTGTCTATTTTCGTTCATCTTCAGAGTGAGGCCGCATGATTCATGTTGAAAATGTAGGTCGGCGTGGATTCCTGAAAGGCGTGGTCGGCGCGGGAGCGTTTGTGCTCAGCGTTCGGTGGATGCCTGAGGAAGTGTTCGGAGCACAGCCGAAGGCCTCTGCGGCCGACGCGATGACACACGCGGCGCTCCGGCCTAACGTCTACCTAGCGATCGATACGGATGGAACGGCCTACGTGATCGCGCATCGCTCGGAAATGGGAAGCGGCAGCCGAACCGCACTTCCGCGCATTGTGGCGGACGAACTCGATGCGGACTGGGCGCGCGTGAAAATTGTCCAGGCCATCGGTGACGAGAAATACGGGGACCAGGATACGGATGGCTCGCATTCCGTGCGCAGCTTTTTTGACACGCTACGCGAATCCGGCGCGACGGCACGGCTAATGCTGGTGCGGGCGGCAGCGGCGCAATGGGGCGTGCCCGCAGCGGAATGCACGACGGAATTGCATACGGTGGTGCACAAACCATCCGGAAAGAAATTGGGTTACGGAGAACTCGCAGTTGCGGCGGCGAAATTGGAAGTGCCGAAAAAAGAAGAGGTGAAGTTGAAAGCGCGCAGCGAGTGGCGCTACATCGGCAAAGGCACCACCAGCTACGACTTGAAAGACATGTGCACCGGAAAGGCCGGCTACGGACAGGACACGCGCATGGAAGGAATGCTTTACGCCAGCGTGGCGCACCCGCCGGTTTTTGGCGGCATTTTGAAGTCCGTCGATGACAAAGCGGCGCTTGGCGTTGCTGGCGTGAAGCAGACGGCGACAATCGATGCCTTCAAGCCTCCGGTTGGTTTTCAGGCGCTCGGCGGCGTGGCGGTCTTGGCGGACAACACGTGGGCGGCGATGCAGGGGCGGAAAAAACTGAAGATTGAATGGGAGAAGAGCCCGCACAGCGTGTGGAACTCGGATGCGTATAGGAAAGAGCTGCAAGAAACGGCGCGGAAACCCGGCAAGGTGGTGCGAGAGAGCGGCAACGTGGACGCGGCGTTCGCAAAAGGCGGGAAGATGGTCGACGCTGAGTATTACGCGCCGATGCTGGCCCATGCTTCGATGGAGCCACCGGCCGCACTGGCGGTGTACCGCGACGGAAAAGTGGAAACGTGGACAGCCACGCAGAATCCGCAGGGTGCCCGGGATGCGATTGCGCAGGCAGTAGGAGTGAAGAAAGAAGATGTGACGGTAAATGTCACGCTACTGGGCGGCGGGTTTGGCAGGAAATCGTTTCCAGATTTTGCGGTGGAGGCAGCCGTACTTTCGAAGAAGACCGGAAAGCCTGTGAAAGTGGTCTGGAGCCGCGAGGATGACATCAAGTTTGACGTCTATCATTCGGTGGCCGCGATGTACATGAAAGCTGCGCTGGGGCCTGATGGAAGACCTACTGCGTGGCTGCAGAGAACTGTTTTCCCGCCCATTGGATCGACGTTCGACCCGAGCGCAACCTATTCGGAAGCAGGCGAGCTAGGATTGGGCTTCACGGATGTCCCGTTTGCAGTAGCGAATCTGCGCGCGGAGAATGGCCCGGCCACGGCGCACGTTCGAATCGGCTGGTTCCGATCAGTCGCCAACGTGTATCACGCGTTCGGGATTAGTTCGTTTGCCGACGAGCTGGCGCATGCGGCGGGAAAGGATTCGGTCGAATATCTGCTGCAACTGCTCGGACCGGACCGCATCATTCCGAGGAGTGACCTCCCGAAAGAGTTTCCGAATTATGACGGAGCCTATGAGCAGTATCCAATCGATACGGCAAGATTCCGTCGCGTACTCACGCTGGCAGCGGAAAAGTCCGGATGGGGCAAACAGAAACCGGGGAATGGCTATGGAATCGGCATAGCCATACACCGGAGTTTTCTGACTTACGTGGCCACCGTGGTGCAGGTGCAAATCGACAACGCCGGGCAAGTGCAGATCAAAAGAGTGGACACCGCTCTGGACGCCGGCACGGTAGTGAACCCTGAGATGGCGCGCCAGCAGTTTGAAGGCGCGGCGGTCATGGGAACGAGTCTCGCTCTCTATGGAGAAATCACAGCGACCAACGGTGTGATTGACCAATCCAACTTCGATTCCTATCCTATGGCGCGGATGAACGTCGCGCCACGCGAAACGAATGTATACATCGTCCCGAGCGAAGCGCCACCGGCTGGGATCGGCGAGCCCGGGTTGCCTCCTTTTGCCCCGGCGGTTTGCAACGCTATCTTCGCCGCCACCGGCAAGCGCATCCGTGAATTGCCGCTCGCAAAGGCGGGACTCGCATAGTTTTTGCGGAGAGCGCTTGCAGAAAAAACTGTTTTTCGCAGCCCCGATGATTTTTTCGCTCGTCCTGCCATGTGCCGCGCAGCGAAAACCGGTTCTACCTCAGATTGATCTGCCGCATCCCTACTATTTTCGCGAAATGTATTTGCCGCAACTGACCAGCGGGCCGAGTAGCGTAGCGTGGTCGCCGGATTCGAAGGAACTTGTGTATTCGATGGCCGGATCGTTGTGGCGGCAAGAGCTCGACTCAAAAACCGCGCAACAACTGACGGACGGCCCCGGGTACGACTACCAGCCAGACTGGTCTCCAGACGGAAAAAATGTTGTATACGTTTCGTACCAAAAAGACGCCATTGAGTTGTGGCTGCTGGACTTGGCGACGGGAAAGACGGAGCAACTCACCAGCGGGGGCGCAGTGAATGTGGAACCGCGCTGGTCTCCCGACGGAAAGCACATTGCCTTCGTCTCGACTTCCTACAACAAGCGCTTTCATATTTTCCGCGCCGACGTGCGCGGCGGAAAGCTTGAGAATGTCGTGCGGCTTACGGGCGAAACGAAGAGCGATCTTCCCCGCTACTACTACAGCGCCTACGACATGGAAATCAGTCCGGTGTGGACGCGCGACGGCCGGGAGATCCTCTTCATCTCCAACAAAGGGCACATCCACGGAACTGGTGGCTTCTGGCGTATGAAAGCGGAGCCAGGAGCGGAAGCCCGCGAAATCCATTACGAAGAAACAAACTGGAAAGCGCGGCCTGATTTTTCGCCCGACGGCTCGCGCATGGTCTACAGCTCCTACCTCGGCCGCCAGTGGCACCAACTCTGGGTGATGCCCGCAAACGGCGGCGACGCTTTTCCCATTTCCTATGCGTCGGAAGACAAGGATTCAGACTTCTACGACTACACAAGAAACAACAGCGGATGGGACGAGACTTATGTGCGCTGGTCTCCGAATGGAAAGCAACTGGCATTCATCTCCAATCGGAGCGGAAACACTACGCTCGGCCTTCAGGACATTCCTGGAGGGCATCAGCAAGAACTAAGAACCGAAAAGAGACAGTACCTGCATCAGCGCGCACACCTTGAGATCTCCGTGAGCGATCTCTCCACGAGCTCAGAAATGGCGCGCATTTCCGTTACTGACGAAAGTGGCCGCTTCTGGGCTCCCAGAGACTGCTGGATCCATGCGGATGATGGCTTCGATCGGCGCCAAGCGAGTTACGAAGCGCACTACTTCTACGACACACGAGAGTCCTACTCCGAAGATAGGGGGATCGACCTGCCTCCCGGCAAGATCACCGTGGAAGTGCTGAAGGGATTCAAGTACAAGCCCGAACATCGAACGATAACGTTGAAGGCCGGCGAGAGCGAAGAGTTGAAAGTGGAATTGAAGCCGCTTGGCTGGCCTTCGGAGACCTGGGGCCGTTGGGTCAGCGGCGACCTGCATGTACACATGAACTATGGGGGCACTTATGTGAACGACGCCGCTAATCTTGAGAATCAAGCCGAGGCGGAAGACTTGGAGGTCATCAACAATCTCATCGTCAATAAAGAGCAGCGCTTTCCGGATATTTCTTATAGAAAGCGGCAGGTCGATGGCGATCAGGATGCGTTAATCGTACACGGCCAGGAGTTTCATACGAGTTATTGGGGGCACCGCGGGTTGCTGAATCTCAAGGATCATCTTCTGCTGCCGGGCTATGCGGGATATCCAAATACGGCCGCGGCAAGCTTGTATCCCATGAATGCCGACGTATACGACATGGCGCACGCGCAAGGCGCGCTGGTGGGAGCGGTGCATCCGTTTGACACAGTGCCGGATCCGTTCGCCAATCCGCCGCAACGGATCACCGACGAACTTCCCATCGATGTAGCGCTGGGAAAACTCGATTACATGGAGATTGTCGGCTTCAGCGATCATCGATCGACGGCGGCCGTATGGTACAAGTTGCTGAATCTCGGATTTCGCATTCCCGCTGGGGCGGGCACGGATGCCACTGCGGATTACGCGGCCCCAATCCGCGGCCAAGTCGGAATGGATCGCATTTATGCCTGGGTGCCGGAGTGGCCGTTGAATGTCGAGCTTTGGTTCGAGGCGCTGAAAAAAGGACGGACCTTTGCGACGAACGGACCATTGCTCGAATTCACACTGGGAGGGCAGCGCGTCGGCGATGAACTGAAATTCGCCGGGCCGCAGGCGGCGGTTCCCTTCACCGCGAAGTTGCGGTCCATTGTTCCGGTGGATCATCTCGAACTCGTTTGCAACGGGCGCGTGGTGCAATCGTTTTTGCAGGATGGACCAAAAGATTCCGCCGACGCCAAGGGCGCTGTCCCAATCAAAGAGAGCGGCTGGTGCGTGTTGCGTGCCTCGAGCGACAAGGCGGAATACCCGGTGCTGGACAACTACGCTTATGCCGCAACCAGTCCGATCTACGTGACGGTAGGCGGAAAACCGCCGCATTCGCCGGAAGATGCGAAATATTTTTCGGCGTGGATCGATCGCGTGCTGGACACCACCTCACGCTACCCGCACTGGAATTCCCCCGAAGAAAAAGAACACGTCCTGCAGAAACTTCGCGAAGCCAAACAAGTCTTCGAAAAAATGTTTTAGCTTCCCCCCGAAGCGGGCGGGGGCAATTACCTTTGATGCGCCAAGGGCGATGTTTCGCTTGTCTGCTCTGCATCCAAGCTCCAACATGAACTGAACTGGAGTGGTCGGTCTTGGGAGCTCTATGGACTTGGTGCTTGGAATTCAGCATCTTGACGTTTCGTATCGCTCGCGCGAAGGGTACCTGCGCCCCGCGTTAACCGGCGTGAGCTTTGGGATGAAGCCGCGCGAAATACTTGGGGTGCTCGGTGAATCGGGGTCGGGCAAGAGCACACTTGCGACGGCGATTGTGCGACTTCTTCCACCAAATGCCCACATCACTAAGGGCGCCGTCCATTTTGAAGGGAAGGATCTTCTTCAGGCAGAGTTGCAAGAATTGCGGCCAATCCGCGGCGGGCGCATTTCGTTGATTTTTCAAGAGCCGTCTCTGGCGCTCCATCCAACGCTGCGCGTTGGCGAACAGGTTCGCCAGGTGCTGGCGGCACATGCAGCGGCAAGCAAGAGCGCTCTACGCGAGAAAACGCTACAGGTGCTTGCAACGGTGTTCCCTGAAGAGGCGGAGCGCATTTCGCGGTCGTATCCACACCAGCTCAGCGGAGGGCAGCGGCAGCGCGTGCTGATCGCGCAAGCTATCGCTTGCGGCCCACGGGTAATCATCGCGGACGAGCCGACGGCATCGCTCGACCCCACGACGCAAATGGAAATCCTTGGCGTGTTTCGAACGCTCAAAGAAAAGCTGGGGCTTGCGATGATCTTCATCACGCACAATCCGGCTTTGCTCGCGGACTTCGCGGATCGCGTGATGGTCCTCTACGGCGGGCGGGTCATCGAATTGGGCCCAGCCGCGACCGTACTGGCGTCGCCCCGGCATCCCTACACCAAGGCTCTCTTTCAGTCCATTCCCTCGAGTCTTGAGGGGCGAGACAATAGCCGCAAGACAAGGCTGCCTGCGATTGCTGGCGACTGGTCGCCTATGTCTTCCAGACAGGAGGAGTGTTCCTTCGCGCCAAGATGTGCGGAGAGAATGGATGTGTGTAGCGCTCGCGAGCCCGAACTGGTGAGCTTGAGTGAGACTCATACGGTTTCCTGCTTCAAATATGAAGAGTGAAGAATCCATCGCCGACCAGGACGCGCGGCCAATTTTGAAGGTCGCGAGCCTGGCGAAACGCTACACAAAGCGAAGCCTCGGCGGCCGGCGGGAAGAACTGTTTGCATTGAACGGCATCGACTTCTCCATTCTTCCGGGGACGACGCTGGCGGTGGTTGGGGAATCCGGATCAGGAAAAAGCACGCTAGCACTCTGTGTGGCATGTCTGGAGCGGCCGACATCCGGGAGCATCTGGTTTGAAAATAGAGACGTCGTCACGTTGGCAGAAAATGAGCGGCGCGAGATACGTCCACAAATACAGCTGGTTTTTCAGGATCCGGCGAATTCTCTGAATCCGAGATGGAATGCTCTCCAGATACTCATCGAACCGTTCGTCTTGCAGAAAACTATCAAGAATGGGGAGAGGAAGGAACGGGCTTTTTCGTTGCTGGAACGGGTTGGTCTTTCTTCGCAGATTGCGGGGAGGCTTCCCTCTGAGTTAAGCGGCGGCCAGCGCCAGAGGCTGGCGATCGCCCGGGCACTGACCCTGGAGCCGAAGCTGCTCATTCTTGACGAGGCACTCTCGGCTCTCGATTGTTCCGTACAAGCCCAGATCGCAAATCTTTTGATGGAGCTACAAAGTTCACTTGGAATGACCTATCTCTTTATCACGCACGACCTCGCGATGGCGGCGCAATTGGCCGACGAAATCGCGGTGATGAGTCGCGGCCGGATCGTGGAGCATGGCTCTGCGGAGGAAGTCCTGCGAGAGCCCAAGCACGAATCCACGCGACACCTCCTCGCCGCGGTGCCTAGAATCCCACGCACGCCGAGTTCGGTGATTGGCTGATTATGCGCTATCTCCTTCGCCGAACCGTGCACGCCCTTTTTCTAGTACTCGGTGTTTCGATCCTCGCTTTCCTGTTTACGGCGCTGGCACCTGGAAACTACTTCGACGAGATGCGCCTAAATCCACAAATTTCTCCCGAGGCAGTGGCCGCGCTGCGAGCCCAATACGAACTCGACCGGCCGCTTCCTCTGCGTTACTTATCCTGGATGAACTCCGTGCTTCACGGTCAGATGGGATACTCGTTTGCGTACAATAGCCCTGTCGCGCCAATTCTATTCGCGCGTGCGCGAAATACGCTGCTTCTCACGATTACCGCCACGCTGATAGCCTGGGCTATCGCTCTACCGCTTGGAATTTGGAGCGCCGAGCGATTTGGACGTTTGCCGGACCGCTTGCTCACGTGGGCGACGGCAGCGCTTTTGATTGTCCCCGATCTCGCGCTCACTTTGGGCCTCCTCGTACTCGCCGTTAGGACAGGCTGGTTTCCGACGGGGGGCATGACCTCTCTCGATTTTGGGAGCCTTCCACCGGGCGGCAAACTTCGCGACCTCGCGTTGCACATGACGTTACCGGTTGTGGCACTCGTGCTATCAGCGCTGCCTCTACTCATAAGACATGTCCGCGCGGCAGTGGCCGAAGTTCTCGACGCCCCGTTCATGCTCGCCGCAAAAGGGCACGGTATCCCCAGACGCACGCTGCTTTACCACTACGCTCTGCGCGCAGCAGCGAATCCGCTCATTTCTCTCTTCGGTTTCAGCATCGGCGCGTTGTTGAGCGGATCGTTGCTCATCGAAGTCGTGATGAGCTGGCCGGGCCTCGGACCGCTTTTGTTAGAGTCGATCCTGTCGCGTGATCTCTACGTGGTCATCGGAGGGGTGCTGCTCTCCACGCTGTTTCTTGTGAGTGGCAATTTCCTCGCCGATATTCTTCTCTATTGGGCTGATCCTCGAATCCGCACGGAAAGCGGAGTCCGGTGAGCGCCCCGCGCACTTTCGTCAAGTGGCTTGTCACTCTCGGCTCGCTCCACGCGATTGTGGTTTGCGCCGGTTTTTTCACTCCCTACGACCCCATCGAGCAGGATCGCAAGAATCCGTACTTCCCGCCGATGCGACTTCATCTCGTGGACGAGCAAGGGCGTCTCCACCTGCGCCCGTTTGTGTATGCGCTGAAATTGAGAGCAGGGACGTTTGATCAATACGAGCCGGACACTAGCCAATCCGTTCCGGTGAAGTTCTTTAAGAGCGGCGCCCGCTACCGGCTGCTTGGATTCGTGCCGTCGCGGATCCACCTATTCGGCTCTGAGGGCACGCGTATTTGTTTGCTCGGAACGGATGCCTACGGCCGAGATCAATTCTCCCGGCTTCTGTATGGCGGCCAGATATCGCTACTCGCTGGAATCCTGGGAGCGGGATGTACGTTATCCATTGGCTTGTGCGTGGGCGCAGCAGCAGGTTACTTCGGCGGCTGGAGGGACAACGCCCTGATGCGTGCAGCCGAGGTGTTTCTAGCACTGCCTTGGCTCTACCTGCTCTTCGCTCTTCGCGCTTTCCTGCCGCTATCCGTTAGCCCATTGAAAGCCTTTTTTCTGATTGTCGCGGTCATTGGAGCGGTGGGATGGGCCCGTCCGGCGCGACTCGTACGTGGAGTTGTCCTCAGCGCCAAGGAGCGCGATTTTGTTCGCGCGGCACGAGGCTTCGGCGCAAGCGACTTCTATTTGCTGCGACGACATATCCTGCCGGAAACATCTAGCGTCCTTTTGACGCAAGCCGCAATTCTTATCCCCCAGTTTGTGCTGGCCGAAATGACGCTCTCGTTTCTCGGGCTCGGTGTGCCGGAACCCACCCCAAGCTGGGGAAATCTCCTCTCCAGTCTTCAGCAGTACAGCGTCTTGGTCTCTTACTGGTGGATGTACATACCTGCAATGGCGATGGTGCCGTTCTTTCTAGGATACCTAGGGTTAGCGAGTTCATTGCAGGAGCGGCTGGAGCCGTACAAGATAGAGAGGAGGATTCCCGGGGGCCTGGCGTGAATAACCGAAGAGCAATACCCTTCTATCGCCGGATTTTCCTTGCTCTATCTGCCGTTTTTTTACTCTTGCCCGGCCCGGGCACTGCCTATCCGCAACAAAAACTCCCCAAGGAAGAATTGCTGGTCTTGCCTGGCGAAGTGGGCAAGACGGGAGGCCGGCTCGTCGTCGCGCTGCGCGGGGAGCCAAAAACACTAAATCCATTGATAGCTGCTGATACGCGATCCCGGGAGGTCATCGGTATCATGCAAGCCGACCTCGTCCATATTAATCGTGCAACGCAACTCACCGAATCTGCGTTGGCCAAGTCCTGGAAGATCTCGGCTGACGGCCTTCAATACACGGTCGTCCTCCGGCAGGGGCTCAAGTTTTCGGACGGCCAGCCTCTTGATGCCGATGATGTTCTATTCACCTTTCGCGTGTACCTCGACGAAAGCGTGCATGCCCCGCAGCGCGACCTCCTGATTATCGGCGGAAAGCCAATCACCGTCCGCAAGCTGGATGCGAGGACTGTAGTCTTCCAGCTACCCGAAACTTACGGCGTTGGCGAAAGGTTATTCGACGGCTTGGCGATTCTGCCCAGGCACCTTCTGGAGAAACCATATCAGGAAGGAAAGCTCGGCCAGATCGGCACGCTCGCAACCGCAGCGAATCAATGGGCGGGACTAGGTCCTTTTCGATTGAAAGAGTATGTTGCCGGGCAGCGGCTGGTGCTTGAACGAAATCCCTATTATTGGAAAACCGATGTCAAAGGGAATCGCCTGCCCTATGCGGATGAACTCGCATTCTTATTCGTGCCAAATGCCGACGCACAAGTCCTGAAGTTTCAATCTGGCGAGACGGACGTGATCGCTCCGCTGGGAGCGGAAAACTTTTCCGTTTTATCGCGTCAGCAGAGGGGCTACACAATGACGGATGCCGGGCCGGGACTGGAATATAACTTTCTTTTCTTCAACCTGAACGACCTTGGCGAAAAGGCCTCAGCTGAACTGGCACGCAAACAAAAATGGTTCCGTGAAGTGAAATTCCGCCAAGCAGTTTCGGCTGCTGTGGACCGGGAGGCTATCGTTCGTCTGGTCTATCAGGGGCGCGGCACTCCGCTGTGGGGACTTGTCGCGCCGGGGAACCGCCGGTGGGGAAATCAGAGGCTCGCTCATCCACCTCGGTCGCTGGAACGGGCGCGCACGCTACTCAAAGAGGGAGGATTCTCCTGGAGCAATGGGGCGGACGGAGAATCCACTCTTTTGGATTCCGACCGCAAGCCGGTGGAGTTCTCCATCCTCACGAGTTCATCCAATGCGGACCGCGCGAAGATGGCGACGCTCATCCAGGACGACTTTAAGCAGCTTGGAATACGTGCACAGGTTGTACCGTTGGAATTTCGCTCTTTGTTGGACCGCGTTACCCAAACAAAGGAATACGACGCGTGCGTTATGGGTATTGCCAGCTTTGACGCCGACCCGAATTCCGACATTAATGTTTGGCTCTCCAGCGGGGGAACGCATCTTTGGAATCCATCGCAGGCACATCCCGCCACTGCATGGGAAGCGGAGATTGACCGCCTATTCGGTGAACAAATGAGCGCGCGCACGTTCGAGCAGCGCAAAAAGCTCTATGACCGCGCGCAGGAAATTCTCGCGGAGAACCAGCCGATGATCTTTCTGGCGAGCCCGGACATCCTGGCGGGCGCAAAGAACTCGGTCGGTAATTTTCATCCGGCCGTTCTCGAACCGTACGTACTCTGGAATGTGGAACAGCTATATGTCAAGAGCGGACAGGAGAACGCCACTCGATGAGTCCGGTCATGACCAAGGCGCTGAAGAAGCCGCCGGCCGCGTGGAATGACACCAGACTCGTGAAAGAGTGTCTTTCCGGAAATGAAGAGGCCTGGTCCCAGCTGATTGACAAGTACAAAGCGCTTATTTACTCGATCCCGGTGAAATACGGCCTGACACAGCAGGAAGCCGCGGACGTTTTTCAGGCGACGTGCGTGGAGCTTCTTGTGCGACTGCCGGAATTGCGGGAACCTCGCGCGCTGCCCAAGTGGCTGATGCAGGTGGCTCATCACGAGTGCTACCGCTTGAAGCGGCTGAATCAACGCGTGGTGAGCCGGGATGCGGAGCCGGATTTGCCCGAGCCGGAAACACCGGCAATCGCGGAAAGCCTGGTTCAGCAGACCCAGGAAGAACAGATGCTGCGCGAGGCAATGGCGGCGTTGACGCCACAATGCCGGCGGCTGGTCGAGCTGCTGTTTTTTGAAATACCCTCGCGGCCCTATATAGAGGTTGCCGCGGAGCTCGGCCTGGCTGTGGGCTCCATCGGATTTACACGCCAGAAATGCATCGAGCGGCTGCGGCGCCAACTCGAGGAACTGGGTTTTTGCTGATGCCCGCCACTCTCGCGAAAAATTCAAGCGAGGCGCTGATGGCCGAGCTGGGGCAATTGTCCAGCGAACCGGCACGCCGCAAATTTCTTGCGAAACACAAGAGCTTGATACGCCAGGAAATTGTCGAACAACTGGCAAAACTCGTCGTCCAAAGGGTCCGGGTAAGCACACAAGAAGCGCTTCACCTGGCTGAGGCCGCCGTGCTTATCGCGAAACGATTGCGCCGCAAAGACGCCCTGGCGCTCAGTCTGCGCGCAAAGGCAAATGCTCTCTATTCCTCCGGCGAAAATCGTGCCGCGGTCGAGCACCATCAACAGGCTTTCCAGCTGTACGAGAAGCTGGGCATTTGGAATGAAGCCGCGCGGACTTTGAGCAGCTCGATCCAGCCGATGATCCTTCTGGGCGAATACGACAAGGCGTTCGAAGCGGCCGAACGCGCGCGGGAGATTTTTGCGCGCCTCGACGATCACTGGCGCCTGGCTCGGCTGGAAATCAACGTCGGCAACATCTACCACCGCCAGGACCGGTTCGAAGAATCCATCGCGCAGTACGAGCGCGCCTATACCGGCCTGATGCCCTACAAAGACACGGAGGGAATCGCCGTTGTCCTCAGCAACATGGCCGTTTGCCTGATCAGCCTGAACGATTTCCCGCGCGCCCTGGCCACGTACCAGGGGGCGCGCTCCTTCTGCCTGGAAAACAACATGCCGCTTCTGGTGGCGCAGGCGGATTACAACATCGCGTACCTCTACTACTTGCGCGGGGAGTACAGCCGCGCGATCGAAGCGCTGTACGCAGCCCGGCGCGCGTGCGAAGCCACGGGCGATGCTTACCACTTCGCGCTCTGCCATTTGGACCTCTCCGATATCTACCTGGAACTGAACCTCAGCGAAGAAGCGCGAGAAATGGCGCACGAAGGATTCCTGCGATTCGAGAAGCTGGGGATGGGCTACGAGGCCGCGAAAACACTCGCGAACGAAGCAACGGCGTACGGCCAGCAGGGCAAGACCGTCCAGGCATTGGAGCGTTTCACAAAAGCGCGGGAAATGTTTGCCCGGGAAAAAAATCTCGTTTGGCCCTGGCTGATTGATTTGTACCAGAGCTTATTGCTCTTCCATGAAGGACGTCAATTTGAGGCTCGGCGGCTCTGCGTAGCGGCCGCTGCTTTTTTCGATCAGTCAGCACTCGCGGGGAAAGCGGTACTGGCGCACCTGTTGCTCGCACGGATCGCTTTGCAAGTGGAGGACCCGGCGGAGGCGCAAAAGCAAACGAGCGAATCTCTCGCGCGGCTGAAGGGAGTGCAGTCTCCCGTCCTGGCCTATCAAGCGCACTTGCTCGAGGGACAGATCGCGCAAGCAGCCAACAACCGCGCGGCGGCACACGCCGCCTATCTGGAGGCGCGGAAAGCGCTGGAGGCTTTGCGCAGCCGGCTGCAAGGCGAAGAGCTGAAAATCTCTTTTCTCAAAAACAGAATGCAAGTTTATGAAGCGCTGGTGGACTTGTACATTGCGGGAGACGCAACAACCGCATCCACCGAAGAAGCGCTAGCCTGCATGGAAGCAGCGAAATCGCGCAGCATGATCGAAATGATCTTTCAGAGCGGGCAGAGTCTTCCGCTGGGAGACTCGGGGCAAAGCGATCTCGTCCGCAGAATCAGAGACCTGCGCGAAGAACTCAATTGGTATTATCACCGCATCGAACTCGAACAGCTTCGTCCCGAAGAAAAAACCCATCAAAGGCTCGAAACTCTGCAAGAAAATGCGCAGTTGCATGAGAAAGAGCTGCTGCGAACCTTGCGCGAGCTTCCGGCGCACGAACGGGAAAACGCCACGCTGGAAGCTCCCGCGGATTTTTCTCTCGAGAAACTGCAAGCGGATCTCCCGCGGGACGCAACTCTGATTGAATACTTTTCGGCGGGAGACCGAATCGTCGCCGCCGTCGTTACGCGCACGGAAATCCAGATCCTGCCCGTGACGGTGCTTTCCCGGGTCGCTCATTTTCTCCAATTGTTACGATTTCAGCTCTCGAAGTTTCGCATGGGAAGCGAATACATCCTGCGATTTGAAGAACCGCTTTTGCGTGCCACGCACAGCCACCTGGAATCCCTTTATAGCGAGCTCATTGCGCCGTTGAGGCCGCTCTTGCAGGGAAAGCACCTTGTTATCGTGCCCCACGGGCCGCTCCATTTCCTGCCGTTCCACGCATTGCGGAATGGAGAAGAGTATCTGTGCGATGCCTTCACAATTTCCTACGCTCCCAGCGCGACGGTTTTTTCCGCGTGCCAGGAAAAACGGACAAGCGAGAATACGAGTTCTCTCGTTTTGGGAATTGCCGACGAGCGAGCCCCCCAGATCCTGCAGGAAGCCCAATCCGTGGCAAAGCATCTACCGCAGTCAACTCTTCATCTTGGAGAGCAAGCCACGTCTTCCGTGCTTCGCGAAGAGGGTGCGCAGTGCGGGGTGGTCCATATCGCCACGCACGGAATCTACCGGCAAGACAACCCCATGTTTTCAGGGATCCGGCTGGGAGACGGGTATCTGAATCTGTATGACCTTTACCAAATGAGATTGAACGCAAAGCTGGTAACCCTGAGCGGGTGCGCCACGGGAATGAATTTTGTTGCCGCCGGCGACGAATTATTGGGACTGCAGCGAGGTCTCTTCTGTGCTGGGGCGACGACGTTGTTGCTCTCGTTGTGGGACGTCCATGATCAAAGCACTTCGCAATTGATGCAGCGCTTCTACCAGGAATATTTGCGAACCGACCACATGGCCGGAGCGCTTCAGCACGCGATGCAAGAACTTCGAAGCCAACATCCACACCCCTATTTCTGGGCACCGTTCGTTCTGGTCGGCAAACTCACTGATTCTGCAAGCCTTAGCTAATTCCCCAGACTCCTATATTTATTCCCTGCCTGCCTCCCCTTATGCCACGAGGGTGATAGACCGTCCCATCCACTGGGGAGTGCTGGGTCGCAGAAAGGAATCTGGGGGGAAGAGATGGAACACTTTACGACTGAGAAGTGGATCGATTTCGTGAATCAGGCCGTGGGCTCTAACGAGAGCCAGTTGATGAAGCAACACCTGGAGCAAGGCTGCAAACGCTGTATGAAAACAGTTTCGATATGGCAGAAAGTTCAGCAATCGACGGCTTCGGAGGCAAATTATCAGCCTCCCGAGGGCGCCGTCAGACTCGCCAAGGCAGCGTTTGCAGGAGCCGCGATGGCGGGTCAAAGAAAGGGAGCGGGCAGCCGGGTCAAAGTTCTCTTCGACAGTTTTCTGCAGCCGGTTTTCGAAGGAGCTCGATCGGCAGGAGTCGGTACAAGACAAATGCTCTATCGCGCGGACCCATTTCAGATCGATGTTCAGGTAGAGGCCAAGCCTGGCAGCAGCCGCATTGTCGTAACCGGCCAGATGCTGGACCTGAGCAGTCCGGGAATCATCGCGCGCGACACCCGCATACTTCTTTCCAACATGCGGGGACAGGTAGTGCACATGGCCGCGAATCAGTTCGGGGAGTTTAGCGGAGAAATTGAAAACAGCGGAGACCTGCAGATGACGTTTGCGAGCCCCGGAGGCCAGCCGATTGTGATTTCGCTCCGGGAAGCGCTGGGCCGTCTGCCCGAGGAGATGGCATGAAAGCCAGTGTTTTCATGCAGTTGCAGAACATCGCCGCCTTGGTACGGAAGTACCAAGCCCGCTGGGAGTTTTGTTTAGACAGGAAGGCACACTCGTACTATTTGCGCAAAACATCTGCTCTCTGAAAATAAGAGGGCAAACAACCGCTAATAGCCGAGTAATTCAATTGTGGGAGAACCCAAAGGGGTTGAAACTATGAAACGCATCACACTCATTGTCGCGATGATCGTTCTCACCCTCGGCGCTGCAAAGCCGGCGGCCGCTCAGAACCGCTACATCGTGCGCACCAACGGCGGCTTGTCCTCCGTCCTGAATCTTTGCAATCTCCTGAAGTGTCAGGTGCAGGGTGGGTTGGACGGCCAGGTTGGCCAGACCTTCCTGGTGACCTCCTCAAACAATCTGCTCGGAAACCTGGTGAACGGCGCTCTCAATTTCGTGGAATCGTTGCTCGGAATCGTGAGCATTGAGGCGGATCACCTCCTGCCTATCCCGCAGGCGCCGCTTCCCAACATTCCGTCGGGCCTGTACGACACGGCCCCGGTGAACTACTACGGCACGATTGCTTGGCACGGTTACGTGGCGCAGCCGGCGACTCAGATCATCCGTCTTGCGGATGCGCAGAATGGCTTTCGGATCGGTGGTACAGGCATCGTGGCTGTGATTGACACAGGTGTGGACGTTAACCACCCCGTTCTTTACCCGGTGCTCTTGCCGGGTTATGACTTTACGAGGAATCAGCCAGGCGCTTCCGAATGGCTTGATGTGTCCGGTCTGCAAAACGGCTACATCGACACCAACACCCAGGATCAGCAGCCCGGCTACGTGCAGCAGTCCACCGCTGCCGTTCTGGATCAATCCACCGCCGCTGTTTTGGATGACAAGGACTACGCGGCATTCGGTCACGGCACGATGACTTCCGGTCTGATTCACCTCGTGGCACCCAGGGCCAAGATCCTTCCCCTCAAAGCCTTCTCGTCCGATGGCACTGGCTATCTTTCGAACATCGTCGCGGCTCTCTATTACGCTGTTCAACACAAAGCAAACGTCGTGAACATGAGCTTCGACCTGGCCTCTTCTTCGCCTTCGCTGAATCAGGCGGTGGCCTATGCGAATAAGGCAGGAGTGGTTCTAGTCGCAGCGGCTGGGAACGAAAGCACCAACGCTGCGGTCTACCCCGCCGCCTTGAATAGCTACGTCGTGGGCATTGCCTCAACGACGAATTGGGACAGTCGGTCTACCTTCTCCAACTACGGCGCAGTGGACGTATGGATCGCTGCTCCGGGAGAAAACATCGTCAGCACCTTTCCGGGCGGGACCTATGCGAGCGCATCGGGCACTTCCTTCAGTTCGCCGATCGTCGCGGGCACGGTGTCTTTGATGCTCAGCGCCAAACAGCAGTCCGTCAACCAATCGCAAGCTTCCAAGGCCCTGTCGAACGCGCGGCAACTTACTCCCGACCTGAACCATGGCCGCCTGAACGTCTACCAGGCGATTTCGGCCTGGGTCAACACCTGGCAGTAGTCATGTCCATCTGTGAATCTCCGGCGCCCACCAGGGGCTCACTCTCGTTGAAGGCGCCGGAGTTGCTGCGCATCAAGCAGCTCGAAGAACAGACTTCCGCCCTTCGCAATTCAGTGATCTGCGCTTTCAACCAGCTGCTCGACCTGAAGGATCTCAATACCGGCGTTCACAGCACCCGATTGGCGGAATGGGGTATGCGCGTCGGACAGGAGCTCGGCCTGGAAGAAGCCGAACTTCAAAATCTGGAAGTTGCCGCGCTGCTGCACGACATCGGCAAGGTGGGAATTCCGGATGCCATTCTTCGAAAACCTGGGCGTCTTGATCCGGAAGAATATGCGCTAATGAAAAAACACCCGGAATATGGGTGGGCCGTATTGCGCATGCTGCCTGGGTTTGAACGCGCCGCTCTCGACATTCTTCACCATCACGAGTCCTTCGATGGCAAGGGCTATCCCGCTGGATTGAGAGACACGGAGATTCCGATCGTTTCGAGAATCGTCTGCGTCATCGATGCGTTCGACGCTATGGTTTCCTCCCGCCCCTATCGCAAAGGACTGCCATTCCAGGAAGCCGTAAGACGGCTCAACGAGGCAAGCGGCACTCAGTTTGACCCGCTTGTCGTCCAATCCTTCCTCTCGTTCGCGGAAGCAGAAATGTCTCCTGTCTTCGCCGCTGCCGGCACATCGGTTTCCTCGGCTCTATAGGCACATCACCCAAGCTACCGCGCGAAGTAGTTAAGTTGCTCGATATGAAGGAAGTCAATCGTATCTGGGGAACTACGGTATGAACTAGGCGCGTAAGCTAGCAGACCCGGATCCCGCACGCTAAACAGGCCGCGATTCGATTCTTGGAAAAGCAGGTGATGGAGTAAGTGTTGGAGGAGACAGGGCACAAAATCGGGCGCTATCCCGGAACGATGCGCGAGCAAGATGCGGCCAAGTCATTGAAAAGACTTGGTGGGCCCGCTAGGATTTGAACCTAGGACCAACGGATTATGAGTCCTACCTAATAGCAGTTATCTTGTTGGTTTGCCGTGCCTTAGCATTCTCTTGATAGTCGGTTTTAGCTCTATTTCGGCAGCAGTTGTTCCCAAGTTGTTCCCAACTTTTGGGGTGAACCCCTATGTTCAAAACGGAGCGGTTTCGCGGAAGTGTGTTGGGGCATTCTGTCAGAATGAAAAGGAAAGAACTCACGCCAGAACAGTTATCCTCGGTCCCTTGTCCTACATGTGGTGTCGCTGCCGGGGAGCGTTGCGTTCTGCATTCGGGTGCTCCGCGCTCGGAACCACACGTAGACCGGAAGTTTGCCGCTGCCGAGGCTATCGAGAAGAAATGAATCCCGCCCTGGTCATAGGTGTTGATAAATTCATTTCCTACCAGTAATCGGCCCTGGCAGTGGCGGTCAAGTCCTAGTAAGTCGCAAACCGGACATCCGATAAGCATTTGCCCAATAAGCGCGTATCGGCAGAGGGGAAGCATTAGACTAGAGCGCGTTTATCGACCACAAACTCGTCGAGAGAAGCCTTAGTATCTAAGTCTCAGCAGCTTTGAGAGGTGCACGGTGAAGCCACTCTCCTTGGATGTTCTGCGACTATTCGGAGCAATGATGGAGGATCGCTTGGACCTGCATGTGCTCTTCGAGGCAGCGGGCAACGATCCTGAACAACGGCTACGCGTGCTCGATGCCGTTGATGAGTTGGTACGCGCAGGCATGCTGGACGCGTGCGGTGGCGACTTCTACGCGATGACCGAGAAGGGCAAAGAAGCAGTCGCGCAGTCTTGAGTAAAGAGCAACACTTGTTCGTTCATCAGGGACTGGCACTACTTCTTTGAAAGCTCGACATGAAAATGGCTCTCAACATCTTCACGATTAAGTGGCTTTCTTGCTCTGGTCAGTACAACAGAATAGACGACTTCATTACCTGCAAGCTGCGCGGTAATAAATGTCCAGTCTTCTGACATTTCTTGGCAGCTGAATTTCACTGTTCTACCGTCATCAAGCGTTTTGATCCACTCTTCGTCTGACATGTGCGCAGTTCCTCACGCGAGGTCAGTCTGTGCCGCAAGTATACGTCGGTCGGTCCGAGAAATTGCGTCGGGTGGTGTTCACATGCGGAGGCTCGTATACTCCCCAAATGGGAGGAACAGATGTATCCAGGCTATCAGCCCAAGCCGGACGATGTGTTCCATGCTGTGGGCTATACCACCAGGGACATCTCGGATAACACTCATTTCCGACTTCATGGTATTTCTGACCGCGTGAGGATGGAGAATGAAAACCTGTGGCGACAACTCGGTCCGCTGGTACGCGCGATGCAGTCGGGCAAGGTCAAGCGCGAGTTCGTCGAAGTGTTATCTGTTGACCCGTTTCTGGGCAATTACGAAATGCCTTACACAGGGCCGAATAAGGAGATGTTCCTGTCTATTGAGTACCTGAGCGATGCCGCTTTTCGCCTTTGCCACGAGTATGGGATACGGCACCCGGCCGTCATCGAGAAGGTCAAAAGAGCCAACATTCCAGGGAATCACGGCATTACCCTTCGAACCGTCCATTACAGCCGAATTTGAAACCTGCGCTTCGGCCTGGCCTCACGTGCCGGGGCCAGATTTTGCTGTGGACTAGTTTGATCGGGAAACAATAAACTTCGCTCCCTGCGGAAGCGTAACTGTGTTTGGTGTGCCGCAAACCGGACAGATTAGGCTCACCTTTGTCTCTGGTATTTCATCCGGGGGCTCGGTTGCGCTGGAAACTTTGAATGTCTTCACACAGTTTGTGCACGCGTAAACTCTCTCCATCGAGGTTCCTTTGTGAAGCTGCGGTTTGACCCCTAGGCCGAATCCGTTGGGGAAGGGTGCGTCAAGCAGACTAAACAGTGCAATTCGTAACCGAGATGTGCATACCGTCCCTGAGGCGTTGTTACCCAATGCCGATGGGTCCAAGGCGGATTGTGCCGGACATGCTGCTGATGCCCGCATTCAAGATCAGCAACCCAGTCGAGGCATTCGTCTAAATGAAAATCCACGATTTTGCGGGGAACACCCACCGCTTGTGCTTGGAAGGATTTCATCGATGATCCACAACGCACATTGTACGCTCTTTGTTCTTACCGGTGTCGAACTGCCACGGCTCGACGCGAGTCCCATCCTTGGGATTCGGCAAGAACTGGTCTTGTTGGCACCATACGCGTCCGTATCGCCGCCTCTCCTTTTGCACAGAAGACTGTTTCGATTCTCCTTGACACCCACATTCTCAGGGAACAAGCTCCTGGTGAGGTTTCGCCGGTTGAGGCGAGACTCCCGCTCTCTAGTCCGAGCGCAGTTCCGTTAACAGTTAAGCTCCGCATCGAGCGCCAAGAGGGCAGTACGTACTCGGCTCGTTTTTCTCCGCTCACGTGAGGCCTAACCTTCGGTCCGACGTACTGAACTGCACCCCCAAAACCGCAGCGGTTCCAGGCCACAGCACTCGAGTCTCGACTCGCTTCTTGCGAGGTTGAATTTCGCATTTCTCAAAAAGGAGAACACCCCCATGTCAGAACATAACAAAGCTACCGTCCGTCGTTTGGTTGAAGAACTCTGGAACAAGGGCAATCTGTCGGTGGCAGACGAGCTCTTTGCTCCCACCTACGAACATCATGACGCCTCGACGCTCGATTTTGGGCGCGGCCCGGAGGGTGAAAAGAAGAGAGCGACTCTCTACCGCACTGCTTTTCCCGACCTTCATTTGATGATCGGGGACATCCTTGCCGAAGGCGAAACAGTAATGACCCGTTGGTCTTGTCGCGGTACCCACAAAGGGGATCTCAGCGGGATTGCGCCAACGGGAAAGCAGTTCACCATCTCCGGGGTGACCATCGCCCGCTTCGCTGGCAGCAAGATCGTGGAAGGCTGGGTCAACTGGGACGCTCTCGGCCTGATGCAGCAGCTCGGCGTTGTCCCTGAGCCCGCCAAAGCCAAGGCCGTCGCAAACTAACCGTCCGGCTTGGTCGGAAAATCGGAAGGCCCGACCACAAAAACCGGGCCTTCTGTCCTACTTCTCACTCATCGGTAGGATTCCGTATCCGGACGCTTGGTTCAAGTGCTAACTGCCAACACAATTCTGGGCGTACCGTCGGAATGCCGTACATGTCCGGTTTGCGCGTAGTACGTCCAAGGGACCGCGGCACTGCTCAACGGGGCCATTCCTAGACATTTGGAATGTCCAACCGGTGGTAGACTGCGCATAGGCTACCAAAAAGAAAAGCAAGAAGAGGCAGGCGAAGTCGAAGAGAGTTGCGGGCAAGACGGTGGCACCGATGAAAAGGGCAATTGAGAAGAAGCTAGCCAAGAAGAGCGTAACTCCCAAGAAGAAGTTGCCGAAGAAGAAGGCAGCTCTGAAAAAGGCGGATGTGAAAAGGAAGGTCGGCGGGAAGAAGGCAACCGGTGGGAAACGGCGGGCGCACTTAAGAAACAGGTTCGTGGGAAAAGCCAAAGCGTGGATACGGTGGCATTCGCACTAGAGGGATTGGGAGCGCGGGCGGGCGAGCAATCGGGAGATTTGCAGGGATTGTCCAACGTCCAAGGTGCGGATTCGGAGAGTGTGGACGAGTTGCTCGAGGAGGGAAACGCGTTCGAGGCCGACGTGGTGAAGGGCGTGGAAGACGCCGAGGATGCCGACGAGCGGGAAGTTCGCACACATGAAGTGCCCCAGGATGATGTTCCCGGCGAGTATCTGGATAGGAGTAGCGAGTGAGCTGATCAAGCCGGTTCGGAACATTTCCGGTAATGATGCTCGATGATCCGAAGAAACAAGCCCTTGCAACAAGCTAAACAGCGTTCCGTTCGACGCTGCCCGCTCGTCGCTTCTGCGGAGGTGACCGAGCTGCGTTCCCGTACGCTACTGACAGCGCGCACCTCGGAACTGGGCATAGGGGGCTGCTATGTTGACACCCTAAACCCGTTTCCAAAGGGGACGTTGGTCGAGTTGCGGATTCTCAGGGATCAAGGCGTCTTCGAGACCAAGGCCAAGGTAGTCTACTGCGACCCGAGATTCGGGATGGGCCTTGCCTTTACACAGATGACGCCCGACCAGCGGTCACTACTAGAAGCCTGGTTAGCCGAGATCGTTAGCCAACTCAGGCCGGTCTCGTAGGTTCTGCTATTCTCGTTCAAAACTCTTTCGAGGCTTTCGACTCACTTACGCACGTCCGACTGTCAACTCCTGATAAGTCGCCTTACCGGACATTGAGGATCGGGCCGATTTCACTTCTCCGGTAACGGCGTTAATCGGGACTTGAGGATTACTTCCGGGTGGCCCGTCAACCGGGAGCAATCGCGATCACGTCCTACAAGCCGACTTCCCAGGACTAATCCTGCCGGGAAAGCCGGATAGGTAATAGTTAGCCGACGACACGGCACGAACATGCCGGGCACGAACACGATCCTAGCGAAGTCTCGGCGACCGGTTGGCCACGAACCCGTGCGTGTTCCCCGCTGAGTCAAAGAACATCCCAACCACGTCCCCCTGTGGATTGATTCCAAAGGCTAGCGTGCCTGCGGCTCCTGGGTAGTCGATAGAACTGAAGCGGCCACGGTTCATCACAAAACCGTGATAGTTGGAACTCTGGTCCAGGTAAAGCCCCACGGCCTCGTGGGAAGCGTTGATGCCCCAAGCCTCAGTGTGGATGCTGTTCGGATAATCGAAAGGCGTGAACTCGCCGTCGCTTGGACGCAGCAGGTAGCCATGTGTATTTCCGGCTGTGTCCGTCCAGAGACCCACGAGCAAGTCGCCATGGGGGGTCGCCCCGTTATTCATGGAAGCCGACTCATTGGGCAGCGGCGGGTAGTGGCCGTCGAGGGCCGTGTAATTACCATGGCTCAAGATCATGCCGTGCATAGTCGTTGAAAAGTCGTGGTCGTGATAACAGCCGATGACTTCGCCAATGTCGGTAACCCCCGCCGCGATGGTATTGAGGTGCCCCGGGAACTCCACGTTTTCGAAAACTCCGTCCCGCAGCAGAAAGCCGTGGTAGTCGCCGCCAGGTAGTGCTGGGTTGAACTGGACTGTGCCCGCGATGTCGCCCTCGTCGTTGATAGCGTTCAGATTGGTGATGGCGTTCGGATTGGCAGTTGGGTAGTCAATTGTTGTGAACTGCCCGCCACTCAAGTCGATTCCTTTCGCAGTAGCATCAGCATCGCCGTTGTCTCCTTTCCTGCTCTTTCGGAGGAAGCCGTGGGTGTTCCCGGCTGCATCAAAATAAATGCCGACGAAGTCTCCGCGCGCGTTGATGCTGTTCACGATTGTCCCCGTGGTGCCGGAAGCGGGGTAATCAATTTGTGTGAATGTAGGCGCGCGACTTTGACCGAGAGCCATTCCGAACGTGAGCACAAGGCTCGCAAGAACTGCTAAAACCAAATTTCGCGACATGACTTTCTCCCTTCGTTGGAGGCGCTCCTCAGCGCCGGTCCGGTTTTCAGCTTCCGCCGCTGTCGCGGCGTTCAGTCCTGTCCGGAAAACTCTTGCTACCCCATTAATCGGAAATAGGAGGCAGACTGGCTCACGCCACAGAGGGATTTCTTGCGGACCAGGACGTAGGGATTTGCGGTGCCCTCAATCCATGTGTTTTCAACATGCGCGATGGAAGGAGTTGAAATCTGGCGGGCTTTTGACTATTCTCCCGGCATCTCCCCGCAGCGGTGACCATACCGGAGGCCCCAACGTGGGTCCAAGTGCTTCCAGGGAAGTCAGTGAACTCCTCCTCCACTGGGGAGATGGGGACCGGCAGGCGCTGAAGGCGATTTTGCCTATTGTTTACAACGAGTTGCGGCGCCTTGCTCGGTCGAACCTCCGTCAACAACGTCCGAATCACACGTTGCAAACAACTGCCCTGGTGCACGAGGCGTACTTGAGGCTTGCAGGTGAGAAATCCATCCGGGTGGAAAGTCGCGCCCACTTTCTGGGCATTGCCGCTCAACTGATGCGCTGGATTCTGGTCGACTATGAGCGTAACCGGCGTGCCTCCAAGCGCGGCGCTGGCGTAACGCGTTTGACTTTGCACGATAGCATCGCCTCGCCACAGTGCGGCGTGGATCTGCTTGCCCTCGACGAAGCTCTCGCCCGCCTTGCCAAACTCGATTCACAGCAGAGCCAGATCATCGAGCTGCGCTACTTCGGCGGTCTTTCGATTGAAGACACTTCCGACTTCCTGGGAATCTCTCCCGCCACCGTGAAGCGTTCTTGGGCGTCGGCGCGAGCTTGGCTACGGCGCGAGATGAGTCAAAAAGAGTTGCGCGCATGACGCCGGAACAATGGCAACGCGTCCGGCCGATTCTGGAATCCGCGCTGGAGCTCGACCCAGCATCCCGATCGGCCTTCGTTGATAGCGCTTGCGCCGGAGATGACAGCCTTCGCCTCGAAGTCCAGTCGCTGCTCGCCGATCAGAAGCAAGCGGATCACTTCCTTGAAGAGCCGGCGTTCGAGATGGTCCGTCACCACGCCGCTCAAGACCAGATACATAGGGACGAAGGTGCTGAACGGTCTCTTCTCGGCCAAATGATCTCGCACTACCGAGTGATCGACAAGCTGGGCGGTGGTGGCATGGGTGTTGTCTATAAAGCGGAGGACACCCGCCTGGGCCGGTACGTGGCCTTGAAGTTCCTACCGCCAGAAATGGACCAGGATGGCCAGTCATTGGAACGTTTCAAGCGAGAAGCGCGCGCCGCGTCCGCCATTAATCATCCGCATATCTGCACAATCTACGACATCGGGAATTACGAAAGAGGACCCTTTATCGTTATGGAGCTGCTCGAGGGATGCACGCTCAAACATCGCATCTCGAGCAAGCCGCTTCCAAGCGCACTCGTGCTAGAGCTGGGAATCCACATCGCCGACGCGCTCCACGCTGCGCATGCCAAAGGTATTCTTCACCGAGACATCAAGCCAGCCAACATCTTTGTTACTGAACGCGGTCAGGCTAAATTGTTGGATTTTGGGTTGGCCAAACAGGCGACCACGGAGGCCCCCGCGGGGCTCGATCTGTCTACAGCGGGTACCAATACATTTGCTAGAGACGACCTCACACGCCCCGGCGCGTTGATGGGTACGGCACCCTACATGTCTCCTGAACAGATCCGAGGGGAGGGCGTGGATGGGCGGACGGACATCTTCAGCTTTGGCGCTGTGCTGTACGAAATGGCCACCGGGCAGCCGGCGTTTTCGGGAGAAACGACTAATCAGATTCGTGAAGCCATCCTCAACCAGGAGCCGGTCTCTCCGCGCAGGCTCAATCCGCGCGTCCCAGCCGGGCTGGAACGGCTTATCGCCAGGGCGCTGAAAAAGAAATCCCAGGAGCGCTATCAACGAGCGGCTGAGCTGCGGACCGATTTGATTCGCGTGAAGAGCGAAATCGGCAACCGCTGGCAGCGCAGAGCTGTGCTGGCGGCGCTTCTGCTACTAGCCGTTCTTGTTGGCCTCGTCTGGAGATTCGGGTGGTTCCGGCCGAATGTGGGTGCTAGCAAGATTCGGTCTATCGCAGTTCTACCTTTGACAAATCTTTCAGGTGATCCCGAGCAAGAGTATTTCGCTGATGGAATGACCGAGGAGCTTACCACAGATCTGGGGCAAATCAGCGCGCTGCGAGTGATTTCACGGACTTCCGCGATGCATTACAAGGGAACGAAAAAAACGTTGCCTGAAATAGCGCGCGAACTCCATGTGGACGCGATAGTTGAGGGATCAGTCGAACGCTCAGGCGGCAAAGTGCGAATCACCGCGCAGTTGATTGAGGCACCAGCCGACAAGCACCTGTGGGCTTCCAACTATGATCGCGATCTGCGGGATGTTTTGGCTTTGCAGGCCGAGGTTGCGCGGGCGATTGCAAGTGAAGTGAATATTAAGCTCACTCCACAAGAGCAAGTTCATCTGGCTAACGCGCGAACAGTCAAGCCTGAGGCTCACGAAGCCTACATGAGAGGGCTCTTCGATCTGCACAAGCAGAGCGCCGAAAGCATCGAGCAAGCGATTAAGCATTTCCAGCAGGCAGTGGCACTTGATCCGAATGATTCTCTAGCGTACGCCGGCCTCGCTGATGCTTACTACGATCAGAGCACGATGCTTCGCGCTCCACTCGAAGTAATGCCAAAGGCCAAAGCAGCTGCTGCTAAGGCTATCGAGCTCGACGATGCCATTGCGGAAGCTCACGCTTCAATGGGTTATGTGAAGCTTAACTTTGACTGGGACTGGCCGGGTGCCGAGCGCGAATTTCGCCGCGCGCTCGAACTCAATTCCAGCTTGCCGCGAGCACACGCCGGCTACGCTCATTATCTGTTGACGCTCCGGCGCACCGATGAGGCGATTCAGGAACTCAATCGCTCCGAGAAGATCGATCCACTCATAACAGAGTCCCATGTGAACCTGCCGTATCTGCTTTTCAATGGCCGGCGCTTTGTCGAAGCCATTGAAGCCGGAAGCGGTAGTAAGGACGACCGCACTGTAGCTCTTGCCTCCGCACAACTAGGCCGCCGGGAGGAAGCCATCGCCGCCGCAGACCGCGCGATGAAAATGAAATACGCCCAGAACCCCGTGATTTTGGCACAACTCGCGTCTGCCTACGCGTTGGCCGGCAACACGGACACAGCTCGGGTAATGCTTAGCGGAATCTTAGAACAAGCCAGCAAACGTTACGTTTGCGGATTCAACGTTGCTTGCGTTTACGCCACGTTGGGCGATAACGAGCAGGCCTTCGCCTGGCTCGATAAAGCCTATTTTGCCCGTTCGGATTGAATGCCCTTTGTCGGGGTGGATCCCCGACTCGACCCGCTGCGAGGCGACCCGCGCTTCGCCGACCTCCTGCGCCGCATTGGTATACCACAGTAAACTTGCTTCCAAACAATCTCGTCCACGGGAACCTCGCGATTACGAAACGCAGTTTTCCTGTTTAGGCCCCGAACTTTGCGTCATTAGTTAGGCCACTTCGCGCAACACAAAGCGTGCCAAGTAGGACTCTATATCCTTGTGTTCTGCGGTGCAGCTACCGGACATTGAGGATCGGGCCGAATCCACTTCTCCGATTACGGCGTTAATCGTCCAAGTGAAACCAACACTCCGGACAGCTCTACACTGCGCAACTTGCGTGGAGTGTTGCACAAAGAGGTCGCAACAAACGCAAAAGAATCAGCTAGGTGACACACGTGTCTCTGGATAACCAATCAAGTAAATAATTGACGGTCGGCCAGCCACTTTTGAATGCTCGCCCACCTCCCACTGGTATTCGATTCCGGACAGTTTTTTGATGATCTCACGCAGCTCCTGCGGCCGGTATGTACGGAGACAAGACACCAATCCATCGAACAGCAAGACCAAGGGAATTATCGGAACCACATACGTCCAGAGCAACCGTGACCAACGGAAAGGACGGATCAACGGGGTGAATACGAAGGGCATGAGAGCCCAAGGAAACATAAGAACGATGGTTGACGGAGCGCGCCTCGTTATTTCAAATATGCCGATGCTTTGGCCGGCGTCGACGGCATTTTGGAGTATGGCGCGAGCCTCTTCTGGCGGAAAATGATGAAACGACGTAAACATCGTTCTAAACCCCTGCAATTCACCTGGGACTTTCATCGCATCAACCGAGTCCGAATAGAAAGCAATGTGATTCCCAGAGGCCACTCTGACATTTTGGAATGCCCTTAGGTTTGGGTATTTATCCGTGAGCAATATCTGAAATGCCTGCGCATCTGGTTGTAGCTTTCGAGAAAGGTGTAACCAGGGTCCACCGCCGCCTGAACACATGTCAACGATCGATCGGCACCGTGCAGAGTCAAGTACGCTTTGAAGTAGCGGGGCGATGGGTGCATAAACCTTTAGGAGATTTAGCCCGAACTGCAGCGCATCCGTAATTTCATGTCGAAGAGACGGTGGGAACCACGGTTGTTCATGGAGTTCGATGAACTGTACGCGACGCATGGCAACTGGGCCTCGTAAGCAGTATGAGATAATCTGCCTGTCGCCAACGCGAATAGATATAGAAAACGTGGTTGTATCTACCGATTCACTTCGACTTGCCTGGTGAGTAAGCTTACCTGACAAGTGCCGTACCATTACCCCACTTGTCCGGTAACGGCGTTTATCAGGACCTTGCTACAAAAAGCTAAGCCGGACTAAGGCAGACGACCTTAGATTTCGTCGCTGATTGGTTTGTTTTCTTTGACTAGGATAAGCCTATACAATTTTGCATCTTTCACTTCCGAATCTGCCAAACGTTTTTGCGGAATTTTGTCTGGTGGCCATAGACCTAATGTTTGCGAAGGATAGTCCTCATCGGGCTTGGCAATCGGTACACGAACGAGCGAATCAGCGTGAAAAGCCACACACGGCGGGTCCATCGGACGGTCAAGCTCAACGTCGATGCCCCAGTGTCCTTTCGCGTCCGGTTGAACGATGTACAAGACCTTTACTGTGCCACGGTCAACAGTTCCGGCTCTGTTCTCAGCGACTCCTTTTTTGTGCTCATGCCAATGTGCCCAAAGGAACTCACGTAAATCCGTCCGCCCCTTTGTGAGTCGAAAATGGTCTAGGCTGTAGGGACCACCCTTGTCGTATTCAGACAAACCGCTCCGCGATTTCATATAGCGACACGTGGATTGACTCTGCGCTTCGACAGTAATTGGGACGTTGGGAGCTGGGAGGGACCGAAACGTGTCAGGCCGCAGCAATATGGGTGCAAGGCCAGCTGCCACAAGGGCCAACACAGAAAGTGCGGCGATTCTGGAGGCACTTCTCATCGTGGTATTTTGACACCAAGCGCTCATGGAGTGTTCCCACCTAACCGGGAAAACGTGTGACATTCCGCTAAGTCCCGGTTAGTCGCCTTACCGGACATGTGGATTCGCTGATCGACACTTGTCCGGTAACGGCGTTAATCAGGCACTTGGCTAAGTCCACTGCAAGAAAGTTTAGGCCAGAGACTTTCCGTTGCATGCTGGCAAGTGTCAGTTATTGAGGCCTGGCTATAGTTGGAGAATGCTTCTTCACGGGCCGCCTGAGAAAACTAAGGAATGTCTTACCGTTCTCGCAAGACAAGGCATACGTGTAGACCATTTCCGATATCCGCACGGGCTTCACGACCGTCAGCAACTTCCATTCTGGGTCTCGCAGTGTTTTGCCTTCTGCTCGGCTGACTTCATTGAAGACATCCTCAGCGGGGCCATCAAAAGCGAGAGCAATTCTCAACTCCGAAACTCCTGACTTTCCCGGCAAGTACTGCACACCAACTCTAACGTCCGACCCTGAACCCGATACTTTATCCCTAATAATTGTGTGAGTTTCCTCGTCGCCAGGAGCAACGATTAGCGAAGCAATTTCATGGACAGCAGAAGTCGGTGAGCTCCGTTGCTTTGGGTCTGCCGACGCCCAATGGACGCTTAGAGTGCACCCATCGCCGCGATTGAGTAGTCCCTCGTTCTTTTTCAGCCACGGGATAATCTGATTCGGCGTTGCATTCCAATCAAATATAGTCAGCGTCGCATCGTCGTTTGCTGTTTGTAAGCCGCCTGTCGCATTGGCTAGGCTGCGGCCATGGCTCGCGGTATGAAACAAGGTCGAACCTGCGCCAATAACCAGTGCTGTCACAAGAATCACAGACGGTCGCATTTTCTCCTCGGTCTCGAATTGTATCGTCAATCGACCGGTATTTGGTCGAACAGATTGCACGACCCATTGGTAAGTCCTGATAAGTCGCCTTACCGGACAAGTCCCTTTGGGGCGTGTCCACTTCTCCGGTAACGGCGTCAATCAGGAGTTGGGCCATTTATCCGGGCAGTTTCACTTCCTCTGGCCTGGAAATTCGCTTACCACTCTGCCGCTTTCATCGAGAAATTGCAGTACTGACTTCCCATCTGATTGAACGTTGAGCAAGATACGGACTTTGCCGCTACCGTCGCGCAGACTCAACCCCACTGATCCATCTGGAGCGCGGCCAAGGATTAGGCGGTTCACATCGTGCCGGTGTGTCGTAAAAAAATTAGTCCATGCATCGTCCTGCTTGTTTTCCGGCAGTTTGCCGATCCGCTCCTCTGCCCTCCGCTTCTCCTCGACTGGGTAATCTCCCTGGTCCGTTATGGTGATCCGCGAAAACTTGTCTTTCCCCTCCTGTCCCGCATCGAGGGCAAAGATTTGATTCTCCTCATATTGGTCAAGGCTCAGATGACCATGGTTTTCTATGGTGCCGTCAGGGAGTTGGCTCGCTCCCCAAATCAGGCCGCCCTGTTCAGTGCCTTCCTCGCTCATGAACAACATTCCCGCTGCCTCCCGCCGATCGGGCCGGGGTGACTCCTTCTTGTGAATCCAACCGCCGGGAAAATCTGCACGGTTGGAGATGGTGAGTCGAACCGTACCGTCCGGCTCGACAATGTTGATGCGTCGTACGGTGACAATGCCGAACTGGGGATTTCGCAGCATTGCGTATCCGCCCAGAACCGTCGTGGCAAATGCGAGCGTCAGCACGCCCGAGTAAATGGCAAGAAAGCGCGGGCTAGAAAGGACACTCATTAGAACCTCCTCTGAAACCTTCCGACATCCCGGGTTGGTACGCCAAATTACAGCAGATAGTCTCTCAGCATCTCAATCACGAATCTCCGATTGGGACCACTGTGTCGCGCATCGTATGCTCCCTTGCCCTGAATACAACGAATTTGCACAAGAGCAGCTCAACTCTCGGTTAGTCGCATTACTGGACAAGTCCAGTCCTGGGACTCCACTTGTCCGGCTAGCGCCTTTACCAGCATTTATTGTTGAAGCAGCAGATATCGAAGATCCCTGCCAGACTACGCGACCGGTGTGGCTACCTTCGCGGCACGCCGACGCTCCCGGAACCGGCGAACGGTTTTGATCAAGAACCATAACCCGGGAATGATCACGATCAACCAAGGAATAATGGCCGCGATGGCGGTGATGAGAGCGGCGAGACTGTCGCCAAGGACGGAGCCGGAATCCCGCAGCGCTTCGCCGACCGACGCGAACGCGCCGCGGCTAATCGTGCGCTGTTCGGCGTGGAACGCGATTTCGACGTACACCTTTTCGGTTTCGTTGGCGAGGATCTTGCGCTGCGTGCCTTCGCTGTCCAGCTCTGCCTGAGCTTCCGCGAGTTTCTCCTGGATTTGCAACAGGTCGGCCACGCTGACGCCGGGCTTGGTCAGCATCCTTCGCAGACTGTCGCGAAAATCGGTCTGGTTTTTGAGCTTGGCCTCGATGTCCACGACCGCAGTGGTCTTATCTTCTGATTCCGTAGCGTGCTGCGCAATTTTCCCTTGCCTCCCGGCGAAGTCGAGGAATTTGCCCAAGTCTGGCGGCGCGACGCGAGCGGCGATGTTCCCCGAGGGAGACAATACGGCCGTTTCATTGGTCACGCTCGAAGAGAGCACCTCGCACTGAATGGTTCCACAAAATGCGACCACGGCTTCGATCGATCTTGCCAGCCCAGCGCCCGGACCCACGATTTCCAGCTTGTGCCGCACCGCGGCGTAGCGAGAGGCGGCGAATACAGTCCCACTATCACCCGCGCCAAGACTCACTGAGGACATTCTCGCCATTGGGGGTGCAACGGCTCGCCCTTGTCCTCGGAAGTTCGCGTCGTCCGCGAGCATGTAGCCTTCCAAGTGTGGGGCCTTCTTTGCGCAACCTGCGCAGAAGATCACTGCAACACAAATAGTGCTCAACGATTTGCGCAACACGGGCGTCCTCCACAGCGAGCTATTCTCGCACAGCCTGCATTTAGAACGCTTTAAGTCCTACACCTTGCAAGCTTAGACACCTGGGCGTTTCTGTGAGTTTCTGTCCCTTGCCCAAGAACAGCGCCTCGGCGGCGTCAACGGCTCTCGTAAAGGCTTCGTCTTGGGCATGGGAAGAGGCTAACTCCCTATTAGTCGCCTTACCGGACAATGGGATCTGCGGCCGATTTCACTTGCATGGTAAGCGCGTTAATCAGGAGTTAACAGCAGCAGGTGCGCTATTGCGTGCCCGTCTTGCGTTGCGCCTCGAACTCACGCCAGTGCTGGATGCAAGCGTTCCAGTGCGAGTCAGAATCAAGAGTGTTGGGACGCCATTGATGCTGATCTGTGAGATTGCCGAGGGATTGCATGACTGCAAACTGAACCTCTCGGTCGGGGTCGTCCAAATCAGTTAAGAGTACATCGAGAGCGTTTTGGGAATTTGTGTATTCCAGAAAGCGCGCTGCGGCAACTCTCGCCTCAGGCTCCGGCAATTTCAATGCTCGGGCGAGCAGGGGGACCGAGACTTGCGGGTCCAAACTAGATATAGCAAGCACTAGATTTGACTTTAAGTACCCCGGAGTCTGCCTGGAAGGCGTGAATAGTTCCTCCTCCGCGAGCGGCAAAGCGCTTAGGTCTTTCCACTTCAGAAGATCACTCAATATTGAAGTTCTCGCGACAGCGTCAGATTGAATCTCGGGAAGGTTCAGTGCGGCCTTCAGAAAAGGTGCGGCAGACGAATCTTCGTCCCAGTTCAGAATCGACAATGCCCAATTCTTTTCTTCAGGACTGGATGTTGTACAAAGCACATTCAGAATTCGCTGTAACACCTTGTCGTAGGCATCTTCGCCCAATTTTATTTGCCAATTCGGCCCGCAAGATTTTGGGGTCGCAGCAAGAGATGGAGTATAGGGGCTGACAAACGTATATCCTTGGGCTGTTCTCTCGAGGAATACGACCCGGTAGGTATTCGCGCTCAAGCCGCCGTGCGCGACGTTTCCCACGCTGTCGGCGGATGGTGTCGAGTAGTTCAAAATAAAGCGACGCCCGACTGATTCCCCTTTAATCGTCGCGTCGACACTAATCTCGGCTTGAAAGTCCAGCCGGTCATAGTCGCGACCACTTAATTCAATCGAGCCGGCCCCGGTTTGTTGCACGTTCTTAACAGTTCCCGCAATTATCAGGTCGGCGGAATCGACCAGACTTTTGGTGGAGGTAACCGGGACTATTTCCGCATGAACAAACCTAAGTCCCAACAGGAGTGTCGCGAGAGTGAATTTCAAGAGCCGCACAGCTCGACAATTACAACACAGCTTTAACTTCCTCGTATACTCTGACTTCAGAGACAAGTGCCACTGTCTGGTAAGTCGTGCCAGTTCAGACGGTCGACGCAACACCCATCTAACCAGTTGATCCGACAATACTTCCCCAAGAGAATCGTTCTATGCGGCAAGACTCAATCAGAACCTAAGCAGGGCAGTGTTCTTTTTGAATCAACACTCGAGAACGAAATCAGCTTCGTGGACCCCTAAAAGAAGACTTCGAGCTAGTGTTGCGTCGACCCATTGAAACCGCCCGCATTACCGGGCAAGTGCCGTACCAGGACTTCACTAATATCCAGAATCTATAGCGTGAAAAGCTAAAATCGAAATCCTGAGTGCAGAGACTCCAATAAAACATTTTTGTCACTGAACGCGCTCGCAGATTCCCTCCAATCATCAAATCTTTGCACTGACTTCTTAAGCTTTCCGATGCAGTGGGAGCATGAAACAAATCTCATGCTGTGCGCACTAGTTGTTCTTTACCCACTATTGGCTCGGTCCTATCTTCATCTTGTTTTCTACCGATGAGAGAAACAAATAGCATCGCACAATGGGCCGATCCGGTAACATGTAGGTTTCAGCCTGATGGGCGCCGGAACATCGGCAATATGTCATTTTTGTTGTGCCGAGTCTGTGAGGAACCTCTGTTATGTTTTCGCTCCGCATCTGTCGACTCGTTCTCTCGCTTTCCGCACTGCTGTGCACGTCGCTGTCCGCCCAAAGGAACCCGCTTTTCACTTCGCCGCTGCCGACCGGCGTGCGACTTGATCCTGCCGGCGAAGCGGTTGATCTCGGCAGCATGCCGATCAATCTCGTACTCACGCCTGAAAAGGACAGAGCTGTGGTGGTGCTCAGCGGCTGGCGCGAGCAGGGCATCCAGGTCGTCGATCTGAAGACGCGGAAGGTCACCCAGACGCTGCTCCAGGATGGCGCATTCTACGGCGCTGCCTTCTCGCCCGACGGCCATCGTCTCTTCGTCTCCGGCGGCAATACTGACATGATCTTCGTCTACGCATGGAAAGATGGCGCCGCCACCCTCGAGAACAAGTTTGAACTGGCGAAAGAAAAAACGGCGGATGCCACCGGCACGAGCTATCCGGCGGGACTGGCGTTCTCGCCCAACGGGAAATTCGTTTATGTCGCCGAAGACGTTGGTGATCGGCTCGCAGTGATGAACGTCGCGACTGGCGAGATCATGCAACGGTTTTCTACCGACCATTATCCCTATGGCGTCGCGCTCACCGCGGACCGTCAAGTGTTCGTCTCGGCGTGGGGCGGCAGCACGGTTTCGCAGTTCCGCGTCTTGGCGGACGGAACGCTCGCGTATCTCGGCCGGATTGAGGTCGGTCCCCATCCGTCGGCGCTGGCGGTGAGGGGAACGAGTATGTACGTCACACTCGCGGGTAGCGACCGCTTGGCCGTCGTTGACACGAAGCTGCGGAGGGTCGCGCGCTATCTGCACGATGCCGCGCCCGGTGCCCCGCCCGAGGGCAGCACACCCAACGCCGTCGCATTTACCTCCGATGGCAAGCGTCTGCTGGTAGCAGAAGCCGACAACAATGCCGTCGCCGTTTTCGATGTAGTTACCGGCAAGTTGCTCGGGCGCATTCCGACCGACTGGTATCCCACCGCGATCGCCGAAGTAGGCGGTCGACTCCTCGCCCTCTCCGGGAAAGGACACGGCACTCATGCCAACCCCGACGGCCCCGTGCCGCTCACGAACTGGCCGAACGAGAAGCCAACAGCGTACGCACTTGGACAGTTGAATGGCACGCTGCGCGTGCTCTCCGCATCACTGCCGCCGCAGCAACTAACCAGCTACACCGAGCGCGTTGTGACCGCCAATAACTGGCAGCATAAGCCCGCGGCGCGGCGCTATCCGCCGTTTCGCCACGTCGTCTACATCATCAAAGAGAATCGCACCTATGATCAGGTCCTCGGGGACATGAAAGAAGGCGATGGCGACGCGAGCCTCCTCTATTTCCCCGACATCACCATCACGCCGAACCACCACGCGCTCGCGCGGCGCTTCGGCCTGTTCGATCGTTTCTTCGTGAATGCCGAGGTCAGTTCGCAAGGACATATCTGGTCTACCACTGCCTACGTCACGAACTACGGTGAGAAGACCGTACCCTCCGGTTACGCTGACAAGCGGGCGGACATGGACGGCGAAGAGAGCGATGAGCCGGAACGCGGCTTCCTGTGGACACTCGCAATCCGAGAGGGCATCACTTTCCGCGACTACGGCGAAATGGTCAAGGGGAATCCCGGCTCGCCGGTGACGCAACGCGACTTGGGCGCTGACGTGAATCCTGACTACGTACCGATGGATCTGGTTACGCAGGATCAGAAGCGCGCTGATGTTTGGATCGCCGAACTCCAACGCTATGTTCGCGACGGCAACATGCCTCAGCTCGAGGTGATGTGGCTGCCGATGGACCACTTAGCCGCAGGGCGTCCGGGCAAATGCACTCCGCGCGCGTGCATGGCCGACAACGACCTCGCACTTGGGCGGATCGTGCAGGCGCTCTCGCACAGCCCCTATTGGAAAGACACAGTGATCTTTGTGGTTGAAGACGATGCGCAGGCGGGGCCCGACCATACCGATTCGCACCGCGCGCCGTTCTACGCCATCTCGGCCTACAGCCGGTCGGGCACGGTGCATCGCTTCATCAACACGACGGACGTGATCGCGGCGATCGAGGACATCCTCGGGATGGGGCGGCTCTCTAAGTTCGATTACTTCAGCCGATCCTTAGTGGACATCTTCGCCCCCACGCCCGACGTGACGCCTTATGATCCAACAATCCCCACACAAGACTTGAATGAAAAGAATCCGCAGAATACTGAAGCTGCACGCTTGTCGGAAAGTCTGGATCTCAGCACACCCGATCGCGTGGACGATCAGCTTTATAACCGCATTCTGTGGCTGATGTTGAAGGGTGATGTTGAGCCACCGGTTGTACAGAGCCGCGCGGCCTTGCATACGCTGCAATCGAGCAAATGATGATGAGCCCTCATCGTTGGCCCGACGCCGCTAAATCCGCATAACTTACATTACCGGACAACTGAGCTTTGGCACTAAACTGGTCACTAGTAGACGGGGCGCGGCGAAATCTCTTCTTCACGGAGTCCTTTGATGTTGGACCAGGGTGTTTGGGCCGAAGTCATAGTGGGAGGCGAACACCTGCGACTATTCTCGGAGCACAACGCAGCACCATTGTGGAACCTGTGGCGATTGTGACGCGACTGTTTTTTTCTGCCCGGCTTTACCTGCTCACATGTCCCGGCCGATACCGCACCGATCTTCCATGTTCAGTAGGCCGCCCCTTTCTCTGCCACTCATTTTTCTGGGCACTGCTTCGGGCTAATTCCTGCATCCTGCGGCTTCACGGCTTCTGCCTTCCCGGTTCCGCCCCTGCACCAGTGGGTTCCCTCCAATAAAGCGGCCGCTCGCTTTGGAAGCAGAAGCCCTCGCTTCTGGGTGCCCCAGAAAAATGGGGCAAAGCGGCCCTTAGTGCCACGAAAAGTAACGACATTGTGACGGTGGCGTGGCTTGTCGCTTGCAAGCTGCCGAGAGCGCCGGTACTGTCCAGCCACTGGCAAGGTTTGATTCGCCAGGATAACCAAGATGAGTCGCTTGAAACACATTTCGGAAATTCCGCACCGAGGGCCAAAGACCCGACGCGCAGAACCTGCGTACCAGGCAGCTAGCCAATTTGCCCACTGCCCTGGCTTTCATACAACAAGGAATCTGAGGAGGACGCATGGGACGATCGATTGCCACTTTTTATTCTCCAGATGATGATCTTGAGCACGCATTAAAGTTGCAAATGCCTGCTCCAAGTCAGAACTCCGGCTACCCCATCGTGGACATAACTTTCAGTCCGGCTACACAAGGCCACCTGGGGCCGGGCTTGGAGTTCACGCCCCTTAATACTAACCGGGTCGTCGGCGGGGCCTATTCCCCAGTGGATGGCTACCGTTACATTTTCTTCGCAACGGCCGATAATGCATTAAATTGGACGCGCTTCTCCTCGAATTACAGGAATCCACCCCCCGACCCTGTCCTCGCAGGATCGCCCTTCCTCCCAGTCTTCCAGTTTCAAGGCTATCCTCAAGATTCCATCATAGACATTGCCGCACACTTCACCGGAACCCAACTCGAGGTTCTCGTGCTGATGAGCAACGGAAACCTATGGAGGCTGGGCGGCGCACCTTGGGATCCCAACTTCAATAGCTACTCCCCTAGCTGGAGCTTGATCCCATTTTTTACGCTTCTGAAGGGCGGACGTCGAGTTGCAGTCTTTGAAGGAGCAGGCTGGGGACACGCGATCGTTGCCACTGACCACGAGGTGATTGAGGTCTACTACTCTTGGAATCGATTCGGCCGCGATACACTGTGGACGTTTAACGAAACAATCGCAGATATCGGCGCTTTCTTTTCACCCGAAGACGGCGTCGCTCACATCATCGTCGCCACCCCGCAAACCAATCAGACCACTTTGATCCGGGAGATTACATTTACGCCGGCGATGGTGCCACCGGCTGTGCGCTCACTCGGTATTGTTAATTTCACACTCGACAGTCTCGGTGCTTACGAAAAACCAGATCAAGGTCGCCACGTAGTCATGCTTGCGACCGATTTGGTACATCCTCCTACCGACTTGTACCTCAGCTGGTACTACCCAGGTTGGAATGGCTTCCAGTACGGACATTGGCCCCCTTTGGCAGCTTGGTGATGGACAGTTACAACGGTGGTAGGACACCACCAGGCAGATACAGATAACCCTGACTCGTTGCAAAGGAGGCTCGCAAATGGCAATGACAACAGAAGATGTCGGCCCTAAGCCGCCCCGCATTGTGATACAGACCCTTCAAGACCTCCATGCGCACGAACAAGAAATCCTGCAACGGATCGCAGGTGTGCGCAACGGTGGCGCGCTGTTTCTCATTCACCCCTTTCAACTTCTGGCGGATGTTGGCGTGGACCTCTCAGAAACCACAAAGACTCAGATCCTGGATCTCGAGCCCTCATTGTCCACATCCTCCACGGTTGCTTATGCGGCATTTAAGAACAGCGGAGAACAGCAACACGTCACTGTAACGCTCCATGGACTCTTTAGGAGGGGATAGCCATGTCCCTGATGGCCGGATTCGATTTGGTGATCGAGGTTTCCAGCGAGGCTCTGCTCAAGCTCATCGAAAGCAACGCGACGATCGACGGTGCGTCATTAGTCCCGCCGTTTGAGGTGAACATACCCCTGTCGACCGGAAGCGCTCATGTCATCGTGGCGGACATGCAGCTCACTTTGCTAGTAGGAACGAGCAAGATCATTTTGACCATGATCTTCCAAGACTCGACTATTAGTCTGGGAGCCGTTGATCTCCCCAACCTCAGTGGTTCCTTCACGATTGACACTCAACTTCAGCTGGTGGCGGGCCAACAGCCAAACCAAAAGGTCCTCGGTGTGGCGCTTGCCTCAGCAAAAGCCTCCGTGCAGTTTGACGCCGCCTCGCAGGCCGCGATCACGAGCGCCCTCCCTCCCGGCGCCACCTTCGCGCTGTTTCAAGTCGCAGCAACTCAGAGCTTAACCACCTTCGTGCAAAAACTAGGAGACAAGTCTTTGCAACCTGGTTTCAATATTTTGCCGGGCATAGACGGCCAGCTTTCACCAGCTCTCCGCTTGGAGCGTTTGGACGTCGTTCAATGCATTGGGAACGACGCGATCGCGCTCTTCGGCATTTTGCTCGCCGACCGCGACGGCCAAGGCGACGCTTCCCATAAGGAATCTACCGCCATCACTGCGGGACACGACCTTTGCGTGAGTGTGTCACCGGAGGCATTCACACGCCTACAGTTTTGCCCCGCCGCGGCGATCCACTTTTTGAACATTACCTCTAACCCGCCGCCCGCCCAGGCCCCGCTGCAATTGCTCGTTTTGACTAAGATGCCGGAATGCTGCGGCGGAGCCGGGGGAGTTGACACCGATGGCATGAAAATTACTCGATTCTGTCCCACGTTCGACACCGGCTTTATCAATCTCAATGGCAGCTTCGACCAATCCGGATTTTGCTACGACGCCACGGGCACCTTTGATTTGCAAATGACCTTTCAGGTCACCGGTTCTACATTGACAGCTTCCATTTCGCAGGACCACCCGACCGTGCATATAGACGTGCCCTGGTATTGTTGGATTGCCCTCTTCATTCTCAGCGCGATCGGATTCGGTGTTGTCGTCGCTGGAATTATCAGTGCCATTGTTGCTATCGTGCTCGATTCTTTGAACAATTTCCAAGGAACCACACCCGGGATTCCACCTCAAATCATGAATCTTAGCGGCTTCCCCGGTGTCGCATTGAGCGACGCTATCGTCACCCCGGAAGGCTTGACGCTTGAGGGCAAGTTGTCCAGCGCCATTCCCGCCCCACGCCCCGCGCAGATTCAGATCACCGAAAGGACCATTACAGTTTCCAGGGGGGCTGTTGGATCGGGAGTCTATCATTTCCAGGGGCGGGCCTTTGGAGGGAGCAGCCTCTGTCCTGCAGAAGACTTTCCATACACCGAGGTTTCACAACAGCAAACCGTGGTGTGCCAGGTGATCCCCACGCTTCTCGGTACCCCGCTCAAGCTGGACATCTCGCTTTTGGTCTTGAAGAGTTACTGGGGCCTCCCTCAGCAATTCTCAAAGGTCCTCGCGAGAGTTAAACTCACCGGTTTGAACGGCACGGTCACTCTACCTGTGGAAACGCACTTCCCCTTGCCTTTGCCCAATGGCACGAAAGTATCCGCTCACAGCGCTCAGATCACTTATTCAATCTCTGGCAACACCATCTTTCTGTCCAACGTGCCTTCAGATGGAACCTACAGTGCTTGGCTCCACGTGGAGGCGACAGATCCAGCAGACATCACGGCTGCGACCACGGTACCATTCGGATTCGAAGGGGATACAGTGCAGTTCGGCAAAGGGTACGACCTGCACATGGAGAGATGTCGCAACTCTTTCTTGGAATCCCTTGCGACTCTCAGTGCCATTCCAGCAGCAGTTCCGCGAAGCGGTGATCTTGAACAATGGATTGCCGACTTCGCACGCTACGTCTTAAATTCTAACCTGCCGGAAAAACAGCAAATCCTCTCCCAACTCCAGGCACAATTCGGCGCGGCGTTTCAGCGAGCTATCTTCTCTTCATCCGCCTTCGCGCCGCGCGCCCTGCCTGCCGGACTCGCAATCCGATCGATTGGACCTGGGCGACCCCTTTAAGACTGTTGGGTGCATAGAAGGCATTCCAGGCACTGAGTGTGGTAGGGATTCTCCGTTTGTAAGCCCTTCCTGCCTGCAACTGGACTGGTCTGCTCGCGCCTCCCACCTCCCGCCTAAACTGTCAATTAGAGAAAGAACGTACAATTTAGTCGTGCGCCTTTCAGCTGCTTGCACGCGTAGGTGCTCGGTTCCTTCCAGGCGCGGACATTGGGTCGCTCGATTCTGACGAGGTGCTTACATCGCTTCGCTAAGTCTGCATCCACTCGGGTATTGCTTAAGAGCCTAGATGAACAGTTTCTTACCCCCTTTCTTCGCAAGGGCGAACGGAAGGGTATCTCAAAATGCCAGGTCTTGCTCACGTGTTGGCGGGCACGCTGAAAAGCACCTGTCTTCCATCTTTCAGAGAAAGAATAGCTGATTCGACTTCCTTGCCTCGTCTAGGCTAGTCCAAAGCGTCCGCGGAGGTCTTTCTACAAACGTAAATGCGCTTTATGGGGCTCGCTGCTGTCTTTTCATTCATAGGAGTGCGAAGTCTCGACCAAGTTCGTCGGTTTTGTCCTCGTTCAAACCCGCTGCCTTTGCATGCTCCGTCCAGTTGTCAAGGGCCGAGCGAACATCTCCGAGTAATTCTTGCTTTCGCGGCACGCCAAATCGATCGGCTTCTACAAGTAAGTCCGCCCTCGTAATTCCATCGAACTTTCCGTTGACGCTCATTAAGTGCTGGTACGTCCATTCGCCTTTTGGATTGTGCGCATGCGTTACGTCGTACGCGGGGGCCAATTCCCAACTCTGGCCTTGCTTGAGAAGAAAGCTGAAATTCTTCGTGTGGTCGTCGTAGTTCCTGGACATGACATTGAAAGCCATGCGCAGAAACGTCTGCTGTATTGCATCGTCACCGAGTCCCAGCTGCGACACGGTCATGAATAGCTCTGAATAGGCGTGGGTGCCGCGCTGCTTGTAATCCAGATGGTTCATCGCGCAGAGCGTCTGCACGTGGTGTTTGATCGTGTTGCCTCGGACCACGTCCCGGTCGAAGCGCCGCGTCATGAAGTGAGCGCGATCGTTCTCTTCGAGCAGCAGGCACGGAGACATCACAATTCCCGCCTGTTTCGCCATCTTGTAGTATGCATATTCCGTACGGCCGTAATCTCCGCCCGTTCCCAGCTCGAAGTCTTTTCCGATTCCATCAAATTTGACGATCCACGCTTCGAACCCGGGGGCGATGTCGAACTGGCCGCTCCGAATCTGATTTGTCACCGGATTCCAGGCAACGACTGCTTTAGCGCGCGCACCACCCGCCGATGTGCCAACTCGAATAATGTTTGCCAAAGCCGCCTTGGCATGGATGCCCGCCGACAGCTCGCCCGCTACCGCCTTCCTGGCCTCTTCGACAAGGGATTTCATCTTGAGCGGCGCAGCGCTTTCGCGGTGCGAACCCAATGCCGGCCTGAATTCGAGCGCTCCCATGCCGCGTTTTCCCATGTAGGCCAAACGATCAAGCGTCGTTACTTCCGATTTGGCGGTTCCGTGCTCTGCCATCCAGGCATCGATCAAGGCGTTGCCGAAATCGTCGGGCAGCGCATCGGCAAACATTGCGGGCAGTCGCCGAAACGTGGCCTCCGGTAGGTTCGGGAAGATAAATGTTTCTCGGGAATCCGTCACGGGCATCGTGAGGGGAGCGAGTTCAATTCCCAATCGACGCCACGACGGATCATAGGCAAATGCGTAGTATCCGAGCTTCGGGTCCGGCGCCAAAGCACCGACAAGCTTTCCCCAAGCGCGAACTTCGATGACTGGAATGTTCATAGGTTCGACTTTTTTGGCCCAGCCGAGCGGCGTTGGCGCGCTCGCTGAGGCAGAGTCTTCGTTTTCAGAAGCGCGAGCGGATTGATGGTCGGTTGCGGTGCTAGTATCTCAATTCCTTCGAGATAGTTCAGCGCCTTCAAAATGCGAAGCAGCGTCTGCACCGACGAGCCACGGCCCGCTTCAAGATTTTGCAATGCCGCCCGCGCAACTCCGGCTTTCTCCGCGGCGGCTCGCTGATCGATATTGCGGGACAAGCGTAGTTGTCGCATGCGGCGGCCCAGCTCGGCTTGCAATTCCTTCGGAGTCTTGAATTGTATGTCGCTCATAGCCTATAATTATAGGCTTTATCAGCATGAATGGCAATACAGCCTTAATTGTGAGGCTTTACAAGACCAATATTACGATCACATAAAGCCTGGATTTTGAGGCTTTGAATCCATGTTATTAATTTACTGCCTATAATTATAGACTTTACTCTTAATCAATACAATGTTCGCCTCTTCGCCGCTGATGGCAACGCCGTTCGGGCGGCGGTGACGGTCATCATCAACGCCCCAGTCGCTGAGCCTACACGGTTCCCGTGGGAAAGCCTGTCCCTCGCCAAAACTCTGACCGCCATTAGACTCTGGTTCCTAAAATGGGGCAGTAGGTTCCAGAATGAGGTCAGTAAGATGACCACACTAATTGCCTCTCTTGCCCAAGTTGGGTCCCCGCTTCCGCAAATCCGCATCGCCACGCCTGTAATCCGGCCCACGATTTCCGCTTCTCGGGGGTACGGGAATCGCCTTATCTCGACAGATGAGTGGGGATGTGGGATTGCAATCAAATGCCCTTCTTTGATTTCGCACCAACTGCAGACGTATTCATCCCTCAGTTCGACAAAGTAAATGGGTCGTTCGAATTCGGTCCGCCAAGTCTCGTGTTTGATCTTGCGTTGGTTCCCGTCGATCTGTACGAATGAACCTGGACGGATGAGCGGATACATCGTGAAATCCTTTAGACCGATATACCCGTACATCGACTCTCGCAAGTCCAGATGCTGAATCAGTCGAACCGGAATTTCTCCCCAAATCTGTACCAGCCGGCTGAGCAATGCCGCTTTTTCGAGATGAAGTTCCTCGTGCGATCGCAGCGGAAGTTCAACCGTCTCGACATCACCCCCATCGACTTCTCTTCGAACGACCGGTAGCGCTTCAATCAAGAGATTCGGAGCAGGAATCGGTTGACATCGATAACTTTCTATGTTTTCTATTATCCCTCAACTTATTCGTCTGGGAACAACTGCATGACTGGGCCGATCGAACTCCTCTCTGGCTCATCTCTCTCCGAGCAAAAGCCCTCGGAGAGGAATCCCCAATTTCAGTCCTTGAGTAGTAAAAGATTCGCAAAATCTCCCATATTCAACCAACTGAGTATTCTCTCTCTCTGGTAACCAAGTGAAGATTATGCACCCGACTTCCAGCTTACAGGCCAACCTTCCTCCTGGTAAAAAGACCAGCGTTCTCAATCCAGCCATCGACCTTGCTGATGCCAACTCCCCTCGAACCGCAGGCATACTCACGGCCCACGCGACCCCCTGGTCTACCTCTCGACGAGAACCCGCGAGATCCATGAGCTATAAGATCTCCAACGAATTGCTTGCGCGGTCGAAGTCGTTATTGCAGAAGCACAAGAAACGAACGACAAGTCTTTGATGCTAGCCGATTGTATCGGCCTCTCTAGCTGGCGACTAAGTCGGACGGCGGGCGGTTTGGAGGACGGACATGACGTCATCCGGAGACAGCAAGTCAATAGTCGCCGCGTGCCGTGCGCTATCGTGCTTGCCCGGTGTCGCGAGCGTTGGGTATGGCCTTCGGGTCGCCAACGGTGAAGTGACGTTCGAACCCGTGCTGCGGGTTTACCTCGACCGCAAATTCTCGTCTTGCGGCCTCCATGCCAGTATCCCTCCCGAGATTGGCGGCATTCGCATAGAGAAGGTGCCACTGCTCGACGCCCGCCCATATTGCGGCACGACCTATCGGCCGGGAACCAAGATCACTCGATATGCCCCGGGCTTTCAGGTGGGCTCAGGAACCCTGAGTTGTTTTCTTCAACGCGGCGGCAAGAAATTCCTTTTGACAAACTATCACGTGTTCTTCGACGAAGCTGGATACAACCCGTCGCGACGATCGCAGATCATAAGTGTGCCGGGCCAATCGAACTTTCTGGATCAGCCTCCGGATGTTCCTGGAGTAGAGGACATGCGGCTGCAAAACCAGGACACTGTCTATCAACCCGATCGCTCCGAATGCTTGCAAGTTGCGTGCAATACACCGATCGGCACAATTCGCTCCCTTGATGCCAGCAACGCGGCATTGAGATTTCAGGTCAGCGGCGCGCGGCAGTTTTGGGTCGATGCTGCCGTCGCGGAGATCCAAAGTGGCAAGGACGTGGCCAATGACATTGCGGGCATAGGGGTGGTTTCTCCGACAATCAGAGATCTTTCGACGGATGCCATCCTCTCGGCAAAGCCGCCGAACATTGGCGTGCAGAAACGCGGACGGACGACCGACATCACGAAAGGAACGATTGTCCAGTTCTTGACCACCCAGGTCGTCAACGGAGTGAACACCGATATATTTGAGTTCACCGTTCGTCCAACAAATGATAGTCCCTTCGACTACGACAAGACCATCGATGTCGATGACAACGAACCGCAGACCAACGCAGAGATCAAGTCTTTCCTTGAAACAGGTTCGGTCACGGTGACTATTGTCAGTCCACAGAACCCGAGGAGGCTACGGGTGAAGGGCAAGATTTTTTCCAACAAAGGCGACTCGGGCTCCCTAATTCTGGACGCGAACCGCCAACCGGTTGGGATCTTGTGGGGAGGAAACGGGCTTGATCTCCGGTTGCGGGGACAGCAGAATACCGAGTTTGTCCCCAGCGGACTCGCCCTCGCGTGCTATTTCATACCCGTTCTCGCCGCGCTCGGGTTCGATCCATCTGCTGCAATTGTCTCGGCCTCAAGCCCCGCCCGAGGGCTGACCTTGCCGCCTCCCGATGAACTGTCGGAGGCGGAGGAACTTCTGGCAGCCAGCCCGCGCGGGCGGGAACTCATCGACGCCGTACGGCTCCACCACGACGAGGTACGTGAACTGGTCAACCGTGGCAGACGCGTCACCGTAGCCTGGCGAAGATTTCGAGGTGCGGCGTTCCTTTCAAGCGCAATAATCGCTGCCCGAGAGCCGGGGGAAAAACTTGCCGCGCAAATCGACGGCATCTCCATCGAGATATTTCTTGAGGAAATGTATTCCGCTCTCCTGTTTGAGGCGAGCGAGGCTCTCAAAACCGACCTACGGCGACATATGAACACCTTTCTCTCCCTGGCGCATGACGCGCCAACGTTCGCAAACATTTTGGAACGACTTCAGGAACCGGCACTCGTTGAGGATCTGACGTGAAGATGGATTGCCAGGACATTCCAACAAATCCGGGCAGCTTCAGTCCGGTGCTCGGATGGGGGCTGGGTTTGAAGGAGGTAAACGGTCGTCTGACCACGACAATCGCTCGGCGAGCTTACGTTGAACGCAAGGTCGGACTGATGGACCTGCCGCCCGGCGCTCAGGTTCCTGCGTTTCTCGGTAACCTGCCCACCGACGTTGTCGAGCGCTCTCCTAGCCTGCCCACACGGCATAGCAACGAAAAACTCGTTCCCGGTATGCATCTCGTAAATGGGCGCGGCGTGCCGGGCAGCTTGGGGTGCCTTGCCTGGTGCCGCGCAACGAAGGAGCGCGTCCTTGTCGCCAGCTGGCATGTGCTGTTCGGACAGGGCGCGGGCGCCGGCGATCGAATCTTCATAGTCAGGAGTGTACGATCGCGACCTACATACCGGCCCATTGGCCGAACGCGCCGAGGAATCCTTGGATCGATTCTGTATAACGGGCTGGAATTCCATGTCGATCTGGCTATAGGAGCCTGCACACAGGATCTCGGCTTTGGAGAAATCAATGCCGCGCCGCCGGCGGCCGCATCGCCGCGGGGGGTCGCATGGGCTTACCCGGGCGCACTTGTCCGCAAGAATGGTGCTGGCTCGGGCGCAACGACGGGCATTGTGGTCGACGTCGCTTATCCGGACGTTGCAGTCATTGACGGACGGCCGTTGCCGGCACCCCGACAGATCCTGGTGCGAATGGCAGAACACACAAGCTGTTTCGCCGAGTCCGGAGATTCGGGGGCGGTGCTTCTGGATGGCGAAGGTCGAGCAGCGGGACTTTTGTGGGGAAGCAATGGCCGCGGAGAAGGGATTGCATGTCATCTTATTCCCGCTCTTGGAGCGCTTGACGTGTCGCTCGTTCCACCGCCCGGGATGTGGCGAAGCCATCTGTGCCGCTGCCTCGGTAAAGCGTGGACAGACTTGTCCGCATGGATTTGTGGCGTGTCATGACGAAGACCCTGTTCCCTGGTGATCCGATCGAGATCGAGACCAAAGGCATAACGCCCGGGACGATATCGTTCTTTGCCATCGCAGCTACAGATAACGTTACGAAACTGATTATCAGCTGCAACCACGTGATGCCTGTTCTAAACGTGCGTGTCTCTAGTCCGTCCGCCGGCTCGTGTCCGAGTTGCTGTATCAAGAACGTAGTCGGCAATGTCTGGGATGGGTTCACGGGCAAGCAATCGGTAGGCGGTGGCAGTTTCCACGTGGATGCCGCCAAGGCGCGGCGGACAGGAAGTGTGTTCGCACTCAACTGGATCTCGGGTCTTTCGGATTTCGGAAAAGCCGGGCCCACGCTCGGCGGCAGGATTATCGGCACCAGACAAGCCGTCTTTGGAGAACGTGTTGCAGTCTTTGGAAGCAAGAGTGGCCGCATCATCGGGCATGTTGTCAATCCCAGTTCCCCGAATAATATGGGGCTGGACTTATCCGGGTTTCTAGACTCTCTCGTCATTTGGACGGATGCGCAATACGCGCAGGACGTCGTGTTTGGCTCAGGGGATTCCGGTGCGCCGATCGTTACGGAATCACACGAGCTTGTCGGAATCATGTATTCAAGACTCACAGAAGGTGACAGCATAAATCAGGAGACCCGCCTGATTGGCGGCTGTCACATCAATGCGGTCCTCAGTAAACTAGCTCTCGTCTTTGATCCCGCGACCACTGCATCGGCGGGAGAATTAGAATTACTGCAGACGCGCTCCGAGAATCAAATGCCAGAAGATCCCTTGGCTGCAAAGCCTTGGCTGGCCCGAATCCGCGAAATTGTCCCCGAGAATCATAAGAGCCATCGTCTGGTAGAGGATGCGCTGAAACACAGCGCCGAAATCGCCAAACTGGTCCACCATTGTCGCCCGGTGAAGGTTGCCTGGCACCGAACCAAAGGCCCTGCCTGGACGGCCCACCTCCTTAACAGCTGGCGCGATCCAGAATACGTAATACCTGACACCGTCGAGGGTACAACGCCAACGCAACTTCTCTCGCGCATGCGCGAGGTTTTGTCACGTCATGGGAGCCCAGTTCTCGCTGCCAGCCTGGACGAAAACGCCAACGTAATTTTTGGGCTTGCTGGTCTGGTGCGTGTCCGCGAGATGCTCCAGGGTCTCGATTTGTCGGCGGCTTCCATAGCCGCCCTCGAAGGCGAACTTACAGGCGAGTTGGTTTGAACTACGTTTTCGGATCGAAGGTCACTACCCTAGCCTGAAAGATCCTGGGCTTGAGTACGCAGCAGCCGAAGCCGTTGGGAGCATCGTTTCAGAATGGCAGACACAACAGGCACCATCGAGACGGTCGCCCTCGCGTTATCGAGGCTACTCGCTCCTCTGGGAGAGGAGCTTGCGCCGGGAAACGCGCGCGGATTCTTCGCGGAAATTGGAATTCCGCTGACCTCCGCGCAGGAGGCTTCGCTGTCAGGTCCTCTCTCGTCAACAGTCGGCCTCACTACCGATCTGACATCGCTCACCTCGGACCTCGTGGCAGCGATTCAGGGGAATAACACCCCCGCTATATTGCAGAAGGGTCTCGCCTTGGCGGCCCGATCTGCTCAGATCATTCAAGGTTTTGTCTCGCTGGCTGGTGCCGTGAAGGCACTCAACATCCCCGGCGTTCCCGGCAACGTCATTGACGGCATTCCGGATCGTCTTTTTGGCTTCCTGCTATTTAGGTATTTGGAGAGTGCGACCGGAGCAAACGAACTGTTTGAATTTCTGGGAGTGCTGGACCGCGTCGATGTCAACGTCGATTCAACTTCGCCAAACCAGCCTCCTTACACCTCTCTTACTTTTGACTTTTCTACCCTAGGGGGCTGGCTCTCCAATCCCAGCAATCATTTGCGTTCATTGTTCGACTGGGGCAACGACGCGGCCTTCGATGGAATAAAACTCCTCCAAAAACTTCAAACCGTGTTGCTCAACCTCGGGCTTCCGGTGATCTTTGACACCATGGCTCCGCCTCGGCTCGATTTGATCTTCGCCGACATCTCACCAAAGACGGACGTCGTCCCAAAGGGTTTCCTAATCGGCCTGAAAACGTCCCTGTCTTCCGACCCTTTGAGCATTGTACAGGACGACTGGCAGGTCGAATTCAAATCCGACTTTCCGTTTCCGCTGTATACAGGTGTCCTTATTCAGCCCGATGGTTCGGTCACCATCATTCCACCATCGCCGACCGCGATGACGGGGCAGATCCTCCTCCAGCTCACGATGCAGAAGACTCAACCTCCGGGACCAATCGTGTTTGTTGGCCAGACGGGAGGCAGCAGGCTCGAAGTACAAAACATCAATGTTCGGACGGCTGGACAATTCGCGTGGGATGCCTCGTCTTCCAAGGCCAGCGCTGACTTCACCATCGGTGGTGGACTCCAAGGGGCAAAGCTCGTTATTGACATGTCGGCTGCCGATGGATTCCTCGGAACCCTGGTGTCCGCCACAACGTTGGAGAGCAACTTCGACGTCACCCTGGGCTACTCCTCCACTGAGGGCCTGCACTTCAGTGGAAGCAGCACGCTGGATGTTCAGCTCCCCATACACATTAGTATTGGTCCAGTCGATATCACAGCTATTACGCTTTCCGTGGGAATCAAGGGCAACGACTTTCCACTCTCTCTCGGCGCCAACATTGCTGCCAGTCTTGGGCCCCTTGCGGCGGTGGTCGAGGATATGGGCATCACGGCCGATTTTTCCTTTCGAAACGACCGCAGCGGAAATCTCGGACCGATGGACTTTTCCCTTGGGTTTAAGCCACCCAAAGGTGTCGGGCTGTCCCTGGATGCAGGGGTAATCCAGGGGGGCGGTTTCCTCTATATCGACACGGACCGCGGCGAGTACGCAGGCGCATTGCAGCTGGTCTTCGCTGATTTCCTCGGGTTGCAGGCGATCGGCTTAATCACCACAAAGATGCCAGACGGGTCGAGTGGATTCTCGCTGCTGATTATCATCACAGCAGATTTCGGCCCCGGCATTCAGCTTGGCTTTGGCTTCACCCTGCTTGCGGTTGGCGGACTGCTGGGACTCAACCGCGCGATGTTGTTCCAGCCTTTGATGGACGGTGTTCGGACGGACTCCATCGAAAGCATCATGTTCCCGAAGGATATCATTGCCAACGCCACTCGCATCATCAGCGACTTGCGCGCCATTTTCCCTCCGCAGAATGGGACATTCCTCATCGGCCCAATGGCTAAGCTTGGCTGGGGCGAACCGACGCTCATTAGCCTTTCTCTCGGAGTTATCATCGAGATTCCGCCCGGCGACATTGCGATATTGGGAATCCTCAAGCTTGCGCTGCCCGCAGAAGACATCGCAGTCCTCTTAGTCCAGGTGAACTTCGCCGGAGCTCTCGAGTTCGACAAAAAGCGCTTCTACTTCTTTGCCTCCCTCTTTGATTCGCACGTTCTGTTCATCACGTTGGAAGGCGAAATGGGCGTGCTGATGGCGTTTGGCGACGATGCCAATTTCGTCGTTACCATTGGGGGCTTCCACCCACAATTCAATCCGCCGCCCCTTCCCTTCCCGAGCCCGAAGCGAATCGAGATTGACATTATCAATGAGTCTTTTGCCCGGATCCGCTGCGACGGCTACTTCGCGGTGACGAGCAATTCGGTCCAGTTCGGCGCGCACGCCGATATGTTCTTCGGCTTCAGCGCCTTCAATGTCCAGGGGCATGCGGGCCTCGATGCACTCTTTCAGTTTTCGCCGTTCCACTTCAGTGCCTCGTTCTCAGTCTCCTTCTCCGTAAACGTCTTTGGATTCGGGGTCTACGGAATCGGAATCAGTCTCACACTTGAGGGAACAACTCCTTGGCATGCGCATGGCTCGGCGTCGCTCTCGTTCTTTCTGTTCTCGGTAGATATCGGGATCGACTTCACCTGGGGCGACAGCCGGAACACCATGCTTCCTCCGGTCGCAGTTATGCCTATCCTTGCCGGCGAGTTCGGTAAACGAAGTAACTGGAAAGCGATTCTCCCCAAAGGCTCCAATCTGCTGGTCGTGTTACGCCAAATGGACGCGGCAGAATCGGCCATGGTCCTCCATCCGGTCGGAACCCTTCAGGTGAGTCAAAGGGCCGTGCCGCTGGACATGACGCTGGACAAGGACGGAAACCAGCAACCGAACGACGCGAACTACTTCTCGCTGGATGTGATGGGTGGCGGTCTCGCAAAGACGCGAACACTTCACGAACAATTTGCGGCCGCGCAGTTCAAGAACATGGATGATGCGGCCAAGCTCTCTCAGCAAGCATATGTGCCGATGGACAGCGGGATCGAGCTGTCGGCCGCGGGGAACGCGTATGCTTCTGGAACGGCTATCACGCGCAACGTGCGTTACGACCTGACGGTCATTGATACAAAGCTACGGCGGGTGTTCCGGCGGTTCTTCGTTTACACCGGATCCCTGTTTGCTCATTTCCTGACCGGCTCGAGTGTCACGCGCTCAGGGCTTTCGGCGCACCGCCAGGGTCAAGCGCAGCCCTACACCCAGCATGTCGCGATGAATCCCGAGACATTCGCGGTGGCTTTCCAAAACAACAACAAGGCTTACAGCGCGGAAGCAAGCTCGTTTACGAGCCAAGCCGCCGCTAACGATTACCTGTCCCGGGCAGTTGCCAAGGACGCGACCCTTAGCGGCACACTGCACGTCCTGCCGCAGTTCGAGGTGGCCGCATGAAAACGATTGCGACCTACTCGTTCTTGCCGTGGCTGCGCCAAGGTATCGCCAATAACATTACGGCGGCCGACGGCGACACCACGGTGAAGACTCGGGCAACCATCGACGTCGCATTGCAACTCTCGGGGCAGCCCGTTGGCGGAGGCGCCCCGCTCACGCAGGCAATCACACAGAAGATCGCCCTCGTCGGACCGGGCGATATTGCAAAGCTTGTCTTGGAAGCCATTGTTCGCCTCGAACCTCGCAACTGGATCACGAACTTCGAGTCCAATTATTTCCCGGCGGTTGATTTTTACGATGAAGACTTCCCGTGGCGCTATACGCCATCGAGTCCCGACAACACCGGGCTGCGGCTTCGGCCCTGGATCGCGCTTATCGTCCTGGCGGATGGAGAATTCCAGGAAGGCCAGAACGCCGGCAATCGGCCCCTTCCGTACATAACCGTAACGGATGCCACCCTGTTTCCCCCGGCGGATCAACTCTGGGCCTGGGCACATGTGCACTTCAACCAGAGTTTGTCCGGCAGCCCGACCGAGCTTGTCTCCCCGGACATGTCCGCCGTCTTGCCGCGCGTCCAGGCGATGATTAACCAGAATCCTGACCTGGCTTATTCACGTATCCTGTGCCCGAGACGGCTTGCCGACAACACCGGGTACCACGCCTTCGTCATGCCGGTATTTGAGACAGGACGACTGGCCGGCATTCACCAGAACCCGGATATTTCGCCATTCGCGACGTTTTCCGCGTGGGGGACGTATCCCGGTAGAACCGCAGCAGAGCCAAACAACTATCCTTATTATTACCGCTGGTATTTCCGGACCGGTTCGCATGGCGATTTTGAATACCTCGTCAGCCTGCTTAAGCCTCAACCCCTCGACAAACGCGTGGGAACCCGCGATATGGACGTGCAGGATCCAGGGTCGAATATTCCCGGAATCACCGACGCGGCTCTCGGCGGCATCTTGCGACTGGGCGGGGCCTTGCGTGTCCCCGACAAGGATCTCTCAAAGGCCGATTTGGCCGAACGTAACAAGTATGAAAATTGGGATCAGCCGTATCCGCACGCATTTCAAAAGGCACTCGCCAAGTTCATCAACCTGGCGGACGACTACTCCAATCAACCTTCCTCTGCCGCCAACACGGCAACGGGCATCGGTCCGGGCATCAGCGATGATCCCGATCCGATGATAACGTCGCCGCTTTACGGGCGCTGGCATGCGCTCACGCAGCGCCTTTTGTTCAACCGCGATGGGACACCCGCGCCTAACAATACAAAGTGGGTCCATAAGCTGAATCTCGACCCGCGATTCCGTGTGGCGGCCAGCTTCGGAACGAAGGTCGTTGAAAAAAACACGGAAGAGTACATGAATGATGCCTGGGAACAGATCGGCGATGTGCTGGCCGCAAATTCACGAATCCGGAGGCTGCAGGTTGCCAAAGAAGTATCGTCGCGATGGCACACGCAGTCGCTGATGCCGCTGGCCGCTTCCAACGCAGAGCGCGCGCTAATGTTTACAGCTCCAGTTGCGGGACGCGTGCTGCTCTCAGGAACTACCGCCTCTGCCACCAGCAATACAAGCCTGGTGCCCTCTGTTTACACCTCGACTGTCATGCGACGCGTGACTCGTCCTGGTGCGCGGCTGATGCGTGCGCTTCCCTTCACCACCTCCATCACGCCGCAAAATCTGCTCGCGCGCGTGAATGACCGCGCGGTGAGCGCGGCACCTCCAAAGGTCGTGCCTCCCGGAGTGCCAACCGTGGACCGGGCCGCGACGGCAGCGGCTCCACCAGGGGAGCCGTCCTGGGTCTTCAAGCTTTTGCAGAAATATCCATGGCTGCCATATGCCGTCCTTGCGATCGCTTTCATTCTGGCGGTAATCCTCGCCGTGTTTGTTCCTGTTATCGGCATCCTCCTTGGACTTGCCGTAGCCGCCGGCGGGTTTTATCTCTTTCAGGTGTTGATGAAGTGGAAAAAGGCCAACGCGCCCGCGCAGAGCATAACGGAACAGAATCAGACACCTTCCGCAGTCGACCAACTTCCGAAGAATCCGACCTTTGTTTTGAGCGATCCGGGCAGCAGTTTCCGTCCGGCGACAGGCGCCACGGACAGCCCGACTGCGGTAAACTTCAAGAACGCGCTGCGGGATTCTTTCTCACTTCTGACAGCGACAAGAACCGTTTCGCAGCGCCCGGCCCCCGTGGCACTCGACCTTCCCTCGCTCACCACCACGATGGTTCAGGCGGTCGATCCGCTGGTGACCATTCCGAAAAGGGCATTGTCGATCATTTCCATTCCGCCCTGGATCGTTCAGCAGATCGGAGATCAATTCCGAGAAGTCATGGCCTACCCCAAAATCGATCTCCCGATGTACATGCCTCTGAAGGGCATTTCATCGGAATTGTTTCTGCCAAACATCAATCTGATTCCGCAGAACAGCATCACGCTGATTGAGACCAACCAGAAGTTTATCGAGTCCTACATGGTCGGGCTGAACCACGAGTTTGCCCGCAAATTGCTCTGGAGGGAATTCCCAACGGACCAGATGGGCAGCTATTTCCGCCAGTTCTGGGATCCTGGCACGTACTTCAATACCGACAATCTTACACCGGACCAAATCAAGGAAAAGCTCTACGATATTCCCGAACTGCACCGCTGGGCGCTCACCTCCAATCTCGGCGATCACAACAATCGCGCCGCCCTGGGCCAAACAGGTGAGCAAGCCGTTCTGGTAATTCGAGGCGAATTGCTGAAGAAATACCCGACCGCCGTAATCTACGCCCACCACGCGCAGTGGGCGAGAAATTCCGATGGCTCGATCGACCTCTCCCAACCGCGCTCACTTCAGGATATCGATGCTGCCTTCGAAGAGCAGCCTCCACCTTCTATCGTCCGCACACCGCTCTATGAAGCAAAGGTCGATCCTGACATCTATTTCTTCGGATTCGATCTGACTATCACGGAAGCGGCAGGCGGGTCGGGACAGAATCCCAACGACGATCCAGGTTGGTTCTTCGTCATCAAGCAATGTCCAGGGGAACCCCGGTTCGGCCTGGAACTCACCCGAGAAATTCAGCCAGAAGTGTTTGTCGAATTAACGTGGGACGATGCCATGCCGGGTGGCAAACCGGGCCAGTTCCTGCCCGCCAGCAGTCTCGGCGTAGTGCCGCTCAAGCCGCCATCCTCAACTGACCCAACCGACAAAATGTCCCAGTATAAAGACGATTCGCAGGTCGACGTCGCAGCAACGAGTTCGGCGCGCTGGGCCTACATCCTCTTTCGCGCGCCCGTGATGATTGCGGTGCACGCGGATCAGATGCTCGGAAGCGGATCCTGATATGCAAGATTTCAACACCAGCCAAGCGCAACTCAATAAGGCGCGCGCCATCCGCGCTGCCGCTGAGTCCTCCGCCGCGCAAGCCGCGGAACTACAGCGAAGTCTGACCAGCCAACTGGCGCAGCTTTCACGACGGTTGAATCCAAACGACCGGGCGGCGCTGAAACAGAAGGCAACTCTGGAAGCTCAACTGAAGCAAGCTACGGCGGATACTCAGGCCAAACAGGTGGCAGTACAGAATGCAAGGCAGTCCGTCACTTCGGCGCTGGAAGGTTTTGCGAGCTTCACCGATCCACGAAAGAATCTTAACGTCCTGAACGATCTCTCGCCGTTCCTTCTTTTCCCCGTGCGGATTGAGACCCGCTTCGTTGCCTCGGGTGATCCACCTCAGCTGTGGGTGCGCATTTATCCCGACGACTGCTCGATTGATACGTTCGAAGCCACGCTTTCTGCAACGGAACTGGCCAATGCAAAACTCTATTGGCAGGGAGTTTGGCGCGCCGGTGGAGTGGAAGCGGACCAGCGGGCAGCGTGGCGCGGCCTGGTGGCCGCCCATGGCTCCGGGCGCGCCAGCTGGATTGTGGACAATTATCAACCGACGAATCTCCCCGCGGAGCCGGTGAAGGCCGCACCCACCGATGAAATCCTGGTCATAGCAACCCAAACGCCGCTCGCGGCTGGACAGGCCGCCGCGATTTCGAGCTATTGGCAGGCGGTTTGGCTCGCAGACGGGGACGGCACAAAAACGCGGGCCGCTTTGACGGCGCTGCAAGCCGCCGTGGGTGCGGCAGCCGCAACTCAATTGATCCAGGACTATCAGCCTTATAACCTGACGGACGCGCCCGCGCGACCAACAAAGAAATCGGACGTGGCGCTTTCAACTGCTTTTGTCGTATTCCCGGCAGATCCGGTCACGAAGCAGGACTCCTGGTCGCAGGCGCCGCTCGTCCATCATCTCGCCGACCGCTTCGTAGTGATCGGGTACAACGGCGGAGTGCAGACGCTCCAGGCCATCGGCGGAGTTGTGGCGCTTCCGCTGGTGGTGGGTCCAAATCCCGTTGCGCAACCGTCTGAAACCATCCATCCAGAGGGCGGAGATTTATTTGTCCCGGACGAATTGCAATGGCTGGTGGACTTCGACCGCGCCGTCGCCGCAGGGATGGGATTGAAAATCGACCTGACTGCGGATCAAGCCCAGAAAGGATTTGACCGGCTGCTGGTGCTGGGAGTCGAGCTCAGCAGCACAAGCAGCGATGCTAAAGCCGCGCTCGAACTCCTGCTCCAGCACCATCACTTCGGAGGCAGCGGGCTTTCTTTAGTACCGCAGGGTACTCCCACACACAACACTACCGGAACCGGAACCGGCTACACACAGCTCGACAACGCCGATCAGAGTTTCGACGACCGCAAGAATACCCCTCTGTTCAATTTGACCACCGACCCGCTTGCGAAGCGCGATGGCCAGTGGCTGGCCGACCTGCTGGGCATTGATCCGGTAATCCTTCAGCCGGTGCACGCCAGCGGCGGCACCGACCAGATGCTGGTACGCGCCATGCAAGGTGCTTTGTGGCCCGCTACACTCGGTTACTGGATGGATAAACTTCTGACACCGATCTTCGGCGACACTGCCGTGGAGAATACGCGCTGGTTTTTCACTTCTTATGTTTCAGGATGCGGCGCGATTCCGGCGATCCGTATCGGCGAGCAGCCTTACGGAATTTTGCCTACAACTGCCTTTTCAAGGATGCGCTGGTCCAGCGAGCGCCCTATTGAAGCTGGCGTGGTCACCCCGCCCCGAATGATTTTTCTTGAGCGTCTCTGGCAAATACTGCGGAAGCTCGATGCTGACTGGACTGCACTTAGCGCGCAGGCTTCTTATGTAGGCAAGGCCGGTGACGCACACCAACTGCTCCTGGACATCATTGGATTACATCCATCCTCGGTGGAATTTTACTCGCGCTACGCGGAGAGCCTCTCGGAGTTGTTCAACATCATTAATCTCCGGTCCCTTGGCCCGGATTTCTGGAACGCCCTCATCACCCTGGGAATGGAGGCGGGAGCGACCCAGCTGCTCGCGAAACTGGGTTACACGAGCGGTACGCAGCCAGACATTCTCCAGCATGTTTTTTTCACGGACGCGGCGCAGATCGGAACGGTCATCGACGACGTCCCGCTCTCTGAAACGAAACAGGTCCGGGCCTACACCGACGACGGCCGCAACTACATTCAATGGTTAATCGACGCCGCTAACAATTCCCTTGATGCCGTCTATCAGGAACAGGGCTTCAGCGCAAACAAGACGCCTGAGACTCTGCTCTATCTTTACCTTAGGCAAGCAGTGATGCTGGGTTACTACGATTCGAGCTACTTCCTCCACCAGACGGCGGCATTTCTTACTCCCGTAGAACTCCAAGCCATGAAGCCTGAACCAAAATTCATTCACGTTGCTGCGGGCCCCGTTCCGAGTGAGAGCCGTTTCGCCGCACTCTACAAGACCGAGCAGCGCATCACCTCCAGCCCAACGATGCTTGTTTCCGACTATATTACGCGCAACCTTGGGGCACTCGTCGAAACCGTGGCGCTCGACCAACAGCTTGCCTGCTTGAAGATTCTTTCAGGAGCTTCCACGGCAAGCCTGGAGCGGGCATTCGCCGAACACATCGATTGCTGCAGCTACCGTTACGACGCCTGGCTTTTGGGGTTGGTTCATTTCCGGCTGCAGGCCATGCGCTATTTCCAAGATGGCCAAAAGCAAGCCACGCGCACGGGCCTGTATCTCGGCGCGTACGCGTGGGTGGAAGATCTGCGTCCCTCAACGGCGAAGTTGTCTCCTGTCCGGCTGCCTCCGGACATCGCGAAGAATTTTCCGGGAACGGCCCCGCTGCTCTCTGATGCGACGAATGGAGGCTACATCCACGCGCCATCGCTGGCGCATGCGGAAACGGCAGCTGTGTTGCGCAGTGGATATGTGGCCAACGCAACCTCTCGCAATCCGGGCACGATGGCTATCAATCTCTCTTCGGATCGCGTGCGCACCGCGCTCTCCATGCTCGAGGGTATTCGGAATGGGCAGAGTCTGGGCGCCCTGCTCGGCTATCAATTTGAACGCGGGCTCCATGATGACTTCGGCCTGGTCGAAGTGGACAAATTCATTTACCCCATGCGCAAAGCATTTCCGCTCGTGGCGGATGCCATCGCCACGACGAAGACTAATCCGGGCGTGCCCATCGAAGCTATCGAGGCCAGCAACGTTCTGGATGGGCTGAGACTGGTTACGCAGATGCGTATTAGCGGAAATTCCAGCTATCCGTTCGGAGCCACCCTGCCACCTGCAACAACGGCGGAGGCTGCGGCCATCACCGCACAGGCGGCCGGGCTGTTCGATATCTACGATGCGATAGCCGATCTCGCGCTTGCGGAGGGCGTTCATCAAGCCGTTCAGGGGAACTTCGAGCGGATTGCGGCCACCCTGGATGCCTACACCAGCGGCAATTTTCCGCCGGAACCCGAGGTTATCCAGACGCCACCGAGCGGCATCGGATTGACCCATCGGGTTGCCGTACATCTCCCTGCGGGACTCGCTCCTCAGCCGACGGCCACGCCCCGCGCCATGGCAGAGCCGGCGCTGGACGCGTGGCTCGCAACAATTCTTCCTGACCTTGGCGATATCCAGTGCCAGGTCACTTGGCAGGATTCAGTCGGCGGCGCCAGCCAGAGCCAGACGGTTCGTCTCCTGGATCTTTCTATCTCACCGATCGATGCTCTCGAGCTTCTCAAGCCCGACAACGTTCAGAGCATGACCGAGTTGGATGACCGGATCCTTCGTTATGTGATTTCAACCCGTGCCCCCAGGCCTGACGCGACCCTCAGCATTCAGTACATGACCAGTGATCCGGGAAAATTCAGCATCTTCCAGACGCTGGCGCTCCTACGCAGCGTTAAGGCCCTCGTGGTTCGTTCCCGACCGCTGCAAGCCACGGACGCCATGCTCCACAACACGGCGTCTCCGGAAGCCAATAATTCCGTATTCCTCGACAGCAAACGAATCACGATGCCGAAGACTGCCATGGATAAGCTCGCCACTGATATTGCAACCTTTCTCAGCACACTTGCGCCGCTTACCACGGACCCGGTGACCAATCGAGCTGCCATCGTCGCGGGCGTAGACGGCTTTCTGGATTCCGCGGTCGCCCTGCTGGAGCGCGCGGCTCGCTTCAGTATCGGCCTTTCCGGTTGGGGATTTGTTTTTGCCTGGAAGCATTTAGCCTTTGTCGATCTGTTCGCGGCAGTTTCTCAGTTGGTGAGACGGTGGACACAGAAACTGGCTGATTATGACGCCAAGATTACCGCCTATGACGCACTGCCTCCGGCGACTACCGATCCAGTTCGCTTCCAGCTCCTCAGTGGTGCAGAACTTATCATTGCCACCAAGCTCGACCCACTCCCGACCGCGCCGGCGACTATGCGCACAGCACTGAATGCGAAACGGGCCAGTTTCGTGGCACGGCTCGCGCAATTTCAGGCCATCCTCAAAACTGGCGGAACTTCGTTTGCGGCTGTGCTGGCCGCCGCCAAAGCGATCGCCACCGCCGATCTCGATACTCAGCCGTTCGATCTTACTTCCTTCGAAGATCGGGCTATTGTCGTGGCCGAGGATCTGGTTACAAATCTCACCGGGCACAAAACAGAAATCGGAAACCGAAGCTCCGCTGCCCAGACTCAGTTGACCGCCTTTGCTGCTGCTGCGGCCCCCGCCGACCAGGTGCAGGCACTGCAGGAAGCTGCGAAAGCCCTTCTCGGACCGGATTTCCGTGTCTACCCGGAGTTTTCACTTTCCGCTGCTCAAGGTGACGAGTGGGCCAACGCCATTTCCGCTTCAACCGGCGGCGCGCTGCTGCAATACCTGACAACCACTGCCAAGGTTGATTTCCCTGTCGACGAATGGCTTTACGGGGTCGCCCGCATCCGCCCAAATATGCGTTCTTGGGAACAGATTCAGATGCTCACGGCAGCCTTCGGCACGACTGTGCCTGTCCTCGTCCCTACTCAGTTCCCCTTCGAAGCTGCGGCGTCCTGGCTTGCGCTTCCCTATCCTGCCTCCTATCAATTTGACGGCGATCGTTTGCTCTACACTGCACAGTACACCACAGCATTCGACAAAAACGCCCGTCAATGCGGGCTGCTTGTTGATGAATGGACGGAAGTCATCCCGGCCACCACCCACGACACTGGCATTACCTTCAACTACAATCGTCCCAACAACGAGGCAGCCCAATCCTTCCTTCTGGTTACACCTGCGACGCCAACCGGGGAATGGGTGTGGGAGGATCTGGTGGGTGCGCTCAACGAAACTCTCGACCTGGCAAAGAACCGCGCCGTCGAACCCGTTCAGTTGGACTTCACACCCTACTCCTGTTTCTTGCCGGCCACGGTAATGGCTGTCACCTACTACGGGATTTCCATCACCACGAGTCTAGCCGCTGGCAACGGCGTGTTCCGCTACCTGGAGTCGAGCACCAATGCCTAGTTCCGTCAAAGTCGCAAATATTCAAGAGGCTCTGTCGCGCAGACAGTTTTCCTCGGTCACCATGTGGAATCGACTGGAAGGGCGGCCGCGCACGACGAGCTTTGATCGCGCCCTTCGTGCTGAAGTTCGCGATGCCCTCTGGATGATCACCAAGCAGTGGCAAATGGGGGAAATTCGAGGGAGCGACGCGGGCTCTCCCGTGTTCGCAAAACTTCAGATCGACACGACGCGGCTCACGAAATACCAGCCTGATGCCTTGGCGACCCAACTGTTTGAGTACGATGTTCCACTTGAGGCCAAGGTAGAACGACGTCCCCTCCCATTCCTGCTCGGCGGCCGAGCCGTCTCGCTTGATATCCGGCTCCTCATGGGACGTTACTGGCTGAACCTCATCGCTGGACTCGCCAACAACTATGCGAATGCTTTCATCACGGCTCCTGCTTATGCCATTGTCGCACCCGACCCAAAACAGAAAAGGGAGGCGGACCAATGTGCCCATCCGGAGGTCTGGCAAGTTTTCTCCGCCCTTGCCGGACGCGCCATGGACGGTGGCGCTCTCTATTTGTATCTGAAGGCTGATCCTGCTCACCATGCCTATGATGGCATTGCAGTCAACGCCGCAGACCAGCCGGCGATTGACGATCTGGCCAGCCGTTTTCTCGCGTGGTTCGACCGCCAGTTTTATCAGCCTCCGCCCACCGGGGACGATGCCTGGGTACCAGCGAATCTGGAGTACCAATTCTCCGCATCAGCTCCCGTTCCCGCGGGAGAAAAAGTATATGTCGCTGACGAGTACTATCAAGGGAGATTGGACTGGTACAGTCTCGACGTTGATGGCTCCCACGCTTCTCTTCCTGTGGTTCCTGGCTCCGATGTGACGAGTTTGCCGCCGATCACCGTCCAATCCATGATCCCGAAGCCGGTCTCGTTCGCAGGTATGCCCAATACCAGGTGGTGGTCCTTCGAAGATAAGAAGACCAACTTTGGGGATATCAATGCCAGTACTACCGATCTAGCTAAGCTTCTCTTCATTGAATTTGCTCTCGTCTATGCCAACGACTGGTTCGTCATTCCCTATACTTTGCCTTCGGGCGCCATTGCCACCATCCGCGGTTTTGTCGTCACCAATGTTTTCGGCGAACGCCTGTGGATTCAGTCGGCTGACCAGGGCTCCGACGCAAACTGGCAGCGCTGGAGCATGTTCACCGTCAACGTGCGCGGCAAGCAGGGCGCGCAGGCCGATACCAGCCTTCTCCTTCTGCCGACAGTGCCTAAAATCCATGAAAGCCCAGCAACCGAAGAAATCCTGCTTGTCCGGGATGAAGTAGCAGACATGGTTTGGGGAATTGAAAAGACCATCCCGCTGCCGACGGGGGACGCCAAGCCCGGCCTCGAAGCTGCGCGACAAACATTGGCGTTTTTCCAGAACCAACTCGCTGCTACTCTGGGCGGTGGACCTCCCCCACCTCCCGTCCCGCCTGCCGCTCCAATCCGCTACGAAGTTATGAGCTCCGTTCCCGAAAACTGGATTCCCTTCATCCCCGTCCACGTTCCTGGGAATAATCGAACGATCCAGCTACAGCGCGCGGCCTTGCCCCGCATTTTGGACGGTGACCCGAATCCGCCGGTCAAGGTGCAGCCACGAACTGTGCTCCTGCGTGAAGGCCTCGACCAGACTCCTGCGCAGACCTACTTCATTCATCAAGAGGAGGTCTCCCGCGCAGGCGCCCGATTGACCCAGGCATTCCAGAGAACGCGCTGGACCGACGGCAGCGTCTTCACCTGGCTCCGCGTTCGTAAACAGACTGGCCGAGGTGAAGGTTCAAGTGGCCTCGCTTTTGATCAGCTCGTAGACGTTCCTTTTAAGAGCCCACCTAAGGCGTGAACCCGACCGCTCCATGGTTGAGGGCCGCTCCACATCTTGGCAGACGTTTTTCTAGGAGGGGTTGATCGGGGACCAAATGGCCAAACAGGTGTAGCGAACTTTTTCGATTAGCTTCTGGGAAATCCCTGTGAGCGAGAGCATACGTCATCAAACTGAAGCGCCGCATGACAGCCGAGATGGAGCAAACGATTTTGCAAACCGATTCTAAAGACTGAAGAATTTGGTGATGGCGTTGATGACATCTGACGCAGCTCCATTCCCTCGGCTTGCACAAAAGTGTCGCACAACGATGCCATGGAGGTGCTAAATGAGAGAGCCATCTGCTGCCATATTTTGGCGCGCGAAGGCTCACCGACATCGGGACGCTTGGCCGCTCCGCTTGAGTTTGATTTGTCCGCTGCGTTCTGACCCCGTGCCACCCACGCGTTTTGCCCAAAAACAAACGCAAAGGCCAACACGGTGCGGCCTAATACGCACGGAACATAGCTCCAATTCTTCTTGCTCATGACTGCTCCTTTTCTTCGAGTCACATTCAGCTTGCTCGCCCGAGCTTCGGGCCGAGTGAAGGCGTGTAACTCCGCACACTCCCGTAAGTGGGTACACCGCGACTCAGGCCGTTTCAGGAGTACAGGTCACCGCCGGGAACTGCGGGATCTACTTCTTGCTACCCACATAAGCGAAAATGGCGGACAAAGTGGACCAAGGAACTGGCGAGAAAACCGTAGGCTTCTGGAAAGGCTAGTTCCGAAGAATCCCCGTGGGGTGAAAACTGGTTCCGTTTGAACTGCTTTGCTGACGGTTTTCGCTTATTAGACCGAGGAAAGAGCGCAATGGGACTCATCGCCCTTGGTCGCTGCATGGCGCACAGCAGAATCCGCACACCCGATGGCTCTCTGCATACCTACACACCAAAGCGAATTGACTTCGTTCGACCCTTGCTCTAGGTTGTTGGGCAAGTGGGAAGTCCGCAGCGAAACCGAGGGTGTGCGTGTGTCCGAATCGTCGCCGCAACCTGTTAGCGCCCTTTTGATCAAATGGCGAGCCGGTGATCCGGAAGCGCTACAGGCTCTCATTCCTCTCGTTTATCAAGAGTTACGCCGAATTGCGCAGCATCACCTGCAGCAGGAACGTCCGGACCATACTCTTCAAAGTACTGCCCTGGTTCACGAGGCGTATCTCCGGCTCATGAAGCAGGAGCCTGCCGAAGTTGCGAACCGCGGTCACTTTCTGGCCGTAGCGTCTCAGTTGATGCGGCAGATCCTGGTCGATCACGCGCGCGGACATCGCGCCGCCAAACGCGGAGGCGGTCTTAAGTTGGAACTCAAAGACGCAATGGGCGCTCAGAAACCACAAAACATGGACCTTGTCGTCTTGGATGATGCGCTCAACGAGCTCGCCAAACTGGACCCTCAACAAACCCGGATCGTCGAGCTGCGATTTTTTGGCGGTCTGTCGATTGAGGAGATTGCTGAAATTGTAGGGGTCTCGCCTACGACAGTGAAACGAGAATGGGCCACGGCGCGGGCCTGGCTCCGTCGCGAGGTCGGAAGGCCCGGAACCCAATGACCCCCGAAGAATGGCACAAGGTCAAGGAAGTCCTGCAGGCAGCGATCGAGTTAGATTTGCAGGCGCGCGAAACATTTCTCGATTCTTCGTGCGTCGGCCAAGAATCCATGCGCAGCGAGGTCGAGTCTCTCTTAAAGTCACATGAGCAAGACGATGACTTTCTTGAGCAACTTGCTGCAGTGGAAGCAGCCGATCTTATAGCTAGCACGCCAGGGATGTGGATCGGACGCCGATTGGGTCCCTACGAGTTACTGGAAGAGATCGGCGAAGGCGGCATGGGCGCAGTGTACCGTGCCGTGCGTGCGGATGGTATGTATGACAAGCAAGTCGCCATCAAGCTCATTCGCAGCGGCTTAAGCACAAGTTTTTTCTTTTCGCGATTCAGAAACGAACGGCAGATTCTCGCTGGCCTGGAGCACCCCAACATTGCGCGCTTGCTTGACGGTGGAGTTACGCAAGAAGGGATGCCCTATGTGGTCCTGGAGTTTGTTCCTGGCGTGCCGATCGATGACTACTGCATTCGCCACAACCTCTCCATCTCGGACCGGCTGAAATTGTTTCGCACTGTCTGTTCAGCCGTCCAGTATGCCCATCAGAATCTGGTCGTACATCGCGACTTGAAGCCGGGAAACATCCTGGTGACGGAAGACGGAGTTCCCAAGCTGCTTGATTTTGGCGTCGCCAAAATTCTGGACCCCCAGCAGGAAGGTACTGGAGGGGATCGCTCACTCACGGTGATGCGCATCATGACTCCGGATTTCGCAAGCCCGGAGCAGGTTCGGGGCAACCCTGTTACGACTGCAAGTGACGTGTATTCGCTGGGCGTGATTCTCTACTTGCTTCTTACTGGTCGGCGCCCCTATCACGTTTCCAGTACTGCCCCGCACGAGATCATCAAAGCGATTTGCGACACGGACCCGGACAAACCCAGTACCGCCGTGACGCGCCTCGAAAAAAGCAAGGACTCCAACAACGTCGTCTCCTCGGTCAGGGTGGCGGAGCAAAAGGGCCCGGACCAAAAACGTGAGAAGGTCCTGCGCGCTTTGAGCGGCGATCTAGACAACATTGTGCTAAAGGCGTTGAGAAAAGAACCCGAGAGGCGATACGCAACGGTTGAGCAATTCTCGGAGGATGTTCGCCGTCATCTGGAACATTTGCCAGTCATTGCCCGCAAAGACACGCCCGGCTACCGAGCCTCGAAATTCGTGATGCGCCACAAAGCAAGTGTTGGGGCTACCGTGGCAGTTGCCTTTACGCTGATCGCAGCATTGCTGATCACTCTCCGCGAAGCCCGTATTGCTCAGCGGCGGTTCAACGATGTCCGCAGCCTCGCCAATTCTTTGATTTTCGAAGTTCATGATTCGATCCGGGACCTGCCAGGGGCCACGTCTGCGCGCAAGCTGATTGTCGAGCGTGCGCAACAGTACTTGGACAGCCTTGCGCAGGAATCTAAGAGCGATCCCGCCCTCCTACGCGAACTCGCGGGAGCCTACGCGAGACTCGCCAACGTTCTGGGCCATCCAAACGACGCAAACATTGGCGATACTCCGCGGGCCATTCAGAATTTCCGTAAAGCAGAAGAGTTGCAGCGACTAGCCGTTTCACTTCGCCCGGCGGACCTGGACAGTCGTCGCGAACTGGCAGCCATCGAACTGAATTTCACACTGGTGCTCGGTGAAGCCGGAAATCTTCAAGAGCGAGACCAGAAACTCCGCGAGGCGTTGCAAATCCTGGAACCGTTGGTGACATCTCACCCAGGAGATCTGAAAGCGTTGGCTCTCTTGAGCAACGCCTATTCATATACTGGCGGCAATTTCGCGGAGCATAATGATCTCGACCATGCGCTGGGGTACTACGAAAGAACGCTGGCGCTCTGCGAACAGTTGGTGAAATCTGATCCCAAAAGCCAAGAGTTCCAGGTGGCGCTGTCGTTCGCACTCAAGCACGTCGGTTCCACTTTGTCCCTCCAGAATAAACTCCAGGTGGCCCTCGAGCAGTATCGCAGAGCAATGGCCATCGATGAAGCTCTCTTGGCAGTTCAACCCGACAATTTTCGGGCGCGCTACAACATCACGTACACCTACAGCGATACGGGTTACATTCTAGGCAGGCAGGGAGAACTCGATGCTGCCCTCAGCTACTATCGCAAAGCATTGGAAATTCGCTCTTCTCTCGCCGCAGCGGATCCCCAAAACGTCAAACCGCGTGCAGGATTGGGCAACACTTACGAATACATCGCCGATCTTCTCCAGCAAAAACGGGATTTCACCGGAGCGCTTGACAGTTCCAAGAAGGCGCTTACGATTCGCGAAGCTCTGTTAGAGAGAGATCCCTCCAACGAATCAAGCCGATTCGCCCTGGCAATCTCTCAAGCGGACATCGGCAACCTGTATGCGACCCTGGCATCGCAGTCTGGCATTTCTAAGGCAGATCAGCTTTCTTCTTGTCGGAATTCACAAAGTTGGTTGAGCAAAGCTCTGCCAGTATTCTCGGAAAGGAAGAAAAAGGGCCTTCTTTTGGGCGGGGACTTTGACACTCTCGCAGCCACTGAGCGAAATCTCGAAGTGTGCGGCGGAGTCATGCGCCATCTCAGCTCTCAGACACAGTCCTCTTCCCCATCTTTGAATCCTTGAAAAGAAGCTGGGAAACCACTCACGTCGCCGCTCCGTGCGGGGAAGAAATGTGAAAATGGCATCGCGCGACGGCGACTCGAAACTCGCCGCAGACTATTTTCATCAGGTCCTGAAGGAGCTTGATCCTGAAGCTTGCGAAGCAGAATGCTGATGCCAATGTGCCGCACATGGCGGCGGACTCCTATTCTGGCCTAGGCGACCCTGAATTGCGCAAGGCTCGCCAATCTCGCGGAAACGCAGCGACTCAAAAGGCTAGGTGGACGCAGGCTCGCGTTTGGTATCTCAAGAGCTTGCAGGCTTGGCGCCACGTCGATCATCCCCTCTCCGTGGCACCCTCCGGCTTCGACGCCGGTGATCCCGCCAAAGTCGAGGCGAAATTCCAATTGTGCGAAGCCGCTCTGGCAAAGTTCGGCGCGCCGCCACAGTAAACGCCTCTCCGCCAGCTTTGGTTTCTTTTCGCAAGGTAGTGTCTTGGACAGTCGATCCTATGGAGACGGACTGTGTTCCGAACAAAGCCCATTGCAAATCGAGCCGCAAGCGCAGTGTGGCTGCATGGAGCCGATCGCACTGCTATCAAATTAGAGAGGGTGTTCGATTGGCACAGGCATTGTGAGCGGATGAGGGGCTAACCGGAACGCATTCCGGGTCAGAAGTCCGCTTGTGGGAAGTCTCACCAGGTAAGTACCGAGAAACGCGCTTGTATTGACTGGTCTCGTCAACTTTGGGGTGGTCAGCTACTTGGAAGTTTTCCTCGGACCACGCGGCTAAGTCCCGATAAGTCGTGCCAGCTCAGACGGTCGATGCAACACAAGCAAGTGCCGCGCTACGCTTCCAGTAGAATCCGCAGTTCATGGCGCCTCACATTAATGCCGAAGTTGCCCACACCTTATGAACTTATGTTCACGTTCTTAAGGTAGACGTGCTGCCTTCAAGTCTCGGTAAGTTCGCAGTCGGAAAAGCCTTCGCATTTGCTAGCCCGTTCCTGTCGAGACAGTCATCACGAATAGAGTGAATCATGCCGCCAGAAAAGATACGGTGTTGATGAACCACCCGTGGACACCTCCCGAGAAGTCAGCTAACCAGCAATATGGCCCGCTTGGTCGCCTTGGCGTTTGTGCCTTCACCACTGCACACTCGGAAATTACGGGTTTGACCTTGCAGCACACATTCCACAAAAAAAAGGCTTGGGTCCAAGCTACTGTCGAATTTGGCCCAAAACCATGTACCACGACGGAGTAACGCATAAACCTGCAACGAGTCCAATGGATTAGCCGTCTGTACGGAAGGCGTAGAACGTTCCGTTTAGTGCGCCGAAGAATACCAAGCCGTTGTTCACGGCGGGCGACGATGCCACGCCGTATGTAACTGACCCAGGAACCTCAGCCATGGGGTAGCGCCAAATTGCTTTACCCGTAGCGCGGTCGATCGCGAAAAATCCACCGTGGTGATCGACCATATAATTTAGAACGCCCACGGCGCCGATATACACCTGCTTGTCAGTCACGGCCGGCGTGGACCAGTTCGAGCCACCGGTCTCGAAGTTCCATCTCCGCTTTCCTGTAGCCGCATCAATCGCGAACAACTGCTGCGCGTCGGAAGACCCCACGTACAAGGTCTCGTCCCGCATGCGCGCGGACGACTCAACCCATGATGACCAGTAGAAATACTTCCATTTGACTTTGCCACTGGCCGCGTCAAAGGCAAATAAATCCGCGCAACGGCTTCCGATGTAGACGATTCCATCGAAGACGAGCGGCGACGAGACCACCTCCCTGAGCGTGTCGTATTTCCATTTCAGCGCGCCGTTCTTTGCATCGACGGCATAGACGTTGTGGTCCCTGCTACCAAAAATTACGGATCCATCCGCCACGGCTGGTGTCGACCGTACAATGTCCTGCGTGTCGAAATGCCACTTCTCCAGGCCTGTGTCAGCATCTACGGAATAGAGTCTCTTGTCCGCACTCCCAACGAAGACCGTGCCTTTCACCACCGCGGCCCCGGACGTCATATAGTCATACGTGCCGGCCTCCGAACCGGGCAGATCGCGGGCGACGCCCGCCCCGTGCGTGTCAAACTTCCACACGAGCTTACCCGTCTGTCTCTCCAGTTTGTACAGATACCCATCATCAGACAGCACGTACAGATACGGACCGTCCACCGTCGGCTGTCCCATCACCGCGCCTGCGGTCTTGAACTGCCACAGTGGCTCGCCGGAATCTGTCTTCAACGCATAAATGAGCCCGTCGCTACTCCCGAAGTAAACGGTCTTCTCCGCTACCGCGGGTGAGGACCAGATCGAGCCGCCAGTCTTGAAGGTCCAGACTGGTTTGGCGACGCGCCCCGGCGCCGATTGTTTCGGGGTTTCGGCGGGCAGCACGCCGGGCTGGAGTTCAAAGGGCAGCTCGTGGCCATCAAAGGACCACAGGCCCAAGAGGCTCTTTTTATCCTGTGAGAGCCGGAAGCTGCATTGGTTCGCGTTGTACTCCTCTCCCTTCTGGTCTACGGGAATGGGGCCCAGGTTGTGAAATTTGAGATCCGGCAGATCCAAGAACATGACCGGTGCCTTCTCTCTGTCGGACTCGAACCGCAGACCCATTAGCTTACTTTCCCCGCCATAATGGACGCGGCCGAACCACGATCCAAGCAGGGGGTTCGTGCTTGGTTGAGCCTGAGCAGCTGCCTTAAAACAGAGACCGGTGCACAGCTGCAGTAGAAGAGTCACAACGGCGAACGACCTTTTCAGCATTTTTATCGTCTCCCCAATATTCTTGATCACAGATGGTCAGTCGCGCGCCCCACGTTTCGTCTGGAATCATTAGTATCTTGCTCTCCCGGGCAAAATGGACGTTCCTCAATATGCCCATGGCCGAAATCCGATAAGGTGCCAGGATGCAAGATAGAGGGTCACTCCGCATGCTGAGAGGGCGAGCACAAATAGGTACAAGTCAGAGAGCATCATCTTCCGCCGGTGGATCGAAACCAAGGTGGTCAGAAGACCTAGGGAGGAAAATATCGGCACCAAGATGGTCCCAAGGAACACCACCTGCGCGTCGGTTCCTTTTGGCTCCAACGTTACGTGCAAATCGGAAAACGCCAATCCCACTGCGATCAAGCTTCCCAGCGTTGCCACGAACAGGAGGAGTGGCGTGAGAGCAAGTCTCTGAAAACGGCCGAACCGCCTGGCCACCAGCACCGTCACCGCCGCGACCGGCGTGGTAAGCAGCAGAAAGGCCGCCAGCGCGAGCAAGAGTACGCGGCACAGTGGCCAGAGAGGCCGTTGCCTTTCGTAGAAAGTACTCCTCCCCGCCAAGATCATCCCTTCGTCGCCCATGGGGATGAAGACAAAGCTTGCTTCCGGTTCTGTCTCGCGTCGAAATTTTCTCCCGCCCACGGGAACGAGTTTTTCTTTTAATCCCAAGAATTCCTTCCGCTCAAGTGTGCCGCCGGATGCTCTTATCCAAATTCCTCCGGTTAGCTCATCGGCGAATCTCTCAAGTTCGGCGCGCGGGTTCTCCGGTTTGTAATAGCCTTCAAAACTCTGCAGTTCCGCTACGGAAAGGGGAACCGCCGGCTGTTGCTCGCGCGGGAGTCCCCGCGCGAGGTCGTCGAATACCAGTTTCTCGATCGCATCGAGCGCGTTATCGGAATCAGCGTTCAGCAAGATGGCATAACCTACCCCCTGCGCAGAAATGTATTGATAAGTGGCTACAAAGCCGTCAATCGCACCACCGTGCCCGAGCGTTACTATTTTCTTGCTGTTATCGGAATCGATTCCTGCGCCGAAAGAACTGCGCAGGCCCGCCTGTGCCGCCGCGCTCGTTTGCCCTCTTTCCATTCGCGCGAGTGATGAATCGGAGCAAATTTGCGTTGCCGCCGTACTTTCGCGGCCAATCAACATCTGCAGCCACACGGTCATGTCAGCGATGGTCGACTTAAATTCTCCGCCGGGCCGCATGTAGGTTGCGTAGTACGGGATGGGTTTTGGAGGAATTCCCTGATAGCCCGTTGCAAGATTCTTTTTCATTTCGTCGGACAGGAGGTATCCCGATTGTTTCATTCCCAAGGGATTTAGGATTTCGCTCTGAACAAAGTCCTCAAATCTCTTCCCGGTGACTTTCTCAATCAAGTAGCCGGCCACCGCATATCCGGGATTGGAATAGGCTACACGCGTGCCGGGTTCCCAGCGCACACGCTGCGGTCCCGGGAACTTCCGGAACACTTCGAACAGAGGAATAGCAGGGTCGTCCGTTCGATTGCGGACTTCGCTCAAGGTCATGTCATCGAGTCCCGAAGTGTGTTCCAGAAGATGAATGACGCGGACCGGCGATTTGCTTTCCCAGGGATTTTGAATATCCAACTCTGGAGCAAGGTCACTTACTTTGGCGTTCAGGTCGAGCCGGCCCTGCTCCTGCAGTTTCATGATCGCCAACGCGATAAAGCTCTTCCCTACCGACCCCGTTCTGAAAACGGTGGACCTCGTCACTTGCTGCCCTGTGGCCACATTCGTTACACCGAAAGTTTCAATCCACTTTGGCCCAGCCTCGGTTACGACGGTAATCGCAGCGCCCGGCACGCCGTTTTCGCGCATCACCTTCTCTATTGCGGAACGAAGCTCTGGTGGGCCGCTTGGCGCAGTGCTCGCTGGACCTTGAGCGATCGAGACTATTGGCATCACCATGGTGAAAAGAATTAGAACCAGAATCCTTATTGCGCGAAAGCCCGTATTCACATTCCGCTCCACACTGCCAGCGCGTGTGAACATCGAACTTCGGTCCGCGGGTGGCGTGGGTAACATTTGCGCTCGTTGGAGTATCCAGACCTCGAAGGGTGCCGCCCTTGATTCGCCATCATCGCCTCATATGCTTTAGCGAGTCCGCGGCTTCCTTGAATTGAGGGTCAAGTTTCAAACTTCGCTCCCACTGAGCGGCGGCAAGGTCCTTCTTACCCTCTTTTTCATAGACCTGGCCGAGACGCCAATAGCCATTGGCCAATGTGGGGTCACCGTCTTCTGGCCACCTCGCCACATAGGCTTTGAAGCAGTTTTCGGCCTTCTCGAGTTCCTGTGAGTGAAGCAGGCGGTATCTCCCGAGATAGAAGGTGGCGGGGAGAGAATGAGGATCAAGCGCCAAGCTCTTCTGGAATAGCCCATCGGCATCCTGGTCCCGCCCTTGTTCGAGATACAGGAGTCCGAGCTTTAGATAGGATTTTCCCTGGTGCACATCTGCTGCGATGGCTTCCTTGTATTCCCTTTCCGCTTCTGCGTAATTCTTCTTGTCTAGATCCAAATCTCCAAGCGCGTAATGGCCTTCAGAGACATCCAGCTTCGCGATCTCTTGGGCCTGCGCCGTCGCTTTGTCCCAACTGCCCCCCATAATCCCCGGGGCTCCTGAGTAAAAATCCATCAGCCCTAGCCGGGCCGGAATGCTTTTCGGATCGCTGGCCACCGCGGCTTCAAACTGTGCCTTGGCCTTGCCGACCAGGCCGGCCTTTCGGAACAGGCTTACTTTTTGAATCTGGGCCGACAGGATGCGTCCAAATAGCAGATGTGAACTGGAATTCGGGGAAAGCGAGACCGCCTGTTCCACATGCTTTTCGGCATTATCCAGATCCGCCATCGCATAATCGACCTTCGCCAGCAAGAAATGGGCCTCTGCATTCTGAGGCTCTGCTGCCAAGATCTTCTCAAGAGACCCTCGTGTTTCATCGAAATTGGTCCTCCCGTCTACCAAAGTGCGGACTTCGCTCATGGTCGGGTGTGATTGTGCTCGCGCCAAGGTCGCTCCGTAGAGGGCCGTCAAGAACATGACGGTCATACGGCCATTCAGTTTTCTAGGCCTGCGTGCTTCCCGAGCGGATGGGTTGGCTTTGAGAATGGAGCGCATTCGTTGTTTATAACCAAGCTGGGAGGAGAAAGCTTGAACGGTATTAACCTGTGCCAAACTCTCTTTGCGTTGGGGTTACAGGCGTGGCAGGACTCCTCTGCGGAAGGTCGACGGGGTGAGTCCCGTGGATTTCTTAAAGGTGCGGCAGAGGTGAGCGTGGTCCGCGAAACCGCTGGAGTGCGCCACATTCGCGATGGAGTTCTTCGGAAACAGGAGAAGTTCGAAGGCTCTGCGGAGCCGGACCTTTGCCAGATGGTCGCCAAACGTGCATCCAAGAAAGCGGCGGGAACTGCGCGCCAGATGAACGGGGTGAACACCGACCTCGCGCGCGATGAGAGTCAAGGATAGCGGATGATCGTAGGTTTCGCTGGCAAGATCCAGGGCTTGTTTGAACCAAGCGGGTGGTTCCCGGTCGGCTGGTCCGGTGAAGAAAAAGCTAAGCACTTCGTTAGCCAGGTCTTCGACCGTATCTGTTTTCGCTTGGAGCTCGCGATAGAGGTGTAGTCCCAGGGAAAAAGGCAGGCCGCCGCAAAATGTACGAGTTCCTCCGTGCGGCTTGAGTTCCTGTGCAGCGTCCCTCAACCACGTTTCGCTGATTTCCAGGTTGAGGAGATGCCCGCCCGTGCTGTGGAAGCGGTCGGCGTGGGCATCCTTGGGTGGGTGCCAGATCACCGTGCCTGAGGAGCAGGCTGTCTCCCGTGGTCCACTGACTTCGACATAAGCACCCGCGAGCAGGAAGGAGAGATATGCGGTCTCATGTTGATGCATGGCCAGTGCAGCGTTGGCAGAATAAGAGGTCTCGGTAATTCGAAACGGCCCGTTATGCTTCTCACGGAGTATTTTGCCCAGGAAATTCATATTCCAAAATAGGTGCGTCCAAGACTTGCGGATTGGCGGGACAGCCAGCGAAAAGAGTATATAGCAAGCCGCGTCCGTTCGTTGCTTTTGAGAAAGTGGATACCAGGCTCCCCGACAGGGCATGCGCCGGCAATGTGCCCGCTTGCAGCAGCGGCTGGTGAAGATGGGCGGCTGGCAGACTGGTGAGACATGCACGTCATAATTGTCATTTGATGCCCGAAGGACGGTTGAGTAGGAGGCTGTTCGGGAGCATTGTGAGAATGATCCCGGCGGTTGTTGCTGTCGGACGATGAGCGAACCAAGACAGAAAGCATGACGAGCAGTCAGAAGCCATCCGGCGGGGAAGGTGTAAGGGGTGAGGCAGACAGAGGCGGGCAGAACCAGCCCAACGGCTCCGCAGGAATGCCAAAACGACCTGCAATACCAAGCCAAACGGGCCGCGAGGCTTGGAGTTGACACGGGGTGGAAAGCTAGGTTTTCGGGCGAAAGGAAAGCTCAAAACGAAAATTCCGGTTCAAATGTAAAGCAGGGATTTCCTGCTCCCAATGAAATGCCAGAGTGCACCCCTTAGCATCTCAATCGAATGAACTTGGAAAGTCAGGCTTGATTCGCAGCAATTCCCAGCGTGCAGATTTGTAAATCCCTGATTTCGTATGGAATACCTCTCGAATCTCCATATCTCCATGAAATCTAGCTTGTATTGATGTTTCTGTAATTATCGTCAAACATCCATAACTCTTTCAGATTTAATTCATTACGGCCCTTTACAGGTCCTTGCTCTGCCTCGCCCGGTTGGAAGCTTCCGTGCAATCTCGACGGTATCGGACCAAGCATCAGCTCTACCGGAACAGCTCGCTGATTCTCAAAGCAGAACGTCATTCGGCAAGAAGCAGGATTTGACGGATGAATTTTGACGGAGGGAGATTTCATGAAACTTCGCAATTTGTTGACGGGCCTATTTGCTTTGGTAATGGCTGCCTCATTGATCTTTGCAGGTAGCGCGGCCGGGCAAACAAGCAACGGCACGATCATTGGCACCATCACCGATAAGACCGGGGGCGCCGTCGCCAATGCTTCCGTCAAGGTAGCCAGCCTTGATCGCGGCGGCGAAGTGCGCTCCGCTTCCACCGATTCTACCGGAGCTTACCGGGTCGGCTCACTCCTGCCTGGCAAGTACAAAGTCACTGTCGAGGCTGGCGGCTTTGCGGCTACTGTCATCAACGACTTGGAAGTTCGTGGCTCCCTGGAAACCAACGCAAGCACCGTTTTGGAAATCAGCGCTGCGGCCGCCACCATCACCGTGGAAGCCAACGTAGGCCAGGAGTTGCAAACGCAATCTGCCGAGATCAGCGCTAACGTGGCCACGGCGGAAGTGGAAAGCCTCCCGTACTTTTCCGGCAATCCTCTTGAGCTGCTGCTGACCGAGCCGGGCGTTCAAGCATCGAGCCGACGCGACGCTTTCACCAGCAACGGAATCGGCTTTTCCACCAACGGCGCTCGTCCCCGGGGCAACAATTTTCTTCTCGACGGCCAGGACAACAACGACGCGAACATCACTGGGCAGGCGGTGCAAACCGCGAACCACGAGGCCATTGGTGAAGTGACTGTGATTCTGAACTCCTCCAGCGCGGAATTCGGCCGGGGTGGTGGGGCGATTGCCAACGAGGTCTTCAAAGGCGGCACCAACAACTGGCACGGTTCCGGTTGGGACATCATTCAACCTTCCGCACTCTCTGCGATTGATGCGGGTTTCGCCTTTTTTGGCGGGACCAGACAGCCCGTACAAATCACCAATACCTTCGGCTTCTCGCTGGGCGGCCCGATCAAGAAAAACAAATTGTTCTTCTTCGCTACCCCTCAATGGAGCCGGTTCCGCGCCAATGCCGGGACGTATACGCGTCCCGATCTAATCCCCACCGCTGCCGGCGTGGCGGCGTTGCAGCAAATAGAAGCGAACGAAGGATCGAATGCGAATATCGATTATCTGATTGCATCCCTGGGCGGCCTCCGCGGCACGACGAACGGAGCGAAAATGGTTTCCGCCGGGTTTGACGCGGCGGGAAATCCGCGGCCGGCGGTGCAGTTCGGCACCTTATCCCGCGGCGACGTCAGTATCGTCTCCAATAGCGTTCAATGGAGCACCCGATTGGATTATGTTGCGTCAGACCATGACCAGCTGACTCTTCGAGTTTTGCGCGGCAGTTCAAATTTCACTCCCGATTTCTTCAACAATCCCCATGAATTGCCAACGTTCGAAACGCAGCAGAACGGCCCTTTTTCCAACTACCATGCCAGTTGGGTTCACACCATCTCGTCAAGAATGGTAAATGAGCTGCGCTTTTCTTATGGCAACATCCAGTTCGAATTCGCCGCCGCACCCGCTACGCTTGCCAGCGCCATCGGGACCCATTTCACGGTCGTCCTGCACGATCTCCCCAATCCGGATGGCACCGCCATGAATTTTGGGCTTCCCGCCGGTACACCGAATTCGCGCAACCACCAAACCTATCAGTTCCAGGATGCCTTCAGCTTGTCGTTTGGAAAACACACCTTGAAATTCGGCGGTGACATGGCGCTGGTCTTTGAGAAAGACGGCATCCCTGTCGATCCGCGCGGCACCATTCAATTCTTCGGGACAAAAAACAGCAGCTGCGAAACCATTCCCGGCACCACAACAGCGGTCGATTGCAACAGCTTGACGAACTATATTGACAACTTCACCGGTCAGGGTGGATCCATCGCGAAGTTCTTTGGAAATTCACAAGTTCGCCCTTTTCTTCCCAACTATGCTCCCTACATCGAGGATACCTGGCGCATCAAGCAGAACTTTACCCTGGACCTGGGCCTTCGCTATGAGTATTGGGGCACTCCCGGGAATGATCTTCAGTTCCCCGCGCTCGATCCGCGCTTTGGCCAGGGCTTGGCTGGCGCAACCTTCCCCAGCGCTTTTGCGGCGCCAGAGCAGGGTGACAAAAATAACTTTGCGCCTCGCGTCGGCCTGGCGTATACGCCGCACTTCTGGCAGCGCCTGTTTGGCGCGGACAAGACAGTCATTCGAGCGGGCTACGGTATTTTCTACGACGGCCTCTTCACCAATATTATTGACAATACGGCGGGGGGCTCGCCGAACGGAATTTTGCAGAGCGTCATAGGACAAGGACCAGCTCCACCCAAAAACCCATTCTCGCGAGGGACTCCCGATGCGACTGGCGCTCTCGCCGGCCTTCAGCCGACGCTGACCTCCGCCAGCGCTGTGGATACCATGAGCGCCCACCTTCTGAACCCGCTAACGCATCAGTGGAATCTGAACATCGAACGCCAGCTCCCGGGCGGTTTTCTGCTGACCACTGCGTACGTTGGAACACGCGGCGAACATCTATTCGTCAACACGGACATGAATCCTTTATTTTCTAAAAATCCGAACTTTGGGCCGGTTCTTGCGCGCACCAACGGCGGTGATTCCATCTACCACGCCGGCGAGCTCAAGCTGGAACGTTCCTTCTCGCATGGGCTGCTCCTCCGCGCCGGGTACACCTATTCCAAGTTTATTGACGATATGTCGGATGTGTTCGTGACCAGCGGTACCAGCTCGTTTGCCCAGGACGTGACCAACCAGCACGGCGATCGCGGCCTTTCTTCTTACGATCACCGTCACAATCTTGCGTTTGCCTATCTCTACGAGCTGCCGTCCGTGCACGGCAGCGATAACGCTGGTTTGGCCGTGCTCCATGCCCTCACCAGCGGATGGCAGACCGCGGGTACTATCACTTTCTCCTCCGGCGCCCCACAAACCTTTTACGATGGTATCGACAGCAACGGCGATAATCACGCCAACGACCGGCCCTTCTTGGGCAACCTGAAGGTCCCCATCAACTACAGCGCGGCCTGCCTGAACCCAGCCGGCACTTGCGATTCAGGCGTTGGCTTCACTACGGACGGCGTCACATTTGTGGACTTCAATTCCTCGTTCGGATTTGATCCCGCAACCGGAAATTTCACCGCCACCAAAAGCGACTTCCGTTATTACGTCTTCTTTGGACACAACGGCAATATAGGACGCAACACTTTCATCTCACCCGGATTCCAGAACTGGAATCTCTCTGTACAACGCACAGTCAAGTTCAAGGAGCGCTATGCGTTCATGATCCGCGGAGAGTTCTACAATGCCTTCAACCATCCTAACCTGGGCATACCCACGCTGAATTTCGCGAGCAGTTTTTTCGACAACACGGCTGCGACCATCACCGGAGCGCGCACCGTGGTTCTCTGGGGGAAGTTCAGCTTCTAATCTCTTTCCGGCCGTTAGAAATGAAGAGCCGCCCCGGTTCATCCCGGGGCGGTTTTTCTTTAGATTTGTCGTAAGAGACTGAGCAATCGACGTCTCACTAAGCTCAGCGATCGGCGGTCGTGTAGCAGGCGCCCACTGTGAGGAGCAGCGCCAAATCACCCTTCTGAATCATTTTGAGCAGCGTAGAGAGGATCACTGATTCACCCTGTAGCGCCTGGTCCCAAAAGGCCACTCGTGTTCCACGGGAAATTCCCTCATTTCATAGCGCAGATTGCGCTTCCGCAAGACCAGCTGTTGGAGCGCCGCCCACCATCGATACGATCAAACTTCGACCATGATTCTTCTATCCGAATCCCGGTTTTCACCGGGACGAGAGCGCCCAATCAATCCGGCGGTCTAGCTTGCGCTGACCAGCGGCACCCGCGCGCTGCCGCTCCCATCGTCCGGAGGGAGCGGACTTGTGTGTCGCCCATGGCTGTGAGCGCGGCTCTAACGCAGGCGTGTGCATCGCCGCTAGGATCGGTAGGGCGTGGCTGGGAGGGCAGATTCAGTAAAACAACGAGAATAGTAGCGAAAAGGCGGAAAGGTACAGCGCGGGATGAGCAGATGCGTAACACGTCGAAAACTCCTTTCCCTCTTACAAGTTAACGTGTAGAGGATGAATCAAACTCCGAAGGGGTACCCAGGCAATCGCCTGCGTCGAATGCTGTGTCCCGGCGATTGGCGGTGCGGACAGAGTGCAGACTAGCGTTGCTTCGCTTCGTGGTAGGCAAGTTCGACGAAGCTAGATCCAATCGAGTCGTCAAAAAAGTTACCGGCAGCCCGGTCATCCCCGGCGAATTTCTGCCGGAAGGACTTCAGATCGACGGCTTTCTGCACGTCGTCCAGCGTCACATTGTCGTTGCGCCGAAGCTGCTCGTTCACCTGCGCCACAACCGACTTCATCATGTCGGTCACCAGGAAGAGAAACGTCTTGTCGTGCAGGACTTCGCCGTGCCCGGGCACAATCGTCTCTGCGTCCAACTCGGCCATACGCTGAAGCGTTCGGATCCACTCGGAAGGGTAGCCGTCAAACGCGTAGGGCACGGGGTGGTCCAATAGATCGCCGGTGATCAGGATCTTTTCTTTTGGCAGATAAACCAGCGCGTCGCCGCCGGTATTGCCCCTCCCCAAATATTTCACTTCAACTTCGCGATTGCCGATATCGACCGTCAGTTCGCGCTCGAAGGTAAGAGTGGGTGGCTGATACAGGAAAACCTTGGCTTGCCGAGCGATCTGGTCTGCCTCGGCGAGTCTCTCTGGTGCTTCTGTCTTCTGCGCTTCCGTCAGCGGCTTGCCGTCGTCGCCTTTCCCCGTCTCCACTCGCTGCCGCCACCGCGCATAAAGCTCTGTGGTTTGCCTGAGCATCTCTGCCGGCATGCTCGAGCTGGTAGCGTCCATCATTTTCCGAGTCTCGCTGTGGGCGATGATCGCCAATCCCGGAAATGCATCCATGTAGTCCTTGTTACCGCCGTTGTGGTCGAGATGCCAGTGTGTATTGAGAAGATAGCGAACGGGCTTGGCGGTCCACTTGCGAATCTGGGCTATGTCTTCGCGCGCAGCGTCGGCCAATTGGCACGAGTCCACTACGAAAACCTCTCTTTCGCCAATGATTACCGTTGTGTTTCCATGTACCCATCCTGGGAAGGGGTCCTTGTGACGTATCGTGTATACGCCGTCCGCCAGCTTCGTCACCTGCCGCTCCCGCGAATGCACGGAATCCGCCGGCAGGGAGAGAGTTCCGATCAGCAAGAGCATCAGCAACAACAGGCCATGCCGAACGGAAGCGTTGCCGCCCGTGAGTGCCATCTAGGTTCCTCCATTGAGACTTCCTGAGCCAAGGGACACTTAATTTCATCGCTTCGATTCAGTTTAGTTTTCGTGGCGTCAGATTGACACTCAGCGTTTGCCCTGCACGCTCTACGGTCAACTTCAATGTCGCGGAACGCCTAAACATTTCTAGCACGGCACTGTAACTTAGATCCGAAGCTGGTCTTCCATCCACTTCGGTTATAACGTCGTTCGGCTGCAAGCTTGCCTCGGAGCCTGGGGCACTCTCCAAGACTTCTTTAATCCGAAAGATTTTGTAATCCTTGCCTTCGGCTTCGATGTGAAGTCCGCTAAAGGCACGATCGAACCCGTCCGCAAATACGGCGTTCGGTTCGAAAATAATGCGGTCATGGCCGTAGTCAAAGAAGAGCTTGAATCTTTCCAATATTTCTTCGCCGATATTTCCCTGGATATCGGAGGCGGCAGCAGCTCCAGACTTGTCACTCGAAAAAACTGCAGTAGGGTTGCGGAGCATGTACTTGCCAATTCTGAAAGCAGCGACGTGGCCGATACGACCCTGTGTTTCACCCCCGGCTCCCACGGTCCCGATCTCCCGGAAGGTCTGCACGTTCGGACCGGGCAGGTGATGGTCTGCCACGAACGGGCTATTGAGTTGCAGTGCGCCGCTTGCGCCGACGTCCAACACGAAGTCGGCATTGATTGGATCACCACCTACCGGAGTTACCGCCGCTTGGAGCACCGGGTGGCCCATGGAACTCAGATGAATCGGAATGCTTTCGCCCGATCCTGAATAGGAGAACGTGTCCCGATTGTGCAGGGTGATGGCGCGTTTCTGATAATCGAGTTCGAGAACGAAATATTTGATGAATTCGCTGCCGATGACTCCGTCCAGGTCGTGGCCGAGCCGAGGCGCCATATTCCTCATGGGGAAGGCAAGGGTAACGGGCTGGGAGAACCCCGTGAAACCGAGGAGCTGGAAGGACGCCCCTTTAATAAATGCGCCCTTTGTGACTTGAGTGCCCATGCCGTGAGCGTCGATATCTCCACCAAGTTTGACTTCGAATTCTTTGGCTAGATCAAGATCGACAATGGCGAACTTATCGCCGGTATCCAACATAAACTCGAGCGGACGAGAATCGTTAACATGCGCCTTGATGAAGATGTGCTCGTTGGCCAACTCGAACGGAATCGTAATTTGAGAAAAATCGGCAGGCAATATTGGCGGGCCGGCCTGAGGGGTTATAAAGTGGCTGACCATCCAATTCAATGCGTTTGCCCGCCACACTACGGCCGCGCCGGACAAGGCTAGAACGGCAATCACAACTAACGGCAAGCTCTTACGCATTGATTTGAACCTCGCAAGCGAGAAATCGAAACGAGAACAAAGCGGAATTGAAGCGGCAATAAATTGACTACTCATAGTCCCGGAAAGCGGAACGTGTCTCACGATTCCTGTTGCGGCCGCAACAGGACCGAATAGCGATGAACCAAATCGCTTGACCGCACTGTCAGCAAGCAGTATTTGCGTCCGCACGTTTATCAATAATTACGTCATCATTCAAGCTGTGCCCGATCCTGCACAATCGACCTCCAGCATCATAAGTTCGCCGACGCGCGTCGAGGCAGGTTCCCAATCTTAGTGTAGTGAGTTCCGTCCCCTCTTCGGAAAATGTCCTCGACCTAGAAATCAAGCCGCAGTGCGAACTGCAGAACGCGGGGACTACCCGAGGTGGTGGTAATTTGCCCGAATGTTGGACTGTTTATGTTGTTACTGGGCAAAGAGAAATTAGGATGGTTGAGTGCATTGAAGGCATCGGTCCGGAAGACTAACTTGTATTTCTCCGAGAATATCGGGAAGCTCTTGACGACAGCCAGATCCCAATTAGAAAAATGAGGTCCGCGAAGGATATCACGATTTCCGATCTGAAGCCCTGTCACGGGCGAGAATGCACCAAGCGCATTCGCAGGATTCGCGAAAAACTGAATTGCATCGTTTTGTGAGGGGTCGGTGTGAATGTTTTCGGTGAGCGCAGACCGATTCCCACTAAAGATCGCCAACGCATCGGCGGAAGTGTTTGTCGTATGCGCTCCAGAGATTACGGGAAAGGCAAAGCCAGTCCGCCACGTGGATATTCCGGCAACCTGCCATCCGCCGATAAACTTGTCAACCCAATGAGCTGAGCTCGTGGCGAACCGTTTCCCATGGCCAAAGGGCAGGTCATAGATCGCGGTAGCGACGATGGAGTGGGTGACGTCGAATTCAGAGTTGCCCCGGCAGGCATTGAGGTTAATCGCGTCGCAGAGGGCGACCAGCCCACCCGGGACGCCGTTGCCAACGTTGTTCGCTACAATCGAGCTGTTGTCAATAGAGTGAGAAAAAGTGTAATTGAAATCCATTTGCAGTCCGCCAGAGAATCGCTTGCGCAAGGTGGCGATCAGCCCATTAAATGCGGACCAGCTTTTATTGGATACATATAGGTTAGAGTTGAATTGCGCGGGCAAGCCAACGCCGGATGGCAATAGCGAATTGGAAGTAAAGAGCTGCACCAGGCTACCCAAATTTCCCTGTTGCAGGCTATTCTGGTCAAAAGCGTAGAGTAGCTGAGTGCAATTCGCCAAGCCGAAGCTGCCTGCAATTGCGCCGCATCGGCCACCACCCACCTGCGCACTCTGGTTCTCAAAGAATGGCAGCGCGGGCACGCTCGAAACTGGGGTATTTTGGCGAGCGAGTTGCTCAAGGGTTGTTGTATCGCCGACCAATGTATGTTTAGAGGCTGGATCTGTGAAGTCCACGATTTGAGCGGCATCGGCCAGCGACAACAAGCGACGCCCGAAACGGCCCACATAGTCTAATTCGAGCTGAAAACTGCCGGGAAGCTCCCGTTGGATGCCAATAGAGTACGTTAGGGCATAAGGAGTCTTCAGATGCGGGTCAACAAGGTAGTTGGGAAGGTTGTTTGCGGCGCCAGTCAGCACGGGATTTGCGGCGGTGCCAATGTTACCCGGAATGACCGAAGTTTGGAACGGTGGCGCCGGGAGGTTGACCACGGGCGTGCTCACGTCCACAAAGCGCGGGGCGCTGGCGAGGAAAGCGGCGTTGCTGGACCCTCTGAAAACGACGGATTGATTGCTGGAGTAGAGATAGCTGCCCTGATCTTGAATGAAATTAATCGCAGACACCGCTGTCTGATCGTAGATGAGCCCAAAACCTGCCCGGAGAACAGTCTTGTGTTCACCAAGAATGCTTTTGAACAATCCCTCGCGGTAACTTGGATTCCAAGCCATGGCGACCCGGGGAGAAAAGTTGAGGAACTGGGCGCCATAGAGTGAAGGCGCACCCTTGTTGGCCTTTCCGGCAGGCACGTAGGTCAAGATGGGAGATGCCCCAATACCCGAGACGCCATCTAAACCGGCGGTGATTCGCGCCGCGAGGATGGAATTTAGATCTGTGCCCGGAGCGGTTGCCTCCAATCCGTTGGATTCGTACGGGACAGAATCATATTGATAGCGAACACCATAGGTGAGGGTAAAGTCGCGCCGGACCTTCCAACTATCCTGCGCATAGGCTTCATATTGGTAATACCTGTAATCTCGCCGGGCTCCCGTGCCGTGGGGAAGGGACGTTCCAGTACGCGAATAGTTCGCGCTGGACTGTACTTGGCTAATAATGCCCAGAAAACTCTGGAAATACGCGTCCCAGCTAAGGACGGCGGTGCCGTTGGGATCCACATTCGGATCACTAAGGATGTTACTCGGACGAAGACTCGAGTCGAGAGAGGGACTTTGGATATTAGGCCCGAGATTTTCAAACACGAAGTCGTTCGTTAGTTTCGAGCGCGTGCGGATCGGCTTGAAGACGCCCCCTACTTGGATGGAATGACTGCCGTGGAGGAAAGTGAGATCGTCGCGGAATGTGGGAACAGGATTCAAGGAGGTCTGTGCGGTTTGTCGCTCAAATGGTGGGCTGGGCGGTGTAAACGGGAACCAGTTCAGAAAGAACACGGATCCGCCCGGGTTGAAGTTAATCGGAAAATCGCTGCCGGCGCGTGTCTCTCCATAGGTAAACTGGTTCACCAAGTTTGTGTTTATCGTCCAAGTATGGCCCACGGCCCATCCGCGGTCCCGAGTAACAGCCAATGCTGTCAGTGGGTCACCCGGGAACCAAATAGAAGGATTGGTGTTAACGTTGGGGTTAACAGTGTTAACGTTCAGAAAATTAAAACGCGTGAATATCTTTTGCGTGCCAGAGAGATTGTAATCGATTCGAGCGACATAGTTGTTCTCCGAAAATGGGGCGGGAGCATTAAAAACAAATCCGCCAGAGTTAAGTCCATCTCCGACGCTCGGTAAATTGGAATGCGGAAAACGGCTGTTGATGAGGGCTTTAAGATTGGGATTGAATCCGGGAGTCACTCCTGTGCAGGGGCCGGGAGGATTCGGGCTGGAACACGGGTCCAACGCCGCAATTTGTGTGGAGTTCAGAATGGTGACACAGTTTGGAGTGGATTGGATGGTGCTGGAAGGACCGCAACCCGGATTGTTGTTGATGTAGGCGATTTGCCCGTTATAAACGTGATCAAGGAAAGTGAACTGAGTTATGGATTCTTGGGAGCCGTCACGCCGTCCATCGTAGTCAAAGAAAAAGAATAGCCTGTTTTTAATCACTGGCCCGCCAAGATTGGCGCCAAATTGGTTCCGGATCAGAGCAGTGCGCGGTGTTCCACTCTTGTTGTTAAAGAAGCTGTTTGCTTCGGTGATGGTATTGCGATGATATTCGCGTGCACTTCCGTGCCAATCGTTGCTCCCACTCTTGGTTGAGATGATGGTCTGCGCGCCGCTCCCTCTTCCATTCTGGGCTAGTGGATTCGCAACTTCCGTTCGGAACTCCTGAATGGCATCGACGGGGATCGCGGCTGGAAAAGCAAAAGCACGGCCGAGCCCGAAGTCAGTTGCATCAATGCCGTCCACCGTGAGATTGTCCTGATCCGCTCGCGCTCCAGTTACCGAACCATCGCGGCTGCTTCCGCCGTCATCATTTGGATCTGCGGAGACCACACCGGGTTGCAACCTCAGGAGATTTGCAGGATTGTCCCGGAGTTGGTTGGGGAGCGCCTGAACGGCACGCAGATCGAAGTTATTACCAATGGTAACGTCGGTTGTATTTAGACTCACCGAGCCCTCCGAATGCACCTGGACCGTTTGCGTAATTGTCCCGATCTGCAACTCGATGTTCCGCGTTGTTGTAAGGGCCACTGGCAAATATAGGTTCGTGATCTCCAGGACCTGGAAGCCATCTTTCGTAACCGTTAGGGTGTATCCCGGCCCAGGGGGGAGCTTTGGGAAGCGGTAGGTTCCGTCAGACCCGGATTTTGCGACATATAAGGCCGCTGTTTTCGTATCAACCAGCTTGAGATTTGCATCTGCAATGACGGCGCCGCTCGTATCGGATACTATCCCGGTTAATCCGCCCATCTCTTGCGCTCGAACCGGTGATAGCAGCACGCCCGTAGCCAACAAAAGCGCAACAATGACTTCCCTGATTCTGATTCTCATATATGCTCCCAAGTTTCCTAAGTCAGTAGAAAGCAGCAAAACGAAATTAGGGTTACTACGAATGGCGAAACAGGGTTGCAAGCATGTTGCCAAAAAGCGGGCATGAATCCGGAAGCTATTGTGTTGATTTACTTGAGCTTACTTACTAGTAAAAGATAGATTAAATATAGCGATGTCTGATTATCTAAAGATATGTACCTTCCTACGGAGACTCAAATAGGAGCAAAGAGGAGCCCATCTGACACGTTTCCCGCGTTTGAAACTCCTAGTGGCTGCATCGCCGTTGGCCTTGCTGTTTTCAGTCGCCCACACGCAACGCAATGTGGCTATGCGTATCTGCGGTCGTCGGAATCCGGACAAGATCATGCCCTGGCAGTCTTACCAAAAGATCAGTACTCGCACGAACTGGCGGACAGCAAGGGTTTTCTCATCTGGGATGCCGCACTCGAGGTTCCCAGCCGAGATCCAGAGTTTCTACCATGGGTTTACTAGGGGTATGCGATGGTCGCGCAATCCCTGAACGATGACCCCAAGTTGCGTTGGCCTTTGCAGGCAACTATCGAAGCCGATGCGCTTGTGCCAGACGGAACGGCAGCACCAAGATTCGCTCGCGCGCTCCTAACACCGAAAAAACCATAAATCGGTGGTCGGCGAACCATAGTTTGGTTTGGCTACCCTCCGAACCCTCAACGCGTAGAGGCCCGTTCACGCCTGGCACCCTCTGGATGCAGTGACCGACTCGCAGGAGAGATTCTTTGGAGGGACCGTGGCGGGAAAGTAGCGTGCGGGTTTAGAGCTGTTAAGTGAATTAATTTAAAATAATCGAGCGTTCGGGAGTATGGAACCGGAGCATCTTCATAGATTCACCCGGTGAAAACCGTGGCTTCTATCGATGCTGTCCACGGCTGCGGCAATGTTGTCATCAAGCAGTCCAGGTCAAAACATGTCGCGAGAATCGCACTTCAGTGTGGATCGTGCCAATGCCACCCTTAACGCAGTAGCTGATCATCCTCGTGTGCACATTCGGCCCGATGTAATTGCCTGCAGGGGGAGCCTCAAAGCCTAGCGTAATTTCCGAGTATACGACTACTCGCCAAATGAACTCGCAGAAGCCAGAACGTCGCAAAAAGCTTACTTGATCAGAGAGCTAGGCTGCGCAGCCGTTTCGAACCCGCACGGCTGGCAATGATTCTTGCTCCACCCTTCATAACAACCTGGACGCGAGCGCTATCATGCGGCTCAATAGAGGACACGTGTTCGAGGTTGACAAGATGGGATCGATGGATCCGCAGGAACTTTTCTCCGGTGAGCTGCCCCTCGAGGTCGGAGAGCCGGATGCTAACCAGGTATTCCCTTGCGGCGGTATAAATCGTCACGTAATCATCGGCGCCTTGAGCGCGCTCAACGGTGGCCAGGGGAATTGCCACGATTCTGTCGCCATCGCGAACGAAAATTCTCGAAAGCCTCTGAGCCTGTTGTAGGGATTCTCTAGCACGAGCCAGCAAAGGCGGCGCAGACGCGTTTAAGGCCGCCTGTGCTCGACGCATCACACGTTCCAACCGACCACGCCCGAAAGGCTTCAAGAGGTAATCGAGAGCACCAAGCTCGAACGCAGCGATCGCATATTGGTCATACGCAGTGGTGAAAATAACCTTGGGTTCGTAATCAAGCCGCTCGAGGACTTCAAGTCCTGTCGCGCCTGGCATGACGATGTCCAAAAACATCAGGTCAGGCCGCTGGTCATTTGCGAGGGCAATAGCCGTGCGACCGTCACGGGCCTCAAGAATCTGCCCAGTCCACCCGAGGCCGAGAAGATGTTCTCGAAGGGTACGTCGAGCAAGCGGCTCGTCATCGGCGATGAGAACGCAACCGTTCATGAGCGTTCACCGATCGGCTCTCGATCAAGTACCGACGATTTCGGAAAGGACGGAACTTGAAAACTGGCCTCGAAACCATCGGGGCTGCTGCGTACGTGGAGGTCGGCGGAAGCCCCGTAGGCAGCCCGCAGACGCTCCCGCAGGGAACGCAGACCGAATTGGTGAGATTGGCTGGGGTCAACGCTCACTCCTGGTCCGTCATCTCGAACTGTTACGCTCAGCCGGCCATCCCGGCACGAGCACATGATCCATATGGAGCCGCCTTCCGGGCGCACGGAGATGGCATGGCGCACAGCATTTTCGGCCAATGTTTGCATCGAAAATGGGGGGACGTCAAAGTTGAACGACTCCGGGTCAATTTGTAGATCGATTTTCAGTCGATCTTCATAGCGAAGTTGTTCGAACGCGATGTACTGGCGCATGAAGTCGTATTCCTCAGAAAATTCCACCAGTTCGCGGCCATCCTCTTTCAGGGTATAGCGCAGCATGTCCCCGAGGTGCTCGATGGCTCCTTCCGCCACAGCTGGGCGGAACTTGACCAAAGCGGCGAGCGTGTGAAGAGCGTTGAACAAGAAATGCGGATTCAAGCGTGCGCGAATCGCATCCAGGCGTGCAGCTGCCGCGAGCGCCTCAGCACGCACGGCGAGAGTCTCCTTTTCGTGCAGGCGATTCCGGGTCTGGACGGCGTAGGACACGCCTGCGAACAGCCCATAGAGCCAGACGCCCATCAGAAGCTGCCAGCCGAGGATCGGTGATCTCCAGAAATCATGTAGTGTGTTCCTTCCGCGGCCGCGGCGCACCGACTCAAGCCAATAGACAGCAAGATTCCAGAGAAGTGCATACGTAGACGCCAGAAAGATATGCAGTAAATAGAACTTTCCGTTGACCCGAAGAGGCCAGGGCCAGCGTTGGGCAACGCGCCATGCTGCGATTCCGAGCAGACTAGCACTTCCCATCGAAATCATGCTGGTAATAAGAGCGGAAAACAGCGGGAAGCGCCCGTAAGACATCGTGAAAAACACCCAAATCACGAAGAACGGCAGCCATGCCACAAATACGATCGCATAACGCTGGAAGGCTTTTCGCATGCTATTGCATGGATTATCTCAGCTTTGGCCTAGTTTCACCTCACGTTCACCGAAGGAATCTGCTGGTTGGCCGAAAAACTCTGGCTCCACGCTGCGGCGCGGCCTAGGTTGGAGCTGGAACGGAAGGAGAAACACATGTGGGAAGAAATCCTGGCAATCGGACCCATAAGCATGCTGGTGAGGGCTCAGCGGTATCCGAATTCCCGAAAGCGCAATTGGGGAAGCGTGCCGAAACTGTTGGCTATACTGCTTATTTCCGTGACGATACCAGCGGCGCCGGCGGTCGATCCATCCCGCGAACACGTGATCAAAATCGTTGCCCAAATACAACGTGCTGACTATGAGGGAGACCGCGCTGCGCTGAAGCGCCTGTATGGAGAACTAACGCCTTTTGCACAGAGCAACGAACTTGCGTCGTCAGTGCGATACTGGCGCGGGTTTGCACTGTGGCGTCGGGCGATGAACGGGTTTAACGAATCCGTTGATGCGAAGGAGTTGGGAGAGGATCTGAAGCAAGCGCTAGACGAATTCAATGAAGCGGGGAAGAACGACCCTGGTTTCAGCGATGCAAAGATTGGGGCACTGTCGTGCGCGAGCATTCTCGCTTTTTCCATAAACCAGGACAACCCTGCGCGGCAGCAGGAATTAATTGCGCAGGGCAGGCAACTGCTGAAGGACGTGCAAGCGAAAGATCCAGAGAATCCCCGCCTCCTCTGGGTGCTGGGTCCAAATCTTTGGTATTCGCCGCCAGAGCGTGGAGGGGGCCAAGCCAGGGCGATGGAATTGTACGAGAAGGGTCTGGAGGCCATCCGGAAACACAAAACCAGCGCGAGCGATCCCTTGGAGCCGTCATGGGGAGAGCCAGAGTTGTTGATGAATCTAGCTTGGTCCAACCTCAACCGAACCACTCCAGACCTGAAAGCGGCGGAGCAATATGCGCATTCAGCGCTGGAATTGGTGCCCTATTGGCACTATGTTAAGGACATTCTGATGCCGCAAATCCAACAGGCCAAGATGAAACCGCACTAAATCGTGGCGAGTGGGCTGATTGGATAAATGGACACAAGAGTTTCGGTATGCGCAATGATCGTCAGGGGTGGGAATGCATAGGATGTAGTCTTTGTTGCAGCCGGTATGATCCAAGTGCCAGTGCGTGTTCAGGAGATAGCGGACGGGCTTGCCGGTCCACCTACGAATCTGGGCAATGTCCTCGCGGGCAGGCTGATAACTGACAGGAGTCCACCACGAAGACTTCTTTGGTCCCGATAACCACGGTGGTGTTGCTATGCACCCACGCCGGGAGCGGATCTTGGTGACGTATCGTGTAGATGCCCTCGGTGAGCTTTGTTACGTTTCGCTCCACCGAAAGCACGGAATCCGCCGGGAGTCCCGCCGACACCATCATTCAGAAGGTCAGGCGCTTCCGCGTAAGCTGAGCGCCAGGCGCCCGCTGAGAGAATTCCAAGTACGAGTAAAAGGACGAGCCAATGCGCCTTCGCAACGATCGCATTGATGCCTCTAAAGCATGGTTTGAAATAGCTCTTCGATGTTCTGACGATAACCCCTGCTCGCCGGTAACTGCTTTCCGCGTGTAAGCGTGACGATGAACTCGCCGCTATTGCAGGCTTTCAATTCCTTGATGCGATCGACGTTCACGATGATAGAGCGATGAATGCGAACGAACCGCCGCGGATCGAGCCGGGCCTCTGTCTCCGCGACCGTGCTCCGCACCAGGTAGGACGCCCCGCCGACGTGCAGACGGACATAGTTTGATGCCGCCTCGACCCAGTCGATCTCCGAAAGATTCAAAACGACCATGCGTCCTTCGCTTCGAAACACCAACCGCTCGCGACGCTTGGCATCAGCAACCGGGTCGAGCGAATCGATCGGCCCGGACAGCGTTTGCGCCGAACTCGTTGCCGCAAGATAGGACTTCGCTCTTGCCAGAGATTTGCGAAACCGCCCTTCATCAAACGGCTTCAATAGATAATCCAACGCGTGCGCCTCGAATGCTCGCACCGCGTGTTGATCGTAAGCCGTCGTAAAAATCACCACAGGCATGGCTTCAGGGGTAAATCTTTCCAGGGCCGCAAAGCCCTCTCCATCCGGCATCTGGATGTCCAAAAAAAGCAAATCTGGCCTTTTCGCGTTTACGGCGTCCACGGTTTGCTGAACCGTACCGCACTCTTTCACTATGCAAACCTCTGCATCTTTCACAAGCAACATTCTCAGTTTTTTGCGCGCCAGCGGTTCGTCATCCGCGATGATTACCTCGAGCTTAGGCACAACCCGCCTCTTTCTCACTCACCTCGTTCATTCGTTGCCCGCCCTTTGGAAGGTCGGGCGAGGCAACAAAAATTCCACTAAAGTGCCTCGGTTTGATCCCTGAATGGAAAACTCAAAATTGGCGCCATAGAACTGTTCCAGACGCTCCCTTGTATTCTTTAGACCCAGCCCAGAACGCCCGTCTTGCTTCCCCGCCGGGGACCTCGCCCCCGGTCCATCGTCGCCCACGAGGATCCTCAGGCTGTCGCCACTCAATAGCGTTCGCAGGAAAATATTTCCTCCTTCCGCTTTCTTTGAAATTCCGTGTCGAATGCAATTCTCAACAATCGGTTGCAAAATGAAATACGGCACCGGGAAATCGAGCGTCTTCGGATCAACATCGAATTCGATCTTCAATCGGTCCGAAAAGCGCGTTTCCTCAATGGCTAGATACTTTCGCACGTGTTCCATTTCTTGTCTCAGAGACACACATTCGACTTCCTCCGTGTCCAGCGTCATTCGGAGGAGATCACTAAGCCGGGTGATCATCTCGTCCGCCCTGTTCGCATCGGTATAAACCAACGTAGAGATGGAATGCAGTGTGTTGAAGAGAAAGTGCGGCTGCAGCTGTGCTTTTAAGGTCCGGAGCTGCGCTTGACCAAGTTGCGACGCAAGCTGTGCGTTGCGAACCTGTTTTTCCTGGAGCTGAGTATAGTAGAGGCCGATGTAACCGGCGACTAGAATCGGCAGATAATATTTTACCAGCCCGCCCGAGAAGGCAACGAAAAAGGTATGCAGAAAATCCTCTTTCAGCCCCGGCACACTGTTTGGACCGAGCAAGCGATCCGTCATCCAATAATATGGCGTGTAGAGCCCCGCCAGACTGGCATACACCACTAGGTGTATCGCACCGCTTTTCAGCCATCCCTGCCATCCGAGTGGAAACTTCCGCATTAGCAGAAGGATCCACGGAGTAAAGAAGGACCAAAACCAGAACACTAGAATTTCTCCGCCGACATAGTACGTGAGCGGCATATCGAGTCCGAATGCCCGGGCTTCCGCATAATCATGAAACCCCGATGCAACGCCAAGACCGATGCCAATCGGGAAGCTCCAACACCAAACACGGAGGCGCCATGGGCCGACGTTATCGCGCCATCGCCTCAGCGTCCCAGGCCAATCGTCGATTTTGACCTTAACACCCGCGTCCGACCGCACATGCTCAAAGGAATCGTGCAGGTCCATGATGCTCCCTTGGTCCTTCTTCTCTTTCCACAGTCACGCGCTCCGAACTAACAGCTCCTCGTTTATCTCTACCGAAGCGTTTACACAGGGTCAATAGAGACCGCTCGCATCGTTCGACATGCCTTACGCAAATCCCCTAAGAGATTGTAAATAAACAAAACCGCTCGTTCGGCTTGAGAATCCCGTTTCATCGTCGCCACATCGCCACCGTTCAGCAAGGCTTGGGGCCGTGCCTCAACTGGCGTGAAAACAGCCCAGGCATTTTCGGAAGCTTGCAAACCGACATACTTGTCGATTTGTCTTTCAATCGCCCTTCGTGTCTGCCTCATCCCCCAGTTCAATAGCCGGGTGAGGAATCGCCTTAGAAATCTCATGACAATTCCTCCGGCTTTCGTTTCCAAGGAATCGACCAATGTCCGCTTTTGTTTCATGGCGCGGTCCCGTTGGCTCCAACAAGAGCCTCGCTCCGTGCGTCCTCTTGGAGATTCATGAGCATGCTTCGTCGCAGTTGGCCTGCATTATTTGCCTGCTTGAAATGGAACGAGCTGGTCAGAGATTTTCGATTTGTCTCCAACCACCACGATGATCATCTCCTCTGGACGAATGTATTTCTGGGTAAGCTTCTGCACATCCGTTGGCGTCACTGCATTCAGTCGGGGCACATAGTTCTTTAGGTAGTCCTCACCGAGCCCTTGAAAATCGACATACTGCAACTGGGCTATGAGAGCCTGCCGGTTCGAGTTCTGAATCACGAAAATACCTGACAGATAACTCTGAATCCCTTTTAGTTCGGCGGCCGAAGGAGCTTCCTTCTGCAAGCGATCGATTTCGCTGAAGATTTCCTTGAGGGAAGCGCCAGTGAACTGCGTGGTCACATCCGCGTTTTGCACCCAGTACCCATCGTGGTATCGCCGCGAGATTTCGCTGTATGGGGAATATGTGTAGCCCTTCTGCTCACGGATGTTGGTGGTGATCCGGGAATTGAACGGGCCTCCGAGCAACGCGTTCGTTACGACCAGAGGAATCGCGTCCGGGCTCGTTGCCGGCGGCACCGGCAAGCCAAGTTTCAGTGTCGATTGCGGTGCGCCGGGGCGGTCCTTCACATCCAGCACGCGGTGTGAAGCGGGTGAGGGTACACTTTCGATTCGTGCAGGTCCCTTTGTCCAACCACGAAAACTCGCGGCGATCGCGTTTTTCACGGCAGCTGCGTCAAATTTGCCAGCGACATACAGATGTGACCTCTGCGCGCCGAAATTCGAGTTGTAGTAGTCCTGCACATCCTTCAACGTAACCCTTTTTATTTCATCTTCCGTGGGCAGAACCGTGCCATACGGGTGCTCGCCATAAACTAGCTTTCGAAAACGAATATCGGCGATGGTTCCCGGTTCCGACAACAGCACCGCGATTCTTCTCAATGCGTCGTTTTTCAGACGCCCTAACTCCGATTCGGGGAAGCGCGGATGCTCCACGACATCCGCAAGAAGTCTCACCGCGTCCGGAGCGGATTCCTGGAGGACATCCAGTTCAAACTTTGTTTGGTCCTCACCAACAGGTATGGCCAGGGCGCTGCCCATTCGGGCCGTCGCCTCAGCCACCTGTTGAGACGTAAGTGTAGCCGTACCTTCTCGGAAGAGGTCACCGGTGAGACCGGCAACGCCAACGTGGGACGTGCCTGCATTCAGGCTACCGGCATCGACCGCCAGGCTCACCGCCGCTTTTGGGATAATGCCGTAGGGAACCAGCGTCACCTTAAATCCATTCGGCAGAATATATGTTTCGCTGGCGGGTACCGCAAAGCTCTTCGGAGCGCTGCCCCCAGGTGGTGTTTGCCTTTGCCCAAATGCCGGCACAACCGCCACCAACGAAGTCGCGAAAACCAACACGCTCTTTTTCGAAATGACCTTTTTCATCTATCTCCTCCCCCCTTACCGGTCTTTACCGGGTGCAGCCGCAGTATCTTTTGATGCCGGTTCGAGTAGGACCACGGTGCGATTGCTGGACCGCAAGTATTCTTCTGCCGTCTTTTGTACCAGCACCGGCGTCACTTTTCGGAATTCGGCGTCGAGGGAATTCACCCGGCTCGGGTCGTCGTCAAACAATGCAAAACTGGCAAGCAAGTCCATGAGTCCAAAGCCGCCAAATTGCCCCATCGTATCGTAGAGACTGGAGCGAAGCTTGACCAGCGAGCGGTCTAGCGTTTGTTGATCCACCGGCTTGCTGCGCAGCGGTTCGACTACCGTGTCGATCGCGTCCAGCACAGTTTCCGGTTTCGTGGAAGCATCAAAGGTGAGATCAGCGGAAAGAAGCATCGGCCCGTTGTAATTGAACATATTTCCTAACAAATTGATGCCTCCTTCCACGCCATCGGTCAGGCCACGCTTCTGCACAAGTTCCTGGCGCAGCAGGCTATCGTCGCCTTCAATCAGCATCTGCTCGAGCAGGCCCATCGCGTAATATTCCGGGGTGTTGCGATCGGGCACGTGGTAACCGACGGCAAGCGCAGGCTTCGGGACGAGAGGATCTTTCTTGGTGACGCGCCTTTCCGCGTCCTGGCGAGGTTCCCTCAGATCTGGTAGGGGTGGAACTTGTGCGGACTTGATAGAACCGAAGTATTTTTCAACGAGCTTTTTCGTCTCGCCTGGATCAAGATCGCCAACGATCGCCAAGACTGCATTGTTCGGCGCGTAGTAGGTATCGAAGAATTTCTTGACCTCATCCAGCCTGGTGGCCTCGATGTCTGTCAGATCACCGTAAAAATTATGCGCGTTATACCAGTTAGAATTCGCGGCCATGGGCATGTCGATCCAAGGAAAGCCGCCGTAGGGTGCATTCAGAACACTTACTTTCACCTCGTTGCCCACCACACCCTGCTGGTTCTTCAGGTTTTCGTCGGTGACAGCGAGACCACTCATCCGGTCGGCTTCGGCCCACAGCACCGTTTCCAACTTGTTAGAGGGCACCACCTCAAAGTAATTGGTAAAGTCGAACCGCGTGGATCCGTTCAGCAGCCCGCCGTTCTGCTGCACCAGTTTGATGAACTCCATCTTGCCCAGGTTCTTGGAGCCCTGGAACATCATGTGTTCGAACAGGTGAGCGAAGCCGGTGCGATCCCTAGGCTCAATCCGGAAGCCAATGCGGTAATATACGCCCACACAAACCGTTGGCGCCGTGCGATCCCGCGAAAGCACCACGCGTAGGCCGTTCGGCAGCTTGTAATACTCAACGGGAATGTGAAACTCCTCCGCAGGGCGCGGAGCAGCGGCGCCCGGCAAAAGCCATGCCATCACAACAAAGAGCAGCGCCGCTAGCTTGTGCACAGCATGCCTCGTACTTTCGAACATAGCTCCTCCTGGTAGGGAAGGTCTGGACTTGGATTTCCGATTCACATAGGAGCGCAGAGTTAACGGGACAAAGTTGTTGCCACCACACCACTGAATGAGCTTATTCATAGCGTAAAGCGACGATAGGATCGACACGCGTGGCGCGTCGCGCCGGGAAATAACATGCGGCAACGCTGATCAGTGTCAGGAGAAAGGCCACCCCCAAGAATGTTCCGGGATCGAAGGCGCTGATGTCGTAGAGGAACGTTCGCAGCAGGCGCGTCAGAGCGAGCGCAGCAATTAGTCCAGCACCGACGCCCAATAGAGCTATGCGGGCGCCTTCACCAATGATGCTCCGGAAGACGTCCATTGATTGGGCCCCGAGCGTGACACGGATACCAATTTCATTAGTGCGCTGCATGACGGTGTAGGACATCAATCCGTACACGCCCACCGCAGCGAGCAAGAGCGCGAGGGCAGCGAAAATGCCAATAAGCCACGTGCGGAATCGCGGCTGCGCTACGCTCGCCGACATGTTCTCTTCCATGCTGCGAATTTTTACGAGCGGCTGATTCGGGTCGATTTCGGCGAGAGCGCTGCGCAGGGCGGCAGCTTGCGTCAGTGGGTCAGCGGCCGTGCGCAGCACGACCGACATCTCGAATACGGGCAACAGCGCGTCGGCCTGGCGATATGGCAAATACATTTCAGCGGTGGGTCCCAGATCAAGCCCTTGGAGCAAATCCCCCACAACGCCCACAACCTCCATCCAGGGTATCTCCTTGTTCGGTGTGGCGCCCAGTTGCATGCGCTTACCGATCGGGTTTTCCCCGGAAAAAAATGTACGCGCCATGGTGGCGTTGATGACCACAACGGCAGGAAACTTGTCGGTGTCCGACGGCGTGAATACGCGCCCCTGCAACACTGGCACGCCAAGCGTTTCGAAATAGTGTGGCGTTACAGTGCGGTACCCGGCGGCGATGAATTCGTGTGGGCTCTTAGGCGGGCGCCCGTAAATGTTGAAGTGGATGATGCTGCCACCGCCGCTCACCGGAAGGAAGGAGGCAGCTGCGGCCGAACGGACGCCAGGAAGTGCATTTGCGCGCTCGACCAAGCGATCGAAAAATTCGAAGCGCTGTTCTGACTTCGCATACGCATTTTCCGAGAGAGGAATGTCCGCGGCCAGGAGATGATCCGCTTGGAACCCGGGAGGCACTTCTTGCAAGCGTGAGAAGCTACGCAAGAGTAATCCGGCCCCGACGAGAAGCAGCATGGCAAGCGCGATTTCTGTAGCCACGAGCACTGCTCGCAATCGATGCTGACCCGGCCCGGCTGTGGACCCCCGCGAGCCTTCGTTGAGACTCTCACGCAGATCGAGTTTGGCGGTTCGGAGCGCCGGTACGAGACCGAACACCAAGCCAGTTAAAACAGAGAGCACTAAAGTAAAGATTAATACCGAAGAGTCAAGCCTGACCGTAAAGGCTTGCGGAACGCTCCCGGCGGAAATCGTCAGCAAAGGGCCGAGTGCGGCGGAGGCCAAGATCAGCCCTAAGATGCCGCCAGCAACAGAGATTAGAACACTCTCCGTGAGCAATTGACGAACGATACGGCGGCGGCTCGCCCCCATCGAAGTCCGTATGGCAACTTCGCGCCCCCGTGAGGCGGCGCGCGCAAGAAGAAGGTTGGCTACGTTGACGCACGCAATCAGCAGAACAAAGCTGACGGCTCCGAGGAGAAGAATCAGCGCCGGGCGCACGTTCTGCACCATTTGTTCCTGGAGACCCACAATATCGGCGCTTGTCCCTGTGTTGTAGTCCGGGTATTGCTGCTCCAGGCGCTTCGTGATGGCCACCATTTCTGTTCGCGCTTGCACGCGGGAGACGCCAGGTTTTAGCCGGGCAATAGCAATGATGCCGGGGTGCCAGTTGCGATCGTCGGGCAACGTCTTGGCCCAAGGTGTGAAGGGGACGAAAACGTCGGCAGGCTGCAAGACTTGGAAATGCGGAGGCAGCACACCAACGACGGTGTAAGGCTGCGAATCCAAATTGATGGTTTTGCCCAGAATATCTTGCGAACTTCCAAAGCGCCGCTGCCACAATCCATAGCTCAGCAGAACGACCGGAGGGCCCCCCGCACGGTCCTCATCGGCCCCGAATGTGCGACCTGCGATAGTATTAACCCCGAACAGTGGGAAAAGACCGGCTGTAGCCATGCGCGCGTTCAGGCGCTCTGGCTCTCCCACGCCCGTCAGTGTAAGCGTTGTAGCTCTGGTGCCTTCCAGGGATTCGAACGAATGGCTTTGTTGGCGCCAATCGAGCCAGTTCTGATATGACGTGGAAATCACCGGAAACGAACTCTTCTCGGCGACGATCACCAAAGTGGACGGGTCGTGAAACTCCAATGGACGCAGCAGCACTGCGTTTACGACACTAAAAATCGCCGTGTTCGCGCCGATGCCAAGTGCCAGCGTGAGAATCGCGATGGCGGTAAAACCAGGACTTCGCGCGAGCACGCGTATCGCATAGCGCAGGTCATTCAGGATGGTATCCGTGACGCACCCCTCGAAGTTTGCTGCAGCCTAGATTGTCAGACGCTTGAGACACTAAGATGTTTCTGCCATCTAGCTCTCGACGGGCTGGAAGCCATTGGAGTGGATGTGCCGCTCACCCATAATCCACCCTCCTGCAAATCGACGGTAAAGAAACGCGGGACAAGCAAGCGTAGCGTGCCAAAAACCCATGTAATTTCATGGCCATCCTGAAGTCGGAACTTCGGAAGACAAACCGACACTCATTGCGGCCACACGTATTTCGTTTCCCGACGCAATCCTATCCGACAGAAGCGTGGAGTGCGCAGGTGCCGGGACGAATGCATCGAATTCGGGGATGAATTCACATCGCCTTGGATTCGGAAATCGCTTCGCATCGAGCAGATCTGAAGGCGCCGGAGCTGAACGGGGCCCCCACGTGCGGACTTCTGCGGCTGCACTAATGCGCTGACCCCAAAAACCGTGTGTTCGTCCCGATCTCCCCTTCCAAGCATTCCCTTGCCAATCAATCTCTATACGATTATCTCGTTTGGTCAGCAAACTTCCATGATGCGATTTCATCCTTCCTCTGGACAGGGCATTACCGTGTCTTCGACGACGCTTCAGGCGTTTGCCGGTGGACTTACATTCCGGGAGTATTGCGCCACGCTCGTGTATCACAAACGTCACGTTGTGGAGCATTATCAGCAGCTCGACCGGATACCGGCTCCCGAAAAGGAGGTGCTGAAATCAATCGCCAACAGATTCCGTAAGTTGAATATCTTGATCATCACCGAGGACTGGTGTCCTGATTGCGTCTTAAATGTACCGGTCGTGATTCGCATGGCCGAATTCATGGGCAACGCGGAAGCCCGCGTGGCGCGACGTTCGGAAATTCCGGACGTGGCGTTGGGTTACCTAGGTTATGACGGAAAGAACCATCTACCGACCGTCGTCCTCTGGGTCAAGGACACGGGGCGAGAGTTAGGTTACTGGTCCGAGCGCTCCACCCCTGAGCGCGTCTGGCTCGACAAGTTCCTCGAACGAAATCCTGCGCCACCTATCGATACACGTAGCGGAACTCCAAGTCAGAAATTCCACCGCTGGACCGTCCGGCGCATCATCGCGGAACGAGAGATCCATTTGGAGAAATTCTGGCTGGACACAATACGAGAGCTTACGATGCTCCTTCTGAGCTCGACAGATTCGCACGCATAGCCATAGTCAGATGCGAGTATCACCCTCGTTGACCGGATCGGTTCAGGGGGATCCGGATCGTCCCGGTTACCTTCGCAGATCCAAAAGGGTCACGAGCAAGTCGTCTGTTTTCTTGAAGAAATGGTGAATGCTTCCAAGATTTGGCTGTTAGCGGTCGTTAAACAAATCAGCGCTAGGCGGTCTACGACACAAGAGAAAAGGCGAACTGGGGCGTTCGAATAGACCGTGACAGGTCAGAGCAATCACGGACCACAGCCGAATCGTTGCGGTTTACCGTCCCTATCGTGCGTCAATTGGAACCACTTTTCGGTGTGATTGGCCCTGATTTGGTGGCCAGTGTTGACTAGCCTTCTGCGAACAAATACACATGTATTCGTTCCCAGGGTTTCCGATGCGATGAACAATCGTTCCGCGGCTTTCTCACTATGGGTGTTGTTAAGAGGAATAAGAAGTCCGAGCACGGAATCTCAACCCCGCTCGCCTTCTATGGCGGCCACGGTATCGGCCGGCACGAGCATCCAGCACGGAATGGTTCAATCGAGTCGGGCTTCACTCGTTTTCGATTAAGAGGGGTGTGCATGTATAGCATCGTTCAACGATTTCTGGTCGTAGTTGTCATCGCTTGGCTATTGGCAGTGCCTGTTTTTGCTGCGTTGACGGGTGACATTGAAGGCATCGTTTTGGACTCGGCCGGTGCGGCCGTACTCGGAGCCAAAGTTACTATCAAGAACGTCGGCACGGGTGCAACTCGCATTGTGCTGACGAACCAAACGGGCGAATACTCGGCGCCCCAAATTGATATTGGCGACTACCAAGTCATCATTGAGCGCGACGGATTTAAGACCTTCACACAAAGAGTCGTCGTCCGTAGCGGCGAAAAAACCAGCGTGGATGCACACATGCAGATTGGCAATATGACTGAGACGGTTTTGGTGGAATCCGGCGCGCTTCCCACCCTGGACGTAGCAACGGCGCAGGTCAGCGATTCCATCAATTCTCAGGAGACGCTTGCGCTTCCGAATCAGGCTCGGGACCCCGTGATATTCGCAACTCTATCGCCGGGCACGGTTCCCGTCACGAAGGACAATCCGTTTCTGGGTCCGGGTAGCTTCAACTCCAATGGCTCCCGCGGTCGTGCCAACAACATAACCTTAGACGGCGTCACGGCGACAGATATCTCGACGACCGGTGAAGGCGGAGGATTGGTCCTGAGCCAGGACGCAGTCCAGGAAATTAAGGTCATCACAAACAATTTTGACGCCGAGTTCGGTCGCAACTCTGGATCGCAGGTACAGATTATCAGTAAGGGTGGAACCAATGAATACCACGGCTCAGTCTATTGGTATCACCAGAATGCCGCACTCGGAAATGCCCGCGATTTTTTTGATCAAACTGGCAAACCAACTCCCATTATCGAAAATCAGGGCGGCGTTACATTTGGCGCGCCCATCTACAAAAATCACACTTTTTTCTTCGGCACATGGGAAGTGGACCGGACGCGGGGCGCGGGAAGCAGCACGGTCGCACATGTGATGACATCGGCGGACGCGGCGGCAATCACGGATCCAACGACATTGGCACTCTTCAAGTCCGACGGATCTCCGAGTTCAGGAAGCGGCACGCTGATTGGAACCTCCGCGAACAGCCTCGACGCCGACCTTTGGACCTTACGTGTCGATCAACTTTTGCGCGGCGGGAAGGATTCTGTCTCCATCAAATATGGTCAAAACCCGGTGAAGCAAATTAACCCAGGCCTGACGTTTGTTCTTACGAATTTGCCGAATTTCGGCGCGTCGGTTACGTCGAAAGCGCAAACGGTCACCTTCGGATACACGGCGGCAATTTCCAATAGCTTGGTGAATCAGTTCCGATTTGGTTTTGGACGGAGCAACCCCGATTTCCCGCCGAACACTCCATTTCCACTCGGCCCGACGGTTTCGATCGCTGGTCTCGATTTATTTGGCGAAACATTCATCGTTCCGCAGGGCCGTACGCAAAATACGTTCCAATACCTGGACACCGTCTCATGGGTTAAGGGAAAGCATACATTCAAGTTTGGGGCGGACATCAACCGTTATCAATCCCCAAGTGTATCGGCCTTCTTCGCCCGGGGTCTTATTAGCTTCAATTCGGTGGCTGATTTCCAGCAAGGCAATCCGTCTTCCTACACGCAAAACGTTGGCAACTTTGCCCGTCACAATTTTGCTCTTGACGCTTTCTGGTTCGTTCAAGACGACTATCGAGTCACGGATACCCTGACCCTGAACCTTGGCTTCCGCTTGGAGTCGTCGGGCGGAGTGTCGGAAGGGCAAAATCTCATTTCGAATCTGGATCCGAACAACCATACGCCGATCGGGGCGCTTGGGACTGGTCCCCTTGGCGGTATTGACGTCGGCGGCGACGCCTTCCATCGCAACTGGAATCCCGGTCCGCGTTTAGGCTTTGCGTGGAATCCGAGGCACGGAAAATTGGTATTGCGGGGCGGATACGGAATTGCCTATGACTTTATTTATCAAAATCCTATTTCCAACATTCAGTTCTCAGCGCCGTTCATCAACAGCGTTAACGTGAACGTCTTCACAGGGGGCAATACTCTAGCCAACCTGGTGGCTGGAACAGCGCCGGCTCAAGCCCAGGCCATCGCCGCTCTCGGCAAATTCGATCCCAATCAAGTGGATTTTGGCGCGCTCAGTCCGGTCGATCAGCATCTGAAGAATCCACGCAATCAGCAGTGGGACGCGGGCCTGGAATTTCAAGCCAAGCAAGACTTGATCTTAAAGGCCATGTACATTGGCACTAGAAATGACCGCTTACAGGTGGCCGTCCCGATCAACCTGGTAAAACCGAACAATATCCCGGCTGCCCCCACGAGCTTGGCGGACCAAAACGCCCGCATGAAGGAATTCGTCACTGCCTTCCAAAATGAGGTGTTGAATCCAAACATCCCGACCAACAGCCTCACGGACCCGCGCTTCGACAACGTCACTCAGGTACAAAGCGTAGGCCTATCGAGCTATAACGCCTTGGAGCTCGAAGCCATCCGCCGGTTTAAGGGCGGACTCACATTTAATGCCAATTACACGTGGGCGCACAGCCTGGATGACACTTCCGACGTACTCAGTGTTCTTGTGAATGACAGTCCGGGTCTCCTGAATGCCGCCAAGCCGCTTTCTTTCAATCGCGCCAATTCTCAGTTCGACATCCGCAGTCGTTTCGTCCTCAGCTATAACTATGAGATTCCATTCACTAAGCGTTTCCACGGTTGGAAAAAATATGCACTGGACGGTTGGAGCCAGGGCGGGATCTTCTCCTCGCAATCTGGGCTTCCCGCCACGGTCTACGCGGCACCTATATTTGGCATCACGGATCTATTGCTGAATGGCACGGTCAATCCCGGCTTGGGCGTGAGTGCCATGACTACAACGCTTGATGGCGATGCCACGAAACTTCGTCCGGTGCCGTTCGGTTCGACGCCTTCCAACGCCGCTGTTACCGAGCCTCTGCTCGAGCACGATGGTACCAGCGGCCGTAATCACTTGCGCTTGACGGGGCTAACGAACTTCGACATGGCGTTCAGCAAGCTATTCAAGTTCACCGAAAGCAAAGCTTTTCAGCTGCGTTGGGAGATGTTCAACGCCTTGAACCACCCCAATTTCTCGGGCTACGTCAACAGCTTTGCTTCGTCAAACTTCAATACCTACACCACAACGGCAACGAACATGCGACAGATGCAGGTTTCCGCAAAGTTCATCTTTTAATGATCTCGGATCGGATGAGAATATGACACAGGACGTTGTGCCGACTTTCGAAGACGGAACGGAGGCAGGAACCAGCCCAGCGCTGCAGGCGCGCCCACGATATATCCATTTTGGGTCGTTTCAACTAGACCGGGAGCGCGAAGAAGTTGCCCGGAATGGATCCCGGCTCAAGATGCGCGGCCAAGTCTATCAGGTTCTCTTGGCGCTTCTAGAGAAGCACGGTGATGTCGTCACGCGCGAGGAATTGCGCCAGCGCCTTTGGCCCACCACCAAACACGGCAACTACGAAGCCAACATCAACACTACGGTTAATAAGCTCCGCTTGTTGCTCGACGACTCATGGGAGAAGCCGCTGTACATCGAGACAATTCCGCGCAAGGGCTATTGCTTTCTGGCGGAGCCCGAATTCTCCGATCGGCTCGCGACTTCGCGCCCCTTGGTGAAAGCCTCCGCCGCACCTGCAACTCCAGCAACAGATCGTGCAGCGGGCGGACTGCTGCATGCACGCTGGGGCGATACCAAGTCGGTTGATTCGAGTTTCAAGGTAGCGCTAGTTGTGATAGGTCTCATCCTTGCCGGAATGCTCCTGGGCACGAGCATCGTCCTGCTGTGGAATGTGCATGGGGCCCCGGTCAAACCCCAGGTTCTGAAACAGGTGAGGCCATTCCCAGGACTCAAGGAATGGCTTCCGCACGTTGTATGAAATCGCCTCCTTCGTCCAGCCCCGCTTTCGCCTAGCCTTGCCGCATGCCACAAACCTCATGTCTTTTGTATGCGCTGCGTCAAGGATGAATTGCTTCACAGCGCCTCCATCATCGTGGCTGAAACGAATCGAAGCTGGCGTGCCGTCGGCTTCGAACTCGTCCATGCCTGTCGCGCGCAGCCCATCCTTTGGACAACCGTTTAGCCAGGGGAAACCGGCTGCGTCGAATAGTTAGAGAACCTTTAATTTCAGATCGGTGACTCCCGGCCGGCAAGCCGTGATGAAGATGTGCTCGTTAACCAATTCAAAAGGAATCGTAATTTGAGAGAAATCGGCAGGCAATGTTGGCGGGCCGGCCTGAGGGCTCATAAAGTGGCTGACCATCTGACTCTCCAGCCAGTATGAACTGCGTATCGCACGCACCGTGGTTCTCAAGCTGAAGACCAGCGAGTTCAAGATGCTCACGCGCAGCCATACGCCCAGCTCTCCTCCTTGTTCTTGCGAGGAATTGACACGCATCGCCCTGTCCCTGCGAAAACGTGTGGCCTTGAGTCCAAAGCAGCACTTTCGCCTGGTTGGCGTTGGGCTGAGCAACTTTCGAGCCCCCGATGATGCATGTCAGCCGGCTCTTTTCGAGTAGCCGGCAAGCGAACTCGAATTTGACAAACACACAACCGGGAGGTTCAGCCGAACACAGTTCCCCTCCTCCACCTCGGCCTGACGGCGCAGGCCCTCGTACTGCGTCGTTCATTCTCACATACATTCCATTAAACATACTTTTAGTATGCTATAATGGTCTTATATGAGAATGCAATTGTTCTTGATTCTCACGTACATTCATCTACACACATCGATAGTGTGTATTCTATAGCTTATGTGAGAATGTTATGAACGTGCATGGTTCCTTCACCCAATTCGCGCAATCCGCTCCTCTCTTCACGCTGAAGGAGGCTCGCGACCGCTATGGCAAGGACGCGCACAGCCGTTCCATCCTTAATATGTTATATCGTCTGAAGCGCCAGGGCCGCGTCCGGCAATTGGCGAGCGGCGTTTACGCCGGAACGCTCTCCGCCGCACCGCTCAATAAGTATCGAGTTCCGGCGGCGCTTCGCGAAGATGCCGTTGTCGCCTTTCATTCCGCGCTCGAATGGCACGGTGTGGCAAACCAGGTGTTTCAGACCGTGTACTACCTTTCCGCGCGTCCCCGAAAAAATGTGGTCTTCGATAATGTGACCTACCATCGCGTCGCTCCGCCCCGTGCTCTCCATAACGAGCAGCGGAAGCTCCTGCACGTCAGCCTCGGACCCGACCACGTCCTCGTGACCGACAGGGAACGGTCCTTTGTCGATTGCCTCCTGTACCTCGACTACAGCGGAGGTGTCGAAGAACTCGACAAATCCCTGGCAATGTTTCCGTCCTTCAACTTTGACGCAGCGCTCGAATATCTGAAACTCCTCCACAAACCTTGGCTATACTCACGGCTGGGTTTTCTTCTGGATCGGCACGCGGACAAGCTTTTCTTTCGCGGGACACCCCGCGACACGTTTCTGCGAAAACTTCCGCCGGGCGTCGCCTACCTCGGAAGCAAGCGCCCGGGAAATCGCTGGGTGCCCGCGTGGAAGCTCATGGTGCCGGAAGCGCTCGCGCCGTCGGAGAAACGCCAGATACCGACATGAAATTCTATCCATCAAGCTTTCCCGCCGCTGCAAAGGCCACGGGGTTTCAACCCGACAGTCTCGAAAAAGTCCTCCGGCTTCGCGAACTCCTCACCGAGTTCCACAAACACTCCTTCCTTCGCGGAAAACTCGTTCTCAAAGGTGGCACCGCTCTCAACCTGTTCTATCTCGGCCTGACGCGGCTCTCCGTGGACATCGATCTCAACTACATCGCGCATGTCAACCGACAGGAAATGCTCGCTGACCGCCCCGATATCGTAAAAGCCGTCGAGCAAATCGCCACCGGCTTGGGATACAAATTGCAGAACGGCGCCGATGATCACGCCCTGCGCGAATGGCACCTCGGATATCCGCAACCAGAGCTGCCCCTCGGCGTACGTTGACACGGGAGACCGCCTAGTGCGGCACTAGGCGGTCGTTTTTTGGACCGATCAGATACGCCAGACCGGAGGGGCACTCTTAATTGGACAATTAGGGCAGGCCGGAGCCGCCCGCGAACTCACAATCCAGCGTAGCCGATCGGCTCAAGCGGTAGCTTGCAATCTCCCGAACCGCTTCTATACGTTCTATGTTAAGTGGAATAGCTTCGGGCTGAGGTTTGCCCGTGCCCAGAGCGTTCTCCTGGACCAGGATCAATTCGATGCGCTGCGCCGTTTTACGGGATATCTCTCGTAGCCTAACGACTCCGCTTGAAGGAGAACTCTTCAATGAAGGGCGGATTCTGATCAAAATCGCTGTAGCGAATCCACCTCGGCCGGACCACGAAATACGTGATGCCAGGCCAGCTCAGGTGGCTGCGGCATTCTGGCCATCGGGCGAAATAAGCTTGTTGATAGCGTGCCAATGCTACTCCCTTGGGTTGACTGGCTTGTCCCTCGTACTGAACGGTGACCTCGCCTGCCCACCCAACCACGAACGAACACCCGGAATTCGACATCAGATTCTGAAACTTGCGCGAACTCTTGACGGTATCGAAGATGATCTCCAATTCAGGAGTCACGGCGATTCCCACGAGGGCCGACTGCGGGCTGCCACCGGAAGAAAGGGTCCCCAGCACTCCAAGTTTCTGTTTTGCAATGAACTGGTAGATATCCGCTTTTGTCATGTCTAAGGCTTTCCTAAAGAACTACATGGTCCCAGCTTCTTCTCCGTAGTGGAGCCCTTCTCGGTGCGACGATTGGCGAGAATCACCTTTGCTTGTTTGCCAGAACTATCAACGCAGCAAGTGCCGCCGTTTTCTGATCCTTGGTCCAGGGCGGTCCGAGAGAACGACCAAGGGTAGAAATTTGTTGCCACATCCGAGTCGCCGCTTTGCCGAACGTTGTCTGGACACATTCGTCGAGGTTACGCTCTCGAAACCCGGTTACAGAAAGGTCTAGCCCCTCGCATGCTTTCGAAAAGGCTTCACGAAAGAATTCGCCTTCTGCCGCATGAATCAGGGCGTGTGAGGCGAGGATCTTTGAAAGAGGCGGCAGCGGGCGACCTGAAGCCAGGAGGACGGCAGAACCTACGACACAATATTGGCGACCGCGCAGTTCGCCTACCACGTCCCGGACAGCCGTCAAGGCCAGGCGTTTTGAAGCCGCAAAACAGTTCCCAAGAAACTTCTCCGCCTCTAGAAGTTCGAGATTCTCCGCAAAGTGATAGGGCTGGTTCGCCCCGGGGGTTCCGGGGGTAGTGATAGCGACGCGCCGCCGGTCAATTACCTCCACTGTGCCAGCTCTTTTTGAGACGGCCACGAGCGCTCCCCAACCAGAATGCATTCGAACGCCGATGGCTGCGCGCTTCATGTCCAAGGTTTGTCTGCGAATGTGCTACGGCGAGTTTATGAGCTCATTCGCAGCGTGTCTTGGAAAAATCGGCCACACGATGCGGGGCGATTCGTCCGGGACTCGTGCCGGCGAACAACGCAACCTCATTGGCCAAATGGGCCTGATCGAAATAGCCGAGTTCTGCCGCCACTCGTGCGGCGCTGCCAGAAGGCGAAGTTTCCATGCGCTGCAGCAGCGCCTGGAACCGCATAATTCTCGCCAGGCGCTTTGGAGAAAAACCTACCCAATTGCGCAGGAGGCGATCCAGATGGCGAAGACTGACCTGGCAGTCGCGGGCGAGTTGCCCTATTCGTATCTGTCCGCCGCATTCTTCAATTCGTTTGAGTGCGGCCTGAACACGCGAATCAATTTGGACGTCGGACAGTCGCTGAATCAGGAATCTCTCCAGGACGTCGATCCCCTCTTCAACTGTCCGCGTTCCGGCAAGACTTTTCTCCAAACGAAAACCAACTTCGGGCAGCAGTGCCGCTAGTCGTATACGGCGCTCGACAAGTGTGTGAGCTGGTACGCCGGTGAACACAAAAGTAACGCCCGGTTTGAGGCGTACGCCAAACAATGTCCGCCCGGTCGCGGGTACTCTTTCGGCCGGTGTTTGGCGCGGACCCACCAAGAAGCACTCCAGGGTTTTGCTGTGGCCAGATTCGATGGAAAGGGTTGCGCAAGCGTCCGGCAGTGTTCGCAATCGCGTGGCGGGGGTAGTCTCAATGGACCAAAAGCAGCCCACGTAAGCACGCAGGGAAAACACAGGTCGTCGTAATCTTAGACGTGCACCTTCGACCATCGCACTGGCAACATTCACGTGTGGCATTGTATCTCAGTGAGCAGCGAAGTGATCCAATGTGCTCCGGTCACCGTGCTGCGCTAGCCCCTGATAAACGCGCTTATCGGACATGTGGCTTTGGTTGTGCATTCATTGCGCGCTTGATTTAGGACGGGTCGCGGGCTCAGGAATGCGAATCTTGCGAAGGGACCGCAGACCGCGGATCGAACTCCTGAGCAGGAAGATCGCTGGAACGATCAATGCGAGCGCGATCAGCCCAAACATTAAGCCGTCACGAGCATCCCCCTTCCAAGCGTGTGGAGCGTCAATGGAGAACGCGAAACCCAAAATGGCAACACAGGCGCCGCAAACAAGCAGCAAGACGAAGCCAATAATCCCGAGCACCGACCGCGCTATCGTTCCAGTGCGAGTCACTTAGCTCTCCTTGCTGATTAAAGACCGGCGACCCCTCCCATCATTTTATGCGCTAAACATTCCCCGACTCGCAATCTTTCGAGAGTTGTATACATAAGGTTTACGGGAGAGTTCCCGCAACGGTGTACCCGGAAGTAATTCTGAAGTCCTGGTTGACGCGCTTACCGGAGAAGTGAAATCGGCCCGATCTTTAATGTCCGGTAATGCGACTTACCGGGACTTGGGCGGGTTCCGTGGCATGATCGCAAAAACTCTGCCCTTTTTTGCCTCCGCGTGTTTTTGTTAAGTGTCCATTCATCAGAAAGATGGATGGTAGGGGCGGTGGGGATCGAACTAAAAGCGATGTTGAAACTCCACAAGTTATTGATTCTTCGAACCGATAAAAATCGAACAAACGCGCAAATTCACCCAACCAAGGTACACGCGAGGTACATCAGCGTCAGAGCGAAATCCATCGAATAATGGTCCGATTTCGAATCTCAATCGTGCGTTCGTCGGAGCGTCTGCCCTCCTAAGTCTTCCGGCACGTTGAATCAACAACTTACACTGGGTGCGATGAAATGCTGCGGATTGCTACAAGTGCAACAATTTCCTGAACTTAGTTCGATGCGCCGATACCCGGTAGCACTTGGTAGGGTTTGGTGGTGGGCACAAAACTGGGCGCAGTCAGCGACGCGTTCTAGCGGCCTATTTCGCCGTGGTTGCACGGATAACTCTTGTTATTCCGATTTCCAGTCATCTTTTAGCTAAGAGTTTTGCATAGGTTTCTGGGTCGACATTCCCGCCGCTTACCACGCAGCATACAGTCCGTTTCCGGAACTTCCCTGGTTCCGCAAGGACAGCAGCGAGGCTCAATGCGCCCGTGGGCTCGACCTTAAGATTGGTACGCGAAAAAAGCAGGCGCACCGCATCGACAATTGCGTTCTCCGGCACTTCGATAATCTCCTGTAGACCCTCTCTAAGGATCTCCCAATTGAGTTTGCCAATGCTAATCGTGCGAGCGCCGTCAGCAATCGTGAACGGTTCGAACTCGTTCGGGATTATCTCGCCTGCTCGAAGGGATCGAGCCGCATCGTTTCCGAGCAGCGGCTCCGCGCCAACCACGGGGATTGCTTTTCCGGCCCGCCGAATCCCAGCAATGAGTCCTGACGCGAGTCCTCCCCCTCCTACCGGTGCGATGACACAATCAAAGGTATAGTTGAGTGCACAGATTTCAGTGCCCAGACTGCTGTTCCCCTCGATCACAAAAGCATCATCGGATGAGTTCCCTACATATGCGTCGGGATGCTCCGCTCGCAGTTGTTCGACTCTTTCCTTCCGGGTCACGACGCGAGTGTTGATCAGCTCGACTTGCCCGCCGTACTCGCGAATGGCATCGACCTTAACCTGCGAGGACGTCGATGGCATCACGACAATGCACGATTTCCCGGTTAGCGAGCAGGCGTATGCAAGCGCCTGGCCGAAATTGCCCGAGGAAGCAGCGATCAGCAGTTTGTGGGGAACGCTGGATGCTACGCGGTATGCTGCGCGAAACTTGAAGCTCCCGGTGTGCTGGAAGGTTTCGCTGGCTAAAATGATACGGACCCCCAGGTCACGGTTTAAGCGGAACGACTCAATGATAGTCGTCGGGCGAAGCGGCGCCTCCAACGGCGTGTCAAACATCGCTCTCATCGCGATTGTTGGTGTGAGTTACTGATGTAGTTATGGACCTGCTCCTCTAACAGTTCGAGAGGTAGGGTTCCCTTCAGCAAGATGGCATCGTGGAATTCGCGAATATCAAATCTTGGACCAAGTTTCTGCTGTGCCTCGTCTCGCAGTTCCACGATCTTGAGTTGCCCCATTTTGTAAGCGAGCGCCTGTGCTGGCCAGGAGATGTAACGATCGACTTCTGCAATGGGCGTTTGCGGGGCATGAGTGGTGAAATACTGGATAGCTTGGTCACGCGTCCAGCCCATCGCGTGCAGGCCGGTATCCACGACTAGTCTTACAGCGCGATACCTTTCGCTCACCAGCTGGCCAAAGCGGCTATACGGGTCACGATACAAACCAAGCTGAGATCCCAAGGACTCCGCGTAGAGCGCCCAACCCTCTCCATAAGCGCCGTTCGCGTAAAATCTCCTGAAATCCGGAAGGTCCTGCAACGATCGCGCGAGCGACCCCTGAAAAATGTGGCCGGGTACAGCCTCGTGCAGCACCAATGGTTCCTTATCGTAATGAAATTGTTTTTCAGGTAGATATGCATTGAGGTTAAACCAGCCGGGCACGCTGCCGTCTGGCGCCGGCACCTGCGCATAATCGGTGCTGGACTGTTCGAGATCCTCTGGTATTGCGCGAATACCGTAAACCATATTGGGGATATGTTTGAAAAGCTTAGGTAGCTCCGGGTCGATAATCTTCGCCGCATTCCGGCAGAAAATTAGCATGTCATCCTTAGAGCGAAAATGCTGCTCGGGTATCGTGTCCAGTTTTTTTTCGAATTCCGCGATACTGCCGGAAAAGCCAGTTTCGCGCGCTACCGCGAGCATTTCCTTTTCCAGGCGTTCGACCTCTGCTTCGCCGATTTTGTGGATTTCTTCGGGACTCGCATTTGTTGTGGTAATGCGGCGGATCATGATCGCATAGTACTCGAGACCGCCTGGGAGGCTGCTCAAACCCACTCCCGGTCGGGTTTTCGGGGCGTAGGTGGTTTGCATATAGCCGAGGAGCTTCCGCCAAGCGGGCAGGAATTGCTTTTCGTAGGCCTCAATGGCTTCTCGTCGAAGTTTTTCCTGCTCGTCGGGAGAGAAGTTTGAAGGAAAGTGGCGAAACGCCAGAAGCAGGGGTGTTGATGCGTAATCTTGAGCGATTTGAGCTGCCAGTTGTTTTACGACGAGGTCCACAACGATGCGCGGTTGAACGATCCCGCGAGCGATGGCCTCATTAAGCATGGCAATGTTCTGGTCTACATACTCTGGCACCCCGTGAAGGCGCGCCAGAAGATTTCGGTAATCGCGAGCGGTTCGGGCCGGCATGCGGTCGAGCATCGTATAAACCCGATTGTGCAGACCAAACAGTTGGCCGACGCGAATGAGGTATGTTTCCAAGTCCATTGCGTCAAGCTGTGACCGCAGATCGTATCGCAGCAATCGAACGCTAATCTGGTCCTCAGCGGAGAGTCCGTCCAACGGAAATCTTTCGCTCTCGTGTAACGCAGCTTCCATGTGAGCGCGACGCTGGTCACGACCGGCCTTCGACCAATCGTTCCACTTGTCCGCGTTTTCGTAGCGGCCCGATTGGGTAGCAAACTCAGGTTCATCGGCAAGCTTCGTCTCGAAGTATTGCTGAAAGGCCCTCTGGAGTGCCTCATGCTGAGACTGTGCGCCTGCTAGCGGCGGTAGCCAAGCTAATGCGACAACCATTAACACAGCGGCGAAGCTCTTCGAATTGCTCATCATCGATCATTCACCTCATGGTTGGGGGACGCAGAGTACTTCGCCCGCTCATTTGCTTTGCTGTCAGGCACGCGCAACCTACCTTTACAGAATGTCTCGGCTACACGGACTGCCGCGAGTCGCGGTACCGCTTTCGGCGAATCGTTTACAATTTGATAAGACACCATTCCTCGGTCCAAGGCAGACGAGACATTTGTCGAGCCGGACCTTCGGGCTCTATCACGAAGTTGTCCGAGAAATTTGATCCGATTGCATGTTCGGCATCATACAATCCGGGTTCCACGGAAAAGAACATGCCCGGCTCTAGCATGGTGTTGTCTCCCAGCGACAAATAAGGTGGCTGGTGTCCCTCCCATCCCTGGCCATGAGCCGGGCGGTGATAAATGTTCGCCGCAACGCCATTTTTTACCTGATACTTATGAATCTTGTACGCCACAGTGGCGCAGGTCACGCCGGCAACGGACTCCTCCTTCTGGACCAGGCAGCAATCCCGGCTAACCGTCCAGAGTTTCTTCATCTCGTCCGTCAATGGGTGAATGAACATTGCCCGGTAGAGCTCACCTCCACACCCGGCAATATTCACGCTTCCCTCGATCTGCAGTGCTTGCCCCTTAGCAACCTTGTTGTGTAGAAATTGATTGGGATTTGGATAAGCGTTGGATCTGCCCGCCCTGCATCTGACGGAAATTGCAATTCCGACTGCCGTATGCGGCGCTCCATCTCGCTTGACGTCGGCCATAATCAAATCCGTTCCAAATTTCGTGGCTGAGCTGGCTATGTCGTAGTCCGTCAAGTCCGTCCCATGCTGCAGCAGCATATCTCGGGCGTAAGCGTGCATCTGATTGAAGTAGTTGTAGGCTCTGCGCGTCAACGCCAACTCTTCCACCGTCTTTACCATCCTCATTTTCATGCATTGTTCTTCTGCCGAAGCCATGCCGCGTCCCAGAATACTGGCGACCTTCTTCTGAGCTGAGAGCGCGAGCTCACAATCCGCAACAAGATTCTTCTCGCCATATCCCCTTTTCTTTAGGCCCTTCAGCACCCATTCAAAGAGGTCTACTCGTGGACCCATTTGCACCTTTCCTTCGTTTGGGAAAGCGCCTTCCGCATGGGGCCAATCGAAGTACGCCTCACCTTCGCTGAACCACCAAGTTTTTACTGAGTCACGATCGATGCCCGCGTAAAACCACACCGGATCGCCGGTCTTCGTCGGGATGAAAACGTTGAGCAAGCGCTCCGTCGCGGTGTGCCAGAGGCCAGTGAAATAAATGATATTCCAGCGATCTGTCAGGAGAATTCCGACCTGTCCATCCTCGGCAAGGCGGCGGCAGAGTATTTTCGTGCGCTCTTTGTGCCACTCGAGTGGCATGCGGTCAAATGTGGCCGGATTCAAATCATCTTCCGGCAGAAACAGCTTCGCGGACTTCTCACCGCTTGAGGACGGGATATTTTCTTGGAGCTTCGCGGTGCCTACGGCTGGAAATGTGAGGGCCGCGCCGCTAGTAGCAAGAAATTCTCTTCTGCTAATCATCGCTTTCTCTCAGTTTCACAACGCGATTTGCTGTTCGCCACCGCGTTGGGTAAGCGGCATGCCCTGGGTCGCGGATTCATGAAGGGTGCCAGAAGATTCCAAGACTCTTCTGTCCACGACTTGGAAGGCAGCGCTGAGCGCCAGAGGGAATAGCCAGGAGACTCTTTGGCTTGAGATCCTACTGAGAGCCAACCACGTGCAAACGTTCTCCGCCTACCTGTGCCTGCGCAACCGGAATCCCCGTGCAGACAAACGTGCTGATTTTGGAGATCCACCGGTCGGCAAATCACCAACGAAAACGGATAGCCAGTTGCATGATCCGCGGCGTGACCGTTCCAGAAGGATCTCCCAACCCCAGGAAGTTGGTTGTGTGTGAATTCAGATTACGGTCCACCCGACCGCTAGTGAAGTCCGCCATCGTGAGTGGCTGTCCGTTCCTTCCCAAATAAAGCCCCGTGAAGGGATTGAGGCAGGCGGCTGTGCAGTTGAAATTGGGGTTGGGCACGGCAACTCCGCTGCCATTCGTCACGGTCAACGACGGCAATGACAAGGCGTTCAGCACGTCATTGCCGTTATTTAGGATGAGGAGCGGGTGGTTGAAAACGTTAAAGACATCCAGCTTGAGTTCTAGGCTGCCGGACTCCCACTTCGGAATTTTGAACGCTTTCGACAAAGAGACGTCGAAGCGATACAGAGGAAGGGTGCGGCCCGCATCACGGGCCAGGTTCCCGCTGAGGAATTGGAAGTCCACTGGAGTTTTCTTATCAATGCTATCCACTGGCCCAGACGTACTGGCGCCGCTAGGGGCAATAAAGGTGGTCTGCAGGGCACTGCAGTTGGGAAGTCCCGCAGCCTGGCAGGCCAAAACCCCCGCTTGGCTGATCTCCAGATTTGTGCCAGAGCTTGATGCAATGTTGGTGGCCACAAGCGTGCCGTCGGGCAACACACTGGGTCTCTGATTCGTTTCCGATCCGTTCCCCCCGAACCCTGATCCGGCAAAGGGTCCATCACCTGTGGAGACCGGATATGGCCGACCAGACTGCAATGTCGCGAGGAGACCGAAAGTCCAGTTATTGATGATGTGCTTCAGGACCGGGTTGCTGACCAGTCCCTGGGTATCAGCCACAAAGTTGAAGTTGGCCAGGTGTCGGACATCGTTTTGCATCGGAGCCCGTTCCTGACTCAGACTTACAAATGGGTTTGCAGGCTCAGACAGTCCGAAGAAATCTTCGCCTGTTCCGAGGAGTTTCGAAAAAGTGTAGTTACCCTGGAACTGGAAGTGATGCGACACACGCTTCTGCGCGGTCAACACCAATGAGTTGTACGAAGACGTCCGATTACTGAAGTTGGTGCGTATCGCGCCAAAGAGCGGGTTTGGTCGGGCCGGGAGGTAAAAGAATCCAGCTGGTATGCCAGGCCGAGTGTCTGGGACCGGGATTGAGGCGTTTTGATCCGTCTCGCCAAACAGGCCGGAGCCGAACACACCTTGATACCCGACGCTGAATACGAATGTGGGTGTCAATTGACGGTTGATGGAGAAAGATGCCATGTGGATTTCGGGTTCTTTGATGGTCGGAGAAATAGGGCGGACGAGGCCGAAGCTGGATACGCTTCCGCCAGTCGTGAATGGCACCAGCGATATGGGACTCGGACTGTTCGGATAGGCGCCCAAAACGGCGCAAGCAGCGGCGTCGGCAGTGGGCGGAGCGGGATTCACGTTTCCGTTGGCGAGGAAGCAACTGGTGCTGGGAGCAGAAATCGTGGCAGTCAGCAGATTCGTCCCATCGAAGTCTAGGGAGTCCAAAGCCACGTTGATAAAGGCCATTTCGGTGACCTCTGCGCCACTGGCGCGCACTACGGACTGGCCAGGACTGCCAAATATCCAGTGCATCAGCCCGTGGTCGAAGTTGGGGCTCCAAGCAATGCCCAAACGCGGCTGCCAATTGTTCTTGTCTGAACCGCAAGCAGGGATCAGACCATTCCCCTGCAAGCAGCCTCCCGGTACGCGCGGATCATGCTTTGTTCCTCCCCGCAAAGCTCCATCTTCAATGTCATACCGGATTCCGTAGTTCAGGGTTACGTTCTTCCTGATTTGCCAGATATCTTGGATATATACGCCGTAGATAGTGTTTGCAGACTGCACAAAACCGGCTCCGGCGCCGACCCTGAATTGCGTCGGACAAAGACCAAACGGCTCGCAGCCACCAGCATTGAATGCTTGGTACGCACCAAAGTGAAACTGCTGAAACAGCACCTGGTATGGTTCGTGGTTAAAGTTCATCCCGACCTTCATGGTGTGCTTGTTGTGCGTCCAGGAGAGGTTGTCGATATATTGGAAGCGCTCTAGGAAGGAGCCCGTAGGCGCAGAGAAATTCGCGCCGACATACGCGTTGGGTAATATCTGACCTGGATTAATGTCATTGTCCGTCGTCGAGTTCCTTTTCCGATGCCAGAAAAATCGTGCTTCGTTGATCGTGTTCGGAGAAATCGCCGAGATCATACTAATGTTCAAACCCTGGTCATGCAGCGCGAAAGACGTCAGAGCGCTGGGGTCCGTATTGGGACCGGTCTGCGCGTGTAAATTACTCTGCCTATCGTGCTGTATGTTGAAGCGGACGGACAAAGTGTGCTTCTCTGTGAGCTTGGCATCTAGTTTGGACGACCACAAGAGCTCGTCTGTTGGCTGGTTTACCGTTACTGGGATATTAAAAGGCGTAAATGTGGCGGGAGCTCCTTGGGCGGTACGCTCCAGGCTAGCGAACCAGAAGACACGGTTCTTAACAAACGGACCACCGACAGTGAAGCCTTCCTCGTGCTTGAAGAAGGGCGCGCGAACCGAGGGAAAACCAGCGTCTAATTTGTTGTCGCAGCTGCCCGGACCGGTCCCGAGTCCCTGGTTGCAATTCGTCTGGTTATAGAAAAAATCCGACGCTCCCAGGTTGCGTCCGCGAAAATAGCCGTGAGCGTCGCCATGAATGGTGTTCGTGCCTGATTTCGTGATGATGTTCAAAATGACGTTCCCGGCTTGGCCGTACTCGGCGTTATAGCCATTCGTCAGAACCTCAAATTCTCTAACTTCCTCAACGGATGCGCCGAGCCCGCTGCGAAATGAAACGTTGAAATCTGAATAGTTCCCACCGTCAATGTTTATGACCACCCCACGGTCGTTCGCACTTCCTGGACCAACGATATCGGCTGAATTGCCTGAGTAGTCGTAAATGACGCCAGGGGCGCTTGTTGCAAGCCCTTCATAGTCATTGGCGACACCGCCAAGCCCTTGATACGACGTGGTCGTCGGAAGGTCGGCCACGGCCCTGTCATCGATGACCGTCGAAACGTCGGTCTTGGTCGCTTCTATTAAAGGTACCTCTGATGTTACGACGACGGATGTCGTCTGGCCGGCCACTTCAAGTTTGAAGTTTACGTCCCTCTGCTCCCCCACTTGGAGCCTGACACCCTTTGCTTCAGCGCGGGCAAACCCTGCACTTTCGACCGTAAGATCGTAAATACCAGGCGTCAGCTCGTCGAAGCGATAGACCCCTTCTGATGTTGTATTCGTCGTCCGTGCTAGCCCTGTCTCCGTGTTTGTAGCCCTTATCGTCGCGCCCAGCACCAGCGCCCCGCCAGAGTCGAGTACTTGGCCCCTTATTGTTGCGAACGCGGCGCTCTGCCCGCGCGAAACCGTCCCACAGATTCCCAGGATCGAAACAACGACCGAACAAACTATCGCTAAGGCACGGGTCCGACGAATGAGATTCATAGATCCTTCTCTCTTGGCATGGAGACTCACGCTCAACTAGTCTTCAACGCCCAATTTCCAGCAACCGTTTTCAACACGATCATTCGGGTCGCCCACCCGCCGAGGAAGCAGCAATGACATGTGATATACAGAATGCCACATGTTTTGTCAAGATGTTTGTGGGACGTTTGTCGGCCACCTTTCAGTTCGGTTTCAGGTTCACTCCAGAGAGGTACCCGAGCGGAGACGTCAGTTGCGATTTCTTGGTTAAGATATACAATATGTCATGGATCGGTATCCGAGGGAACGCTCTCGGCTCCCGCGCGATTTGTATTGGCACTAGGCAAACGGACTAATCAACGCGCGGAAGGCGTCAGTGTTGCGGTGGACTCGCGATCGCCGTGATTCATGGCTACGACCTCGTGCCTCAAGAGCGACAGCAAATGAAAAAAATTGAAATACCATCGAATTTAACAACCCTGGCATATAACAGCATCAAACAACACATCTTGGAAGGTCGCCTCGACCAAGATACAAAACTGACAGAATCCCGCCTCTCTGTGCAATTGGGTATCAGCAGATCGCCGGTTCGCGAAGCCCTGAATAGCCTCGAGGCCGAGGGTTTGATTCGCATCGAGTCTCGCCGTGGCGCATTTTTGAAGCGATTTTCTGCCAAGGAGATCAGCGATCTGTACGATCTTCGCCAGGTACTCGAAGTTTATGCCGTCCGAACAGCGGCGATCACGCCAGGTTTGTTGGCGGATCTTGAAGAGAGCGTACGACGGACACGGGAACTATCGAAGCAAGATAAGAAACAAGAGTTTATTGAAGAAGATATGAAATTTCATGGGCTAATAACGGAAGCTACGGGAAATCAGTTGCTTTGCAAGTTTCTGGCGAACATCCAGAACCAGATATGGCTATGCCGCTGCAAAACGTACAATATGTCCTCTAGTCGAGCACCAGGCGGTCATCAGGCAATCATAGAGGCTTTGCGGGACAAGGATCGTCGAAAAGCAGAGTTTGCTATGGCGGAGCACATTGCTTATGTGCGGCATAAACTCGTCAACCTTGTAAGCGAGCAGCAAAGTCCGACCGAAATCAAATCGGGCCCCGAGACTGCTTTGCCGATTGAGTAAGGGTCGGCGGTTTTTGGGATTGGTCCCACCCTTCAGGTGCATACCAAAATTGCATGTGATCCATTTCTAGCTGGCGTTCCGGCACGCCGAAATGCGGCCGATTCCAGCATTGCAAAAGACATATGATATGTGATATACGATTCGCTTCATGGCAAGAATTTCATACCTAGAATGCACAAAGTGTGGAAACCGTCTCAGCGCCGATGAACCCCAAACACTCTGCCCAAAAGATGGAGGGTGCCTCTATGTCCGATACGACTTACGATCATTGACGGGAACGCTTAAGGTGGAGTCTTTGCAGGGCCGCGTTGCGAGTATGTGGCGCTACGCCGAAGTATTGCCCAACGTCGTACCGGTTTCTCTTGGTGAGGGATATACCCCGATGATCCCAAGCCGAAGGTACTCGACGGTGTATATAAAAGATGAGGGCCTAAACCCAACAGCTTCGTTCAAAGCGCGTGGGCTGTGTGCGGCCGTCACCATGTGTAAGGCTTACGGCCTTAAGAGAGTCTCGATACCGTCTGCTGGAAATGCCGCGAGTGCGCTAGCAGCCTACGCTGCCGCAGCTGGAGTCGAAGCGCATATCTTCATGCCAAAAGATGTGCCACTGGCGAATCTGGTCGAGTGCCAACGGTATGGTGCCAAGGTAACACTCGTCGATGGTCTCATCAGCGACTGCGCCAGGATCATCAATGAGCGGAAAAAGGAGGAAGGCTGGTTCGATGTCTCTACGATGAAGGAGCCCTACCGGGTTGAAGGCAAAAAGACAATGGGATACGAAGTGGCGGAACAATTGGATTGGAAATTACCCGATGCGATCATTTACCCGACCGGCGGAGGCGTTGGGCTGATCGGGATGTGGAAAGCGTTTGATGAAATGGAAGAGCTAGGTTGGATCGGCAGCAAGCGTCCGGTCATGATTTCGGTACAGGCGGCAGGTTGTGCACCCATCCAAAAGGCTTGGCAGGAAGGTACGCCAGTCGCTGAGTCGTGGCCACACGCTCAAACCATAGCGTCCGGATTAAGAGTTCCGAAGGCATATGCGGACTATCTTGTCCTCGACATCCTGAGACAGAGTGGCGGCACGGTGGTGTCAGCTACGGATGACGAAATGGTCCAGGCTGTCAACGAGTGGGCTGCAACCGAGGGGATCTTTGCCGCTCCCGAGGGCGCGGCATCCCTTGTGGCTTATCAGAAGTTGCTGGCCACAGAATTTCTTAAGCCCATGGATCGCGTGGTCCTGTTCAATACGGGATCGGGATTGAAGTATGTAGATGTCCTCGCGACTTATGAAAAGACGGCCAGGGAGCGGCAGTTGGTCTAGATTTATCTGCCGCTCTCCTTTCAAAACACGCTCTTGAGGGCAGGGCCCACTGGTATCGGATCGGGACGGACATGAGGGGAAATACGGGGAGTCAAATTGCGCGGAGCTAACAACCATGCTTTGTACAACGACTTGACGAAAACTCCCGTAACCATCGTCCGGGGCTCTGGCGTCTACGTTTTTGATGAACACGGGAAGCAATACCTGGATGCAGTTGGCGGTGTGGGTGTGGTCAACATCGGCCACGGCGTTGAGGAAATCGTGAATGCTATTGCGAACCAAGCGCACACCCTGACCTTTAACTATTGCGGCCAAACGGACAATCGACCCAGACAAGAGTTGGCGTCGCTGATTGACACTTGGGCGCCCGAGGGAATGGGTGTAACCAGGACTTTGTTTTGTTCTGGCGGTGCAGAAGCCAATGAAGCTGCACTTAAACTTGCGTACCAATACCATTGGGAACGCGGCCATCGGAATAAACGAAAAATCATTGGACGCTGGCAGAGTTACCACGGCAATACGGTGGGCGCGCTTTCGATGAGTGGTAGAACCGCTTGGCGGAGAATGCACGACTCGCTTCTTTTGAACTTCCCGCACATTCCTGCCCCTTACTGTTACCGGTGCCCGTGGGGGCTCTCACTTCCGGGATGCGGGATACAGTGTGCAGAAGAGTTGCGGAGGGTAATCCTTCAAGAAGGACCCGAGAACATCGCGGCGTTCATCGCTGAACCGATAATTGGCACCTCTATGTCCGCGGTCGTGCCGCCTCCGGAGTACTACCCGGCAATCCGCAAAATCTGCGATGAATTCGATATCTTGTTTATTGCCGATGAAGTTATGAGCGGCATCGGTCGAACCGGCCTGAAGTGGGGCATCGAGCACTGGCAGGTTGCGCCGGATATCATCACGGCCGCTAAGGGTATCGCCGGCGGATATGCCGCGCTTGCGGCGACGATACTAAGCGAGAGAGTCTGGGGAGCGATTGCCTGTGGGACGCGCAAACCGATGCACAGCTATACCTACAGCGGTAATCCCATCAGCTGCGCGGCCGGTCTGGCGGTGTTGAACTATATTGAGAAGAAAAATCTGGTGGCACGCGCGGCCGAAATGGGCGATCGGCTATTCAAGAAGCTCCATGAGTCCCTTGATGACCTGCCGTGGGTTGGAGAAATCCGCGGTAAGGGGCTTTTTGCGGGAATTGAGATTGTCCAAGACAAGGTGACGAAAGCCCCGTTTCCAGCAGAATACGACGTTTCTCACCGTATCGAGAATGAGGCATTCAAGAATGGTCTGGTGATCCTCGGTGGCGTTGCCGGGATGATTGATGGTGTCGCCGGTGACCATTTTGAATTACTTCCCCCGTACACGATCGAGGATGAGCACATTGACTTCATTGCCCGGACGCTTCGCCGGACGATCGAAACGACAATCTCTGGTTTGTCTCGGGAGATCGGCCTTGATGGTGGCAATCACCTTATCTAGAGTGACCACCAAAGTGCAAGGTGTTCACGCCCTGGTTCTGCGGAGGAGAGTATCCATCTGAAGCGATAAGGATCGGTGCGCCGTCGGCCGCTAAATCCTTCCCAGAGCCATGAGAAACAGGCTTCTAGTCGCGGCGGGCCTGACGGCAACTCTTGCTGCTGCGGCATCGCTTCTAATGAGCCGCGAACCGGGGACACACGCGGCGCTTGCGCCGATTGTTCTTCGCTGGGCCACTATCCTTGTTGCGGGAGCGTACGCAACATCTCGGCGTTCGCTAACAGCCTGGATATTCCTGGCACTCGCGGCGGGCGTAGAACTTGGCCACGATTGGCCGTCCGCCGGAACGAACCTGCAATTTCTCGGCACGATCTTTCTTCGGCTGATCAAGGTGGTCATCGCGCCGTTACTGTTCAGCACGCTTGTGGTGGGGATCGCCGGGCACGCCGACCTAAAGAAAATCGGCCGGCTCGGTATCAAGTCCCTCCTTTACTTTGAAATAGTCTCCACCATGGCTCTGCTCCTCGGTTTTGCAGCCATCAATTTGAGTCACGCGGGAGAGGGCGTCCGCCTCCAAGCAGTGACCGCTTCCGTGCCGCTGCCTCCGACGCCGCGGTCCACCACTCAATTCATTACCGACATTTTCCCGGAGAATGTGGCGAAATCCGTTGCCGAAGGACAGGTTCTGCAGCTAGTTGTCTTTAGCATCTTGTTCGGCACCGCGCTGGCCCTCGTCCCGGAGGATAAACGCCGTTGCTTACTGGCATTCGCCGGCAGTCTTTCCGAAACGATGTTCAAGTTCACAAACATAGTAATGCTCGCCGCGCCTGTCGGTGTCTTCGGCGCGGTGGCCTATACGGTTGGCCACATGGGCTTGGGAGTTCTCATACCCCTCTTGAAATTGCTGGCCACAATGTACGTCGCCCTGGCGATTTTTATCGTGTGCATTCTCCTTCCCCTGGCGCTGTTTGTACGTGTGCCGATCAAAGCGTTTCTGCAAGCCGCCATGGAGCCGGTGGCGATTGCATTCGCAACAGCCAGCGCCGAAGCTGCGCTTCCTCGCGCAATGGAACGGATGGAAACTCTCGGCGTGCGGCGCCACATAGTTGCCTTCATTTTGCCTATCGGGTACAGCTTCAACCTCGACGGGTCAAGTCTGTACCAAGCGGTTGCACTGGTTTTCATAGCCCAAGCGGCGGGGATCCATCTCACGGTCAGTCAGCAAGCCGCCATGTTTCTTACACTCATGATTAGCAGCAAAGGGACCGCTGGAGTGGCTCGTGCATCCCTGGTTGTTGTTCTCGGTGCGGCGAGCTCGTTTCAGTTGCCCACCGAGCCATTGTTTCTCTTGTTCGGAATAGATCAACTGCTGGACATGGGGCGAACGGCCGTAAACGTGTTGGGAAATTGCCTCGCATGCGTCGTCCTCGCGCGGTGGGAAGGCGAGTTCTGAAGCGAATGGCGTCGCGAGCTTAGGCCGAGCTTTCACCGCGCTGTTCCTACTCGACGCAACCAGTGTGAGGTCATTCAGGCAGTACCAATAGCTCGACTCCTGAAGCTGCATCTCTTCGGTGGAATACCTGTTCTGTTGCTTTCTTGAATTCTTCCGGTTTGGCCTCGGGAATCTCCAGGAAAGCTTGAGGATTGCGATCCACTAGCGGAAACCACGAGCTTTGGATCTGCACCATAATCCGATGCCCTCGGCGAAACGTGTGATTTACGTCCGGCATCGAGAAGTTGACCTCGGTGACCCTGCCGGGAGTAAGCGGTTCTGGTTTTCGCCAGCTATTGCGAAATTTGACGCGCATGGGCTCTCCCCGCAGGAGTTGTTGATAACCACCCATGCGAATGGCTGGCGGTCCCAGCACTCGTTTACTCACATTGGCGGTCTCCTCGTCAGGGCTGTCATCTGGATATACGTCGATCAGCTTGACCACAAAGTCTGAGTCCGTTCCGGTTGAAGCTATCTTCAACTTAGGAGAGACCGGTCCGGTTATCGTAACGTCTTCTTCGAGTGGTTCCGTAGCATAGGCCAAGACATCCGGACGCCGTGCCGCGAACCGCTGATCATCCACCATGTATCGCTGGGGAACATTAGTCGCTATGTAATCAATGAAGGGCACCGGGTGAGCGGGATCGCTGAGGTATTCATCGAATCCTTCGTTGTCGCCGGGCGGCGAAAAGGATAACTTGCCGCCAGCGCGCAAGTAGAGGATCTTGACCTGGGCTGGCGCCGGAGGCCAGGCGTCATACTTCCGCCAGACATTCGTCCCCGTTTCGAATACGTAGGCTTTCGGCAAGCCCGTACCCTTGGACTTCAAGTAGTATTCGAAGAAAGGGAATTGAATGTTGGCACGGAAGAAGTCCGACGTTTTCGCCCCGAACTGTATGTCTCCCAAGTGATCTCCGTCAGTGGCAGACCATCCACCATGTACCCAAGGTCCCACGACTAGCGAATTAGGCAGGCCACGGTTGCTTTCATCAATTGCGTGAAACGTCTTGAAAGGACCGGCCAGATCCTCGGCATCGAACCAGCCACCCACAACCAGCACGGCGCATTTGATGTTTTTTAGGTGCTGAGATATGTCTCGTGCTTGCCAATACTCATCGTACGTTGTGTGCTTCAATTGGTCGTTGAAGAGCGGATTAGATTCCTTTAGATAGACGCGGTTTAAGTTTCCGGTTGATCCGGCCCGCAAGAAGAAATCATAGCCGTCAGGGGTCCCAAAATTGAAAGGTGCTACGACTTTTGGCGGCAACGTGGGTTCAGCGAGGCGGTTGAACCAGGAATAGAAGCTAAAGTTCGATGCCAGCATAAATGCACCGCCATGGTAGCCATCATCACTCATAAACAGGTCTGTCATAGGGGCCTGCGGTGATGCCGCTTTCAAAGCCGGGTGAGAGTCGATGATGCTCGCTGAAGCAAAGAAGCCTCGATAAGAGATTCCCCATAAGCCCACCTTGCCGTTGTTGGGGACGTGTTTCAGCAGAAACTCAATGGTGTCGTATGCGTCGGTGCTGTCGTCTACATCTTTAGAAGACCTCTTCACATCAAGGTGGGGGTGCATCTCAATGAATTCGCCCTCGGAGAGATAGGCACCCCGGACATCCTGATAGACGAAGACGTAACCTGACTTTTCAAATTCATCCGATGGACCGAGGTGTTTTTTGTATTGATCCTCGCCGTACGGCGCTACGCTGTATGGCGTGCGATCCATGAGAATCGGATACGGCTGTGAGGCGTCCTTCGGAACATACACAGAAGTGAATAGCCTTTTTCCGTCTCGCATCGGGATGCGATACTCATATTTCGTGTAGTGCGATTTGACGTAATCATCTTTCGAGGCTTCCTGTCCATCCGCCACACAGATGCCTATGAACATGCTCAGCATAAGGAATGCAAAGATTCGTCCCTGCCACTGCACCGTGTCCGTTATCAACTGCGCATTCCCGCGAAGCGGCTTGGTCCCCCTTGGTTCGCCTGCATCGGTTCCGCGCCAGTCCATTGTTCTCCTCCTGAAATAGTTGGTCTTTCGCAATTCCTTATTCCAGCGCACCAAGCCCTGCGGTTTGCGGCTCCATCGGCACAGCGCTAGATCGCTTCGCGGCGTTACCGTGAGTAGCGCTCGCACGACTGAACCGGTCGCCGAGCGGCTCCCGATTACAATCGTGGGCCGTTCGCATCCTGCCAGAAGAACTCAGCCATTTGCTCTCGCCTTAGTTCTTGACCAATGAAAATAGAACGGGAGGCCAGTCAGCATGAGTGCAATGCCAACCAATGTCTCCATGAACCTGTGGATGACCAAGTTCGTCAAATACCAAGAACACATCAAAACAAAAATAAACGGCGTGAAGGGATAGCCCCACACTCTGTACGGCCGCTGCAGGTTTGGACGTCTTCGGCGGAGAATGAATACGCCTACGACAGCCATCGTCAAAAATAGGTATTCGTCAAAAGACACATAGCTCAATATCTGTTCATAGGTGCCCGATAGCGCGAAACCGGCGGCGAGCACGCCTTGGCTCAATATAGCCACAGCTGGGGTCTTAAAGCGCGGGTGAACGCGATCCATATGCCGAAAGAAGAGATTGTCCCGGGACATCGCGTATTGAATCCGCGGGTAACTCAAAAGTTGGGCATTCACCGTTCCGAAGGTCGACAGTATCACGGCCAGCGAGATCAAACCCGCGCCGATTGGCCCAATGGCTGCCCGCATTGCATCGGCAGCAACGATTCTGGATCCTTCCAACTGTTCAAACGGAAGAAGATGTATGTAGGCGGCATTCGCTAACAAATAGATGGTTAGAACAATTCCCATGCCAACAAAAATCGATCGAGGGACGTTTCGCCGCGGGTTTTCGATTTCACCAGCAATATAGGTCGAGTAGTTCCAACCTTGATAAGCAAACAGCGTGGGAATCATCGCGGTACCGACCGACGCAAGAATCCCTGAACTGGTCCGGCCCGTCGGCAGTAACGGTTGAAAATGATGTAGGTTGCCATGTCCAAACAATATGCCAACGCCGATAATCCCTCCAAGCGCCCCAACCTTCACTAAGGTGAATACGAATTGAATGCGTCCGCCGAGGCGTGTCCCGATACAGTTAAGGACGGTCAAAAACAAGATGCACGCAACGGCCATCCAGCGAAGTGTCCAAGGTCCATAGGGCACCGCACGTCCGACAAAGTATTCCGCGTAGGAAGCAAACGCAGTTCCGACTGCAGCGATAGCCCCAGTTGAGATTGCAAAAAACATGGTCCAGCCAAAAAGGAAAGCCACAACGGGATGAGTATAGCTTTGGCTTAAGAAGGCGTAGGTCCCGCCAGTCTCTGGAATGGCCGCACTGAGTTCCGCAAAGCACAGTGCTCCACAAGTTGCAAGGAGACCCGACAGAATCCAAACCAGCATGCTCAGTCCGGGTGCTCCAACTTCACGCGCAACAATACTCGGTGCCAGGAAGATTCCGGAACCAACGATTCCACCAACCACGATCGACGTCGCCTGGGAGGGACCCAAGACCCGGACGAGCTGCACTCCAACCGTGGTTGAAGCGGGATCCGATGGTTCCGTGCTGCCATTGTTGTGCGGGCAAGGATGCACGGTAGCGAATTCCTTTAACCTTCAACTTTCCAATGACATATAGGCGACAAATGAATGGTCACCGAAAACGCGGTAATCACGCGAGGTTCTTGCGTTCTTCGGTGACTGGAGTACTGTTCTCGCCGGTCTCCAGCAATTGTTGATACCGATCGCGAAGAATCTGTGTCATCGGACCCGGCTTGCCACTCCCGATAAAGCGTCCGTCAAGCCGCACAACCGGGACAATCCCTCCCGCGGTACTTGAAAGGAATACTTCGTCTGCGTTGTAAAGATCAAAAACCTGTAGGCGCCCGATATTCGTTTGAATACTAAGGCCTTCCGCGATCTCCAATACGGTCTGCCGAGTAATACCCACCAAGATATTCCACGCCGGGGTCCACAGTGTGCCGCTCTTAACGGCAAATACGTTGTAGCCTGGCGATTCGCAAACGTATCCTTCGAGGTCCAGTTCGATAGCGTCGTCCGCACCTGCCTCGTTGGCCTCCAAGCGCATCAGTACGTGATTGAGGTAGTTGCAAGACTTTATCTTGGTGCTCGTGCATTCGTTAGGAACTCGTCTCATCGACGAGACAATCATTTTGATGCCTGCCGCATCATTCTGGCCTGCCAAAGACATATAAGGCAGCGCGAACACGATGACGCCTGGGACACACCCGTAGGGATTCAACAAAGGCTTAGCACTTACGCCCCGCGTAACTACGACCTTTACGTAAGCTTCGCGCAACGCATTGCGTAGGACAGTTTCCAGAATGATTGCTCGGAGATCGGTCTTCGCGTGAGGGATCACCAATTTAATGGCGTGAGCCGACTCGTATAGCCGATCGAGATGCGCATCTAGCTTGAAAACGCGGTATTTCCAACAGCACATCGTATCGTAGACGCCGTCTCCATACAGGATGACGTGGTCAAAGACCGAGATCATTGCTTGGCTTCGACGAACGTAGGTTCCGTTTACAAAAACGATGGGCTCTGCTTGGCCTTCCGTCGTCACGATGGATTTAGCTCCGGAAACTGTCTCGATAAACGGCGTTCATAACCTTGCAATCGGACCATAGGTCTCGGGACGGCGGTCTCGAAAGAATTGCCACTCTCTACGGACTTCTTGAATCAAATCGAGATCGAGGTCGGACACGAGAAGCTCGTTTTTGCTGCGCGCAGCTTGTGTCACAATCTTGCCGCGAGGGTCACAAAAATAGCTCTTGCCGTAGAATTCGCCGACCTTCCAGGGCTTCTCGCAACCCACGCGGTTTACGGTACCAACAAAATAGCCGTTGGCCACCGCATGAGCCCGCTGCTCAATCTCCCATAGGTGTTCCGAGACGTTAGCGCACGTGGCTGATGGATTGAAGACAATCTCGGCGCCATTCAAACCCAGTACGCGCGCGCCCTCGGGGAAATGGCGGTCATAGCAGATGTATAGGCCGATTTTGGCGTAGCGAGTCTCGAATACCGGATAGCCTAGATTCCCCGGCGCGAAGTAGTATTTTTCGTAAAAGCCCGGATGAATATGGGGAATATGATGCTTGCGGTATTTGCCCAAATAGCCGCCATCGGCATCGATCACGGCTGCCGTATTGAAATGCAGTCCAGGCATTTCTACTTCATAGATAGGCGCGATGATGACCATGCGGTGCTTCTTCGCGATTCGCATGAGTCGCTGTATGGTAGGTCCGTCGGGCACCCGCTCTGCATAGGCATACCAGCGGGGGTGCTGTTCTGCGCAGAAGTACGGACCGTTAAACAATTCCTGAAGGCATAGGATTTGCACGCCCTGGCGTCCAGCCTGTTCTACTAGGCGCAGGTGCGCTTCGAATACGGTCCGCTTGACGGTTGCCAAGGGAGTCCGCTCGGCAGAGGCCTCGCAATGCATCTGGATTAGCCCGCACGTAACACTTCGTGGCATCGCACGTCCCCTCAAAGGGCAAGTTCCGGTCACCGACCGACTTCCGCTTCAGCGCCGTTCTGTCAGCCTCCAAAAGAGATGGTGGCGGTCCGAGCACCGCGCGAACGGGGTGCGGACGAGCCGACATCACGGGCATGAGGTCAGCTTAGGGTGGAAAACTCAGCAGGTCTTGGAAGGATCAGATATCTTTGTATGGGCTTTGCCCGAACGGAGCGCAATTTGAAACTTTGCCGGGGTGGTTCCGGTTCGATCCCGAAAAGCGTTTGTGAAATGACTCTGATCATAGAACCCAACCGACGCTGCGATCTCGGCAAGAGAACGTCTGGATGCACTCATGAGAAGGATGGCCTTATCCAACCTAATCTGTCGAAGATAATCTCCTACGCACAGGTGATAGTATTTCCGGAAAGATTTGGCCAGATGACAAGGGTGCACACCGGCGCAATCAGCAATCGTTTGCAAGCGCAAATCTGCAGCAAAATTTGCATGGATGAAATCCTTCGCCCGCGAGAGCCACAACGGTGGAACCGTGGATGAATCTTTGCTGCCAAATCGAACCGTCTGTGCCAGCAGTTCAAACACCAGACTCTGGATCGCGAGCAGCGAAGCCTCGTCCATGAGATGAACCTCCTGCTCAATTCTCGCAGTCAAGATGGCCAGACTTGCCGCCCGTATGTGGCGGGCATCGTCCAGGATCTTGGAGAGCGGCCGAATGGCTTCGATTCGCTGCGGGTTAAACGTCAGGTGAAAACACACCGCCCCTTCAGGGCCGAACTGGTCGGAATGAACCTCTCCGGGTGGCTCCACGACAAGGCTGAACCGGCGGCATTGTTGGGAACGTTTTCGCAATATCTCGACGAACGAGCCCCGGCGAACCAGAGAGATAGTAGCCAACTCATGAGCATGCGGTCGGAGCACCTGAAACGGCGAGTAAGCGCTCTCCGTAAAAATGAATCCATCCAATTGGAGGCTTCGGACAGGTCGGCCGAGAGTTATCGGGCTCCAATCAAAGTTCGTGTTTGTCCGGAGGTTCATGCGCAATGCGCAATCGATTCTGCGGCGGTCATTAGAGCCAGCGGCGGCCACCTTAGCACAGCCTTTCTGTCGCTGTACAACGAGAATCTTGGGAGGCAAATTGGATCAACCGCAAACGCTGCATAGGCTTCCTAGGTAATTGCTGCTGCAGCGCTTGAGCATGTGCGCAGAAGGCCGACTACACATGCGGCTTTTCCATGCTCTCTCTCGCAGAATGCTGGGCGGTAGCGGCAAATTTTGGCAGGCTGGCACGGACCGGCACCGATCCAAGGTGTGGCGAGCGGCGAATCCATATTGGAAGTCAAATAAAAACATCTGTTTTTCGGGACAACTCCGGCCTGGCAATAACTATCTTAATTTGCAATGCCGACCACTCCGCCATTCGCAAGGGCTTTTTGGACAAGGCGGCGGGAGAGACTTTGCCTCGTCCGTACATAAACCGTATATGTCGGTGTGGACGGGCTCTGTATTTGAATAGCGATAGATGTCAATTAGTGTTTAGCGTGGACAACATGAACGCCCATGTGTCCGGGCGCGAGTTCTTGGCATTACTGAAACCCTAAACATCTCCGGCGGATATTTGGAAAACGAGCTGTACGGAGAAGCGCCGTTCCCGCCGGTCAATCGCCGGCTCCCTCACTCCAGACCTCATCGCGTCGGCGACAGTCCGCACAACCGACGCCTCAACAGTCCACACCAGCCACGCCACAACCGCCATCCGCGCCCTGATCATCCCCATTCCCTCTCTTGAACCGCACGCCTCGATTCGCCTGCCCACAGCAGAATAAACCGCCACATATTACTCCCGCATGACGCTCTCCCGGGCAAAAGCACTCCATTCGACTCCCTGATGGAAGCCCGGCAATTCGCAGCAGCTCCCTCGGAAGTCGCTCTTTCGGTCAGGCGGTGCTTTTAAGTGAGCCTTTTTGCCGAGTTTTTGCGCTTTATAGGGTAGAGAAAATGAATTGCTTGAACGAGCTGGCCCAGCAATTCTTCAGTCGCGCCGTTGTCTCTCCCCAACGCTCGCGGCGACGCCTCAGTGACCAATGACTGGAGACCAGAATGCGCACCCATCTCATAAAGGTACTCAACTCCCTGTCCACGGCCCTCGCATTCTCGCTTTGTGCCTCAGCCAGCACGCTGGCGGCAACGCACACCATCGGCGGTACCGTCAAGGGCCTCACCTCCAGCAATTCCGTCACTCTCCTCGATGACGGCACCGACGCGCTAAAAGTCACTGCAAATGGCGCGTTTACCTTCAAGACCCCGCTGGCCGCCGGGGCTTCGTACAACGTCACGATCGGCACGCAACCCACCGACGAGCTCTGCACCGTCACTCACGGCTCCGGCCTCGCCAACGCCAACATCTCCTCCGTTCTCGTTTCTTGCGTGCGCACTTTCTCCATCGGCGGCACCCTCTCCGGCTTGAAGAGCGGCGATTCCGTCACTCTGCTCGATAACCGCAAAGATGCGCTCCCGCTCACCGCCAACGGCAAGTTTACCTTCTCTACCCGCTTGACAACTGGCTCTGCCTATAGCGTAACCGTCATCACCGAGCCGCTCGGCGAGAAGTGCACCATCAGCCACGCGAAGGGCGTAGTAGCAGCCAATGTCACGAACATCGCCGTCTCCTGCGTGGCTGCCCCGATGTTCACCATCGGCGGCTCCGTATCGGGCCTGCGTACGGGCGATTCCGTCACTTTGCTCGATAACGGCGCGGATCCCTTAAAAGTCAGCTCCAACAGCACCTTCAAATTCAAAACGCCCTTGGATTCCGGAACACTCTACAAAGTTACCGTCGGCGCCCAACCCTCCACCGGCGATTGCAAAGTCAGCGCCGCCACAGGGATCGTGCGCTCATCGAACATCACCACCGTCAAAGTCACGTGCGTCCCCACCTTCAGCATCGGCGGCAACCTAACCGGCCTGAAGTCCGGCGATTCCCTGACCCTGCTGGACAATCGCAGTGACGCGCTCACCCTTACCGCTAACGGCAAATTCACCTTCGCCATCCGCTTGCCCTCCGGATCGGCTTACAGGTTGGGCGTAAACATCACACCCCTCGGCGAGAAGTGCACCGTCACCCACGGGGTCGGCGTAGTGGCTGGCGCCAATGTCACAAACATTTCTGTCTCTTGCGTCACCGCTCCTACCCACACCGTCGGCGGCATTATCTCCGGCTTAAAAACCGGTGACCAGATCACTCTCCTCGACAACGGCGCCGACGCCCTCACCCTCACCGCCAGCGGTCCTTTCACCTTCAAAACCCCGCTCGACTCCGGCACGGTCTATAGGGTCACTATAGGGACGCAACCTCCCGGCGAAGACTGCACCGTCACCGCAGGCACCGGCGTCGTCGCCAACGCTAACATCACTAGCGTCAAGGTCACCTGCACCACCGCGGGCACGCACACCATCGGCGGCACCGTCTCCGGTCTAAAGACGGGCAATTCCGTCACCTTGCTCGACAACGGCGCCGACGCCCTGAAGGTCACCGCAGACGGCCGATTCACTTTCAAAACGCCTCTCGCCCCCGGCGCTTCTTACGCCGTCACGGTCGGCACTCAGCCCGCCGGCCAGATCTGCACCATCACCAACGGCTCCGGGAAAGTGCCTCGCGCCAACGTCACTAACGTCACCGCCATCTGTACCGCCGCCCCCACCTTCACTATCGGCGGCACTCTTTCCGGCCTAACCCCCGGCGCTTTGCTTTCTTTGTTCAATAACGGCGCCGACCAATTGAACCTCACCACCAATGGCGCGTTCGCCTTCAGATTGGGCCTGCTGCCAGGCGCCACCTACAACGTCACAATCGCCTCGCAACCCACAGGCGAAACCTGCATCGTCTCCAACGGCTCCGGCACTGTCGGCAAATCCAACGTCACCACCGTCTCCGTTTCGTGCAAAGCCAACCCCACATTCACCATCGGTGGCACTGTTTCCGGCCTCAACACCGGCGCCTCTGTCACACTCCTCGACAACGCCACCGATTCCCTCACCGTCTCCACCAATGGCACCTTCACTTTCAAAACCGCCCTAGCCACCGGGGCCGCCTACAACGTCACCGTCAATACGCAACCCGTCGGCGAAACCTGCACCGTCACTGGCGCTACGGGCACGGTTGCATCATCCAACGTCACCACCGTCTCCGTTTCGTGCAAAGCCAACCCCACATTCACCATCGGTGGCACCGTTTCCGGCCTCAACACCGGCGCATCCGTAACACTCCTCGACAACGCCA
>Ga0210409_10000179_pt1 | contig 132414 bp, 102 predicted proteins | sample IncBWH17MmetaG_FD_161649 | JGI IMG/M metagenome (GOLD analysis project Ga0210409, IMG submission 161649) | Forest soil microbial communities from Barre Woods Harvard Forest LTER site, Petersham, Massachusetts, United States - Inc-BW-H-17-M | ecosystem: Environmental > Terrestrial > Soil >...
GTGCGCGCTCGCTCTCAAGCGCACTAGCCCAACGCTTCAGCGTTGGGTACGAGTGCGCAGGGGAGGAAGTCCCGACGGGACGGCTGAAACTCGCACAAATCTTAAGAATTAAATGCGCTTGCCCTGAAGACATAGGGGTAGCTAACTCGACGGAGGCCGACCACCTCAAGCCTGGTTTCGCGTTTTCAGTGATCACAAAGCCAAGACACGCGCCGCCTTACCCGCCGGGCGCAGGACAAAACTCTTCTCTGGCGCATAAATGCGGCAGGAGACTGCGCTTGAAGAAATCTGTCGTGCGGCCTTACCTTCCGCAGCGTCAAGATTGTACGTGCAATCCCGTGGCGTTCGTCGCATCGTTCCGCGACTTTTCGTCATGGACGTCGAACATACACGGCTTCCAATAGGGCAACGGGTATTTGCTCCGGACCATTTCTGTTTCGCGGTTGTCCTCGAGTCGGCGCTCCTCCTCGACAGGCGGCTTCACTCCCCTTGAGCAATGCCAACCGAAGCCGTTGTGACCCAACTGGGAACCCTGCACTTTGCCGCCTCAGAACATGCCCCGCCTGCCCTTCAGTTTTTCAACGCAGTCAGTCCCGTTGCTCGCAGGGCTGAAAGCCCTCAATGTTTCAACGCCGTCACTCCTGCGATTCACAGGGCTGAAAGCCCGTAATGTGATAGCCTGGGCTGGAGCGAGTCCGACGAGCGGAGGCCCAGGTCAACCGTCCCCATAAATCTCCCCAGCCCTGTAAGGGCGGCACCTTAAGTCCCAATCCCTCGCCAACATCGTCGTTCACCAGGTGTTCAGGACGAAGCACCACCTCCTCTGTCCTGTCTGCCAAAACCCCATGCGCGTCTTCCCTTTCGGAGCTAAAGGATAAAACCGTTTGAGGGGTTAGGCGCGCAGGTGGTCCGCGGTTTCCGGTGCAGGTGTGGGAGACAGTCGAGAGGATCACCCATGTGTTTCTACCGAACAGGCCGCATTCCAAAATCAGTCTCGTTGACTGCGAATCACTTCGCGGCCGAGTTCCGGAGCAGTTTTTGGAGCGCGGCTTGTTCGGCCGGCGTTTTGACGTAAGGCACCAGTTGAACTGGAGCAGTGGGGTCCTGTCCGTTGTTCGCCGCGGAAAACGCCTGTACTGCCTGCTGCAATGTATTCTCGTCCGCACTCCAACTGTTGATAGTGTTCATACTAATCTGGAAATACTTGTCCTCTTCAGCATTCAGGGGCGTGGCTTTCTCGGTCACCAATCCCGGTTGTGTGAATTCATACCGTTGGAGAACGGAATCGTCAACAGATGAAGCGAAGTAGGGCTTCAGTTGGGACAAATCCGTGGGCGACTGACCGTTGCTGGCCTGTGCATAATCGCGGAGCGCATTCTGGAGCGTAGCTGCAAACTCGTTCTTGGCGGAATTCCGCAGCGCACTGAGAGCCTGGCCAAAGGAGGCTTCACTTTCCAGTTGCGGGGTGTTTCTCACGGCATCAAGCCAATCCTTGTCAGTGAGGAGCTGGAGTTCCGGGATCTTCTGGTCGGGCATTTGTCCTAGCTTCGCCTTGAGTTTGTTGACTCGAGACAGCCACGACTTCATTTCGGATTCCGTCGGATCACTGTCCTTTGAAGCGGCGGCCGCGTTTATTTGAGCCAATTCCCGCGAATCACCCTGCAATTTTGTCACTTCGGCGCGCAGCTTGAGGAGGTTCAGCAGATCGTCGCGCGACCGACCACTGACTGGTTGCGTTGCGGCCAGCCTGTTTGCGGCCTGGTCGCGCTCCTTCTGCAACTGCTGGTTTTGCTGGGTCAGGGAGTCCTGCTGGAGCAGCAGCGCATGTGTCTGCTCTTCGTAATGAGAGGCGCGGCGCGCTTCATAGACTGCAGTTCCGACGCCCGTGGCAAGCGTTATCGCGATGAGGGTTTTTTGTATCGTAGTCATAGTGATGGTTTTGCATACGGCAATGCCGGTTAAAGTGTGAACGGCACCCCCGGTACGGACCTGCTCCACAAGCCGGACTGAAGTCCGCGAGATAGGATTGAATCCGCATATTCTCTTAACCCGGCATCGGGGGGAAAAGTTTCAAACAGATTGACTCGTTGCCTCAGTCTTACCTGGGATCAAAACTATTGACACAGTTGCGCGCTTTCGGGTGGCGTCCGATGCACGCCGCGCAAATTGCGGACGCAGTAGCCGGGCGCCATGTGGCCGAGTTTAGTCAGTGGGCAGTCGAGCTGAGTTCCCGGACAGAAGGTAAATGGCTTGGAAGTTGCTTTGCCTTGTCCCGGCGGAATTGCGGATGTGGCTAAAGCTGTGGGTTCAGCTTGCCCCGTAAACTCAGGCCTTCGCTATTACCTTGGAACAACTGTATGAGAATTGGACCCAGAGCGTCTCGAATCGTTGCGTCACACACGAAAGGCCGCAGGATCCCCTGTGTGAACGCTTTCGAGGTAACCCGAACATCACCGATACGCCAGGCTTGGCAAAGTGCGGCGGCGGAAGTTCAATCCCATGGGTCTTATGAGGATTAGCGCCAACGTGTTCGAGGGCGGGCTGTTTTGCGCCTTGGTGCTGCCCATTGCCTCGTCTCTGCACCTAGCCGCGGCGACCAGGGATTCGACCGTGACCAGCTGCGGAAAGGTCTCGGCGCCCATCCTGTGGTCGCAGGTCAAGTCCAAGGCAGCGGCGGCTTACCAAGGGGATGGGCTGGCGATTAGTCCCACCGCCGACGGGGCGCGCTTGCGCTGCATTTTCCAACGGCTAGAGGGCAACGCCACGCGCGAAGGCTTGTGGCTCGTCTCGACCCTCACCAACGCGGTGGCAGACCGTTTCCGAGTTGTGGCGGTGGCAGTGGGGCGGCAATCCTCTGTTGCAGAACACGACCCGTCGCCCCTGGCACTGCAGAGCACTGAGACAGCCCGTCTTGGTTCCATCGCCCTTATTCAGGCAGAGCCTTCGTACGCCGACTCCTGCAAAACGATCGGCGAGACTGGCGCGGTGTCGATCAACGGCGAGAGCGTGCACTTTATCCGGCCTGGCCTGGTGGAGGAGTATAGCGTGAGCCTGAACGGTGTGCGGCAGGATTTCGTGGTGCTGGAGCGGCCAGAGAGCGCGGGGCAACTGGTAGTGGAGCTGTCGGTGAGCGGGGCGAAGGTCGAGCCGGCGGCGTTTGGGGCGCGCCTGGTGCTCGATAAAACCGGGCGCAAGATTGCTTACAGCCGGTTGCGAGTCAGCGATGCCACGGGCAAAGAATTGCCAGCACAAATGGAAGTTCTGCAATCGACTTCAGAAATTCGAAATCAGAAATCAGAAATCGCGGTGCTGGTGAATGATGCAGAGGCGGTGTATCCGGTGCACATTGACCCGACTTTCAGCGATGCCAACTGGATTAGTATGGGGGGCTTTCCTGGCGCAAATGGCGCGGTTCAGGCGGCGGTCGTGGACGGTTGGGGCAATCTCTTCATCGGGGGCGGGTTCACAATCGCCGGTGACGCTTTTGCCACTAACATCGCCAAATGGAACGGGACTAGTTGGTCAGCCCTGGGTTCGGGGGTGGATTACATGGTGAATGCGCTGGCCGTGTCGGGGACCGACTTGTATGCGGGGGGCAATTTTACGAATGCTGGCGGCAGTGTGGCAAATTGCATTGCCAAATGGAATGGGAGCAGTTGGTCGGCCCTGGGTTCGGGGATGAACGGCCCTGTGCAGGCACTGGCGGTGGCCGGCACCGACTTGTACGCTGGGGGCTGGTTTACGACGGCGGACGGCATCTCGGCCAATCATGTTGCCAAATGGAACGGGATTAGTTGGTCGGCCCTGGGCTTGGGGATGAGCGCCAATGTGTTTGCGCTAGCAGTGTCGGGCACCGATTTGTATGCGGGGGGTTGGTTTACGACGGCGAACGGCACCTCGGCCAATCATATTGCGAAATGGAACGGGAGCAGTTGGTCAGCTCTGGGTCTAGGGATCGACGGGACCGTCTGGGCGCTGGCCGTGTCGGGCACCGACGTATATGTGGGGGGGCAATTCACATCGGCCGGCGGCGCTGTCGCCACTAACATTGCCAAATGGAACGGGAACAGTTGGTCGGCCCTCGGTTCGGGGATTTCGGGAATGTATGGCTTTGTGTGGGCGCTGGCGGTGTCGGGCACCGACTTGTATGCCGGGGGCGGGTTTACGACGGCTGGCGGCACCACGGCCAACAACATTGCCAAATGGAATGGGAACAGTTGGTCGACCCTGGGGGCGGGGATGAACGGCTCGGTGTACGCCCTGGCGGTGTCGGGCACCGGCCTTTACGCGGGAGGCGGTTCGGCGGCGGGCAGCTCCGACGCCAATGACATTGCCAAATGGGATGGGAGCAGTTGGTCGGCCCTAGGATCGGGGATTTCGGGAATGAGCGGCTGGGTATATGCGCTGGCGGTGTCGGGCACCAACTTGTATGCCGGGGGCAGTTTTACGACGGCCGGCGGCACCGCGGCCAATTACATTGCCAAATGGAGTGGGAGCAGTTGGTCGGCCCTGGGTTCGGGGATGAACGGCTCTGTGTTTGCGCTGGCGGTGTCGGGCACCGACTTGTATGCGGGGGGCAATTTTACGACGGCAGGGGGCAGCGTGGCCAATTATATCGCGAAATGGAACGGGAGCACTTGGTTGGCCCTGGGTTCGGGCATGAACAGCAATGTATCTGCCCTTGCAGTGTTGGGCACCGACTTGTATGCGGGGGGCAATTTTACGACGGCCGGCGGCACTACGGCCAGTTACATTGCCAAATGGAATGGAAGCAGTTGGGCGGCCCTGGGTTCGGGCATGGGTGCAGGCCTTTACGGGTACTCCATTATGTCTGCGCTGGCGGTTTCGGGCACGGACTTATATGCAGGGGGCAATTTTACGATGGCTGGCGATACCGCGGCGAACTTCGTTGCCAAATGGAACGGGAGCAGTTGGGCGGCCCTGGGCTCGCGAATGGACAGCCCTGTGTATGCGCTGACAGTATCGGGCACTGACTTATATGCGGGGGGCGGGTTTACGACGGCCGGCGGCATCGCGGCCAATTCCATCGCCAAATGGAACGGGAGCGGTTGGGCTGCCCTGGGATCGGGAACTTCGGGAGTGAATGGCTTTGTGCGTTCGCTGGCGGTGTCGGGCACTGACTTATACGCGGGGGGCGGGTTTACGACGGCCGGCGACACAGCGGCCAATTCCATTGCCAAATGGGACGGGAGCAGTTGGTCGGCCATGGGGTCGGGGATTTCGATACTCAGGCTTGCCGCTGTGAATGCGGTGGCGGCTTCGGGCACCGACTTATATGCGGGAGGCGGGTTTACGGCGGCCGGCGGGAAGGTGTCCGCTAACATTGTCCGTGCCTACCTGCCGGCCCTCCCCGCGCTTTCAGTGCTTCCCTCCGGCTCGGATGTAACGGTTTCATGGCCATCACCTGACACGGCCGGTTTCGCGCTGGAACAGGCGGACGCGTTAGCCCCCCCAATGACGTGGGCTCCCTATACCGCCACGGTCACCGACGACGGCACCAACAAGTCAGTAACTGTGCCGGGCGCAAACAGCTCCCTTTTCTTCCGTCTCCGAAGGCCATGACGGCTGGCACTCCATCTCCGCTCGGATTGGCCTGGCGGGTTGGTCGTGTCAAAGAGCGGCGTAAAAGATAACATCTACCGGTTGCTCCGGTTGCGACGGCTTGTCGGGCCTGGTCGGTTGCGCTTAACGGCCCGCTTGGGTTCGGACAAACCGGTCCGGTGCGAACAGACTCAAGTCAAACGCCGGGGGTTGGCCGTCGAGTAACCGCGCGGCCAGTTCGCCAATGACGGGCGAGAATTTGAAGCCGTGGCCCGAACAGGGACTCGCGATGAGCACCTGAGCGCAATGCGGGTGATAGCCCAGGATGAAGTGCCCGTCCGGCGTGTTGGTGTACATGCACACGACCGAGGAGCGGAGCTCGCCGCCGGCGCCAGGCAGGAAGCGCGTCAGCAGGGCCCGTAGCGGCGCAATGTCTTCCGGCCGGGCCTGTCGCCGAAGGAGCTCGGGCTGCGTGATTTCGCCTTCGTGATGGATGGCGGCCTTCACGCCGTCCCCGAGATCTGGAAACCCGTAGAAGAACCGCCCCGGGGCATGTTCCCAAATAAAAATCGGACAATGTGCCGGCTCAAAGAGCTGAGGGTGTGAACCAGGAGCGAACCAGCACTGCACCTGGCGTTCGACCTTGAGCGGCAGCGGCAGGTCGGGGAGCAGTGAACTCATCCAGCCACCGGGAGACAGCAGCAGCCCTTTGGCTCGATACCGATGGCTGGCGGTCGAAACCCGTACGCCTTGCCCGTCCGGTTCCCACCTCAGGACCGGCTCATCGAATTGGAGCGCGGCACCGGCCCGCTCTGCGAGTTCGAGTTGAGTTTGGATGGCTCGCTCGGGAAGCAGAATGCCGGCGCGAGGCTCCCACACAGCGACAAGGTTGTTCGCGGGCTCGAATACGGGGAACCGCCGCCGCAGTTCGGCGGCCGAGAGCACCTCATACCGCAGTTCATGGTCCTCCGCGCTCCGCCTCGCGCCCGTGACCAGTACGCCGTCGGGCGGGCCGATCATCAGGCCGCCGGTTTGCAAGAGTAGTTGTCGTCCGGATTTTCGTTCCAGCTCGGCCCAGAGCTCGTAAGCGCGGCGGACAAGCGGCACATAGAGCGTGTGCTCGAAATAGGCCTCCCGAATGATCCGGGTACGGCCGTGCGAAGAACCCACGTCGTGCGGCGGCCGGAAGCGGTCGAGGCCCAGGACGCGTTTGCCGCGCAAGGCCAGATGATAGGCCGCCGCGCTGCCCATCGCGCCTAAGCCAACCACAATTACGTCGTAATCGCTCATTCCCTGGGGGTGAGGATCGCATTGAACGGAGTCGGTCACAAGCCGCCCGACTTTTAACCTTCAACTTTTGACTTGAACCTCCGCGCAAACTGGATCGGGGTCAAAACTATTGACACAAGCCTCATGGGCAACCGATTGTCTCGGCCTCTTAGTGCGCGCTGAAGGCTACTGGGCGTCTTACGAACATGCTGCATGCTGTCGGAACGACAAGCTACGGTTACACCGGTGTCGGTCTGCTTGCGAGATAGGGGTCAAACCGGAGATTCGTTCACCCCGACGTGAAAACGACAATTGTTCCAGCGCCCCCGCGCACTGTGGTCGGAATCCCTCCGCCGCACGCCGCTCAGCGGGCCTTGAGACTTGAGACCTGGGACTTGGGACTTGAGACCTCAGCCTTCAGCCTTTAGCCTCTTCCTCCCAAACTCCCCCACTCGCCGCTCCAGCTTCTTTCGCCCCCTGACCACTGCCTCGACCTCCATCCCCAGCCGCTGCGCCATTTCCTTCGACTCCACCACACCCGCGCACAAACATTCGAAAATCCCCCGCAGCTCCGGTTCCCGCTCTAAGACCTCCCCAAACTCCTTCATCAGCCGCTCCCGCCTCTCTTCCTCTTCCCGCCTGATCGTCGCTTCGTCCGCGGTTTCACCATTATCGCGAATCCCCTTTAGCAGGCTCACCGGCTCGCCCTCCCCATTCCTTCCCTGCCATTCACTCCGCACCGTCTGGGTTTCCTTCAGTCGGTGCAGCACCCGCACCCGTTGGCTCACCAGCCGCTTTAACTCGTTGGCCAGCCGTTCCCTCGTCCAACCCAACCCCAGCCGGCACTTGCCCGCCATCATCTCCCCTATTACCTGGTTCGCAACACCCTCAGCATCATACCCTTCCGGCAGCACTTCGCCCCGCCTCCCACGCCATTTCCGCCGCCGGATCTCATCCCTCGCAAACGCTACCGTCTCGGGCCGCAGCGTCTCCCAATCCTCCCATCGCAATCGACTCTGCACATATTCCTCCGGCCTTAACTTCTGCTCGTATTCCCGCGCCAGCTCCGCCAGGCGCGCCATAATTCTTGCTGTTCTATCCATAAAAAAACACCCCAAATACAGCCATTCTTATGCCACCTGCGACATCATTCGAAAAAATGTTCAAAAATCTCGCCGCCCAGCCGGTTTTTCGACCTTCTGATGATCCTTACTCTATATGACCGTGCACGCTCTGAGCCGGAACGATTCACTTGAAATGGGGAGCGCGCCCGCCCCGGGCGCAGTGGTTGGCGCCTCGCCAACCACACTCCGCAGTAAGTTCGAACCACGCTTTGGTGAGTTCGCGCTCCCTGTTCCCAACTGCATGGATACGGCCAAGACCGTGAATTGAGCTCCCGGCACTCCTGGCCGCAAAAAATGAATTATGCCGCTAACAACAACAAACACGGGTCAGCTCTACCGCCAGCTCCAACGCTCCACGCCCCTGTCCGCCAAGGCCTTGGCGAAGGCGGATCACGCTCCCGACGCTCCCACGGTCCCGCCCACCCCCGAACCCAACTTTAACCCGCTTAGCCCAAATTAAGCTATTTTAAGGTAAATTAAGCCAAATTAAGCTAAATTAAGCATAAGTGCCCCCTGAAATCAAAAATCAACCATGCGCCGCCCCATCCTACCCCACTCCCCCTGGCGTCCGGGCAAAGCCCGCAACGGCAAAATCGCCCGCCTGCCCGAACCGCTCCGCGAAACCGTCAACCTCCTGCTCCTGGACGGCCTCACCTACGAAGCCATCATCGCCAAACTCGGCGACGCCGGCAAACACCTCACCTACCACAACCTTAAGCGCTGGCGTCAGGGCGGTTACCAGGACTGGCTCCTCGCCCGCCAAAGCGGTGACCGCGCCCGCATCCGCGAACAGGTCCTCCAGAAGCTCGTCAGCCAGAGTAACCCCAAGGATCTCCCCTCCAAGCTGGCTGCCGCGGTCGCCTCACAGTACATGCAGTTCTTTCTGGATTTCGACGCCACCTCGCTCAGAGAAAACCTCCAGTCCGACGCCGGTTCCTTCATCTCCCTGCTCAACAGCGTGGCCAAAACGGCCCACCACGGCCTCGACTGCGCCAAAGCCCGCCGCAAGGAAACCAGCCTCCCCGCCTCCCTGGCAGCAGCGAAGGACCCTCAACCCGCTCCGGGACCAATCTCGACCAATCTCGACCAATCTCGACCAATGAGCGCCGATGAGCGCCAACAAAAAAGTTTTTCCCCCGACCGGCCTTCCCTTGCCTTTGAACCGGAATGCAGTTAACAATCACCACGCCGTCCCTCCGCGTTCCGGGAACCATCAACTATCGACTATCAACCACTCCCATGACCGCCACCCCCGAAATCGAAATCCTCGCCAGCGAACTCGCTGACGCCGCCTCCCCACCCGCTAACCTCCGCCATAACGGCAAAATCGCCCGGCTCCCCAAAGAAACCCGCGATATGCTCATCCACACCCTTTGTCACCAATCCAACTCCGCCCTCAGAGTGGAAAAACATCGCCTGAGCCAGGAACTCCTGGCCGCCCACTCCGCCATCAAGCCAAATCAAGGTGAATCAAGCCCCGGCACAAATTTCAGCCCAAGTGCAGCATCCCTGTCCATCAGTGTTCATCCAGGGTGAACCCCTTTCGCAAACTAAGAACACCTGCCGAGCCCATCCGGGTCGAGTTGAGCCAATCCGAACCAATCCGAACACAAAATAATTTTTTCTGCGCGGAATTCAGCCCCGTTCGTAGGCCTGTTCCGCCGGACGCTCTTTGACATCTTAATCGCAATTGGGAAAGCCGAAGACCCCGCAAAACGCGCGCCCTCTTCCCTCGACCCCAGGGGAGAGGGCCGCCAGGGTCTGGTTCATAACCCCTTTGCCATAGCTGCCGTTGGTGTGCAGCGTGCACAAGACCAGATGCCCCGTCTGCGCGGCGTTCCTTTGCGGCCCCCTGTCCGATCCCTATGCTTCACTTGCTCTAAACATAATGATAAGGATTTATAACAACTTCTTGTAAGCGAAACCTTGCCGGCCCGGATTGCCTCTAGAAAAGCATGGCGAACGGCACGAGTGCTGCTACCCTGATCTTATCCATATGGCTCTGAGTGCATCGGGCGCGGTCCAGCGCAGGGTTCCGACGAAAGGATGGCGCGCGGAGGCGGCGCCCGGCGCGTCCCGGCCGCCGCGAATGGTTGTGCTCGCCAACGACTCCGGTCCGCTCGGAGCGGCGGACTTTTCCTACGTCAACCTGGGGGATTCAGCCCGATTGTCGCTGATGTTGACTCCCCGCGGCGGCGGTTCCGTTGGAGAGCAAGTTGGGGAAATCCTCCTCACGCTGCAAGGGGCCCTCCAAAACCAGCCACGGCCGATGACGGTCACGTTTCAAACGTTGTTTCTGCGGGACGCCTCCGACCAGCCGGAGTGTGAGCGGATGCTCACGAGCTATTATGGAGGGGAACTGCCGGTGACCAACTATGTGCTGCAACCACCCTGTTGTGGCGCGGCGGTTACACTGGAAGCCTGGGCCATCGGCGGTGATTCGGTCCGGGTCGAGCGATTCGGCCCGCACGCGCTGGCGGTCGCTTACGACAGTATTCGGTGGGTTTATTGCGGCGGCTTCCATCCCGACGCGGCCGGGGCGGGCGCGTATTCTCAAATGACCTCGCTGTTGGAGCGGATGCGTGCTGCGCTGGCCGGAGCAGCGACCGATTTCGATCATGTGGTGCGCGCCTGGTTTTACTTGGGCGGCATTACCGAGCCTGAGGGCGCGACCCAACGCTATATGGAAATGAACCGGGCCCGGGCAGACTTTTATCGCGACATCAGCTTTGGCCGCTCGCTTCTGGAGGCGGAGGCGTTGCATGGGATTTATCCGGCGAGCACCGGCATCGGCATGCACGGCCAGGGGCTGGTCGCCGGCTGCGTGGCGCTGCAAACCCGGCGCAAGGATGCCACGTTGGTGCACCTGGAAAACCCGCAGCAAACCCCTGCTTACGCCTATCATTCCCGCTACTCGCCCCAAAGCCCGAGGTTCTCACGGGGCATGGCCCTGGTGCTTGGGGATTACGTCACGACCTGGATCTCGGGCACGGCGAGCATCGTCAACTCCGAAAGCCGGCACGCCGGCAACATCGAACGACAGACTGAGCAAACGATTGATAACATTGAGCGACTGGTCGCCGCGGACACTTTTGTCGCCCACGGCCTCCGCGGGGCCGGTGCGACCCTGCACGATCTGGCGAAGATCCGGGTTTATCTGAAGCGCCCTGAGGATTTTCCACAATGCAAGGCGGTTTGCGAACGTCGCTTTGGCCGCGTGCCGGCGATTTATGCGGTTGCGGATGTCTGCCGTCCCGAGTTGCTGGTGGAAATTGAAGGCGTCGCCTTCTCCCGCTGCGCCCCGGCCCCGACAACTCCGGCAAAGTGACCCCTCTCACCCCTCCGCCGTTTTCACGTTTCACGTCTTAACGCTTTAACGTCCCACTAAATCACCGTTCCCTGGGGAATCGCTCCATCCTTTGGGACCACAACAATTCCGTCGCGAATATAATATAATGGGTGGTCCACCTTTTCGGGTTTGCCGGCGGGGGAAATGACGACGTTGTCCCCAATGCGGGCGTTCTTGTCCACGATCGCGTTTTCGATGCGGCAGTTGGCACCGATGCCGATGCGCGGTTTGCCGGCTTTTTCGTGTTCGTGGATCGACTCCATCGATTCATAATAATCGCAGCCGAGGAGGATGGTGCGATGGATGCTGGTTCCCGGCCCCACAAGGCAGCGCAGGCCGACAATGCTGTGGGAGATGGTGGCGTGGTTGATGATGCACCCGTCGCTGATGACCGCGTGGTCGATCTGGGCGCCGTTAATCTTGGAGCCGGGCAGGAAACGGGGCCGGCTGAAGATCGGCGCGCTCATATCGAAGAAGTTGAAACGCGGCAATTCACTTGTGACATCCAGGTTTGCCTCGAAGAAAGCCCGGATGGTTCCGATGTCTTCCCAGTAACCCTGGAACACAAAGGAGTACACCCGCAGGTCTTTGATGGCCTGGGGAATGATGTGCTTGCCGAAATCGGTCAGGACATTCTCCAGCAGGCGGAAAATCACATCCCGGTTGAAGACGTAAATCCCCATCGAGGCCAGGAAAAATTCCTCCTGGCCCTGGATGCCCAGGCGTTCATACCAACTGGGGTCCAGGCGCAACGAATCCTGCAGCGCGCGGTCCGCGGGCTTCTCGACAAAACGCGTGATCCGCCGGTCCGCGTCGATTTGCATGATCCCCAGACCCGGGACCTCGGGGCGCCGGACCGGGATCGTCGCGACCGAAACCTCTGCCTTGGTTTCAATGTGCTGGGCGATGATCTGCCGAAAATCCATCCGGTACAGTTGGTCACCGCTGAGGATGAGCAGGTAATCCCAGTCATGATTCCGGAAATGGATCTTGTTCTTGCGCACGGCGTCGGCGGTGCCCTGGTACCAGGAGGCGTCGGTGGATGTTTGTTCCGCCGCCAGGATTTCAACAAATCCACCGGTGAAATGATCGAACTTGTACGACTGGGAGATGTGCTGGTGAAGCGAGGCGGAGTTGAATTGTGTCAGCAGGTAAATCCGGCGTAAACCGGAGTTGATGCAGTTCGAAATGGGGATATCCACCAACCGGTATTTGCCCGCCAGCGGCACCGCCGGCTTGGAGCGTTCCTTGGTCAGGGGAAACAGCCGTGTGCCCTGGCCGCCACCCAAGATGACAGAAAGCACGTCGCTGGTGTTCACCGACTGGCGGCCCGTTTGAGACATAGCAGAACCTTTTGTTGTTGAACGCGAGGCCATTATACCCGCTTTCGCTCCCCCGCGGCAAGCATCAAGCAAATCGGGGTGCGCTTAAAAGTGTCGGTCGGCAAATATCGCCTAAAAGAAAGCAGCAGGGGGCTGGCGCACTCCAAGACGCAGGCGTGGCCCTGGGCGCCTGGGCTTTCCGAAGGTTTTGGGGCGGCAGCCCTCTGCCGCTTTCGCTCCAAACGGGCTGGAGTGACCGACGGTTTTAATCGCACCCGGGAACCCCGCACCTCCACGCACTTGGAACCTCTCAACCAGCGGAGACTGTCCCTCCAAATCAAACCCGCGCTGGGAGGGGGCCGGCGGTTTTTTTTGTGCGGATTTGGCGTTTACCCTGTCAAATCTTCGAGACGGGACGTGTCGCGGTCAACAGTTACTTACAGAAAGGCCCGGACATGAACGAGACCAGTGCCAGACCAACCGACTCGAAGGAGTCAGCCGACGCCCGGAAACCGGATCAGGAGGTCGAATCGCTCGATACCTTCATCAAGCAAATCGAGGATCGAGCTTCGGCCCAAACCCAGGTGCTTCTCGGCGTTTTGGAGCGGGAAGAAAAAGCGCATTGGCGCCATTGGGGCATTAACGAGTGACATCGGCGCGGGTCGAACCGTGCCAGGCCAAACCCCGATTCACACCCCCCAGCCGGGCCGGATTCGCCGGGGGCTGGAAGTTACAGAAATGTAACGGACGGTGCGTGAACAAAACCCCTCCTGTTGGGGTCTGATTTCACGAAATGAAAACGCACGTCAACAGGCCTCTGGCCACGGGGCAAGTCTGGAAAACGCGAGCTGCCGACATCGAGATTCTGAAGCTGGGCAAAAGGCTCATTCACTACCGGATCACTAAACAGTTGGGCCAGAAACGAGTCAGCGCTCAAATCTCCGGCGTGGACGCCATGGCCAACTACCTGAGAGCCAACACCGCCCGACTGGCAACAGGTCCTGGCAAGAACTGACCTTTTCTGCCGCCCCGTTCCGCCCCGCGGCTGTCTGCCAGGGTCTCTGACGAGCCTTCAAACCCGCACCGTCGTCATCGCAAGAAAGAGGTTGCGTGGCTCGCATGAAAGCGCACCTTGACGGTGGGACAGATGATTTGCGGCATCGACAACGCTGCGGGTTCAGGTTCGGCGGGAGCCGCGAGCAGGCCGGAAGCGTCGTTTTCGCCGCGGCGGGCCTTTCCGAGGATCCCCGCCAAAGCCAACAAGGCCGTCAAGCATTTCCAAGACTTCACCGGGCAGCCCGGGGGTTGGCGCTGGCTCGGTTCGGGTGTTCTGTCGGCCGCCCTGTTGGCGAGCATTGCCGGAGCAGGCGCGGCCGCTCCACCACCCGCCACCCTGACAAACGCAGCGTCGGTCCGTGAGCTGACAACAGACCAGGCGGAGCAGCGGTTGCCCGTAAACTTGCGAGGGGTAGTCACCTTCTCCTTCGACACGCATTCCTGTTTCGTGCAGGATGATACCGCGGGGATTTATGTCGGAAACGGCGAACAATTCGCCGCGCTGACGGCCGGTGATGTTGTCGTTGTCGAGGGGGTCTCAGGTCCTGGAGATTACGCCCCCATCGTCAAGCCCGTGTCGGTGCGGGTGGTGGGCCACACCCACCTGCCGCCGGCGCGGCGCGTCTCGTATGAAGACTTGATGGCCGGGCGTGAGGACAGCCAGTGGGTTGAGGTCGAAGGTCTGGTACGCGCTGCGCAGGCCGACCCCGCCAGCCAGCAAATCCTTGAGATTGCCACCGGAGGCGGCACGCTGACCGCGTTCGTGACCGGCTCGTCCGAATCCAACCTGGTGCAGTGGGTCGATAGCCAGGTCCGGGTCAGGGGCGTCTGTGGAACCTGGTTCAACAAATTGCGGCAGCTCTTTGGAGTTCGGTTAATGGTGCCTCGCCCTGAAGATGTTCTGGTGGTGGAGCCGGCCGCCACCAACGCCCTGGTTCAACCAGCCCAGCCCATCGGCAGCTTGCTGCGCTTTACGCCGCGCGGTTCGCACGGTCACAGGGTGAAAGTGATCGCCACGGTCGTGTTGCACCAGCCCGGGCGCGCGCTCTTCGTGCAGGATGATCAGCACGGGCTCTACGTGCAGGCGCGCCAGACCGAATCACTGCGCCCAGGCGACCGCGTCGAGGTGATCGGTTTTCCGGGCCGAGGCGAGTACACCCCCATGCTCCAGGCCGCCGTCTGGCGCAAACTCAGTGCCGGTCCCGAGCCCGAGGCGGTTCAGGTCCGGCCCGACGAGGCGCTGGGCGGGTTGCAGGATTGTCGGCTGGTGTCGATAGAGGGCCGGTTGCTGGACCATACCCACAATAACAACGAGACCGTCTTGGTGCTCGAGGCGGAGGGTCGCGTCTTTTCGGCCTATCTTGAGTCGGCCGATCCTTCCGGAGGTCTCGCACCACTTGAAACTCACAGTCGCCTGCGCTTGACGGGTGTTTGCCGCATTGAGGTTGGCGAGGATTGGCGGGCCGGCGCCGAGTGGCGCGCAAAAGCTTTTCGAATCGTGCTGCGCAGCCCAGCGGACGTGCGGGTGCTCAGTTTGCCGCCCTGGTGGACGTTGACACGATTGTTGTGGGCCGTGGGTATTCTGGCGGCCGTGGTGCTGGTTTCATTGACTTGGGTGACTGTCTTGCGCCGAAGAGTGGTCCAGCAAACGGCCATCATCCGCCGGCAACTTGAAATGGAGGGGACTCTCAAAGAACGCTACCAGGATCTCTTCGAGAGCGCCAACGACATGGTCTACACCCACGATTTAAGCGGGCGCATCACCTCGATCAATATGGCGGGTGAGCGGATGCTGGGCCGGAACCGCTCGTTTGTGCTGCAGCGCGGGCTCCTGGATTTCATCGCCGACGAACAGCGGACCGAGGCCGGCCAGTGGCTGGCGGACATCATCGATGGCACCGCCCCCGCGGCTGTGGAATGGGATTTTCTAACGTCCGCCGGCGAGCGTCTCAGAGTTGAGATCAGCACCCGGCTGATCGAGCGCGAGGGCCGGCAGGTTGAGGTTGAAGGCATCGCCCGGGACGTAACCGAGCGCCGTCGGCTCGAACGGGAGATTCTGGAGGTAAGCACTCGCGAACAGCGCCGCATCGGGCATGACTTGCACGACGGCATCTGCCAGCAGTTGGCGGGCATCTCCTGCCTCACCGACATCCTGGCAGGTAAACTGGACGAGCAGGGCTGGCCAGAGGCCGCCGAGGCCCATAAAATTACCAGCCTGTTGAACGAGGTCAACAAGCAGACCCGTGGCGTTGCGCGCGGCTTGTTCCCCGTCCAACTGGAGGAGAACGGGCTCGTTTCAGCCCTCGAAGAGCTGGCGGAAAATGCCGGTACATTCTTCACGATCCGGTGCGAATTCCGTTGCGAAACGCCGGTCGCTGTGCGCGATCACGCCGTCGCGCATCACCTCTACTTCATCGCGCAGGAAGCGATCGTGAATGCCGTCAAGCACGGCAAAGCCGATTTGGTCGAGCTTCGCCTGGCGGCGGAGGGCGGCCATGGGTGTGTTCTGACAATCCAGGATAACGGGGCTGGCCTGGCTTCTCCGCCTGCGAAAAGTCGCGGAATGGGCATTCGGATCATGAAATACCGCGCCCGGCTGATCGGCGCCGAGGTGCAGATTCGCTCGCGGGCTGCCGGGGGGACAGAGGTCGTCTGCTGGTGCGCTCCCGAACCCCAGTCGCCGCCTTCTCAGCTCGCTGCTTCAGCCTCTTTCCTGGCCTGAACTGCCGGAAGGGCCGCCGCCAAAACAAAAGCCGGCGAGCAGGCCGGCCAGCGCCCTCATCCCCGGAGCGGGCTTTCGGGACGTGCTTGTTTGCCAGCCGGGACTTTTCTACCTTAACGCCATGAGTGCGACTGGTGAGCCGAATCCGTCCGCCCGCGTGTTGATCGTCGATGATCATCCGCTGTTCCGTCAGGGGCTGGGGCAGTTGATCGAGCACGAGCCCGGGTTGAGTGTTTGCGGCGAAGCCAAGGATGCGGAGGAGGCGATGCGTCTGGTCCGCGAAACCAAACCCGACCTCGTCATTGTGGACATTTCATTGGGCGGCTCTAGTGGGATCGACTTGATCAAGAGCCTTAAGAATGACGATCCGGAGCTGCCGTTACTGGTCGTGAGCATGCATGATGAGTCGCTTTACGCCGAACGGGCGTTGCGCGCCGGGGCTATGGGTTACGTCATGAAACACGAGCCGCCCAAAACGGTGAAAACCGCCATCCATCGTGTGCTCGCCGGCGAAATGTATTTCAGCGAGAAGATGGCCGCTTCCTTGATCGCCAAACTCGTGCGCGGCGGCGACGGACGGGAAGAGTCGCCGGTTAGCGGGCTAAGTGACCGCGAATTGGAGGTGTTCCGGTTGCTGGGGCAAGGTAAAGGGCGGCGCGAGATCGCTGAGGAGTTGAACCTCACCCTCACCACCATCAATTCATTCAGCGCGCGGATCAAAGAGAAATTGCATTTGAAAAACTCAGCCGAGCTGCTGCTGCACGCCATTCGCTGGACGCAGGAACAAGCTCGCAAATAAGTGCCCGGCCGTTGTGAACCGCAGCCCGTGAGCTTGGGTTGATCCCACGCTTGGAGCGCGCGAGGTGTTCCTTCGAGCCCGAATGGAGTCATTTCCATCCCAGGATTCTGCGCGAATCCATTTGACAGCACATTTTGTGTAGTCATAATTACTACGTTTTACAGAAAACTTGAATATGTAGGTGACACAGCATCCTGAGCAGCCGACAGAGGCGAACCGGACGGTCTAATACGAAGCCTTGACATATCTTTGTGCGTCGAGTCCTAACAGCATTGTTTAATCGAACCGGCGGGAGCGGACGCGGGGACGGTTTAGACCGGCTGACTCGCCTGGTTCGGCGTTTCAGCGTAGAGCAGCAGCAGGTGCCAAGGGACCTCGCGGAACTCGTCCCCCTAAAGTACCTCGAAGCGGTGCCGCAAGCGCCAGTCGGCCAGAAATTTGTGATTGATCGCAGGAAGGTCGAAGTCCTGTTGGAGGCGGAAGACGGCCATCGCACGAGGAGGCCGGCAGAGTCGAACCAGAACCTGGATTCCGGGATTGTTTCGAAGCCGAACGGAGCCACGAGCTGACCGGTTCGCGCTTCAGTACCGTACACTCATGCGGTAGGTCGCCCAGTCACGGTCAATGAAACCACCGTTGGCAGCAGTGAAGGTGATCTGTTGGAAGCCTGGGCTGAAATTAACCGGGAGCTTCGTTGCGGAGCTTTTCCACGAATGGATTTCTGAGTGCCCGTCCGCGAAAGAAAAACCGCAGGCGCCGCTGTGATAAGACGCCGGCATGTCCCCCCAATAAAGAAGACCCGCCGGGTCGGCGTTGTTCAGAAAGTAGCCGTCATTGATGCTATCAGGATGCTCGTCCAGGAAGAGGAAGCGCTCTGCCGGGTTGACGACCGCGCTGAGCTTCAAAAACTGGCGGTACGACGTGAAGAAATTGTTCTTCTCGTAGGTCCAGGTAGGGTTAAAAGGTCCGAAATAAGCGTTCATCGAATACGAGCGAGGGCGAGCTGACCATCCGACCGCCCGCTGGATCGGGCTTACAAATATGTCCGCAGGACACCTGAAAATCCCCAGGTTCCCGCCCACGTATGTCCCCAGGCAAGCGAGTCTGACCAAATCGACATTTGTTATCTGGGACTCGACGGTCCAGTACATATTGTTGCAGACCCAGGTGCGATAAGGATACACCTGCGAAGCCCCAACCGCCGCGATCTCTGCGTAGGTTTCAGCCTGACCATAGTTCCCTGCAAGGCGATCAGAGTTCTCGTGCGCGTATTGCAGCCAGGCAAAGGTAAGCTGCTTCGTGTTGCTCATGCACATCGTCGCATAGGCTCTGCTTTTTGCTCTTGCCAACGCTGGCAACAACATCGCTGCGAGAATCGCGATGATCGCGATGACCACCAGGAGTTCGATTAGCGTAAAGGCGCCCGTCGTTGACGAACGGCACAGGCGAGTTGCGGGAGCGAGTTGGGGACGAACTCGAAGGTTACTCATATGAGCCATGCGTGAGAATCTAACCCACTTTACCACGGGCCGTCCACTCGGCAAGGGTCTTTTACGACATATTCAATAAAATGTAGTGTAATACTTGAGACCATCGCTCTTACCAGACAGGGAACGGGGTCCTGAGGTCATGCCGCCTTCGGCTCATAGCGTGCTCCGAAGATTGGTCGCTCCCGGCTCTGATTCTTGGATGTTTACCTGCCAACTGAGGAATGTATCACACAACTCGTTGAGCAAATGGAACTTGTGATTTTCGACAAGTCTGGCACGCGTTGTTTTGCCAGACGCCACCCGTTTGGATTGGGGCAGTTGTGGTTGAGCTCCCTCACGAGGCTGGCATCTCGATGAAAGGGACTCAAAAGTAATTGTTGACATGGTTAGTGTGTTGTGGCAAAAAAGACTACATAAGCACCCTTGGCACGACTGGATGCGGAATCGACGTCGAGAAGATTCAACGCCATCAATGTAACAGAAACACAAACAAAAAGGACTGAAATGAAAAATGCCACAACGCAAACCGAACTGTCACGACCACATTCAATCCAGCGGCGACACGGTGTTCCTGGAGGTTCCCTGATCAAACGATTGCTATTGCTTCCAGCGGTTCTTGGCATCGTGGCCTTGGGAACTGTGGTTGCGAATGCCAATGACCTTTATAATGGTGATCTCGACATTCTTGGAGCTGCCGGAGCCAACGGTCAGGTTAATCCCGGGCCGGACGGGTGGACGATTATCGCTAACAAGGCCTTCTCCGGCCCATTCACCGACGGCGCTGATTCTGAGACGTTCTGCAACGTTCAGCAGCCGGGCGGGTATGGGTTGTTCTTCAAGCCGTTCCAAGGATCGGTCAATTTAATAAACGACTCAATCAGCGTGTATTTTTACCAGGACAACCCGTCCTCACCCGGCACCAAGTGCACTCTCTCCGGCTACGCCGCCGGTGAAGCTAACTACTCCGGTTTTTTCACGACCAATAGCCCGCGCCCGGCAAGCCTGTTTGTCGTCGAGTTTCTCGACGGAGCAAATACTGTGCTCGCGAGCAATGTTCTCGATTTGGTGGCTGCTGGCTTGCCGAATGGAGGCCCGGCCAGCATGGCTCTCCTCACTATGCCGCAGGTAACCGCACCCGCCAACACGGTCACCGTGCGAGCTGGTGCGTTCATGCTCAACGCCTATGGCACAAGTGGCGCGCAGTCGTTTTTCGTGGACGCTTTTGACCTGGAGTCCATAGCGCCGCCCGGCTCGCCGGTTATCACCAATCAGCCAAGTGCGGCGACGGCTCCACTTGGCGGAACCGCGCATTTCACCGTTGGCGTCTCCAACACCGCGGGGGTTTCCTATCAATGGCAACGCGAAAACGCCGACCTCGTCAACGGCGGCGGCATTTCTGGCGCGACCAGTTCGACGCTCACTATTACGGGGGTTTCAACCAATAATGTCGGACATTACCGGGTGCGGGTCTCCAATGCCACAGGCGTGATCTTTAGCAAGACTGCCCCGCTCGCGATCGTGGGCATCAACTTCTACCCGGTTGTCGCCATCAGTGGAAAGATTGGTGACACCTACGAAGTGGATTATGCCACCGCTCTCGCCCCGACCACCTGGGTTCCATTCAGCACGAATCTGCTCTCGACGTCGCCGCAACTGGTAATTGACAGCAGTTCGCCTGGATCCAACAAAAGGTTCTATCGGGCAGTGTTTCTGCATTGAGCGTGACGCCTGATTTCGGCGAGCGGACGGTTGAGCGCTCGCCAGAAACAGCTGTGCTCGAAGAGCGAAGTGCTGCTCGCCTGGTAACTGGAAGTTACCAGGCGAGCGCCGTCCTGGTGGGAGTAGGTGTTTTCATGGGGCTTTGCCTGGCGACGTTCGGCCAATCCCATGTGCCTGACCTGTCGCAGGCGGCGCGTCGCGCCGACGCGCTGCTGGCGCGCATGACGCTCGAGGAGAAGATCGGCCAGTTGGTCCTCCTCACCAGCTTTGGGGCCGCCACCGGGCCGCCGCACGAGCAGGCGGCCCTGGAAGCGAACATCCGCAACGGAAACTGCGGCAGCGTGTTCAACGCCCTCACCGTCGCCGAGATTCGCAAGCTCCAAAAACTCGCCGTGGACCAGACCCGGCTGCATGTCCCCCTGTTGTTCGGCTATGATGTCGTTCACGGCTATAAAACGATCTTTCCGATCCCGCTGGGAGAAGCCGCCTCGTGGGATCTTCGCGCCATCGAACATTCCGCCCGCGTCGCCGCCGTCGAAGCGTCAGCCGCCGGGCTCAACTGGACCTTCGCACCGATGGTGGATATCGCTCGCGACCCGCGGTGGGGGCGCATCTGTGAAGGCGCGGGCGAGGACCCCTTTCTCGGGTCGGCGGTCGCGCGGTCGCAGGTTCGGGGATTCCAGGGCAAAGACCTCACGGCTCCGGACACAGTACTCGCGTGCGTTAAACACTTCGCAGCCTACGGTGCCGCCATGTCCGGCCGCGATTATAACACGGTGGACGTGTCGGAGCGGACGCTGCGCGAGGTCTATCTGCCTCCTTATGCCGCTGCCGTACAGGCGGGGGCGTCGAGTGTGATGACTGCGTTTAACGAATACGACGGCACGCCAGCTACTGCGAACGGCTTTCTGCTGAAAAGAATTCTGCGTGACGAATTGGGCTTCAAGGGCATCGTGGTCACGGATTACGCTGCGATCAGCGAACTGGTCGCTCATGGCTCAGCGGTCGACGAATCTGAAGCCGCCCAGCAGGCGCTGGCAGCCGGCGTGGACCTGGACATGGAGGATGGGGTCTATCTCCACAACCTTAAGCAGCTCCTCCGCGACCACAGAGTCACCCGGAAACAGATTGACGCCGCCGCAAAGCGAATGCTCGAGCTGAAGCTCACGCTCGGTCTGCTGGACGATCCTTATCGCCATTGCGACGAACAGCGCGAAGCCAGGCTTGTCGGTGCTCGGGAACACCTGGAAGCGGCGTATCGCATGGCCTGCGAATCTTTCGTCCTGCTGAAAAACGATTCGCAGAACCTGCCCCTGAAGGCTGGCGCAAGGATCGCCGTTATTGGGCCGCTGGCGGATTCGCAACGAGATCTGCTCGGTTCCTGGAAGGGTGATGGCGGCTGGGTCTCCGTCGAGACGGTCCTCGACGGCATCAAGCGCAATGACGCCACTGACGAAGTCGTATTTGCAAGGGGCTGCGAGGTCGCCTCGACGAACCGGGCCAGCTTCGCTGAGGCGGTCGCGGCGGCGCGCAAGGCAGATGTCGTAGTGGCCGTTATGGGCGAAAGCTGGGACATGAGCGGCGAAAACGCGTCCCGCACCAGCATTAACCTTCCTGGCGTGCAAACAGATCTGCTCCGCGAACTCAGGAAAACCGGCAAACCTTTAGTCCTGGTCCTTTTGAACGGACGTCCCCTCGACCTCGAAGCGGAATCCACATTGGCGGACGCAATCCTCGAGGCCTGGTTTCCCGGAATGGAGGGCGGCAAGGCAGTGGCAGACGTGTTGTTCGGCAAGCACAACCCCTGCGGAAAACTGCCAGTGACGTTTCCGCGCCGGCTCGGCCAGGTGCCGATTTTCTACAGCGTCAAGAACACGGGCCGCCCCGTGAATCCGGCCAGGCCGGACGAGCCTTACAAATCGACATACCTTGACTGCCCTAATGATCCCCTCTATCCGTTCGGTTTTGGCTTGGGCTACACAACGTTCGCCTGTGCCGGGCCGCACCTCGAACAGTCTGCGCTTGGGCCAGGAGGCAAAATCACAGCTTCTGCTGCCGTTTCCAACACCGGCACTCGCGACGGCGTGGCCGTCGTGCAACTCTACATCCGCGACCTCGTCGGCAGCGTTACGCGTCCGGTGCTCGAGCTTAAAGGCTTCCAGCGGGTCGAGTTGAAGGCGGGCGAAAGCCGTCTGGTTTCCTTTGACATCAGCGAAAACGACCTCGCCTTTCTGCGCAAGGACATGACCTGGGGAACCGAACCGGGAGCGTTTCGGGCGTTCATTGGCCTGGACAGCCGGGAGTTGCGCTCTGCAACATTTCAACTGTCGAAGAAATGACTAAATGGATCGCGAGCGCCGTGACGCGAAGGGAAATGCTGCGTTGCCTCGGGATCCTGGCCGCCGCCGGATGCACCGGTTGCCGGCCGCTCCGCGGCTCGGGCAGCCAACGGAAGTTCTCCAGTGCGGACGACCAGTTTCTGGAAGACCTGGAGCGCACGACTTTCCGTTTTTTTGACGAGTGCTCGCATCCGCAGACCGGCCTCGTGAAAGACCGGAGCCGCGCGGACGGGAACGATGACCGCGAGATCGCCAGCATCGCGGCGACAGGCTTTGGCCTCACCGCCCTGTGCATCGCGGACCAGCGCGGCTGGCTCTCCCACCAGCGGGCTCGCGAGCGCGCGCTACTGACCCTGAGGTTTTTACACGACTCGCTACCCCACGAACACGGCTTTTTCTTTCACTTCGTCAACTGGCGCACCGGGGACCGCCTCTGGGCTTGCGAACTGTCGTCCATCGACACCGCGCTGCTGCTGGCGGGGGTGCTGACGTGCCGCGCGTATTTCGATGACGCCGAGATTCGCTCCCTGGCGCAGTCGCTCTATGACCGGGTAGATTGGCGATGGATGGCGCACGGCAGCCTGCTGTTGCGCATGGGCTGGAAGCCGGAGATGGGTTTCCTCGACTCATCCTGGAGAGCTTACTCGGAGCACATGGTGCTGTACCTCATGGCTATTGGGGCCAACGAGCATGCGCTTGCTCCGGAGTCCTGGCGAGCGTGGCGGCGGCCCTGGATTGAATATGACGGCAACCGCTACGTGAGCGGGGCAGCGCCATTGTTTATCCATCAGTTTTCCCACGCCTGGTTCGATTTCCGTGGGGTGCACGACGGTTTTTTGGACTATTTCAAGAACTCCGTCACGGCCACACGCGCCCACCGCCAATTCTGCCGCGACTTGCACGATGAGTTTCCACAGTTCGGGCAGGATCTCTGGGGCATCACCTCTTCCGACTCGGCGCACGGTTACGTCGGCTGGGGTGGACCGCCCCGGCAGGGCCCTCTGGACGGCACGCTGGTGCCCTGCGCGGCGGCTGGCTCGTTGCCGTTTCTGCCCGCGGAATGCCTGCGCTGTCTGCAAACCATGCGAACGCGTTTCGGGGACCAGGCCTGGCGCCGCTACGGCTTCGTCGATGCCTTCAACCCGGTAAAGGGTTGGTTCAACCCGGATGTCATCGGCATTGACGCCGGGATCACGCTGTTGATGGCGGAAAACCTGCGGACTGGTTTCGTGTGGCGTGTGTTCATGCGCAATCCGGAGGTGCGCCGGGGGATGAAACTGGCTGGATTTGTCGCGGATGGAGCGGGTGATGGGAATCGAACCCACGTGTGAAGCTTGGAAGGCTTCCGTTCTACCATTGAACTACACCCGCAGCGGCAAAAAGCGTAATGCTTAGGAGCGGATTGTCAATCTCTCCATCCACATCCCGGCGGACCTGCCACTTGGCACTGGCCCTGGGACGCCGAGTGGTGCGACAGTGTCGAACGGCGCCCATCGCTACCTGTCCATTTGCGCACCACGCTTGCGTGCGCCTCAGGCCGTTGTATATGCTCGACGCGCATGAATTCGCTGCTTCTCACCGGCGGACGGGTCATCGACCCCGCCAACCATCTCGACGCCCGCGCGGACGTGCTGATTGTCGGCGGCAAAATCGCCGCGGTCGGTCCGGAGGCTGCCGCCAAGGCGCCCGCCGGGATCGAGAGCATGGACGTGAAAGGCCGGGTGGTTTGCCCCGGGCTGATTGATTTGCACGTGCACCTGCGCGAGCCCGGCCAGAGCACGAAAGAAACCATCGCCACCGGCACGGCCGCGGCGGCCCGCGGAGGGTTTTCTTCCGTCGTTTGCATGCCGAACACGTCGCCGGCCATCGACAATCCCGGCACCGTGGCGCTGATTCACGAGCTGGCGGCGGACGAGGGCAAGATCAACGTTTTCGTCACGGGCGCCATTTCAAAGAACATCGCCGGAGAGGAGATGGCTCCAATTGGTTCCCTCAAAAAGGCCGGCGTGGTAGCGATCACCGACGACGGTCATTGCGTCCAGAACAACGAGTTGATGCGCCGAGCGCTCGAATACGCCAAAATGTTCGACCTGCCGCTGCTCGACCATTGCCAGGATTATTCGCTGGTGACCGACGGTGTCATGCATGAGGGCTATTGGAGCACGGCGCTCGGCTTGCGCGGCTGGCCGGCTGCGGGCGAGGAGATGATCGTCGCCCGCAATATTCTGCTGGCTGAAACCACCGGCGCCCATGTGCATTGCCAGCACCTGAGCGCCGCCGGCAGCGTGCAGTTGCTGCGCGAGGCGAAAAAACGCGGCCTCCCCATCTCCGGTGAAGCCTGTCCCCACCATTTCACGCTCACCGACGCGGCGATCGCAGGCAGCGGAAAGTTCTGGGATGCGGACGGCAAGGGCGTTTTCGGTTATCCGTCAAGCCGGCAGGAACTCCCGAGTTGGCCGTCGTACGATACCAACTTCAAGATGAATCCCCCGGTGCGGTCAGCCCAGGACCGCGAGGCCATCCTTGAAGGGTTGGCGGATGGGACTATCGAAATCCTCGCCAGCGACCACGCGCCCCACTGTGATTATGAGAAAGAGGTTGAGTTCGACTACGCGCCGTTCGGCATCACTGGGTTGGAGACGGAGCTGGCGCTTTGCCTGATGCAGCTTTACCACTCCAAACGCTTGAGTCTGAACGATTTGATAGCCAAGTACACCATCGCCCCGGCACGGCTGTTGCACCTGGGCAAGGGCACTTTGAGCGTCGGGGCGGACGGCGACGTAACCGTGCTGGACCCTGACCGCGAGTGGACGTTTGACAAAGCCACCAGCACAAGCAAGTCTTTTAATAGCCCGTTTTATGGCTGGCTACTGAAGGGTAAGGCTACCGCCACCATCGTGGTCGGCAAAATAGCTTGGACCGAACAGGCCGAAGCAGTCGCTGCGTAGCGGCGGCGGGCAGGAAAAAAATGACGCGCCTCGCGAGGACACTTGCCCTTGCGGTGTTGAAAGGAAAATGATGAAGAAGATTGCGATTGGTTTGCTGGCTTGCTGGACGGTTTGGCAGGTCCACGCGGCGGATGACCTTTGGTTGACGGACCTTGCGAAAGCTCAGGCCAAGGCCAAAGCCGAACAGAAGCTGATCCTGATGGATTTTAATGGCTCGGATTGGTGTCCGCCGTGCAAAGCCCTGCGGAAAAATGTCCTCTCGACTCAGGAATTCATCGACTACGCGAAAAGGAACCTGGTGCTGGTCGATGTGGATTTTCCGCATACCTTTGAACAGCCTGCGGAACTGAAGAAGGCTAATCAGGCCTTGGGAGAAAAGTACGGTGTGGAGGGTCTGCCGACGGTGATCGTGCTGAGCAGCGAAGGCAAGCAACTAAAGAAAGACATGGGCTACAGCGGCGCTGGGACGAAGGAGTTTATCGCCGGCCTGGAGAAACTGAAGAAGCGCGGATAACCCGGTTTGCCTCAGTGGAGGGCGGGACTGGGGAGCACGATTCCAATCGTGCGGCTGGTTTCGCGGTACGACGCGGGATCGGAATCCTGCGCCTCGTCCCTGACTGACTCGCGCCGCTACAATTCGCCTTGGTTAGTCCTTGACCGGACCGCGCGCTTGCCTAGCATCGCGCGATCGCAATGTCGAGATGAAGGCAATTTTGGCTCTGGAAGACGGCTCTCTGTTTCACGGCGAAGGGTTTGGCGCGCGCGCGTCGGCCTGCGGGGAGGTTTGCTTCAACACGTCGATGACGGGTTACCAGGAAATCCTGACCGACCCGTCCTACAGGGGCCAAATCGTGACGATGACCTATCCCCTCATCGGCAATTACGGAGTCAACCGGCAGGACGTCGAGTCGTGGCGGCCGCACGTTTCGGGGTTTGTCATCCGCGAGTTATCGCCGGTGGTCAGCAATTGGCGGGCGGACAGCTCCCTGGCGCAGTATTTGGAACAAAATGGCATCCCGGGCATCCAGGGAATTGACACCCGGGCGCTGACCAAGAAACTCCGCGTCCGAGGGGCGCTGAACGGGTTCATTTCGACGGAGGAGGTGTCAGACGCCGAGGCCCTGAAGCGGGCTAAGGAATGGCCGGGGTTGCTGGGTGTGGACTATGTGAAGGAGGTCACGCACCCGGAAGCGTTTATGTGGGATGAACGGGATGAGCAAAGCGCCGGGTTCAAACTGATGCAGGGCTCAGGCGAAGCCGATGCGCGCCGGGTCCGCGAGCCGCTGCCGCCGGCGGATATTCCCATCGTGGCATACGACTACGGCATGAAGTACAACATCCTGCGGCGGTTGCGGCAGCAGGGCTTTAGAGTTCAGGTCCTCCCGGCGACGACCCCCGCAGCCGCCGCCCTGAAATCCAAGCCCGCTGGCATTTTCCTTTCCAACGGCCCGGGCGACCCCGCCGCGCTCAGCTATGCGGTGCAAGCGGTCCGCGACCTCGTTCAGAGCGGCGTCCCGATTTTCGGGATTTGCCTTGGCCACCAAATCCTGGGGCAAGCACTCGGCGGCAAGACATTCAAGCTTAAGTTCGGGCATCGTGGCGCCAATCAGCCCGTAAAAGACCTCGCCTCCGGGCGCGTCGATATCACTTCGCAAAATCACGGGTTCGCAGTGGATCCCGAGTCCCTGCCCAACGACGTGGAGGTGGACCGGATCAACCTCAACGATCAGACCGTCGAAGGCATGCGGCACAAACGAAAACCAATCTTCTGCGTCCAATACCATCCGGAAGCCTCTCCGGGACCGCATGATTCAACGCCTCTGTTCGCTCAATTCCGCGCGCTTATCGAGCAGGGATGAGGTTTCCCAAAACCGAACTCTCCCATCCTGTGCCCCAAACTGGACGCGCCCTGCCTGGCGAAGGTTCCTGGTGAGGGGAATTCATTTCGGGACCGCCCATGTGCAAAGCGCTCCGACAAGTTTTCCGAGAATGTGACGGGCTCGTTCGGTCCTGCAACGGCCACAAAACGGGTTCAAAACGTGTTGCGTGGGGCCGGGTGGGGGTGCATGCTGGTTCTGGAAGTCCGACCGGTTGCACAAATGCGGAACGCCCGTTCAGCGAACGGTCAGGCGCTGTGTTTGCGTTTGACTTGGATCGCTCGACGGCGATAATCGCGGTACCTAACAATTTATGGCGAAACTTGTTCTCCTTAGTGCCGGAATGACCGGACGCACGCACGAGCTAAAGGCGGACAAAACCACCATCGGACGCGTCGAGGACAACGTCTTTCAAATCGCGGAACCGTCCGTTTCGAGCCATCACTGCGAGGTGCTGCTGCACGGCAATGAGATCACCGTCAAGGATCTCAATTCCACGAACGGCACTTTCATCAATGGCGAAAAGGTGTCCGAAGCGCCGCTGAAGCCGGGCCAGATTCTTCGGCTGGGCCAGATTGAAATGCGGCTGGAGGTCGACGCTGCGCCTGGCGCGCCAAAGAAGCTCGATCAAACGATGGTCATGCAGCGCGGCGTCAGCCTGACCGAACTCGAGCAAGGCGCTCGGGCGGGCGGCTTTGGCACCAAGGGCACCGGCTTTTCCAAGAAGGACAACAAGGTCAACAAGATTGTCATCATCATCTGCGCCGTTTTGGGCGCGGTGATCGTCTGCCTCCTGCTTTACGTCTTTGCCGTGGCGAGCAAGTAGGAGTTGAGAATCCGAGCTTACGGGCATGGAGCGTTTTGTGCCGCCACGCGACGCCGGTGGCTAATGGTGCCCTGCGTTGTTTGCCGGGAGGTTTCAGGCCAGAGTTTCGATTAAGGTGTCAATGAGCGGTGCGGGCCGACTCGCACGTTCGAAAGCACCGGCTGGCGTCGCGGTTGGTATTCAGGGGAGCTTTTTTTGCTGCTCGCCGTTCTTGGTCCGGTTCAAACGCCGCACCGCAAAACGGAGGAGCTATACGTCTTCCTTGGTTGCTTGTTCATTTCCTCTTCCTGTTTTGTCGCTCAAGGCAAACGGTGCCACGGTTGCGGGGGATTCGAGCTGCGCTATATTGGCGGATGAAAGCCACCGCACCGCAATACGACGTCGCGATCGTTGGTGGTGCATTGTCGGGTGCGGCGACCGCGCTGCTGCTGCTGCGGGAACGGCCGGAACTCAAGGTGCTCATCGTGGAGAAAGCGCCCGCATTCGGCCGGCGGGTGGGCGAAGCAACGGTGGAGGTCAGCGGCTATTTCCTGTGCCGCGTGCTGGGCCTGACCCAGCACCTTAACGAGGCGCACCTGGTCAAACAGGGCATGCGTTTCTGGTTTTTTAATTCGCGCACGGCATCGCTGGCCGATTGCAGCGAAATCGGCGGCCGCTACCTTTCGCGCGTGCCGTCCTTCCAAGTGGACCGTTCGGTGCTGGATGAGGAAGTGTTGCGCCGCGCGAAGGCGGCCGGCGCGGAAGTGTGGCGGCCTGCGAGTGTCGGCAAGATCGAGTTGATGCCCGGCGGGCTCCAGACGCTGAACGTGAAATACAACGAGGAGGCGAAGCAGGTTTCGGCGCGCTGGGTAGTTGATGCTTCCGGCGTAGCGGCCTTGCTCGCACGGCAGGAAGGCTGGTGGCGGCCGAACACCGCCCATCCGACTACGGCGGTTTGGGCCCGGTGGACCGGAGTGAAGGATTGGGACGGGTTCGAGCTCACGAAGAAATATCCGGACTGGGCGATGGCGTGCCACGGCATTCGAGCGACGGCCACCAACCACCTCGTTGGGCCGGGTTGGTGGGCCTGGATCATCCCGCTCAAGGGGGGGGACGTCAGCATCGGCGCGGTCTTCGACCAGCGCCTGGTTGATTGGCCAACGGAAGGCCCGCTGGCGCAGCGGCTGAAGGATTTTCTGGCGCAGCACCCCGTCGCGCGCGAGCTGCTGGCGGAAGCGCAAGCGCGCGAAGGCGATGTGCATTGGCGAAAAAACCTGCCGTATTGCAGCACGACCTTCGCCGGCGACGGCTTCGCGCTGGTGGGGGACGCCGCGGCATTCCTCGACCCGTTTTACAGCCCGGGCATGGATTGGATCTCCTTCACCGCGACTTCCATTTCCGAGCTGTTGCTGGCGCACTATCGCGGGGCGGAAGTGGCGCCGCTCATCGCCGAGCATAACCGGGCGTTCGCGAGGAGCTACGACCGGTGGTTCCAGGCCTTGTACCAGGACAAGTATGAATACATGGGCGAGTTTGACCTGATGCGCCTCGCGTTCCTGCTCGACCTTGGGTTTTATTATTTGGGGGTCGCGTCGCAGCCGTTCAAGCGCGGAGCCAAAGCGCTGACCGAGCCGGTATTTTCCACGCCGCCCTCAGTGCCATTCTTTTATTTCATCCGCGCGTACAACCGCCGGTTTGCCGCGATCGCTCGAGCGCGCCGCTCGCGCCAACGCTGGGGCCGGCGCAATGCCGGTCGGCGGTTCCTGTTCCGAGGCTACACTTTCGCGCCGAACAGTGCGTTGCCGATCGCCGGGGCGATCGCGGGCTGGGCCAGGCTGGAGTTGAGCGAGGGCTGGCGAAGCTGGTTCCGGAAACCGGAGGTCGGAACTCGCGAGCCAGCAGTCACCGGTCAGACGCCAAAGCTCAGCGAGCTGCAATGTACGAGCACAAACAGAAGCCACTGATCTCACGGCGGGCGTTTTTCGCACGGCTGGCCAACCACATTATGGCCGCCGCCGCCCTGATCGGAGTTTCTCTTCTGATCGGAATCGCCGGGTATCATTTTCTCGATCGCTTGAGCTGGGTGGATTCCCTGTTAAACGCCTCAATGATCCTTGGCGGAATGGGGCCGGTCGATTCGCTGCACACAACGCCCGCGAAGCTGTTTGCTTCCCTCTATGCGCTCTACGCAAGTTTTGTACTGTTGATCTCCGTCGGGATTATTATTGCTCCCGTCTTCCATCGCCTCCTTCACCGCTTCCATTTGGAACGGAAGTCTGCCGAGACGGACTCTTAAGAGTCCGGGTGGTGGATCGTATCGAGTGCGTCATCCCCGACCTGGCGTATGCGGGCAATCTACCCATGGGTGCGCCCCGGTCGCCGTTGCAACATCCTGGAGTGCATAAAGGCTCGATAAAAAGACTTTCTCGATTAAACTCGTGGTTGTTGATTCCATGAACACTGAAGTCATCGCGAAATCCAGAAAGCAGGCCGACGGAGCGACGCTCGAGAGCGAGCAGCGCTACAAGCGGCTTTTGGATTCGGTGACTGATTACGTCTATGCGGTCATGGTCGAGGATGGCCGGGCGGTGGCGACCGTTCACGGCCCGGGCTGCGAAGCGGTGACCGGATACACCTCCGACGAGTTCGGGACCGACCAGACACTTTGGTATCGGATGATCCGCGAGGAGGATCGTCGGGAAGTCCTCGAGCAGGCCGAACGTATTCTAAGGGGCGAAGAACCGCCGCCCCTGGAGCATCGCATTGTCCACAAAAATGGCACTGAACGCTGGATACGAAACACGACGGTCCCTCGAAAGGACGCGCAGGGGCGGTTGGTCGCCTACGACGGCCTGGTTTATGACATCACCGACAGGAAGCAGGCCGAAGAACGGCTGACGCGCGCCCATGCCGAGCTCCAAGCCAACGAGGAGGCCTTGAAGCGAACACTTGAAGAGCTCAAAAGGGCGAACCAGCAGTTGAAGGAGACGCAGTTGGAGTTGATTCAGGCCGCAAGGCTAGAATCGGTGGGGGCACTCGCGGCGGGAGTCGCTCACGAAGTCAAGAATCCCTTGCAAACGATCCTTATGGGCCTGGACTATCTGGTTCCCAACTGCCCTTCCGACAACGAAAACATCGCTACGGTCTTGACGGATATGCGTGAGGCCGTCACGCGGGCCAACGCGATCATTCGGGGACTCCTCCAATTGTCCGCTCAGACCGATTTCGAGGTGAAGGCGGAGGACCTGAATGCCTCGGTCCGGCGCGCACTTCGACTGGTCAACGCGCAAGTGATCGCCTCCAAAGTCACGGTGGTCCGAAAGCTGGATCCCCATTTGCCGCGGGTGGCGGTCGATCGCGGAAAGATCGAGCAGGTGTTCATCAATCTGCTCATCAATGCCCTGCAGGCGATGTCCCCGGGGGGCGTGCTCACCATCACGACGCGCACCGCGCGGGTGGGTGAGAACGTCGCGGTGGGTGAAACGGCCTCACGCCATTTCAATCAAGGCGACCGCGTGGTGATAGCGCAAGTGCAAGACACCGGAACGGGGATAACGCCAGCAAATTTGCCGAAAGTTTTCGATCCTTTTTTTACGACCAAAGCCGCCGGGCTCGGCACCGGGTTGGGGCTTTCGGTGGTTAAGAAAATTGTGGACCTGCACGGCGGAGCCATCGATATCCAAAATGCGGCACCAGGCGGAGTCGTGGTCACCCTGGTTTTGAAGGCGGGGCCGGAGGAAACGCTTTCTTCCCCGAAGGAAGTCGGATACAAATGAAACCGATGAACACTGAGAAAAAACGGATCCTGGTGGTGGATGACGAAGCCAGCATCACGCGGCTGTTGAAACTGAACCTCGAACAGACGGACGATTACGTGGTCAGGGGAGAGAATGACGCCAAGGCTGCGGTTGCCGCCGCGGAGGAATTTGAGCCGGACTTAATCCTGCTGGATGTGATGATGCCGGATGTGGATGGCGGGGAGCTGGCCAGCCGCTTTCAGGCCAATCCTAAACTGAGCACCGTGCCGATCGTGTTTCTGACGGCTGCCGCCACCAAAGGAGAAGTTTACATGCGGGGCGGCAAAGTCGGTGGGCTCCCCTTCCTGGCCAAGCCGGTGGAGATCTCGGAAGTGGTTGCTTGTCTCAAACAGCAGTTGGGGAGCTAGCCGAAGCCGCAGCTAGTCCAGGTCGGTTGCATTTGCTCGCAGATTCGGAGGAAGAGAAAGAGGACGAGGACGAGAACGGTCGGAGATTTCGGTTGCGTTGACAGTCGGGCTGGGGGCGTCTAGTGTGCCGGCCATGTCTCGCTTGCCGTTTGAGCTGCTGCTGGCGTTGCGGTATTTGCGGCCCAAGAGGACGTTCGTCTCGGTCATCACCTTGATTTCCGTGCTCGGCGTCACACTGGGAGTCGCGGTGCTGATCATCGTGATCAGCGTCATGAGCGGGTTCGATCACGATCTGCGCCAGAAGATCATCGGCTTCAACGCCCACCTCAGAATCCAGGACCCCAACCGGGCGATGCACGATTATGAGGCGCTCATGCGCCGGGTTTCCTCGAACCCGCATGTCAAAGGGGTGGCGCCCTACGTGATGGGCCAGGTGCTCGTAGAAACCGAACCGGAAACGCAAGGCGTCCAATCGCAAGTGACGGGACCGTGGCTCCGTGGCATCGACTCCAAGCTGGAACCGAAAATCAGCACTCTCCTGACGAACATCGTCGAAGGCACTTCCGATGTCAGCAACCGCGGCTTGCTCATCGGCACCGAGTTTGCCCGCAACATGCGGTTGCAGGTGGGCGACCGCGTTTTGATTTACTCGCCTGAAGCGATGAAGAAATGGAGGCAGACCCGGGGCAAAGCCAACGAGGAGGCAGTGCTGCCGGACGAATTCGAGGTGCGGGGGATTTTCGATGTGGGCTACTACGAATACAATGTTTCCTTCATCGTGACCTCGTTGGAAGAGGCGCAGGAATTGTGGGTCCTGGATAAGAGCGTGCACGGGCTGTTGCTCGTGCTGGACGATCCGTACCAGGCTTCCACGGTTCAGCACGCGCTGGAGGCAACGCTTGGCCCTAACTACCGGATCACAACGTGGATGGATGAAAACTCCAGCCTGCTCGGCGCGCTGGTGGTCGAGAAGAACGTGATGTTCTACCTGCTGTTTTTCATCATGATTGTCGCCGCGCTGTGCATCCTGAGCGCGTTGATCACGTTCGTCGTTCAGAAGACGCGCGAGATTGGCATGCTCAAAGCCCTTGGCGCAACCGACCTCCAAGTGGCCGGATTATTTCTGAGCCAGAGCGGGTTTGTCGGCGTGGTCGGGGTGGCAGCCGGGTTCGGATTGGGCATGCTGCTGCTTTCCTACCGGAACGGCTTTCTGCATTTCATGAACCGCCTGACGGGCTTCGAGCTTTTTCCGGCGGCCATCTACAACTTTAACGAGTTGCCGGCGTTGATTGTGCCGCGCGACATTGTGCTCATCTGCGGCAGCGCGCTGCTCATTTGCCTGCTGGGAGGCGTGATCCCCGCCTGGCGCGCCGGCCGGCTCAAACCTGTGGAGGCGCTGAGATACGAATGAGCGAGGTGAAAAACGAAACGCTGCTGTCGGCGCGGGGAATCCATAAGACGTACCTGCTAGGGCACCGGACGCTCGAAGTGCTGCGCGGCGTGGATTTGGAACTGCGGCGGGGGGACTTCCTGGCCCTGCGCGGCGCGTCCGGCGCCGGCAAGAGCACTCTGCTCCACTTGTTAGGCGGGTTGGACACGCCCAGCCAAGGGGACGTCTGGCTGGGGGGCCGAAACCTGGCGACGCTCTCCTCCGTAGAGTTGGCGCGCGTGCGGAACGAAGAGGTCGGTTTCATCTTCCAGGCATATTACCTGCTGCCGGAGTTGGACGCGCTGGAAAATGTTTGCCTGCCGGCGCGCATGGCGCGGATGCCGGCGACGCTGGCGGAGGCTCGCGGCCGGGAGCTTCTCGAACACGTCGGGCTCAAAGAACGCATCGAGCACAAGCCCTATGAGCTGTCGGGCGGCGAACAGCAGCGCGTGGCCATCGCCCGCTCGCTCATCAATGAGCCGCAGCTGATCCTGGCCGATGAGCCGACCGGCAACCTCGATTCGCATACCGGTGAGGAAATCATCAATTTGTTGGTCTCCATCCGCGCCGACCGGCAAACCACACTGATCATGGCCACTCACGATGCCAGGGTCGCCGCGCGGGCGCCGCAGGTTATCGAGCTGGTCGATGGGCTGGTCGCCGGGAGAGACGAGAGGCGTGAAACGTGATGCGGGTAGCATTGTGCGTATCGCGGGTTGCGTGTTGCGTGAACCGGAGAACGACGTGCTTAGCCTCTCACGCAACGGGTTGCACGTTTTAACCTTTTAACGGTTTAACCAGCACCATGAGCCGTGAGTATTGGGAGGCCCGCTACCGAACGAAGGACATGCCCTGGGAGAAAGGCGCGCCGTCACCCGGGCTGGTGGATTTCCTGGCGGCGCACCCGGAGTTGGCGCGGGGCACGGTTTGTGTGCCGGGCTGCGGGACCGGGCACGATGTATTAACCTGGGCGCAGGCGGGGTTCCAGACCTTCGGGTTCGATATCGCTCCGAGCGCCGTTCAGCTTTCGCGCGAAAGAGCGCAGGCGGCAAAGGTGGAGGCGCAGTTTCAAATCGCGGACTTCCTCGGGACGGACCCTCCGTTTTTGTTCGACTGGATCTTCGAGCACACTTTATTCTGCGCCATTCAGCCCATCGAGCGCGACGAGTACGTGCGAGCGGTGCTGTGCTGGCTGAAACCGAACGGACAGTACCTGGCGGTGAATTACCTGATCCCCGACGAGGACGGCCCGCCGTTCGGCACGACGCGCGAGGAATTGGTGCGACGCTTCTCGCCGCATTTCAAACTGCGCGAAGAGTGGGTGCCCCGGTCCTACCCGAACCGGACCGGGTTGGAGCGAATGTTCTGGTGGAAGCCGCCGGGTAAACGAGCTGCAAACAAGGCGGCGCGTTGAGCCAACGCGCCCTGCCCGCTTCCGCACAGCTCCGCAACTCTCCATGCCTCCACCACTTCATCACTCCATTTCCCTACGCTTTTTGTGTTATTGACCGCGAATTTCTTTGCGGTACCCTTCGTCAATAGTTGTAGCGACACCGAAATATCATTTTTATGGAAAATAAAGAGAACTCATTGTCGGGCGGACTTCCGCGTCGGGATTTTATCAAGCGAACGGCAACCGCTGCCGCGGCGGTAGCCGCTACCGGGCTCTTGAAAACGCCGGTTTACGGGCAAAACCAGGCCCCTTCGGCCAATGTGGCCGGCGCGAACAACCGCATTGCGGTGGCGGTGGTGGGCGTCGGTTTCGGCATTGGCCAGAACCACTTGCTGGGCATCCACGAAAAGAGCAACGAGAACAACACCGTCGTGGCCGCCGCCTGCGACGTGTTCAACAAACGCCGCAATTTCGCGAAGGAAAAGGCGAACCTGAAAGACGCGGACCTCTACGACGATTACCGCAAGCTGCTCGAGCGGAAAGATATCGATGCGGTGCTGATTGCAACGCACGACCCGTGGCACGAACAAATGTCGATTGATTCGATGGAAGCCGGCAAACACGTCTATTGCGAGAAGCCGATGACGCGTTACCTGGACGAGGCCTTCAAGGTATATGATACGGTCAAGAAGACCGGGAAGGTGTACCAGGTGGGTTCGCAGGGTTGCTCGGCGGGCGGCTGGCATAAGTGCGCGGAGTTAATCAAAGCCGGCCAACTGGGCACATTGGTTTGGAGCCAGGGTTTTTACTGTCGCAACAGCGTGCCGGGCGAATGGAACTATCTCATCGAGGCCGAATCCACGCCCGAGAACATCGAATGGGACCGCTGGCTGGGCCCGGTCAAAACGCGGGGGCCGTTCAGCGCCGAGCAATTCCACCGGTGGCGGAAGTATTACCGCTATTGCGGCGGGCTGTTGGGCGACCTGGTGCCGCATCGGTTGCACCCGTTGATGCTGGCCTCGGGCACCCCGGAATTCCCGAGCCGAGTAAGCTGCATCGGCACCCACAACGTCCACAGCGACCTGGCGGTGCCGGGCACCCCTGAGCGCGAAGTGGCGGAACACATTCAATTCCTGGCCGAATTCCCCAGCGGCTACCTCATCACTATCACGTGCAGCAGCGTCAACGCCAAGAGCCCGGGCTTTGCCATATATACGCACAAAGCCACCTTGAACATCGGCAGCAGCGGCGAGCGCATCGAAATGGTGCCCGAGAAGGAGTTTGCGGATGACATTGATCCCCAGAACTTCACCGGACTCCAGCCGGAGGACATTCGCGTCCATGAAAAAAACTGGTTCGATTGCATTCGCTCGGGCCAACAGCCGAACGCGAACATTGAGCTGGCCATTCGCGTGCAAACCGTTATTTCGCTCGCCGAGATGGCAGACCGGCTGAAGACCACGTGCTTGTTTGATTCCAAGGCGCGCAAGATCACTGACGGCGGCGGCAAGGACCTCGCGGCGATCACTTATGGCACGCTGCCGTTGTCCTGAGGGGCCCGAAACGCAAACGGAATAGTGGAGTGATGGAGTGTTGGGCCGGGTGCCTGGCACTCCATCGCATTTTGACCCCAGCACTCCAGTCCCCATGCCCCCCCTCACCCTGGCCCGTCACGCCATGGCGACACGGTTCGAACTCGTGCTGCATGGCGAGAACCCGGTCGCATTGCGCGCGGCAGGGGAAGAGGCACTCGATGAAATAGAACGGCTAGAGTCCCAGCTCAGCCTGTTTCGGCCCAGCAGCGAAGTCGCTCACCTCAACGCACGCGCGGCTTGGGGCCCGGTGCGTGTGACCCCGGGTTTGTTCGCGTTGTTGCAGCACGCAAAGGAACTACATGCCGAAACGCAAGGTGCGTTCGATATTACGGTGGCGCCCCTGGTCCGATGTTGGGGTTTCATGGGCGGAACCGGAAGCGTCCCCAAGCCCGAAGAACTGGAATCGGCGCGCGCCAAAGTCGGGATGCACCTCGTCGAGCTAAATCGGGCGGATTTCACGGTCCGGTTCGCGCGCGAAGGCGTGATGCTGGATCTGGGCGCAATCGGCAAAGGCTACGCGGTCGAGCGGGCCACCGAACTGTTGCGCGAGGCGGGCGTCACGAGCGCGCTGCTCCACGGCGGCACCAGCACCGTCTATGCGGTGGGCAGCCAGCCCGATGGAGAAAGCTGGCGAGTTGCGGTGGAAAACCCAAGGACCGCCATAAGTTCTCGCGCCGCGCCAGCCGAGCCTCAACCTGCCTCGCCCGGGCCGCTAACGACGGTGCCGCTCAAGGACGAGGCGATGTCAGTGTCCGGAGTTTGGGGAAAGTCATTCGAGGCAGAAGGCCAGGTCTTTGGCCATGTGCTGGACCCGCGCAGCGGCCGGCCTGTTAGTGGTGCCGTGCTGGCTGCGGTGGTCTTGCCCTCGGCGACCGAGACAGATGCGCTTTCAACAGCTCTACTCACGCTGGGCCTTGAGGGCCACGACCACATCGCAGGCCTCAGGCCGGGGATGCGTACCCTCGTCGTCGCCGACAACGCCGGCGGGTTTGAGATGCGGTCGCATGGGATTACACCCAGTGAATAACGCCAGCTGGGTGACCAGCCAGCGCTCCTGCCGGTTGAGGGTGGTCACAACAGACCGAATGGGGCGTTTGGGCGCACAACAAGGTGGTTGGAGAACTCGCGCAAGGCAGGCGTGCGGAGAGCGGCTGGGCGGAGCTCGAGCTCCGCGCTCCGAACGGAACGCGGCGTCATTTCCCGTTTAAGATGTCAAAGAGCAGTTGGAGAGTACCATGACGAGCGTCAAGATTGCGGCGTTCGTCAGCCGGAGGGCATCTGGATAATGCCACGGCGCAGGCGATGGTGTTGGCGGTGACGATGAGGCGGACTGCCTCAGGTATGCGATCGTACGGGACCGACCCCGTGACGGCGAATGAGAAGGCACTTCTCGCGTTACGGCTCGCGAGTCCGCTTGTTCCTAGCTCGAAGAATGTAGCGAACAAGGGACCAAAAGCCGGCGAAATGGAACTGCGGGTCCACGTACCTCTCCAAGACGTAAAAGGGAAAATAAAAACCGCAACATTGTCGCCCGATTTTCGGTCCGCAATTTCCCCAAGTGTCCATAGGGAATCACGCCACTAGCCTGCCGCTCCTTTGAATGCTAGTTACGAAAATGAATAATAAGCATTCGCATCGAACCCCTTGAGGCAAGGATCGTCATGAAACCCATTGAACATCTTTCCGGAGTTGTGGCGCCGCTCTTGATTTCACTAGTCATCAGGTCGGCCCCACCCGTCTATGCGCAAAGCCAGCCTGCCCAGGCATTGGTCCACGCGGTCCACGGCGCCGCCACCTGTCTTGTCGGAGGGAGCTGGCAACCGCTCCAGGAAAACACGCCGCTGGCCGCGGACGCGTTGCTCAAAACCGCCGAGAACGCGACTGTCGATCTGTTTTTGACGGATAGTGGCACCGTTTTGCGCCTGATGCCAAACTCCACATTGCGGTTCGATCGTTTGGAGGAAATGCCCGGCGCCGAGAGGCCGATAACCACCACCCGTTTGGCCTTGGTTGCCGGCGCGCTCATCGGCTCGCAGCGCAAGCTTCCCGCCCCCTCTCAGTTCGAAGTCAAGCTGGCCACCGGGGTAGCCAAAATCGTCGGCACCGAATACCTGGTGCGCGCCGACGGCGCGGTAACCTGTCTCAGTGGAGAGGTGTCGGTTCGTTACAATTTGCCCGGCAATGGGGGTTCAGTCAAAGTCGAGGTTCCGGCCGGCTTCTCATTCGATCCCGCCTCGGGCAAAGTTGTTCCAACGACGGCGGCTTATTTGCAGAATATCATTGCCGACGTACAAGCCGTTCGGGACAACGCCCAGGTATTTAAGATCGGGCGTGCAACCTTGGTGGTTAACGCAACCGAGGAAGAGGTTACTCCGACCCATCCCCGGCACCCACCACACCCTCATCACCCACCGCATCCTCCTCATCCACCACACCCCGGACAGGACGATTACCAGGACGACGAGATCGGAAATGTTCACGTCCATTGATCTGGTCTCGTCGCCCGTCTCCTGGCTGGCGACCGCTCAGGCGGGTGCTGATCACGAGTGTCTTGTGATCCGTGGGGGTCATTCACTCGATCCAGTGGCTTAATATCAACGGCGCAAACTCATTCCATCGCAAAAATGCCGCAACATTGGCCGACCTGGATTTCGTTCGCAGCCAGCCGCGTCTCGGCTGCAAATTTCCGCCAGAGCCATCCCGCTACCACCGAATTCCGCGCCTCGACCAGTGCCGCGGCCTCTTTCTCCCTCATCTCGGGCAGTGACGCGATCACCGCGTCCAAATCCGGCACTGCCTCCCCTGCCCCATCTTCATCGGCCTCGTTTGAGTCGGTTTCGCCGGACTCAAACTCGGCATCAGGGTCGGCTGGGGTTGGCGGCGAGCTAAGAACGCTGACCAGGAAAAGAAAGGTTTTCGTCGGCGACCAGTTCAAGCCCGACCAGATGTCCTCCGCCAAATCGCGTTTCACGGCATCGACGTCGAAACCGATCTTCCCCGGGGGCACCGCCTGGTTGACGTCCACCCAATACCCTTGCTCGAAATCGTCCACCGCTGTCGCCGGCACCGTCTCCATCACCCGGTGCGACATCTCCCGCCAATCCAAAGTCCGGCTGCCAGATTCCGTCAGTAGTTCCTCGATAAACTGTGCTGCGACCACCCTCTTGATTACTGTCCCCACCGGGTTCTCCTGGTCCGGCGAAGAACGGCACCAGCCCTCAAACTTCTTTTGGGCCTGATCGACGTCCCCGCCATACAGGATCGCGCTCTCGCACGAATCCCACGTCTGCAAACCGCGAGTCGGGTGGTTTTGCGATCTACCGACGCCGGCGTTAAACAAATACGCGTTCATCGCAGTCTTCAATTTCGCCGCGCCCATTCTGCCCTGTGTGAGGGTCAGAAAGAAGGACTTTCACAAGGCGGCCACACAGCGCTGGAAAAAAATTAGTGTTAAGCAGTGTTAAGGCCGCGATAGCGGCCTTAATGTGGACGGGGTCCGCGGCGAGCGACTGGGCAAGGTTGCGGTAGTGGAGTATCGGGGCCGGAGGTGGCAGGGGGCTGGGCTTTCATGTTTGCTAGTACGAATCTTCTGTTTCGTGGGCCAACCGCGGCTGGCGACATTGGCCTCTACTATGTATGGCGCGACAAAGGTTGTCTGACGGCGAACAAGGGCCTCGACGTGCCTCGCCACGTCGGCGACTGGGCAGATCGATTACGAGGACGACGACGAGGAGGATTGTGATCGGTTACCTTCGTTTACCATCGGTGACTATCGCTTACCATGGGTTACCGAGCGGTTACCGACGGTTACCGAGCGGTTACCGAGCGGTTACCGACGGTTACCGGCGGGTTACCGGCGGGTTACCGAAATCAGACCGCACGATTACCGGGCAACGCGACCAGAAGGCACTGGGAAAGTTGATGGTTGATAGTTTGAGAGCTGAAAGTGCGGGCCAGTGAGCGGAGGTCAAGGGCGGGGCGGCGGTATGCGGCCGGAGACAAGGGTGCACATGGCTGCGGATGGAGGACGCCCACAGGATCTGACCTTTAGATGCCGGGTGGAGTCCGGAGGAGCAGTGGATGACGGAGGGGAACAGGGAGGGGTGTGTGTTAGGGGTCCCCTGGGCTATACACTACTACAACCCGCGTAAAACCGAGTGATTTTGCACCATTGAGGTGCTACAAAGGTGCTACAGGGGTGTTACAAAGTCTCAAGTGTCAAGTTTCAAAGCGTCCCAAAAGTGTTCCAAAAGTGTTCCAAAGTATCCCGTGTGGAATAGTCGGGAGTGGTCGAAAATCGAGGGTGGGGAGGATTTTTGAACTTTGATACCAGATTTTTGATTGTGGGATGGGCACAAGGGCACAAGGAGTCGCAAAAACTGTTGTCCGGGGTTGGTAGCGGAGGGCGAGCTGGGGGGATGCACATCATTGGGTGCATGCCCGCAAGAAACTCGCGACGGAAACGGCGCCATGCGCACAAGTCCAGTTCCAATCTACGGTTTTGACCCGCCGTTTGATTCACCTCTGCCATCTATCAGTCTCGCATCGCTCACGAAATGCTTTACTGGAAAGCCAAATTCTCCGCCAAACAAGCTGAGAAGGACGGTTTCGAGCTCGCCTTGAAGATAGACAAACTGCAACCGGAGGGTTAATTTCAGCGAACCAAACTATGACTAAGGGACAAACTATGAAAAGAAATCTCTTCAAACTCATTGGCTTCACAGCGGTGGTGGCCAGCGTCTTCTCGCTCCAGGCGGGCCCCAGCCCGCACGAGACGATTAGCGCGACCATCGACGGCAACAAAGTCACGATCACCTACGGGCGGCCCTACTCCATAAAGCCCGGCACGACTGAGGTCCGGAAAATCTGGGGTGGATTGGTGCCCTACGGCAAAGTCTGGCGCACCGGGGCTGACGCCGCCACGGTCCTGACCACCGAGCAACCACTCGTGCTGGGCGAGACGACGCTGCCAGCGGGAAAATACACGTTGTTCACCTGGCCAGTGGAGAACGGCGCGCCCAAGCTTATCATCAACAAAAAGACCGGCCAATGGGGCATTCCCTATGACGAGAAAAAGGAAGCGGACAATGAATTGGCGCGGGTCGATATGAAGCAGGAGGCGCTGGATAAGGACGTGGGCCAGTTCACGATGGCGATTGAGCCGAATCCGTCGGGCGGCGGGGTGCTGAAAATGATGTGGGAGAAGACCCAGTACTCGGTGACGTTCACCGCCAAGAAATAGAACCCGGCACGGCAGTTCGCACGCGGGAGCCAGTCAAACCGCCGAGCCGCCTCCGAGGCGAATTACAAATAGGCCAATTGCGGGCCCAGGAGCTCGCCCGTTGGTTGCGCGTACGGCGTCCAGCAGGCTGCAAGTCTGCGATAGGGCAGAGTCTTGGCGGATGCCACCGAATTTGCGCTACGCCGAGGGCGCCAGCCTGTACCTTATTTCGCGAACCGTGCAGTACGGCGCTCCGCAGATATCATTTTGCCTGGCCCTTTATTCAGATTTCGCACTGCCATCCAGGAAATCCAACGCCCTCCTGAGCACCGCCAGTTCAGGCATCGCGTGTCCCATCCCCGGCACCTCCAGGTAGAGCACGCTCCTAAATCCGTCCCGCTTGAATCCGCTCTCCGCCAGGCACTTAGTATTGGGTCGATTCGGATCGGTTTCTCCTGTAAGGAGAACAAAACGTCCGAGCTTCTTCGCCCGCGCCCGAGCGCCCGGATCGGGCGCATAGGTCGCCTGATATTCCTCGCCTTCGGGACTTCGCAACGCCCGGTAAAAGTTCACGCCGCAAACGCACAATGTGCCTGTAAAAATGTCCCCGTAAGCCACGCCCAACATGCTCGCCATACGGCTGCCACCCGAGAAACCGCCGACATAAATCCGCAGGCGGTCGATGGAATACTTCCGGCACATGTTGCAGGTCGCATCGAGCGCGAGGCGAAATCGGTCCAGCGGGTGCCGATCATTTCCGGACTTGTATGCGCTCACCAGAAGCAAACGATGTCGCGCCAACTCAGCCGTCCAGCTCTCCGGAACCTGCGCCTCATTCTCAGGGCTGATCCAAACCAACAATCCCCACGTTCCGTTGGTCGAATAATCCTCCGGCACGATAACCCGGAATTTCTCACTCTTCAGGTCATACTCCGGCAGGGGCACCGTATAGCCAAAATGTCGGGTGATCTCCGCCGCCGATCCGTACGGCGCCACGTCCGTGAACTGCCGGTCCGTGTTGCCGAGGGTAACGAGGTTCGTGCTCTCGACTCCGGCCTCAGCCAGCCCACTGGTCACCAACCAGGCAAACGTCACTTTCATAATGGCGCTTCGTATGGTCATACCGACGAGTATAGCCGGAGGGCGGAAGAGTCGATAGTTGAGAGTTGATAGCGGAAAGCGGGGCCCCCATAAGCTGGCCCGCTCCCAAGTGAAAAAGAGCCGAGTTCTGGTCTGCCCCCGTTTTCACGACAGAAACGTGCCAAATTATCCTGCGTGGAATGGTCGGGAATGGGCGAGGGTCGGGGGTGGGGGTTGGGCGGCGGAGAGAAAAGTTTTAGCCACAAAAGGGCACAAAGGGTCGCAAAAACTGTTTTCCCGGGCTGGTAGCGGAGAGCGAACTGGGGATGCATCTGAGTGGGTGCGTGCCCGTGAGAAACTCGCGATGGAAACCGCGCCGCGCGCACAAGGCCAGTTCTAATCTACGGTTTTGACACTGAACCTTTCACCAGGATGCGACAACTCACGATCACACCAAACCCTCAGCACTGCGGGCTGTGAAAAAAGCAATTCCTTTCCGACGGAGCGCGGCAGCGTACGAAGTATGCTCAAGCCAATGCCTTTCGTCCAAAATGGCCTGGGACTGCCTGAGGGCCGCTCTGCGCAGAGCACGGCAACTTTTCGTTTCTGACCCTCAAGCGGCAACGGGACGCGAAGGCGAACCGCAGAGTGTGGACCAACAAGGTGATAAAGTCCCAAGCTTGCGAACGAGACCTGCGGCATCGGATTCGCCTGGTCGTCGAACTCCCACTTGATCAGATAGCTCCCACTGTCGTAGCCGAGCGGCGTATCCCGCTGGAAGGTATTGGTGCCGCCCATCATCGGCAGGCCATAACTCTTGTCTGATGAGTTGGTAAACCACAGGAATGCGACAACTTGAACGTTGAAACCATAGTCCGCGGCGGTGCCGTACTTCTCGAAGACAAGCGACAGGGAGCGCGCCTGAGATTGGTGTGTGATCAGCAGCACGCAAGTTGTAGCGCCCAGGAATACACCTACGGTGATGATGCCCGCTTTTATTCTCTGAGCTCTTGTCACTTTAAGTTGAGCTTACCTGGAACCTTTTGACGCTGACCGACGTCCGCCATCGCGCGCGTCCGTTTTTGCAAGTCGCAAGGATGGCGTTATTACGCGTGCTCTGGTGATTCCGGACATCGCTATGCCTTTGTGGGAACCCCAAAACAATGTAAATAGCCATCGTCGTCAGTGAGGAAGAACTCGGTCTGATGGTAGTCTCTGTGTTCGATCTCTGATACTGCGTAGCCGAGTTGCTTCAAGCGCGCTCTCGTCTCGTGAATGTCCGATGGGGCCCAGTACAGGCGAATCCCCTCGTACTCTGCGGGTTTGACCGGTGTACCCGCCCGCTGGTTAAGCATGAAACACAAGTGGTTCTTGTGCAGCATGCAGAAGATCAACTTGCCTCCCGCTCGCATCTCCGCATCCATCCGGAATCCGAGACCATCGACCCAAAGGCGCAGACTCTTCTCCAGATCCGCGCTGGGAATAACCGGTATGCATGATTTGACAGTCATACGACGCCTCTTCCGGCATGACACCAGTGCTGAGGCGCGGCGGCCCGAGGGCATCCAGCAAGGCACAGACGCGCCGTCCCGCCGTCGCCTCCAGCACCCTCGTTCGCTGCTTCCTGCCTCATTTCTTCCACAAGAATAGGGCCTTCTTCCACCACGGCCATAAGATTCTCACCTGGTCGGGGTTTTCCATGGCCCAAAGCAGGCGACGTAAGACTTCCGGGTCCCGCTCGTTCTGGTTGGGCTCACGGCAACACGTCGCACCAGTTCCGGCGCAAAAAGCCTGGACTCGCTTGGCAGGAACCCGATCAGACACAAGCAAAGAGGAGCCATCAAAGGCGTCGTGAAAGGCAAAAAGTAGTTGCGCCTCGCTGTAGGCTTTGACGTGAGTAAAGCAGCACTGCTGTGAGTGCTTGCCAAGCAGGTTGACCAACTCCTCAATCAAGCCCGGCCGCATCTGCACGTGGAAGATTTCCGGGACTGGAAATATCATGTCTCTCACAACGCAGACGGCCCCGCCACGCGCCCGATTCGCCTCGTAGAACTCGGTTACTTCCTTCGCTGGGTTGGTGGCCTCAAAGTAGAGAATGCTATCTGCTGGAATCAATCGATCGAGGTGCCGAAAGAAGGTGGCTGGGTCCCGGAGACCTGCAACGGTCCAGCGTTGCGGCGAATCCAGGTCGATTCCGTCCCCTCGACCCGCCGCCATCAGGCTCAACTGCTCCTTGAAAGCTTCTCGTTCAGTCGGATTCACTCGGTGAAGGGGCGTGCAGCGAACGTCCGGCCTGAGTGGCGCGGGGCCGAGGGCGTTGAAGTGCAAACAGGACGCGCCATCCCGGGTCCACTCCAGGCCGATTGTTAGCTGAAGATTTCACTCAATCGAAAGGCCCTTCCATTTTCTGTCCCGTAAGCTTTTCAAATTCCTCTTCCACCCGCTGCATCGCGCCGGTGATCCTAACAGCTTCCGGAACCAGCTCAAGCCTCTCCGCCTGCGTCTTGCATGCGGATCGCCGGTCCACGAGATCGTTCAACTCGCTCTGTAGGTCTCGTCTCCGCTTGATCAATTCAGCGGCGGTGCTCATGGCGCAGCTAACGCCTAGCTCACCGATGGCGGCCCCTCCGCGACTCCCGAATTGCCGGACGGCGCCGTGGGGCCGCCATTCGGTGAAGCGCCAGGTTCGGCATCCTGTGACGACAATACACGTGGGGTGAAAGGTTTCCTGACCCACAGCTCTCGCTCGGTAAAGGTAAACCGGTACTCAACCTTGTCCTTGTCAACAATGCGCAGCCAGTTGTGGCCTGTCCGGCCCGTTGAAGGCATGTGGGAGACAAATCTGATCGACTCACCATCGTAGCCAACGTCATAGATGATGAACTGCTCCCCATCGACGGGGTCAACTCCCGTAACATGAAATTGTCCATCGGCGACTGAAATCGTGTATTAGGTACGGGGATAATCGCAGGAATCGTCTGGGCACATGGCAACCCAGGTCCCGCAGAGCGGATGATCGGGCGTGACTGGATAAAGGTGTGACATGGGACTATGCTGAACGATCTATCTACATTGAATTAATTCAATGCGATCCGATATTAGGCCCGAAAACATTGAATTGACTTTGGTTTGGCATTCATTAGGCTCTGTCGTATAGGATATGGACTTTAATAAGGTCCGTCAAGTACCGAGTGCGGCGCTTGGCGCGGTGGGGTCGGCGCCGCCGCCGATGGTGGGGCGCAGGGCGCTCATCACTCCAAACCCAAAGCTCAAAGTGCTCGAGCGGATGAGGGAGGTCCTGGCGCTCCAGCACTACTCGATTCGGACGAAGACTTCGTACTGTGATTGGATTCTGCGGTATATCAAGTTTCACGGCATGCGGTCACGGGAAGAGCTGCTGCCGGCAGAACCAAAGATGGAGCTATTCCTGAGTGATTTGGCGGTCAACGGGAAGGTGGCCGCGGCAGGGTTGGAAAATCATCTGCTAGCTGTTCCCGGCCTCCAGCGCCACCGCCGCATTCCTCTTGCTCTTCCTCATGCCTGATTCATGACGAAAACCCGCCCCCGTTGAAAGCCACTTCGGGCAGGGCAAAGGCATTTGATTCTGAGGATTGGCAGCAGATGACTTAAGGAGTCTCGAAGTTGCGGTAAAAGCCGCTTTTTTTGTCGCGAGATCAGAGACTCCTTACGTCGTCTCCTACAAAAAAGGTGTTTTTCCAAACAGGCCGTTAGTCACGGCGCGGGTTCGGTGCGCTTAAAGGTAATGGCGGCGCTCCACGTTGCTGCCAGGGCGGCGCGCTGGTCTGGATAGGCGCGGGAAAAGTTATCGAGCAGTTGCCGCGCTTCATCGGTCCGGCCGCTGCTGGCCAGGATGTCCGCCAGGCCGTTGATCGGTTCCGGGTTGAAGGGGCACAACTGGCTTGCGAGCTGATAAGCCTGCTCGGCCTGGGCGGTGTAGTTGTGCGAGGCCAGGAGGTGGGCCGTCGCGTTGACGTCGTGTGAGTACGCTCTGAGCGCGTTTTCTGAGCCGGTCGCTTCGGGGTCGGCGAGGACGTTTTCCACGGTGGTGCTCCAGTAATCGAGCGCCTGAGTGGCGCGTTCGCCCGTAAAGCCGTTTTGGGCATCCTGAGCGCGCAGCTCCATCAGCGGCCCCAGCGGCACGGCGTCGGCGTATGTGCCCTTGAGGGGAAAGGATTCCTGCAAGGCAAAGGACATATCGGGATTCTTGTCCATCAACATCCGGAGCAATCGCTCATTAATCTGCATCACCGCGACCTGGCCTGACACAGTAGTTCGTCCGTCGGCGATCGAGATGTTTTCACCCGGGAGCACCTGCTTCGGTTCGTCCGGGAATTGTTGGTCGTGTTGAAGGCGCTTCTCAGCGTCTTTCATGTACTCCTGGAAGGCGGTTTGAGAATCCTCCTGGGAAAGCGCTGTCAAACGGTCGCCGTAGAGTTCCGTCACATACTCAAGGTATTTGCCGTCCGCCAAGGCGTTTTGCGTGACGACAATGTGCTGAGCGCCATCGGCGGTGTCGTTGAGCAATTCGGGGATCCAACGGCCGTTGTCGGTTCCGCCGACATACACCATTCCGGGCTTTAACGAGCCGAGAATGGCGTTGCCGTAGTCCAGCAGCTTTTGCGCCGGCCACAGGTGCACTTGTTCCGCCGCCCCGTAAGCATCAACGATCGCGGACCAAAGGTCGTTCACGCCCGGAGGGCGCCCGGCACCATGGCTGGCGCTGGCGTCTCCGCCGTCGATCTCTTTATAGCGCGCGTCGATCTCATCCCAGTTCCCGCCCTCCACGGCGTCAAAAAATCGGTTGACTGCGTCGGGCACTTCGACCCCATGACGTGCCGCAAGGGCGTAAGCCAACTGCCGTCGCGAACGGGCAAACTTCGCCAGCTTTGCACCAACGATCTGTTCGGCGGTTTTCGAGGCTTCGAAGTCGCCAGTGGCCTTGGCGGACCGGGCCGCCGGGGTGAAGTGGGGCCGGTATTCAAAACGGCCAGAGTCCAGGGCGCCCGGCCTGGCGGCCGGGAACGGAGCATTTGAGGTCGCGTTCGGCCGAGGCAGCCCAACCGCAATCAATAGGAGGAACACACCGCCCAGCGCGACCACCGACAGCAGGCGCGAGTTACGCTTGCCACGCGAAGCGAGCTCGTCGAGCGCACCTTTTGGGGACCGCGTCGAGACCACCCCACTTTTGCTATGATCGGACGATTCCATGTCGCGGCACTTTGTACGATAGACACCGCTGGGCTTGGTTTTGTATAGGCCAGTGCGAGGGCCAGACCATCGGGCGGTGCGTTCGCGCGTGAAACAGGGCCGATCCCCGGTGCGACCTACGTTCGTGTTCCTGGGAAGTGAACTTCATCCGTGGCCGCGTTTCGGGCCGCTCCGTTCAATTGTCGATTGACGAACGCGCGGGGTGGCGGCGGTTTTACGGCGGGTTGGCCGTCCAAAACCTGCTCACCGCGAGAGAAACCACTCTTAGTTGTGCGATTACGGATGACGCAGGCGGAAGAACTCGGCCGGAGCGTTGAGGCCGCCAGCCGGGAATGTCATTTGCGAGCGGGTGGGTGAATCCGGGACGTCACCCCAAGCGGCGGGGTTAACCAGGCCAACGGTGTTGGTTTGAAGGAGCCAACCGACGTAGGCCGCAGGCCAGGAGATGGTGATTTGGGAGCCGGTGAGCGATGCCGAAATATTCGTACCGACGGAAGGCACGGGAGTAGCGCTCACCTCGGGAGACGGGACGCTCGCGCCGATTTGATTGGCAGCAGTAAGGATGTAGTAATACGTGGTGCCGTTGCTAACGCCTGAATCCACAAAGCTTGCACTCGCAAGGCCGTTCGTGACCGGCGTGTACGGCCCGCCGCTGAGCGCGGCTCGCTTGAGGTTGTAGCCGGTCGCGAAGGGGACTCCCTGCCACAACAGCAAGACCTGGCGGTCGCCGGCTGAGGCACGGAAAACGGTTGGCGCGTCCGGTGCCGAAGTGGCCACCGGATTAGGGGGATTATTGGTGGCGTTCAACCACCAAAGGGCGCTGGTGATGGCCCGTGGATAATGCGAAGCGCCCGCGAAGCTGTGGTTTCCAGTCCCATCGGTCGCATCCAACCACCCTTGATACGGCCCGTCCTGAACTTGAATCGTGGTATGGGCTTGATCCACCGTGCCATTTACGGAGTTGTTGGTGATCCCCAGCACTGCCTCGGCTGCGTACTGGCAAATAAAAATCTTACTTTGCCAGGTAATGATGTTGGCGCTGGTCATCAGCCAGCCCCCTGACGGAACACCGAGGCATCTTCCCGGGGCCAGGACGGTTACCATATGATTTGAAAGCGCCTGCAGCATCGACGCGTAAGGCCCGCCGTTGCCGTCCACGGCATTGGTCAAGCCCATCGCTGCCGGATACGCCAAACCTTCGACCATCGGGGTAATCGCCGCCGTGCCGCTGCCATCCAGAAGCGCCGGAATGTAACCCAGCGTTCCCTCGTAAGTGTTCCATCGATTAACAATCGTTTGCGCCGCCACCGACGTCATGTTCTGGCACGTCGTCGCGTCAGCCCCGTCCCCGATTTGGTTGAACATTGCGTTCAAGGCCAGGTAACTGGCCCAGTTTCTCACTGCCATCCTGCCGCTGAATGCCACTCTCTGAAGTGAGGCATCGAGGTTGTCGTAGGTCGTGATTTCTCCCGAGTTTACGTTTTTGGGGACGCCGTCCCGGGCGGCGGAGTTGGTGTTGTCCCGCAGCAGCAGCGAGTTGAGGCAGGTTTGCAGCAAGGCCGCGTTGTTGGTGAGCCAGGCGTTATCTGCCGTGTGGCTCCAATAAAGGCCGGCGGACAGAATCCACGACTGGAGTTCCTCCAGCCCCATGGTGCCACCATAGGCCGGACCGGTTCCGGAAGTCGGCCACCTCCCCATGTCGTGATAAAAAGAAAAGCCGTGACTCGACACTTGCGTGCCGGTTGGACTGTAAAGCGGGGTGTCGTAGCTGTAGCCCGTACCGGGAAGCGCGCCCGAGAAGCCGTCCAGCACATTGCGCAGCGCCCAGGGATGCATCCAGGCAGCGTAGAAGGCGTGGTCCACGGTCAGGTCGAAAGTATTGATGAAGTTGAAATACCCCTCCATTTCCCACCAGTGCACGACCCCTTGAGGATCAATCAGACAGGCGGTGTCAGCCATATAGGAGCGGAGAGAGTGGCACGCAAGAAAATGGCGAAAGGGATTCAACCCGGCGCGGCTCATGGCCGTCGCGAGTTGTTGGCACCGCACCTGAGCGTCGCCGAATCCGGCGAGAGCTGCGTCGATGACGCTGTCGATTGAGGGATAAAGCGAGGTGTAATAATAGTGCGCTCCGGTCCGGGTATCCACCACCGCACTGCGGTAGTAGGCGAGGACGACCATCAGCGAGCGAGTTTGGCCCGCCGGGACCGCAAGGTGGAAAGCGAAGCCCTGCGTCATGGCGTTGAACACTGAGGTAAGCCGAGTGCCGCTTAACAGATCGCAACTGCCGCTTTGGACGGCCAGCGCCGCCTCGCCGAGGACAAAACCTTGATACGCGCCGCTGGAGAAGGTTCTTTGCGTCGCGGCGACCGGGAGACCGAAATAGAAATCCTCGGGCGTGTTGTTGGTATTGTTTACCGTGAAGGCCAGCCAGGTTGCCGGCAGGAAGAAACGACGCCTGTCGTTCAGGCTCGCCGCATTCAGATCCGCCATGAACCACGCTGGACTATAATGTGTGAAGGTCAGGCCGGCGCCATCGATAGCATAGTCGTCCGTGCAGGGATTGAGCGAACGTTGGACGCTCGTGTCAGGAAAAAAGCGAGCGTTGGTGGCAATGATCGAGGCCGAACCGACAAAAGGCAGCCACTGCAGGCCGGAACTCCCGGACAGGCCAATGAGGATGCCGCCGCCACTGTTCCAAAAGGAGGGATACCCGCTGGACGTTGCCACACCACAGATTTGCCCCTTGTAGCCATAACCCATGAACGAGCAGGCCCCCATCGGCGCGTGGTCCACGCTCACAAAGACCAGATCGTTCGAAGAGAGCAGCGTGAAGGCCGACGTGGAATGAGTGCCCATGCACAACAAGAGCACGACCGGCACGAGCAGGCAGGCGGAATACTTCGGCCAAATAGCAGTCCCAGCTTTGATGAGACCGCCACAACAGATGAGTGCGAGCCGCACCAGAACTGCAAAGTTGAATTGGAAAGTTGATTTCATGAGAAGTTCCTCCGCAATGAGCCTCCCGTTTATTGGGAGGCCAAACGGAAAAAGGTCGAGCTCGTGGGCCCTAAGACATTCACCTCATAATGCAGATTCGTGTAATTCAAGACAGGCGTCGTCCCTACCGCCGACCAGTTCTTCAGGTCCGAACTCTGCTGCAGCAAAAAGGGTTGGGAGGGAATGGTCCAGGAAAGGAAGACGTTAGTGCCTGACGGCAAAATATCGAGCACTGGCGTTGGTGTGGTCTGCAATGTATAAATGCCGCGGCCGTTCACGGCGGCGACAAGCTTGTGCCCATCCGCTGACGAGGCAATGGAACTCCAGGCCAAATTCGTTGGACTGTACTCAATCCAAGTGACTCCTGAATCTGCCGATGCGTAGATCGCGCCGGACTCATCAGCGATTCCCGCGATCCGAGTTCCGTCCGCTGAGCAGGTGATCGCATGCCAATAATGACTCGGCAGCGCGGATTCCTGCCAGTTCGTGCCATAGTCCCTGGAAATGAAAACCCCGTACGGCGCTCCACCGACTAAAGTCCGCCCGTCCGCCGAAGTAGCGCCTGAAATCCACAAAGGCCACTGGTAGCCATTAGAACTCGCCCACGATGCTCCACCATCTTCAGAATTGGCAACAGCGCCTGTGCCAAGATGGCCAAGTCCCGTGTTCCCCAACACTATTATTCTACTGCCGTCAGCCGATAGGCACGCGGCGTACCAATACAGCATGACCACGTCGGCAACCGCCCAGGTCGCTCCACGGTTGGTGGAAAGAAGAACAACGCCGCCCGTCATGAATTCTCCCGACCCCGCGAGCAACGTCCGCCCATCGGCGGAGGAAGCTAGCGTTAGCCAGGTGTACTCGGGCGCGCCAATGTCGGCCCACGCACCGCCTCCATTACCTGAGAGGAAGACCCGTCCCTGCACCGCGGCTAGTAGAACGGCCCCGTCACCCGAACACGCAGCGAGGGTCCAGTTGGTCACCGGTGAAGGAGTCGGGGCCCAGGTTGTGCCAGAATTTGTCGAGATGTAAATGCCTCCACCATAAACTGCCGCGATCAGCTTCGCACCATCGGCAGATGAAGCCACCGCGCTCCAGTTGGTGCTCGGCGCACTTGTCAGGGTCCAAGTCTGGGCGCGGGTGACCAGAACCGAGGAACACCACACCGCGAGCGACATAAACCCCGGAATAGTGTTCCACGAAGCTGCATTCATAAGAATGCTCGCACGGCCTTTCTTGACCTGATTAGAGCGCATGAGGTCTCTAATGTCAACCTAAATAATCTAATACCCCACTAGGCGGTCAGCAGGCTGAAAACCTGCGCGACGGCCGCGGCAACCCCGGAAAACCTTACCTATGCGGGAGCCGGTGAGCGGAGGTCAGTCCCATACAATCGCATGTCCACCGATGTCGAGCGTGAAGATATGCGATTGTGCGGGACTGACCCTGTGAAGCGTTGTCCCTATCGGCACGTCAGCCAAACCAGTGCGAACGCCAGGCCGTTGTTCAAGGCATGGGCGCAAACCGGCGCGATCAGCGAGCCGCGCCATTCGCGCAGGCATCCGAGAGTGAACCCTATGGCCATCAGCGCCGGCACGGCGAAGTAGCCCTGCGGGTGAATGGACGCAAAGATGAAGGCCATGATCAGGGCGGACAGGAGCCATCCCAAGTGCTGGCGCAGATGACGGTAGAACATCCCTCGAAACATGATTTCCTCGAAAAGCGGAGCGATCACCGTCGCCAGGAGCAAAATGGGGATGAGCGTCCGGGCGTCCGCATGGGCAAACCACTCGACGATCGGGTGCATGGGCGTGGTTCCATGGGCCAGCGTGACCAGGAGATAGGTTACCAGCGCTCCGGCCGCCAGCAACGGCAGTCCGGCCAGATAGCCGGCCCGTCCTGCCGCGGCTTCGCGCCACCAGCCCCGTCCCGAGTGGAGCCCCACTTCCTGCCGGATTTCGGTCCAGCGGGCGCCGCGCCAGCGGAGACATCCGAAGACCATCACGGCCACGATCGCATACCAACCCAGGACTGCCCACCAATTCCCCCAGAAATGCATGATGGCGGCGCCGCCGACCATGAACGCGAGCAGGTAAAGAGCGAAAGCTTCCACCCACGGGGGGCCGTCGCCGGTGGGGGGCGACGGCATAAAGCTGGAGCGAATCTTCCCCTGTTGGCACTGCACGATCCCGATAATCAACAGGGCAAGGCCGGCGATGAACAGCCCTGCCCCAAGAAACATTGCGCCAATCAGCGCCAGGAAGGTCCGCACGGCGGGGAGGGTCGCGGCCTTCCGCACCGGGTCGTTCGGCGCCAGGCCGCGGGAAAAAGCCAGACGGGCGTACCACCCATGACGCTGGACCAAGCGTTCTTTCTCGGCCGCCGACAACGGCGGCGCACTGTCCGCATAAACCCGCTCGAGGGTCGCGGCGTCCTCGCGCAGCGACGGGTCGAGCGAGGCGTCGCGGAGGAATTCCGTCAACCGTCGTTTGGCTTCAGGCGCGCCGGCCAATTCGCCCGCGACGATGGCGCAGCGAAGCCGGCTGATGGAGGACGGGGCCACCTGCGTCAATTGAGGCCAAGCCTGCTGGTACAACTGCCGCACGGCCGAAGGGTTTGACAAGAACAACTGCGCCGCACCGACATAATAACGCGCCGCGATTTTCAGTTTCAGGCCGGCGAGGTTTCGGTTGGCCGAAATCGAGTCGCCACGGACCACTCTTATCGTATGAGTGGCGAGCAGAGCAGCCGCGATGCCCAGCCACGCCAGGATTTCACTCCTCCGCATTCGCCGGGCGACAGGCCTCGTTTCAAGTTGAGGAGGAGAGGCGCCATTCATAGCGGCGGCATCATTCTTAAAAAGGAGGGAAGCCACAAGCCTCTAGACCAACATACGAATGTAAGGGGGCTCATATGGGGAGAAGCAATTCGATAAGCGGTGCGGGCAGTTCAGGCGATAGGAGCGTGGGGAGCACGTGGGGGGTCAGGCGCACACGATCGGGCGTAACCCGATGCCGAGCGTGAACGATACTCGGCTGAGCGGGGCTGACCCCGTGACATGGGAAAGATGGGTGCGGCTGTGTGTTGGAGTTGTGGCGGCCGGCAAGGGACGAAGGCGACGCAAGGGACCAAAAGGATCCGTCTTCGTTTCCGCTTCGACTGGGCGTTGAGAATTGAAAATTGAGAATTGGCGCGGAGGCGGACGCTGCTTATGAAGCGGTTGCGGACTCGACGGGGGCGGTCAAGGTCACGTTTTCGGGCGGGAGGTCGGCGGGGGCGGAGCCGCGGGAACCGAGGTTAAACATGTCCACGAGCGGATCGCGCATGACCGGGTCTTCGAGGATGCGAAGGAATTCATCGTGCAGCGGGTGGGCAGGAGAGGCGACGTCGGCATCGGCCATCTCCGCGGGCTGGAAGGCGCCGAGGTTCCAGAGTTTCAGGAAGAGAACGCGGTCGGCGCGCAGTTTCTTTCCGAGCCGCACAAAATCGGGCATTTCGCGGAAGTTCAGTTTTTGGACCACGAAGCAAATACCGAACCGGCGCAACCTACCGGTGTGGCGCAATTGCGAGATGAATTCCAGGTTAGGCATCAACTGCGACCAGCGGCCCGGGCGGCGGACGAGGGCGTAGGTCTCGGGGGTGGAGGCATCGACCGAGACGCGCATGTTCGTCAGCAGGGGATGCAAGTCCGGCAGCGTGTTCCAGAGCTTGGGAGTAAAGAGCAGGCCGTTGGTGAGCAGTTGGACTTCGAGGCGGGGAAAATCCCGGCGATTCAGCGATTGGAGAATGGCTAAGTAATGTTTGCTGGCAAAGGGGTCGCCCCAGCCGGTGATGATGACCGCGCCATTAACCCGGCGCAGCAAAGGAAGGAGCATGCGGTCGCGAATGCGGGCCAGCTCGTCCTGTCCGCTCGCGTTGTGATTGATGATGTTCGTGCGGCAGGTCGGACAACCCAGGTTGCAGGTGGCGTCGTGGCTGAGTTGCACCAGCCGCGGCGCCTGGTCGAGCACGGTGGTTCCGCGCTCGATATAACTCCGCATTGCGGGATCGGCGACGTCGGCCCTCTTCGGCAGCGAGTTAGTGACGATCAGGGGGCAGAGCATCCGGCTGCAGTAGCTGAAGTCGCCGTCGAGGATCGACCGGCGGATTTCCACCGCAGCGTCCGAGTTCCAGACGGCGTCGATGGATTCGGTGTCACCGATATCACCGGCCGGGTAAGGGAGCCAGCCGCCGCAATCGCACACGAACGCGGCCAACTTGTCGCCGTGGCGCACGGTGGCCAGAGTTTCAAAGGGTTTCGAACAGAACCGGCCTTTGAGGTCGTGCAAGGCGGTCTCGGGCGGTGTGGGCAGGGGGCCATCCTTCGATTTGCGCAAATACGCGCGGTAGAGGACGCGCTGAGCGGTCGGGCAATCGCCGCGCAAACGCAGCGCCTGCCGGGCGGCTTCTATGGCGTCATCCAGGCGCCCGGCCGCGAGACACAGCTCCCCGAGCGCGAGCCAGGCGGCGCGCCAATGGGACCGGGCCTTCGCGACCTCGCGGGCCAGGTCGAGCGGGGTCCGGGAACCGAGCGGGTCCATCCCGAGTAGTTTGAGCAGCACCTCCAGGACGGCGGCGGGGACTTGCTCGTCGCAGTAGGCTTTGAGTTTAGAGTAAGGGGAGCGGATGTGAGCGAGCGCCGCGGCTTTGCTGAGCGATTCAACAGTGGCGAGCCAAGCGGGCTGGCTTTGCGGTGCGGCTGAACTCTTGCGGTAATCCCGCCGGAGTTTGGGGTATCCGTTGGAGAGGACGGAGTGGAATTTTTTCAAGCCGGTCGGGCCCTCTGTTGAGCAGAAGCCCCCGAAGGCTTCTAAGAGCTGCTCCTTCCAGGACGGATTTTCGAACGCGAGGCGGGCGCGGGAGAGAAGGTGAAAGGGGTTAGTTCTCATGGGGCGCCTCCGTACGGGGACCGTCCAACTCGTTCGCAGCCAGCCAGGAAACCCCAAGTGCTAATAGAAATCGTGGGCAGAAGCAGGGCGAAAAAGCAAAAGCGGCAGGGGACAGCCGCACTCCAAAACGCAAGCGAGTTCTGGGCGCTCACGGTTTCTCCGCAAGACCTTGGGGTGCGGCTGTCCCCTTTGCACCTTACACGTATCCGGGACCACGCTCGCCGGTCGGTCCCCAGCCCCGGAGGGGCGCAATGTTTATAGCCAACGTCCGCCCGGAGTTCAGTCCCGAGCCCCAGCGGGGCGCGATGTTTGGAATTGTAGCCGCAGCAGCTTTGCGGTGGTCGTAACACAGCGCAACATCTCGCCCCACTGGGGCTGGGCCGGTGGTGAGGCAGGCGTCCACTATAAACATTGCGCCCCTCCGGGGCTGACCCGCGAGCAAGCAATTTGGGGAGGAGGTTCGTGTGAGGAGCAGTGTCCCCTGCCGCCCTGGTAACCCAAGGTCGGTTGGTGCTCCGACGCGGTGGGGCTTTTTGAGGGTGGGGCAGGGACGGCCACGTCCCCGAGGGCTCCGCGGCGAGCTGTGAGCTACGGGGACGTGGCCGTCCCCGCCCCTGCTGATAGGGAACGCCCGCCTTCACGCGAGCCGCTGCGTTCGTCGGGCTCCGGTTCATGGGTCTTCGATGGAAAAAGCGGGTTCGGGCGGATGAGCCGGCCGGCGGGGAATGAAGTTGTACAACGAGTTCACCCTTTTGAAACGGCTGGTGACAGCATCGCTGAAGCCGGCCGTCCAATTGCAGGGACATCCGCCGAACGGACAAACGGAATCGGCGCCGAGGAGATGCAGAGGGTCATCGGTCAGAATGTTGCCCAACACCTGGCCGGTCTTCCAGCAGGCCAGGACGGTGCCGTCATTGTTGATTTGGATGTAGTCACGGCCCGCCGCGCACTTCAGGCCGGGGATGGTTTTCTCGAGCATGAAATCGTTGATGGCGGGCGCCGGGTTGGTTTCGCGCATGAGCCGGGTCACCCGAGCCAGTTCGTCTGCGGTGTAGGACCGGGTTTTGCCTTCGACCTGGAGGATAGGATAGGCGAAGGTGGCAATGCCGCGCTGGTCCATCTCCTGTTTCAACCAGGGGAACCGTGAAATCTGGTCGGGGTCCAAAATGAAGCTGACCACCACGCCACGAATGTTTGCGCGCAGCATTTCGACGGTTTGGAGGAATTTGTCGAGCCGGGCCTGGGTCTCGATCTGATGCAGGTGGCAGGAGGCAATCACCGAAAGCTTGCGAGCGGGGAAGTGCTCGAGAATCCACTCAAAGTTGCCGGAGCAATTGGAAAAGAGGCTGACCAATCGCAGGCTCGGCAACTCGGTGAGCCGGCCCAGAACCGGCCAGAGCTCGCGAGCGATGGTGATCTCGCCGTCGGTGGCGAAAATGATGTTCAAGGGCCGTTGGACCGCTTTAAGGCGGTCGATAATCCGGTCGAGGGATTCGACGATCCCGGTGGGCAGGCGCGCCTCGTACACCGGCAAGTAACAATAAGTGCAGCGGAAATTGCACACGTTGTAGGACGCGGGGAGGTGCACGTGGAGGATATCGGCGCGCCGGTCCTCGAAAAGAGACACCGGAGCCGTGCGCGGCAACGGATTTGCAAATCCCACAGGCACTAATGGACTGAATAATAGCGTTGCATGTACGCGGTCAAGGGCCATTTTGCGTTGCATCCACGGGTCGATCCATTCTTATTTGTCCCATGCTGCTGGTGATTGGTTACGGCAACACGCTGCGGAGCGATGACGGCGTCGGCCCCAAAGTCGCCGAGGCGATTGCCGCGCTGAACCTGCCGAAGGTGCGGACGCTGGCCTGCGACTTATTGACGCCGGAATTGGCCGACCCCATCGCGCGCGCGGATGAGGTGGTATTTGTCGATGCGGCGGTGGATGCGCCGCGCGAGGTGCAGCTTCGCGCGCTGGAGCCGGCGGCCTCGTCGCAGATCATGGCGCACGCCGCCAACCCGCGCACGATGCTGGCCCTGGCCCGGGATGTGTTCGGTCACGCGCCGCAGGCCTGGTGGCTGACCATACCGGTGGAGAATATGGGCGTCGGGGAGGCGTTGTCGACGTTTGCGCAACGGGGATTTGAAAAGGCGGTGGCAGAGGTGAGGAGGATGGCGGGACGCTGAAATCTAAAGCGCGGCGGTCCAAAATGCTCGCAAAGAGTGCGGGGACCTGTGGTCGTAATCGTTCTCGCCGTCGTCCTCGTCGTCGTTCTCGCAATTGATCTGGAAGCGACCGAAAACGGAGCGATTACGATTACGACGACGACGAGACAGAGGATGATAGGTACGCGTGAATCCGTACAGCCGCGTGGCGAGCGTCGCGGACGGCATGCAGCACCAGACTCGGGCCGCGGACGAGATCGCCGCCGGCGAAGACGCCGGGGAGATTGGTCATTTGGTTTTCATCCACCACGAGGCCGCCCCAATCGTTGACCGACAGAGGCTCGAAATCGCCAGTGTGCGCACAAGGGAGCTGTTCGAAGCCCAACGCCAGAATGAGCCAATCGGCCGGCAATTCGAATTCGGTACCAGGCCGGACCAGAAACGGGCGAGGCCGACCATCGTCGATGAGTCCGATTTCGGTCCGAGCCAACCGGACGCCGGTCACCCCGCCGCGCTCATTACCCAGCACGGCCACGGGGCTCGCGCAGAACTGGAACTTTGCGCCTTCCTCGACGGCGTCATGGTATTCGCGTCCGCTGCAAGGCATGTCGGTCTGGTCGCGGCGATAGACGCCGATGGCTTCGCGAGCACCGTAGCGGATGGCCGCGCGGAGGCAGTCCATCGCGGTGTCGCCCCCGCCGATGACGACGACGCGTTTGCCGGCGACGTCGATGGGCGGCAGGTCAAGGGGTATAGGAGTGGTTTTTTGAAGCAGGAAAGGCAGCGCCTGCACGACGCCTTTCAAGTCGGCGCCGGGAACCTCCAGGCGGCGCGCTTTTCGGGAGTCCCATCCGAGGAAAACGGCGCCGAAATCTTCCCTGAGTTGGGCGAGGGTAAGGTCCTCCCAGAGTTTCATTCCCAATTGGAACACGACGCCGCGCTTCTGCAGAATGTCAATCCGGCGTTGGACGATCGATTTGTCGAGTTTAAAGGCGGGTGTGCCGTTGACCAGCAGGCCGCCGGGAACCAACGCCGAGTCGAAGACCGTGACGGCATACCCCTTCTTGGCGAGCTCTTCAGCGCACGCGAGGCCACCGGGGCCGGAGCCAACCACGGCGACCTTCAGGCCGTTGGGCGGTGCGGTGCTGGCATCGACCTGCCCGTGAGCGAACGCGTATTCGGTCAGGAATTGTTCGAGGGCCTGGATCGAGACGGGCTCGGAGATGGATTCGAGGATGCAAGCCCCTTCGCAGAGGTGGTCGCTGGGACAGACGCGGGCGCAGATTTCGGCCATGTTGGTGACCGAGCCCAGGACGGCGGCGGCTTCGAGAAAGCGGCCTTCGGCGGTAAGTTGCATCCATTCAGGGATGGGGTTGCACAATGGACAACCCGCGACGCAGGTGGGATTGGGACATTGGATGCAGCGGCTGGCCTGCTCGCGGGCGGTGGCCTCGTCGTAGAGGCCGTAGATTTCGAGAAAGTCCGCGGCCCGTTCGGTTCCTGAGCGCTTGGGCAAGCCTTTCTGAGCGAGCTCGCGCCACGCGTATTTTGAATTGAGGTTTGTTGGGGCCGTGTCGCTCATGGCATGACGAGGGGTATCTGCCTGTCTATCGCATACGCTTATTGCCCAGGCAAGTTGTTGTTATTGTCATTGCTGTCGCATTCAAAGCGTTCACTTCAGTTTCGGGCCGTGGCCGCCGCTGCGCCCTGGGGCTTTCCCAAAGGAAACGGCGCCGGCAGAGAGGATGCGGGCCCTGCATTCATGACCGGCGGAAAATCCGGCGGCGCAACGTTCATCCTCGCCACTGACGTCGAGATAGTATCGAGCACGCGGGCCGGGGCGACGCCCAGGGCCAGGACGCCGCCGATGAGCACAACGCAGAGCGCGCGCGTGGGCCAATCCAGGCGGATGGGCGGCAGGTCGCCCGGGTCGCGGAACCAGGCCTCGCGAATAACTCCCAAGTAGTAATAGGCAGCGATGGCGGCGTTCAGCATGGCGATGATCACGAGCGCCAGGTAGCCCTTGGACAGCGCCGCCGAGAGCAGCGCGAGCTTGCCCATGAAACCCACGAACGGCGGAATGCCGGCCAGGCCAAATACGCCGACCGCGAGCGTCAGCGCCAGCAACGGCGCGCGCCGGTGCAAGCCGGCCAGCTCCTCGATGGCGACGTTGGTGCCATCGCGCGAGACTTTGCAGATGACCACGAAGCACGCGAGGACCATCACGAAGTAACCGACGATGTAATAGAGAGCGGCGGAGTAGCCGAGGTCGCTAAGGGCGACGAACCCGACCAGTGCGTAGCCGGCATGCGCGATGCCCGAGAAGCCGAGCAGTCGCTTGAAGTCCGTTTGCATCAGCGCAATCAGGTTCCCATAGAACATGGAACTCACCGCCAGAATTGCCAGGAGCAGCGCAACCGTGTGGTTATCCGCAGTCGCCAGCGAAACGATGCGGACGAGCACCGCGACACCGCCAATCTTGGGCAGCGAGGCGATCAGGCCGGCGGTCTCGTTCGAGGCGCCCTGGTAAACGTCCGGCGTCCAGAAATGGAACGGAAAAATGGCGAGCTTGTAGTAGAGGCCACAGAGCGTCATGGCGAGGCCGACGATTGCCAGCGGCGAGTGGATGACCGGCTGGAGCTTCGGCAGCAGTTCGGTCAGGGACGTGGTCCCGGTCAGGCCGAAGAGGTAACTCATGCCGAAGAACATCACGCCGTTGGCGGCGACGCCGAACATCATGTACTTGATGGCCGACTCCATCTGGGTCCGCTGGCCTCGGCGCTCGCGGCGCATCGGCACCATCAGATAGAGCGGAAAGGCGGATACCTCGAGCGCCACCACTAAAGTGATCAAATCGACGCTGCTGACGAGCATCGTCAGACCGCACACGCTGATGGCGAGAAACAGGTAGTACTCGGGTTTGACATCGTCACGAATGTCCGAGAGGGAGCCGCTCAATAGCAGGATCAGCGTAAAACCGCCGCTAAAGATGAGCTTCAACACCTGCGAGAACAGATCGACGCGGTAGGCGCCGCTGAACAACGTGGCTTGCTGGTTGAGGCAAAATACACACGCGAGGATTGCGGCAAACGAAGTGGCGAGCGCGACCGTGCGGGCTTGTTTGACCAAACCGTCTCCCAGCGCGACTACGAACAGCGCCAGCGCGCCGAAGAGCAGCACCAGTTCGGGCAGGAAGGCTGTAAAGGTGGTGGTCATTTAGAAATCGAAGCCGGGACGTTGTTGTTCGCCAAGGGCACGGCGGCGAGCCCGGCAGGAGACTGGGTCTGTTCGAGCAAGTGCCGCACGCTGGCATGCATTACACGGGTGAACGGTTCCGGGTGGAGGCCAATCCAGAAAACAAAAACCACCAGCGGCGCCAGTGTCACCACTTCGCGCAGGCCGAGGTCCTTGAGGCCCGAATGGTCGGGGTTGCGCGTGCCGCCATAGGCGACCTTTTGCAGCATGCGCAGCATGTACGCGGCGGCGAGGATGACCCCCGGCACGACGCATATCATCATCCCGGTGGAAACCTTGAAACCGGCGGTCATGACGAGGAACTCGCCGATAAAGCTGTTCGTGCCAGGGAAGGCCAGCGAGGAGAGCGCGAACACACCGGCGAAGGCGGCGAAGACGGGCATTGCTTTGCCCATGCCGGCGGCCTGCCCGAGCTCGCGGCTATGCAATCGCTCGTAGACGATGCCGACGACGATGAAAAGCGCACCTGTGGTAACGCCGTGATTGAGCATTACGAGCACGGCGCCTTCCACGCCGATCTGGTTCAGTGCGAAAATACCAAGCGTAGCAAAGCCCATGTGCGCGACGCTCGAGTAGGCGACGAGCTTTTTGAGGTCAGTCTGGGCGAGCGCGGTAAAGCCGCCATACAGGATGGCGACGACGGAGAGAGCCAGGATGTAAGGGGTGAAGACGTGGGTGGCGTAAGGCGTCATCGCCAACGAAAACCGCAGGAAACCGTACGTCCCCATCTTGAGCAGGACACTGGCCAGCAGGACGCTCCCGGCAGTGGGCGCTTCCACGTGCGCGGCAGGCAGCCACGTGTGGAACGGGAACATCGGCACCTTGATGGCAAACGAAATGAAGAAAGCCGCGAAAATCCAGCATTGAAAATCATTCGGGAAGGAACGCCCCATCATGTCGGGGATGCTGAAGCTGCCCACTTTCAGATACAGCGCGATGATGGCGACCAGCAACAGGACCGAGCCGGACATGGTGTAGATGAAGAATTTGAGGGCGGCGTAGATCTTGCGAGGACCGCCCCAGATGCCGATCAGCAGCGCCATCGGGATAAGCATCGCTTCCCAGAAAACGAAGAACAAAACCAGGTCCAGAGCACAAAAAACGCCGACCATCGCCGTCTCCATGATCAGCAGGCAGATCATGAACTCTTTCACGCGCGTGTGGATGTAACGCCAGGACGCCAGTACGCACAGGGGCATGACCAGGGTGGTCAGCAGCACCAGCAGCAGGCTGATGCCATCCACGCCAACGGCGTAATTGATCTTCAGGGCCGGAATCCAGGCAAGGGTCAACCGGTACTGGAATTCGGTGGTGGCCGGGTCGAAATGCGAATACAGCGGCAGCGAGTAGAGGCCGGCAGCGGTGGTAAAGGCCAGTGTCCACCAGCGCAGCAGGGTTTCGTTCCGGATGAACAGCGCCACCGCCGCCGCGACCAGCGGGCTGAAGATCAGCACGGTCAAAACCGTATCGTTGTAGCTGGAAAAGGTCATCGATTCGAGTAGAGGATGAAGGCGACGATCAGGACGGCGCCAACGCCGAAGGCGAGTGCCAGGTTCTGCTGCATTTGGCCGCGTTGGGCAAAGCGCAGCCGGCGGCCAACACCCCGGACACTTTGAGCCAGACCATCGACCAGGCCGTCGATCACAAGGTTATCGAACAAACCGGCTAACCTGGCGGTGACCATCAGCGGAATCAACCCTACCAAGCGGTACAACTCGCCAACACCCGTATCGATGGCCTGAACCGGCTTGTGAGCCACCCAGTAGAAGGCGCGTCCACCCATACGGTAGAACCAGTCCATGTCGAGGCTGATCTTCGGCTCGGGCACCAGCTTCTTGAGCAGCAGGAAGAAACCAAGGCCGGTAAACAGCAGGATCTGCAGCGTCTCGGAAATGTGGTACGCGGTGTAAGGATTGTACTTCATCGCCTCCTCGGGGAACGGCAGCATCTTGTAGAGATAAGGCGTATAACAGCCGATGAAGATGCAAAGCACGGAAGCGACAATCATCGCCGCGTTCATGTTCCAGGGCGGTTCGGCGGCGCGGTTCCACACCTCGGGCTTCGGCTTGTTTTTACCGAACCAGATGAAGTAAGGGACCTTCAAGCCGGTGTGCAGGAACGTTCCGGCCGAAGCGAGCAGCAGCAAGAACCCGACCCACAGCTTGTGCTGCTCAAACCCTGCGGTGACGATCATTGCCTTGCTGACGAATCCGCTAAACAGCGGGAAGGCCGAGATCGAGAGGCCGCCAATCAGAGTGAATACGAACGTCCACGGCATCTTCTTCCAAAGCCCCCCGAGCTCCGTGAACTTGCTTTCGCCGGTCATGTGCAGCACCGCGCCACAGCCCATGAACAAGAGGCCCTTGTAAAGAATATGCGCAAAGGCATGGGCGCAGGCGCCATTAATGGCCATCTCCGTGCCCAGTCCTACGCCGGCCACCATGTAGCCGACCTGGCTGATGATGTGGTAGGCGAGCAAGCGGCGGCAGTCGTTTTCGAGCACGGCATAGACCACGCCGTAAAGCGCCATGGCAACGCCCAGCGGCACGAGGATTTCCATCCCGGCGAACCCCCGGCAAAGCGCATAAACAGCAGTCTTCGTCGTGAACGCACACATGAAGACGGAACCGTTGAAGGTGGCTTCGCCGTAAGCATCCGGCAGCCAGGCGTGGAAGGGCGGCACGGCCGCGTTCAGGATGAACCCGACCATGATGAGGTAAATCGCCACAGTTGGATGCGCGACGTCCAGTTGGTTAAAGGCCCAGCTACCGGTGGTTTTGCAGTGGATGACTATACCCGCGAGCAACGCCAAGCCACCCGCGACGTGCACCAGCAGATAGCGCAGGCCCGCCCCGAGTGATTCGGGACGGCGCCGGAACCAGATCAGGAACACAGACGAAAAGGCCGTTAGCTCCCAGAACAGGAACAGCGTGATGAAGTCGCCGGCGTAAATCGCGCCAATCGAGCCCGCCACGTAGAGCCAGGCGGCGATGTGCTGGGTGTTTTCCTTGACGTGCATTCCGTAAAGCGTGCCGAGGATGCACATCAAACTCATGATATAGCCGAACACCTGGCTGAGCCGGTCCACCCGACCAAAGACCAGCTGCCAATCGAGGAACTGCACGTGACCGAGCAAAAGCTGTTGACCCTGCGGCAGGCTCGGCAGCGACAGAATCCGCGCAAAAACGAGGACCGGGATGAGCAGCAAGTAGCCCTTTTTCAGGCGCGCGGGCACCAGCGGCAGCAGCAGCGCGCCGAAAATCAGAATGAGCGAAGGATGGAGCCAGAAATTATCCATGGCGCGAAGCCTCCGGTGCGGGTGACGGCGAAGGGTCGTCGTAATAATCTTCCCGCGTCATGATCCCGACATGGCCGTACCACTTGGAGAGGATGATGATCAACGCGCAGCCGATGAAGCCGAACAGCGACCAAAACCCGGGAATATGCTCCGTACTAGTGTGCGCAGACTCTTTGCTCACGAACAACGCATCGCAAAGGATGAGCAGCGCCAGGACGCCGAAACAGACTCGCACCACGGTCTTTAGCCGGTTGCGAAGAAACTCAATGAGCTTGACGAGTCTCATATGACGAGCTTGTGCACAAATTGCATGAAGAAGTTCGGAAAGAGGCCGATCAGCACCGAGATCACGGCGGTGATGCTGAGCGGCACGACGAGCGCCGGGTGCGCTTCAGTGTATTTGTGCTTAATGTCAGCCTCGGAGGTCTTGCCGAAAAAGCCCTGGTAAACGACCGGGGCAAAGTAAGCCGCGTTCAGCAGCGTGCTGACGAGCAACACGACGATAATGCCGACGGAGTTGGCGTCCCAGGCGCCGTTGAGCAGGTACCATTTGGTCACGAACCCGGCGACGGGCGGCGCGCCGATCATGCTGAGCGACGCCAGGCCAAAAGCGGCGAATGTGATTGGCATCGCCCGGCCCAGGCCGCTCATCTCCGAGATGTTCTTCTTATGCGTGGCGACATAGATGGCCCCGGCGCAGAAGAACAGGGTGATTTTCGCAAAAGCGTGGTTGGCAATTTGGATGATGCCGCCCTGGATGCCGGGAACCGTTAACAAGGCGACGCCGAGGATCACATAGGACAGTTGACTGACCGTCGAGTAAGCCAGCCGCGCTTTGAGGTTGTCTTTGCTTAGGGCGATGATCGAGCCCACGACAATGGTGATGGAGACGAAGTAAGCTGTGGGAAGCCCGAGGTTCAGGTCACGCATCAGGTCGGTGCCGAACACGTAGAGCATCACCCGGACGGTCGAAAACACGCCCACCTTCACCACGGCGACCGCATGCAGCAGCGCGCTCACCGGCGTCGGCGCCACCATCGCGCTTGGGAGCCAGTTATGGAACGGCATCACGCCGTTCTTGGCGAATCCAAGGATGCAGCAAGCGTAGAGGGCGGCGATGATCCCGTGGTGCACGGTGTTCGGGATGATGCCGGTATGGATGTTCGTAGCAAAATCCAGCGTCCCCGAAAGCACGTAAAGCAGCACCATGGCCGGCAGCACCAGGCCCTTGGCGGTGGCGGTCAGATAAACCAGGTATTTTCTGCCGCCTTCGTAACTTTCTTCATCCTGGTGATGAGCGACGAGCGGGTAGGTGCAGATGCTGACGATCTCGTAAAAGAGATACATCGTGAGCAGGTTATCCGAGAGCGCGCAGCCCACCGCACCGAACAGCGCAAGCGCAAAGCAAGTGTTGAACCGGGTCTGCGCGTGCTCCTGCAGTCCTCGCATGTAGCCGGCGGAATAAAACACGGTCAGGATCCACAGGAATGAAGCTGAAAGGGCGAACACCATCGAGAGCGCGTCCGCCCGCAACGCGAAGCTCAGCCCGGTGCTCTTCGCGTCGGACGGGATGAGCTGAAACACCGTCAGGTGCAGCATTTTGCCCTGGAGCACCAAAGGAATCATGGAGGCGGTAAGGGCGAACAGTACCACGGCGGCGGCGAACGAGCACGTCTCGCGCACGTTGGGGCGCTTGCCATTGAGCATCACCAACCCGGCGCCAACCAGCGGCGCCAGGACGGCCAGGAGTAACCGGATGTCGTGTATCTTTTCCATTACCTATCCATTCAGTTCGGAAAGCTCGGCGGTTTTAACCGAGGAGTAATTGCGATAGACCGCGACAATAATGCTCAGCGCGATCGCCACCTCGGCCGCCGCCAACCCCATGATGAACAACACGAAGATTTGGCCAACGGACCGGTCGTGGACCGTAAAACGGTTGAAGGCCATCAAGTTGAGCGAGGCGGCTGAGAAGATGAGTTCGCCGGAGATAAGCATGCCGATTAGCGTCCGCCGCCGAATCAGGCCGTAGATGCCGATGGCCAGCAGGAACGCGGCGGCGATCAGATACACGTCCAGGCGGTTATAAAGAGGTGCGTTCATATCTAGGATGCTTTGGTCCTCCCGGTCCGAGCGATCGCGAGAGCGCCCAGGATGGCGACGAGCAGCGCCAGCGAAATCAGCTCGAACGCCAGGCTGTAAGTGGTGAGCAGCGACCGGCCGATTGCCTCGATGGAGCCATCGTTGGTTAATTGTTCGGGAAAGGCCCAATTCCCGTGCGTGCCCAACCAGGCGACGCCGCAGAAAAGCGCCGCGGCAACCGCGAGCGCGAGCCCGCCCCAAAGAAAGGACCTGCCACCCTTGGCAGCGGCGGGCTCATCCGGCTCCGCCAGCATGATGGCGAAAACAATGGTGACGCAAACCGCGCCGACATAAATAAGGATTTCCATCAACGCCAGGAACGGGCTGTGGAGAAAATAGTAAAGTCCGGCAAGGCCGATGCAGCAAATGGCGAGGCCGCAAACGCTGCGGATCAGCCGCGCGCTGAACACCGTGATGAGCGCGCCAGTGCCCATCGTCGCCAGACAGCTCAGGAAGATCGCGCTGAGGACTAAATTGGAGGCAGGAAATGAACTCATTTGGCCTCCACGGTCAGTGCCTGAACCCGGGGCGCTTGGGGCTTGGGCGGTTCGACTTGAATGGGCGCGCGCGTGGAAGGTTCAGCGCTGGCTGGAGCGGCTGGGCCGTGGCCGGCGAGGACGCTGGCGCTCCCGGTGGAGTCGCCTTCCGATTTCTCGATTTCGAGGCGCTGCGCCTCCAGCCGCTTAAACAAGTCCATTATATAATCTTCCTTTTTCGTGCTGGCCAGGTTGTATTCGCGGGAAAAGCGAATGACGTTGTCCCGGCAGGCTTCGACACACGAGCCGCACAGGCTGCACTTGGTGAAGTCGAGGCGATAGGTCGTCACCGTCTTGCGTTTGGCGCCCTCCGGCTTGATGCCCTCGACGGTGATACAATCGCTCGGGCATGCCCGTTCGCAGAGTTTGCAGACGAAGCACTTCGGCTTGCCAGTCTCGGGGTCCGACACCAGCTCGATATGCCCGCGGAAACGTGCGGGAATCTTGAGCGTCTGATGCGGATACTGGACGGTGACGATCGGCTTGAAGAACTGGCGCAGCGTGATCGCCATCCCCACAAAGAGGCTCTTCACGCCATAATAGATTTCCACGAAGACGTTCTTCATAGCAATTTCATCATCGCGCTCGAGAGAACGAGGGTGAACAGCGATACCGGGATCAGGATTTTCCACGAAAGATTCAGCAGGCCGTAGAATTGCGTGCGGGGGAAAGTCCAACGGATCCACACGACGGAAAAGATCAGGAGATACATCTTCAGGAGGAACCAGAAAACCCCGGGCAGGATGCCGATGGGTCTTTGCCACCCGCCCAGGAACAGCACCGTCGCCAGGCTGCAGCCCAGCAGGATGTTGGCGTATTCCGCCATGAAGAATACGCCGAAGCCCATGCCGGAATACTCGGTGTAAGCGCCCGCAACCAACTCGCTTTCGGCTTCGGCCATGTCGAACGGAGCGCGGTTGGTTTCCGCCAGCATGCAGATAAAAAAAATCAGGAAGGTGACGGGCATCAGCGGATTGACCCAGACCTTGAACAGATTCCAGTTCCAGAACGCGCCCGCCTGTTGGTTCACGATTTCGCTCAGGTTCATCGTGCCGGTCACCATGATCATCGTGATCACGACCAGCAGCATCGGGATTTCGTACGCGACATTTTGCGAGACCACGCGGGCCGAGGAAATGATCGCGTATTTGTTTCGCGAGGACCAGCCACCGACCATGAGCGCCATGACGTTGATGGACCCGAAGGCGAAAATCATCAGCAAGCCGACATTGATGTTCCGGGCGGCCAGGCTCTCGCTGAAGGGAATTACCGCCAGGCTGGCCAGCGCCGGCGCCATTACCGCCAGCGGGGCCAGCCGGAACAACGTACGGTCCACGCCCGCCGGAACGATGAGCTGCTTCGAGAGGAGCTTGATGGCGTCGGCAATCGGTTGCAGCAACCCGGCCGGACCGACCTCGTTCGGACCTGGCCGGCGCTGAAACCGGGCGGCGCCTTTCCGCTCGACCCACACCAGGTAGGCGGCATTCAGGCCCACAAAGGCCATGATCGCCACCAGCGAGAGCGCGAGCCGGAAGGGCTCGGTTGTCAAAACTTTAGTCAGCGTTTGGGTCATACTAACGGTCGATGTCGGGGATCACCAAGTCGAGGCTGCCCATGAGCGCCAGCGCGTCGGGCAGCAGCATGCCCCGACTGGCTTCTTCGAACAGGCTCAGGTTCGAGAGGCACGGCGTGCGCAGCTTGACCCGGTAGGGGATTTCTTTGTTGTCGCTGACGATGCGCACCATGAACCGGCCACGCGCAGCCTCGACCGCGTAGCAAAAGTCACCCGCCGGGAGCTTGAGCACCCGGGGAACCTTCTCAGCCATCACGGGTCCGGCGGGCAACTTGTCGAGCGCCTGCTCGATGATGCGCAGGCTCTGGACCATTTCCGCCATTCGCACCAAATACCGCGCCATCGAGTCGCCCTCGGGCAAGGTCGGGATTTCAAAGTCGAACTCGGGATATGCGGAGTAGGGCTCGACCTTCCGGACGTCATAAGGAACGCCCGAGCCGCGGATTACCGGGCCGGTCGCGCCATAGAGACGGCAGAGTTCCTGACTTATGGGACCGATCTCGATGAGCCGCTTGCGCAGGATCACGTTGTCGGTCACCAGATCCTTGTACATCTTCAGCCGCGGGCGCATGTGGGCGACGAACGCCCGCGTGCCTTTTATGAACTCGTCATCCACGTCATTGTACAGCCCGCCGATGCGGAAGTAGGAGTAGGTGAGGCGCGCGCCAGTGATCCCTTCCAGCAGATCCAGGATCTTCTCACGGTCATCAAAGGCGTAGAGCAGCGGCGTGAAGCCGCCGAGGTCGAGCAGGAAAGCGCCCCACCAGACCAGGTGGCTGGAGATGCGGTTCAGCTCCGAGGCAACCACGCGGATGTATTCGGCCCGCGGCGGCACCTGAATCCTGGCGGCCCGCTCGACCGCGCCCACAAACGCGTGGGTATAGGTCAACGCGGAGAGGTAATCGATGCGGCTGGTATTGGGCAGAAACTGCGCGTAGCTGCGGTTCTCTCCCATCTTCTCCTGCATCCGGTGGATATAGCCGCAGACCGGTTCGGCGCGCACGATGTACTCGCCGTCCATGGTCATCTTCACCCGCAACACTCCATGGGTGGCGGGATGTTGCGGCCCCAGGTTCAGCACAAACGTCTCCTGCGGCGGAGTCGAAGCGAGTGGGGCCAAAATGTCTTCCGTGGCCATCACGCGGTGAAATCTTTCCTCAATGGGTGGTATGTGGCGTCCTCGGGCAGAAGGAAAGGCATCAGATTCGGATGCCCGAGGAAACAGATGCCAAAGAAATCGTGCGTTTCCCGCTCGTGCCAGTTCGCGCCCGGAAACACCTTCGAGATGGTGGGAATCTCGGGGTTGTCTCGCGGGATGCGCGCCCTGATGACCACCCGCAGGAACCGCTGTGGATGGAAGTAGTCATACACCAATTCCATTTGCCCGAGCGCCATCCAATCGACACCGGTGATTGTGTCCAGAGCAAACCCCTCTTTGCCAAGCAGCTCCGCAGCCGAAACCACCTGGTCGGGTGTCACGCTCGCATCGAGGTGATATCCCTTCAGGAAGTAATCCACCGCCTGGAACGGGAGCGGCAAGTGAGCCAACGGATTGGGAAGCGGCGCAGGGGCGGGGGCAGGAGCTGGGAGCGTAGCTGCTGGTTTGGTTGCGGGCGGCGCGCCAGCACTATTCGGTTCTGCATTCATAGGACTTATATGGGTTATACGACCTACATTTCCCCGGGTTCATTCCGGCTTCACCACCGGCCAGCGCCGGTTGCCCGTCAGTTTCTCCTCGAGCTTCAGAATGCCCTCTATAAGTGCTTCCGGCCGCGGCGGACATCCCGGGATGTACACATCCACCGGGAAAAGTTTGTCCACGCCTTCAACCACGGCGTATTGGCCTGGAAAAACGAATGGCCCACCCGAAATCGCGCAGTTGCCCATCGCTATAACCCATTTCGGTTCAGGCATTTGGTCGTAAAGCGTCTTTACCGCCTCCGCCATCTTCTTGTTGACAGTCCCGGCGACAATCATGACGTCCGCTTGCCGCGGTGAAGGTCGGAACACCTCGGCGCCAAACCGGGCCAGGTCGAAGCGCGAGGCGCCCGCCGCCATCATCTCGATGGCGCAGCAGGCCAGCCCGAAGGTCAATGGCCACAATGAGTTCGCCCGGCCGAGCGACAGCAGTTCGTCCAGCTTCGCAAACTTTACGAAGGGCGCACAGTCCTTCAGGAGTTGCTCTTCCTGCGCTTCCATTCAAAGATTCCTTTTTTCCAGGCGTAAACGATTACCAGCGACAGAATGCCAACGAAGATCAGCATCTCGATGAAGTCGCGAATCACAAACCCCTTCACTCGGTTGTAAACCAGCGCCACCGGGATGAGATAAAGCACATCGACCGCGAACGCGACGAACACCAACGCATACAAGTAATAGGCGGCGCTATAGCGGATCCACGCGTCGCCAATGGGGTCCATCCCGCATTCAATGAACTGGCCGGTCTTATTGGCGTAATTCCGGGTCTTCCGCGCCGAAATGAAATGCACCAGCACGATCGGCCCGAGGGCGAAAACCAGCCCGCCCAGGCAGAACGCAAAGATGTAGATCAAGTCGCCAAACAGGACGTCGTCCATAACGCCCTAATTTCAGGCGGAACCCACCGTCCGGGCCACACATAAGGTGCCATTTGCTTACCATATATTGTCCTTGCTACTGCATTAGAAAGCCGGTCTGGCCGTGATACTATCCTAATGTTTGCTAATTAGTAAGCGTGATGGGAGAGCAAAACATGATGCGTAAAACGTGAAGCGTGAACCGTCGCACCTGATACGTGATGGGTGAGCAAAAGCCTGCGCTCGCCGTGCAACGTCGAACAGTCAAGCGACGCTCCCAACCAGGATCGGCCGTCATTCACGTTTCACGGTTCACGCCCTCGCCACTCTCCCCTTGCCACGATGCTGAATCTAGCCTAGTGGTATGCCCGCCGTTTCTAACGTTTTGACGCCTTTAACGTTTCAACGTTGTTAACGTCTTTAACCTTTTGACGATCTTAGCGCTTTTAACGGTTTATCCGATACCAGCACCATGTCATTGGCCGGCAAAACAGGCATTGTCTTCGGGGTCGCCAACAAACGCTCCATCGCCTGGGCGATTGCTCAGGCCTGGTCCAAAGCGGGCGCGCGCCTCGCGTTCACCTACCAGGGCGAGCGGTTGAAGGAAAATGTTGAGGAATTGGCGGGCACCTTCGGGGCCGATACGCTTATTTTGCCTTGCGATGTGACCAAGGATGACCAAATCGCCGCGGTCTTCAGCACCGTCGGCGGGAAATTCGGCAAGCTAAACTTGCTTCTCCACTCAGTCGCCTTCGCGCCGAAAGACGCCCTCGAAGGTGAGTTCGTCAACACCAGCCGGGAGGCCTTCCGGATTGCCCACGACGTGAGCGCCTACTCGCTCGTCGCATTGGCGCGGGCGGCGGCGCCGCTCATGACTGACGGCGGCAGCATCGTGGCCATGAGTTACTACGGCGCCGAGAAAGTCGTGCCGCACTATAATGTGATGGGCGTCGCCAAGGCATCGCTGGAAGCCAGCACGCGCTACCTCGCCTATGATCTCGGGCCGAAAAAAATCCGGGTCAACTGCATTAGCGCCGGGCCGGTGAACACCCTGGCGGCGCGCGGCATCGCCGGGTTCACAGAGATGCTCAAGCATTACGAAGCGCATGCGCCGCTAAAACGCAACGTCCTGCCGGATGAACTCGGAGCCACCGGCCTGTTCCTGGCCAGCGACGGCGCGGCGGCCATCACCGGCCAAGTCATCTATGTCGATTGCGGCTACCAGATCATGGGCATGTGATTCGAAGGGACTACATCCTGCGGATGCTCGAGGAGTTTTTCGAGTTTCTTTCGAGATTGAGATCGCTCAAGCAAGGCCAGCTTTGGAATGAAGCCGCCGGCACCCTCGACCAGGAGCTCCAGCGCCTGATACACACCGACGCGGAGGCGGTGGCGAGCCTCAGCGAAACCGAACTGCTGGCGCGACTCATCCAGGGCGAACCCACTCAGGTCGTCCGCGATAAGACCTGGCTCCTGACCACTCTGCTAAAGGAAGCCGGCGATGTCGCAGCCGCCCGCGAGCGCCCGGAGGAAAGCCGCGCCTGTTACTCGAAAGGGCTCCACTTGCTGCTCGACACCCTGGCCACCGGCGAGGTCACTGATTTTCCGGAGTTCGTGCCCCGCGTCGAAGTCTTCGTCACGTCGCTCGGAGAGACGCCGCTGCCCCTCGCAACTCAGGCCCGGCTCATGCAGCATTATGAGCGGACGGGAGAATTCGGCAAAGCCGAAGACCTGCTCTTTGCTATGCTCGATAGCGACGCCGAGCTGGGCCCGCTCGTGGACTTCGGAATTGCCTTTTACGAACGCCTTCAGCGCCAGGGCGATGCCAGCTTGACCACCGGCAACCTCCCGCGCGCCGAGCTCGAAACGGGCCTCGCCGAACTCCGCCGGAAGGGGGGCAGGATTCACTGATTTCATAATCACTTGCAGTTTTTGTGATTCTGAGCCAGTTTTATCAGATGCAGCCTAGAGTGTGCATTTGCTGCGGGCAACAGATGGCGGAACGGGCAGACTCTCGTTCGTGGCATACCCATGTCTGCGCCGCCTGCGCCGCGCTGGCCGATGAAGAGGAAGTTCTTCACCACCCCAAAAAGCGGACTCGTCTTTGGCGCGTTCACCCCTCCGCCCTCCACATCCAGTCAAGCGACTCCAGCCACGCCTCCAGACGCTCCCGGCTCCGGCCTTGACGGTGGCGCTGGTTCTTCGCAGGTAGGCTCGCTTGTCCCCAGGTTAGGGCTGGTTGTTCTCAACCAGCCGCAAACCCGTCCTTTAGCCTTTATCCTTTATACATTAGTCTTTAGCCTTCTCTCCTTATGAGTCCAATTGCCACGGAAAAGACGCCAGATGCCCGCGGCCATTTCGGTCCCTACGGCGGCCGTTACGTGCCCGAAACCCTGATGCATCCCTTGCAGGAGCTGGAAAACGAATATTTCCGCTCCCAAAAGGACCCCTCCTTCCAGCGCGAATTCGAGTATTACCTCAAAGACTTTTGCGGACGCCCCACCCCGCTCTACTTGGCCGAACGGCTCACGCGCGAACTCGCCGGCGCGAAGATCTATCTCAAACGCGAAGACCTCCTCCACACCGGCGCCCACAAAATCAACAACTGCATCGGCCAGATCCTGCTCGCCCGGCGCATGGGTAAAACCCGCATCATCGCCGAGACCGGCGCCGGCCAGCACGGCGTCGCCACCGCCACCGTCGCCGCCATGTTCGGCCTCAAATGCGTCGTCTATATGGGCGCGGTGGACTGCGACCGCCAGGCCCTCAACGTCTTCCGCATGAAAATGCTCGGCGCCGAAGTCGTCCCGGTCAAAGCCGGCCAGCAAACCCTCAAGGAAGCCATCAACGAAGCCATGCGCGACTGGGTCACCAACATCCGCACCACCCATTACATTCTCGGCACTGTCTATGGCGCCCATCCCTATCCCCTCATGGTCCGCAACTTCCAGCGCGTCATCGGGGACGAAGCCCGCCGCCAAATCCTCGAAAAGGAAAACCGCCTGCCGGACCTGCTCGTCGCCTGCGTCGGCGGCGGCTCCAACGCCATAGGCCTGTTCTACCCCTTCCTCGACGATGCCGCGGTGAAAATGGTGGGCGTCGAAGCGGGCGGCGAAGGCATTGAAGCCGGCAAACACGCCGCGCGTTTCCAAGGCGGCTCCTTGGGGGTGTTGCAGGGCACACGCTCCTACCTGCTCCAGGACGAATTCGGCCAGGTCCAGCTCACCCACAGCGTCTCCGCCGGCCTGGATTATGCCGCCGTCGGCCCCGAACACGCCTTCCTCCGCGACCTCCACCGCGTCGAATATACTTACGCCACCGACGACCAGGCCCTCGCCGCCTTCATGAAACTGGCTCACCTGGAAGGAATCATCCCCGCGCTCGAAAGCGCCCATGCCGTCGCCGAGGTCATTCGGCGCGCGCCCGAAATGGCCCGCGACCAATTGATTATTCTTAACCTCTCCGGCCGTGGCGACAAAGACGTCGCCCAGGTGGCGGCGAAGGTGGGGTTGGAGAAGTAACTATTGCGGAGCGGGGAAGCCTCTGCTGAGGTTTTGACCGCGGGTTTCACTGATTTCACGGATAGGACAAAAGAAAATCCGCGTTACCCACGCAATCCGCGGTTGAAGCTCCTCCGGTGCGGCTTTGCCACCTCAAATTTTGTTCGCCTGCCCACCCCTTTTTCCGCATATTGACCCCAGATGAAATCCATGACGGGATACGGCCGCGGAGAATGCTCCCAGAACGGCTTCAAGCTCACCGTCGAGCTCAGCTCGGTCAACCGCAAGCAGACCGAAATCTCCGTCACCCTCCCCCGCGAAATGGAAATGCTCGAAGCCCAGGTCCGCGACCTCATCAACCGTTTCATCTCCCGCGGTCGCCTTAATGTGCGCGTTGGCCTCCACGCCGGCACCAGCGAACTCTCGGCGCGCATGCACCTGAACATCCCCCTGGCCAAAGCTTACGCCCGCGAGCTCACCCGCCTCGCCCGCCAGCTCAGCCTCCCCGGCCCGGTCACCCTCGACCACTTGGCCCGCGCCCCGGGCGTCTTCCAAACCGACGCTCAACTCGTCGAGGAGCAGAACTTCTGGCCCGCCGTCGAGCGCGCCCTGACCAAGGCCCTCACCGCCCTGGTCCGAATGCGCGAGCGCGAGGGCACCCACCTCGCCCAGGACTTGGCCCGCCGCATCGCCCTCATGCGTTCGGCCGCCAACCGCATCCAGAAACACGCCCCCAAGGTCGCGCGGCGTTACCGCCACCAGCTCCTCGAACGCATCCGCACCGCCGGCCTCGAAGCCCCGGGCGTCGAAGACGACCGCTTGCTCAAGGAAATCGTCTATTTCGGCGACCGCTCCGATATCTCGGAAGAGCTCACCCGCCTCCAGAGCCATTTCCAGCAGTTCGAGGATTGTCGCAAATCCCGCGAGCCGGTCGGCCGCACCCTCGATTTCCTCGCCCAGGAAATGAACCGCGAAGTCAATACTATCGGCTCCAAGGCCAACGACAGCCTAATCTCCCGCGAAGTCGTCACCCTCAAAGCAGAGTTGGAAAAATTCCGTGAACAGGCACAGAACGTCGAATGATCAAACTCCAAACCACAGCACCGCGGGTGGAAACCCCTGGCAATAACATGCCCACTACCAGCCCTCTGCTCATCCTGATCTCCGCGCCCTCCGGCGGCGGCAAAACCACCCTATGCCACCAGTTGCTCGCCTCCTGCCCCGGCATGACCCGCGCCGTCACCTGCACCACCCGCCCTCCACGCCCGGGCGAACAGGATGGCCTCGATTATTACTTCCTGGATGCCGCCTCTTTCCTCAAACGCGTCCAGGCGGGAAATTTCCTCGAACATGCCACCGTTTACAGCCACAGCTACGGTACCCTCAAAGCCGAGGTCCTGGGCAAATTGCGCCAGGGACGCGATGTCCTCCTCAATGTCGATGTCCAGGGCGCCGCCACCATCCGCGAAAAAGCCCAAACCGACCCCGAACTCAAATCAGCCCTCGTTTCCGTCTTCCTCACCCCGCCCTCCATCGCCGTCCTCGAAGAACGCTTGCGCAAACGCGGAACCGACTCCCCCGCCGTCATCCAGAAACGCCTCGGTGTCGCCCGCCAGGAAATCGCCCAGTGGAGAAATTTCGATTACCTCCTCATCAGCGCCGCCATCTCCGATGATTTGCGCCGCGCCCTGGCCATTGTTGAGGCCGAAAAAATGCGCTCCGCCAGGGTCGCCCCGCCCGAGTTTTAGCGTCATGACTGATTCGTGCCGCGTGAACCGGCCCTCCCCTCACGCTCCACAAACGATTTCAATGAGCAACGGCAAAAAAGTGGTTCTCGGCGTGACCGGTTCGATCGCCGCCTATAAGGCCGCCGATTTGACCAGCCAGCTCGCTAAACAAGGCTGCGACGTCCGCGTCCTCATGACCGCGGATGCCCTTCGCTTCATCACGCCCCTCGCCTTCAAAACCCTCTCCCGCCACCCCGTCGTCACCGACCTGTACGACGAGGAAGAAGGCTGGAAACCCACCCATATCCAAATGGCGGATGAAGCCGACCTACTCCTCGTCGCCCCGGCCACTGCAAACACCATCGCCAGGCTCGCCCTCGGCCTGGCCAATGATGCCCTGGGCTGCGTCGCCCTGGCCCTCAACCCTCGGGCCAAAACACTGATTGCCCCCGCCATGAATGGAAAAATGTGGCTCCATCCGGCCACCCAAAAAAATGTTGCCACCTTGAAAACCCGTGGGGCCGAGTTCATCGGGCCGGAAGAAGGCCTCCTTTCCTGCGGCTACGAAGGTCTGGGCCGGCTCTGGCCGGTCGATAAAGTCGCAGCGCGTGCGTTGGAGCTGCTGTGCGGCCCGTAATGCCGCCCGCCGCCCCGGCCCTCGGCGCCGCTGCGAATTGTGAGTTCTGATGCGATGAATGGCTCCAAGCCATCCAGTTTGACCAGCGCGCCGGCCGGGCCGGCTCCCAAAGCCGCCGGCCCCAACCCCAACCCCAATCCCTGGCCCTTCTCCCGCCTCGCCGCCCGCTTGGGCCGCTTCTTTGGGCCCCTCGTCGAACTCCTCAAACTTCCTCCGCCTGACACTCGCCAGATCCTCCAGCGCATCGAAACCATGGAGCGCGATATCGTCCTGCCCATCCGCATCGCCGGCATCGTCATCCTCCTCCAATACTTCAAACCCTGGATCGGCCAGGCCATCAGCCCTCTTGAAGTCTCCATCGACGCCACCCGCTACTTTGTTTGGGCCTACGCCGCCCTCGGTATCGGCTTCGCTCCCATCCTCATCTGGATGCGGCGACTCCCTCCCGGCGTCGTCGAACGCGCCGTCTTCGCCATGAGCCTCGTGGACGCCATCTTCCTCGGCGTCCTCACCTTGGCGACCGGCGGCTACGACAGCCCCCTCTACTGGCTCTTCCTCGGCCTCATCGTGCGCACCGCCGTTAGCGTCCCGCGCGCCACAACCCAGCTCCTTCTCAACGTTACCCTCAGCACCTGCTATGTCCTCGCGGGTGTCATCGATTCCTTGATCTCCACCAAACTCACCGACACCGAATTGAGAGTGCTGGGCCTTTATTCCGTGGACAACCCGGCCGAACCCCTCCTGCTCCGCCTGCTTCTCCTCACCGTCATGACCTTCGGCTGTTACGCTGTCCAGGTCCTCCTCGAACGCCAGCGCCAGGCCCTCGAAGAAGCCCGCGAGTTCGCCGTGCGCGAAGTCCAATTGCACGCCGCCGGCCGCCTCGCCGCTGAGTTCGCCCATCAAATCAAAAACCCACTCGCCATCATCAACACCGCCACCTTCTCCCTCCAGCGCGCCCTCAAAGGCCGCAAGGAAACCGTCGAACAACTCCACATGATCCAGGAGGAAGTCGAACGCGCCGACCGCATCATCACCGAAGTCATGGGCTACGCCCAGCTCAGCGAGGGCCACGTCGAACGCCTCGATGTTCTCGAAGAACTCGACGCCGCCCTCGCTCGCGTCTTCCCCCCCGCCGCCCGCTACCCCATCGTTATCCACCGGGATTATGGCCCCACCTTTCCTCCCTTGCTCATGCAGCGCCGACATGCCTCAGAAACCTTCGTCAATGTCCTTCAGAACGCCCGCGAAGCCCTCGGCGAGAGCGGCGGCAACGTCTTCGTCACCGCCCGCTGCCTCGAAGACCATTCGATCGAAGTCGCCATCCGCGATGACGGCCCCGGCATTCCCCCCGACAAACAAGGCCGCGTCTTCGAGGCCTATTATACCACCAAACCCAAAGGCACCGGCTTGGGCCTTGCCACCGTCAAGCACATCGTCGAGGTCTACGGCGGCAGCGTCCGCCTCGAATCTGGGCTTGGAAAGGGCGCCTGCTTTGTTCTACTATTCCCCGCCAAAACGCTTATGAACCTGGCGAAAACCAGTTGAACGCGACCGGAAGACAATACCGAGTAATCGAGTCTTGGAGGCATGGGGTGAGGGACCTGCGAGCTTGCCCATTCCATCACTCCACCACTCCATCCCCCCGATTCCCCCTTCCCCTCCATCAACTATCAACTACCAACTATCAGCCGCCCCAACACTTCATTAATCCATTAATCCATTAATGCGTCACTCCTCCCGCTCCCCATGACCTCCGCTCTTCCGCCTGTTCTCGTCGTCGATGACGAGAAAAACATGCGCGCGTCCCTCAAGACCGTGCTGGCGGACGAACACTATCCCGTCCGCGCCGTTGAGTCGGCGGAGGAGGCCCTGCACCTGCTCGCCCACGAAGATTTCTTCATGGTCATCACCGATGCCCGCCTCGGCGGCATGAGCGGCTACGAGTTCCTCGCCAAAGTCCGCACCCAATGGCCCGACCTGCCGGTCCTCATGATCACCGCTTACGCGACCGCCAAGCTTGCCGTCGAGGCCATCAAAGCCGGCGCCATGGATTACCTCGCCAAACCCTTCGCCCCGGAGGAACTCCTCCACGCCGTCGCCCGCTGCGCCGAGCGCTACCGTTTGCTGCAGGAAAATGCCCACCTCCGTGCCCGCGCCACCGAAACCTACGACCTCGAACACCTCGTCGGCGAATGCCCCCAAATCCGCGAACTCCGCCAACTCATCCAGCGCTTCGCCCCTACGGACGCTCGCGTCCTGATCCTCGGCGAGAGCGGCACCGGCAAAGAACTCGTCGCCGGCGCCCTCCACAGCCTCAGTCAGCGCAACCGCGCCAACTACGTGCGCATCAACTGCGCTGCCATCCCCGAAACCCTGCTGGAAAGCGAGCTCTTTGGCCACGAAAAGGGCGCCTTCACCGGCGCTCTCAAACAAAAGCCCGGCCGCGTCGAAGAGGCCGACGGCGGCACCATCTTCCTCGATGAGATCGCCGACATGAGCCGCCCGTTGCAGGCCAAGCTCCTCCGCTTCCTCGAAGATGGCACCTTCAGCCGCGTCGGCGGCACCCTGGAACTCCGCGTCAACGTCCGCCTCCTCGCCGCCACGAACCGCGACATTATTAAGGCCATCGCCGACGACCAGTTCCGCGAGGACCTGTTCCATCGCCTCAATGTCATCCAGATGCGGCTGCCCCCCTTGCGCGAACGCGGTGACGACGTCATCGTGCTCGCCGAGTTTTTCCTCAAAACCTTTAGTGTCTCCCTCAACAAAATAACCCAGAGCCTGTCCCGCGGCGCGCGCCAAAAGTTATTGTCCTTCCATTGGCCCGGCAATGTCCGCGAACTGCGCAACGTCATCGAACGGGCGCTCATCCTGGAAACCTCCAGGGAAATCCAGCCCGAAAGCCTCCCCGATTTTCAACTCGAAGCTCGCCTTCATAAAGGCCCCGCGCCCAAATCCATCCCCACCGGCTCGCTGGATGAGATCATGGCCGGTTACGAACGCGAACTGATCGCCTCGCTCCTCGAGCAAAATCACTTCAGCCTGGGAAAAACCGCCGACCGCTTGAAAATCAGCCGCCATGCGCTCCGTTACCGGATGCAGCGCCTCGATATCGCCGGCGGCTCCGATGGCGAGGAGGAACCCTCCCCCGCCACCCGAAGCTGATTGGTCATGAACCACTTTCCTCCATTTCTCGCCAGTCTCGATATCGAGGAAGTCTCCGTTCCGTGGCACACCCCGAGCGGCACCGCCAAAGCTACCTTTGTCTTGCTCGGTGCGATGGTCCTCGTCGCCTCAATCCTGTTGATTTGGGCTGCCTTTTTCCGCAAACACCGCCGCCAGCACTCGCAGCTTCATCACCACCACCATCATCCTTCCACCGGACAGCCCCCTACCGCTGAGGCGAACGCGCTGGAATCCATTGCGGCACCCCATAAACGGCGCAGACGCCGCCGCCGCCGCGACCACCGCCCTCGCAACCCTACCCTCGCGGAGACCGGCGGTTTACCCCCCGTCCGAGCGGACAAACCCTCCGAACCCCTCCCATGACCGGCTCGTCTGGCTTACTCCGTGTTCTTTGTGTTCTTTCGCGGCAATCCCGAAGCCCTGCAATTGGCTCTCGAGTTTCGGATTCCCGGCTCTGCGGCGCGTGACCGATGCAACAAACCCGGGTCATCACGCGGAAAAGCGCCTCCAATCTCGCGCTGGCCTTCGTCCTGCTGCCCAAAGCCAAGCGCGACGGCATGTCCGCCCTTTACGCCTTTTGCCGCGAGGTGGACGACGTCGCCGATGATGAAACCACCCCGGAGTCCGAACGCCGCGCGCAACTGGCTGCCTGGCGCGCCGATGTCCGTCGGGCCTGCGGCTCCGAGACACCTCAGTTTCCAGTCAATCGCGAGTTGCAACTCGTGATCCGCGAGTACCATCTTCCCTTCGAACTGTTCGATGCCCTGCTCCAGGGCGTCGAAATGGACCTTTCGGTCAAACGTTACGCCGATTACGAACAATTGGACCTCTATTGCTATCGTGTCGCCTCGGTGGTCGGCCTGCTCAGTATTGAAATCTTCGGCTTCATCAGCCCGGCTTGCCGCGATTATGCCATTTACCTCGGCAAAGCCCTCCAGCTCACCAATATCCTGCGCGATGTCCGCACCGATGCGGAACGCGGGCGCATTTATTTGCCCCTCTCCGAGCTAAGCCGTTTCCAGGTCAAGCCCGAGGAGATTCTGCGCCTCGAGTACTCGGAACGCTTCTTTACTCTCGCCGGCAGCGTCGCTCAGCGCGCTCGGGATTTTTACCGCCTGGCGCGCGAAACCCTCCCTCCCGGTGACCGTCGCTCCATGGTGGCCGCCGAACTGATGGGCTCCGTCTATTGGCGTCTCCTGCGCAAACTCGAACGAGATCGATTCCAGGTCTTTGGCCCGCAACCCACGCGGCTCAACCGGGGACAAAAGCTGGCCCTCATCCTTCGCGCCTGGTGGCGATACGCGGCCGGCTCGACCTCCCCCGCCTACGGCGCCTGACAACTTGATAACCTGATAACCCACCACCCGCCGCCCGCCAATTGACACGCCCCCCCTACCCCGCCCCGCGCCGGCTCATCGTCAATGCCGATGACTTCGGCCGCTCCAGCTCCATCAACCAGGCCGTCATCCGCGCCCATCGCGAAGGCATCCTCACCACCGCCAGCTTGATGGTCAATGAACCGGCGTGCGCCGAAGCCGTCGGCATGGCGCGCGACAATCCGCGCCTTGGGGTGGGCCTGCACTTGACTCTCATCTGTGGCCATGCCGCCCTGCCGGCGGACAAAATCCCCGACCTGGTCAACCCTGGCGGTGAATTCACCAACAATCCCGCCCGGGCCGGTTTTCGCTACTTCTTCCAGCGCAGCCTGCGTGAGCAATTGCGCGCTGAGATCCACGCCCAATTCCAAAAATTCCGTGCCACCGGTCTGACCCTGGACCATGTCAACGGCCACCTGCACCTGCATCTGCACCCGACTGTTTTCTCGATTCTCATGCAGGATGCCAGCCAGCTCGGCATCGAGCGGCTGCGCCTGACCTTCGATCCCTTGTGGCTGAACCTCCGCCTGGCCTCCGGCCACCTGGCCTATCGTCTCCTCCACGTCCTTATCTTCCATCCCCTGTCCGCGCGCTCCCGCCCTGTCCTCCACCGCCGCGGATTCCGTCACACCCAGGCCGTTTTTGGCCTGCTGCAAAACGCGCGCGTCGATGAGGCCTACGTCCTCAACCTGCTGCCCCGCTTGCCGCCGGGCGATTCCGAGCTTTACTCCCATCCTTCACTCGACGAATTTAAGAACGAATTCGACGCACTCATCAGCCCGCGCGTGCGGGGACAGGCGCAAGCCCTCGGCCTCGGGCTGATTCGATACCAGGACCTTTAACATGGCGAAATTACTGTTGATTCTCTTCATCGGGCTGGTCTTTGAAAGCACCGGCATCGTGCTGCTCAAGCAGGGCATGAACCAAATCGGCGAGGTCAAGGCGCCCAACGCCCCTGAAATCGCCCGCATCATCAAGGCCGGCGTTACCAACTCCCGCATTTTGCTGGGCGTCTTTTTCGAAGCCCTGTTTTTCGCCTGCCTGCTCATCCTCATGTCGAAGAGCGACATCAGCTTCCTGTGGCCGTTAACGGCGCTCAGTTTTGTATTCGCCACCCTCGCGGCGATGATGTTTCTCGATGAACACGTGTCCCCGGTTCGCTGGGCGGGGGTGGTCTTTATCATGATCGGCGCCGCGCTCATCAGCTACAGCGAACACGCCAAACCGAAACCACCCCTCGCCGCTGTTCTACGGACCCATGCGCCGCCGCAGTAAGCGACCGGACCTCAGGGCACAAGAGGTCACATAGGACACCGAAAGAAACGGAATCGGTCGGGTTCTACTCTTCTTTGCGGGCTTGGTGCCCTTTCGTGGCAATTTCGTTTTGAACGCTCACTCAGCCTCCGTGGCGGAGAACTTGCCCCAGCACTTCCGCGAGCCGGTGTGCCGCTAAGGCGCTTTGCTTCTGCAATCGCAGTAGCGCGCCGACCTTTCCCGGTGATTTTATCAAAGCCAGGGCCAGTTTCCGGCCATCCAGCTCCTGGTCGTCGGTCATCAGTTCATTGAAATCCAGAGGCAGATCGTCGTTCGCCGTATCGAGAATCACCCGCACCGTCGCGCTCGGGATTCCCTGTTCGTCGCAAATGGAGCGGATGACCTGCGATTCCATCTCCACTGCATCCGCTCCCGTTTGTTCCTGAAGCGCATGCTTCTCCTCAGCGGTGGTCGCCACCCGTTCAACGAAATGGAATTTCGCCGCTTGAGCCCCGGCGGCGAGCAACTTCTTTTCCAGAGCGGGTTGCCCCTCGACCGAAAACACTACACTGCCGCTGCTCAAGTCCGGCCGCAGACCTCCCGCAAACCCTGCGCTCAGCACCAGGTCCGGCCGCGCGGCCGCCAAAGCAGCGCGCAAGGCTCGCTCGGCATTGCGCGCGCCCATCCCCGTAAGGAGCACTCTGACGTCACGCCGGCCACCCGCGGATTGGTTGAAGCTTTTGGCCTCCTCCTTCACCGCAAAACAGACGAGTGTCAACGGAGGTCCGCCCATTTTAGTTCACCGAGCTCTCGCCGCGACTTCTCGCTCCGCCCAGGCGCTTCCACCCTCCTCACTCGCCACCCGCCTCTCCGCACTCCGCGTTCCGAAGTCCCATTCTACACTCTGCACTCTGCACTCTGCACTCATTTGATTCCCGCCAGCCGTTCCTTCCAAACCTGGTACAGCAGCACCGTGGCTTTAACGTCCCGCAGGCAATACTCGGCGATTTCACGATAATGGCCCTCCGTCAGCAGCGTCCCCACATCCCGCCCGGTAACGCCCTGCGCCTTTGGGGATTCGATGCCAAAAGCCTTGCAGTAGAAATCCAGGTTAAAACGGCGCGCTGCTCCGTCACGGCCGCTGACGCCATAGAACGTCAATTGCTCCGCCAGGTCGCAGTGCGGCTCGGTTTGGAAGCGGTAGCCCAGCCAGTCTTTGCGCGAGATCGGCACGTTGAGCAGCGCGGATCGCAAATAAATGAAAGGCACGTCAAATCCTCGGCCGTTGAACGTGACGATATGGTCGTAATGCCGGGCGACATCCCAAAACGCCGTCAGCAACTCGACTTCATCCATACAGGGGACGAATTCGACCGGCCCGGCCTCACCGGCATCGTCTTCATAGTCTTCCGCAATGAAGAGCACCTGCCCGTGGGACGACTCCGCGTTCAGCATGGCGACACAGACCGTCTGCGCGGTGAACGGCCACAGGCTGAATTGTTGCTGGATTTCGGTCCGTCGGGTCGCGCGAGCCGATTCGTCACTTATTTTTTCGCATTCGCGAAACAGGTATTCCTGCTGCGCTTCGTCGAACCGATCCAGCGGCAGCGCGGAACTCTCAATGTCGAATACCAGTTTGGCCATGGCCTGGCGGTGCTCAGGCGCCAAATTTGTCGAATGCCTTGGCGTTCGCCTGCATCAGGCGGATGAGGTATTTCGCCTCGAAAATGCCCAGGGAGCCCGTGTTGGCGCCCGTTTCGGTAAAGCGGTCCAGTTTGTCCGAACCCGAGTAGGCCGAGTGCAGCACCACCGGCTGCGGATGCCACGAATGGCCTTTGATGACACAGGGCGTCGAGTGGTCGCCCGTGATGGCGAGCACATCCGGTTTCTTGCGCAGTAAAATCGGCAGCGCGGCGTCGAACTCTTCCACTGCCTTGCTCTTGGCGGCAAAGTTGCCGTCCTCCCCATACATGTCGGTGTACTTGAAATGGATGAAAAAGTAATCGTAGTTGTCGTACTCGGCGAGATAGCGCTCGAACTGCTCGGCGATGGTCTGCGGGCCCTCCAGCTTGGTCATCCCCACAAGCTGCGCGAGGCCCTTATACATCGGATACACCGCCAGGCATCCCGCCCGCAATCCGTAGCGCTCCTCAAACGTGGGGATCTTCGGCTGGTGCGCAATGCCGCGCAGCAGGAAGCCGTTGGCCGGCTTTTTCTGCGCGATGAGCGGCAAAGCGGCCTTGTAGAAACCCGCCACCAGCTTGGCGGCTTTCTTCGCCTTGGCTGATTTGGGATTGACCGGTCGCACCGTCGGGATGGGCAGGCCCTCCCGGTGCGGGTCGGCATCGGTCAACGGCCCCTCCAGCCCGGCGCCGCGAAACACCACCACGAAGCGATGTCCTTTTCCAGCCCTGATGATCACCTCCGTCGTCCCGATCTTCTTAACCTTCTGCGCCAGCAGCGCGCAAAGTTCCTCACACACCTTCGTATCGATGCGGCCAGCGCGGCGGTCGGTGACGATGCCCTTGGCATCGAGAGTGCAGAAATTGGCTCGTGCGGCCACATCGCCCGCCTTCAATTCCAGGCCCAGTCCCAGCGCTTCAATCACGCCTCGCCCGACCTGAAACTCCAGCGGGTCATAGCCGAAAAGCCCCAGGTGGCCCGGTCCGCTGCCCGGCGTGATGCCCGGCGCCACCGGGAGCATCCGGCCTTGCGCGGAGTCCTTGCTTAGCTCATCCAGGTTGGGGGTCTTTGCGGCTTCAAGCGGCGTGACATAGCCCTGCTCATGCGTGGCCACATCACCGACGCCATCCAGGACTAACAGCGCCAGCTTCGCGTTGGTCTTTAGGGTCAATTCCGAGTAAAGAGCATCCAGATTCATGATTCGATTTCTATTCCGTTCAGTTCAATTCAATTTAGCCTTATGTTCGCGGGTGACGCCGACAGCAGCCACCTCTTGACGGTGATGATGCAAAGAAGCCGCTCAGGCCGCAAGGCGCAAGATGCAACGTGCGGAGCATTTTCCCGGCACGCCGTGTCCAGATTCCTCCTTACCATGAACCTTCAAAGGTAGGTCTGTTTGTCTCAAACAGCCGCGCTCACTCGCGTGCAACCAAACTGGGGCTTTGGAGCGTTGGATGACTATATCCAGAAATGTCGTTTTTCTGCGCAGATTTTTGCCTTTGCAGGTTGTAAGTTGAAGGTTGCAAGTTGGTTGCTTTCAACCTTCAACCTTCAACCTGCAACCTGCAACCGTTCCCACAACGAGTTTGGTTCCGGCTACGCCGGCTTGGGGACAACGCGCCCTACCAGGGACTCACACACTCACCTTGAACAACAACACATCCCCATCCCGCACGACATAATCGCGCCCCTCGATCCGGTAATGCCCGGTGTTGCGCGCCTGGGCCACGGAGCCTTCTTTGACCAGGTCCTGGCAATTGACAGTTTCGGCCTTGATGAAACCGCGCTCGAAATCAGTGTGGATCGTTCCTGCGGCTCTTAAGGCGGTATCGCCCGAGTGAATGGTCCAGGCGCGGACTTCTTTTTCGTTGAAAGTGAAAAAGGTTCGCAGCCCCAGCACGTTGTATGTGCTGCGAATGAGCGCCGTCAGCCCTGATTCCTTGATGCCAAGCTCTTTCAAATAGTCTTGCGCCTCCTCGGGAGCCAAATCGCCCAAATCGCTTTCCAACTGGGCGCTGACCACAATTGTTTCGCAGGCGTGATGCGCGCGCGCGTAGTTCCGAACCTTGGCCACCGCAGGATTGCTTTCCACATTTCCCAACTCACTCTCCTTCACATTCGCCGCGAAAATGGTTGGTTTGTCGGTCAGCAGGAAAAAGCCGCGGACGATCGCCTTCTCTTCCAGCGCGAGCGGGAGTCCGCGGGTGCTGGCCGGTTTGCCGGCGTTCAGGTGGGCGTCGAACTTATCGAGCAGGTGTGCCTCCAGCAAGGCGTGTTTGTCGCCGCGTTTCACGTCCCTTGAAATCTTTTCCTTCCGTTTCCGGACGGCTTCAAGATCGGCCAGCACCAGCTCGGTCGTCACAATCTCGATGTCGCGCACGGGCTCGACGCTGCCGGTCACATGCACGATGTCCGGGTCTTCAAAGCAACGCACCACGTGCACTAGTGCATCGACCTCGCGGATGTGACTCAGGAACTTGTTGCCCAGCCCTTCCCCGTGCGAAGCCCCCTTGACCAGCCCGGCGATATCGACGAATTCCATGGCCGCGGGAATCAACGCGCTGACCTTCGCGATCTGGGCAAGCTGCGACAAACGACTGTCCGGGACACTCACCACCCCAAGATTGGGTTCGATAGTGCAGAACGGATAATTCTCCGCCGCCGCTTTGTGTGAACGGGTCAGGGCATTGAACAGGGTGGATTTCCCCACATTCGGAAGACCAATGATGCCTACGGTCAACATGAGCACCTTATACCCGCGCGGAACAACCAAGGACACAAAAAAGAGCCACCGGAACCCGGAAACAGAAGAAACCTGGCCTTCGCCGGAAGGTGGTCGTGGGCACAAGGTCCAGGCGTCGGGTCATTTTTTGGTGAGCATTCGCAGAGCCGGCGGGCTGAGGTTTCAGCTTTCACCTTCTCCCGCGGTTTCCCTTTTTTCTCCTGTTTTTGTCCTTCGGCCGTTAGCCTTTTTCCCCTCTCTGCGCCTTCGCACCTTTGCGCCTTTGCGTTAAATCCCTCCCCGTTCCGCCTCCTCTACTGCCTCGCGAATCGTCTTTTTGAACTCGGCGATCCCCTGGTCGAACGCCGCGGCTATCGGCAGCACCGGTGTCTTCCGGACCCGACGCTTGAACCCCTTCAAATTGGCTTCGGCCACCGGTTCATCCATTTTGTTGGCCACTACCAGCCGGGGCCTCTCCAGCAGGCCGGGATCGTAAAGTTCGAGCTCGCGCAGCAGGTTTTTGTAATCGTCCCACGGAGCGCGCCCGTCGGCACTGGCCATATCCAGCAGAACAACCAGCACCTTGCACCGTTCGATGTGTCGCAGAAACTGGTGCCCCAGCCCCACGTCGCGATGCGCCCCTTCGATCAGGCCAGGCACGTCGCAAACCGTCAGGCGGTGAAAATCCGCGTACTCGACGATCCCGATTTGCGGGTGGAGCGTGGTGAAGGGATAAGGGGCAACCTTGGGCCGAGCATGCGAAATCGCCGTCAGCAACGTTGATTTGCCCGCGTTCGGGTATCCGACCAGGCCGACTTCCGCAATGATGCGCAACTCGAAAAGGAATTCGCCCTCCGCCCCCGCCTCGCCGGGCTGTGCAAACCGCGGCGCTTGCCGTGCGGCGGTGGCGAAGTTCCGGTTTCCCAGCCCGCCTCGGCCGCCCTTGCACAAAATGAAACGCTGGCCGTGCTCGGTCAGGTCCGCAACTAACTCTCCGTTTGGCCGTGGACCCGTCGCCGCTGCGCTGGGTTCAGACTCGGCTGACAGGTCAATCTCAAGGGCGCGGGCGCTTGCGGCGGTGCGGAATAGCGGCCGCCGTGTCGAGCTGACAGGCAGCACCGGTTGCGACGGCAGCGAGAGTTCAGTCCCCTCCTCGCCCGACCCGCCAGTGCTCTCTTTTCTCCACACCAACGTCCCGCACGGCACTTTCACCACCAGGTCTTTCCCAGCGTGACCGTCCATCCCCTTGCCCAAACCGCCCTGGCCGTCCTCCGCCAGCAGCCGCGGCTGATAGTACTGCGCGATGAGATTGTTCAAATCGTGATTGGCCTCCAGGATGACGTCACCCCCCCGCCCGCCGTTGCCGCCGCTGGGCCCCCCCTTGGGACGATACTTCTCGCGTTGAAAAGCCACGCAGCCCTTGCCGCCGTGGCCCGCCCGCGAGTAAATCTTGATCTCGTCGATAAACATAAGCACGGAATGGAGCAAAGGGGTGCTGGAGTATTGGAGTGTTCGGTGTCGGCGCTACGACACTGGTCCTTCACTCCACCACCCCACCACTCCATTCCCCAGTTTCCAATGAATCCATCACTCCACCACTCCACCACTCCATCACTCCATCACTCCATCAATCCATCAATCCATCAATCCATCAATCCATTAATCCACCAATCCATTCATCCGTCACCCCGTTTCCCGGGTCCAAACAGAAACGGCGAGGCGCGCGCCTCGCCGTAAAATCCTGTGGTATTAGCCTAGCTGGCGGCTGCAGCCGCCACTTCCGGTTTTACGTTGACCCTGTGGCCTTCCTTGTCGAAGGCGACCTTGCCGTCGGTCAGCGCAAACAAGGTCCAATCGCGGCCGGTGCCGACGTTTTGACCCGCTACAAATTTGGTGCCGCGCTGGCGAACCAGGATGCTGCCGGCCGTCACGAGTTCCCCGCCGTAGCGTTTCACTCCCAGCCGTTTGCTGACGCTATCGCGCCCGTTGCGGACGCTCCCTTGACCTTTCTTGTGTGCCATATGCCTGTCTCAGTTAAATCTTAATCTCTTTGATCTTCACCACCGTCAGCTCCTGCCGATGGCCGATCGTCTTGTGGTAACCTTTGCGGCGCTTCATCTTAAACGCGATCTTCTTCTCGCCGCGAATGTGCTCGACCACGTCGGCCACAACCGTGGCGTTCGTCACCGTCGGCGACCCGATCGAGACCTTGCCCTCGTTGCTGACCATCAGCACCCGGTCGAAAGTCACCGGCTGCCCGGCTTCAACCGCCAGCCGCTCGATTTCCAGCCTGTCGCCCGCGTTGACGCGATACTGTTTGCTTCCTGTCTCTAATACAGCGTACATAAAATCTCTTCCCCTTAAAAAGGGAACGGTGAATAAAGCAGAACCCCGCAACGGTGTCAACGGCTCATTTTTTACACAAAGTACTGCCTCAGTGAAGGCGGGTTGCCTCACTCGCCTTCCGGTTTCGCTTTCCAATTGAACCGAGCCAGGAGGGAGTTACAGTTCGGGCCTGGAAAATTTTCCCGTAATTGGGCGTCCGTAGGTGAAATTAAGCGTAACCGAGTGCAGGCGGGAGGCCACGGTCCACGGTCCACGGTTCGCAGGGGGGCGCGCGATGTGCCGTTGGGGAAAGAGGGTGCAGACACCTGCAGATGGCTGTCGATAGGAGGAATGAAATGTGAAACGTGACGCGTGACGCGTGATGAAAAATATTTTGGCGTTCGGATTGCTTTGGATCAGTGCGTATTGGCATAGAGCATTTCGGGGCCCTGGGCTAAGGATAAACTTTATTTTCTGCGCCGGGGGTGGGGTGGAGAGCTTTCAAGGCGTGACAGCGCGACAAGGACGTTTTTACCGAGGGATTCTCACTTTTGAAAGCGTGACAAAGCCCAGCGTGTCACCCTTTGAACCGTGACAAAGTGACAAAGGGTCCCGTCTCGAAGCCGTTTTCATTCCGCTGAAAGCCGGGTAGCAGTGAAAGGGGTAGAGTATTCTTTTCTTCCGGCGGGGGGGTGATCCAGGGTTGAAACGTTTCCACAGGCCGTGTTTACCGAGGGATTGTGCGTTTCAAAGGTTGCCGAAGGCTGATCCTTGGGGTTGGCAAGGCTGATCCTTGAAGGTTGACAGCGGAGAACCGCGCGTGATGAGGTGTGGCCGTGGATGGGGCAGAATATTTTTTCTTCCGCCGAGGGGTCATCCAGGGGTGATCCAGGCTTGAAACGTTTCCACAGGCCGTGTTTACCGAGCGATTGCGCGTTTCAGGGGTTGCCGAAGGCTGATCCTTGAGGGTTGGCAAAGGCTGATCCTTGAGGGTTGCCGAGGGGTGATCCTTGAAAATTGAGAGGGCGGGTCAAAAGGCGGCAAGGGTTCTGGCAAACGAAAAGGAGTCAATGAGAACGCAGAACATAAATAATTCCGAGTTGAAGCAGCGTACATTGAGATTGACGCCTTTTCATGTTCCGGCGGGAGCAAAGTGCAATGTTTCAAGAGCCGACGCGTTGCGAATTGCTTGATTAGGAAGCGCGTTCGGATCCCGGGCGTTCATAACCCATTGAATAGCAGAAAGCCGGCATGCAGGAGATGAGCGGCACGTCTCTGGCTAGGGGGAAGGCCAGGCCCAATGGCTCTGGAATCTAATAACGTCCAGTAAATGATCTTATGAATTGCGTTCCCGTTGGTTTTATAAGCGGCCCGGCGACCCGGAGTAAGGAAACCTGCTACCCGGTTGCTGGGTTCGGGTCGGCCAGTCAACCGATGTTCGGTCAGCGTGCCGTCCGTGCGCAGATCGAGCGCACTATCTCCCCAGCGGGATTCAATGGCAAGCTAAGGCATAAACCTGGATTTCCCGGTTCCGATCTGTGGTCTCTGCTTCAATTGAATAGGTAAGGCCAATTTTTTATGAACACAATTATTCTCAGATTTGCCTGTGCGTTGGGATTGGGTGTCAGTGCGACTCTGGCCCGAGCCCAGGTGCAACAGCCCATCGCTTCCTCCCCACCCGAGCCGTATCAGGTGGTCGAACGAGGACCGCATCATCGAATTTGGCAGCGGGTCACGTGGATTCCCGATCCGTTCGGCTCGTTCACGCCGGTGACCAACTCGTACACTGAAGTCCAAACATCTATGGCCCATCTTGTTGATGGAGTATGGGCGGATTCCAGCGATCAAATCCAGGTCACCGCCACGGGAGCCCAAGCGACCAACTCTCAACATACCGTCACGTTCTTAGGTGATATCAACGCGGCGGGTGCACTGGATGTCACCACACCCGAAGGCAAACACTTGACCAGTAATGTCTTGGGACTTACTTACTTCGATAGCGCCAGTGGTCAATCGGTATGGGTCGGGACCACGAAATCCTCAAATGGCGAACTGCTACCGCCGGGGAACGAAGCGGTGTTTCCAGATGCATTTTCCGGCTGCCTCGCTGACGTCCTCTATGTCAATCATGTTTCTGGCTGCGAGCAGATCATTGTAATTCGAGCGCAGTTGGAATCCTGCACTAACTGGGGTCTCAATCCCGCCACTACCCTGCTTGGTGTCGTCACCGAATTCGACAACCCTCCGCAGCCTGTTGCCTCGCAGAGGGTAATTGCTGGCGTTGCTGATACCCACCTGGACTTCGGAATAATGAAGATGGCACGTGGCTCGGCGTTCGCGATCGGCGACGAAGGCAACAGGGTGCCTGTGTCTAAACAGTGGCTGCTCTTGAGTAATCGGTGGTGCTTAGTGGAACAGGTCCAACTCTCGGCTGTCGCTCCGCTGCTTCAAAATCTGCCGCCACCGCCGCCCGGTACGGCCAGTCTCGACACTTCGCCGGGGTCGGTTTTGCACAAGCTCTTCGCTGGAACAGACGAAGTGCAAACAGGAGAGAACGAAGGGAGTTCAGGGGCCGCTTCGCGCCGCAGGCTTGTCGCCTTGCGCGCTCCGCACTTCGCCCTGCCCGCTCCCCTGCTGGCCCGGCGCGATACTCCCTCTTTGAAACTGGCCCGGTCAATGCCCGCCACCAAAGGTTTCGCGCTCGATTACGCTTTACTCACAAGCCAGACCAACGCCTTCGTTTTTCAAGCCGATACTGTTTATTATGTATCTGGCACGGTGACACTGAGCGCGACGAATAACGTCATCGAGGGTCTCAGTGTCATAAAATTCACTAATTCCTCGGCAGCCACGATCGTCCCGAGTGGCTTAATCTGGAAAACGGCTCCATATGCCCCGGCGATTTTTTCCAGCAAAGATGACAACACCGTTGGGCTGGGCGATCTCATATCCGGCAGCACCGGCAATCCGAGTGGGTTCTATGGCGGCATTGCGCTCGATCTTTCCTCCATCGCGAACCCCATTGTTGCGAACGCCCGGTTCAGCTACCTGAGCAATGCCGTCAAGGGAACGAGCCTGACGCTGCGCGACGTCCAGTTCAACCAGTGCGCCAGTGCCCTGGCTGCGGGAAGCCTGCACTCCAAGTTCTATAACGGGCTCTTTTATCGCGTCGGCACCGTCATCAATGCCAACAACGGTCCATTGGGCCAGGACAATCCCGTCCTCGAAAATGTCACCGGCCATTTCTGCACCAATCTCATGGGCGACACCACCGGGACCATCAACCTGACCAATTGCTTATTCGCGGCCGTCACCAACTGGCAATGCAGCACCACCTACACGAACAGCTGCGCGTTCCTGAGCTCCGACGGCGGCGTGTTCCAAATCGTCGGCGCGGCCGGCCAGTATCTGGCCGATCAAAGCCCTTACCGCAACGCCGGCACCACCAACCTCGATGGGACCCTGCTGGCCGATCTCCAAAAGAAAACCACTTACCCACCCATCGTCTATTCCAACGTCACGTTCTCCACCGACACCACGTTCGGTCCGCAAGCCCAGCGTGACACGGACATTCCGGATATTGGGGTACATTATGATCCGATCGACTATGCTTTCGGTGGGTGCACGGCCAACGGGAACCTCACGTTCCAACAGGGCACTGTGGCTGCCTGGTTCCGCACGACCTCAGGCTTTGGCCACTTCGGCCACGGCATCCACCTCGCGGACACTAAACTCGCGACCTTTAGCGGCACGGCCACCGCGCCCGCGTGGTGGGTGCGCTATAACACCGTCCAAGAGCAATCGAACACCAACTGGTCGGGCGGTGTCGGTGCAGGCGGCATTACCGGCTGGGCCAGCTATCTAACCAACTCGCCAGAGGTCCACGCCAATTTCCTCCACTGCGCGGTCCTGGCTGGGGAGGGCGGCAGCGGCAATCATTTCCGCGACGACAACGGCTACCTCCTGGTGCGGGCCTCGGATTGCGAGTTCAACAGCGGATTGCTTGGTGGCTACGTCTGTTCCCAGTTCCACACGAACAACCTGTTCAATCGGGTGTCGCTCTGGCTGGCCGGCGGTCAGCCCGACACGGCCTGGACGTTCCGCAACTGCACCCATTACGGCGGCGGATTCAATATCAACCGCTTCGCCAACCCGACGCCGGTCAGCGCCCGGGACTCGGCGTTCGACTCCACCGCAGTCGCCACCAGTGATTCATATTCGGGCAACGCCACCGTGACCGATTACGACTACAATGCATTTTTCCCGGGCACGACTAATCTGACCTCTCCAACTGGCTCTCATTACGTCATCGTCACCAACGGCTTCAACTGGCAGACGAGTTGGTTCGGCAACTTTTACCAGCCGACCAATTTGCCCACCTTCCGGGCTGGTTGGGTAACAGCCGATGTTGCAGGCCTCTACCATTTCACCACGCAGACGAACCAAACGATTGAAGGAACCAATATTGTCACCATCGGCTACCACTACGTCGCGACTGACGCCAATGGTAACCCTTTGGACAGCAATGGCGATGGTATTCCTGACTATCTTTCCGACCTGAACAATAACGGCCTGGTCGATTCCGGTGAAATCGGCTGGAACATTGCCGCTGACCTTGGGCTAAAAGTGTTGATCACCCGGCCGCGGAATGGCAGCACACTTCCCTGAGGAAGGCATCCCAACAACCTTTGCAAGCTTAAGAGTATGAAAACCAAGACAACCACCGTTTCCTTCTTTGGCAAGGCCCTCATTGCCGGGAGCCTGCTACTCACCGCCACGATGCTCCAGCCTTCGATGGCTCAGACCAGTAGCTACACGGACCGGCTCAGCAGAGTTGGTTTGTTCGAGCCCTACCTTCTATGGGTCGGCGGCGCGGCGCCAGCCGAAGCCGAGTCCGAGGAACTGTGGCAAACGCTCGCGATTGACCAGCGCCGAACGCTTGACCAGCAGTCCGCCAAAGCTGTGGAGTCGTTCATCCAAGCCCATCCGAATTCCGCATGGCTGCCGTCCCTGCACAGCCATCTCGGAGCCTTCTATCGGAAGGCAGGCTATTTCACGCTCTCGCTGAACCACTGGGAGGCAGCCTGGAGCGCAACAAAAGAGAAGAGCGACCTCTCAGCGAGGCAGGTCGCGGATTACACGCTGGCCAACTGGCTGCATCTCCTTGCAAGTCTGGGGCGCACTGAAACCATGAAAGTACTGTTCGACGCCACACGCGACCGGATGATTTCGGAGCCCTTCGTGCGCTCTTACAACCAATCTCGCGACGCCTATGGCATGATGCTCAACCGTCCGGACCTTGCTTACCGCTGCGGAACCTACGCGCTTAACGCGGTGGCTCAGGCCCTTTGCGGCACGAACACCTTCCATGACCTGCTGGACCAGTCATCCCCGAAAACCGGCTTCTCCATGGCCTCCTTGGAAGACCTGCCGACAGGAATAATCTGCACCTCGTGGCCGTGGAGCGGCCTTCGGGCTCTGAGCTGGTTGTGCCCTCCGTTGTTCACTGGAAGCAGAACCACTACGCCGCCATTGTGGAAAGACGGGCGGACTCTTACAAGGTTGTCGACCCCACCTTCCAGATGGCTACATGGCTAAGTTCCGACGCCATAAACACGGAGTGCAGCGGGCGTTTTCTCGTCCCCTCGACTTTGTCACCCGCCACGTGGCGCCGCTTGACCAGTGCCGACGCTGCGGGAATATTTGGAAAAGGGTTTCCGACCGGCTTCGACTTCGCTGCGGGCCAACCGTGCACGAACACCACCTGTCCGCCGTGTTTTCCTCCTCCCCCACCGACACCCGGAGGGCCTGGTGGATCTGGTGGCCCGGGTGGCCCTGGCGGGTCGGGTGGGCCCGGCGGCTCTCCCGGCGGCCCTTGTGGCTCCGGTTGCATGGGCTCTGCGCCTTCTGATTTCCTTCTGGGTGCAGGGGTCGGCGGTATGCCGAGCTGGACGATCACAGAGCCGTATATCGACCTGTGGGTGCAGGATGAACCTCTCGCGTACCAGCCCGCGACTGGCCCTCGCATCTCGTTTCAAATCTCCTATGACCAGAGGAACAACACCGCCAACTGGGTCGGCTTCGGACTCGGACCCGGCTGGAACTGTTCGTGGCTGTCTTATGTGACGGCCGGTGATGTTAGCGCCGGGACCTTGTATTATTTTACGCCCGCTGGCGGCCAGCAGGTCTTCAACCCCATCCCCTCAGACCCATCCCAGTTTACTTGCTATAATACCACTGCCCAACTAAGCGCCACGACCGACACCAACGGAAACCCTCAAGTCTCCACACTAATCTACCCCACGGGAGCCGAGGATGTTTACGGGCTGGTCACCCCTCATGGGAGCTACCTGACCCAACGTATCGACGAAAGCGGCCGTACTACCACTTTTCAGTACGGACCTTACGATCCGGTAACTAACGACGTGGTTCGGCTGCTTTACGTTGTGGATGCCGACGGCAAGACGAACAGCCTCAGTTACACCAACCTCGCCGGGGTTGCCAGCAATCTCATCGCAAAGGTTACCGATCGATATGGCCGCGCCAGCACGTTCGCATATGACTCCCACGGATATCTGACGAGCGTGGTCGATGTCGCCAGTTTTACCAACACGTTCGCCTACGGCATCAGTGATGGAGACACCAATCATTACTGGCTTACCAACATGATAACCCCTTACGGTCCAACAACATTCAGCTTCAAGGATGATAATCTGGCGAACTCGGATGGCGTTAATCGCTCGGCAGTTGTTACCGAGGCCAACGGAAGCCATCAGTTGTTTGTGTTTCGAGGCACCACCGGGTTCATGGCGTGGTATGATTATCCTGACACCGAGAACTACCCTGCGAACCCCCCAGCGGGCTCGTTTCTCGACGGAGGCGATAACATGTATTACCGCAACTCTTTCTATTGGAACCGCCAACAGTTTGACAACCTCCCGGCAAACTTCCTTTCCACGTACTCGAATTGGGATTTCACCCAGCTCAGCACCAACGACTACTGGAATGCTCGAATGCAGCACTGGAACCACACCTACTTCGGCGGCGTGGTGACGCGTAGCCTGTCGATGGAACGAGAGCCCAGCCCGGATGGCATCGCGGAAGGCAAAATGACCTGGTACGATTATCCGAACAAGCCATATACCGTGTCCCAAGGGGCTAGTCCGATACCATCACTCGTGATCAAAGTGCTCCCGGACGGGTCGGAATGGTACGTCCAAAACCTCATGGACGACTGGGGGCATACCACTAACCGCACCAGCACCTACTCCGTCGGAGCGACAGTCCAGACGCGCACCAGCACGTTCATTTACTCCACCAATCAAGTCGATCTTCTGATCGCAATTGGCCCGGACGGCGTAACCAACGCTGCCTATGTGTATGATTCAAACCACCAGTTCCTCGCCATGACCGACGCGCTCAACCAGGTAACGACGTTCACCTACAACAACAACCGGCAGCTCACGAGCACCACCCTGCTGCCGACAGGACTCGTGAGCACGAACATTTATGGGGCGGACGGGTATTTGGCGACCAACTACTCTTACGCCATCGTGGGCGGCAGCACCGTCTATTTTGGCACCGATTCGTACACCTACTCTCAAGGTTTGGTCTCGACCCACACCGATACGCGCGGTGTGACCACCACGAGCACTTGGGACAACCTGCAACGGCTAACCGGCATTGCGTTCCCGGACGGCACCTCGAAGCTTTTCGTTTACAGCAAGCTCGACCTCGCCCAGGCGGTGGACCGGATGCACTTTACCAATTCCTATGCCTACAACACCGTCCGCCAAATGACCTCCAGAACCGACGCCCTCGGCCGTGTAACAGGCTACGGTTACTGCGAGTGTGGAGCCCTGTCGTACGTCACGAACGCTCTGCTCCAGGTGACGCATTACGTTTACGACAACCAAGGCAACCTCACCTCCATCTACTACTCCGACTCATTTTACATCAACGACACGTACAATTCAGTGCGCCAAATGGTGACGCGCACCGACAGTGCAGGCACCAGCATAACGAACTGGTTCAACAACCAGGGCTTACTTTGCGCCGTCAGCAACGCCTTTGGGTGCGTTAGGGACCTCACCTTTGACATCAACGACCAGGTCACGAACAGCATTGATGCAAATGGCCTTAACCTCGTTATGACCTACGACAGCCTGGGCCGCGTGCTGAAGCAGGTGTATCCCGATGGGGGCGCCAATCGCTTCGGATACTCGGCCGCAGGATTGACCGCTGTCACCAACCAACTCGGTTTCACTAACTTTTACGCTTACGACCCCGCAGGCCGGAAGGTTTTCGAAACCAACGCGAATTGGGAGCTGATGCAGTTCCAGTACTCACCCGCCGCCGATCTAACCAACCTCATTGACGGGAAGAGTCAAAGCACGAAATGGAATTACGACCAGTATGGCCGGGTCACGAACAAGGTCGATGCGGCTGGGAACACGATTTTCCAGTACGGCTACGACCCAGACGACCGACTCACTAACCGCTTGACCCTGGCAAAAGGCACGACAACGTATCGTTACGACCCGGTCGGAAATCTCACGAATGTGGTCTATCCGGTGAACACGACCCTGATCCTCGGGTACGACAATCTCAAACGTTTGACCAGCATGTTTGACGCGGTGGGGTCAACGTATTACGGTTACAATGCTGCCGGCCAACTTCTTAGCGAAGATGGTCCTTGGGCGGATGATACCGTGAGCTACGTTTACACGAACAGGCTGCGCGCGAGCTTGAGTCTGGTGACGCCAAACGCCTCGCCTTGGGCGCAGGGGTACGGTTACGATGGCGCTAAGCGATTGAAAACGCTGACGTCACCCTCCGGAATTTTCGGTTACGCGTACGACGCCACGCGCCACACGCAGGTCAGCTCGCTAACCCTGCCCAACCAAGCTTACATCACCAATACGTTTGATCCCGTCGCCCGCGTCCTCTCAACCATCCTTAGGAACAGCACCAATGGCGTCCTTAATTCTCATCAGTATGGGTACGATCTGGCCGGCGAGCGGCTGTGGCTCACCAATCTATACGGGGACTACCGCAATTATTCCTACGATAAGACGGGTCAGTTGACGAATGTGTTCGCCCATGAGGCCAACGGAGTGGGCCGGGTCAATGAGTACCTCTCGTACACCTACGATGCCGCGGGCAACCTGAGCAACCGGTACGTCCTTGCGACTACGGAAATCTTCGGCGTCAACGCGTTGAACGAACTGACCAATGAATGGCGCAGTGGTTCAACTTTTGATGTGTGCGGCACGACGACCAGCCCGGCAACTAATGTCATGCTCACGCCGAACGGAGGGGTTCCCTTGAGCCTGACGCCTTACGCCGACAACGCGTGGGGCGTCGGGGTCGCGTTGGCCAACGGGACCAACACGTTCACGGCGGTTGCACGGGACGCTTTGGGCCGATCTGACACCAACACCGTGTCGTGTTTTCTGCCGCTAACAAATTCGTTCAGCTACGACTTGAACGGAAACCTGCTGAGCGACGGAAATCGCAGCTTCGCCTACGATGATGAGAACCAGCTCACCAGCGTTTGGGTGACGAACAATTGGCGAAGCGATTTTGTGTACGACGGCAAGATGCGCCGCCGCTGGCGTTTCGAATCGGCTTGGAGCGGGAGCGCTTGGATCACCAATACAACGGTGCGGTATGTTTACGACGGGAACCTCGTTATCCAGGAGCGTGATGCCAATAACCTCCCCCTGGTTTCCTACGCTCGGGGTCGCGACTTGAGCGGCTCGTTGCAGAGCGCAGGCGGCATCGGCGGTCTTCTGGCCCGGACCGATCACACTCCTTCAACTATCAACTCGCCATTATCAACCAGCTACTACCACTCCGATGGCAATGGCAATATCACCGCGCTGATCTATAAGAACCAGTCTATCGCCGCGAGGTACCTCTACGATCCATACGGGAACATTCTCAGCCAATCCGGCCTGCTAGCGGCTGCAAACCTTTACCGCTTTTCGAGCAAGGAATTCCATGTGAATTCCGGGTTGGTTTATTACCTCTACCGCTTTTATGATTCAAGTCTCCAGCGGTGGCTGAATCGTGACCCGATTCAGGAAGCTGGCGGAATTAACCTGTACGAGTTCGTTGGGAATGACCCAGTGGACAACATTGACCCGTTTGGTCTTTTAACAGCCGTGTTCGTTGGTGGGCCGAGTCCGGCTGACGCCCAAAATCCATCCGGCAATCCATTTGGTCATGCAGCCATTGGATTCACAGGACAAGGCATATACAGCTTTGGCACACCTGAACAACCCGGGTCTTCCTTCACCGACTTCCTTAACAACCAGGCTAAGTATCGTGATGGCACGGTGTACATATTGGACACCACGCCTGAACAGGAAAAAGCGATGATTGACTACCTTAAAAAAGTGAAGAAAGAGAGGCCACATTTAGGCCGCTATCCCGACAATTGTGCTCACCGCACGACCGGGGCGCTGAAAGCAGGCGGGGCTGCGCCGCCCGATCTTACGCGAATGCCGCACAGCGATTCTTTTGACCTTGGGGAAAATGTTGCTGGCAATTGGCCAAGCCTCATCGGCGATGCGTTGAACAATGCGGGGGCGCTTCAAATTTCCGTGCCCAAAGGAACTACGTTGCCAGCGAACTTTTTGACGGGCTTCAATCCCAAACCATGAAACGGCCGCTTCTGATAGGGCTTGCAGTGGCCGCTTTCTTGGTCATCTGCGGGTGGCTGGTTTATCGCGGGATATTCTCCAACGAGGAACTCGCTTCAAAGCCGGAATGGTCAATTGTTCAGGCTGCCTCTTCTCAAGACCGTGACAAGCCCGGCAATAAAATTGAGCTTGTAAAAATAGACGAGTATTCAGTGGTGGGAATTCCAGTCCATGACGCCAGGAAGGAAATCTGGATAATGCTGAACCCTCGAAACCCGCCGTATTACAAGCAGATTCCGCAGGGGAGCTACACACTATCCAAAGAGGACCTCAAAACCATACTGGCGTCGGGTGTCGTGATCTCGACCGTTGAGAGATGCTTGGAGTCCCACGTTGAAGCTCCAAAGTAGGCGCACGGTGTTGTATCAACTCGTTGGCCCGGCAAGTTCCTGATCTTCGATTTATTTCGGGCTTGTTCAGGCTAATTCAGCAGGGGTCGGTCATAACTATTGACACTTTTCAACTTCTTTTCGCTTTTGCACCAGGCAGTTGGACATGCAAGTCCATGTTCCCATCTTAAGCCGCTGCGCGATCCATTTCAACGTCATCGGGCTCTCTTGCCGCAGCCGCCACGCCATCTTCACCTTCTCCGGGTCCCCCTTGCGCCTCCGCGCCAAGTCTGCCTCGCTCCAGTGCCGGCGGCACAGCTCCGCCTCCACCAACCCCTCGGCGTGCGCCGCGTCGGCTTCGACAGTCAACTCTTGGCCCTACCCTTCACCCTTGAGTTCCGTCTTCTCCTTTCCGCGTTTTCCGAGGCCGTCCTTTGAAATCTGAAAAAAGTGATCTGGTGGATGCCCCGCAGCACCCCATAGCCTAAAGCTATCGCCAATGAACCTTCTAAGTATTAGCGCGAATGCATCCACGCCGTGACGTTGGTTGAGTCGAAACCCGTTCAACCTCCGCAAGGCCGACTCTTATCGGCCTGAAACGTTTAGAGGTGGTCCCCGTCGATACTCGTAACGACGATTGTGTCCAGTTTGGAACAACCAGTAAGTTTCGGAGACAGGCGAAATGGACAAAAAGCGCCATTTAACCTTTGGTGAAGGTCAGTGAAATGAATATGAACAATGCAATTGAACATTCACCCGCGCAGCGTCCAGCACATGGCGTGCGCCAAAAAGCGAAATCCTATCAGTTGATTAGAATCCAAACTCTATTTGGCGCGCTCGCACTGGCAGCCTGTGTTTTCAATAGTGCCAAAGCCACCACGATTTTCCCCATCGCAACCAATGCCGCGAGCTTTCTTGCGGCCACCAGCGGCACGAACTATCTGGCGGCAATTTTGTCCGGCACGAATGTTTGTTTTCAACTCTTATCAACGAATGGAACATCGATTGGTCCTCTGACCGCTATCGGTTCAGGCATGTCATTCCCGTTAGTGGCTTTTGGCGGCGGGAAGTATCTGGTGTACTGGGATGATAATTTTATCAGTTCCGGTCCCAGCGTCTATGGGCAACTGATATCTCCGAATGGCGCGCTGGTTGGCTCGCAATTTTTTATCCCGTCAACGGGCTTGGGTGCGCCACGGGCTCTGGCCTCCGATGGCACCAATTTTCTGGCGGTAATGGAAGAAAACGGCAATGACTACTACGGACAAATTGTGACTGCTGGAGGAACTTTATCCGGTTCGCCATTTCTGATCAGCAGCCAGCACGGAAACGGGAGATCCGCCGCGGCGGTTTTTGGCAAAACAAATTTTCTGGTCGTTTGGCAGAGCAACAACAGTGACGTCGGCCTTGGCAATAAAACCTACGGAGAATTTGTGACCAGCAGCGGCTCTGCCGCAAGTCCGTTCCAAGTCAATCAGACAGACTCGACCGATCAAGACCCGCTCGCGATCGCATTTGATGGAACAAATTATCTGGTTGTGTGGATGTGGGACATTGGGTCAGGCACTGGCTCGGTTACAAATTGGGATCTTTACGGCAGGCTGGTTTCACAAGTGGGCACCTTTCCCGGAAGTGAACTGCACTTGATTACCGACCCGGGCAGCCAATACTGGCCGTCGCTGACCTTTGACGGCGCCAACTACCTGCTGGCCTGGGGCGATAATCCGGGCGGCGCTGCGCTCTCCAGCCCAACCAATTATGTTCGCTTCCAATTCTTAAACCGTTCTGCCAGCGCGATTGGGCCTGAATTCAACTTGTTCACCGCACAGGGAACGAATGTTCCGGCGTTTATCGGGGTTGTATCTGACGGCAATAACATCGCAGCGGTTGCCACCTTGGGATCTCCGATTGTGGACACCAATGGCAATCTGCAAGGTTTCGCGAGCGCATCGGTTTACGGCGCGTTCATTCCCACAAGCGCTGCTTCGCCAATACTGACAGTGAGCAATCTCGTTGGAACACAATTTGCCCTCCAGCTCGCCGGCACGCCAGGAATCAACTATGCAATCCAGATCAGCACCAACCTTGCGTTAAGCAGTTGGACGGCGGTTATCACTAATTCTCCAACGAACGGCACTTTCAGTTTCACTGACACTCATGCGACAAATGCCAGCCGTTTTTATCGTTCAGTGAAATAATAAACATGCCGCAATGAAAACTCACATTTCCTATCGGTTTTTGCATCCGATGCCGAAGGCAGCAGTTGACCGTAATCTCGCTTCCTTTCCCGACGGGTGAGACACGACTGAGTCACCGGTTTTCCACGACCCGCTCTCTATTTTCCACGTTTGCCGGTCCGGTACGCATTCGCCGCCAACGAAACGGAAATGAGTTCCTGATCGTTTCGCGCATAAACATTTTGATGGGCAAAAGCGGGGGCAGCCCAGGCGACCTTTCGATCGCCAAACGGCCAGGTTGGCTCGATCAACTTCGTGCGGCTGATTTCTTCGTAGCCGCCTGGGGCCAAACGGGCTTGAATAAGTTCGCCCCGGTCGTTAAAGAGAAACGCCGTATTCCCGTGCAAGGTCACATGGATGCTCGCCCCGTTTTTTAGATCTGTCACGGTGCTGGTCTTCCAGATTTCCTCACCGGTGGCCGCCTTGAGGCAGAGGAAATCCCCGCCCGCTTTGGCGCTGTAAACATAATCGCCCAACAACAAACCGGTAGAGGTATCGCTTAAGATCCGTCGCGAGATCCCCTTGCCTTCGGGCCAGAGCGTTTTGTCGGCCGGTCGGTCCTTCTCCAGCTGGAACATCCTTCCGCTGACCAGTAAATAACCATTTCGAAAAACCGGAGTCGATACCCCCGCGGTGCCTGGGAATCCGCCGGTGCTGGTCGCTTCCCGCCAATAAAGTTGTCCATTGGCCGGATTAAGCGAGCTCACAGATTGTTGAGTCCAGACGATCAATTGCCGAACTCCGCCGGCATCGATTACAATGGGCGAACTCCACGTAACGGGTTCATTCAGCGCCCGCCAGGCTTCGCGTCCGGTGTTCCGATCCAGAGCCACTATTCCCGCCCCGTCCCTTCCGCCGAGCATAAGGATTAGAAGCTCTCCTTCGATTAATGGTGAAGCGTCCACCGAAGTCTCTTTCATCTGGAATTCCTCCTTGAGGTTTCTCTTGCAGACCAAATTCCCCTGTTGGGTGTCCAGACAAACCAGGTTCCCAAATAGATCAAGTGCATACACTTTCCCCTTCAAGACAATGGGTGTCGCACCGGGGCCCCGCCCCTGGCCTTCCGTGAAAAACCAGTCCGGGGCCGGCTTGTCATAGGAATAAGTCCAGCGCACCTTTCCGGAATCGGCCTCCAGGCAATGAACCCGCTGGGGAACGTTCGGCTTTTTCAATTCCGCATCGCTGAGATACACCTTGCCAGCTACAATCACCGGACTGGAAAATCCCATGGCAATGGGAGCCCGCCAGAGGACCTTCAGCCCGGTATCAGGCAGCTTTTCGACAATCCCCGATTCGGTCCAGATGGCGGCGCGATCGAGTCCGCGCCATTGCGGCCAGTCGGTCGCCAAAAGTTGACCGGCCCAAAACAAGGCGAAGCACAAGCAGGACGCCAGGGATGGCGTCCCTTTCGGTATGAGTTTCTTTTGAACGGGAGTGGTCATGGAAAACCCCGGCAACCGCAGCACTTTCAGCCCTATTTCGCAGCGACTAATGGAGACTCCTGCACGCGACGACTCTTTCATCTGGATATTGCATCCGTGGGAAAATGGCGAGCGGCAAATCAACCGCGCAGCCTCAGGTTCCTGTCGTGCGCCAACACCAAGTTCCTATCATTACTAATTGTTGGTGCTATGGGTGTGCTTGAGGCCGCCCGGTTTGCGCGGAGCGGGACGACACATTGAAGAGCGCCGGAGTCGTTTTCCAACGTCCCAGTCCAAACGTTGATGCAGCGGCTGTGATTGCCCACAGCCGCTGCACGAACCTCAAGGGCAGCAGATTCAGCGCCTGGTCACTGGGCCGACGAGGCCAGGTTCCTGGTTCTGCGGAGCAACAACGGCGAAGACAAGGTCTCCCTGGCCTTCTTTCATCCGTTCACCGGAATTGTCTTTAAGGTCCGGGCCAATGCTGTAGAGCAAGTAACCGCCGGCTTTCTTCTTGTAGCGCAAGGGCTGGCCATCGAAGGGGTCCACGGGAGCCGCGCTCGAATATTCCGGTGACAACTCCGACAAGGTGTCCGGATACCGCGAGTGAGCTGCGCGGAACTGTTCGAGGGTCACAGCGGTTAGACCCAACCGAAGGGTCGCCAGGCATCCGGTTTCCCTGGCGAGCGGTCCGCCGAGACCTTGTATCAACCACGACATCAGGGCGAGTTTCCGTTCCGTGGCTCCGGCGGCTTGCTGCCGGATGAAATCGCCGGCTTTCAGGCGCTCCGGAAGGTCGTTTTGGCGAAGCGTCATGAGCTGGCGAAAGGTCTCTTCGCCGTAGTGCTGCTCCGCTTTCAAGTTGCTGGCGTCTTGCAGCCGCGCCACAATCTGGTTGCGCTCCTCATTGGAAAGGTCTTTTCCCAGCGCCGGCAGGAATTCGAGGATTTTTTGAGGGGTTTCAAGCACCGCGCTCATAGTAATTCGCTCCGCAGCCAACGCACGGTTAAAGCCCTCTCCTCGTGCATCGTAAGCCTCCATTTTTTGCAAGACGCTGAAGAGTTTGCTGAGCGATCCCTGGGGGATCGACGAGCGATTCGCGGTCTGCTCCAACGCCGCTACGGCAGTTGAAACACTCACGGCCCGCATGGACTGCGAAATCAATGAAGGTTCAGCTTGAAGCGAGCGAGTCAGCCCGAGGGCCGTCAGGACGTCATTGGCGGCCTGTTTTCCATCGCGGGCATCCGCGTGCACCAGCGCCGAAACCGCCACAACCTGCACGGCCGTCCTGATTTTCGGCAGATGCGGGAAAACGGCTTCAACGCCGCGGGTCAGATCCAGAGAATAACGGCTTTGCTCATAGTCTGCCCCTTGCGCAAAGAGCTGCAGCGCGGCTTGATTGGAGAGCACGATGGCCGCCAGGGCGGACTTGGTGAGCGCCGGCAGCGGGGTGCCGGGAGTCGGCGGAGGTCCTTTGCCCAGAAACGGCAACGTGGAAGAACCGACCGCGCCTAAGCGCAACGCATCAAAGCCCTCCGAGAAAAAGACCGCCGCGTTTTGTCCGACGGGTGGTTCGATGTACCAACCGTTGAGCTCGGCGAGGTTGTGCGGAAGACCGTCTTTCGCGCTGGCCGTCGGGCTGGCGGGCTGCGGTTTTTGGCCACACCCGCCGAGCAAGACGGTTCCCGCCAGCAGAAACGCGGCGTTCCAGCCGAGCGCCGGTTTAAGCCACTGGTGCCGGATGAGAGCTGAGTTGGAGGGTTGGTTCATGGCGGGGGATTAGTTGTGGCGACTCGATGCGGCGAGCCGTTATTTCTTGCCGTACTTGGTCACAAGCCAGTTCAGGGCGCGCTGTTCGCCAAAGACTTGTGAGCGGTCAATGTAGGTGGCCCAATCCTGGTCCGAGAGGTTGACCCACAAGGGTTGAGCTTGTTGGTTGAGGGCTTGAATGGCTGCCCGTTGTTGAACGAGCTGGTTGATGCGATCCTGCACCGTTTGGTGGTTGTCGCCCAAAGGACTGCCCGGGTCCATGGCTTGCAGAGCCGTGCGCTCGACGTTGATTCCCACCAGTTGGCTGATCAGGGACTCGCCGGCCGAGCCCTCTCCGAAGCGCCGGCCGAGGTTCACCGCCATTTGCAACGCAGTTTGCCTCGAGGCCTCATCGCCTGCCTGCTGGTACGAGTTTGCCAGGTCGATGATATTCCGGCTCAGCTCTCGAGCGTCCGCGAGGTGCGGTAACCGCAGATTTGCGGTCGCCGCCAGCTTGGCATCACCGACCGAACGCCCGGCGTCCCGGTAGGCTTCCTCGTCATCCTGGGCGCGCTCCAGGGAGAAATCCGCAAACTGCGGTTTACTGGAAGCGTTGGCTAGTTCCTGGAGGGCCTGCTGGGTGTGTCCGGCTTTGAAGTCGTCGAGCGCCGCCAGGTAGTTCGGAAGCGCATTGTCCGGCGCGGATTGTTTCAGGGCGTCCAGCCACCGGCTCCGCTCCGCAGGCGTTGAATCTCTGCGGAGCAGCGCCTCGAAAGCCACTTGCGGCTCCTGCGGATACTTCTGCATCGCCTCCTCCAGGAAGGCGGGATCGTCAGTAGTGCGAAAGGCGGCCAGCAGACTGGTTGCATCACGCCGATGCGAATTGAGATAGGACTCGACTTCGGCCGCATTCAATTTGGCGGTCTTGCTCGAGATCAGGGCGTTGAGGCCGCTGGGTTCGGAGCCCTCGGCCGTGGGAGGCTCCCCAGGGGCTGCACCGCGCGGTACGGCTGGGGCGCCCGGCGGTGGCGTGGCTTCGGCCAGCGCCAGGCGGCTGGAGGAGTCTTTGGCATCCGCGCCGGGTTCCGCGCGTTGTGGCTTCACGGATGGGGTACTCCCCTCGGGGCCACTTTGCGATTGACGGTAAACCACCAGAGCGGTCACGACGGCCGACAGGAAAAGTGCGGTCGTGATGGGTTTGAGGGTGATTAGAGTTTTGAGTTTGGTCATGGTCATAAGTTTTATCAGAGTGAGTTTGCCTGCGGTTCCCGCCGCGGCGCCGGCCAGGGCCGCCCTGGACGCCGCCAGGGCCAGTCCCGCAGGGGCAGCCGTAACGCTGCCCGCGGTGAGAAGGGTTGCCAACGCCGTTATGGAAAGGGCAACCCCACGATGCTTCAGAAGGACATGTAGTTTTTCCAACGCACGCTTCACGCGCATCCGCGCAGCGTCCTCATTGCTCCCCAAAGCTTCGCCCACCGTGTGGAAATCGCGCCGCTCGAAAAAGCGCAGCAAAATCGCGGTGCGATCCGCCATGCCGAGCTGCGTAATGGCTTCATCCAGAATGGGCTCAACTCTTCTCAAGTTGGCCTCCGAGTCGTCTTGCAGGTGGTTCATTTCCAGGGCTTCGCGTTCGCGGGATTGACGGCGCCGTTCGCTGCGCACGGCCTTGGTGGCGACGTGATAGGTGTGTTGATGGAGCCATCCGCCCAACTGCACGCTGCGGGACAGGCTCCGCCCTTTCCTGGCCAGATTGATGAACACGACTTGCGTGACATCTTCTGCCAGATGGGCCTGCTCGCCAACCAGCCGGCGGGCGGTTGAATAGACAAAGTTGACATAGCGCGCCACCAATTCCCGAAAGGCCGTTTCCGATCCATTCGCCGCATACTCCGCGAGCAATTCCTGGTTTTCCGTCATGTTCTTCATAGGTAAAGCCCCGCCGAACGCCGGAACCGAACAAAGATTGTTTATGGCGTCGATTCGATTAGGTTCCAGGTATCTCGGACCACGGGCAGTACATAGACCGGACCGGCGGCCCGAGAGCACGTTTTAGTTTGGGTGATTCACCCTCGCAGCCTCAAGTACCCGTCGTGCGCCAACACCAAATTCCTATCAGTCCGGAGAGCCAGGGGATTCTGAGCCCAATGTTGCTTTTGCTCTGGAAGTAGCAATCCCAATGAAAACTCCGGCAGAAAGTCGCTCGAAAACAGTGGTGTTGGGCACGTCAATGAGGTAAACTAAACGCATTCATTGAGGTTCCAATGCGATTCAGCCTTGGCAACTGGCTGGTTCAAGCTCAAGCCTCCCCCGGCGAGCGAGGTCCAGGAAGCCTGCAATCTCCACCCTCAGCCAATTTCCAGCATCCTCAGTCGTCACGGAATCGCAGGTGGGTTGTGCCTCGTCCACACATCGGCACACGGCAAGCGCCGGGCTTCACCCTCATCGAGCTTCTGGTGGTCATCGCAATTATCGCCATCTTGGCGGCGATGCTTTTGCCAGCCCTGTCGCGGGCCAAGGGTGCCGCCCTTTCAACCGCCTGCAAAAACAACCTGCGTCAAATCGGGATTGGCTTGAGGGTGTACATGGACGATAGCCAGCAAGCCTACCCGGTCTGGTTCGACGGAAGGGCGTACTGGGATGCCAAACTCCTCCCCTCCGTTGTCAATAACCGGAATGTCTTTTTTTGTCCTGCGATGAAACCCACACCCGTCTGGACCAACACGCCTGACCTGACAGTGGTTAACCCTTGCTACGGCTACAATGTGTGCGGCACTCAGCTCTACCAATCGAACTTTCCGAGCTTTGGCCTGGATGGTGGCCGGGGTCCGTTCGCTGTCGCACTCGTTTGTCAGAAAGAAAATCAAGTGATAGCCCCCAGCGATCTGGTGGCGCTGGCCGATGCCGCGCCGCCCCCTTACATCCTCACGTTTCCTGAGGATGGAGATAGCGATGAGGATGACCCCCCTCCCCCGGGGACGCCCACGCCCCGCGCCAGCCAAGGCAATCTCTTGTGGGGCCTCTCTCTCATGCCCGCGCGCCACAACCAGGGAGCCAATGCCGCCTTCTGCGATGGCCACGTAGAATTTGCAAAGCTCGCGCTATGGTTTCGTCAGACCGAGACCGCCCGACGTCGCTGGAACATTGATAATCAGCCTCACCCCGAGACCTGGTGGTGCGACCCGTGAGGCGGCGGACCAGATGAAACCCAGTGCCTGGAGTTCATACCCTAGTGCAACTCGCGCCCCGCTGGCTTCACGACGCGGCCTCGCCTGGCGTCGCGGCGCGTTTACACTCATCGAACTCCTCGTAGTCATCGCCGTCATCACCATTCTGGCCGCCTTGCTTTTGCCAGCGCTCCAGCGGGCAAAGGAGGCGGGCTACGCGACGGTGTGCAGGAACAACGTGCGCCAGTACGGGTTGGCGGTGAGGTTTTACACAGATGATTTCAAGGCGTACCCACCCGCGTTTTTGTTGACTAACAGGTCCCCTTTCGGGCTGCCCGGAATGTACTGGCCTGCGATAATTGCCCCATATCTTCCGAAGAAGGACTACCCGTTTAATCCGGTCGGCTGGCACAACCCCCTGGATTGTCCAAGTTACATCCGGTTCGGGGGCCTGCCGGGAGCAGGGACTAGTCAGGGCAGCTATGGCTATAATTCTTCCGGGTATGGCGGATATGGGAGCGTGCAGGCTGGCGATAACGAGAATCACGGCCTGGGAGGTGATACGGCGGGCGACCCAGCGGTCTCCGGTTGCTTTGTGCGGGAAAGCCAAGTGGTCTGCCCCAGCGACATGATTGCGGTGGCCGACGCCGCGTTAGTTCTTGCGCCCTATGACACGACTTATCGCTTTAACGGGGTCATTGACCTGACCGCAGCCACCTATCCTGCGAATGTGTTTTACGAAGCGGGTCCGGGCATCGGAGTGGAGGACCCTCCGTCCGCGACGACGGCCGCATGGATGGTCAGGCGCCACAGAGGCCGGTGGAGCGTCGTGTTTGCCGACGGGCATGTGGAATGGCTCCGTGGCAAGGACTTGTTCGACTACCGTTCCGACGCGCAGTTGATACGGTGGAACCGGGACCATCTCCCTCACCGGGAGGTGTTCCAACCCGGCCAGTACCCCTGAGCAGAGATACGAATAGGAGGCGCGGCGCGCTGGGGGGGGTCGAGCTCAGACGTGCACCGGTCCACGCTCGTTTCAAAACTGTGGTCCAGCTCATTTGAAGTCAGGAGAGGATCCCGCCGATCACCTTTCCTGAGACGTCGGTGAGACGGAAGTCGCGACCCTGAAAGCGGTAAGTAAGCTTTTCGTGGTTAAAACCCAGCAGATGCAGGATAGTGGCCTGGAGATCGTGCACGTCAACCTTGTCTTTGGTTACGGAAAATCCCAGCTCGTCGGTTTCTCCAAAGACCATGCCGCACTTCACGCCGCCGCCGGCGAGAAAGACGGTGAAACAATCCGGATAATGATCGCGGCCCAGGATTTTGCTGGCGGCCGTTCGGCCTTCGCGGAAGGGGGTTCGGCCAAACTCACCGCCCCAAACCACCAGGGTGTCCTCCAGCAGCCCGCTCCGGCGCAAGTCGCGGATGAGCGCCGCCACCGGCTTGTCCATTTTGGCGCATTTTTTCGTGAGCCCGTCGCGAATGTCTTCACCCTCGTTCGTTCCGTGAAAATCCCAGCCCCAGTCAAAAAGTTGAACAAAGCGAACGCCTTTCTCCAGCAGCCGGCGCGCCAGCAGGCAATTATTGGCAAAACTGGCCTCGCCCGGCTTTGCGCCATATTCTGCCAGCGTTTCCGCAGGTTCTCGGGAGATGTCCATCACTTCGGGCACCGCGATTTGCATCCGATACGCCAATTCGTATTGGGCAATGCGCGTGGCGGTCTCGGGATGGCCCAGCCGTTGTTCCTGCGCCTGGTTGAGCTCCCGCAGTACGTCGAGCGTGCGGCGCCGCAGGCTGCGGTCCATGCCCGGCGGGTCCGAAACACAAAGCACCGGGTCGCCTTTGGACCGGCATTGCACCCCCTGGAACACCGAAGGCAGAAACCCGCTGCCCCACGCGCCCGGTCCGGCGCTGGGCTGCACCCCGCTGGAAATCAGCACGACAAATCCCGGCAGGTTTTCGTTCTCACTCCCCAGCCCATACGTCACCCAGGAACCCATCGACGGTCTCCCGGCGCGCGGCGAGCCCGTAAACAGCAGCAGTTCAGCCGGCGTGTGATTGAATTGATCCGTGCTCAGCGACTTGATGAAGCACAGTTCGTCGGCCACCGATTGCAGGTTCGGGATGGCATCGGACAGCCACATGCCGCCTTTGCCGTATTGTGCGAACTGCCGAGGGGTGCCCATCAGCTTCGGCACGCCGGTAGTGAAGGCGAACCGCCGTCCTTTCAGAAATTCGTCCGGGCAGGGTTTATCGTTCCACTTGACCAGTTCCGGCTTGTAATCAAAGAGGTCGAGATGGGGCGGGCCGCCCGACATGTGAAGGTAGATGACCCGTTTGACCTTGGGCTGAAAATGAGGTTTTCTCGGAGCCAGAGGATTCACCACGGGGCTTGCGCCGGCGCTTTGTCCGCCGCCCCAAAGGCTGGCAAGCGCGATCGCCCCCAGGCTGAACCGGCCGGCCGATTCCAAAAAGCTGCGGCGGGTGAGCTGTTGAAGTTCTTCGAGTTTCGGTTCCATAGGTCGTCACGCTTACGGCTTCATCAACATCTCGTCGAGATTCAGCAGCACGTTTCCGACTGCGGCCCACGCGGCCAGCTCGCTCGCCTCGCCTGCCGCAGGCGACGCCTCCGGGGTTGGTGACGCCATCTGTTCGGCGAGTTGCGGTTTCGCGACGTACTCAGCTTCGGCCTCCCGATAAAATGCGAGCAGGCGGCTCAATTCCTTTGCTCGCGGCGAGCGCGCGAGGCACAGCCGGAAGCCGTAGGTTAACCGGTCGGCCGTCGAACCCGCGGCCTCGGCCATCCGGTGCCCCAGTGCCCGGGCCGCTTCCACGTAAACCGGGTCGTTTAAGGTCACCAGCGCCTGCAACGGCGTGTTGCTGCGCGGCCGGCGCAAGGTGCAGACCTCGCGGCTGGGCGCGTCGAACGTTGCCATCGAGGCATACGGATTCGTGCGCCGCCACTCGACATACAGCGCGCGGCGATAGCGGTCTTCTCCCTCGCTGGTTTTCCAATCCAGCGAACTTCCAAAGGCCGCTGACAAACCCAGCGACGACTGCGGCGGACGAACGGACGGTCCATACATTTTCGGACTCAACAAGCCGCTCACGGCCAGCGCCTGGTCGCGCACGACCTCGGCGGAGGCGCGAAACCGGGGACCGCGAGCCAGAAGGACATTATCCGGGTCACGCGCCTGCAGACTCGGTGTCACGGCGGAAGATTGGCAATAAGTGGCGGAGGTCACCAGCAACTTGAGGAATTCTTTGACGTTCCAGTGTTCCGCCACGAGTTCCGTCGCCACCCAATCCAGCAGCTCCGGATGCGTCGGGCGGTCGCCTTGCGTGCCGAAGTCTTCACACGTGCGGACGATGCCGGTCCCGAAGATCTGTTCCCAGAAACGATTGGCAACCACGCGCGCGGTCAACGGGTTGTCTTCGTCAACCAGCCAACGGGCCAGGGTAAGCCGATTCAGAGGCGCGTCCGGTGGCAGGGGGTGAAAAACGGCCGGCACCGCTTCCGACACTTCATCGCCCAGCGCGAGATAATTGCCGCGAAACTCGATGTGGGTCGTCCGCCGTTTGTCGCCCGTCAATTCACGCATGACCGGAACCGTATTGAGCGTCATTGCCGCGAGCTCCGTTTTGAGTTTCTGCAACCGGTCACGGTCGGCCTGCAAATCGGCGGCGGTTTCCGAGGCTGAGGATTCCGGCAGCGCCGGCGAAGGGTGTTCGGCTGTTTTGGTCGTGTCGGCTGGTGGTCGATTTGTGGTGGCCGCCAGGCGTGTATCGATCCGGGCAATCTCAGCCTGGAGGTTCTCACGTTGCTCTTTCTGGGCCTTGGTCGAGAAATCCCGGACCGGGGCTTCGTCCTGGCGATCGGCGTCTTCGCTGTTGTTGAAGAACGCGAAGAATTGGAAGTACTCCTTTTGGGTGAGCGGATCGTATTTGTGCGTATGGCATTGAGCGCAGGCCATGGTAGTTCCCATCCACACAGACATCGTCGTATTGACCCGGTCCACGACGGCCGCATTTCTAAACTCCTCGTCGCTCGTGCCGCCTTCATTGTTCGTCATCGTGTTGCGATGAAACGCGGTGGCGGTCTCTGTCTCCTCATCGGAATCATCCAACAGGTCGCCGGCGATTTGTTCGATCGTGAAGCGATCGAACGGTTTGTTCGCGTTGAACGACTTAATCACATAGTCGCGAAAGGCCCAAATGGTCCGCGGCGGATCGTCCGCATACCCCGCCGAATCGGCATAGCGCGCCAGGTCCAGCCACATCCGCGCCCAATGCTCGCCGAAAGCGGGTTTGCTCAGCAGCCGCTCGACGAGGTCTTCGTACGCGCGCGGGTTTTTGTCCTGAAGGAATTGATTCACCTCGGCGAGCGTCGGCGGCAGCCCGGTCAGGTCCAGCGAAACGCGGCGGATGAGCGTGGGCCGGTCCGCCCGGGCCGAGGGAGCCAACCGCTCCCGCTCCAGCCGCGCCAGGATGAACCGATCGATGGGATTGCGCGGCCAGCGGGTCTTCCTAACCGCCGGCAACGCAGGACGCACGGGTCTGACATAGGCCCAATGCGTCGCGTACGGCGCCCCTTGAGCGATCCAGCGGCGCAACAGTTCGATTTGCGCCGGCCGCAGCGTCTTTCCTGTCTTGAGCGGCGGCATGCGGTCGTCCGGATCACTGGCAGTGATGCGGGCTACCAACTCGCTCTTTTCGGGAGCGCCGGGCACAATGGCGATGTTCCCGGATTTGGCCGGCTTCAGCGCTTCCCCCCGAAGGTCGAACCGCAGCTTGGCCTTGCGCTCTTCATCACCCGGCCCGTGACATTTGAAGCAATTCTCGCTCAGGATCGGCCGGATATCGCGGTTGAACTCGACCTTTCCGGGGTCGGCTGCGGAAACGGCCCTGGACATGGCCACCGCCGAAATCAGAAGGACCACGATGGATGGAGGTCTGCACCCCACCAACTGGAGTTCAAACCAGCCGGGGGCGTACCGTCGTGCTCGCATAAGATAACTAAACAGCCTATATTCGCTTACCTAAGATTGACGTCAAGCCTTTGAGATGACCGGGCAGCCGAATCTGCCAGAGCCGGGGGCTCAATTGGCTCACCGACCCAAGGTTCTGAGGCTCGGAAAAGGGGTCAAAAACAAGAAATTCCTTGAACCCCTGAAGGATTAGCAGTTATTTGAAGATGATGTCGGGAGTCGGTGCCCGGCGGCGCATCTGGCGCAAGGAATACACATGGTGCTGGCTACAACAATACTCGCGCGTTTGAGGATCTGGGCTTCCTACGTGGCCGTGGTTTGCGCTGGCTTCGTCTCTTTTTTGTTTTTCCGCTTCCCCTTCAATTTTACCCGCGTGCAGGGGCGTAACAATATTCCCCGCCGCGGGGAACGGGTGCTCTTCATTTCGAATCATACCACTATGTACGATTCGTTTCTCATCGCCGTAGCCGCCTATTTTCCGCAAAATATTTTTTACCCCTCCCTCCCTTTCATGAGTTTCGCCGCCCGGGAAAATTACTTCCGCACCTGGTTTTCCAAGACCCTCTTTACTCTCCTGCGCACCGTCCCGGTCGAACGGCGCGATCATCCCTGGCTCATGCGCAAATACGTCGGTTTTCTGGAACGTAACAATCTGCTCATCTTCTACCAGGGAACCCGCACGGATGACCTTTCGGTCATCAAAAACGGCCCCGCTTACGCCATCGCGCACATCCAGTCTCCGATCACTGTCATCCCGGTGTACCACCACGGCATCGAGCGGATTTTCAGCAAAGGCGGGCCAAAAACCAGGGGCCTCTGGCGCTGGCTGCCCCGCAGCATCTTCCGCCGCCCAATTGTCATGTTCGGCCAGCCGATTGATTTCTCCGAATGCTTTCGGCTCACCGAAACCCGCGAGCGCATCAGTGCCATCAACCAGCGCATCGTCGCCAGCATCGTCTCCCTGCAATCGCTCGCCGCCGGCTCGCTCGCGCGGCCGCAATAAACGGCGGGGTGTCGAAAAGCAAATTCCTATCAGTTATTGCCCTTGACGGGACGCTTGGGACGCTCTGGGACGCTCTGGGACGTCGCCCTCCTCGTCCCAAAACGATCCGCCCTCAACCCCTCGACTCTGCGTGAACGGCTTAACCTGACCATCCCACGCATGATACTTCGTGACGCTTGGGACGCGTGGGACGCCTTGGGACGCTGTCACCCCGTCCCCGCCTTTTTACGCTCTGACCGCCCCTCGACCAGTCTGGGACGGCTCCGGTACGACCCTGGAATGGCACCTGGGACGGCCCAAAAATCGCTAAAATCCCCCGGTAAACACGGCCTTGGGACGCTGGGACGGCTAAAAAGCACCCCCCTGCGCGCACACCATCTTTCACCCCTTCTGGCCTCCATTGTGGCCCTTGGACTTTGGACTTGAGACTTGTCACGCTGTCACACCCTGTCACGCCTTGTCACGGGCAGCCGGCTATTCTCCACCTTCCCTCCCTCCCCTTCCGCCTGTTCCTGTATTCCGCGGTTCACTGACACTCTTGTCACGGGTCTGTCACGCTTTTGTCGCGGGTTTGTCACGGGTCAAAAATCGCTAGAAATTCCCAGTAAATAAGGCCTTGTCACGCTGTCACGGGTTAAATACCCCCCCCCGCGCGCACACTACTACTGCCCTCCCCCGATGCTCGTCCTCCCGTCATCCGCGCTTGCCTTTCCCCCAGGTTCACCAACCCACTTGTCACACCTTGTCACACGCCACCCGTGTGACCTGGTTTTACCCCTTTATCCTTCAGCCTTTAATAACTCCCGATAGCTCATGCTCGCCCAAAACCGTGGTCCCCATAGCTCACGATAGCTCCCGCCCACCTCTGTCCGTAGTGGGACCTATCGGGACCTATCGTGAGCTATCGTGAGCTATCGTGAGCAAAATTGAAATTCCGCGCGGATCATCCCCTCTTTGTGGCCATTCAGTCCCGACCCCTATCCATCTGCGCCATCCGCGGTCCAAAAATCAAAGCTCCCATCGCACCCCAGTCATTCCAGGCCGCTCCGACCTGATCCAAAGCAATCCGAACATTAAAACAATTTTTTCCTGTAGTCCGGTGGTCCAGTAGTCCGGTGGTCCAGTAGTCCGGTGGTCCAGTAGTCCGGTGGTCCAGTAGTCCGGTGGTCCAGTAGTCCGGTGGTCCTGTAGTCCGGTGGTCCTGCAGTCCGGTGGTCCTGTAGTCCACAGAAATTGCAGTTAATTTCACCCGATTTTCATTTGATTTCACTTGGTTGCAGCTGATTTCATCCAATTTCGCCAAATTTCAGTTAATGTCGCCAAATTACAGTTCGAGGGTTCTTTTCACCCGTTCGCGCCAATTTCCCAAATTCGCGGATTCCCATCACGCATCACGTTTCACGTTTCATGTTTCACGTTTCACGCGCCACGTCTCCTATCTGCACCCATCTGCAGCCATCTGCAGGTATCTGCACCCCTTTCCCGGCCTGCGCATCGCCGTTCCGCCCGACCCTCGCCCCCTCTCTAGACTCTAGACTTTGGACGTTTGACTTGAGACCTGAGACTTGAGACCTGAGACTTGGGACTTGAGACTTGGGACCTGAGACTTGAGACTTGGGACGTTGGCCCCTCGACTGCTCTCAACCCCATCCGTGAAATCCGTGTCATCCGTGGTCAAATCTGACTTGGACTTCGGACTTTCGGGAGAACTGATACCCGGCCTCTCCAGGACTTCTTCATAGCGGCTTGCGCGGCCGGGAACAAACCCTTATCAAGAAACCGATGCGCTCAAACCGAAACGTTGGCCTGTTGTTGGCATCCCTGATCGCCGGCCACTGTGCCCTGGCCAGCTTGGCGCAGGAGCAAAAACCCGCCCCAACCTTGGCCGAACTGCAGCAGCGGCTTGCGGCCCAGATTTCGCAACCCGAATACTCGGCGGCTCTTTGCGGAGTAAAGGTCGTCTCGCTCGACACTGGCAAGACGCTATTCGAATACAATCCCCAAAAGCTGTTCAGCCCGGCGTCCAATTCCAAGCTCTATACTGTTGCCCTGGCCCTGGACCGCCTGGGTCCGGACTACCGCATCAAGACCTCGCTTTACGCCCGGACCGGGCCTAATCAGCGAGGCACACTCAAGGGAGACGTGCTCGTTTATGGCCGGGGCGACCCGACTTTCAACGCCCGGTTGAACGACGGGGACATCCTTAAGGCGCTGGACCCGCTGGCCGCCGCTCTGGCCCGCGCCGGCGTCGAGCGTATCACTGGCGATCTGGTCGGTGACCAAACCTTTTTTCGAGGGCCGGAATTCGGCTCAGGCTGGATGTGGGACGACCTCGAGAACTCCTCTGGCGCGGAGATTTCGGCGCTGACCATTAACGACAACATCCTGCCGATCACGGTGGAACCCGGCGAGAAGGTGGGTCTGCCCGCGCGGCTTGCCATCGCCTCCCGCCCAGGTTACCTGACGTTGAGCAATTGGACGGAGACGGTCGAGAAGGGTGCGAAACGGAACCTTCAGTTTTACCGGCCACTGAACGAGAACCTGATCTACGCCTCTGGCCAGATAGCGCTGGAGGACGCTGGCTACACCGAGAATCTTCCGGTGCATAATCCCGCCATGCTGTTTGTCACGCTATTCCGGGAAGCGTTGGCGCGCCACGGCATTAAGGTCGCCGGCAAGCTGCGGACCTTAAACTGGCTGGACCGGCAGGTTAAACCGTTCGATTTCGGGCAAATGGCCGAGCTGGGTTCCGTCGAGTCGCTGCCATTGCGTGACATTGCCCGCGAAGTGCTGAAACCATCGCAGAATCTCTACGCGGACCTGCTGTTGGCGCACGTGGGCGAAAGCGTCCGCTCCGTCACGAACCGAACGGAGGAGACCTCCGAGGAGCTCGGCATCCGCGAGCTAAACAAGTTCCTGGCCGAGGCAAGCGTAAAGGAGGGCGAGGTGTTTCTCGAGGAAGGCTCCGGGCTGTCGCGCGACAACCTGACCACGCCCAATGCGACTGTGGCGTTGCTCCAGTATATCACCCAGCGGAAGTACGCCGACCCATATATCTCGGCGCTACCCATTGCAGGAGTGGATGGCACGTTGCGAAACCGGATGAAGGGCACCCCGGCGGCCGGCAACGTTCGGGCAAAAACGGGCACCCTGCGCTGGACCAGCTCGCTCTCAGGCTATGTTACGACCGCGGCAGGCGAGCGCCTGGTATTCTCCCTGATGGTGAATCGTTTCCGTAGTTCGCCTTCCGGCGGCTCGGCGCGGGAGGGCCTCGACGCGATTGCGGCGATGCTGGCCGGGTTTACCGGAAGAAGCACAGAATAAGCGGCACGTAAATAGCTCCCGCCGCGTTGTTTACAAAACCTCCGCTCCCTTCGCGAGCATTCCGGTCCGGCCGCGCCTCCTGTTGCATTAATTTATCTTTCCATGGATTCAGACTTTGGGCTAGAGTTTGGTCCATGCCGGAAATCGTGGATTTTGTAAATCGCGGGTCGGCCTCGATCACACCAGCCGTGGTGGAAAAAATGCTTCGGCATTTGCCCCAATGGAAGCTGGAATTTACGCAAATCTATGAGCCGTTGTTCCCGCACCTGGTCGATCAATTGGAGTTTCTGGCCAACGCCGTCGAAGACACCGCCGAAGGAGCTTATAAAGATTTGCCTTACCTCGCGTTCACGCAGGCGGTGTTTGCGCTGATTTACTCCCACAAGAAAGTCGGCATAATCCCCGACACGGTGCTCAACCTGGGTCGCGCGGATGATTCGAGCGTGGTTCGCGCCGTCCTCATTCAAAACGAAAAGGCCTTCGCCATTTACGCCGCCTCCCAAAACCAGGAGTGGTCCCGCGTCACCAGCCAGCCCTAAGCAGGAGTTGATGGGTGAGAGTCGAGAGTGCGGGATACAAAGGACAGAAGTCAGAGCACAGAGGGCAGCGCTGGCGGGGAACAGCCCTCATCCACCACGGCATCATTTCATTGCCCCTGGAGCTCTCAATATTCGCATGAAAGTGCTCGGCTTGACCGGCGGCATCGGCATGGGAAAGTCCGCTTGTGCTGAACTCATTCAGCAGCGCGGTATTCCCGTTATCGACACCGACCTCCTCGCCCGCCAGGTCGTCGAACCCGGCCAGCCTCCGCTCGCGGAAATCCAGCGCCGGTTCGGGCCGGACCTCATTGCTCCCGATGGCCGCCTGCGCCGCGCCGAACTTGCGCGGCGGGTCTTCGCCGACCCCGCCGCCCGCGAAGAACTCGAGGGCATCCTCCATCCTCCGATCCGCAGGCTTTGGCGAGCCCAGGTTGAAACGTGGCGCGCCGAGGGCCGACCGTTGGCCATAGTAGTCATCCCGCTCCTCTTCGAAACCCGTGCCGAAGAGGAACTGGACGCCACCATTTGCGTCGCCTGCTCAGCCGTTACTCAGCGCCGGCGCCTGGTCGCGCGCGGCTGGCCTCCGGAACAAATCGACCAACGCATCCGGGCACAGTGGCCCGTCGAAAAGAAACTCGCGTTGGCCGACTACGTCATTTGGTCCGAAGCCGGTCTCGACATCCACGCCGCCCAACTCGACCGCATCCTCGCCGTCAACGAGGGCCGTTCTCCTTAGTCGCCGTTGTGAACCGCGAGCGCCTGCACCCAGGCGCCGATTTGCAAGCGGCTTGCCGCGCGCGTGCCTTGCGCCCCCATGGCCCCCTCTGCTAGATTGCCTCCACAATGGTCCTGACCCAGGAAGAACTGCGGAGTTTGGTCGAACTAAAGAACCGCTCCCCCCATGAACTTCTGGGGCTCCACGTCCTCAGTAACGGCTCCGGCCTGGTCGCCCGCGCCGTGGCGACTGGCGCCGCCAAGGTCGAAGTCGAGCCCGTGCTTGAGAAGGACAAGCCGGTGATCAAACTCAAGCGCATCCCCAAGACGGACCTTTTTGAAGGAACCACACCAGACGCCAATCGCGTGTACGCCTATGACCTCGTCATCACCGACCCCGCAGGAAACGTGCGCCGCACGCGTGACGCCTATTCCTTCCTCCCCACACTCGGCGAAGGGGACTTATACCTGTTCGGCAAAGGTGACGAACGCCGTATCTACGACAAACTCGGCGCCCAACTGCGCACCATCGACGGCGTCCCCGGCGCCAGCTTCGCTGTTTGGGCTCCCAATGCCCAACGGATTAGCGTGGTCGGCGATTTCAATCAGTGGGACGGACACTGCCATCAAATGCGCTCGCTGGGTTCCTCTGGTGTTTGGGAGATCTTCATTCCAGGAGTTCAGGAGGGCGCGCATTACAAGTACGAGGTTCGCAATCAGCACGGCAAGATCATCTTAAAGACGGACCCTTACGGGTTCTATTTCGAAACGCCTCCCAAAAACGCCTCGATCGTCTGGGGCAACGGCAAATTCAACTGGACCGATGAGAGCTGGCTTGCCGGCCGGCGCCAGCGCGACCCGCTGCGCGAGCCGCTAAGCATCTACGAAGTCCACATTGGGTCCTGGCGGAAAAAGTCCCTCGGCGAATCGCTCAGCTACCGGGAGCTGGCCGGCCCGCTCGTGCAGTACGTTAAAGAAATGGGCTTCACTCACGTCGAGTTCATGCCCGTGGCTGAGCACGCCTTTTATCCCTCCTGGGGTTACCAGGTGACCGGTTTCTATGCTCCCACCAGCCGCTACGGCGCGCCCGAGGATTTCCAATTCCTGGTCAACGCCCTGCACGAGGCCGGCATTGGCGTCATTATTGACTGGGTGCCCGCGCATTTCCCGCGCGACGACTGGGCGCTCGCGCGGTTTGACGGCTCGGCCCTCTACGAGCACGAGGACCCCCGGCGCGGCGCGCACCAGGATTGGGGCACCCTCATCTTCAATTTTGGCCGGCACGAGGTTAAGAATTTTCTCATCGCCAACGCGTTGTTCTGGTGCGAGCGCTTTCACATCGACGGCCTGCGCGTGGATGCCGTCGCCTCGATGCTTTATCTCGATTACTCGCGCAAGCAAGGCGAATGGCTGCCGAATCAGTACGGCGGCCGCGAAAACCTCGAAGCCATCGAGTTCCTGCGCGCTTTCAACCACATCACCTTCACTGAATTCCCGGGCGTCATGACCATCGCCGAGGAATCCACCGCCTGGCCCCTGGTGACCCGCCCGCCCTACCTGGGCGGACTCGGCTTCTCGTTCAAATGGAACATGGGTTGGATGCACGACACGCTGAACTATTTCGGCCGCGACCCCGTCCACCGCAAATACCACCAGAACGAGTTCACTTTCGCGATGCTTTATCACCATCACGAGAATTTCATTCTTCCGCTCTCGCATGATGAAGTCGTCCATGGCAAAGGCTCACTCCTCGCTCGCATGCCCGGCGACGATTGGCGCCGCTTCGCCAACCTTCGCGCGTTGCTTGGCTATCAATGGTGTTTTCCGGGCAAGATGGTTCTGTTCATGGGTTGCGAGTTCGGCCAAAGCGCGGAGTGGAATGCCAACAGTCAGCTCGATTGGTGGCTCCTCGAAGCCGGCCCCTACCACCACGGCCTGCAGCGCCTCATGCAGGATATCAACCGGCTCTACCTCGCCGAACCGGGCCTTTGGCAAGCCGATTATGACGTCAACGGATTCCACTGGCTCGATTGCTCCGACAGCGAGAACAGTATCGTGTCCTTTGTCCGTCAGACCGCCGACAGTCAAAACCCGCTCGCGGTCATCCTGAACCTTACTCCCGTTCCGCGATACCGTTACCGCCTGGGCCTGCCGCGCGCCGGCAAGTGGCGGGAGGTCTTCAACAGCGATGCCGCCATTTACGCCGGCGGCAACGTCGGCAACCTCGGCGGCGTCCTGGCCACAGACCACAAATGCCACCAGCAGCCGTGGTCCGCCGAAATCACCCTGCCCCCGCTCAGCATCGTCGTCTTCAAACCAGACAGCGTTCAGTGAGCAAGCGCGGGATCGTCTGCTACGATTTTCCCTTGATAGCTTCTCGGCTTTATCAGGTTGTCAGGTTTTCAGGTCCGCAAGTTTTCACGCTTTGACGTTTTAGCGTTTCACGCTCCGCGCTCCGACGCTTCAACGCCTTTCCCCCTCCCGCGAATCCGGCTCAAAAACAACTTGTTTGCGGCGCACCGTGAACCGGCTCTTGCCGGCCAGCGCTGCTGTCTCCAGCGCTTCCCAGCCGGTCAAACCGCACTCGACAAAACTGTGCCGATAGAAATGCCACGAATCTGTCGAAGATTTCCAAGGTCGGAGATCCAGTTTGAGTTTCCATTTGAGCAATGGCTGTACGAAGTCCCAGTCGCGGTCGTCGCAGAGGAGGCGCGGCAGGAATGCCGCCCGCTTTAGGTTTTCCGCGGTGGGCTGGTCCTGGATCACGATGTCCGGCTCGAGCAGGTCTTCGTCCGTGTGCAACAGCAGCAACGGCGGCTTAAACGTCGTGCGGATGAGCGTCTGGTTGGTCAGCACGCACAACGCATCGAGCAGCGTCGGCGAGGCGTTAGTCAATTCGGCTTTCGCGCGCCGGAACATGTAAAACTCGTCGGTAGCACCGGGCATGAAGATCAGCGCCTTCACCACGTCATTCGACTGAAACGCGCGCAGCATGACGGCCACGCAGTTCGTCCGATTGAGTTGAGTGACCCGGGCGCCCAGAGGCATCCGTCCCAGCACCTCAGGCCACGTTTCGCCGCGCAGTGTCAAGACGCCCAGCCCCAGGAGCGGAATCAACAGCAATTTGCAACTTGCGATCCTCAATCGTCAATTCCCTCTTTTCAAAACGAAAGTTGCACGATGCGTTCCTGAAGTTGCCCTGACCAGCGCCCGCAAAAGCCAAAGAGCCGCCAAAGTTCCTCCAGTCGCGGCAACGCGGTCCCGTGCCCATCCCGATTCTGACCACCCTCCCACTCCGCATCCAGGCGTTTGAGCTCGGCGACCAACGCTTCCTGCCGGGACTGGATCTGCTTCTGAAGCTCGGTGAGCTTCACGGTACATTCCTGGCCGCGCTCGAACATCTGGACCAGCAACAGCGGAGAAGTGGTCCGGTTTTTCTCGCCAATGAATGCGTCCGCCTGCCGGCACAACCGGGCGACTTCCATCGACACGTCCATCAACTCAGGCGGGATTCGCTGGACCTGTTGAGGTTTGGCGCCGAGCTCGAGTTCAAGCAGGTGTTGCAGCCGCTCCTTAGGGTCGCGTAGCCGCTGATAGGCGGAATTCAGCTCCGCGTACAGCTGCTGGGCCGCGCTCTTTTCCACTTCGCCCGCGGCATGCACGCGGTCCGGGTGGTTCTCGGAAGAGAAGGAGAGGAATTTTTGCTTGAGCGCGTCCGGGTCGAGCCACGGCCGGCGCGGTTGGTGCAGAAGCGCGAAGCAGTCGATCATCAATTATCGGCCATCAACCAACCTCAAGCGCTGAAGCTCTCCCCGCACGAGCAACTCGTCGCGGCGTTCGGGTTCTTCACCTTGAATCCGCCTTCCAAGGCGTCGATGAAATCCAGTTCGCTGCCCGTGACATAGAGCGCGCTTTTGGGATCCACCACGACGCGCACGCCGGCGGTTTCGACGAGGATGTCGCGGTTGGCCGGCCCGTCCTGCAGGTCCATTTTGTACTGGAGCCCTGAACAACCGCCCCCGACCACTGCGACGCGGAGAACTCCTGCCGGGCGGCCCTGTTTCGTTAACAGAGAGGTAACTTTTGTGGCAGCGTTGGACGTGAGTTTAATCAACCGTTCATCCCCGACGCGAAAGGCCGGGGCACCCGCTGGTTTGCTGGCAGTACTTGCGATCATGTTTGCACCCAGAGCAACGTAGGCGGGAAACAAGACACCGTCAATGTCCCGCGCTCAGCGCGGAGCCCGCTCAGCTTGCTCAGCCGCCTCGATTGTCGGAGCCAGGCCCAGAACGCGCCGAAGCCTGGTCGCAATCCAGGCCAGCTCATCGGGGTCGCGGCCCAGGAGCAGCCCGTTCTTCTTGCCGGTGCGTGCGTAAACCTTCAACTCCTGCAGCCGGCGGTTGTTCACCTCCATGCCACTGTCGCCCACGACGACCTCACGAAGGTCCGCCGAGTTCCATCGCCAGTTCCGTGACCGCACTGCCGAACGGAGCGTGACCTCCAGACGCCTCCCGTCCGCCTTCAATACCCATCGGCGCGTCCCCAAATGAAGCGCGAGCAGGAATAACCCCAGACCGACAAGCCAGAAAACCGACAGGAAAGCCAAAACGCCCAGAGCGTCGCCCGCTCGCCTGTGGCCCTTAACCGCGCCCATCACCGTCACGCTGGTGAAAACAACAAGGAACCCGCACCATAGCAGGCTGAACACCATCAACCCGCCGCCTTCCTTCCAAAAACCCTTCGAGGGCAGCTCCAGCTCAATCCTCCCGCCGGTTTCCAGGAGGCGCGCGTTCGAGGAGGCCGGTTGCTGCTCGACCCCGTAATTTCGGACCGCGCCGGCGCGCGCGCTTGCCTCGACGTGCTCGACCGTCACCTGCGAGCCCTTGAGCTGGATCAGTCCGGACAATTCCTCCGCAAGCGGGTCCAACCATTCTCGCGGATACCCGATGAGCAAAAGCATCTTTTTCTTATTCCGTAGCGAAGCCCCCAATGCGCCAAGTTCAGCCACCCCTGTCCCGCCCGAGGGGCCGCCTTGGTTCCCGCCCTTCGCGGCGGTCACTTGCAGGCATTCGATATCCGCCAGTTTAACCCGGCGAGACCAGCGGAGAATCGCGCCGATTTCCGTCACCTCCAGTCTTTCGCGGGTGACCACCAACCGCGTGCGTCCAAACAGGATGAACACCCCCATCGCAAACGGCACCAACGCGGCTAGCACGAAAACCAGCATGAACACTCCAAAAATCAAGTCGCCAGGATTCGCCTCGCCCGCGAGCGACCTGCGCACCAAATGTCCAACACGCCCGCCCGGAATCCCTGAGAACAGCACCGCAAACCCCATCGGCAGGAGTCCGACATACCGCAGCTTGCCGATGGGCCGCCGCGGCAGGTCATACGTGCTCCGCTCTGGCCAGCGCTCAACCTGGATCTCGCGAGGCAGCATGGCACGTCACACTCACAGCCCCAGTTTCTTGAACCGGCTCTTCACTTCTTTGAAGTGGAATTCCAACGAACACAGTTTCTCGAGTTCCCCAGGTTTGAAATGCCGGGCTACCTCCGGGTCGCTCTGCAGTTGCTCAACGAAATCGGCATCGTCCCGACCGGCGTGTTTCACCTCCCACGTCTTCATCGCGTTGCGCTGGACCAGTTCATACGCCTGTTCGCGGGTGAGCCCTTTCTTAATCAGCGCAAGTAGTACCGTCTGGGAATTCCACATGCCGAGCGACAGCTTGAGGTTGCGTTTCATGTTCTCGGGATAGACCACCAGGCCATCAACGAGTTTCGTGAGCGTGACCAGCATGTAGTCGAGCAACGTGCAGGAGTCGGGAAAGATGACGCGCTCAACCGAGCTATGACTGATATCCCGTTCGTGCCAGAGCGCGACATTTTCCAGCGCGGCAACGGCGTTTCCGCGCAACACTCGAGCCAGGCCGCTGAGCCGCTCGCCGGTGATCGGGTTGCGCTTGTGCGGCATCGCGCTCGAACCCTTTTGGCCTTTTGCGAAGAATTCTTCCGCTTCGAGCACCTCCGTCCGCTGCAGGTGCCGGAACTCGGTCGCCCAGCGTTCGATGCTCGCGCCCACCAGCGCCAGCGCGCCGATGAACTCCGCATGCAAATCGCGCTGGATCACTTGCGTGGCAATCGGCGCCGGCCGCAAGCCCAGCCGCCGGCAGACCGCCGCTTCGATTTTCGGCGACAGGTGGGCGCTGGTGCCGACCGCGCCAGAAAGTTTGCCGACCGCGACCGCCGCGCGCGCCGAGGACAACCGCTCCCCCGCACGGCCGAATTCATCATACATCAACGCCATCTTTAGCCCGAAGGTCGTCGGCTCGGCATGGATGCCATGACTGCGGCCGATCATCGGGGTGAACCGATGTTTCTTGGCCTTGGCGGCAATCACCTTTCGCAGCGCCTTCACATCCTCGAGCAGGATGTCGGCCGACTGAACCATCTGGACGGCGAAGGCGGTATCAATGATGTCGCTGCTGGTGAGGCCGAAATGCAGCCAACGGCTCGCCGGCGCCCCGATGTTTTCGCCCACATTGGTGGTGAAAGCGATGACGTCGTGATTCAGGGTCCGCTCCAGTTCTTTGCAGCGCTCCAGGCTGAACGCGGCGCGCGCCTTCATTTGAGCCAGGTCTTTACGGGGGACCAGGCCCTCGGCACAGAGCGCTTCACTGGCGAGCAGTTCAATCTGCAGCCAGATTTCGAGCTTGCGTTGTTCGCTCCAGATTTCCCGCATCACCGGGCGCGAGTAACGTTGAATCATGGCCGGAGTGTAGCCGGAACGTTGAAACCTTGAAACGTTAAAAAGTTAAAACGCTTGGACTGTCACTGTGCGACGGTGACACGAAGGTTGCTCGAATGCTGAGTCCTCGGGAAATCAACCGTTTTGGAACAACCGAACCTGTTTCGGTTTTAACTCTTCAACGTATTAACGTTTCACGTTTGACGCCGCCGCGCCTCACCGCCTCCCCATCTTCTCCCGCGCGACCTCGAGAATACGGCGTTCGCGCTCAGTCAGGCTTTGAATGCCCTGGGCGGAAATTTTATCGAGGATCGGATCGACTTCCTTGCTCAAAAACTCATCCGGCGGCAGATCGTCATCCGTGCTCCCGGTTTTGCCGCGGTTCCACCGCCCGGAACTTCCGGCACCGACTTTGACCAATCGGAGCGGCGGTTTTCCACCCGAGCGGCGCAGGCTCGGCCAGCGCCAATCCCAGTGCAGAGCATAACGCACGAAGATTATCCCCGTTGCCATCCCGCCCAGGTGCGCCGCGTCGGCGATGTTGCTGACTGGGAACAGCACGCCGAACAAGGCCAGCAACCCGCTGAAAAGGAGCAGGAATTTTGCCCTCATGCTCAATGGAATGACAAAGAAAAGCAGGAGCATCAAACGACGCTCCGGGTAAAGCATTGCAAAACCCGCCAGCAACCCGAAGGCGCCGGCCGAAGCGCCGACGGTAGGGGCGGCGAAATGCAGCATCCAATCATTCGTGCTGAAGTGCGTAGCCAGGCCGCCGGCGCCGGCTTGAACCAGGCCGCCGATCACACCGCTCGAGAAATAGAGCGTCAAAAAGCGTTTCCAGCCCAGCGCCTCCTCCAATTCTCGTCCGAAAATAAAAATCGCCCAACAATTAAACAGCAGGTGGAGCAGGCCCCCGTGCATGAATTGAAACGTGACCAACTGCCAAACGTAGCCGTGGCTGAGCCCTGCCCAGCTCAAAGCAAGGTAATCTCCGTGCGGGAATCGGGGCGGGTAGCCGTATCGCAGGCACTCGAATACAAAAGCGACAGCGTTCGCAACCAGAAGCATCAGGGTCGCCGAACGGCGCGCTTCAAACGGCGAGGTGCGCATGTAATAACGGTCCTCTAACATATCTCTGAGCCAACGTAGTCGCGCCAGACTGATTTTTCAAACCGGGTTTTGACAGGCGACCAGGGACAGCGCTTGATCTGCCGCCGCGGGTTCTTTAACGTCGAAACCAGTGGGCAGGCCTCGGCGGGACATACCGCCGGCCAGCGCCAAAGCCGGCAATCAGCGCCTGAACCAAACAAGCTCATGACAACTATATTGGACCAATTCACAGCCCGTGGCCGCCTCAGCTCGCGCGCACTCAGTCGAACGTCCGAGAGAACCTTGCTCTCTCTCCTGCTTCCTTTCTGCTCTCTTTCCCTGGTCCACGCCGCCAGCAACCCTACGCTACCGGAGGCCATACGGTTACGTGTCGGCTGGGAGTTGCAGGAAGTCGGGAAAGTCCCGGAAAGCGGCGAAGCGCTTTCCCGAACTGATTTCCACCCTGCGGGTTGGTATCGGGCCACTGTGCCCGGCACCGTTTTGACCAGCCTGGTCGATAACCGCGTTTACCCGGAGCCCCTGTATGGCGAAAACAACCGCCCGGACAAAATCCCCGATTCACTGTGCCGCACTTCCTATTGGTACCGCACCACCTTTACGCCCCCGGCTTCGTACTCCGGCAAACGAGTATGGCTGACCTTCGAAGGCATTAACTACATCGCCGACGTTTTTGTCAACGGCCACCCGTTAGCCACCATCAAAGGCGCGTTCACGCGGGGCATTTTCGATGTGACGTCTCTCGTCACCATCGCCGGACCCAACGCCCTGGCCGTTCACGTATTCCCACAGCCGCACCCGGGTGACACCCACGAGAAAACCATTGCCAAGGGCACCGGCCCGAACGGCGGCGTCACCGGACGCGACGGCCCCACTTTCCTTTGCAGCATCGGCTGGGATTGGATCCCCACCATCCGCGACCGCAACACGGGCATTTGGCAGGATGTCCGGCTCTCGGCCACCGGCCCGGTCGTTCTGCAGGACCCCTATGTCACTTCGAAACTGCCGTTGCCCCGCACCGATTCCGCGGACCTTACCGTGCAAATGACGGTGAGCAACGCGACGGACTCGGCGCAGGCGGGCGTTTTGAGCGGGAACATCGACGGAATCAATTTCAGCCGGAACATTTTGCTTCAGCCCCGGCAATTGATGCACGTTTCGTTTTCACCGGCCGACACGCGGACGCTGCACCTTCGCAAGCCGCGCCTCTGGTGGCCGAACGGCTTCGGACCCCAAAACCTTTACACGCTGCACCAGGCGTTTTCCATCAACGACGCGCTCTCCGACGCACGGGATGTAACCTTCGGCGTCCGCCAAATCGAATATGCGTCACCCACCTCGACCAATCTGACTCTATCCGTCAACGGTGTCCCGGTGGTCGCCAAAGGTGGCGATTGGGGGATCGACGAAGCGATGAAACGGATTCCGCGCGAGCCCCTCGAAGCGGCGGTGCGGATGCACCAAATCGCCAACTACACGATCATCCGCAACTGGGTCGGCCAGAGCACCAGCGCCGAGCTGTATGACCTCTGCGACCGATATGGCATCCTGCTCTGGGACGAATTCTTCGAGCCGCACCCGGCGGACGGGCCAATCCCGGACGACACAGAGCTGTACCTGGCCAATGTGCGTGACAAGATTCTGCGTTTTCGCAGTCACCCCAGCATTGCCCTCTGGTGCGCGCGCAATGAAGGCGACCCGCCACCGGCCATCGGCAGCGGCATCCAAAAGCTCATCAACGAGCTGGACCCCAGCCGCCTCTACCAGCCAAGCTCAACTTCCGGCCGCGGCGTGAATTCCGGCGGACCTTATCATTGGCGCACGCCGCGCGAGTTCTATACCTACACGGAGGCATTCAAGACCGAGATCGGTTCCATCTCGGTTCCAACCCTCGAGGCGGTCCAGGCGATGATGCCGTCCAAGGACTGGGAGGTCATCAATGACGATTGGGCCGAGCACGACTTCTGTGGCGGCGCTCAACAGGGCGACCGTTACCCGGAGATTCTCAGCAGCCGTTACGGTTATCCGGCCAACCTCGCCGATTTCGTGCGCAAAGCGCAGCTCATGAATTACGAATGCTTCCGCGCGATGTACGAAGGGCGTTTCGCGAAACTGTTCAAGCCGGAAACCGGCGTGATTACCTGGATGAGCCATCCCGCCCAGCCGAGCTTCGTCTGGCAGCTTTACAGCCACGACCTCGAACCGAATTCCTCCCTCTACGCCACTCGCAAAGCGTGTGAGCAGGTCCATATCCAGATGAACCAGAACAACTGGCATGTGATGGTCATCAACAACAGACCGCAACGGCTACCTGATGCGAGGCTCAAGATCATCGTCTATAACCTTGATGGAACCCTGCAGCACAGCCAGGCGCAGACGCTCACGGCGGCCGCAAGTGCGGCAACCGACGCCGGAACGCTCGCGTTCCCCGACAATTTGTCCGCCGTCCACTTCGTCAAACTCGAGCTGCGCGACGACCGGAACCGGTTGCTTTCGGAGAACCTTTACTGGCGCGCCACACCCGACCGCGAAGATGATTTTCAGGCCCTCAATTCGTTGCCGACAGTCGCACTCGAAATCCAGGCGCAGCGCCACGACACCGCCGGCAAGTGTTTGCTCGATGTCTCCGTACGCAATCCCACCAAATCCATCGCTCTGCTGGCCCATCTGCAGTTGCGCAAGGAGCGCTCCGGTGAACGCGTCCTGCCCGTGTTCTATAGTGAGAATTACTTGTCGCTGCTGCCCGGCGAGAGCAAATCGCTCACCATCGAAGCCGCCTCCAGCGGCCTGGATGGCGATGCGCCGGTGCTGGCGGTGGACGGCTGGAACGTCACAGTGAACCCCACGCAGACATCGGGCAAATCAGTCAGCATCGTCCCGAACACCAAAGCACAGGTCTCCGGCACGGGTGCAACGCTCCCGGCGAAACCGGCTGACACCGTCAGCATTAACTGCGGCGGCAGCCAGCTCGGCTTCTTCCGGTTCGGCGCGCCGACAACCGATGGCTTTGCGGGTGACCGCGATTTCAGGGGCGGCACGGTCGCTTCCACCAGCGACCCTATTGACACCTCCGTCGCCAATGCCGCGCCCGCGGCGGTGTACCAGACCGAGCGCTGGGGGCGGTGCACTTACACTATCCAGGTGAACAAGAGAAAAACTTACACGGTCCGACTTCACTTTGCCGAATTCAAGCTGGCTCCGGGCGAGCGCAAGTTCAACGTGGATATCAACGGCCGGCGCGTCCTCGCCGATTACGACATCGCCGCCGAGGCCGGAAAAAGTAAGGCCGTTGTGAAGGACTTCGCGTCCGTCGCTCCGGATGCCGATGGCAATATTGTCGTCGCGTTCACGCGTGGTTCCGCCGACGAACCCAAGATCTGCGGCATTCAGATCTCTGGCCATTGATCACCGCCCACTGATTACTGAATACTGATTACTGGCCTCACCGACTCTCGCTGGCGGCATCCGCACCGTCAGCTCCCCCCGTCTGCTCCCGGTACGCTAAGCGCATCAGGAGCGGCGCGCCGCGGACCAGCCAATACGCGATCAGCATTGGCCACCCCACCATGATCGCGCTCGGTAACAGGTTCTTCCAGTAGAAGTGCGGAAATACCGGGCAAATGCTCGTGATGGCGGTCGGCACCGCTGACAGGCTCTGATACAGGAACAGCAAACCGATAAACCTGACCGCTACGCCGAAAATATCTTTCGCTTTCATTTCGCGCGCGGGAGTGTAAGCCAATTCCACACGGCGCACAGCGAAAAGAGCGACTGATAGCCGGTCAGGGATGGCGTGGCCCAGCTCCTCTTAACCACAGATGAACGAAGCCGGACACAGACTGCCGAAATCTGTGTCCATCTGCGTTCATCTGTGGTTGGAATTCCTCGCCGCTGCTGAGCCGTTCCAGGCTGGCGTCAAGAGTAGTGTGTAAAAGCTGGGAGCGGGTGACGGGACCAATGTTTGTTCATGCGATCAAAGACGCTGTAGAGGATACGTTCACAACTGCTGCGGGTGGTAAAGGCGCACATGGT